>Ga0207690_10000007_pt1 | contig 388533 bp, 334 predicted proteins | sample KBSC23metaG_FD_184315 | JGI IMG/M metagenome (GOLD analysis project Ga0207690, IMG submission 184315) | Corn rhizosphere microbial communities from Kellogg Biological Station, Michigan, USA - KBS C2-3 metaG (SPAdes) (version 2) | ecosystem: Host-associated > Plants > Roots > Rhizosphere >...
TAGCGAGTCGGTCCCACCCCTTCCCATCCCGAACAGGACCGTGAAACGACTCTACGCCGATGATAGTGCGGATTCCCGTGTGAAAGTAGGTAATCGTCAGGCTCCCTAAGCCAGAAACCCCCGCCCGAAAGGCGGGGGTTTTTGCATTGGGCGGCGAAAAAGCGATGACAGCGAGGTGGGGCCCTTGGCGCCGACGTGCAGGCGAGCTGGCCGGGCAGGATCCTCACACAGGTCGCATCCGTAGGGCCGGTGGGTCAGCTAGATCGGCCACATCACATGAGCTGCACAGTCTCACGCTGACTGCGTCCATGCGCCATTTCACGCAAAATTCCAAGATGCAGACGGCGATGTGGACCCGTTCGCCAATATGAAATTTTCCCTGATCCGGGGGGCAGATGGCGCCGTGGTCTATCAAGGGACAACCGATGACCAGGGACGATATGGCTGGAGCAGTGCGTGTCGAGGCGAGCACTACAGAATTCGCCAGGATGGCCTGATGGGCGAGTAACGTCGCGAATCTTCTGCGATATTGGCTCAAATACGCGCTTTATTGACATCGGTGCATGTATGGCCGCCTGCCGAGCCACGTCGAATCTATGCGCATAAAGTGGTTTCGGCACCATGTACCGGCAGCGCGGCGTGCGGACACTTCAGGGTAATATCGCCACTCGTCCGGCTTCCGCGTGTGATTGCCGATGTGTTCCGCCTTCCGCAACTGCATCGTTCATGACTTCCAGCTCTGCTCAGAGTGGTCGGACGACCGATTTCTTGCCGTATCTCGTCGCCGCGACCTTCTTCATGGAGTATCTCGACACGACCGTGATCGCGACCGCGCTGCCGCAGATGGCGCATTCCTTCGGCGTCGGGCCGAATGCGCTGAGTCTCGGGATGACGGCCTACATGCTCGCGCTCGCGGTGTTCATCCCGATCAGCGGCTGGATCGCGGACCGATACGGTTCCCGCACGGTGTTCGGCAGCGCGATCGTGATTTTTACCGGGGCATCGATTCTGTGCGGGCTGTCCAACGGCGTTGTGACGTTTACGGCCGTACGGGTGCTGCAGGGCGTCGGCGGGGCGATGATGGTGCCGGTCGGGCGGATGATCGTCGTGCGCAGCACCGAGAAAGCACGGCTGATGCGCGCGATCGCGACGATCACGTGGCCGGGTATCGTTGCGCCGGTCGTGGGGCCGCCGATCGGCGGCTTCATCACGACCTATGCGTCATGGCGATGGATCTTCCTGTTGAACGTGCCGCTTGGCCTCGCCGCGCTGGTCTGTACGTGCTTGATCGTGCGGAATACGCGTGCGGACGAACAGCGGCCGCTCGATTGGGTCGGCTTCGTGCTGGCGGGCGGGGCGCTGACCTGTCTGCTGCTCGGTACCGAAACGGCCGGTCAGCAGGATGCGCCCTTCACGCGCGCGGCCGTGCTGGTCGGGGCCAGCGTATTGTTCGGCATCGCCGCGTGGCTGCACGCGCGGCGTTGCGCGCACCCGCTGCTCGATTTCACGACGCTGAAGGTGCCGACCTTCTCGGTCACGGTGCTCACCGGATCGGTCACGCGGATTGCGGTCAATGCGGTGCCCTATCTGCTGCCACTGCTGTTCCAGATTGGTTTCGGGCTGTCGCCGTTCCAGTCCGGTTTGCTGTTGCTCTCGAGCGCGCTCGGCAATCTGGGCATGAAGGCGGGCACGTCGTGGATCCTCGATCGTTTCGGGTTTCGCCGCGTCGCGCTCGTCGACGTGACGATCGTCGGCTTCTTCACGATCGCATGCGGCTGGCTGACCGCGTCGACGCCGCTCGCGATCACGCTGCTGGTCGTATTCGTCTACGGGCTGACGCGCTCGATGCAGTTCACGACGCTGGCGACCCTCGCCTATGCCGATGTTCCGTCGCACCAGACGAGCGCCGCGAGCACACTGTGGAGCGCCGCGCAGCAGATGACGATCGGGATGGGGATCGCATTCGGCGCGCTGGCATTGCGGCTCGCCGCGCTGATGCGCGGCGATGCGGCCGGGATTCACTACGTGCTCGACGATTTTCGCTGGGCGTTCGTTGCCGCGGGCGTACTCTCGCTGCTGACGTTGCCGGGCTATGCGCGGCTCGCCTCCGACGCGGGCGATCGACTTCGGGCGAGTGCCGCGCGAGGATAGGTTGAACGGCCGGTCGGGCGTGAATCGCGACGTGGGCGTATGGTCGCGCTCGTTGCTCCGCTCACTTGACGGTTCGATTCGTCACGGGCGCGATGAATTTTCGCGCATGCATTTCATGAACTCACTGCTGTGTTGCCGGCGATGCTCAGCCGCCGTGCCGCGCACGCACGACCTCGGGCATGATGCGCTGCCCGCTGCCCGCTGCCCGCTGCCCGCTGCCCATCGCCCATCGCCCACAGCCACCGCGCATCTCCGTCGCCACCGCCGCCCGCCGCCGTCGCCATCCGGCGCCGCCAGACGCCACCGCGCTCGCGCCGCCTGCCGTTACTGAGCATCATGAAAGATGATGCCGACCGTATGGCGGTGCCCGGTCCGGATACGGCTCACGCCGTGACGCAGGTTGACGCGATAGACGCCGCGCGTGCCCTGCACGGGCCGGCCGTGGACGGCGAAGATCACGGCGTCGCCTTGTGTCAGCGGCACCACTTCCGCACGCGACTGCATCCGCGGCCGCTGTTCCGTCAGCACGAACTCCCCACCCGTGAAATCCCCGCCGGGCGCCGACAGCAGGATCGCGACCTGCAGCGGAAAGACGTGCTCGCCATACAGGTCCTGATGGAGGCAGTTGTAGTCGTCCGGACCGTACTGCAGGATCAGCGGCGTCGGTCGCGTCTGTCCCGCCGCATGGCAGCGCTCGAGGAATGCCGCGTGGTCGGCCGGATACCGGACGTCGATCCCGAGCGCCTGGTTCCAGCGATTCGCGATCGGTGCGAGATGCGGGTAGATCGCGGTTCGCAACGTGTCGACGACCGCCGGCAGCGGATAGGCGAAATACCGGTATTCGCCGCGGCCGAAGCCATGCCGCGCCATGACGACGCGCGAACGGTAAAGCGCATCGCGCGGATAGAGCGACGCCAGCGCCGTGCATTCGTCGGCGCGGAGAAGGCCCGGTACGCGAGCGCACCCATAGCGGTCGAGTTCGGTACCGACGCCGGTCCAATCCACTGCGCTCACGCGTTGTACGAGGTCGGCAGATTCGAGGGCGGGTTGCAGATCGGCAATGTTCACGGGTGTACCTCGTTCGTCAGCGATGGGGATACGGAGTCGTGCGGGCATGTCGCGCGCGCCGGAATATGTGCGGGCGGTCGCAGCGGGATGGTCGGCGACGCGATGTCGGGCAGCGTTGCGAGCACGACCGTGTCCCCGATGAAAGTCGATGAACTCAGTCTAATGTCGCCGGTGCGACGGCGCGCTCCAGATCTTGCGCTTCAATTCGGAAGAAAGGGGCAGATCACGGCACGAGCGGTCGGGCGCAACGACGATTCAGTGCGATACCGGTGCGCGACTGACCGGAATAAGCTCAGCGTAGTGTGCGCGACGCAAACGCTGACCGGGCTTGTGAGGCGAGGAAGCCCGGAAGCACCGACAGGCGGGGTGAGGCGAACAGACGTAGCACCCGAATCAAATCCTCCACGGCGAGCGACCAACTCCCCGGCCGCTCGCCGCCCATCCGCTCAGGCGATCGACCTGAACAGCCAGTAAAGCCCAGCCGCGAGTGCGATCGAGGCCGGCAGCGTCAGCACCCACGCGAGCACGAGGCTGCGCACCGTGCTCCACTGCAATCCGGACCCGTTCGCCGCCATCGTGCCCGCGACGCCCGACGACAGCACGTGCGTCGTCGACACGGGCAGCCCGTACACGTCGGCCGCGCCGATCGTCAGCATCGCGACGAGTTCCGCCGACGCGCCCTGTCCGTACGTCAGATGCTGCTTGCCGATTTTCTCGCCGACGGTCACGACGATCCGCTTCCAGCCGACCATCGTGCCGAGACCCAGCGCGATCGCAACGGCCACTTTCACCCAGGTCGGAATGAACTTGGTCGCATGGTCGAGCTGCTTGCGGTAGTTGTCGATCGCGAGCTTGTCATCGGCGGCGAACGCGGGCTGACCCGCCTTCTCGATCAGGCGAATCGCTTCGGATACCAGATACATCGTGTTGCGCACGTTGTCGACGTCGCCCTGCGGCACGGCCGCCATCGAGCCCGACGAGCCGACCGAGGTCGCGAGCGACGTGGACAGTTGCTGCACGGCCGGTAGCACGGCAGGCGTCATCTCGCGGTGCTGCACGAAGTGCTCGACGTCGGCGCGCGGATTCGCGGGCGGCGCGACGCCGTTCGAATATTTCGCGAAGGTCGCGGCAGCCTGGTTCGCGACGGCGACGAAGGTCTGCGATTCGGCCGTCGTGACCGCCTTGTTCAGCGCATACGCAGTCGGCATCGTGCCGATCAGGATCAGCATGATGAGGCCCATCCCCTTTTGCCCGTCGTTCGACCCGTGCGCGAACGACACGCCGGTACACGTGAGGATCAGCAGGCAGCGGATCCAGAACGGCGGCGGCTGATCCTTCGGCGGTTCCTTGTACAGTTCCGGAATCCGCACGACGGCCTTCAGCACGAGCAGCAGCAGCGACGCGCACAGGAAGCCGACGATCGGCGACAACAGCAGCGACTTGCCTACGCCGAGCGCCTGGCCCCAGTCGACGCCGCTCGTGCCCGACGGTCCGTGCATCAGCTGGTTCATCAGCCCGACGCCGATGATCGATCCGATCAGCGTATGCGAGCTCGACGACGGCAACCCGAAGTACCACGTTGCGAGGTTCCAGACGATCGCGGCGATCAGCAGCGCGAACACCATCGCGAAACCCGACCCGCTGCCGACCTGCAGGATCAGCTCGACCGGCAGCAGTTGCAGGATGCCGAAGGCGACGGCCCCGCTGGAAACCATCACGCCGAGGAAGTTCCACATGCCGGACCAGATCACCGCGACGTTCGGCGTCAGCGAGTGGGTGTAGATCACGGTCGCGACCGCATTCGCGGTGTCGTGGAAACCGTTGACGAATTCGAAGCCGAGCGCGATCGCCAGCGCGGCGCCGAGCATCAGGTACGGGAACAGCGACCCCTCGCGCACGGGCGACAGATCGGCGATCAGGTGGGTGGCGATATAGACGGCGCCGGCCGCGAGTACCAGCAGAAAGACGGCATAGCCGACCTGTCGGGTACGTTCGGCGGAGCCGGCGTTATTCGCGGCGGACGAAGCAGGCTGATTCATGGCGGCATCTCGTAAGGTAACCGCAGCCGATCCTAGCTTTTGCTACCAGTCAGTTTGATGACAGTCGGGAGGACGAACCGTTTTCTTGCAGAGATGCAAGAAAGTGCGCCGTCATTCTTCATATAGTGAGCAGGCGGGCTTACGCATCGGCATCGCGTCGAACGTCGTCCGTGATCGACGTCCAGCCATCTCCCGACGCGGCGAATACCGTGCACGACAGCGGTGCGACGTCGATGCGGGTCGCCGCCTTCGCGTCCATCCGGCGCCCGTGCGCGATGGCCGCACGCACGATCGCCGCATGCGTGATCGCGACGATATCTCGGTTACATGGCAATGCGCTGAGCCATGCGCCGACGCGGCGCGCGACGTCTTCGAACGATTCACCGCCGTGCGGCGACGCGGCCGGATCGTCGAGCCACGCGCCGAGTTCGTCCGGCACGTCGCGCGCGAGGTCGTGCAGCCGCTTGCCGTGCCAGTGGCCGTAGTCGACATCGCGCAGCGCATCGTCAATGGCCGCGTGCAGCCCGAGCGCGTCGGCGGTCTGCCGCGCGCACCGTGCGGGGCTGCACAGCACGATCGCGCCGGGGGCGCCTGCGAACCGCTCGCGCAGCGCGGCAGCCTCCGCGAGCCCGGGCGCATCGAGCGGATCGTCGGCGGGAAACGCGCCGGTGCGCATCGCGCGGGTCGGCGCGTGCGCGATCAGGCGCAGCGAGGCAGGTGGGGTCATATGGATGGCCGGAGGGTTCGGAACGGCCGCGCCCGTGATGCGCGGGCCTTCAACACGCGAACGTTCGCGCGTACAATTGGCCCGATACGAAGGGCGGAAGCCGGTGCAAGCCCGGCGCGGTCGCGCCACTGTAACCGCGGATCTTCAATCCCGGAAGCCAGACCTGCCTTCGTATTCCATCCAACATTTGTCGGGGCGCGATTCCCCTGAGGTGCATCCATGAGCGAAGCAGTGCTGAAGCCGGTCGTCGTGCCGGCGCCCATTCCCGTCCGCGAGCTGTTGCCGTGGGCCATCTTCGTCGGCCTGATCCTGTTGCTCGCCCTCTATTTCGTCGGTGCGGAACAGGGAGCAACGTCGCTCGTCCCGGGCATGTACGTGCACGAGTTCGTCCACGACGGCCGCCATCTGCTCGGCTTTCCCTGCCACTGACGCGGAGTACACGATGGTCGGAAAGCTGCTCATGCGCGGGATGCTCGCAGGCATCGTCGCGGGCCTCCTCACGTTCGGTTTCGCCAGAATCGTCGGCGAACCGCAAGTCGATCAGGCGATCTCCTTCGGAGAAAAAGTCGATGCCGCCAACGGCGAAGCGCCGGAGCCCGAACTGGTCAGCCGCCACACGCAGGCCGGCGTCGGCCTGCTGACGGGCGTCGTGACCTACGGCGCGGCATTCGGCGGGCTGTTCTCGCTGGTCTTCGCGTTCGCATACGGGCGAGGCAGCCGCCTCCCGGCGCGGCCGCTCGCAGCATGGCTCGCGGCGGCGGCGTTCGTCGCGCTCGTGATCGTGCCGAGCATCAAATACCCGGCCAATCCGCCGGCGGTCGGCGACCACGACACGATCGGCTATCGCACGGGCCTGTTCTTCCTGATGATCGCGATCTCGGTCGCGACGATGGCGTTCTCGGTCAGCGTGCGTCGTCATCTGCTGGCGAAGCTCGGCCCGTGGAACGCATCGATCGTCGCGGGCCTCGCGTTCGTCGCGATCATCGCGGCCGTGCAGATCGGGCTGCCGTCGATCGATGAAGTGCCGGCCGAATTCCCGGCCGCGGTGCTGTGGAAGTTCCGCGTTGCCGCGATCGGCATGCAGGCGATCATGTGGACGACGATCGGCCTGCTGTTCGGTGCATGGGTCGAACGCGGCGAACGCACCGGCATGCGCGCCGCCTGACGCGCATGGTATCGGGGCGCGCCTAGCGCAGCATGCGCGGCGCGCTCCACGTCGATTCGCGCGCCAGCGCGACGAATGCGGCGAGATAGTCGATCGACGCGTCCGCGTCGCGGATGCCGAGGAAGATCTGTTTCGCGATGCCGTTCTTGCCGAGCTTGACCGGCACGACCGGCATCCGGTCCGCGTATTCATCGGCAAGCCATCTCGGCAGCGCGGCCACGCCGCGCCCGCTCGCCACCATCTGCAGCATGATGTCGGTCGTCTCGATCGACTTGTGGCGCCGCGGCACGATGCCGGCCGGCGTCAGGAACTGGTTGTAGATGTCGAGCCGGTCGTTTTCGACCGGGTAGGTGATCAGCACCTCGTCGGTCAGCTGCTCGGGCGTCACGTAGTCGGCGTTCGCGAACCGGTGCGCATCCGCGACCACCAGCACCTGCTCGTAATCGAACACGGGATCGAAGCGCAGCCCCGGCTTGTTCAGCGGGTCGGGCGTCACGAGTACGTCGATGTCATGGCCGAACAGCGCGCCGATGCCGCCGAACTGGAAGCGCTGCTTCACGTCCACGTCGACGTCCGGCCAACGCGACAGGTATGGCGACACAACCTTCAGCAGCCACTGATAGCACGGATGGCATTCCATCCCGATGCGCAGCGTGCCGCGCTCGCCCTTTGCATACTGCTTCATCCGCTCCTCGGCGAGCTCGAACTGCGGCAGCAGCCGGTTCGCCAGCTTCAGCAGATATTGCCCGCCCTGCGTCAGCCGCAGGCCGCGGCCCTCCCGATCCCAGATCGGTGTGCCGAGCTGCTGCTCGATCTTCCGGACGGTATGGCTGAGCGCCGATTGCGTGAGGTGCAGCGCGTTGGCGGCTGCGGTCAACGAGCCCTGGCGCTCGACTTCACGGATCACGACGAGATGGAATCGTTCCAGCATGGATATCGCTCACCCTGCAAACACATGAACAAATTTAATGGATGAATGAAATAATGCCATTTTATTTCATGGGATGAAATCCCTATGATGGCTGCCGGATCTTCAATTTCTCTCTGGACGGCAGCTTCATGGTTACGACACACAATCTCGGTTTTCCGCGCATCGGCGCGCAGCGCGAACTCAAGTTCGGTCTCGAACGCTACTGGAAGGGCGAATCGTCGCGCGACGAGCTGAAGGCACTCGGCGCCGAGCTGCGCGAGCGCCACTGGAACGACCAGCGCGACCTCGATCTCGCGCCGATCGGCGATTTCTCGTTCTACGACCAGGTGCTCGACATGAGCTTCACGCTCGGCAACCTGCCGAAGCGCGTGCAGGGCTTCCATGGCGACGTGCTCGACAACTATTTCCGCGTCGCGCGCGGCCGTTCGGCGCAAGCGGCGGACGAGCACGCAACGTGCTGCGGCGGCGTTTCCGCCGGCGAAATGACGAAGTGGTTCGACACGAACTATCACTACATCGTCCCTGAATTTCACGCGGACACGAACTTTTCGCTCGATCCGTCGTGCCTGCTCCAGCAACTGGCCGAAGCCCGGGCGCTGGGCGTCGCCGGGAAGCCGGTGATCCTCGGCCCCGTCACGTACCTGTGGCTCGGTAAGGCGAAGGACGATTCGGATCGCCTCGCGCTGCTGCCGAAGCTCCTGCCCGTGTACGGCGCGCTGCTCGACACGCTGACCGCGCAGGGCGTCGAATGGGTGCAGATCGACGAACCGATCCTCGTCACCGAGCTCGACGCCGAATGGCGGCAGGCATTGCGCACCGCGTATGCGGCGCTGGAAACGCGCCGTATCAAGGTGCTGCTCGCCACGTACTTCGGCGCGCTTGGGGACAACCTGACGCTCGCGGCGTCGCTGCCGGTCGACGGCCTGCATGTCGACGCGATCAACGCCCGCGACGAAGTCGACGCACTCGTGCGCGAACTGCCGGCCGACCGCGTGTTGTCGGTGGGTGCGATCAACGGCCGCAACATCTGGAAGACCGACCTGAACGCGACGCTCGACTGGCTCGAGCCGCTCGCGAAGCAACTGGGCGAGCGCCTGTGGATCGCGCCGTCGTGCTCGTTGCTGCACGTGCCGGTCGATCTCGCGAGCGAACAGAAGCTCGACCCGGAGATCCGTTCGTGGCTCGCGTTTGCGCTGCAGAAGCTCGACGAACTGAACGTGCTCGCGACGGCGCTGAATGAAGGCCGCGACAAGGTGGCCGACGCGCTCGCCGCCAACGCCGCCGCGATCGACTCGCGCCGCCGTTCGCCGCGCGTGAACAACCCGGCGGTGAAGGCCGCGCTCGCGCGCATCGACGCGCAGCTCGGCAATCGCGCGAGCCCCTATACGCAGCGCGCGCCGAAGCAATCGGCACGCCTGAACCTGCCGGCCTTCCCGACGACGACGATCGGCTCGTTCCCGCAGACCGCCGACATCCGACAGGCGCGCAGCCAGTTCAAGTCCGGCGCGCTGGATGAAGCCGGCTACCGCGCGGCGATGCAGGCCGAGATCGAGCGGAGCGTGCGCGAACAGGAATCGCTTGAACTCGACGTGCTCGTGCATGGCGAAGCCGAGCGCAACGACATGGTCGAATACTTCGGCGAGCAGCTCGACGGCTACGCATTCAGCCAGTTCGGCTGGGTGCAGTCGTATGGTTCGCGCTGCGTGAAGCCGCCGATCCTGTTCGGCGACATCAGCCGCCCGAAGGCGATGACGGTCGAATGGATCACGTACGCGCAGTCGCTGACGAACAAGCCGATGAAGGGCATGCTGACCGGCCCGGTGACGATCCTGAACTGGTCGTTCGTGCGCGACGACCAGCCGCGCTCGGTGTCGTGCTACCAGCTCGCGCTCGCGATCCGCGACGAAGTGCTCGATCTCGAGAAGGCCGGCGTGCGCGTGATCCAGATCGACGAGGCCGCGCTGCGTGAAGGGCTGCCGCTGCGCCGCGCGCAATGGGGCGAGTACCTGAAGTGGGCGGTCGAGGCGTTCCGCATCACCGCGAACGGCGTGCAGGACGACACGCAGATTCACACCCACATGTGCTATTCGGAGTTCAACGACATCATCGCGTCGATCGCCGACATGGACGCGGACGTGATCACGATCGAGACGTCGCGCTCGGACATGGAGCTGCTCGACGCGTTCGACAGCTTCAGGTATCCGAACGAGATCGGGCCGGGCGTGTACGACATCCATTCGCCGAACATCCCGACGCAGGATCACATCGTCGGCCTGATGAAGAAAGCGGCCGAGCGGATTCCGGCGGAACGCCTGTGGGTGAACCCGGACTGCGGGCTGAAGACGCGCCAGTGGGCGGAAGTGATTCCGGCGCTGACGAACATGGTCGCCGCCGCGAAGACGCTGCGCAATCAGGTGCAATGACGGGCAGCGTGCTGCGTGTCCTCCGTCGCGATCGATGATCGGGCAGCAGGCGAAAAAAAAGGCGGCCCGCAGAAGCGGGCCGCCGTTCGTCATCCTTGCTTGCTAGTGTGCGTTACACGGTGCGTGCGCCGCGCGGCAGCGCCTGGCCTTGCTTGCCGGTCGCGCCCGCATCATCGATGCTGACGCGCCGCGAGATCAGCCACACGCACAGCGACGACAGCACGGCGGCACTCGTGTACTGGATCGCAAGGGGCCACCATTGCGGCGCGGTGTTCTGCGCGATCAGCGTCGCGACGAGCGGCGTCAGGCCGCCGGCGAGCGCGCCGCACACCTGGTATGCGATCGAGATCGCCGTGTAGCGGATGCGCGCGATGAAGATGCCGCTGACGAAACCGGCGACCACCGAGTAGTAGCCCGATTCCGCGAGCGTCGCGAGGCCGACGCCGACCGTGATCGACAGCGGCGTGCCCATGTGCACGAGCGGCAGCATCACGAACGGCACGATCGCGGCCCAGGCGCCGGTGATCAGCAGCACGCGCGTCGTGCCGAAGCGCTGCGCGAGGAACGCGGCGGCGAGCTGCACGACGAACTGCAGCACGGCGACAATGGTCATGCAATGCAGCACCATCGACCGGTCGAGCGACAGGAACTGCGTCGCGTAGCTGATCATGAAGATGTTGCTGAAATACACGCCTGCGATCCCGTACACGTTCGCGCCGATCGCGAGCAGCAGCAGCGGCCAGTACCTGAGCGCTTCGCGCACCGGGTTTTGGGCGGTGTTGCCGCTCTTCCTGACTTCCTCGAACTCGGGCGACTCCGACACGCTCGCGCGGATCACGAAGCCGACCACCAGCAGCACGGAACTCGCGAGGAACGGCACGCGCCAGCCCCAGCTCATCATGTCGTCCCTGGACAGCGTGCTGATCGCGCCGAACGCGAGCATCGACAGGATCAGGCCGCTCGCGCTGCCGAGCTGCGCGAACGACGCGAAGAACGTGCGCTTGCCTTCGGGCGCATGCTCGCCGGCGAGCAGCACCGCGCCGCCCCATTCGCCGCCGACCGCGATGCCTTGCAGCACGCGCATCAGCACGAGCAGGATCGGTGCGATCACGCCGGCCTGCGCGTGGGTCGGCAGCAGGCCGATCGCGACCGTCGACACGGCCATCAGCATCAGCGTCGCGAGCAGCGAACGCTTGCGGCCGAAGCGGTCGCCGAGATAGCCGAACATCACGCCGCCGAGCGGCCGCGCGAAGAAGCCGACCGCGAACGAACCGAACGACGCGAGCAGGCTGACGAAGCGGTTTTCACCGGGAAAGAACAGCGGCCCGAACACGATGGCGGCGGCGGTCGCGTAGCTGTAGAAGTCGTACCACTCGATCGTGGTGCCGACGAACGACGCGAGCGCCGCCCGCTTCGGTTGTTTGACGGAAGTCCCCATCTGTCTTGTGCTCCTCTGGAATCCTCTGATTTGGAATAGGTCGCGCGGCCGGTCAGTCGCGGTATGCGACGCCGGGCAGCACGCACAGCAGCTCGTAGGCGAGGTTCGCGCCGAGCAGCGCCGTGGTGCCGAACGGGTCGTACGGCGGCGCGACTTCGACGAGATCGCAGCCGACGATGTTCAGCCCCTTCGCGCCGCGGATGATCTCGAGCGCCTGCGGCACGGTGAGACCGGCGATTTCCGGCGTGCCGGTGCCGGGCGCGTAGGCCGGGTCGATGCCGTCGATGTCGAAGCTGATGTAGACGGGCGTGTCGCCGATGCGTGCGCGCACTTCTTCCATCAGCGGCGCGAGCGACTTGTTCCAGCATTCCTCGGCCTGGACCACGCGGAAACCCTGCTCGCGGCACCAGTCGAAATCCTCCGCCGCGTAGCCGGTGCCGCGCAGGCCGATCTGCGTGACCTTGTCGCCGTGCAGCAGGCCTTCCTCGACCGCGCGGCGGAACGGCGTGCCGTGCGCGATCTTTTCGCCCATCATCGTATCGTTCACGTCGGCGTGCGCATCGACGTGAATCAATGCAACCTTGCCATGCTTGCGGTGGATCGCGCGCAGGATCGGCAGCGCGATCGTATGGTCGCCGCCGAGCGTGATCGGCTTGCAGTCGTGCTCGAGGATCGCGTCGTATGCGGCCTCGATGCGCGCGATGGAATCGTGCAGGTTGTACGGGTTGATCGCGACGTCGCCGATGTCGGCGATCTGCAGCGAATCGAACGGCGCGGCGCGCGTGGCCATGTTGTACGGGCGCAGCAGCACGGATTCGGTGCGGATCTGGCGCGGGCCGAAGCGTGCGCCGGTGCGGTTGGAGGTGCCGAGATCGAACGGGACGCCGACGAAGCATGCGTCGAGGCCCGCGGCGCTCGCCACGTGCGGCAGGCGCATCATCGTCGCGATGCCGCCGCAGCGCGGCATTTCATTGCCGCCGAGCGGCTGGAAATGGGTGTGGTCGTTCATGGTGTCTCTTCCGATGTGGGGTTGCCGTATCATGCGACGCGGTCTGGCGCATAGTCTTACGCGTCCGACCGCAAAGAAGAATGCGAAGATATCGACGTAAACATCGATCTTCATCGATGTATGGAAGGGGAATAGCGTGCTGGGGAATCTGTCGACCCTCGATCTGCGGTTGATCCGCGTGTTTCTCGCGGTCACGGACGCGGGCGGCGTGTCGGCCGCGCAGGCGATGCTGAACGTCGGCCAGTCGACGATCAGCGCGCAGTTGTCGTCGCTCGAGACACGGCTCGGCTACCGGCTCTGCGAGCGCGGCCGCAGCGGCTTCCGGCTCACGCCGAAGGGCGAGCGGTTCCATGCGATGAGCCGCAAGCTGCTCGCGGCGCTCGACGAATTCGGGATGGCGGCGCGGCACATGGACCGCCAGCTGGTCGGCACGCTGAACATCGGCCTGATCGGCCATACGCCGATCAGCCAGAACGCGCGCATCGCCGAGGCGATCGCCGCGTTCCGCACGCGCGACCAGGCCGTGCGCTTCTCGATCTCGGTGCGCGCGCCGGGCGATCTCGAGGAGAAGCTGCTGAGCGACGAGATCCAGATTGCCGTCGGCTATTTCGGGCATCGCGTGCCGTCGCTGCATTACACGCCGCTGTTCATCGAGCGGCAGATCGCATATTGCGGGCGCGGCCATCCGCTATTCGACGCGGCCGGCGCGCTGACGCCGGCCGACGTCGCGGGATTCGAGTGGGCGTGGCGCTCGTATCCGCTACCGGAGGCGCAGATGTCGACGACGCCCGACCGCGTGACCGCGACCGCCGACAACATGGAAGCCGTCGCGCTGCTGATCCTGTCGGGCCATCACCTCGGTTATCTGCCGCAGCACTTCGCGGCGCCGTACGTCGCGCAGGGGCTGCTCGCGCCGCTCAATCCCGAGCAGCTGCGCTACGACGTCACGTTCCATATGGTCGTCGCGCGCGACGGGCGCGGCAATCCGCTCGTGGAAGCCTTTCTCGAGGATCTCGAGCACGCGCACCAGGCGCCCGACGCCGTGTGAGGGCCGGTGGCGTCAAACAGGTGAACACGTGTTACGTGGCGGGCGGCCAATCGCCCACATCGATGGGCGTCGAAGTGACGGGGCGCGTGCGGTAACGTGCCGCTCCCCCGTTGGCCCGTCGAGTCACGGCACCGGCAACCCCGCGTCGTGCTTCACCTCCCGCAGCGACAGCGCGGATTCGATCGACGTCACGCCGGGCAGCATCCGCAGCGAATCACGGATGAACGTGCCGTAGTCGTCGAGATCGCGCGCGACCACCTGCAGCAGATAGTCGGCCGTGCCCGCGACGTTGTGGCACGCGAGGATCCGCTCGATGGCGAGCACTTCCCGTTCGAACCGATCGGCGACCTTGCGGTCGTGCGTCGCGAACCGCACGAGCACGAACGCGACGACGCCGTAGCCGAGCGCCTGGCGCGACAGCTGCGCGCGGTAGCGCTCGATGTAGCCGTCGTTTTCGAGACGTTTCAGGCGCCGTGCGCATGGCGTCTCGGACAGGCCGACGGAATCGGCGAGGCGCGCGATCGGTAGCCGGCCGTCGCGCTGCACCGCGGCGAGAATCGCGCGATCGGTTTTGTCGAGTTCGGTCATCTTGGCGGAATCCGTGTTGTAGTTTCAGAATTGTGGCGGATTCCGCTATGAATCGCCAATTTCGAGCCTAACATGGCCAATAATCCCTCCACCTTCAGCGGCAACATATCGTCATTGAAGGACGGGGGCAGACCATGATTTCCACGCATTTGCTGTTGATTTATCTCGCCGCGCTGGCGGCCATCTACGCGGTGCCGGGCCCCGACATGGCGCTCGTGCTGCAGACCAGCATCGGTCGAGGCGTGCGCCCGGGAATGGCGGCGGCGGCCGGCCTGTCGCTGTCGCGCACCGCGCACGTGACGCTGTCCGCGTGCGGCGTCGCGGCGTTGATCCGCAGCGCGCCGTGGCTGTATGAAGCGATCCGCTACGGCGGCGCGCTGTATCTCGCGTATGTCGCGATCCAGGTGTTCCGCTCGCCGGTGTTCGCACTCGGCGACGGCGACGCGGCCGCCGCGGGCGAGCTGCGTCAGTCGTTCTTCAAGGGGCTGCTGACGAACCTGCTGAACCCGAAGGCGCTGCTGTTCTGCTCGGTATTGCTGCCGCAATTCGTGCGGCCCGAGGCTGGGCCTGTCGTGTGGCAGATGTTCGAACTCGGCGCGATGCTCGTCGCGACCGGCGTGTGTTTCGACCTCGCATGCGTGTTCGGCGCGTCGCGCATCGCGGCGTGGATGCGCGCCCATCCGCTCGCGCAGACAGTGCAGCGCTGGACCTTCTCGGCGGCGCTGATCGGCTTCGCGCTGCGCCTGTCGATGGACTGAGCCGCACCATCGCACTGCACCGCGCAGGTCGACAGGCCGTGCGGTGCAGTGCAGCAACGAACGCCGCGCGACAATGCCGGCCTTCGCGCACGTGCCCGCCACGCCCAGGGCGCGCGCAAATCATCTGACTGTTCTAAACTTCCTTTGACTTCGCGCTGCCGCGAACCGACGACCGGACGGAACCGTCCGCCGCCGCCCCTGTCCGATTTCCTGGCTGTTCCGTGCAACGCCTGTGCAACGCGGTACCAAGGAGGGTCTGAACATGGCAAGGCATCTTCAAGCCGACCGTGAACCCCGTATCGTCGCCGAGTCCAAGTGCCTCGGTCAGTGCGATCCGGCGGAACGCATCCACGTCACGATGATGTTGCGGCGGCAGGAAGAAGGGCAACTCGACGCATTGGTCAATCAGCTCGCCGCTGGCGACACCGACGCAAAACCGCTGTCGCGCGACGCCTTCGCGCAGCGTTTCTCCGCCAATCCCGACGATATTCGCAAGACCGAGGACTTCGCCCACCGTCACCAACTGACGGTCGATCGCGTCGATCCGGTCGAAAGCGTCGTCGTGCTGTCCGGCACGATCCAGCAGTTCGAGGCGGCATTCAGCGTGAAGCTCGAGCGTTTCGAGCATCGCGCGATCGGCCAGTACCGCGGCCGCTCGGGCCCGATCGCGCTGCCGGACGAGCTCGGCGACGTCGTCACGGCCGTGCTCGGGCTCGACAGCCGGCCGCAGGCGCGGCCGCACTTCCGGCTGCGTCCGCCGTTCAGGCCCGCGCGCGGCGCCACCTCGGTCACGTTCACGCCGCCCCAGCTCGCGTCGCTGTACGGCTTTCCGGCCGGCGATGGCGCCGGGCAATGCATCGCGATCGTCGAACTCGGCGGCGGCTATCGCGCGACCGACATCCAGCAGTATTTCCGCGGGCTCGGGATCGACAAGCCGCCGACGGTCGTCGACGTGAACGTCGGCACCGGCCGCAACACGCCGACCGGCGATGCGAACGGCCCGGACGGCGAAGTCGCGCTCGATATCGAGATCGCCGGTGCGATCGCGCCGGCCGCGAAGATCGCGGTCTACTTCGCGCCGAACAGCGACGCGGGCTTCATTCAGGCCGTCAACGCGGCCGTCACCGACAAGACCAACCGGCCGTCCGTGATCTCGATCAGTTGGGGCGGCCCGGAAGCGATCTGGCAGGCGCAGTCGGCCCATGCGTTCAACCGCGTGCTGCAGGCGGCGGCCGCGCAGGGGATCACGGTGTGCGCGGCGTCGGGCGACAGCGGCTCGGGCGACGGGCTGCAGGACGGCGCCGATCACGTCGACTTCCCGGCGTCGAGCCCGTACGTGCTCGGCTGCGGCGGCACGCAGCTCGATGCGCTGCCGGGGCAGGGCATTCGCAGCGAGGTCACGTGGAACGACGAGGCGGCCGGTGGCGGCGCGGGCGGCGGCGGCGTCAGCACGATGTTCGACGTGCCGGCCTGGCAGAAGGGGCTGACCGTCGCGCTCGCCGACGGCAGCAGCAGGCCGCTCGCGAAGCGCGGCGTGCCGGACGTCGCCGGCGATGCGTCGCCGCAAACGGGCTACGAAGTGTCGATCGCGGGAACGCCCGCGGTGATGGGCGGCACGAGCGCGGTCGCGCCGCTGTGGGCCGCGCTGATCGCCCGGATCAACGCGGCGGCGAGTGCGGCGGCCGGCGCATCGGCCGGCTGGATCAATCCCGTGCTGTACAAGCATCCGGGCGCGCTTCGCGACATCACGAAAGGCTCGAACGGCACGTATGCGGCAGCGTCCGGCTGGGACGCGTGCACGGGCCTCGGCAGCCCCGACGGCGCGAAACTCGCGGCGATCCTCGCGCGCAAGCCATCGCGCTGACGCGTCGGCACAGGCGTTTCCATGTGACGCGGGTTCCTTGCCCGCGTCTTTTTTCACCTCCAGGAGCAGCACGATGGGCATCGATTCCGCATCTTCCGGCGGCGTGTATCCGCTGCATCACGGCGACCACAATTCGCATAGCGTGCCGCCGACCGTCAATCCCGTCGCGCTGAGCCACGGCCGCGACCAGCCGTTCTTCGATCCGGTCGCGTACGGCAACGGCCCCGACGACTCGGTGACCGACACGACCGAAGCGGCCGCGATCACGCACCACACGATCCTGATCGGCGGCAAGCGGATCGCGTATACGGCAACGGTCGGCCATCTCGTGACGGTCGACCCGAGCAGTTCGCAGCCGGCCGCGAAGATCTTCTACGTCGCCTTCACGGCCGACGGCGCGAAGGAGGAGACGCGGCCCGTCACGTTCTTCTACAACGGCGGGCCCGGTTCGTCGTCGGTGTTCGTGCTGCTCGGCTCGTTCGCGCCGAAGCGCATCAAGACGTCGATGCCGGGGTTTACGCCGCCCGCGCCGTACCAGATCGAAGACAACCCGGACAGCATGATCGACCACAGCGACCTGGTGTTCATCAATCCGGTCGGCACCGGCTATTCGGCGGCCGTCGCGCCGAACAAGAACCGTAATTTCTGGGGCGTCGACCAGGATGCGGATTCGCTGAAGCAGTTCATCAAGCGCTACCTGACGAAGAACAACCGCTGGAATTCGCCGAAATACCTGTTCGGCGAGTCGTATGGCACCGCGCGCAGCTGCGTGCTCGCGTACAAGCTGCACGAGGACGGTGTCGACCTGAACGGCGTCACGCTGCAGTCGTCGATCCTCGACTACCGGCAGGCCGGCAACCCGGTCGGCGCGCTGCCGACGGCGGCGGCCGACGCCTGGTATCACAAGAAGCTTGGCCTCAAGCCGGCGCCGACCGATCTCGGCGCGTTCATCGAGGAAGTCGCGCAGTTCGCGCGCACCGATTACCTGAAGGCATTGCGCAACGTGCCGCATGCCGACCCGGCCGCCGTGCGGAAGCTGTCGGACTACACGGGCATCGATACGGCGACGCTGCAGACGTGGGGGCTCGACATCGCCGGTTACAACGCGCGCGGCAATTCGCTGTTCCTGACGACGCTGCTGCAGGCGCAGGGGCTCGCGCTCGGTTCGTACGACGGCCGCGTGACGGCGATCTCGACCGGTATCGCCGGCAAGATCGATCCGAACTCGGGCGGCAACGATCCGACGATGACGGCCGTGACGGGCGTCTACACGGCGATGTGGAACAGCTACCTGAACGAGCAGTTGAAGTTCACGTCCAACTCGGCGTTCACGGACCTGAACGACCAGGCGTTCCAGAACTGGGACTTCAGCCATATCGATCCGACCGGCGAGCAGCAGGGTATCGACGCGAACGGGAACGTGATCCTCTACACGGCGGGCGACCTCGCCGCGGTGATGGCGCTTAACGTCGACCTGAAGGTGCTGTCGGCGAACGGCTTGTACGATTTCGTCACGCCGTTCTACCAGACCGTGATCGACCTGCAGCAGATGCCGCTCGAGGATCAGAAGGTGCGGCAGAACCTGTCTGCACGCTTCTATCCGTCGGGGCACATGGTGTATCTCGACGGCGGGTCGCGCACCGCGCTCAAGCGCGATCTCGCGACGATGTACGACGCGACGGTCAGCGATACGGGCGCGCGGCTGCGGATTCGCGCGCTGCAGGCGAAGAAGGCGGGCGGGCACGCGTAGCGTAGCCCGTCGTGCACGTGCCGCGCGCGACCGTTACGGTTCGCGCGGCGCGGTTCGACTTACGTGGTCGACTTAAGCGGTCGGCCAGTCGAACGGCGTATACGGCAGCGCGCGCTTGTGGCGCGAACCGTCGTAGAAGCGCAGCACCGTCTCGTACACCGTGTCCGAGACGGTCTTGCCTTCGAGGAAATCGTCGATTTCGTCGTAGGTGACGCCGTATGCGTGCTCGTCGGGGCGCAGCGGACGCAGTTCCTCGAGGTCGGCGGTGGGCACCTTCATCACGATCAGTTCGTCGCCGCCGAGCGCGCGGGCGACCGCACGCACGCGGCGCTTGCTCAGGCCGGCAAGCGGAAGCACGTCCGCGCCGCCATCGCCGAATTTCGTGAAGAAGCCCATCAGCGATTCGGCCGCGTGGTCGGTGCCGATCACGATGCCGCGCCGCGCGCCGGCGACCGCGTACTGCGCGATCATGCGCTCGCGTGCCTTGATGTTGCCGTGCACGAAGTCCTGCTGCGCCGGGGTTTCGAACGCGTGGCCGGACGCGACCAGCGACGCGAGCATCGCGTCGGCGGCGGGCTTCACGTCGACCGTGAACGTCTCGTCCGCGCGCACGAAGGCGAGCGCGCGCTGCGCATCGGCTTCGTCGTTCTGCACGCCGTTGGGCAAGCGCATCGCGATGAAGCGGGCATCGTAGCCGCCGGTGCGCAACTGTTCGACCGCCAGCTGCGCGAGCCGCCCGGCCGTCGACGAATCGACGCCGCCGCTGATGCCGAGCACGTAAGTCCGCAGGCCGCTCGAACGAAGGTACTGCGCGAGGAAATCGACGCGCCGGGCGATCTCGGCGTCGACGTCGAAGTGCGGGGCGACGTTCAGTTCGGCAATGATCGCGCGTTGGCGGCTGGCGTAATCGGCGGATGTCATGGGGGTGGTTCCGGAACGAAATGCGAGGCGCCCATCATAAGCGCAATCGAGGCGCGGCGCCGCGCCGGGCATGCGATCCGGCGGCTTCGCGTTGCATCGGCGAGACGCGGTGCATCGTCATGGTGCAGCGCGCGCGGCGGCGCACCCGCGCGTGCCGGCGGATGCTTCGTTTCGATGCAGGGTGAGGCGGCAGTGACGGGCGCTTCCTATCGTAGGATCGCCTGACCGCCTGCGTCAGCGCCGGGCGAGCACCACACCCACCAGCGCAAGTGCGAAGCCGGCGAGCTGGACGGTCGCGAGCGTTTCGCCGAACAGCAGATATCCCTGCAACGCGGCGAGCGGCGGCGCGAGGAACAGCAACGACGTCGCGTGCGCCGCGTTGCCCCGCCGCAGCATCCACATCAGCATCGTGACCGCGCCGCCGGACAGGAACACGACGCCCCACACGAGCGAGATCCACAGCGCCGGCGCGCCGATCCAGCGCGTTTCATGCAGCAGCACGACGAAGACGGCCGCGACGATCGCCGCGCCGAGGTTCTGCACGGCGACGGCCGTGCGCAGGTCGTTCTGCGCGAGCTTGCCCTTCTGGTACAGCGAGCCGGCGGTGATCGAGCCGACCGCCAGGATCGATACGGTCACGACGAACCATGCGGGCGCGGCGCCCGGCGGCGGCGCGACGCCACCCGCGACCTTCGGCGCGAGCACGAGCGCCACGCCGGCAAGCCCGAGCGCCATCCCGAGCCAGCCGCGCGCGGGCAGTCGCTCGTTGAACAGCGGCACGGCGAGCACGGCGGTGGCGAGCGGCTGCAGCGCGCCGAGCAGCGCCATCACGCCCGCGTTCAGCCCTTGCGCGACGGCCCAGTAGCTGGCGCCGAGATAGACGCCCTGCAGCAGCGCGCCGGCGATCAGGTGGCGCGGCCATTCGCGGCGGGCCGGCCACGGCGCGCGCGCGACGAGTGCGACCGCGCCGAACAGCACGGCGGTGCCGGCGAAACGCGCGAGCAGGAACAGGTTCGGATCGGCGTAGGGCTTGATTGCCCGGGCGACGATGAAGCCGGTGGACCACAGCGCGACGAAAGCCGCGGCGACGAGCGAGGTAAACATACGTGGCGGGCCGCGATACGACCGGACGAATCGTGAAGTCGGTCAGTATCGGATGAAGCGGCGCCGCCGTCTTGTCGGATTCTGCACTCGGGCGGCGCGCGTGCGGGATGCATGCAGCGGCATGCGCCGCGCGCTGGTGCGGCTGTAAGCGCCGACCGCGGACGCGATGCGTCGCCAGCGCGTCGCGCGCTAGCGTGCCGGCCGTTCGGTCAGCGGCCGGCCGGCTGAAAGGCCCGCCGCATGAAGGCGTGCCGTGGCGCGGGCAAAGGAACAGAGATCCGTCGAGCCGGCCGTCCGGTTATTACCTGGCCGGGCGAAAGGGCCGCGCCATGAAGGCGCACCGCGGCGCGGGCAAAGGAGTGGAGGTCAGTCGAGCGAGAACGTGTCGAGCGGCTGGTTGGCGCGCGCGTCGGTCGCGAAGCGCGCGGCGAGTTGTTCATACAGCCGGCGCGCTTCGTCGAGCGTCAGGTCGATCCAGTACGGATCGCCGGCCCCGTCGTTGAGTCGTTCCGGCGAAAACTGGATTTCGAGCACACTGCCTTTGCGATACATTGCGCAAGCCCCTTGATGGTCTGTCGTTAGGCGAAGCGCAAAGTGTAGCAATCGCTTGCAGCGCCGATTCGCGCGCATCCGGCAATACAGAATTTCGCTGGCGTGAAACGCGGCCGCTGCCGGACGCGGTGCCGTCAAATGACAGTCAAACGGCCGTAATACAATGGCTGGCTTACCCATTACCAGTCGCCTCGGGCGCATTGCGATGCTGGCGGAACAACGTCATCAATACATTCTGTCGGAGCTCGGCCGCTCGGGCGCGCTGTCGGTTGCCGAACTCGTGCGCTCGCTCGACGTGTCGCGCGAGACCGTGCGGCGCGACCTGAACGCGCTCGCGGCGCGCGGCCTGCTCGTGATGACGCACGGCGGCGCGCTGGCGGCGGACCGCCGCGAGCCGAGCCTGTCCGAGCGCGAAGCGGCGAACGCCGAAGCGAAGCGCACGATCGGCCGACGCGCGGCCGAATTCGTGCCCGACGATGCATCGGTGCTGATCGACTCGGGCAGCACGCCGCATGCGGTGGCGCTCGCGCTGGCCGACCGGCACCGGCTGTCGATCTACACGAACGACTGGCGCACCGCGTTCGTGCTGGCGCGCCGCAACGGCAATCGCGTGACGCTGCTCGGCGGCGAGCTGTCCGACGACGAGGACGCGACGTTCGGGCTCGACACGATCCAGCAGCTCGCGCAATACCACGTCGATTTCGCGTTCGTCGGCGCCGGCGGCATCACGGCCGACGGCGACTGCACCGACTACTCGCGGCTCGCCGCCGAAGTGCGCAGCCGGATGATCGCGGCGGCCGGCACGGCGATCATCGTCGCCGATCATTCGAAGTTCGGCCGCGTGACGCCGGTGCGGATCAACGGCACGGCGGCCGCGCGCTACCTCGTCACCGAGCGCATGCCCGACAAGGCCGTGCGCCGCGCGCTGGCCGCACGCGGCATCGAGCTGCTCGTGTGCGATTGACGCGGGCCCGACATACAAGGTTCATCGAACGGTCATCGCCCGGGAAGAACCGCCGTCAACACTGACCCATTCATCTCTTTCGGCCGAAACGCCAGGAGCACGAATGACCGTCAGCGTCCGCAGCTATCTTTCCCCCACCCTGGTCCTGCTGGCCTTCGACTGGCCCGACGCGGCGTCGCGCGCCGATTTCCTCGGCTTCGCGATCCGGCGCACGCCGGGCTTCTGGTCGGCCGACGGCAAGACGCGGGCGCCGAACAGCTGGCTGCCGAACCGGCTGACGTTCGACGGACCGGCCGCCGACACGCAGGGCGACGCGCCGACCGACCAGGCGCCGATCCAGAAATTCATGTGGTGGGATGCGCGCATCGATCCGCCGGATCGCGATGCGTCGTTCCGCTATGACGTGTTTCCCGTCGTCGGCACGCCGGCGAACCTGCAGGTGCTCGATGCGGAAGCCGGCGTGTGCGATGTCGTGCTGCCCGCGCATAGCGTCGACGGGATCGGCACCTGGTTCAACCGCGCCGTGGTGAGCTCGCAGGCGTTCGCGAAGCAGGTCGCGGCGCTGGGTCTCGCGCCGGGCGCCGCGCCGAGTGATACGCAGGCGCTGAAGTTGCGCACGTGGCTCGCGAACGACATGGAGCAGGTGTTCGCGGAGATGCTCGATCCCGCGTCGCGCGCGGTGTCGGCCGTCTATCACCTGACGGACCCGCTGTGGGCGCTGCCCGCTTTCGAGGCGTTCGGACGCCGGCACGGCGAAGCGTCGCTCGCGATCGTCTACGACGCACACACGACCGCGCGCAAGGGCAAGCCGGCGCTGCCGTCGCCGAACCAGCCGGCCGTCGACGCGCTGCAGGGCCTCGCGACGCTGGCGCCGCGCGACCGCACGCACATCATGCACGACAAGTTCATCGTGACCGACGCGCCGGGGAATGCGACGCCCGCGCGCGTGCTGACCGGCTCCGCGAACTTCACGACCGAAGGGCTGACGGAACAGGCCAACGTGCTGCACGCGTTCGATTCGCCGGCGCTCGCCGCGCTGTACAACGAGCGCGCGCATGCGCTGGCCGCGAATCCGTCGATCGCGGAGACGGCGCGGCTGTCGTCGGGCTGGTCCGCGCCGTTGACGGTGGGTAGCGCGCAGGTGCGCGTCGCGTTTTCGCCGGAGCCGGCGGGGCAGCGCACCCAGATCGATACGATCGTCGCCGCGATCGCGGCCGCGAAGCATTCGGTGTCGTTCTGCCTGTTCATGCCGACCGACGCGGCGCTGCGCGACGCATGCTTCGCAGCCGGCGACCGCGGCCTGATGATGTTCGGCCTGGTGAACCGCATCAGCGCCGCCAGCGCGACGAAGGCCGATGCCGCGCAGCACGACGGCCAGTCGCTCGATGCGGCGACGCTCGCGAACCTCGAGCTTTACCATCGCCAGCGCGATCGTCGCGACGTGATCGATGCCGCGTATTTCTCGCCGGCGACGGTGCCGCACGGTTTCGAGCCGGAGCTGCGCCTCTTTCCGGGCGAGCCGGCGCCGGCCTATCCGCCGGTCGTGATCCACCACAAATTCATCGTGATCGATGCGGAAGGCGCGAACCCGATGGTCTATACGGGCTCGGCAAACATGAGCCGCAATTCCGAGCAGTACAACGACGAGAACCTGCTCGAGATTCGCGACACGCGGATCGCCGCGATCTATCTCGCGGAATTCCTGCGGCTCTACGAGCACTATCGCGCGCGGGCACTGGCGATCGAGACGAAACGGCACGGCGCCGGTTCGCATCGGCAGCTCGCGCTCGCACCGGATTCGAGCTGGGCGAAGAAGTATTACGTGGCGGGGAGCCCCGAAGAGAAGGCGCGGATCGCGCTGGCGTCGACCGCGCCGACGGACTGACGCGTGGTGCATGACGCAAGACGCCTGCGCTCGGCCGGAAGCACGACGTGCTTCCGGCTCATGCCGGTTGCACGCGTCGTGCTGTCGTTCGGCTTTCGGGTGGAATCGCGCAGAAGCGCGCGGTGCGAACTACGCGGCGACGTAGCGCAGCACCGAGTCGGCGATCGTCTCGCGATGCCGCGCGCGCAGCCGCGGCGCCGACGGGTCGCGGCCGAACGCGGCGCCGAACGTATAGCGGTTCGACACGCGGTGGAAGCAGAACGAGCTGATCAGCAGGTGCAGGTCGAACGCGTCGATGTCCTTGCGGAACGCGCCGCTCGCCGCGCCGCGCTCGAGCAGTTCCTCGAGCGTCTTGATGATGCTGACGTTGCGGTTCTTGAACGACTTCAGCTGTTCGAGATACTTCGCGCCGTGGATGTTCTCGATCGACACGAGGCGCACGAAATCGCGATGCTTGTCGTGATAGTCGAACGTGAATTCGACGAGCCGGCGCATGCCTTCGCGCGGCTCCATGTCGCCGACGTGCAGTTCCTGCTCGAGCGCGCGGATGTCGCCGTACACCTTCTCCAGCACGGCCTCGTACAGGCCTTCCTTGCTTTCGAAGTAGTAGTAGAGCATGCGCTTCGTCGTGTTCGTACGCTCGGCGATCGCGTCGACGCGCGCACCGGCGAGGCCCATCGCGGAGAACTCCTGCGTGGCGACGTCGAGGATATTGCGCTTGGTTTGCTCGGGATCGTATTTGCGCCGCGCATCGGTCGCAAGCGCGCGGCTTTCGGACGTGGCGGCCTTGCTTGCAGCTTTCATGTGACTTTGTTGTGCGTTCGCGGCGGCATGAAAAAATCATTCTAGCATGCAGGAAATCGCCATCCTGCCGACTCGCCGCTCTAATCGACGGCGCGGTTTGGGTCGCCGCCGCGGCGGTTCAGCGCCGGCACGACGCGAGTGCGTCGCGGGCCTGGTACGCGGTGTACGTGAGCTGCGCGGCGGCGAGGCCCGCGAGCCCGAACGTGCGCGTGAGCCCGAACGCGGCGAAGCCCTCCGGCACCGGCCGCTCGCCGGCCAGCGCGGCGGCGAGCGCTTCGCCGGCGACGGTGGTGGGCGCCATCCCGTGGCCGCCGAACGCGATCGCGTGCCACACGCCGTCCGCGTCGCGCCCGATCTGCGGCATCTTGTGCCGCGCGTAGCTCATCAGCCCGCCCCACGCGTATTCAACCTTCACGCCGTCGAGCTGCGGATACACGCGCAGCAGGTCGCGCCGCAGCAGCCGCGCGATCGCATCGGGGCCGCGGTCGAGCACCGAGATCCGGCCGCCCCACAGGATCCGCGTGTCCTTCAGCGGACGGTAGTAGTCGAACGCGAAACGCGTGTCGTAGATCGCATACGGCGCATCGATCGCGTCCGGCAGCCGCGTGCCGAGCGGTTCGGTCGCGATCACGTAGGTCGCGATCGGCAGTACCGCGCGCTCGATGCGCGGCGACACGCCGCGCGCATAGCCGCCGCCGGCGAACACGACGTCCTTCGCGCGCACCGTGCCCTGCGCCGTGCGCACGACGTAGCCGGCGCCTTCGCGCGCGATGCCGAGCGCGGCCGAGCGTTCGTACACGCGCGCGCCGCCGCGTGACGCGGCCGCCGCGACGCCGAGCACGTACTTGAGCGGATGGAAGTGGAACGCGTTCGGCTCGAACAGGCCGCCGTGATAGCGCTGCGTCTTCAGCCGCGCGCGCAGCGCGTCCGTCGCGACGGGTTCCCAGTCGACGTTGAATTCCTGCTTCATCAGCGTGCGCACGCTGTCGAGCCGCGACGGATCGTCGAACCAGTTCGCGAGCATTACGCCCTCGTCGACGATGTCGCAGTCGATGCCGTAGCGGGCGATCCGCGCGCGGATCAGCTCGACCGCATCGACGGTGAGCCGGTACAGGCGACGGCCTTCGTCGCGGCCGAGCGCGCGCAGCAGGTCCGCGTTGTCGAGGCTGTAGCCGCCGAACACGAAGCCGCCGTTGCGGCCCGACGCGCCGAAGCCGACCCGTTCGCCGTCGAGCACGACGACATCCTGCACGCCGCGCTCGACCAGACCGAGCGCGGTGCACAGGCCGGCGAGGCCGCCGCCGACGATGCACACCTGCGTATCGATCGGGCCGGTCAGTTGCGGGTAGGGCTGGCGGGTAACGGTGGCTTCGTAGAAGTTCTGCATGCGGTTTCGGTGACTCTTGACGGCGGAAAAACAGGCGGCGCGCGTCGATCTTGCCTGAACGCGCGCGCCGCGTCGAATGGGGTTTTCTGCGCAGCGGCCGTCGCGCTCGGGCGGCGGCCGTTGCGTTACCGGAATGACCGGGCTCGCCGGGCTTACCGGACGTCAGGCGCCCGGCGTCGGGTTGGCCGGGCTGGCGACGAAGGCCGGATAGCTGGCGTCGGGCTTCTGCGTGGTGTCGGGCGTTGCGTTGCGCTCAATCCACGGCGCGATCTCCATGTCCTCGCAGCGCACGAGGCGGCATTTGCGCACCAGCGCGTAGCCGAGCCAGATCGCGAGGAAGAACGGCACGCCGATATAGGTCGCGGCCACGCTCGCCCAGTCGATCTTGCTGCCCATGAACGCCTGGTAATCCTGGCCCAGTGCGACGACCGCGCACAGCACGAACGCGAAGATCGGGCCAAACGGGAACCACTTCGAGCGATACGGCAGCTGGTCGAGGCGATAGCCCTGCTTGAGCAGACCCTTGCGGAAGCGATAGTGGCTGATCGCGATGCCGAGCCACGTGATGAAGCCGGCCATGCCCGACGTATTCAGCAGCCACAGGTACACCGTCTTGTCGCCGTACAGCGACGTAAGGAAGCAGAGCGCGCCGACGGCGGTGGTCGCGTACAGCGCATTGCGCGGCACGCCGCCCGGCGACAGCTTCGCGAACAGCCTCGGCGCGCGGCCTTCGACCGCGAGGCCGGAGCACGCGCGGCAAACGATATTTCCGCACAGGGTAATGCCGGATAGTCATCAAGTCGCGGCCGGCAGCAACGCCGCGGCCCGCCCGGTCACGGGCTTTGGACAAGTCTCATGCGGTGAAGGAAAGCGGGGGATTCGTCCCGCCAGGGTGTTGCGTTTTCGGAATGAAGTCGTGAGTTAATATCAATAGCGGGCCGACTTGTGGCCACCGACAATGTGTCTCATGGATCGCGCGTCGCGAGGCGACGGCGTGCCGGTCGGCCGGGTTGCGGCGGCGGCGCGCGGGCGATGCGCCGGGCGGCGCATCGGGCCGGCCGGGGCGCGCATCCGCTTGCACAAGGCGCGCGAACGCGCTCCAATCGAATCACGCGGGCGGCGTCGCCGCCGCACCGATCAATCTGTCCCTGAAGAGGAAGTGATGCAATTCAACGACATTCTTGCTGCGCTCGACATCGATCTCGCCCGGTGGAAAGGCACTGCGCTGACCGCGCGTTCGCCGCTCGACGGCGCGACGCTCGCGACGCTGGCGGTCGACTCGCCCGCCGACGCCGAGCGCAAGATCGACGCCGCGCACGACGCATTCCTCAAGTGGCGCACGGTGCCGGCGCCGGTGCGCGGCGAGTTCGTGCGCGTGTTCGGCAACGTGCTGCGCGAGCACAAGGCCGAGCTGGGCCGCCTCGTCACGCTCGAAGCCGGCAAGATCACGTCGGAAGGCCTCGGCGAAGTGCAGGAAATGATCGACATCTGCGATTTCGCGGTCGGCCTGTCGCGCCAGCTCTACGGCCTGACCATCGCGTCGGAGCGCCCGGGCCACCGGATGATGGAAACGTGGCACCCGATCGGCGTGTGCGGCGTAATCTCGGCGTTCAACTTCCCGGTCGCGGTATGGGCGTGGAATGCGGCGCTCGCGTTCGTGTGCGGCGATTCGGTCGTGTGGAAGCCGTCGGAGAAGACGCCGCTCACCGCGATTGCGTGCCACGTGCTGCTCGAGAAGGCGATCCGCGAATTCGAGAAGACCCATCCGGGCGTCGCGCCGCAGGGCCTGAGCCAGCTGGTGCTCGGCATGCGCGATGTCGGCGAGGTGCTGACGTCGTCGAAGAAGGTGCCGGTCGTCAGCGCGACGGGCAGCGTGCGGATGGGCCAGGAAGTCGCGAAGGTGCTGAGCCAGCGTCTCGCGCGCGGCATCCTCGAGCTCGGTGGCAACAACGGGATGATCGTCGCGCCGAGCGCCGACCTCGACCTCGTGGTGCGCGCGGTCACGTTCGCGGCGGTCGGCACGGCCGGCCAGCGCTGCACGACGCTGCGCCGCCTGATCGTGCATCGCAGCCTGGTCGAGCAACTGCTGCCGCGCATCGAGAAGGCCTATGCGTCGGTGAAGGTCGGCAACCCGCTCGAGGAAGGCACGCTCGTCGGCCCGCTGGTCGACCGCGCGTCGTTCGACGCGATGCAGAAGGCGCTGGCCGATGCACGCGAGCAGGGCGGCGAAGTGAAGGGCGGCGAGCGCGTGGACATCGGTCACGCGGATGCGTACTACGTGCGTCCGGCCATCGTGCGGATGCCGAAGCAATCGGCGGTGGTCGAGCGCGAAACGTTCGCGCCGATCCTGTACGTGATGATCTACGACAACTTCGACGATGCGATCGAACTGCACAACGCGGTGCCGCAAGGCCTGTCGTCGGCGATTTTCACGAACGACATGCGCGAGGCCGAGCAGTTCATGTCGGCAGCGGGCAGCGATTGCGGGATCGTCAACGTGAACATCGGCACGAGCGGCGCGGAGATCGGCGGCGCGTTCGGTGGCGAGAAGGAAACGGGCGGCGGGCGTGAGTCGGGTTCGGATGCGTGGAAGGCGTATATGCGTCGCGCGACGAACACGATCAACTACAGCCGTCAGCTGCCGCTGGCGCAGGGGGTGAAGTTCGACGTGTGATGCGCGGCGCCCGGCAGGGCGCCTTAACCGTCGAATGAAGAGGGCCGGTTGCCGCGGAAGCGGTAACCGGCCCTTGTCGTTTCCGGTGAGGCGTGCGCTACGAGGATCGACCAGCGTGCACCCGCGGGTTCGCTTCCGGCTCGTGCTGCGGGGAACTCTCGAGCGCCGGCATGTTCTGCACGACCAGCATCTGCGGCGTCGACAGCGTGATCTGCGCCGCGCGCAACTGCTTCAGGATCTCGAACAGCAGGTCGCTTTTGGTCGAGGCCGCGATCCGCGGGCTCGCCACGTATCCCGTCACGCTCAGCGTGATCCCGTCCGGCGCCAGCTGGCTGAACGTGACCGACGGCGCCGGCTTGTCGAGAATCGCCGGGTGTTCGCGATACGCATCGAGCAGCAGGTCGCGCACCTGCTCGGGATCCGTGTTCAGCGGAAACGTCAGCATCAGCGTCGCGACGCCTTGCGTGCTGTTGCCCATCGTCACGTTGCGCACGTTCTGCGAGATCAGCTGCGAGTTCGGCACGATCACGGTCGAACGATCGCTGAGCTGGATCTCGGTCGCGCGCACGTTGATGCGGCGGATGTCGCCTTCGACGCCCGCGATGCTGACCATGTCGCCGACCTTCACCGGCCGCTCGGTCAGCAGGATCAGCCCGGACACGAAGTTCTTCACGATCTCCTGCAGGCCGAAACCGATACCGACCGACAGCGCGCTGACGATCCACGCGAGGTTGCTCCACCTGACACCGAGCAGCCCCAGCGTCATCAGCACGAGCAGCACGTAGCCGACGTTGGTGAACAGCGTGACCAGCGACACGCGCATGCCCGCGTCCATGCCGAGCGCCGGCATGAATTCGTTGTCGAGCCAGCGGCGCACCGAGCGCAGCAGGTAGAAGCCGATCGCGAACCCGATGACGGCGTTCAGGATCCGGTCGGGCATGATGTTCAGGCTCTGCAACCGCTGGCCGCCGATCATCGCGATCGCGCTGTCGAGCAGGTCGCTCGGCGTCGTGCCGAAGCCGCCCGTCACCAGCGCGATGGCCGCGACCAGCATCAGCAGGCTCGTGCCGAGTCCGGACACGACGGTGTGCGCCTGCTCGAGATGCCGGTCGTCGAGCGCGAACAGGTGCTTGATCTGCTTGCCGCTCGACAGGTTCGCGGAGAACAGGCTCTCGCTCGCGTCGCGCGTGAGCTGCGTCAGGATGTAGACGCTGCACAGCACGATCTCGAACCACACGAGCTCGTACGTGATGAAGCGCGCGACCGTGATGTAGCCGATCAGCAGCGCAACGAGCGACACGACGATCGCCAGCGTGACGCCCGCATGGATCAGCCCCGCGAGCGTCGAACGCTCCTCGGGCGCCTCGCCGGATGCCGCGAGCGCGGTGCGTACGCGGTTCGCGCGCAGGATCGACGCGCCGACGGTCAGCGCGACGACGAGCGATACGATGCCGCGGCCGAGCAGCGTGACGGACAGGCTGGTATCGACGATCCGGTTGATCGATTCGAGCGTGCCGGACATCAGCAGCAGCGCGGCCAGCACGCCGGGGAACGGCCGCATCGCGAGCGCGACGGGATCGGCGAGCGCCGGCAGGCGCCACGACGGATGCTTCGTGCAGAGCAGCGCGCGGCCGAGGCCGGCGATCAGCGCGCAGGTCACGGCGAGCTTCGCGAACTGGTCCCACAGATCGCTCATCGACGGCGTGAGCTCGTAGTGGCGGGCGAGCGCGAGATAGAGCACCTGCACGGCGACCGCGGTCGCCAGCAGCGTCGAGAATGCCGTCGCCAGCGCCAGTGCGCTGCGGCGCAACCGGGTGGGCGGCAGACGGTTCAGGCAGAACCACGCGAGCCCGCGCTCGACGAGGCGGCGGCCGCCGAGCCAGACCGCGAGCGCGGCGATCAGCAGCAGCGTGGTGATGGCGCGCTGGCCGGGTGTCCACGACGAGCGCAGCATGTCGCGCAGTTCGTCGTTGAAGTCCTCGAGGCGCTGGACATCGTCCGGCGACAGATGGAACAGCGGCAGCCAGAATTGCGCACCGAAGATGCTGCCCGAACGGAACGCGAGTTGGTTGCGCAGCAGGCTGCGGTGCAGTTTCGCGAACTGGTCGTTCAGGTTCGCCAGGTTGGCCTTCTGGTCGGCCGCCTGCTTCAGCGCCGCTTCGATTTGCGTCTTGCGCGCGTTCAGCGTCGCCCGCTGCTGCGCGACCGCGGGCGTTTCGGGCGACGCGCCCGGCGCCGGCGGCGGGCCGAGCACGTCGAGCTGAGCCTGGATCTGCGTGCGCTGCGGCGCGAGCTCGCTCTGCAGCTTCTCGACATCGGCGCTCAGTTCCTGCGTCGCTTCGCCGAGCCCGTCGAGCTCCTTGCTGTTGGTCGCGTTCGACGTCTGCTGCTTGATGCGGTCCTGTTGCACCTGCATCTGCTTGAGCTGCGCAACCGCGTCGCTCAGCGAGATGGTCGGCACGGGGACGCCGACGCCGCTCGCGCTCGGCGCGGATGCGGCGCCGGGAAACGCCGACGCGGTCGCGAGCGCAGCGAACTGCAGCAACGCGAACAGCGCGATCCGGCGTGCGTACGTGGAGAGTCGTTGTATGGACATGGAATGCTTACGTTTTGCCGACAATGTCGGGCGCCGAAAAGGCGCCCGGAAGCCGGGAGTTTGGCCCGGTAGCATGTTACCGGGGTGCGGCTCGAACGAAATTCGAACAGATACGCGCGAATCCAGCCGGCGTGGCGTGGGCGGCGGCACCCGAAACGGCCGCGCGCGCCCGTGCCAGCAGGGCGAACGCCGATTTTGCCGAAGCCGGGAAGCGGTGTTTCGACGATTCGGCGCGCTCGATCAGCCGGATCGATGGTTACGAAAGTTACATACTGCTGCGGCCGTATGGCGTGCATAAACGGGGATCGAGTGCGCGGGGCGGTCGTCGATTCCGGCGCGTTGTCGCCGGCGACCGTGTTTCAACGATTGATGTGCTCGGTCGCTCGCCTCGCTAAAATGCGCAAAGCCGCTTGCCAATGCCCTCTGCTAGCGCCAAGACAATCAATAATCCGGAGACTCGCCACCATGGCATCGACCGTGCCTGATCCCGCTTCCGTAGCGCACAGCTTTCGAATTGCCCCCATCGACGCCGGCTCGATTTCAGCCCGCCTCGACCGCCTGCCGCCGACCCGCAGCGTCTGGAAGCTCGTCGTGCTGCTGAGCCTCGGCTTCTTCTTCGAACTCTACGACCTGCTGTACAGCGGCTACATCGCGCCGGGCCTCGTGAAAAGCGGGATCCTGTCGGCGACGACGCACGGCCTGTTCGGCACCACGGGTGTCGCGAGCTTCATCGCCGCGTTGTTCTCCGGTCTCTTCATCGGCACGATCGCGTGCGGCTTCCTCGCGGACCGCTTCGGCCGCCGGGCGATCTTCACGTGGTCGCTGCTGTGGTACACGGCCGCCAACGTCGTGATGGCGTTCCAGGACACCGCGGCCGGATTGAACTTCTGGCGCTTCGTCGTCGGCCTCGGCCTCGGCGTCGAGATGGTCACGATCGGCACGTATATCTCCGAACTCGTGCCGAAGCAGATCCGCGGCCGCGCATTCGCGTGCGAACAGGCAGTCGGGTTCGTCGCGGTACCGGTGGTCGCGTTCCTCGCGTACCTGCTCGTGCCGCACGCGCCGTTCGGTCTCGACGGCTGGCGCTGGGTGGTGCTGATTGGCGCGCATGGCGCACTGTTCGTGTGGTGGATTCGCCGCGCGTTGCCGGAAAGCCCGCGCTGGCTCGCGCAGCAGGGCCGCATCGACGAAGCCGACCGCATCATGCGCGCGCTCGAGGCGAAGGTCGAAGCCGAATACGGCCGGCCGCTGCCGCCGCCCGCGCCGGCCGAGCCGGTGCCGCCGCGCGGCAGCTTCCGCGACATGTGGGTGCCGCCGTATCGCAGCCGCACGATCATGATGACGATCTTCAACGTGTTCCAGACGGTCGGTTTCTATGGCTTCGCGAACTGGGTGCCGACGCTGCTGATCAAGCAGGGCATCACGATCACGTCGAGCCTCATGTATTCGAGCGTGATCGCGCTCGCGGCGCCGCTCGGTCCGCTGATCGGCCTCGTGATCGCCGACCGTTTCGAGCGCAAGTCGGTGATCGTCGCGATGGCGGCGGCGATCGTCGTCTGCGGGCTGATGTTCAGCCAGACGACGGTGGGCGCGTTCCTGATCGTGCTCGGCATCGGCCTCACGCTCGCGAGCAACATCATGTCGTACAGCTTCCACGCGTATCAGGCCGAACTGTTCCCGACGTCGATCCGCGCACGCGCGGTGGGCTTCGTCTACTCGTGGAGCCGCTTCTCGGCGATCTTCTCGTCGTTCGTGATCGCGGCCGTGCTGAAAGGCTTCGGCACGTTCGGCGTGTTCGCGTTCATCGCCGGCGCGATGGTGATCGTGATGGCCGCGATCGGGCTCATGGGGCCGCGCACCAAAGGCATCGCGCTCGAAGCGATTTCGAAGTAGAGAGGCGGGTGGGGCGCTCGTGTGTTGGGTACGGCACGCGAGCGCGCGGTGCTCGCAGTTTCATGTTGTCCAAACACGCAACGTAACAGCCTGCCATGCCGCCGCGAAGCAATCGGCAACGAGTTGAAACAAAGCGTGACGAAGCGCAAAACTGCCGTCAAACCGGGGGTTCGGCCCTGCGGATCGGCATCCGCGCGGGTAAAATGAAAGACCTGACGACTCATTAGCCGCCATCGTGCCGAACGCGTTGCACTGCGAACGGCCCACCGCGAAGAGGCGTCGGCGCCGAGGCATGCAATGCCTGCGGCGTGTCGATGGCTCGCGCGGAAGACGCGCCGTTCGCCCTATGCGGCGGCCGTATCGGCCGATGGCCTCGATCGTATGATGCTTTCCGACCTGACGCGACGGTTGCCCAAGTCGCGTTGCCGTACCCTCGCCGTCGCCGCGTCCGTGTGGCTCGCGGCCGCGCTCCCGATCTCCGTGCTTGTCGAGCGGTCAGCGTTTGCCGCGTCCGACGTGCCGTCGTCAGGTGCTACGTCATCCTCATCAACTGCACCGGCCGCGCATCCGGCTTCGGGGGCGTCTGCATCGTCGGCGGCAATGCCGTCGTCTGCTGCATCTGCCGTGCATCGTGCTTCGTCGGCCAACGGGGCGTCGGCGGCATCCGCCGTGCATCGTGCTTCGCCGGCCAGCGGGGCATCAGCGGCATCCTCCGTGAATCATGCTGCGCCGACCAACGGGTCGTCCGCGGCATCCGCCGTGCATCATGCTGCGCCGGCCAGCGGGGCGTCCGCGGCATCCGCCGTGAATCATGCTGCACCGGCCAGCGCGGCATCAGCAGCATCCTCCGCGTCCACCGCATTGCCGGCGTCCGCGGCCTCGCCCGCCTCGGCCGCTTCCGGCACCCCGGCGAGCGAAGCCGAGGCTCCCGCGCCGACGCCGCCGCGCCGGCACGCGCCGCTGTCGGCCGACGAAGCGAAGAACGCAACCGCGCGTGCGATCGACATGCGCAAGGAATTCACGCAGGAAGTCACGCGGCGCCTGAACGTGCCCGCGAGCGAGCAGCGCGCGTACGGCGTGCGCCTTCAGAAAGCCCTCGCTGATGCGAACCTGGGCGACCTCGCCGGCGAGTACGTCGTGATGGTCGACCGCGCGCCGAACGTGCAGGCGCTGTTCATCTACTTCCGCGCGACGCCGACCAATGCGTGGCTGATGATCGGCGCATCGCCGGTCGGCACCGGCTGGCCCGGCAAGTACGATCACTTCCTGACGCCGCTCGGCGTGTTCCATCACACGCCCGACAACATGGACTTCCGCGCGGAAGGCACGACGAACGACAACGGCATTCGCGGCTACGGCCAGCGCGACATGCGCATCTACGACTTCGGCTGGGTGGATGGCGAGCGCGGGTGGGGCAAGGGCGGCAAGTCGCCGATGCGTTTCCAGATGCACGCGACCGACCCCGACCGTCTCGAGGCGCTGCTGGGTATCCGCCACTCGAAAGGCTGTGTGCGAATTCCCGCGTCGCTGAACACGTTCCTCGACCGGCACGGCATTCTCGACGACGACTATCAGGCGCGCGTCGAAGCCGGCAAGTCGCTGTGGGTGCTGCGCCACGATCGCGACATCACGCCGATCGCCGGCCGCTACCTGGTCGTGATCGACAGTGCGCGCAAGACGCGTCCGGCATGGTCGCCGGCGCCGGGGCGCAACGCGTGGTCGAAGTTGCCTAAGAACGGCGACACGGCGGACTGAACGGCAGCTGGTCCGCCGCTGGGGAGGCGGTCGGATAAGAATAAATCTGTTTTATCGAAACATAAGAAAAGCAAACTTTTATTATCCGATCGCGATTCGTATAGTCGAGTCCGGTTTCGCGGAAACCCCGCCGCGCCCGGACCCTCACCGACCATACGACCCGCATGAAAACTCTCTACAAGCTCGCTCCACTCGCGATGCTCGGCGCCTTCGCGACCCATGCCGGTGCGCAAAGCAGCATCACGCTGTACGGTCTCATCTCGGCCGGCGTCGGGTACGCGACCAACCAGGGCGGCAAGAACGCCTGGCAGGCGCTGTCCGGCACGAACCAGAACCCGCGCTGGGGGCTGAAGGGCAAGGAGGATCTCGGGCAGGGGCTGTCGGCGATCTTCCAGCTCGAGAACGGCTTCAACGTGATGACGGGCACGGCCGCGCAGAACGGCCGCGAGTTCGGGCGCATGGCCTACGTGGGCCTTGCCGACCGCACCTACGGGTCGCTGACGTTCGGCCGCCAGTACGACGCGATCCACGACTACATCGGGCCCGTGATCATCGCGAGCAACGGCGTGAACATCGGCGACAACGACAACGGCTACAACGACATCCGCGTGCAGAACTCGGTGAAGTACGTGAGCTCCGTGTACTACGGCCTGAAATTCACCGCGCTGTACGGCTTCAGCAACGCGACGGGCTTCGCGAACAACAGCGCGTACAGCTTCGGTCTCGGCTACGAGCGCGGCCCGCTGCGCTGGAGCGTGGTCTACGCGCAGTACAACCATTCATACAGCAGCACGAATCCCGACGGCGCGATCGCGAACGACTATGGTTCGCCGCTCCTGATCTTCGCGAAGAGCGCGATGTCGCCGGCGGTATTCGCGAGCCGGCAGCGCATCGTGGGCACGGGCGGCTTCTACACGATCGGCCGCGCGCAGTTCGCGGCGCTGTTTACCGACGTGCGCTACGATTACCTCGACAATTCGCATCTGCACCTGCAGAACGTCGGCGTGAACATCGTCTATACGATGACGCCGCAGCTCTTTCTCGGTGCCGCGTATGCGTTCACGAACGGCAAGTACGACGTGATCGACAAGCGGCCGAAATGGCATCAGGTGAACCTGCAGGCCGACTACTTCCTGTCGAAACGCACCGACGTCGCGCTGACGGTGATCGCGCAGCAGGCGGCCGGCGACGCGCAGCACGCGCAGATCTTCGCGTACGCACGCTCGACCGGCACGCGCCAGATGATGGCGACGCTGGGCGTGCGGCACGTATTCTGAGAGCCCGACCATGACCCATCCGATCGCATCCCGCCGCACCTTCCTGAAACTGTCCGCCGCGCTGGCCGGCACCGCGCTGCTGCCCGAAACGGGCGCGTTCGCGGCCGGCGGCGACGTCGCGCGCCGCACGGTGATCATCGATACCGACCCGGGGCAGGACGACGCCATCGCGATCCTGTTCGCGCTGGGCGCGCAGGACCGCCTCGACGTGCGCGCGCTGACCGCCGTGGCCGGCAACGTGCCGCTCGACCTGACTGAACGCAATGCGCGGATCATCCGCGACTGGGCCGGCCGCACGCAGACGCTGCCGGTGTTCGCGGGTTGCCCGCGCCCGCTCGTGCGTGAACTCGTGACGGCCGCGAACGTGCACGGCAAGACGGGCCTCGAAGGTGTCACGCTGCACGAACCGCGCGCGCCGCTCGCGGCCGGGCATGCGGTGTCGTATCTCGTCGATACGCTGAGCCGCGCGGCGCCGAACAGCGTGACGCTGTGCGCGCTCGGCCCGCTGACGAACATCGCGACCGCGCTGGTCGAAGCGCCGCTGATCCGCGGCGCGTTGCGCGAGATCGTGCTGATGGGCGGCGCGTTTTTCGAGCGCGGCAACATCACGCCGGCCGCGGAGTTCAACATCTACGTCGATCCGCAGGCAGCCGAAATCGTATTCGGCAGCGGGGTGCCGATCGTCGTGCTGCCGCGCGACGTCGCGGTGAAGGCGGCGATCACACCGGCGCGCGTCGCGCCGTTCCGCGCGCTCGGCAACCGCTGCGGCGCGATCGTCGCGGACATCATGGACGCCGAGCTCGCGTACAACAGGAAGCGGCGCGGCGTCGACGACGGGCCGATGTATGACCCGACCGCGGTCGGCTATCTCGTCGATCCGACGCTGTTCAACGGACGCAAGGTGAACGTCGTCGTCGAGACGGCCGGGCAGTGGACGCTCGGCGAGACGGTGATCGACTGGAACGGGCGCAGCGGCCGCGCGCCGAACGCGACGTGGATCAACGAGGTCGACGCGGACCGCTTTTACGCGACGCTCGCCGAGCGCATCGCGAAGCTGCCCTGAACGCGACGCAACGTGACGTGCCGCGCACCGAACCGAATCAGATGTGCTTCGCAATCCACTCGCGGCAGGTGCGCACGTGCGGGCCGCGATCGTCGGCGGCGAGCGAGATCAGCGAGATCGCACGCGTGACGCGCGGTTTCTCCACACGCAGCGCGACGAGTTCGGGATCGTGCAGATGCATCGTGTAGAGGCTCGGCAGCACGGCGGTCGCGAGGCCGTTGCGCGCGAGCGCATACAGCGGCTCCGTGTATTCCATCCGGTATGCGACGTTCAGGCGCAGCTTCGCGGCGCCGCCGGTGCGATGCAGCGACTCGCTGACGCTGCCGCGCACGAACACGGCCAGCTCGCGGTCCACGAGCTTCGCCCACGTGATGCTCTTCGCGCCCGCGAGCGGATCGTCGTGCCGCACGACGATCACGATCTCGTCCTCGAAGAGCTGCTGGTAGTGCAGCGTGCCGTCGTCGCTGTCGGGTTCGCGCACGCCGATGCCGAGATCCGCGACGCCGTCGCGCACGGCTTCGACGAGTGCGCTGTTCGGCAGATCGGTAAGCGTGAAGCGCAGCGCCGGATGCGTGCCGCGCAGTGCGTTGAGCGCGGGCAGCAGGCGGCCGGCGACCGACGGGATGAACGCGATCCGCACGGTCTGGATGCGTTCGCCGATGAGCCGCGTCATGTCGTCGAAGGTGCCGCGCGCCTGGTTCAGCAGGCGTTCGGCGAGCGGCAGCACGGCCTCGCCGGCGGAGGTCAGCGTGAGCCGGTGGGCGGTGCGCGCGAACAGGCGCCCGCCGAGCAGGAATTCGATCTGGCGGATCGACGCGGTGAGCGCGGGCTGCGTGAGCGACAGCGCCTGCGCGGCCTGCGTGAAGCTGCGCGCATGCGCGAGGACGACGAAGTGCTGGACCTGCCGCAGCGTGAGTGCGGGTAACAGCGACGAGCGGTCGGACGACATCGGGCAATAACGGTCGGATGCGGTACGCGGCAGTATAGGGCCGCGCCGCGCGGACCGACACAGGACAATAATCGGAATCACAGGAGAACCACCATGTCAGCGACTGACACGATGCCGGCGCGTACGCCGGCCAACTGGCTCGAACGGCGCTTCGCGCTCGCGGCGCGCGGCACGAGCGTGCGCACCGAGACGCTCGCCGGCATCACGTCGTTTCTCGCGGCCGCGTACCTGCTCGTCGTGATCCCGTCGCTGCTCGCGACGGGCGGGATGGAGCGCGGCGCGGCGACGACCGAGACGATCATCGTGTTCGTGCTGTTCACGACGCTGATGGGCTTCTACGCGAACCTGCCGTTCCTCGTCGGACCCGGCATCGGCGGCTCGGTGATCATCGGCGTGACGCTCGCGACGACGGAACACGTCGGCTGGCAGACGGGCCTCGGCATTGCGTGCGTGTCGGGCGTGTTGTTCTTCCTGCTGACGATCTTCGGCGCGCGCGGTGTCGTGATGCGGCTGATTCCGGTGCAGATCAAGCTCGGACTCGGCGCATCGATCGGCCTGTTCGTGACGATGCTCGGGCTGCGTAATGCAGGGATGGTCGTCGCGAACGCGAAGACCAACGCGTTCGCGCTCGGCGACTTCTCGCGGCCGGGTGCGCTCGTCGCGCTAATCGGTCTCGCGGTCGCGATCGTGCTGCAGGCGCGCAAGGTGCCCGGCGCGATCCTGATCGCGATTCTCGCCGCGGCCGCTGCCGGCGTGCCGCTCGGCGTCACGCATCTGCCCGCGTCGTTCGTGTCGCTGCCGCACAGCATCGCGCCGATCGCGTTCAAGCTCGACCTCCGCGGCGCGTTGACGCTGGCGGCCGCGCCGTACCTATTCGCGTTCTTCGCGGCGGAATTCTTCTCGACGCTCGGCACCGCGCTCGCGGTCGGCGCGAAGGCGAACCTGCTCGACGGGCAAGGCAACCTGCCGAACATCAACCGGCCGTTCCTGGTCGACTCGCTCGCCGCCACGTTCGGCCCCGTGTTCGGCATTCCCGCGCTGACCGCGCTGATCGAATCGGCGGCGGGCGTCGAGGCCGGCGGCCGCAGCGGGGTATCGTCGCTGGCGGCGGCCGTGCTGTTCGCCGCGATGCTGCTGTTCGTGCCGGTCGCGCTCGCGATCCCGAAGGAGGCGACCGCGCCGGCGCTGATCCTGATCGGGCTGTCGATGTTCGCGACGATCCGCCATACGCACTTCGACGACTTCACCGATGCACTGCCCGTGATGTCGATGGTGCTGCTCACGCTGATGTCGAACAGCTTCGGCACCGGCATCGCGGGCGGGCTGCTGTGCTACGTGCTCGTCAAGCTGCTGGCCGGCCGCTGGCGCGACGTGTCGTGGGGGCTCGTCGTGCTCGCGCTGCCGCTCGGCTACTACTTCTGGACCGTCGTGAAGCCGCACTGAGAGACGGTTTTCACGACGCATTGGCACTACCGCAAACGAGACAGACATGAAGGGAACACCAGGCAACGTCCCGGCCGCGCGCACGGGCATCGAGATCACGGCCGCTCATCGGGCCTTCTTCCACGCGCTGCCGAAGGTGGAGCTGCATTGCCACCTGCTCGGCGCGGTGCGGCACGACACGTTTGTCGCGCTCGCGCAGCGCAGCGGCGCACCGATCGAGCGCGCGGAGATCGACGCGTTCTATGCGCGCGGCGAGAAGCCGGTAGGCGTGCTGCACGTGCTGCGCGCGCTCGATCGATACCTGCTCACGCGGCCCGACGATCTGCGGCGGATCGCATACGAGTATCTCGAGGATGCGGCCGCGCACAACGTCCGGCATGCGGAATTCTTCTGGAATCCGACGGGTACGGTGCGCGTGTCGGGCATGGCGTATGCGGACGCGCAGGCCGCGATCGTGACGGGGATGCGCGATGCCGCGCGCGATTTCGGGATCGGCGCGCGCCTGATTCCGAGCATCGATCGCGAGCAGGACCCGGACGAAGCGGTCGCGATCGTCGACTGGATGAAGGCGAATCGCGCGGACGAAGTCGCGGGGCTCGGAATCGACTATCGCGAGAACGACCGGCCGCCCGAGCTGTTCTGGAAGGCGTATCGCGACGCGCGTGCAGCCGGCTTCCGCACGACCGCGCATGCGGGCGAGTTCGGGATGCCGTGGCGCAACGTCGAGACGGCAGTCGATCTGCTGCACGTCGATCGTGTCGATCACGGCTATACGATCGTCGACAACCCCGAGCTCTGCGCGCGCTATGCGGAACGCGGGATCGTCTTCACGGTCGTGCCGACCAATTCGTACTACCTGCGCACGCTGCCGCCGGACCAATGGGCGGAGCGGCATCCGATGCGCAAGATGCCGGGCCTCGGGCTGAAGATCCATCCGAACACCGACGATCCGACGCTGCACAAGGTGAATCCGTCGGAGGCGTGGGAGCTGATGTTCAGCCATTTCGGCTTCACGATCGCCGACCTGAAGCAGTTCATGCTGAACGGGATCGACGGCGCGTGGGTCGACGACGACACGAAGGCCGCATGGCGCGCGGCGTGGGCGCCGGAGTTCGATGCGCTGGCCGGCACGCTCGCCGCGGGCTGAGCTTTCTGCCGTAACAGCCGGCCGGCGAATCGTTCAGGCGATCACGCAGGCCGCGTCGACGGACCGGCCGTGCCGTTGCGGCGTCGCGATCAGCGGAAAATCTTCAACCAGTCGAACAGCCCGGGATGCGGCCGCCGCTTCGGTGCCGGCGCCGGTGCGCTGCGCGGCCGGAAGTCGGGCGAGAACTGCACATGCGGGTCGATCGCCCGTGCCCGCAGCGCCGCGTCGTAGAACGAACCGACGATCGGCAGCGCGCTGTGCGCACCCGCACCCCAGTAGTCGCTGCGCAGCGTCACGCTGCCGTCGTCGAAGCCGACCCACGCGCCGGCCACCAGTTGCGGATGCATCAGGATGAACCAGCCGTCCGTGTTGTCCTGCGTCGTGCCGGTCTTGCCCGCGACGTCGATGCGAATCCCGTAGCGCGAGCGAATGTCGGCACCGGTCCCGTAATCGACGACGCCGCGCATCACGTCGACCAGCGTCTGCGCCGCGGCCACCGGCAGCGCGCGTTCGGGCGGCGCGCTGCCGAATGCGGCGAGCACCTTGCCGTCGCGATCCTCGATGCGCGTGATCATCTGCGGCGCGACGTACACGCCGCGGTTCGCGATCGTCCCGTACGCGGACACCATCTCCTTCAGCGTGACGGGGCTCGTGCCGAGCGCGAGCGACGGCACCGCGTCGAGCGGGCTGTCGCGCACGCCCATCGCGCGCGCGAGCTGCGCGACCCTGGCCGCGCCTTCGCGCTGCATCACCTGCGCGGTGATGCGATTGCGCGACAGGGCGAGCGCGTCGCGCAGCGTCATTGGCGCGTCGGTCGGCGGTTCCGCGTCGGTCGGATGCCACACGGTGTGCGCGTCGATCGGGATCGCGACGGGGCGGTCGACGAACGTATCGCCCGGGCGCATCCCGTCCGCGAACGCGGCGCCGTAGACGAACGGCTTGAATGTCGAGCCCGGCTGGCGCCGCGCCTGCATCACGTGATCGAACGGCTCGCTGCCGAAATCGGGGCTGCCGACCCACGCGCGGATCGCGCCGTTGCGCGGATCGATCGCGACGAAACCGGCCTGCACCTGCGTCTTGCGCTCGCACAACGCCTGCATGAACGTGCGATTCGAGGCGAGCTGCTTCAGTGCCGCCGCATCGGCGAGCCCTGCATCGCGCGCGTCGCGATAGTCCGATGTCTGCCGGATGAAGCCGCGGAACAGGTCGTTGCGCAGCCCGCAGCCGGACGGGCCGCGCCACGCGCCGTCGGCGACCGCCTGCAGCCGTTCGGTCTGCCGGGTCAGCGCTTGCGTCGCCATGTCCTGCAGCCGTGCATCGAGCGTCGTGCGCACGACGAGGCCGTCCGAGTAGAGGTCGTAGTTGTTCCGGTCGGCCCACGCGATCAGCCACTTGCGCAGCTGCACCGCGAAGTGCGGGGCCGGGCCGGGCTGTGCCGTCTGCGGCTCGAAGTCGACGCGCAGCGGCCGGCGCTGCAATCGTGCGAGCTGCTGCGGCGACAGCATGCCCATCGCCGCCATCCGCGCGAGCACGATGTTGCGGCGCTGGACCGCACGCTCCGGGTTCAGCACCGGGTTGTAGTAGCTGTTGCCCTTCAGCATCCCGACGAGTGTCGCGCTTTCGACGATGTCGAGCTGGTCCGCCGATTTGCCGAAATAGGTGCGCGCGGCCATCTCGACGCCGAACGCGTTGTACAGGAACGGCACGGTGTTGAGATAGGTCTCCAGAATCTCGTCCTTGCTGTACACCGTCTCGATCTTGAACGCGGTGATCAGCTCCTTCATCTTGCGCGTGAGCGTCGGCGCGCGGCCGACTTCATCCGGATACAGGTTGCGCGCGAGCTGCTGCGTGATCGTCGAGCCGCCCTGGCGGCTGCCCGAGAACGTATGCAGGCCGGCCGCGAGCGTGCGGCGCCAGTCGATGCCGTGATGCGCGTAGAAGCGGTGGTCCTCGGTCGCGATCAGCGCATCGACCATGTGCGGCGAGATCTGCTTGAGCGGCACCCATTCGCGGTTGACGGGCCGGAATTCGGCGATCAGCTGGCCGTCGGCCGACAGCACGCGCGCGGGGCGGTCGATGCGCGCCCTGCGGATGTCGCCGATGCTCGGCGTGAACGGCACGAACGCGAGCAGGACCAGCAGGCCGAGCACAGGTATCGCGGCGAGCGTCAGCGCGACGCCGCGGCGCGTCGGATGGCGCAGGCGTCGCCACGCGGCGGCACCCAGCGCGCGGGCACCGTCACGGCAGCGAAGCCACAGATTGCGGAGAAACAGCAGGAAGCGATTCACGGCGGCGGGAGCGCGGTCGGAAAGGCGCGATCCTAGCAAACCGCGCAACGTCGGCTGTTGCCAAAATGCCGGTTTTCTCGCCGGATTTACAGACGATTACGTTTGTTGCCCGCGCACAACCTTTGATCGCGTGCGTCGTCGCGATTCGTCCGATGAATCGACGCCGGCCGCATCGCCCACCACATCCGCGAGCCGCCGGGCGGCCGCTTCCATCCGCGCGCGATCGAACCCGCCGAAACCGAGCACGAGGCCCGGACGCTCGGTGCCCGGCGCGAACATCGGCGATACCGCACGCACCGCGACGCCCGCCTGCGCGGCGCGCGCCACTACGTCGAGATCGTCGATCCCGGCCGCGAGCCACAGCACCACGTGCATGCCCTGATCGCCGGGCTGCACCCACGCGCGCTCGCGCGGTAGCCGCGCGCCAAGCGTCTCGATCAGCAGCGCGCGCTGTTCCGCGTAGACGCCGCGTACGCGGCGAATGTGGCGGTCGAGATGGCCCTCCGCGATGAACGCGGCGAGCACGTGCTGATCCGCGGTCGGCGCGTGGCGATCCATCAGCACGCGCGCGCCACAGAAGGCTGGCACGAGATCGTCGGGCGCGATCACGTAGCCGAGCCGCAGCGATGGAAACAGGATCTTGCTGAAGGTGCCGAGATAGACGACGCGCTCGGGGTCGAGCCCCTGCAGCGACGGAAACGGATAGCCTTCGTAGCGCAGCTCGCTGTCGTAATCGTCCTCGACCACCCACGCTTGATGCGTGCGCGCCCAGCCCAGCAGCGCGTTGCGCCGCGCCATGCTCATCGGCATCCCCAGCGGGTACTGGTGCGACGGCGTGACGAATGCCGCGCGTGCGTCCGGTGCGACGCGGATGCCGGCCTCGACGTCGATGCCATCCGCGTCGACCGGCACGCGGACCATCGCATCGCGGCGCCCGGTGCTTTCGAGCAGCGCGGTGATGCCGCGATAGGCGGGATTCTCGACCCACGCGCGATCGTGCGCGCCGAGCAGCACCTGGCTCGCGAGATGCAGCCCCTGTTGCGTGCCGCTCGTGATCACGACCTGATCGGCGCTGCAACGCACCGAGCGCGAGCGGCGCACGTAGTCGGCGATCGCTTCACGCAGCGGCAACGCGCCTTGTGGATCCGCATAGCCGGACGGCGCACCGGCGCCGCGTGCGCGCAGCCGGTTGCCGAGCCGGCGCCAGATGTCGTCGGGCGCGGTGAGCCCGACCGGCACCGAGATCGCGAACGGCGCGGCCGGCAGCGGCCGGAATTCGCGGGCGATCCGCGCGAACGTCGCGGCCGGCTCGGGCAGGCCGGCGTGCGCGGCGCGCGGGCGCGCGGCCGGTGGTTCGCCGGCCGCCGGCGGCTCGGCCAGCGCGTTCGCGACCCGCGTGCCGGCGCCGCCGCGCGACTCCAGGAAGCCTTCGGCGACGAGCTGCGCATACGCGTCGACGACGGTGCCGCGTGCCACCTCGAGCGATGCCGCGAGCAGCCGCGTGGACGGCAACGTGTCGCCGGGCCGCACGTCGCCGCGGCGCACCGCGTCCCGCAACGCCTGCGCGAGCTGGCGGCTCAGGTCGCCGGCCGCGCGGTCGAGCGCGCCGAGCGACGGGATTTCGACGATCCGGGCGGTTCTGGCCATGATTCTGGTCTGCTGAAATTGTTCGAAAGCGGCTCTACAGAATAAACCAGTTAGCGCTCACAATCGGGCCATCACGCGCCCGTTTCGGGCGCGTTCCTTCCTGAACCCCGTCCGACCGTGGAGCCGCCATGTATGTCCCCGCCGATTTCGCCGAATCCCGCCCCGACGCGCTGCGCGAACTGATCGTCCAGCATCCGTTCGGCAGCCTCGTCACGCACGGCAAGAGCGGGCTCGACGCGAACCACATTCCGTTCGAACTGCTGCCGGGCGACGGCGGCCTCGGCGAGCTGCATGCGCACGTCGCGCGCGCGAATCCGGTCTGGCAGGAGGTCGTGAACGGCGACGAGGTGCTCGTGATCTTCCGTGCCGGCGATGCGTACATCTCGCCGAACTGGTACCCGAGCAAGCACGTCGCGCACCGGCAGGTGCCGACGTGGAACTACGTGGTCGTGCATGCGCACGGCCGCATCACGGTGCGCGACGACGAGAAGTTCGTGCGCGGCGTGGTCGCGCGGCTGACCCGCACGCACGAGGCATCGCAGCCGGCGCCGTGGAAGATGGCCGACGCGCCGAAGGACTATCTCGACACGATGCTGCAGTCGATCGTCGGGCTGCAGATCGAGATCACGCGGCTCGTCGGCAAGCGCAAGCTCGGGCAGAACAAGGCGGTCGACGACATCCGCGGCGCGGGTGACGCGCTGATCGCGGGCGGGCAGCTCGCGATCGGCGAGGCGATGCTGGCGGAGGCGGACGCGAAGCTCAAGTGAGCGGCGGCGAATCGCCCGGGGCGCCTGCCGCGCCTCCGGCCGGCGCCCGTTACTGCGTACGCATCGCGCCCTTCGTGCCTTCGCCCGCCTGGGCTTGCGCCTGCACCAGCGCCTCGCGAATCGCCGCCTCGGTCTTGTCGTACCCGCCCTCGCCATAGCGCGTATAGACGATCTTCCCGTTCGCGTCGATCAGGTACAGCGCGGGCCAGTACTGGTTGCCGTACGCGCGCCACGTGTCGTAGCGGTTGTCCTGCGCGACCGGATACTGGATGTCGAAGCGCTTGAGCGCATCGGCGACGTTCTTCGGATCGCGTTCGAACGGATATTCGGGCGTATGCACGCCGACCACGACCAGCCCCTGGTCGCGATACTTCCGGTACCAGTCGTTCACGTACGGAATCGTGTGAATGCAGTTGATGCACGAGTAGGTCCAGAAATCGACCAGCACGACCTTGCCGCGCAGCTGCGCGAGCTTGAGCGGCGCGCTGTTCTGCCAGCGCTCGATGCCGGTGAAGTCGGGCGCCGGCGTGCCGGCGAGCGAGGCCGTCATGCCCGCGTCGTCGCGGGTGCCGGCGAACGCGGCGAGCCCGGCCGTGGCGGCGAGCGCGATCACGAGGGCGGCAGTCTTGAGTCTGGGCAGCATGGCGGTTCTCCGGTTCGGCCGGCCGCCGCGCGATCGCGTCGGCCGGAGTGGTTTCGACAGTCCTCATTGGGCCGCGCCGACGTATCTGCGATGTGTCCGGCGAGCCGCGTGCGTGCAATGTTGTGTGTCGTCGCGGCGGCGCGATACATTGGGATACAAATGCGTGCCCGCGGTGCGGTATAAAGGCGGACATCGCCAGCCGCAACCTCACGACCCCGACCCCCACTCATGGACAAGATCGACCACGTACTGATCGTCGACGACGATCGCGCGATCCGCGAACTGATCGCCGACTACCTCGAGAAGAACGGCATGCGCGTGTCGCTCGCCGCGAACGGCCGCGAGATGCGCAACGTGCTCGAGGACGGCGCGCCCGACCTGATCGTGCTCGATCTGATGCTGCCCGGCGAGGACGGCCTCACGCTGTGCCGCGATCTGCGCGCCGGCAAGTTCCGGACGGTGCCGGTGCTGATGCTGACCGCGCGCGGCGAGGAAACCGACCGCATCATCGGCCTCGAGATGGGCGCCGACGACTATCTCGCGAAGCCGTTCGCGGTGCGCGAGCTGCTGGCGCGGATCCGCTCGGTGCTGCGCCGCGCGCGCATGCTGCCGCCCGGCATGCAGGTGACGGAGACGGCCGAGATGCTCGCGTTCGGCGAATGGCGGCTCGACACGACGGGGCGCCACCTGCTCGACGCCGAAGGCACGCTGGTGGCGCTGAGCGGCGCCGAATACCGGCTGCTGCGCGTGTTCCTCGACAATCCGCAGCGCGTGCTGACGCGCGACCAGTTGCTCAACCTCACGCAGGGCCGCCAGTCCGATCCGTTCGACCGGTCGATCGACCTGCTGGTGAGCCGGCTGCGCCAGCGGCTGCGCGACGGCGCGCGCGAGCCGCGCTACATCAAGACGCTGCGCAACGAGGGCTACGTGTTCTCGTCGGCGGTGACCACGGTCGAAGGCGACGCATGAGCGCGCGCACCTTGCGGCACTGGCCGCGCTCGCTGTTCGCGCGGCTCGCGCTGATCCTGTGCGTGGGCCTCGCGCTCGCGCAGACGCTGTCGTTCTGGCTCACGATGACGGAGCGCGACCAAGCGACCACCAACCTGATGATGGGCTACATCGAGCGCGAGGTCGCGAGCTCGGTCGCGCTGCTCGACCACCTGCCGGCCGCCGAGCGCGCCGCGTGGCTGCCGCGGCTCGCGCGGCGCAGCTACGCGTTCATCCTCGGGCCCGGCGAGACGGGCACGCCGTCCGAGGCGCGGCTGTCGGCGCGCGTCGAGCGGTCGATCTCGGACGGCATCGGCGGCGACTACCCGCTGACGGCGAACGCGATTCCCGGCGATCGCGAGCATCTGCAGGTGCATCTGCGCCTGACCGACGGCTCGCCGTTGACGATCGACATCCACCCAATGTCGACCGTGCCGCTGTCGGGCTGGCTGCCGGTGGTGCTCGCGCTGCAGCTCGCGGTGCTGGCCGCGTGCTGCTGGCTCGCGGTGCGGCTCGCGACGCGGCCGCTGAACCAGCTCGCGCGGGCGGCCGACGCGCTCGGCCCCGACCTGAAGGGCGAACGCCTGAACGAGAGCGGGCCGTCCGAGGTCGCGCGAGCCGCGCGGGCGTTCAACGCGATGCAGGACCGCATCGCGCAGTACATGGCCGAGCGCATGCAGATCCTCGCGTCGATCTCGCACGACCTGCAGACGCCGATCACGCGCATGCGATTGCGCGTCGACGTGATGGACGACGACGCGCAGGGCGCGAAGCTGCGCCAGGACCTGATCGAGATGGAGCATCTGGTGAAGGAGGGCGTCGCCTATGCGCGCACGCTGCACGGCACGGATGAAGCCGCGCGCCGCATCGATCTCGATGCGCTGCTCGACAGCATCGTGTGCGACTACACGGATGCGGGGCAGGACGTCGCGCTGCACAGCGGTGGCCCGCTCGCGCTCGTCACGCGGCCGAAGGCGCTGCGCCGGATCGTCGGCAACCTCGTCGACAACGCGCTGAAGTTCGCCGGTGCGGCCGAGATCGACGTGCAGGCGGCGTCGGGCGGCGGCGCGGTCATTGCGGTGCGCGATCGCGGGCCCGGCATTCCGGACGATCAGCTCGACGCGGTGTTCGAACCGTTCCGGCGCGTGGAGACGTCACGCAATCGCGAGACGGGCGGCACGGGGCTCGGTCTTGCGATCGCGCGGCAGCTTGCGCTCGCGATGGGCGGCACGCTCACGTTGCGCAACCGGACGGATGGCGGCGGGCTCGAAGCGCGGCTGACGCTGGCGAATGCTGCGTGATGCGTGATGCGACGGCCGGATCGCGCGGGATGCGTCAGCACCGACCGGTGCGTAGCGCGACGGTCCAGTCGTCGCGACCGCGCGCTGCCGCGGTGTCGGCGGCCGTGTGCCAGTCATATTCGACCGCGTGGAATTCGGCCTGCCAGCCGGCCGGCGTGCGCAACACCATCGCGTAGCGCGCATGCGGCGAGCCCGTTTCGATCCGGTGCGGATGCGGTTGGTCGTCCGCGTAGGCCTGCAGCCCGACGCTGCCCGGATTGACGATCAGCCGGCCGTCGTCGAGCTTCGCGATCCGCGGGACATGCGTATGGCCGCACAGGATCAGCGACGCCGGCTCGTCGCCCGCGCGCTGTGCGATTTCATCGGGCGTCGCCGCGCGGCAGCCGTCGGGCGTCACCGTTTCGAGGAAATAGACGAGGTCGCTGGCGGGCGTGCCGTGCACCATCAGCACGTCATCGTCGAGCATCAGGCGTTCGGGCAATGCGGCGATCCACGCGCGATGGTCATCGCGCAGCGTGTCGTGCGCCCAGCGATCGGACAGCCCCATCGTTTCGCGATCGCCGCTCAGCAGTTGCCGTTCGTGATTGCCCTTGATGGTCGGCAGGTCGAGCGCGATCAGGCGATCGGCAGTTTCGGCCGGATGGAGCGCACCCGACACGATGTCGCCGAGGTTGACGATCAGGTCGGCGCCGCGGCGGCGAACGTCGTCGAGCACCGCGTCGAGCGCGGCGAGGTTGCCGTGGATGTCGGACAGCGCGGCGATTTTCATGGCGAAGAAGTCGGTGCGGGGAGCAGCGATTGTCGCCAATTCGGCGTGGCGCGTCCAATCGCGCCCGCGGCGAGCCGGCCCGCCCATCGAGCGTCGGCCATCGGTCGGCCGGCGCGTCAGTCGGTCGCGATGCGCGCGTACATCGCGAAATCGCCTGGCACGCCGCGCACCATCCGGTAGGCGCGCAGCAATCCCTCGTACCGGTAGCCGCATTTCTGCAGCACGCCCGCGGAGCCGGCGTTGCTGGTCAGCACGACGCCCTGGATGCGCATGAAGCCGCCTTCGGCGAACGCCCACGCGGTCACGCTCGCGCACACCGCGCTCGCGATGCCGCGCCCCCAGTGCGACGGCGCGAGGTCGTACGCGATCTCGGCCGAGCGGTTCGCGGTGGACACCGTATGCAGCCCGATCGTCCCGGCGAGCGCGCCCGATGCATCATCGACGATCGCGAGCCGGCGGATCGAATCCGGTTGGGCCGAATCGATGCCGTCGAACAGCGGCAGCAGGTCGTTGCGCGAATGCAGGTTCCAGCTCGTGTGGCGGATGACCTCGGGGTTCGACAGGTACGCGTACCACGCGTCGAGATCCGTGCGTTCGAGTTGCCGGAGCGACAGGCCGTCGAAGCCGGAGCGGGGCGGCGCGTCGATTCTCATCGCGCGCTCGTTGCGAACGATGCGGTTCGCATGCCGACGCCCCTGCGCAGCACGACGCCGAGACAGCGCAAGCGAACGGCCAGCGAGGGCAGCACGGTCGGGCCGGCTGCCGCGATCCCGGCGCATGCGCCTGCGGCGAAGATCAGCAGGGTCGTTTCAGGCATGACAGAGACTCCCGATCGCAGCGATGCGCTCGATTATCGGGCGCGCGGCCCCGCGCCGTACAGCGACGTTGCCCGCGCAACCAATTATCTCGATCTCGGCAAGAAGCTGTTTTCATTATTGCGCTTTCGAACGAAACCGGTTCCAACTACCATGGCGGCCACGGCGGGCATGCTCGCCGCGACGTGGCGCGCGCGTATCGCACGCGCGCGTTCCCGCGTGCGACGCCGTCGGTCTCGCATGCAGGCGTATCTCGCCGGCCGCACGCGTTACTCGCATAGAACAACGGGTAGACCACCCGGAGACGCTAAAAACCATGAACAAGCAACTGATCGCAGCACCGCTGCTGCTCTCGCTCGCGGGCATTGCCTCCGCGCAAAGCTCCGTCACGCTGTACGGCATCGTCGACGCAGGCGTGACCTATCGCAGCAACGAGCGGGTCGGCTCGCCGGGCGCCTACACCGGGCATTCGGAAGTTGGCCTGACCACCGGCAACCTGTCGGGCAGCCGCTGGGGCATCAAGGGTTCCGAGGATCTCGGCGGCGGAATGCGCGCGCTGTTCGTGCTCGAGAACGGCTTCGACGTGACCAACGGCACGTCGGGGCAGGGCGGCCGTCAGTTCGGCCGCCAGGCGTTCGTCGGCATCGGCAGCATTCGCTACGGCACGGTCACGCTCGGCCGCCAGTACACGTCGCTCAACGACTTCGTGAGCCCGGTCGCCCCGTCGTCGTTCATCGGCGGGTTCGGCGCGCATCCGGGCGACATCGACGATCTCGACCAGACCGCGCGTGTGGACAGCTCGATCAAGTACACGAGCGCGAACTACGCGGGCTTCACGTTCGGCGCGCTGTATGGCTTCGGCAGCCAGCCGGGCAGCATGAAGCAGCGCAACACGTGGAGCGTCGGCGCCGCATACGCGGCGGGGCCGCTGCGCGTGGGCGTCGGCTACGAGCGCTCGGACAACAGCAAGACGGGCGCGACCGATCCGACGGCCGGCAAATGGCAGAGCACCGACGACGGGCTGTTCAACTCGTCGATCAACGAAGGCTATGCGAGCGCGCAGTCGCAGCAGGTGATCGCGACCGGCGCGACGTACAACTTCGGCCCGGCCGTCGTCGGCGTGAACTACAGCAACATTCAGTATCGCAGCGGCGCGCAGTCGCTGTTCAGCGGCCATGCGACGTTCAACGTCGCGGGCGTGTTCACGCGCTGGAACGTGCAGCCGCAGACCCAGCTGTTCGCCGGCTACAGCTACACGCGCGGCAGCGACGTCGACGGCATCGACGACCGCGCGCGATATCACAACGTCACGCTCGGCGCGGTCTACGACCTGTCGAAGCGCACCAGCGTGTACCTGCTCGGCGCGTACCAGCGTGCGTCCGGCACGACGCTCGACGCACTCGGCCGGCCGGTGGCCGCGACCGCGGCGGTGTCGGACAAGGCGAACGGCCACTCGTCCGATTCGCGTTCGCAGGCGATCGTCAGCCTCGGCCTGCGCCAGAAGTTCTGACGCCACGCGCGCGCCCGGCCTTCGTACGGCCTTCCTCGTTCAACGCCGCCCGCGTCACGCTTCGTTCCCGCGGGCGGCACATCTTCGTCTCCCTCTCTCCCTCTTCATCGGCAACCGCAGTCCGCCGCGCCCGGCCTTATTTCACTTCTTCACGATTTGCCCGGCAATGCGGCATGCAGCCGGGTAATATTTTTTCTCTTTCATTTTAATTTCGATTTGTAATCATCGAGTCGATTTGCCGGCAATGGAAATTCAATGCGCGTGTATCAGAAAAAATGACGCATATGTTGCGTGGAATTCGGAACAAAATGCCGGTGATGATGAGTCGCCACAGCGCTATCAGGCGGGGAACCGCGGGGCGATCCCGGTTAAAAAACGTAATGAGCAATTCGTGGTTGAAATGACCGGATTTTTGCAGAAATCACCAATATTTCATACGCGCCGAACTAGAGTATCGAGTAGTGATCGTCCGGGAGCATCGTTCATGTTATCGAAACAAATTCGCGCGGCATTGCTGGGATTGTGCATGGCCGTGCTGGCGCCGGTCAGTCACGCACAAGCGCAATACACGACGGACTGGCTCGCGAACACGTTCGGCACGCTGGCCGCGCACGTCGGCAACGGTGCGCGCTCGCTGTGGGTCGCGCCCGAAGGCGTGATCTACACGGCGTCGCGCTGGGACGAGAATGCAGGCGGTGTCGCGATCTACCAGAACGGGCAGACGCTCGGCACGATCGGCATCCACGACGAATTCCAGGGCGGTGCGATCACCGGCAACGCGAACTCGCTGTTCGTCGCGCTCGGCTACAACCGCACGTTCGGCAGCGGCTCGGTCGGCCGCTACAACCGCAGCACGAACCAGCGCGACCTGCGCATCCCGGTCAGCACGTGGACGGGCATCCAGTACGCGGACGTGATCACCGGCCTCGCGACGACGGGCAACCTGCTGTACGTGAGCGACTTCTACGGCAACCGCGTGCGTGTGTATACGACGGACGGCGTGTGGCAGCGCGACATCGGCGTATCGGGGCCCGGCGCGCTGGCGCTCGACGCGGGCGGCAACCTGTGGGTCGCGCGCAAGAGCGCGGGCGTCGTCGCGCAGTTCAGCCCGACCGGCACGGCGATGAACACGATCCAGATGGCGGCGCGCGCGCGGCCCGCGTCGCTGTATTTCGATGCGCCGAGCGGGCAGATGCTGGTTGGCGACGAAGGCCCCGACATGAACATCAAGGTCTACACGCTCGCCGGGCTACCCTTGCAGGTCGGCACGTTCGGCGTGCAGGGCGGCTATCTCGACACGACGTCGGGCATCAAGGGGCAAGTCGGCGACAAGCGCTTCACGCGCGTCGCGGGCATCGGCAAGGACGCGGCCGGCAACCTGTACGTGCTGAACAACGCGTGGGGCGGCGGCTGGGATCTCGGGCGCAACGGCAGCACCGACCTCCATTCGTACAGCCCGACGGGCGTGCTGCAATGGAAGCTGCAGGCGCTGAACTTCGAGGGCGCCGCCGCGCCCGACCCGGCGACCGACGGCGCGTTCTTCTACAGCGGCAACAACGTCTATACCGGTACGGCGGGCGGCACGTTCGTCGCGAACACGATCGATCCGTTCACCTATCCGAAGGACCCGCGCCTCGACATGAAGGACTACCAGCGCGGCCAGCATTTCGGCCAGCTCGCGCTGGTGAAGGGCACCCGGATGCTCGTCGCGACCGGGCAGAACCCGGGGAACTACAACATCTATCACTTCAACAGCGCGAGCGGCTATATCGCGATTCCGGACGGCTCGATCCCCGGCAAGCCGTTCAACACGACCCTGCAGGTGACGGCCGGTTTCTCGCTCGACGACAACGGCGACGTATGGGCCGGGCTCGATCGCACCAACAACATCTCGCACTATCCGATGACGGGCTTCGATGCGACCGGCAAGCCGACCTGGGGCACGCCGGTGCAGATCCAGATTCCGCGCACGGTGCTGCCGCTCACGCGGATCATCTACCAGGCCGACAGCGACACGATGATCCTCGCGCAGGGCATCTCGGGCAGCTGGGACTGGACCGCGATGAACGGGCACATCGAGGTCTATCGCGGCTGGAAGGCCGGCAACACGACCACGCCGAACGTGGCGATCGACCTGACGAGCGCGAACCCGAAATCGATGGCGGCGGCCGGCCACTACCTGTTCGTCGGCTACGTGCACACGGTGCCGAACGTCGACGTGTTCGACCTGAACACCGGCAGCCTCGTCACGACGCTGACGAACTCGAACACGTCCGCGATGGACGTCGGCAACGACGTCGACTCGATGTACGGCATCCGCGCGTACCGGCGCTCGACCGGCGAATACGTGATCACGAAGGACAACTACAACGGCTCGAGCCTCGTCGTGTATCGCTGGCATCCGTGATCACGCAGGCCGCGGCGCGCGCACGTCACGGCGCGCCGAGCACGCGGCCGTTCACGTCGCGCCCGTACATCGAGTCGGGCGTGTCGTGGAATTTCGCGCGCGTGGCCTGCACCGAGCCGGTGAAGCGCCATCGCGTAGCCAGTCCACGGGCGCGCGATCGATACCGGAAATCGCGATATCGGATCGGAGATATTCGAGGCTCCGATGATTGGCGCAAACGACAAGGCCGCGCGGCGCCGGTTCATGCGGCGCCGCGCGGCCTTCGTCAGCCGTGAAAAGTCAGTGCACGGTGCGTTCGCGCAGCACGTTCGACGGCCGCACGTTGCGCACGAACACGCCGGCCAGCACCGCGCCCGCCAGCGCAATCGCGCCGGCCAGCACGAACGCGGACGCGAACGAGCCGCTGCGCTCGACGATGAAGCCGGTCACGGCCGGCCCGATCACGCCCGACAGGCTGCCCATGCAATGCAGGAAGCCGCTGACGCCGCCCACGCGGGCCGGATGCACGACGTCCTGCACGATCGCCCAGTAGATCGCACCCGTCACGTACAGGAAAAACAGCGACACCGACATCAGTGCGACCGCGCCCTGCGTCGACTGCACGGCGCCCGCGACGGCCACGCATGCACCCGCGCCGAGCAGGCAGGTGACGAGCACGATCCGGCGCGACAGCAGCAGGTTGCCGGTGAGCCGGTACAGCGCATCCGAGATCGCGCCGCCGCACGCGAGGCCGACCGTGCCGACGAGCCAGGGCACGACGGTGGCGACACTCATCTCCTTGATGTTCAGATGGTGCGCACGCACGAGGTAGCTCGGGAACCAGCTCAGGAAGAAGAACAGCACGTAGTTGTAGCTGAAGAATGCGGCGGCCGTCGCGATGATGCGCGGCTGGCGCACGTAGTGCGACAGCGTGTGCGCCGGCGTTGCGGCGGCGGCCCCAGGCGCGTGGGCGGGCGATGTCGCCAGCGTCGCCGCACGCGCATCCGATGCCTCGCCGGCCGGCGTGGCCGGGCGGTCCGACGTCGACATCATCCACACGACGACCCACGCGAGCCCGATCGCGCACACGATCCAGAAGGCCGGACGCCAGCCGAACTGCGCGGCCAGCAGGCCGACGATCGGCCCGGCGATCGCGCCGCCGAGCGGCGAGCCGGCGCTGAGCAGGCCCATCGCGGTCGCGGCGCCGTCGCGCGGCAGCCAGTTGTTGACCATCTTGTTCGCGGCCGAGCACAGCGGCCCTTCGGCCATGCCGAACAGCAGTCGCACGATCAGCAGGCTCACGAAGCCGACGGTGAGCGCGGTCATCCCGCAGAACACCGACCACAGTCCGACCGACAGCACGTACACGAGCTTCGGCCCGAGCCGGTCGGACGCGAGCCCGCCGATGAAATTGAACAACGCGTAGCCGATGAAGAACGTGCTGAACACGAGGCCCATCTGCGCGGCATCGATGCCGAGATCGGTCTGCACGATCGGCGCGACGATCGACAGCGCCACACGGTCGAGATAGTTGATCCCGTACACCAGGAACAGCAGGAACACCGTGAACCACGCCTGCGACTTCTGCTTCATTGTCTGTCTCCTTCGTGCCGGTGGGCCGGCCGTCATGTCGTGTCGATCGTTCGCCGCGCCGGTATCGCCGTCGGCGGGCAGGGGTGTTGCGCGGTTCGCTTCGATCGCGGCGAACCGTGACGCGCGTTCGTTCAGCGCGTGTGCAACGTTGCGTGCAACGGCGCGAGCAGCGCGTCGGTGCCGTGCGTGCGCAGCGTCGACAAATGCGCGCCGACGCGCGCGATCAACGCATCGGGCCACACGGTCGAGCCGGCGAGCGCGCTGCTGCCGAGTGCGGCGCGAACCGCGCCGCTTGCATCGCCGGCCGCCGACAGCGTCGCGCCGAGCGCGGCCGCGCCCGGATCGCTGATCGTGAGCGGCCGGCCCGACTCGTCGCGCGCGGTGGCGACGTAGTGCAGCCACAGCGCTAGCGCGCGTTCCAGATACGGACGCTCGATACCGGCCGCCGCGCTTTCGGCGAGCGCCGGCAGCCAGCGCAGCGGCACCTTCTGCGTGCCGTCCATCGCGATCTGTTCGGTGCGATGCGCGAGCGTCGGATTGCGAAAGCGCTGCACGAGCGTCGTGCAATAGCCATGCGCGTCGTAACCGGACGGCACGTCGACGGTCGCGAGCAGGTCGCGCGTCATCAGGCCGTCGACGAGCGCCGCGATCGCCGGATCGGCCATCGCGTCGGACACGGTCGCGCGGCCGCGCAGCTGCCCCGCATACGCGATCGCCGAATGCGAGCCGTTCAGCAACCGCAGCTTCATCGTTTCATAGGGCCGCACGTCGCCGACCAGATGCGCGCCGGCGTCTTCCCAGCGCGGGCGCGGGCCGGCGAAGCGATCCTCGATCACCCATTGCGAGAACGGCTCGCAGACGATCGCGGCCGCGTCGCGCGCGCCGAGATGCGCGTGCGCCCAGTCGAGCGATTCGGGCGTCGCGGCCGGCACGATCCGGTCGACCATGCTGTTCGGGAACGCGACGTCATCGCGGATGCGCCGCGCGAGCGCGCCGTCGATGCGTTCCGCGTAGTCGATCAGCAGCGCGCGCAGCGTGTCGCCGTTCGACGTCATGTTGTCGCAGCACACGACGGTCAGCGGCGCATGGGCGGGCCGCCCGCGCAGGCCGGCCGCGATCACGCCGAGCGCGGTGCGCGGCGCGTCGGGCGTCGCGAGATCCTGGCGAATCGCGGGATCGTCGGCGTCGAGACCGCGGCCGGGGCGGCGGCAATAGCCTTTCTCGGTCACGGTCAGGCTCACGATCGACACGGCCGGGTCGGCGATCAGCGTCAGCAGCGCGGGCAGCGATTCGGGCGCGAACAGCGCGCGGTGCACCGCGCCGACGATGCGCGTGCGTGCGACGTGGCCGTCGCGTTCGGTCACCGAGTACAGGTGATCCTGCGCGGCGAGCAGGTCGACGGTATGGCGCCGGCGCAGCTCGACGCCGACGATCCCCCAGCGCAGATCGCCCTGTTCCAGCACCGTTTCCGTATGAAGCGCCTGGTGCGCGCGATGGAATGCGCCGAGGCCGAGATGGACGATGCCGGTGCGGACCGCCCGCCGGTCATAACGGGGGCGGCGCGTGCCGGGCGGCGCGGTGCGCAGGAAATCGGGGGTGGATGGCATGGCGATCAGGGATGGTGCGTACCATGGTAGATGGTCGAATGCGTGCAGGTTATTTCGAGTTTCTTCGCGAAGTTATCGGTGTAAACGCTAGATCGCCGGAATTCGGCCGGTTATGTACCATGGTAGTTATCGATATCGAGTCGGATCAATCGCACCATGAGCGAAACGGCAGTACTGGAAGAAGCGGACGTCGTCGTCACGGCGTTGCAGGGGTTCTCGCTGGACGAGAGCCGGTCATATACGGAGCAGGTGCACGCGCTGCTGCGCCACGCGATCGTGCGCGGCGCGCTGCCGCCGCGCACGGCGCTGTCCGAAGCGGTGATCTCCACGACGATCAAGGTCAGCCGCACGCCGGTGCGCGAGGCGTTCGCGCAGCTCGCCGACGAGCGGCTCGTGCAGATCATCCGCAAGGTCGGCACGCTGGTCGCGCCGATTCCGGTGTCGATCCTCGAGGAAGGGCGCTTCGCGCGCAGCACGCTCGAATGCGCGAACCACGTCGAGCTCGCGCAGAAGATCACGCCGGCGCAGCTCGCGGAGCTGTCGCGGATCATCGACGCGCAGCGTGACGCGGTGGCCGCCGGCGATGTCGAAGCGTTCTTCGATCTCGACGAGGCGATGCACGGCCGGATGTTCGCGTTCGCGGGCCGGCCGCACGTGTGGGAAATGCTGCAGCCGATGAAGCGTCAGTTCGACCGCGTGCGCTGGCTGCTGCTCGAGCGCGTCGAGGATCACGCGCGCCGCGCGCTGCAGGAACACGAACAGATCCTCGCGCACATCGCGTCGCGCAACATGGCGCTGCTCGGCGCGTCGGTCGCGGCGCACGTCGACCGGATCGGCTCGCACCTGCCGGACGTGCGCAGCCGCGCGCCGCATTACTTTGTCGACTGACATTTGAATCGCCCGCTGGAGGAGCGCAGTGAAAATCGAACGCTTGCAGACCATCGTCACGTGTCCGGGCCGGAACTTCGTGACGGTGAAGATCGTGACCGACGAGGGCATCCACGGCCTCGGCGACGCGACGCTCAACGGGCGCGAGCTCGCGGTGCGCGCGTACCTGGAAGACCACGTGTTCCCGTGCCTCGTCGGCCGCGACCCGCGCAACATCGAGGACATCTGGCAATACCTGTATCGCGGCGCGTACTGGCGGCGCGGGCCCGTGACGATGACGGCGATCGCCGCGATCGACATGGCGCTGTGGGACATTCTGGGCAAGCTCGCGGGCATGCCGGTCTACCGGCTGCTCGGCGGCAAGAGCCGCGACGGCCTGATGGTGTACGGCCACGCGAACGGGCGCGATCACGAGGAAGCGGTCGACGCGGTGCGTGCGCACATCGAGGCCGGCTATCGCGCGATCCGCGTGCAGTCGGGCGTGCCGGGGCTCGACAAGGTGTACGGCGTCGGCAAGACGGCCGGCGCGTACGAGCCGGCCGAGAAGGGGCTGCCGCCCGAGGAGCCGTGGGACACCGCGCTCTATCTGCGCCACACGCCGGAACTGTTCCGCAAGGTGCGCGACGCGGTCGGCGATGCGCCGCACCTGCTGCACGACGCCCATCACCGGCTCACGCCGATCGAGGCCGCGCGGCTCGGCCGCGACCTCGAGCCGCATCGGCTGTTCTGGCTGGAGGACGCGACGCCCGCGGAGAACCAGGATGCATTCCGCCTGATCCGCCAGCACACGACGACGCCGCTCGCGGTGGGCGAGGTGTTCAACTCGATCTGGGATTGCAAGGACCTGATCCGCGACCAGCTGATCGACTACATCCGCGCGACGATCGTGCACGCAGGCGGCATCACGCACGTGCGGCGCATCGCCGATTACGCGGCGATGTACCAGGTGCGCACCGGCTTCCACGGCGCGACGGACCTGTCGCCCGTCTGCATGGCGGCGGCCGTGAACTTCGGGCTGTGGGCGCCGAACTTCGGCATCCAGGAACTGATGCCGCACAGCGCGCTGACCGACGAAGTATTTCCGCACAACTACCGCTTCGAGGACGGCTATCTCGTGATGGACGACGTGCCGGGCCTCGGCGTCGACATCGACGAGACGCTGGCCGCGAAGTATCCGTACGAGCGCGCGTACCTGCCGGTCGCGCGGCTGCGCGACGGCTCGATGTGGAACTGGTGAGCGGCGAAGATCCGAAGGAGAGAACCGAAATGTTGAGCGTCGTTGTCGATCGTCCGAACAGCATGGGCGTGCGTGAAGTGCCGCTGCCCGTGCCCGCCGCCGGCGAGGTGCGCGTGAAGGTGCGCTATGCGGGCATCTGCGGATCGGACCTGCACATCTTTCACGGCAAGAACCCGTTCGTGTCGTACCCGCGCATCATCGGCCATGAATTCGTCGGCACGATCGAATCGGTCGGCGCGGGCGTCGATGCCGCGCGGCTCGGCGAGACCGTCGCGGTCGATCCGGTGATCAGCTGCGGGCATTGCCACGCGTGCACGATCGGCCGGCGCAACGTGTGCCGGCATCTGACCGTGCTCGGCGTGCATCGTGACGGCGGCTTCAGCCAGTACACGTGCGTGCCGGCCGGCAATGCGTACCGGATTCCGGAGGCGATCGCCGACACCTGCGCGGCGATCGTCGAGCCGTTCGCGGTGGCCGCGAACGCGACGTCGCGCACCGGCGTGCTGCCGGGCGATGTCGCGCTGATCTACGGCGCCGGCACCGTCGGGCTGACGATCCTGCAGGTGCTCAAGCGCGTGTACGGCATTCGCGCGTTCATCACCGACCGGCTCGACGCGCGGCTGCAGCTCGCGCGCAAATGCGGCGCGGCGCAGGACGAGATCATCAACACGAGCGTCGAGTCGCTGCCCGACGCGCTGGCCAAGCGCGGCGTCGACGGCGGCCCGACGCTGATCTTCGATGCGGTCTGCCATCCGTCGATTCTCGAGGAGGCCGTGACGATCGCCGCGCCGGCCGGCCGGATCGGCGTGCTCGGGTTTTCGTCGGAGCCGTCTGCGATCGTGCAGGCCGAACTGACGAAGAAGGAGCTGACGCTCGCCGCATCGCGGCTCAACTGCGCGATGTTCCCGCAGGTAATCGACTGGATTGCGCGCGGGCTGATCCAGCCGGAACACATCGTCACGCACAAGGTCGGCTTTCGCGACGTCGCGCAGGCGTTCGAGATGGCCGAGCGCAATCCCGCGGAAAGCTGCAAGATCCTGCTCGATTTCGCGGGCGGCTGATCGGGCGTTCGGTTCATACCGGTTCGTGTCGCCGGCCGGAGCGCGTCGCGCGTGTTGCGCGCCTCGGCCGGCCGGTGCGACGGTGTGTCAGAACGACACCGTCGTCGTCAGCGTGACGAGCCGCGGCTCGCCGACCGCGACGATCAGGTTGCTGTTGCTCGACGGATAGTAGGTCTTGTCGAGCAGGTTCTTCACGTTGAGCTGGATGCGCGTCGGGAACTTGCCGATCGTCGTCTCGTACGCCGCGAACGCATCGACGGTCACGTAGCCGGGCAGCGTGAAGCTGTTCGCAGTGTCGCCGGGCCGTGCGCCGACGAGCCGCGCGCCGCCGCCGAAGCGCCAGCGGCCGGGCAGGTTCGCGATCGCCGTGTCATACACGGCGAACAGGCTGCCGGTATGGCGTGCGACGTTGACGAGCGACGTGTTGCTGTCGCGATCGTTCGCGTTCGTATACGCATAGCTGCCGATCAGGCTCAGGTGCCGCGTGATCTGCCCCGCGACATCGAGTTCGATCCCGCGCGAGCGCGCGGTGCCGATCGTCGACGTGATGTCGTCCACTGTTACCGCGACGTTGCGCTTGTCGATCTGGTAGGCCGCGAGCGTGCCTGTGATGCCCGGCTTCAGGTCGAACTTCAGGCCGGCTTCCAGCACGCGGCCGAATTCCGGCGCGAGCGGTGACGTGACATTCGACGCGACGTTCGGCTTGAACGAGCGGCTCACGTTCGCATACGCGGTCAGCGACGGCGTGAGCGCATACGCGAGCCCGAACTGCGGCAGCCACACGTTGCCGTGCGAGCGGTCGGCGAACGCGAACGGCCGCCCCATCCCCGATTCCTGCTGCCAGTCCTCCCAGCGCAGCCCGCCGACCGCGGTGAGCCGGTCGGTGATCTTCACGGAGTCCTGCACGATCATCGAATACGTGTGGACCTTTGACAGCGAATCGCTCGACTTCGCGTTCGGCGTGCCACCCGGCGCGAGCAGGCCGTAGACGGGATCGTAGAGATCGAAGCCCTTGATCGCCTTGCCGCGGATCGTGTCGCCGCGGAAGCTGCGCTGCCGTTCGTATTCGCCACCGATGTAGAGCGCGTGATTCATCCCCGCGAGCGTCAGGTTGCCGAGCAGGCCGAGCGTCGCGATCTGGTCGGAGTCGTTGCGCCCGAGGTTCGCGTCGGACGTGCGCGTCATCGCGCCGGTCGCGCTGTTGAAGGCGGTGCCGCGGGCGATGTACTGATCGTAGCGGTCGCGGCCCCAGCCGTACGTCGCGCGCACGCGCCACGCGTCGGAGAAGCGGTGCTCGACGCGCGCCCGCAGCGTTTCCTGGATCCCGCTGCTTTGTGCCCAGGCTTCCTCGTAGCGGCGATAGCGCAGCCCATCGTCGGGGTGGCCGTTCACGAGCACGGTGCCGCGATCGAACGGCATCGTGTAGTCGACGTACTGGTAGCTGACGTCGATCGACGTGTTCGCGTCGTGCCACGACAGCGCGGGCGCGATCAGCGCGTTGCGTTCGCGGCCGAAGCTGCGCCAGTAGCGGCTCGTGTCGTATTCGCCGGTGAGCCGGAACGCGAGCGTGCCGCCCGCGACCTGCCCCGGCTTGCCGAGCGGGCCCGTGAGGTCGAACTGCGCGCTGCTGCCGCCGTGGCTCGTGCGCGATGCGGAGATCGAGCCGCCGAACGTGTCCTCCGGCTTGCGCGTGACGAGGTTGATCACGCCGCCCGGGTCCTGCATCCCATACAGCAGCGAAGCCGGGCCCTTCAGCACTTCGACGCGATCGATCGTCGCGAGATAGCTGTGCAGCACCGGCGTGCGGACCCCGTCGACCAGCACGGAGCCGTCGTTGTTCGAACCGAAACCGCGCTTGATGAATGCGTCGCGGGTGCCGCCGAGCGTGTTGGTCTGCGTGACGCCGCTGATGTTGCCGAGCACGTCGTCGAGCGAGCGCGCCTGCTGATCCTGCATCACGCTGCTGCTGACCACGGCGACCGACTGCGGGATCTCCTTGAGCGGCCGATCGTCGCCGCCGGCGATGCTCGTCGTGCGCGGCTGGTAGCCGACGGTCGGGTCGGCGGCCGCCGATGCGTTGACGCTGATCGTCGGCAGTTCGCGTTCGGGCGGCGATACGGATGCCGGTGCGGGCGCGGATGCCGCCTGGGCGGGCTCCGCATCGGCATGCGCGCCGCTGGCGACGCAAAGGGTGATCAGGGCAGGCAGGCTCGCGCGCCACGGGCGGAAGGTCCGCGCGCGGCGGGGCGTTCGACGGGATGGCATGAATCGATGAGTGACGGAGTGCTAAGGACGGAGGCACAGGCCGCAGCGCTTCACTGCGCCGCTGCGGCAGGATGCGCATGATATATGTAATGAGAATCGTTTGCAATTGTAATGGGGCTGATGAGGACCGTGAACCGCGATTGCCGGGCCGTCGGCCGTCTGCTACCGTAGCGGCCAAAATCAGACGCAGTGAAATCCAATGAGAGCCGGGGGCCGCACCATGTCATCTTCCTGTCACGTCGCGTGCAGCGCGGTCGACCGTGCGGGTGATGAAGTGATCGCAGCCGTGTTCCGCCATTCGAACGCATAAAGCAACGGAAGCGAATTCATCCGGCGTAGCGCCGGGCTTCAATCACTTCAATCACCACGCTAGAGGGGAGACCACCCATGAACAAGATTTCCGCGCCGTTCGCGGCGGTGACGCTTGCGTCCTGCGCGCTGCTGGCGTGCATTCAGCAGACCGCTTGCGCGGCTTCGGCCGCCGAGCCCGCGATCGACGCGCATTACGGCGCCGTGATCGAGGCCTACACGCGGGACATGGCCGCCGCGAAGACGAAGTACGACGGCAAGCGCCTCGTGTTCGTCGGCGCCGTGATCCGGATGGGCAGCGACCCGGGCGGCACGTACTTCGGCGCGTTGACGACCGACGGCGAACAGTTCGACACGCACTTCGACGTGGCCGATCAGGCTGCGCTGAAACCGAAATTCCCCGGCGGCGAGATCAAGCAGTTCACGGCGTCTGCGAATTTCCGCTTCAGCTGCGTGAACGAAGGCTATATCGATGCGCCCGTGTTGCCGGGGCTGAAGCTGGCGCATTGCCGGCTGGAAGGCTAACTCCGGCACGCGCGGGTCTCGGGCGGCGGAGAGCCGCCCGGAATTGCGCTGCCCGGGCCGTCAGAATTTCTGCTGAATCCCGGCCATGACGCCCAACTGGTTGCTGCCTGTCGCGACGGTTCCACCCGCGGCCACCGCATTGGCGGCGGTAGCGCTGTTGAACACGTAGCCCACCGACGTATAGACGGTCGTCCGCTTGGACAGGAAATAGTTCGCGCGGCCGACGAGCAGCGTGGCGTTCGTGCCTTCGCTGCTTTCGCGACGCTGCAGGTAGCGCACGCCCTGCAGGTCGAGCGCGAGGTACGGCGTTGCGTAATACGTGCCGCCCGCGAACACGATGTCGGCCTGCAGGTGTGCGGCCGCCGCGAGATTGCGGCGGATCCAGCCGGCGCCGAGTTTCGCCGGGCCGATCTTCACGTAGCCGGCGACGATGTCGCGCGTGTCGGTGTACGCCGAATTGTTCAGCGGCGCGAGCGCGCCGCCGCCGCCGCGCATCACGTCGTGCGAGGCGGCCAGCCCGAAATTGCTCGCGTCATAGGCGAGCATCGCCGTGTATTGCCGGCAGGCGACGATGTCGCCGGGCACCTGGCCGGCGCAGCCCGTCGCCGACGGTCCCGCCGGGCCGGCCGCGTCGCGGCCGAAGCTGTAGGTCGCGCCGAGCGTCACGCCGTGGAACGTGCCCTTGTAGCCGATCGCATTGTCGCTGCGCGAGTTCGGCAGGTAGGAGTCGAAATCCGCCATCGAATGAATCGACGGGCCGATCACGTCGGCATTGGTCAGCACGATCATCGTCATGTTCATCTGGCGGCCGAGGGTCAGCGCGCCGAACGGACTGTTCACGCCCACGTTCGCCTGCCGCCCGAACAGGCGGCCGCCATAGTTCAATGCGCCGGTGCCGGGCTGGAAGCCGTTTTCGAGCACGAAGAAGGCCTGATAGCCGCCGCCGAGATCCTCCGTGCCTCTGAGGCCCCAGCGTGACGGAACCTCGCCGGTCAGCGTCGGCATCCCGGTGAACGACCCGCCGTGCGCGGCGTTGTTGTAGTAGGACACACCGGTATCGATGATCCCGTACAGCGTGACGCTGCTTTGCGCGCAGGCCGGTCCGGCCAGCGCCATCGCCGTCGCGAGCGCGGCGCCCAGTTTCGTTTTCATGGCTGTCTCCAAACAGTATGTAGATCTACTGATCGTTTTTTTTATTGCCCCGGACTTGCCCGGGGTACCGACGGGTATCGGTCGAGCCTGCGGGTGTCGTGCGTTACGACAGCGCCGGATCGCGTTGCCGGCGCGGTGCCGCGGCGCGCGCGCCCGCCACGGCGACGGCGATCGCCGCGCCGGCCAGCGGCACGAGGAACGCGAGATAGAGATGGGACACGGACCAGCCGTCGTCCAGCAGCGCGCCGACCGTCATCGGCGACAGGATCGCGCCGAGGCGGCCGATGCCGACCGCGAGACCGATGCCGGTCGTGCGGATCTCGGCCGGATACGGCGTCGGCGACAGCGCATACATGCCGGCCACGCACGCATTGATCACCGCGCCGAGGAACACCGCGACCGTCATGCCGATGCCGAGCGAGCCGGTGTTCGCGCCGAACACGACCATCAGCGCGCCGCCCAGCAGCAGCGTCGCGCCCAGCAGGTTGCGCAGCCCGAACCGCGTCGACAGCAGGCTGAAGAGCGACGCGCCCGCGATGCCGCCGAGATTGAGCAGCACGCCGCCGGTCACGCCCTGCGATGCCGACATGCCGGCCTGGACCAGCAGTTTCGGCGTCCAGCTCACGACGAAATAGAAGCTGCCCATCACGAGAAAGAACGCGATCCACAGCGCGATCGTGCGGCGCGTGAGCGGTGCGCGCAGCACGGCCGTCCAGCTCGACGCGGGGTTCGCCGTGCCGACGGAAGCGGTCGCGGCCGGCAGCGTGTCGATCGGCGCGCGCTTCATTCTCGCGAGGATGCGGTTGATTTTCGGCAGCGCGTCGTCCGGACGCCGCGCGAGCAGGAAGTCGAGCGATTCCGGCAGCAGCGCGAGCACCATCGGGATCGACATCAGCGTCAGGATGCCGCCGAACGCGAACACGCTGCGCCATCCCCACGTCGACAGCAGGTAACCGGCGATCACGCCGCCGGCGGTGGCGCCGATCGCGTAGCCGGTCGACTGCATGCCGATCGCGGCGCTGCGCCATTTGTTCGATGCGTACTCGCCGCTGATGACGGTCAGGCTCGCCAGCATGCCGCCGATGCCGAGGCCCGTGTACGCACGCGCGGCCGCGAGTTGCAGCGTGCTGTGGGTAGCCGCGCAGGCCAGCATCCCGGTCGAGATCACGGCGAGGCACAGCAGGATGATGCGGCGGCGGCCGACGCGGTCGGCCAACGGCGCGATCAGCACCGAGCCGATGCCCATGCCGGCCAGCCCGGCGCTCAGCAGCAGGCCGATTTCCTTGCCGCTCAGTTTCCATTCGGCGGCCAGATGCGGCGCGGCAAACGCGATGGCCAGCACGTCGAAGCCATCGAGCATGTTCAGCACGACGCAGGCCGTGACCGCCATCGTCTGGAACGCGCTCATCGGGGATTCGTCGATCGTATTGCGGATATTTGCGCTCACGTCAAAGATCCTTCATAAGAATAGTATGACTAATTGATGGGGATGAAATCGACGCACTGCCGTAGCGAATGGGACGAAAGCGAATGCGTGGGCTGACGGGCAGCCCGGGTTACGCGCGCCGGCGCGCTGGCTACGCGGGTTCGGGTTGCAGCAGCCGCTCGATCACGCGCCGCGCGCGATTGGGGCCCGCGTCGACATGAATGTCGATCTGGCGGCCGTCCGGGAACCGCAGTTGATTCCGGTATTGCGCTTCGATCACGGTCTTGTCCTCGTCGAACGTCGCCGCGGATTGCTCGATGACCGTTCGCGCGACGCGTTCGATGTCGTGCCGCGGATTGGTCGCGACGGTCCAGAAGTAGTGCGTGGTCGTTTCCGTCTCGGGCGTGATTCCGTGGAAGCCGCGCATGTGAAAGCCGCCGCGCGCCGGATCGTGCAGGTCGCCGGTGCCGGCGTCCATCGCGCCGGTCCAGATCCGGATGTGCGACACGTGGAACTCGATTTCCTGCCAGCGATCGACGCGTCCCGCGAACGGCCATGCCGCCGTGTAGGTCGGCGGCGGCTCCGAATCCGGCATGCGGCGGACCAGCGTGACCGTATCGCCGTCGGTGCTGACGCGGGTTTCCGCGCCCATGTGCAGCGACGCGTTGCCGCCGATCGTTTTCAGATGGACATAGCCGAGGTGGCTCAGGTCCATCAGGTTGTCGTGAATCAGCTGATACGGCGCGTCGTAATGGTAGTGGCCGCCGCCGAACCGGTAGTGCGGATCCGCGTGGAACGGATAGCGCGGCGGCGCGCAGGTCGGTTCAGCGTGCGCGTCGGCGCCGATCCAGATCCACACGATGGCGTCCTGTTCCCGCACCGGATACGACGCCACGCAAGCCTTCGCCGGAATCCGGTCCTGGCCGGGAATCTCCACGCAGGCGCCGCCGCGGTCGAACAGCAGGCCGTGATAGCCGCAGCGCAGACCGCGCACCTCGAGCGAGCCGCACGACAGCGGCAGCGACTTGTGGCAGCAGCGATCCTCCAGCGCACCGACTTCCCCGGACGGCAAGCGGAACAGCACGACCGGGCGGCCGAGCAGGGTGCGCGCGACGGGTTTGTCCGTCAGTTCGGATGACAGCGCGGCGACCCACCATCGGTCGATAGGAAACTTAGTAGTATTGATTGGTGGTGCGGCATGATGCGCCATTGATCGTCTCCAGTATTGTGGTTTTCCGCCGCGTGCCGCGCGGTCCGTCTACAGATCGAGTACCAGCAGGTCGGTTCGCGATCGCGAACAGCACGGCATGAACTGGTCGCCGGCCGCTTGTTCCGCTTCCGTCAGATACGAATCGCGATGGTCGGGTTCGCCTTCGAGCACGCGCGTCATGCACGTTCCGCATACGCCTTGCTCGCACGACGTCAGCACGTCGATGCCGTTGGCCGCCAGCGCCGCGACGACCGTGCATTCGGCCGGCACGTCGATCACCTTGCCGCTGCTCGCGATCCGCACCTGGAACGCGCGATCCGCGCCGGACGTCGCCGCCGCGCCGCCGAAGAACTCGTAGTGCAGCCGCTCGTCGGCCCAGTTGCGCCGGCGCGCTGCGTTCAGCACCGCATCCATGAAGCCGCGCGGGCCGCATACGTACAGATGCGCGCCGTCGGGCGCCGAGCCGAGCACGGCGTCCACGTCGAAGCGTTGCGTGGGTTCGCCGTCGTCGACATGGAAGCGCACGCGATCGCGAAACGCGGCCGCGTCGATCCGCTCGACGAACGCCATGCGGTCGGCCGAGCGCGCGCAGTAGTGCATGTCGAATGACATGCCGGACGAAAACAGCCGTTCCGCCATGCAGAGAATCGGCGTGACGCCGATCCCGCCGGCGAGCAACAGGTGGTGCGGTGCGTCGGGCGCGAGCGGGAATTGATTGCGCGGGAGGCCGATCCGCACGGTATCGCCTTGCCGCACTTCGTCGTGAATGGCGCGCGACCCGCCGCGACCGTCGGCATCGCGCAGCACCGCGATCTGATAGCGGTCGCCGTGCTCCGGGTGATTGCACAGCGAGTACTGGCGCACGAGGCCGCCCGGCAAATGCACGTCGATATGGGCACCGGCGTCGAAGCGCGGCAACGGCGAACCGTCGTCGCTGACGAATTCGAAGCCGCAGATGTCGCGCGCTTCCTGCCACTTGCGGGCGACCCGGACCGTCAGCGTCTCGGCGTTCATGACGCCTCCTTGATCTGCGCGATCGGAATCACGGGGCGCTGCGGGCTCGACGCCTGTTCGTCGGCGAGCAGCCGCTCGATCACCTTGCGCGACAGCACGCCGCCGGCGTCGATGTTCAGCTTGAGCAGCTTGCGGTCCGGCCACTGCTCGAGGTTGAGCTGCTGGCGCTCGAGCATCTCGAGATCCTCGGCGAAGATCTTGCCCTGGCCCTCGCGGATCTCGGCGGTCAGCGCGTGATCGTCGGGCCGGAAGTTGCGCGCCATCCCCCAGAAGTACCAGATCGAGGTGTCCGTCTCCGGCGTGATGAAGTCGACCACGATCGACGACGCCTTCAGCTCGGCCGGTGCGTCGTAGCCGCCGTGGCCTGCATGCGCGACGCCCACTTCGATCATCACGTGGCTCGGCGGCGTGAAGCGGCAGATCTGCCAGCGGTCGACCGGCACGTCGTCGGCCAGCCCGTTGCCGCGCAGCGCCATCCGCCAGAACGGCGGAGGCATCACGTTCTGCATGAAGCGGCTCGTGACGACTTCGTCGCCGTTGGCGGTCGTCTTCGGCGGCGCTTCGTCGATTTCCTTCTGGCCGATGCTCGTCGCATGCACGTACGTTTCGTGCGTGAGGTCCATCAGGTTGTCGATCATCAGCCGGTAGTCGCAGCGGATGTGATACAGGCCGCCGCCGTGCGCCCAGGCTGGATCCTCGGCCCACGACAGCGCGGGCAGCCGGGCGGGATCGGCTTCGGACGCATCGCCCGGCCACACCCAGATGAAGCCGTACCGTTCGACGACGGGGAAGCTGCGAATCGGCGGGAAGCCGCCGACCCGCTGGCCCGGCATGCCGGTCGCCTTGCCGTTGCAGCCCATTTCCAGCCCGTGATAGCCGCACACGAGCACGCCGTCGCGCACGAACCCCAGCGACAGCGGCGCGCCGCGGTGCGGGCAGAAGTCCTCGAGCGCGGCGACCTGGCCGTCCGCCGCGCGGTAAAACACCATCGGCTCGTTGCAGATCTTGCGGCCCAGCGGCTTGCCGTCGATTTCATCGGGCGTGCAGGCTACGTACCAAGCGTTCTTGAGAAACACGTTCATCGTCTCCTTCAGGGCGGTGCCGCCGATACGCGGCACGTCGTCATTCCGTGTACTGAATGTGATTCAGTGTACTCATTGAGATTGGCGGGAGCAAGGCGGGCGGTATACTGGTTTTCCCGGGAAATGGCGCGAGGCAGCGCCATGCCGTCGGTGCACGCAACGGCGTGCGCCGCCTATGTCATCGACTCATCCATGGAAAAAACCAATCCCGCCGACGCGCCGGCATTCCCGCTCGATCTGTACGACGAACCCGGGCACCTGATCCGGCGCGCACATCAGATCGCGGTTGCGATGTTCTATGAAAAGCTGGGCCGGGACGTGACGCCGGTGCAGTACGCGGTCCTGCGGATGCTCTACGAATCCCCGGGGCTCGACCAGGTGACGCTCGCGCAGCGGGTGGCGCTCGACACGTCGACCACCGCGGATCTCGCGGTCCGGCTCGAAGCGAAAGGATTGATCGTCCGCGAAGTGCTGCCGCGGCGTCAGCGGCGCCTGCTGCTGACGCCGGCCGGCGTCGAACTGCTCACGCACCTGATTCCGTCGGTGAAGGAGCTGCGTGCCGGCCTGTTCGACGGGATGGGAGAGGACGATTCGGAGGAACTGATGCGGCTGTTGCGCAAGTTCGTCCATCTGAACAACGAGCAGAGCCGCGCGCCGCTGCGGGTGAGCGAGGATTCGTAGCGGTCGGTCCGCGAGACGAAGTAGAAGCGGCGGCGGGGAAGCAGATGAGGGCAGGCGAAACCAGCCGGCCTCACGCGCGTGACGCTTGCCCTTCCAGCCGCCGCACCGCTTCCGCGACCTCGTTCCTGAAGCGCACCAACGCCGCCTGCTCTGGCGCAGGCGGCTGCACGGCCGCCCACAGCATGTCGACCAGCTGCGTGGCCGTCGTTTCCGTATCGAGCTTGCGGTGCCCGAGGATCGCATCCCACAGCACGTGCTCGATCGGCCCGAACACCATCGAGCGCAGCAGGCTCAGCGGCATGTCGCGGCGCACCTGCCCGGCGGCCTGACCGCGCGCGAGCACGTCCATCAGCGGCGCCGTGTAGCGGCGCTGCAGCGCGGTGAGCTCGTCGCTCAGCGCATGCTGCTTCGCACGACCCTCCGACAGCACCAGCGCGCACAGCCCCGTGCCGTTCACCAGCATCAGCCGCAGGTGGGTGCGCACGATGAACGCGAACTGCTGCTGCACCGATGCCTCCACCGGCATCCCGTGCTCGAACGCGGCAATGATTTCGTCATACCAGTCGGCGATCACGCGTGCGCACAGCTCGCGCTTGCCGCGGAAATAGCTGAACACCGTCGCCTCCGACACGCCGACGCGCTGCGCGATCTCGGCGGCCGTCGCATGCTCGTAACCCTTTTCGGCGAACACTTCACGACCGGCGCGCAGGATGTCCTGCACGCGCTGCTGGGATTTGCGCCCGGCAGGTGCGCGCGATGGCTCGGCGCGGTCGGGTCTGGCAGTTGCGGTCATGGTGTCGGCGGGAGCGGCTGTCATGCTGCGATGATATCTGAGTATCACTCAAAAAACTATTGACGCCAAGCCGGACGAGGCGCGAAACTGTGCAAAATTTCCGCTGTATTGGCTTAATGAATCGACGCATTGATCCGATTTGAGCGAAACTCAGAAATCGGCGCGTGCGACCCACTTTCTGGAGACGGAGGAGACATGATCAACCTGCCCGGCGTGCAATTCATGCTCGGTGAAGACATCGAGATGCTGCGCGACGCCGTCGCGACGTTTGCGGCGAAGGAAATCACGCCGCGCGCGGCGGAGGTCGACCGCACCGACCAGTTTCCGATGGATCTGTGGAAGAAGTTCGGCGATCTCGGCGTGCTCGGCATGACGGTGGCCGAGGAATACGGCGGCGCGAACATGGGCTACACCGCGCACATGGTCGCGATGGAGGAGATCTCGCGCGCATCGGCATCGATCGGCCTGTCGTACGGCGCGCACTCGAACCTGTGCGTGAACCAGATCCACCGCAACGGCACCGACGCGCAAAAGCAGAAGTACCTGCCGAAGCTCGTGTCGGGCGAACACATCGGCGCGCTCGCGATGAGCGAGCCGAACGCGGGCTCAGACGTCGTCAGCATGAAGCTGCGCGCCGACAAGCGCGGCGACCATTACGTGCTCAACGGCACGAAGATGTGGATCACCAACGGCCCCGATTGCGACACGCTCGTCGTCTACGCGAAGACGGACCTCGACGCCGGCTCGCGCGGCATCACCGCGTTCATCGTCGAGAAGGGGATGAAGGGCTTCTCGGTCGCGCAGAAACTCGACAAGCTCGGCATGCGCGGGTCGCACACGGGCGAGCTCGTGTTCCAGGACGTCGAGGTGCCGGAGGAGAACATCCTCGGCCAGCTCAACGGCGGCGTGAAGGTGCTGATGAGCGGCCTCGACTACGAGCGCGCGGTGCTCTCGGGCGGCCCGACGGGCATCATGGCCGCGTGTCTCGACGCGGTGGTCCCGTATATCCACGACCGCAAGCAGTTCGGCCAGTCGATCGGCGAGTTCCAGCTGATCCAGGGCAAGGTCGCCGACATGTACTCGACGTTCCAGGCGTGCCGCGCCTACCTGTACGCGGTCGGCCGCCATCTCGACTCGGCGGGCAGCGACCATATTCGCCAGGTGCGCAAGGACTGCGCGGGCGTGATCCTCTATACGGCCGAGAAGGCCACGTGGATGGCCGGCGAGGCGATCCAGATCCTCGGTGGCAACGGCTACATCAACGAATACCCGGTCGGTCGTCTGTGGCGCGATGCGAAGCTGTACGAGATCGGCGCCGGCACGAGCGAGATCCGCCGGATGCTGATCGGCCGCGAGCTGTTCGCGGAAACGATGTAACGCCCCACGTCACGCGAACGGAGCCCCGTCGATGCCGATCATCGAATCGAAACTGAACCCGCGTTCGGAAGAATTCCGCACGAACGCCGCAGCGCTGGAGGCGGTCGTCGCCGACCTGCGCGCGAAGATCGAACAGCTCGCGCAAGGCGGCGGCCAGGCCGCGCGCGACAAGCACCTGTCACGCGGCAAGCTGCTGCCGCGCGACCGGATCGCGCAACTGCTCGATCCCGGCGCGCCGTTCCTCGAGTTCTCGCAGCTCGCGGCGAACGGCATGTACAACGACGACGCGCCCGGAGCGGGCGTGATCACCGGCATCGGCCGGATCGCGGGCCGCGAGTGCGTGATCGTGTGCAACGACGCAACCGTCAAGGGCGGCACCTACTACCCGATCACCGTGAAGAAGCACGTGCGCGCACAGGAAATCGCCGCGGAAAACCGGCTGCCGTGCGTGTACCTCGTCGACTCGGGCGGCGCGAACCTGCCGAACCAGGACGACGTGTTTCCCGATCGCGACCATTTCGGCCGCATCTTCTTCAACCAGGCGACGATGTCCGCCGCGGGGATCGCGCAGATCGCGGTCGTGATGGGCTCGTGCACGGCGGGCGGCGCGTATGTGCCGGCGATGAGCGACGAGTCGATCATCGTGAAGAACCAGGGCACGATTTTCCTCGGCGGGCCGCCGCTCGTGAAGGCCGCGACCGGCGAGGAAGTGAGCGCCGAGGATCTCGGCGGCGGCGACGTGCACACGCGCCTGTCGGGCGTGGCCGACCATCTCGCGCAGAACGACGCGCATGCGCTGTCGATCGCGCGCAATATCGTCGGTCATCTCGCGCCGAAGATCGCGTCGCCGCTCGCGCTGCGCGAACCGAAGCCGCCGCGCTACGACGCGAAGAGCCTGTACGGCGTGATTCCGGTCGACACGCGCAAGCCGTTCGACGTGCGCGAGGTGATCGCGCGCATCGTCGACGATTCGGAGTTCGACGAATTCAAGGCACGCTTCGGCACGACGCTCGTCACGGGCTTCGCGCATATCTGGGGCCATCCGGTCGGGATCATCGCGAACAACGGCATCTTGTTTTCCGAATCGGCCGTGAAGGGCGCGCATTTCATCGAGCTGTGCTGCCAGCGCAAGATTCCGCTCGTGTTCCTGCAGAACATCACGGGCTTCATGGTCGGCCGCAAGTACGAGAACGAAGGCATCGCGCGCCACGGCGCGAAGATGGTGACGGCCGTGTCGAACGCGAAGGTGCCGAAGTTCACGGTGATCATCGGCGGCTCGTTCGGCGCGGGCAACTACGGGATGTGCGGCCGCGCGTTCGGTCCGCGCTTCCTGTGGATGTGGCCGAACGCGCGGATTTCGGTGATGGGCGGCGAGCAGGCCGCGTCGGTGCTCGCGACCGTGCGCCGCGATGGCATCGAGGCGAAGGGCGGCGCGTGGTCGGCCGAGGAGGAGGATGCGTTCAAGCAGCCGATCCGCGATCAGTACGAGCGCCAGGGGCATCCGTACTACGCGAGCGCGCGGCTGTGGGACGACGGCGTGATCGACCCCGCGCAGACGCGCGACGTGCTGGGGCTCGGCCTCGCCGCGTCGATGAACGCGCCGATCGACGACACGCGCTTCGGCGTGTTCCGCATGTAACGGCCGGGAGGGCTGACCGATGCGATACGAAACGATCAAGGTACACGAGGCCGACCGCGTGGCGACCGTCACGCTCGCGCGCCCCGCCGTGCGCAACGCGTTCGACGAGACGACGATCGCTGAGCTGACCACCGCGTTCGAGTGGCTCGACGCGCACGAGGGTGTGCGCGCGATCGTGCTCGCGGCGGAAGGCGCCGCGTTCTGCGCCGGCGCGGACCTGAACTGGATGAAGAAGATGGCCGGGTACTCGGACGACGAGAACCGTGCCGATGCGCGCAAGCTCGCGCGCATGCTCGAGGCGATCCATCGCTGCGGCAAACCGGTGATCGCGCGCGTGCACGGCGACGCGTATGCAGGCGGCGTGGGCCTCGTCGCGGCGGCCGACATCGCGGTCGCCGCCGACGGCGCGAAGTTCTGCCTGTCCGAAGCGCGGCTCGGGCTGATTCCCGCGACGATCGCGCCGTACGTCGTGCGCGCGATGGGCGAGCGCGCGGCGCGCCGCTACTTCACGACGGCCGAAGTGTTCGACAGCGCGCGCGCCGCGTCGCTCGGCTTCATTCACGATGCAGTGCCGGCCGACGCGCTCGACGAAACGGTCGCGAAGCTGGCCGCGGCGCTCGTCGCGAACGGTCCCGACGCGGTGCGGGCGTGCAAGCGGCTCGTCGCCGACGTGGCCGGGCGGCCGCTCGACGCGACGCTGATCGAGCAGACCGCCGACTGGATCGCGCGCACCCGCGCCGGCGCGGAAGCGCGCGAAGGGATTGCGTCATTCCTCGAGAAGCGCACGCCTTCGTGGCGTGAATGACGGCGTGCCAATAACTTTCCGGACGACACCGAAGCCATGTTCGACAAGATTCTGATCGCCAACCGCGGCGAAATCGCCTGCCGCGTCGCCGCGACGTGCAAACGTCTCGGGATCGCGAGCGTCGCCGTCTATTCCGACGCGGACGCGAACGCGAAGCACGTCGCCGCATGCGACGAAGCCGTACATATCGGCGGCGCGGCGGCCGCGGACAGCTACCTGCGCGGCTTGCGCATCATCGAGGCCGCGCGCGCGACCGGCGCGCAGGCCATCCATCCCGGCTACGGCTTCCTGTCGGAGAACGAGGATTTCGCACACGCGTGCGAAGCGGCCGGCATCGTGTTCATCGGACCGCCGGTCGACGCGATCGCGGCGATGGGCTCGAAGGCGGCCGCGAAGGCGCTGATGCACGCAGCGGCGGTGCCGCTCGTGCCCGGCTATCACGGCGACGACCAGGATACGGCCAACCTGCATCGCGAAGCCGACGAGATCGGCTACCCGGTGCTGCTGAAGGCGAGCGCGGGTGGCGGCGGCAAGGGGATGCGCGTGGTCGAGCGCTCCGAGGACTTCCGGGCGGCGCTCGCGTCGTGCCAGCGCGAGGCCGCGAGCAGCTTCGGCAACGCCCGGGTGCTGATCGAGAAATACCTGACGCGCCCGCGTCACGTCGAAGTGCAGGTGTTCGGCGACACGCACGGCAACACCGTCTACCTGTTCGATCGCGACTGCTCGGTGCAGCGTCGTCACCAGAAGGTGCTCGAGGAAGCGCCGGCGCCGGGCCTGCCTGACGACCTGCGTCGCGCGATGGGCGAGGCGGCCGTCGCGGCCGCGCGCGCGGTGCATTACGTCGGGGCGGGCACCGTCGAATTCATCATGACGGCCGACGCGTTCTACTTCATGGAAATGAACACGCGCCTGCAGGTCGAGCATCCCGTCACCGAGATGGTCACCGGGCTCGATCTCGTCGAGTGGCAACTGCGCGTCGCAGCGGGCGAGCCGCTGCCGCTGACGCAGGACCAACTACGCGTGCAGGGCCATGCGATCGAGGCACGGCTCTACGCGGAAAACCCGGCGCGGGGCTTCCTGCCGTCCACCGGCACACTGAAGCACCTGCGGCTGCCGGAAGGCGTCGAGTTCGCGATCGGCGCACCGGTGCGCGTCGACAGCGGCGTGCGCGAAGGCGACGCGATCACGCCGTTCTACGATCCGATGATCGCGAAGCTGATCGTGCACGGCGCGGACCGCGCGGAAGCGCTCGGCACGATGCTGCGCGCGCTGCGGGCTTGCGAGGTGGTCGGCCTGCACACGAACGCCGCGTTTCTGCAGCGGATCGTCGCGAGCGAGCCGTTCGCGACCGCCAATCTCGACACCGGCCTGATCGAGCGCAACCACGATGCGCTGTTCGCGCCGCAACAGTCGCCGCGTACGACGCTGGCGCTGGCCTGCGCGGCGCTGCTCGCGCGCGAGCGCGGGGCGGCCGCGCAGCAAGGCGTGTCGCCGTGGCGTGCGCTGCCGGACTGGCGGCTGAACGGCGGCTATCGCCGCACGCTCGAATGGCATGCCCCCGATCGCGAAGCGGACGTGACGGTCACCTACGACGACAATGGCGGCCACGCGAGCCTCGCCACCGGCGATGCCGCTGCGCAGCCGTTCGCGTGGACGCGCGGCGCGACGCCGCTCGACTTCGACGTGACGCTCGACGGCGTGCGCAGCAGCGGCCGCGTGTATGCGGACGGCGACAGTTTCCACGTGTTCACGCAGGGTGTCGCCGAGACGTTCGAATGGCGCAACGTGCTCGCGCACGCGGGCGATGCCGAGCATGGCGGCGGCCGCCTGACCGCGCCGATGCCCGGCAAGGTGATCGCGGTGCTGGTCGAGCCGGGCCAGAAGGTCGAGGCCGGCACGCCGCTGATCGTGATGGAAGCGATGAAGATGGAGCACACGATCGGCGCGCCGGGCACGGGTGTCGTCGCGGAAGTGCTGTACGGCGTCGGCGATCAGGTCGCGGATGGCGCGCAGTTGCTGGTGATGGCGGAAGACTGATCGCGGCGTGTGCGTGAGGGCCCTTGCCGGCCCTCACGGATAGCGCGGGCGTCCGCTCGCGAATCGTCGATCGCATACAAAAAGTAAAAGATGCGCGTGCAACGTTTTCATGGTTTCTGGGCCATCAACCGATCCCGGCCGTTGATCAGCGGCGCAACATGCGCCGTTTCTCGTCGATTCGGCTGTTGCAACACTCGTTAACAGATCGAAAACGGCTTCTCCTCCGCTTCATCGGCAACGCGAATTCGCCTGATCCCCCGTGGAGCAAGGCACGGAATGACAGCGATCGCTTTCCGGATGTCACGCTGGATGAGCGAAGCCACCGCATCTTTCTGCTCACGCTCGATGGGCAGCGCTACCGTGACGATCGGGATGCGCAGTCCGGTGCATTGCGCAATGATCAAAAGAGCGAGTGGAGAGAAAGTAAAAATGGCGAACAAATATGATTACGGGGGCCACGGAGATCTGACGCCGCCGGAATTGTTTTGCCTGATCGTGATCGACGTCGCCTGTGATGAATTGGGCATCGATGATGCTGTCGGGATCGCAATGATTTTATTGGGGCAAAGATTTGTGCCTACCCGAGGAAAATTCCACGGAGCGGTCAAGGGGACATCGGTCGCATCAAGGGTTTCACGGAGGTTGCTCCCCTATGAAATCAAGCACAAAATTCTTCCAACGGTAACTTCATTCAAGAGTCTCGTGCTTCTCAAGGTGAAATTTACCAGGGAGCTCGGCGTATTTGTCGGACGGGCGGTGCCGGTGGCCGGATGGATCATTACAGCTGCCGACGTATCGATCATAATGTATCGCTCTGCAGTCACGTACAATCGCCTGGTCAAGCCGGAGGATCGTTTTTGATGGACGCTCGTCTGATCGAGATGGTGCGGGAGGAGGCTGATTCGCCGTTGTGGGGTGAGCTTGAAATTACCCCGGAAACGGATCTCTGCATTGATCTTGAGCTTTCCGACAGAGCCATGTTGAGATTGATGCGGAGATTTTCGGAATCGTTCGGTGTCGATATTTCTGCTTTCGATGTGGATTATTACTACCCCTCCAGAAAATTGGGTTTCGGTCGATTTCTGGTGGAAGTGTTCAAGTCGCCGTTCAGCAGCGGCGCCAGGGACAAAATCCTGGAGCGTCCGCTGACCATCCGGATGATGGAGGCGGCAATCGAAGCCGGACGATGGGAGATGTGACAGCTCGGCAACGGGCGCGCCGTAACCCGTCCATCGCTGACCATCCATGACAGTCCTGCGGCCGGCAGTCCGCTAGAATGACGCGTTGTTCCCGGGGTGCGCCGCCATGCGCGCCACATCGCGTCCATTCAATTTCCCGTCCCACCGACGATGACGTCTCCTGTCCTGAACGGCCTGCGCATCGGTATCACGATCGGTCTGCGCGCCCCCGACGAAAGCCTGTGGATCAATGGCATCAAGCAGAACGCGCTGTTTCTCGCGAAGCTGTTGATGGCGTCGCCGCATGGCTATCGCGTGACGCTGGTCAACACGACCGACGTGCCGCTCACCGACGCGCTGCCGTGGGATCGCACCGTATTCGACACGCGCGCATTCGCCGACATGAAGGATGCGCTCGACGTGGTGATCGAGCTCGGTGGCCAGATCGACGCCGCGCAGACGGACTACCTGAAGGCGCGCGGCGCGAAGATCGTCAGCTATTGCTGCGGCGTCGAGTACATCAACGCGATGGAGTCGATGCTGTTCGGCCGCCGGCTGTGGGATTCACTGTTCATCAACCGCGGCTACGACGAGGTGTGGGCGATTCCGCAGATCGCACCGTCATCGCTGCCGTTCCTGCAGTCGCTGCGTCGCTGCCCGGGGCGCGTCGTGCCGTTCGTATGGGATCCGATGTTCCTGAGCGCGCGTGCGGCATCGCTGCCCGAGCACGGCGAATACCGGCCGCGCGGCGAGCCGGGCAAGCGGCTCACGGTGATGGAGCCGAACCACAACGTCGTGAAGTTCTGCGTGTACCCGATGCTGATCATCGACGAAGCGTATCGCCGCGACCCCGATGCGATCTGCTTCACGCACGTGACGAACGCCGATCGTCTCGCGCACGACAGCCCCGAGTTCGTGATGCTGATGAACTATCTGGACATCGTGCGCGCGGGCAAGGCGAGCTTCGTCGGACGCTTCGACACGCCGCTGTTCCTGGCCGATCTCACCGACATCGTCGTGTCGCATCAATGGTCGAACCCGCTCAACTACTTCTATTTCGACGTGTGCTGGCAGGGCTATCCGCTCGTGCACAACGCGAGCCTCGCGCCTGATCTCGGCTACTACTATCCGGACAACGACGTGCAGCAGGGCGCGCAGGCGCTGCTGCACGCGCTGCACATGCACGACGACGACTGGCAGGGGTACACGCGGCGCCAGCGCGAGATCCTCGGCCGCTATACGTCGGCCAACCCTGCGGTCGTCGCCGAATACGACGCGCTGCTCGCGAACCTGATCGGCGCGACGGCTGCTTGAGCTTGAGTTTGCGTGACGCCTGCCGCAGCCGGTGGCCCCGCGTTAATGTCTGATGAAAATCCCGCCGTAAAAAAGAAACCGCCGAACCGGGGAAGATTCGACGGTTTTTGAAGGCACGAAATTGACGGCTCCGAGGGAAGTCCGTCAGAAATCATTTTATAGGTTAACAAATCGGAAAGATTGTTAAAGATCTTTCAATCGACAAATGCCGTATAGTTTGGCCCGATATTATCGTTTTATTGGGGTGGACTATTGTTTTGTCATTTTCAATATCGTTTGAAACGGCGAAATTGAATTCTCCGGGGACCGAATGCCCGATGGGAGCCCGCTGGTGACGCGCCAGCATGGCCTCGCGGCGAATGCGGGCGACATGTCCGGATGCGGTTTCGCTACCGAATATTAATCATACGAAATAACGGTCGCCTGATTTTGAAGCGAGACCCTCGATAAATCTATTTTTGCCAAAGGCGTGTGAGCACGCAATATCGCCGATGGTTTTGTGTGGCCTGCCGCACTGTCGGCGACGTGCATGCATGGTGTATTTTCGGTATTTGAATATCGTTGACAATATCGAATTTGACGGCGCGCCGAAATGAAAAGTACGCTCCCTGAAAAGATCGAAACAAGAGGATGGGCCGGATAGGCGGTGGCGCGTGTCGTGGTCGGCGCGCGCCACATGTATCGAGAGCGCGGGCCGTCATCGGCGGCCCGACAATTGCCGGAGCGCCGGATGAATGCGGTCGAACCTCGCCTGGAGGCGAACAGCGTAGCGAATCGGGACGAAATCGATCTCGTGTTCGGCGCGCCTGACGATCACCCCGACCTTGCGTCGGTACGCAGTTTCGTCGAAAGCCGGCTCGGGTTCGTGCGCGAGCCGGTTTGCCGCGCCGACCTGTCGGGCGGCGTGCTGTATCACGAATGTCTCGCGCGGTTGCGCTGGGGCTCGCGCGACGCGTTGCCGCCGCTCGCGTTCCTGCCGCGCCTCGAGTCGCTCGGGCTGATGCGGTGGTTCGACCGGCTCGTGGTGAGCCGGACGATCGACGCGCTGCGTGCCGATCCGCAGGCCGTGTATGGCTGCAACGTCGCGGCGGCGAGCGCGGCGGTGGACGACGCGTGGCTGGCCATCTTCAGGCGGCTCGAGCGCGAGCCGTCGGTCGCGGCGCGGCTGGTCGTCGAGATCACCGAGACGGGGCCGCTGAACCCCGTCGCGGGCCGGTCGTTCGTGAATCGGTTCCGCCAGGCCGGATGCCGCGTCGCGATCGACGATTTCGGCGTCGGCTTCAGCGCGCTGAACAACCTGGTGGTCGGCAACCCCGATATCGTGAAGCTCGACAAGTCGGTGCTGTCGCTGATCAAGCGCAACGCGATCGGGCGCTACCAGTTTCGCCGGCTGATCGCGTTTGCGCACGAAAGCGCGCGGCACGTCGTCGTCGAAGGCGTGGAGAACGAGATCGATCGGCAGATCATCCTGGATTCCGGCGTTGCATGGGCGCAGGGCATTCGCTTCAGCTGGCGGTCGCCGGCCGCCGCATGACGCAGCGGCGCGGGCACCGGGCGCAGGTATCGGGTAACGATGGATCGCAAAGGGGCGTGGGCATGGCGGCGACGAACAAGATCGGGCACGGAACGGGCACGCAGGCAGCCGATGCGCGCGAACTCGTCGCGATCGCCGAACTGGCCGACATGGTGTGGCAGCTCGGCGCGGAATCGACCGATACGCCGATCGACGTCGCGCCGTATCTCGACGGCCTGCAGGCCGTCGCGCACCGCATTCACCGGATGAAGCCGCTCGACGCCGACGGTCGCGAACTCGCGGCACGGCACTACTACGCCGGCGTATTTGCGGGCGCTTGCGGCGAGGATTCGGCGATCGCCTGCGGTGTATCGGGCAGCCTCGCGAGGCGCGCCGGCCAGGTCAGCGGCGCCGCACTCCGATGTTTCACGAGGCTCGCGCGGATCGGACGCCGGCATGGCCGCGCGTTTGCCGCACGGCGCGCAGACGGCGGCGTGCAAGCGTCGCGCCCGCTTGACGCTTACTGATCGCAGGCATGCGCTTGCCCGGCAACCGCACCGTCAGTTGTTAACGAAACCTCAGGATTCCCGGCGCGCGTCGCCTTTCGTGCGCGACGGTTCGATGAACACGCCCATCATCCGCGACTGCGCAGCGTCGCGCCGCACGATGATCGCAATCGCGACGATGATTGTCATCGCCGGCTTCGGACCCCGTGCAGCTTACGGCGTGAAATCCTGCCCCTGGCGCGGCACATAGCCGGTCAGGTGCCAGCGGCCGTCGTCGTCGAGTCGAAAGCTCAGCTTTTCGTACACGGTCGTGCCGGTCGTGAGCGTCGTCGCGTAGTCGACGTTCGCGTAAAGCCCGTCGGGCGTTGCCGGTGCGTTCGTGTAGCGGATGCGCGTGACCTGCGCCCAGCCGCGATGGCGGACCGTGCCGACCGACTGGCGCGCGCGCTGCATGTCCGCCGCGAACTGGTCCTGCTTGATGCGTGCCTTCACGAACGCGGCGGAATCGGTCCATACCGCGCCGTACTGGCCGGCGTCGAGCTGCTTGAACACCGCGTCGGCGTCGCGCAGCAGTGCGTCGGCCGATTCGCCGCCGGATTGCGCGTGCGCGCCGATCGCGAGCGACGCGGCGGCGCAGCCGATCAGCCATTTCGCGCGGGAGAGAGGGCGGTGTGCGTTCATGTCGGAGTCCGAAGAGGGAAGAGGGCGGCGCGTCATGCGTCGCGATAGAGTGATGCGATCGCGTCGGAATACGCGGCGACGTTGTCGGGGTTGTAGATGCTGACCGAATCGAGCACGTGCTTCGATTGCTCGCGATACGCTTCCAGGTTCGCGTCGTGTTCGTCGAACGCCTGCAGCAGCGCGCGGCCGCCGGCCTGGCAATCGAAGTCCGGATAGAAATACCCGGCCTTGCCGAGGAACGGCGAGTTGTGGATCAGCGGATAGTCGCCGTACAGCAGTTCGTAGTACAGGTAGTTCTGCGCGTTTTCCCACGTGTGTGACACCACCGCGTCGCCGTAGGCCGCCATGAACTCATACACCGCGTAGCGGCTTTCGAACGTCGTGATCCCGTGGTTCACGATGTCGAGGCTCTTCGCGAAGTGGACGAACGTTGCATGTTCCTTCAGGTGCAGCGTGTTGCACACGCGCACGAACTCGAGGAATTCGGGCTTCGCGCGATACGCCTCTTCAGTCACCAGCATCGGGATGATGCTCGTCTTCACCATGCAGATGTTCGGCTCGAACATCGTCACGCGCCAGCGCGGTTTGCCGGGCTGATAACCGAACGACAGGCCGGCGCCGAGCGTCGCACGCGCCTTGTCGAACAGCATCGGATGCCAGATGTGCGGGACGATCGTCACCGGCGCGCGCAGGCCCGTCTGGTAATAGTGCAGGCACGAGCGCTCGAATTCCGGAATCGTCCACACCGCGTCGTACGGCGCGCCCGAGAACAGGAAGCCCGACGGCTTGTCGAACATCGCGCGCTCGATGTCGATCACGTAGTCGTTGCCGACCCGCATCGTGATGACCTTGCCGCCGCGGTCGCGGAACGCGCGCAGGTAATCGGCGCTGAACTGCGCGCTCATTTCGATCAGCACGTCGCAGCGCTGCAGCGCTTCGTCCATCGACAGCAGCGGCACGTCCCATTCGCCGAGCATCAACTGCGGATCGGCGAGCTGTTCGCCGCCGTTCACCATCACGGCCTGAGCGACGTGCGGCGACTGACGCAGCAGCAGGATCAGCAGCAGGCAGTTCTGGAAGATGCCGTTTTCCCACAGCGACTGGCCGGCGCCGCGCACGAACAGCGACACGCCGACGACGAGACGCTTGCCCTCGCCGGGCGCTTGACGGGCATTGGAGTCCGACATGCGTATGCTCCGGTTCAGGCGACCAGGCGCGTGACGAACGCGTCCAGGTTCGCGGGGTTGTCGATCGAGACCGACTGCAGCAGCCGGTCGGCTTTCGCGCGATAGTCGTCGAGCCGCTCGTCGTGATGCAGCCATGCATCGCGCAGCGCGTGGCTGCCCGCGACGGAATCGAAGTCCGGGTAGTAATAGCCGGCGTCGCCGAGCAGCGTCGAGTTGTGGATCAGCGGATAGCCGCCGTACAGCACGTCGTAGTACAGATAGTTCTGCGGATTTTCCCAGTGGTGCGACACGACGGCATCCGCATGACGCGCCATGAAGCCGGGCAGGTCGATGCGCGGCTCGAACGTCGCCTTGTGCTGGCGCACGAGGTCGAGACTGTTCGCGAAGTGCACGAAGGTCCGATGCGCCTTCATGTGCATCGCGTTGACGACGAATAGATGCTGCACGGCATCCGGATGCGCGCGGTAGAACTCGTCGCATACGAGCATCGGGTAATGGCAGGACTTCACGACCGAGATGTTCGGCTCGAGCGTGGCGAGATGCCACGGACGGCGGCCGGGTCGATAGCCGAACGTGACGCCTTCGCTCGCCAGCGCGGCGATGCGGCGATCGAGGAAGTACGGCGACCACAGATGCGGAATCGTATGAACCGGCGCGCGCGTGAGCGTGCGCAAGAGCGGCACGTCGATCTTCTGCGACTTCTCGAGCACCCACACTTCGTCGAACTGCGTGCCGTTGAAGATGTGCCCCGATGGTTTGTCGAAGATCGGCGTTTCGGCGAGGCCGCTGTAGGTGTGGCCGACGTAGCACGCGACGAGCTTCGTGCCGAGCGCTTTCACGTGCCTGAGCCATTCGAGCGGCAGTTGTGCGCCCATCTCGATCACGACGTCAAGCTCGTGCGTGACGTCGGCGGGCTTCACGAGCGGCACGTCGAGGCCGTCGAGTTCGAGGCCGAGCGGCAGTGCGTTCGCGTCGCCGCCGTTCAGGAAATAGACGGGGCCGACGCGGTCCGAGTGCTTCAGCATCATCGCGAGGTACGCGATGTTCTGGTGAATGCCGTTTTCCCAGATCGCCTGGCCGTCCCGCGCAAACAGCGAGATGCCGACGGCCGGCCGTTGCTTGCGGGTGCCGCGCGAGGCGGCTTGATTGATGTCCGTCACCGGTTGGTTTCCTCTGCGGCGTCGTGCGTTCGGCCGTGGCGTCGAGCGCCTGGCCGCGTAACGGCGCGCCGTGGATTGTCGTGGTTGCGTTCGCGTCGGCGCGCACTCGACAACGAGTCGAGCGACGCGGATCGCGGGGCGGCCGGCGGATTCCGGTGGATCGTCGGGCGGGACTGGCACGGCGCGCGACGCGGGCGGAACGCCCCGGCAGCTGTCTGCGGCGATTGTGGCACGGAAGTCAGCGGTTTGTGGAGGGGGCTGACGAACTTTGACATAGCCGCCGGCGCCTTGCTCAAGGGCTGTCGGCGCGGTGGGCGCTGCCGGTCAGGGCCGTCACGTGAGGGCGCGACGGCCGGCGGCTCAGCGTTGCAGCGAGATGTCGACGCGGCGGTTGCTCGCGCGGCCTTCGGCCGTCGCGTTGGACGCGACCGGATCCGCGCTGCCGCGGCCCGAGACCGACACGGTTTGCGCGTTCAGCCCGTGCGCCTTCAGGTAGCCCGCGACGGTTTCCGCGCGGCGCTTCGACAGTGCGAGATTGGCGGCGTCGTTGCCGACCGAATCCGTATGGCCAGTGACCGTGACCTGTGTATACGTACGGTCTTCGCGCTCGCTCAACAACTTGTCGAGCGATGCGCGCGCGGCCGGCGTGAGCGTGGCCAGCCCCGTCGCGAACAGTGCGTCGCCCGCGAGGTTCACATGTTCGACCGCGGCCGGCGCGGGCGCGGGTGTGGGCTCCGCAGCCGACGCCGCTTCGGCCGGCGCGGCGCCGCACTGGAACACCAGCGTCGCGGGATCCGAGCCGTCGCGCAGCGCGCGGGCCGAGTCGACGGTGCGCACCGGCTGGTCGCCGCAGATCTTGCGGGCGGCCTTCATGCAGGTCTGCGGGCCCGACAGCAGGCCGTGGCAGTCCACCTGGAAAGTACGCACGCCATCGCGCGGCTGCAGTTCGGATGCGCTGAAGGTCGGGCCGGATGCGGTCGAGCACGCGGCGAGCGCCATCGTGGAAAGCGCGAGCGCAAGAGCGAGTTTGTTCACGGTTACGTCCTCAAAGCTTGGGTTGACCGAGGCCCGCCGCGGGTTGCGCGGCGGGCTCGTCGTGCCGTCGCGGCCGCCGCGTGCCGTCGGGCTCGTGTGCCGGCGGCGTGGCGGCGCGACGCGTTACTTCCACTGATACAGCATGCCCGCGCCGATCACCTTCTGACCGCCGCTGAAGCCGCCGTTGATCGACGCCTTCAGGTTCTCGGTGATCCGGGCCTGCATGTTGACCGCCATCGCTTTCTGGCCGAGGAAGGTCGATGTGCCCACACCCATCCCGAAGTTGGCGTCGCGATCGAGCTGCGGGATCGACGCCATCGCGCCGACGGCCGCGATACCCTGCTTCGCCATCTGGTCGGTCTGCTGCAGTTGCGAACCCAGCGAGTTGATCTGCGTCTGCTGGCCCGACAGTGCCGTCGACAGCGTCGTCTGCACCTGCGTCAGCTGGTTCACGTTCACCGCGTCGGTGCCTTGCGTGCCCGGCGCGACGTTCGTGATCTGGCGCTGCTGCGTGTCGCTGCCGACCGACACCACGTTCGAACGACCGCCGTCATTCGAATTCGCGCCGATCGCCACCGAGTTCGTACCGGCGGTGACGGTCGGCCGATCGTTGCCGGTGCCGTTCATGTCGACCGCGATGCCGTTGTTGCTCAACGAGCGCGTCGTGTTGTTGTTGATCGTCGTCGACAGTTGGGATACCTGATCGCCGAGGTTCGTCACGCCCGTCGACAGCGACGCCACCGTGCTGTTCGTCGTGCTCAGGCCGGTCGACAGCGAGCCGATGCCGGTCGAGGTCGACGTGGACAGCGACGTCAGGTTGCTGTTCGTCGAGCTGAGGCCCGTCGACAGCGAGCTGATCGCCGTCGAGGTCGACGTGGACAGCGACGTCACCGAGCTGTTCGTCGAGCTGAGACCCGTGGACAGCGAGCCGATGCCGGTCGACAGCGACGAGATGTTCGACGCGGTCGACGTGGACAGGCTGCTGACTGCCTGGTTCGTCGCGTTGAGCTGGCTGCCGTTGATCGCGTCCGTGCTGGTGGGCGAGATCCGGCCTGCCGCGACGTTCGTGATCTGGCGTTCCTGCCCCGGCTGGCCAACGCTCACCACGCCCACCGGCGAGCTGCCCGCGAAGAGGTACGAGACGCCGCCGATCGTGGCGCTCGAGGTGCCGACTGCCGCGCTCGTGACCGAGTTCGCGCCGAGAGCGATCGAGTTCGAGACGTTCGCCGTGGCGTTCGTGCCGAAGGCGAGCGCATCCGCCGCGGTGGCCGATGCTCCTGAGCCATAGGCCTGGGCGCCGATGGCGCTTGCGACTGCCGTGTTGCCGAGCGCGATCGTGTTGTCCGCGGTGGCCTGGCTCGAGCTGCCGAGGGCGAGCGCGCTGTTGCCGGTTGCGGTGTTCGCGTTGCCGAGCGCCACTGCGCCGCTGCCGGTCGCCGTGTCGTTCGCGCCCATTGCCACTGCGCCGGTGCCCGTTGCGACGCTCGGGTCGCCGATCGCAACCGCGCCGTCGCCGCTCGCGGTGTTGCCGGAGCCGATCGACACAGCCTTGCCGCCAGTGGCCGACGCGTTCTGGCCGATCGCGACTGCACCCGCCGACTGCGCGTTCGAGCCATCGCCGACCGCGACGCTGCTGGCGCCCGCGGCGCTGGCGTTCACGCCGGCTGCGAGGGAGTTGACGCCCGTTGCGCCGTCGTTGGCGTAGTTGCCTTGCTGCGTGCCGTTGTCGTTGACGCTGTAGTAGTGCGTCTTCGCGGCGTCGATCGCGGTCGACGTCGACGTGGACAGCGACGTGATCGAGCTGGTGGCCGTCGACAGACCCGTCGACGTGGAGGTCGACAGCGACGTTACCGTGCTGTCGGTCGAGCTCAGGCCGGTGGACAGCGAACCGATCGAGCTGGTTGCGGACGACAGGCCGGTCGAGGTCGAGGTGGACAGCGAGCTGATCGAGCTGGTGGCCGACGAGAGGCCCGTCGACGTCGAGGTCGACAGCGACGCGACCGAGCTGTTCGTGGAGCTCAGGCCCGTCGACAGTGAGTTGATCCCGGTGGAGGTCGACGTGGACAACGACGTGAGCGAGCTGTTGGTCGAGCTGAGGCCAGTGGACAGCGAACCGATCGAGCTGGTGGCGGACGAAAGGCCGGTCGAGGTTGATGTCGACAGTGAGCTGATCGAGCTGGTGGCCGATGAGAGGCCCGTCGACGTGGAGGTCGAGAGCGACGTTACCGTGCTGTCGGTCGAGCTGAGGCCAGTGGACAGCGAACCGATCGAGCTGGTTGCGGACGACAGACCGGTCGAGGTCGAGGTGGACAGCGAGCTGATCGAGCTGGTCGCCGACGAGAGGCCGGTCGACGTTGAGGTCGAGAGCGAAGCCACGGAGCTGTCGGTCGCACTCAGGCCCGTCGACAGCGAATTGATGCCCGTCGAGGTCGACGTGGACAGCGAGCCGATCGAGCTCGTCGCCGACGACAGGCCCGTCGACGTGGAAGTCGAGAGCGAAGCGACCGAGCTGTTGGTCGAGCTGAGGCCCGTGGACAACGAGTTGATGCCGGTAGAAGTCGACGTGGACAGCGAACCGATCGAGCTCGTCGCCGACGAGAGGCCCGTCGACGTGGAAGTCGAGAGCGAAGCGACCGAGCTGTCGGTCGCACTGAGGCCCGTCGACAGCGAGTTGATACCCGTCGAGGTCGACGTGGACAGCGAGCCGATCGAGCTGGTGGCCGACGACAGGCCCGTCGACGTGGAAGTCGAGAGCGAAGCGACGGAGCTGTCGGTCGAGCTAAGACCCGTGGACAGCGAGTTGATACCCGTCGAGGTCGAGGTTGACAGCGAGCTGATCGAGCTGGTGGCCGACGACAGGCCGGTCGACGAGGAAGTCGACAGCGAAGCGACGGAGCTGTCGGTCGCACTGAGGCCCGTGGACAGCGAGTTGATGCCCGTCGAGGTCGACGTAGACAGCGAACCGATCGAGCTGGTGGCCGACGACAGCCCGGTCGACGTGGAAGTCGACAGCGAAGCGACGGAGCTGTCGGTCGAGCTCAGGCCAGTCGACAACGAGTTGATGCCGGTAGAAGTCGACGTTGACAGCGAACCGATCGAGCTGGTTGCCGACGACAGACCCGTCGACGTGGAAGTCGAAAGCGAAGCCACCGAGCTATCGGTCGAGCTGAGGCCCGTGGACAGCGAGTTGATACCCGTCGAGGTCGACGTAGACAGCGAACCGATCGAGCTATTCGCCGACGAGAGGCCGGTGGACGTCGAGGTCGACAACGAAGTGACCGAGCTATCCGTGGAGCTCAGACCCGTGGACAACGAGTTGATACCCGTCGAAGTCGAAGTGGACAGCGACGTGATCGAGCTATTTGCCGACGAGAGACCGGTCGACGTGGACGACGAGAGCGACGTAACCGAGCTGTTAGTCGAGCTGAGGCCTGTCGACAACGAAGTGATGCCGGTCGACAGCGACGAGATTGCGTTGCTGGACGACGACACTGTCGTCGACAGCGAATTCACCGCCGAATTGGTCGCGAAGAGCTGGGAGCCGTTGATCGCATCGGTGCTGGTCGCCGTGATTTGACCTGCCGCGACATTGGTGATCTGACGCGTGGTGCCCGTGCTCGCGTCGCCGACGCTCACGACGCTGGTCGGATTGCCGCCCGCGAACGTGCTCGTCACGCCGCCGACGGTACCGGTCGGCGTTGCATTCGGGGTGCCGGTGACGGAGCCGCTGCCGAGCGCGACGTCGCCGGTGTTGTTGGCGATGGCGTTCGGACCGATCGCGACCGAGTCGGTGCCGAGCGCTTGGCTGTCCGTGCCCGTCGAATTCGCGTGGAAGTACTTGATGCCCTGATTGTTGATGCTGTCGATCGCCGAGCCGACGCTGTTGGCGGTCGACGTCGTACCGTTCGCGTTGTACGTGGTGTACGACGGAGCGGAAACCGTGCCGGTTGCCGGGTTGTAGCTCGCGCCGCCGCCGAGGGCTGCGGCGGTGCTGTTGCCGAGATTGTCGGTTTTGGTTGTGACCGTGCTGAGGCCGGTGGACAGCGAACCGATCGAGCTGTTTGCCGACGACAGGCCGGTCGACGTGGAGGTCGACAGCGAAACGACGGAGCTGTTGGTGGAGCTCAGGCCCGTGGACAAGGAATTGATGCCGGTCGAGGTGGAAGTCGACAGCGACGAGATCGAGCTATTCGCCGAAGACAGACCAGTCGACGTGGAGCTCGAAAGCGAAGTAACGGAGCTGTTGGTGGAGCTCAGGCCCGTGGACAACGAGTTGATGCCGGTCGAAGTGGAAGTCGACAGTGAAGTAACGGAGCTGTTTGTCGAACTGAGACCTGTCGAAGTGGAAGTCGAGAGCGAGCCGATCGAACTGTTTGTCGACGAAAGACCCGTCGAGGTCGACGACGAGAGCGAAGTAACGGAGCTGTTGGTCGAGCTCAGGCCGGTCGAGAGCGAACCGATCGAGCTGTTAGCCGACGACAGCCCGGTCGAAGTGGACGACGAAAGCGACGTAACCGAGCTATTGGTCGAGCTGAGGCCGGTCGACAGCGAGTTGATGCCGGTCGAGGTCGACGTGGAGAGCGAACCGATGGAGCTATTAGCCGACGACAGGCCGGTGGACGTTGACGACGAAAGCGACGTAACCGAGCTATTGGTGGAGCTGAGGCCGGTCGAGAGCGAGTTGATGCCTGTCGAGGTCGACGTGGAGAGCGAGCCGATCGAGCTATTAGCCGACGAGAGTCCGGTGGACGTGGACGACGAGAGCGACGTAACCGAGCTGTTGGTCGAGCTCAGGCCGGTCGACAGCGAGTTGATGCCGGTCGAGGTCGACGTGGAGAGCGAGCCGATCGAGCTATTAGCCGACGAGAGTCCGGTCGACGTGGACGACGAGAGCGACGTAACCGAGCTATTGGTGGAGCTGAGGCCGGTCGACAGCGAGTTGATGCCGGTCGAGGTCGACGTGGAGAGCGAGCCGATGGAGCTATTAGCCGACGACAGGCCGGTGGACGTTGACGACGAAAGCGACGTAACCGAACTATTGGTGGAGCTGAGGCCGGTCGAGAGCGAGTTGATGCCTGTCGAGGTCGACGTGGAGAGCGAGCCGATCGAGCTATTGGCCGACGAGAGTCCGGTGGACGTGGACGACGAGAGCGAAGTAACGGAGCTGTTGGTCGAGCTCAGACCGGTCGAGAGCGAGCCAATCGAGCTATTAGCCGACGAGAGTCCGGTCGACGTGGACGACGAGAGCGACGTAACCGAGCTGTTGGTGGAGCTGAGGCCGGTCGACAGCGAGTTGATGCCGGTCGAGGTCGACGTGGAGAGCGAGCCGATCGAGCTATTAGCCGACGAGAGACCGGTCGACGTGGACGACGAAAGCGACGTAACTGAGCTATTGGTCGAGCTCAGACCTGTGGACAACGAGTTGATGCCGGTCGAAGTTGAGGTCGAGAGCGAACCGATCGAGCTGCTAGCCGACGACAACCCAGTCGACGTGGACGACGAAAGCGACGTAACCGAACTATTGGTCGAGCTCAGACCTGTAGACAACGAGTTAATACCAGTCGAAGTAGAAGTCGACAGGCTCGTGATGCTCGACGTCGTGGTGCTTGCCACGGCGAAGAGCTGGCTGCCGTTGATCGCGTCGGTGCTCGTCGCGCTGACGAGGCCCGCCGCGACGTTCTGGATCCGGCGTTCCGCATTCGGCTGACCGACGCTGACGACGCCGCCTGCCGAGCCCGCGCCAGCGTAGTTGCCGAACGTCTGGCCACCGATCGTTGTGTTGCTGACGGTCGTCGTGCCGCCCGTCGTCGCCGATGCGGCGCTGGTCGTCACCGAACCGCCGCCGAGGGCGACCGAATTCGCGACGTTCGCGGTCGCGGCGTTGCCGATGGCAACCGAGCTGTTGGTCGCCGTGCTGCTGTTGCCCAGCGCGACGGCACCCGTGCCGCTCGCCGAGTTGCCATTGCCGAGCGCGAGGGCGCCCGAACCGCTCGACGTGTTGTTCGCGCCGATCGCCAGTGCGCCCGTGCCGGTCGCGCTGTTCGGATCGCCGATCGCAACGGCGCCGTCGCCGCTTGCAACCTGGCCTCTGCCGATAGCGACCGCGCCGCCGGTAGCCGTGGCGCTGTTCGCGGTGGTGCCGGACGAACCGATCGCCACGTTCTGGCCCGTCGCGCCCGAGATGACGCCGTCGCCTTGTGCGATGCCATACGCCCCATTGACGGTCGCGCCGCGGCCGATTGCGATACCCGACGTGGCGGCCGATGCGACGGACGACTGTCCGCCGATCGCGATGCCGTCCGCGGCGGCCGACTGCGCGCCCTTCGTTGCGTTGCTGCCGATTGCGATCGAGCCTGCGCCCGACGCGAGCGTCGAGTTTGCCTGCGAGAGCGGCGTCGTACCGTTGCCGCCCGCGCCGCCGATCGCAACCGAGTTCAGCGCGCTCGCCGTCGAGCCGAAGCCGAGGGCGGTCGCACCGGTGCCGCTGGCGGTGGTTTCGAGGCCGGCCGCGACACCCCACAGGCCCGCCGACGACTGCATGCCGGTGGCGACCGCGCCGTTGCCGGTCGCCTGTGCGAACGAGCCATAAACCGTGACGCCGGTCCAGCCGTTGCCGTTGGAGTTACACCCGGCCACGACCGAATACGTGCCGGAGCCATCGCCGGCCTGGTTTTGCGTGCCGCCCGGGTTCACGCGGCCGACCGCGCTGTTGCTGCCCGTAAAGCAGGTCTGCTGTGTGTTGAGCGTATTGGCTTCGGCGAAGCCGGGCAGCCCGATCGTCAGTGCCGCGACGGCGGCGACCACAACGGCCGACTTGTTCGGCTTACCCCGTGCCGAATCGTGTTCGGATGCCGCGACCCAGGCGCCAAGAGCTTCGTTCCAGATCGAGCGGTATGTGCGGTTCATTCCCTGCTACCTCCAAATAATCACGCCACACACCGGTCTCTTTCGTTAGATGAATATGCCGTGCGATCGCGCGAGATCTCAAAATTGATGGGCGGAGTTTATTTGAGGTGATATTTGGAGATTGACAAACAGTGAAAAATGCGGCGTTTGAAAAGTTAAAAGATGGTTAATGGATCGTGTTTTGATGCATTGGAAAGTAATGTATTTGAAAGTGTGTGGAATGCTTTGTGTATGACTGTTGCCGAATCCGATGCAGACGAAATATGGTATAAAAATCAACGAGATAGAAGTGATTTGTGCGGCATGTAACACTTCCTCCGAGTCAATGTGTAACAAGAATGAAACAGCAAACGTTTGCTATTGAGGTAATTCTTTCTGGTTTGTAATGTTGTGATGAATGCTAACTCACGTGCATCTGTGTGGCTTATTAATTTATTAATTCAAGGTTTTGTTTTGATTTTAAATTGCATTAATTCAGTATCTTTAAATTCGGGAAAACATAAAAACAGGGGCCTGCGCATATGCTGATTTGCGCATCGCGCCGGCCGCGCGGGCCCATGGGACGGGCATTCCACGGCGGTCGGTGTCACAAGGTTGTAAAAAAGTGCTACGGGCACCCGGCGCCCGGTAATTGAAACGTCGTTTCGAATTTGTTCTATTGAGGGGCCGATTGGACGCGTGTCAGATTGCTCATCCAGAGGAGGTTTGGAACCGCAGTCGTTGGATGACCAGATTCAGCGAGCGGGAAATGTCGGATCGTCGCCACAACGACTTGATCCTGCGTCCGGGGAAGGCGTCCCGCGGGAGAAGAGGTGACGTGCAAACGCGGCCAATGCGCGCCGTCACGCTGGAGGGGAGGTGGCCAACGTCACGTCGCGCGTGGCGCAACGAATCCGGGCCGCAGCGTGTTCATTTCGTCCATAGGGGGCAGTAGGCGCGCGGGCGGCAACCGCGCCCCGGCGAGTCGGATTGCACCACCCCGTCCGGCCGACGCGCCACGTCGCTCCGGAGAAGGCGCCGGCAGGCGACCGCGCGCGCCGATCCGCGCAGCCAGCAACCCGCCGCCGTGCGCCGCGGCGTTACTTCCGCAGAAACCGCAGCGCGAGGCGCGCCATGCGCGGGACGAACATCGGGCGCAGCAGTCGCTTGTCGTACCCGGCCATCCGCCGGTCGTTCTCGCTCAGGCACAGCTCGATCAGCTCGCGCGGGTTCAGCGTTTCGCCGATGTCGGCGGTGCTCGTCGCGGGGAAGTTCGCATCGCGCGCGACGCCGTCGGCGTCGATTCCGCGGGCGATGCCGATGCGGTCGCGGACCAAATGCACCCACACGGCCGCGACGCGCGCGAAGAACCACGGCCGGCGCCACCACGGCAAATTGCGCCAGTACCACGCGTACCAGTTCACGAAGAACAGGATGTGGCGGCCTTCCTCCTGGATCACGGGCTCGAAGGTGTCGACGAGTTCGGGGGGAAAATAACCGGAGCGCTGCGCGGAGCGGAACAGGCCGAACGCGAAGAAGCTGTCGATGCATTCGCTGAAGCCCGTCATCATCCATGACCACTCGGGATCCTTCGGCGCCGGGTAGGGCGGCTCCGGCGCGAGCCGGATGCCGTATGCCTCGACGAGCTTCGACAGCACGACCTTGTGCCGTGCCTCCTCGCCGCCGTCCATCTCGAGCGCGCGGCGCAGCAGCGGATCGTCGACCGTTGCGGCGTAGGTCGCCACGCGGATCGACGCGCGGCCCTCGGTTTGGACGGCGATGTCCCAGATCGGCAGCGATGTGAGCCGCTTCAGTTCGTCGGGCTTGAGCGGGGGCCAGTCGATGACGGCCGGTTTGTATGGGTTGTGTGTATCGAGCAGCATGTGGCAGAACATCTGCCGGTGCGCATCGGAACCGATCCTGACCGGACCTTGACGCTCGAAGGTCCAGTTGCGCATGGCGTAATCTGCCGCTACATGCTCGTCCTGCAGCGTGTCGGACATGGCTGTTGTTATGCGATTACAAGACGAAAGATTCTTGCATAGCTTCCGTCATCGCGTATTTTCGTGCGAACTCTCGCTGCGGGGCGCTGCGCTCAGGCCTGCGTGTCGACCCAGAGGCGTCCCCAGCGGGACGCATATGCGAGCGCGTGTTCCTCTTCGAAGAAGAAATCGATCGCGTCGAACGACACGGCGCGCGGCGACGGGCCGCCGCTTGCCTTCTCGATCGTCAGGTTCGCGGCGAACAGCCCGTTCGGCAGCCGGGCGGCGGCGGGGGCGACTTCGTAACCCTTGTAGCGGATCGTGCGGTTCATGGCGTACGCAGGGAGGATTCGGGCTTTCAGCGTACGAAAACCCGCCGCCCGCGTGAACCAATCTTTCGGCCAATGCAAATCACGTGGCGGGCCGAATCATTATCGGGGCGGTGGAGTCGGCACGGAGCAGGGGCGCCGGCGCGGTACGGCCGGCGCTTCGGACACGCACCACCCGCGCACGGCGAACGTCGTCGGCCGGGCGCGGGCGGCGGGAAGACTGCGGTCAGTGATTGGCGATCTTCAGCACGGGGGCGAGCACGTCGACCGATGCGGCATGCGAGGCTGCGCGATGCGACGCGAACGCGAGTGCGAATTCCGCTGCTTGCGAGCCGACGGTCTCGAGCTGAGCGACGACCTTCGGATCCGAGCAACTGTCGGCGCTGTCGAAGCGCGTTTCGAGCGTGTTGACGGTCGCGCCGAACGGCGTCGGCCAGCCGCGCAGCGCATGGACGATCGAACGCAGCGACGTCAGCACGGTGCCGGCGGCCTGCCAGCCGTAGGCGGTGACGATCAGGCCGACCGCGCGGCCGTCGAGATACGGGCGCTCGTCGGCGCGCAGTTCCTCGAGCGTGTCGAGCGCGTTCTTGACGAGGCCGGACACGCCGCCGTGATAGCCGGGCGTCGCGATGACGATCGCATCGGCTTCGCGCACGGTGTCGATCAGCTCGCGCTGCGCGTCGGTCAGCGTCTTGTGTTCGGGGGCGTAGTGCGGCAGCGTATGCAGGAACGGGCCGTCGAACAGGCGCGTGCGTGCGCCGGCGGCTTGTGCGCCGCGCAGCGCGAACGACAGCGCACGCTCGGTCGACGACGCGGCGCGGGTGGTGCCGCCGATGCCGACCACGAACGGGCGGCGGTGTTGATCGAATGCAGTCAAGGGGCGCTCCTTGGGATGGCTTGCCCGGCTAAGCACAGGCTTAAAACCAGATGGTAACGACCCCGCCGCCAGTCTGAAAACGACTTTTCGTTCTATCGATATGCGTTGCACGCGGGTCGAGCGTGCGCGCGGCGACGCAGATGGATAGCAGAAATGCTTGGTTGGGACAGCGTGCGGCCCTCGATAAGATGGGCCCGTCTCCTCCATGATGTCTCTACTGACATGGGTTGGCCCCGCCGCGCGGATGCTGGCGGGGCTTTTTTTCGTCTGCCGCCGGAAAGGGGGCGCGATGCATGTTACTCGAACACCGGCCGGAAGAAGCTGCGCTCGTAGCTGACGATGCAGCGCGTTTGCTCCGCGTAGCGGAACGCGGCCTGGCAGGCCGGATCGTCCTTCGAGCGTTCGCGGTAGCGCTCGTACTCGGCGAAGCTCGGGAACGAGAACATCGCGAGCGCGATGTTGCTCGCGCCTTCGGATGGCAGGAAGTAGCCGTGATGCGTGCCGCCGAATTGCTCGACGAGCGGAATCCACATCTTGCCGTAGGTTTCGAACTGCTCGAGCTTGTACGGATCGATGACGTAGCGAAGGAAGCAGGTGACCATGAGCGCGCTCGGTACGGTGGGGGAGCAGCGAGTCTGGATGGAGTCGTCGCACGTGTCAACGACGCACGCGCGACATTGCTTGCGCGAACAACGATCGGCGTTCGTTCATGCGTTCTCGACGCGACGACCGTACGCGATCGCGCGTTGCGATTGTCGATAAAACCAGGCACGTGCGGTAGACGGCGCATCAAGAAGGACACGAATGCGTGTCGAGGTTACTCGTCGCGGCCGCCTTTCGCGAGGCGCCATGCGATCGTACCGAGCACGCCGACTGCAACGATCAACGCGCCCCACAGCACGTAACGGCGCGTCGCATCCGTATCGGCGGCCAGCTCAGGCTCGACCGCCGGGGCCGGCAACACCGAACCGACCCGCGCGGGCCGTACTTCCGGCGCCATGCCGACCAGCAGCGCATCGCGGCTCACGGCCGACGACGGCAGCGACGCATTGCCGACGCGGAGCGTAAACGGCGGCGTGCCGCGCGCGACGAAGGTCAGTGCGGCCGGGTGCCAGCCGACCGCGACGGCCGGCTGACCGCCGCCGAGGCCGCCGTTGCGCATGTCGACGACGATCCGCCACGCGCGATCCGGATTCGGCGCGAACGCCAGCGGCGGGTTGCGCTGTTCGGCGCCTTTGCCCTGCAGCCGGAACAGCACGCCGCCGGCGACGTCGCGCCACGGCGCCAGCGCATCCGGGCGACTCTGCAACGTTGCGCGCGCAACCGTATTCGGCTGCGGCAGGTCGATGCGCACGCGGTCGACCGGATACGCGCCGTCGGTGTCGAACAGATACTCGCCGGGCGCGCCGCCGGCCCGCACATGCACGGCGTCGCGCCATTGGCGCGGCACGGCCGCGGCGTCCGCGGCGCGTGCATCGTGCGGTTGCGTTTCGATCTCGATCGACCCGATCGCGGGCGCACCGTCGAGCCAGTCGAGCCGCAGGTAGCGCGAGCCCGCGCCTTCCAGCGCGATGCGCTCCTGCACCAGCATGTCGTCGCCGCGGCCGACCTTCAGCAATTGTGTGCTGCCGAGCGAGCGCCAGCTGCGCAGGTCGTCGCTCGCTTCGACGGCGACGCGTCCCTGATAGCTGTCGTCGCTCACGTGCACGAGCACCGCGTCGACCTCGCCGTCGGCATGCGACAGGTCGACGAGATCCGCCGCGTGCTTTACGCGGGCCTGTGCGGTAACGGCCGCGCGCAGCGAGCCGTCCGGCCCGACCGACACGCCGAGCGGCGCGCTGCCGTCGTCGGTGCGGGACGGCGGCAGCGGGAACCAGTGCACTGGCGTGCGCGACGGCGGCACGGCCGCCGCCGCGGGGGCATCGAGCGAATACGGCACGGGCTCGCCGGCGCCGTTGAAGATGCGCACGTCGCCGAGATCGTCGCGCCGGCTCGCCGCGTACACGGCTTGCGGCACGGTGAGCTGGTAATACGCGGCGCTGCCGTCGAGATCGAGCGCGAAGCGTCGGGCGACGCGTTCGGCGCCCGGCGTGGCGTCGGCTGCCGCGAACGACGTCAGCAGGCTCAGTCCGAGCAGGGCTGCGATTCGCTTCATCGTGCGTCGTCCGGTTGGAGCGCGGCCTTCGGCGGCAGCGGCGAGAAATAGCCGATCAACAGCAGCAGCACGCCGATGCCGATGAACGACACGATGCGCTCGATGCCGGTCACGTGCGACAGGTCGAACAGGAACAGCTTGATCACCGTGAGCGCGAGCAGCGCGGCGCCGACGAACCACAGCGGACGCAGCCCGCGGCGCGTGGCCCAGATCGTGATCGCGAGGGCGCAGAGCGTCCAGTACACGGACACCGAAGCCTGTACGAGCGTCGATTCGGCCATCGCGCCGAATTCGTACGGCACGCCGGCCCAGTGATGCAAGGTGCGCAGCAGGATCGCGTTCAGCCACAGGAATGCGGTCGCGCCCGCCCCGCTCAGCAGTTCGACGCGATAGTTGTCGAACGACCAGCCAAGCTTGCGCGCGCGCACGAACCACGACGCGGCGAGCGCATAGACCACCACGAGCACGAGATCGAGCGGATTGAGCAGCGGAATGCGCGCCCAGCTTCCGCCGTCCTGCGTGAAGTTCGCATAGAAGGTCCAGACCCACATCACGACGATCAGCGGCAGCGACGCGAGCGCGCACACGCGCGCGATGCCGTCACGGCGCGTGAGCCACATGCCGGCGAACGCGAACAGGCTCCAGCCGACCATGAACACCTGCTGGATGCCGAACGACGACAGCACGGTATCGATGTCGTAGGCCAGGTGGAAACGGTGATGCAGCGTGCGCAGCAGCAGCGCGTTGAACCACAGGAACACGGTCGCGAGCGCCGCGAGGTCGGCCGCAAGCGGATGCCACGTGATGCCGAGCGTCTTCAATCGCCGCAGCCAAGTGGCGAACGCGACGAAGATCAGCAGTTGCGCGACGTCGAGCGGATTGAGCAGCGGCAGCCAGAAGAGCGGCGACGCGTCGCCGTCGCTCGTCACGCTGGCGATGCTCCACAACCCCAGCAGCGCGGCGAGCGGCGCGGCACCCCATACCTGGTACGCACGCGGGAACGCGGCAACCGGCCAGCGCAGGCGCGAGCCGGGGCTCGCCACCAGCAGGAGCAGCGCGCCGAAGCCATAGGCCCACGCGCTCCAGCTCCATGCGCCTTCGGGTACGTACGCGCGCAGGCGCCAGAAGCCTTCGAGCGAGAACAGCCCGCACAACGTCCAGAACATCAGCGTGTGCAGCGGCGCGAGCACGGGGGCGGGGATGGCTGCCACGGCCGACCTGTCCGTCTCCGCTGCTGCGCCCGCGGCCGTCGTGCCGCGCGACTGACGCAGCAGCAGCGCATAGCACGCGACGACGGCGATCGGCCACGCGAACGCGCCCATGCCCGACAGCGGCGCCTCGTGCGAATCGAACGCGCGCCATGCGAGCAGCGCGAGCACCGGCGTCAGCGCGAGCGCCGGCCATTCGGCGATCGGCCACGCGAGCTTGCGGCGCGCGACGTGTGCCAGCCACGCGGTGCCGGCCGCGAACAGCGCGGTCGCGTCGACGACGAAGCGGTCCGCATGCAGATCGACGTGACGGCTCGCGTAGACGAGGATTTCGTGCAGCCCGCCGCCGACCCACCACAGCAGCCCCCACGCCGCGGCCGCGGCGCCGACTTCCGGCATCCATGCGTGCCACGCGCGCGCTTCGTCGCGCCCGTGCAGCCACCAGCCGGTGAACAGGCCGGCGAGCGCGATCAGCAGCATCGCGATGGTCGGGCCGTTGAGCACGGGCAGTGCGGTGGTGTCGGCCGGCCCGAGCAGGCTCGTGAAGAATGCGCCGGCCGCGGCCACCTGCATCAGCAGCCCGAAGCCGAACCGCAGCAGGCGTTTCTCGCGCACGCCGAGCCAGACGACGGCCGCGCCCTCGATCGCCCATGCGGCGCTGGTCGTCGGGCCCGAGAACGCGAGCGGCACCGCGAGCGTCGCGAAGATCACCGCGAGCGCGAGCGTGGATTCGAACAGCAGCGCGAGGCGCTCGCGGCGCCGCGCGAGCCACGCGGCGAGCGCGACGTAGAACGCCGACAGCGCGACGGCGCTCCACGCGAGCCCGAACGGGATGTCCTTCACGAGCGCCGCCTGCAGCGCGGTCGCGACGATCGGCGTGCCGAACACGAGCGTGCCGTCCACGTAGTGCCGCAACGCCAGCTCGCGTTTCACCGCATACAGCAACGCGATGCCCACATACATCAGGAAGAACAGGATCAGGAACGGCTCGGTGCTCGCGAACAGCGCGGGGCGGTAGGCCGTCACGCCCCACGCCGACCCGATCGTGAACGTGAACACGAAGCCGAGCAGGTTCAGCGGACGCCAGGCCTTGAACCACGCGATCGCGAAGATGCCTGCATTCAGTAATGCGTAGTAGCTGAACAGCGCGACATGGTTGCCCTGGCCGGTCGAGAGCAGCACCGGCGCGAGAAAGCCGCCCGCGCTGCCCATGAACGCGAGCGGCAGCGCGTTCTGCTTCACCGCGAGGAACGCGCTCAGCGCGCACACCGCGACCATCAGCGGGAACGCGGCGCCGACGGGCAGCAGCGCGTAGAGCTTGGTCGCGGCGAAGATCGTCAGGTACAGGATGCCGATGCCGCCGCCCTGCAGCACGAGGCCGTACGCGGCGCGGCGTGCACGCACGCGCCAGCCGACCGCGAGCAGCGCGGCCGCGGCGAGCGCCGTGCCGGCGAGACGGAATTCGATCGGCAGCATGCTGTTGTCGGCCGCGTACTTGAGCAGGAACGCGACGCCGAAGAACAGCACGATGATCCCGACGCGCACGACCGTGTTGCCGCCGAGGAGCCAGTCGCGCGCGGCGCGGAATGCGCGGTCGGCGATGCCGGGTTCGCGGGGCGCCGAGGGGGCAGGGTGAGCGGGCGTTGCGGGAGTGTTTGCCGTGGGATTACCGGCGGCGGGCGCTGCGGTTGCCGGTGCGGGCGCCGCGGCAGGAACCGGCACCCTGGTGGATGTCGGCGTGTCCGCCCGGGCGGCCGCGGATTGCGCGGGCGGTGTCGGTGTCGGTATCGGTGTCAGGGTCGGTGGCGTTGTCGAGGCCGCAGGCAGCGGTGCGGCACTGGCCGCGCTGGACGAAGGCGTTTGCGTCGCACTATCGGCCGAGCCCGCACCGGCTTTCGCGCCGGCGAGCTGGCCGCGCAGCGACGCGACTTCGCGCGTCAGCGTCTCGACCGTCGCTTCGAGGCGCGCGACGCGATCGGCGAGCAGAACGGGTGGGGATTGCAGGGTTGCAGGCGGTGCGGACATCGCGAACGCGCCGGGCGGCGTGTCATCGTCGTTGCGCCTGCGTTGCCGCAGCGCGTGGCCGATGCAGAACCCGGCCACCGCACCCAGCAGCGTGCCGTTGGCGACCGAGAAATCCCCGAATAATGCGGCGATACCACCCGCGATGAAGCCGATTGCGGCAAAGGCCCAATTCATCGCCTTGCTCCCTCTCTCATTTCGTTATCGTCCTTCGATCATCGCGCGGCCTGATCGAGGCTGTTTCGGTATGGCCGGCAGGCGAACCGGCACGCGCGCGCCATCGGCGTACCATCAGTAAAAGGCCTACGGCAACGTCGCGATCAGCGTGTTTGCGGGGAATGTATCACAGCGCTCGTCGCGGATTTTCAGGGTTGGCGCGGTATCACGGCGTGCGCCGTTCGGTGTCGCCGCGCGGCCTTTTGCACGGTCATGCTTTTTCGGGTGAAAGCAGTGTTTTCTTTCGTCTGAGCAGAGCGGCCCCGGAACGGACGTGAAATTGTCGTAAAGCGACGCGGCCCTCGATGCGAATTGGCGCAAAACGCCATGCGATGCGCACCGCGCTGCTGCGCACAAGTCCGACACCCGATGCCCGCCAGTGCTGGCTGTGCGCGTATTGCGTTGCCGCAAACGGATGCCGCCGCGCGCTGCGGCCCGCCGGGCGGGGCTGGAGGCCGTGTCGTATTTGCGCAAGCGTTTGTCGTAATTCGTCGGCAGGTCGGGGTTTTTTCTGGCAACTATGTAGGCACGCTATGCGACGCGTTAGTCCCCGCTACACGAGGAGAAGGTTTCAATGGATGCCCCCAAGGTCGTGGTCGAAGGTCTGTGCAAGGTATTTGGAAGTAACCCGCAGCAGGCGCTCGACATGCTCGCCGCCGGTGCAACGAAAGACGATGTGCTCAAGCGTACCGGTCAGGTCGTCGGCGTGCACAACGTATCGTTCGACGTGCAGGAAGGCGAAATATTCGTGCTGATGGGCCTGTCCGGCTCCGGCAAATCCACGTTGATCCGCCTCGTGAACCGGCTGGTCGATCCCAGCGCCGGCAAGGTGCTGATCGACGGGCTCGACGTTGCGTCGGCACGCCGCTCGGAGCTGACCGCGCTGCGCCGCAAGGACATGAGCATGGTGTTCCAGTCGTTCGCGCTGATGCCGCATCGCACCGTGGTGTCGAACGCCGCGTTCGGCCTCGAGGTCGGCGGCGTCGGCAAGAAGGAGCGCGAACGCCGGGCAATGGACGTGCTCGAGCAGGTCGGTCTCGCACCGTTCGCGCACAAGCTGCCGTCCGAGCTGTCGGGCGGGATGCAGCAGCGCGTCGGCCTGGCCCGCGCGCTCGCCGTGAACCCGTCGCTGATGATCATGGACGAGGCGTTCTCCGCGCTCGATCCGCTCAAGCGCCGCGAAATGCAGGACGTGCTGCTGCAACTGCAGAAGGAACAGCGCCGCACGATCATGTTCGTGTCGCACGATCTGGAAGAGGCGCTGCGCATCGGCAACCGCATCGCGATCATGGAAGGCGGCCGGCTCGTACAGGTCGGCACGCCGCAGGACATCATCGCGAACCCGGCCGACGACTACGTGCGCGCATTCTTCGACGGCATCGACACCAGCCGCTACCTCACCGCCGGCGACCTGATGCAGACGGGCGCCGTGCCGACCATGTCGAAGTTCGATGCGGCGAACGTCGCGGCGACGCTGAACGGCAGCGCCGAATACGCGTTCGTGCTCGACGCCGCACGCAAGATCCGCGGCTTCGTCACGCGCGATGCGCTCGGTCAGGCCACGCCGTCCGTGCGGCCGATCGAAAGCATCCGGCGCGACGCGACGCTCGATCATGTCGTCGCGCGCGTGGTCGCAAGCCCGAATGCACTGCCCGTCGTCGACGACGACGGCTGTTACTGCGGTTCGGTCGACCGCGCACTCATCCTGAAAGCCATCACGCGTTCGCGAGGTTCCCATGTCTGAAATGATTCCGCTCGGTACCTGGGTCGACCGGTCCGTTCACTACCTGCTCGACCATGACGCGGCAACGTTCGATGCGATCGGCCGCGCGATCGAGGGCCTCGCCGCGTTCGTCGAGCACGGACTGCAGGCGATCCCGATGTGGCTGATGATGGCGATCTTCATCGGCGTCGGACTGTGGCGCGTGGGCTGGCGCTTCGCGCTGTTCACCACCTTGTCGCTGCTGCTGATCTTCGCGACGGGCTTCTGGGACCAGACGGTCATCACGCTCGGTCTCACGCTGTCGTCGACGATCATCAGCCTCGTGCTCGGCATTCCGCTCGGCATCTGGGCCGCGAAGAGCAAGCTGGTCGCCGCGATCGTGCGTCCGATCCTCGACCTGATGCAGACGATGCCCGCATTCGTCTACCTGATTCCGGCCGCGATGCTGTTCGGTCTCGGCCGCGTGCCGGGGATCCTGTCGACGGTGATCTTCGCGATGCCGCCGGCCGTGCGCCTGACGAGCCTCGGCATCCGTCACGTGAACCGCGAGATCGTCGAAGCCGGCCAGGCATTCGGCTGCACGCCGTGGCAGCTGCTGTACAAGGTGCAGTTTCCGAATGCGCTGCCGTCGATCATGCAGGGCGTGAACCAGACGATCATGATGGCGCTGTCGATGGTCATCATTGCATCGATGGTCGGCGCGGGCGGCCTCGGCAACGACGTGCTCGCGAGTATCCAGCGCCTCGACATCGGCCTCGGGTTCGAAAGCGGTCTGTCGGTCGTGCTGCTCGCGATCATTCTCGACCGCATCACCGAAAGCTTCGGCCGCGCGCCGGGCACCGTGAAAGCACCGTTGTTCTCGGGCCTGAAGCAGGTGTTCCGCGCGAAGGGCGCGCCCGCTCAAGCCTGAGCCACCGGCGGCCGGTGCGTCTTCCGGCCGCCTTCTCCGATTCGACACCGGTTTTCCGCGGCGTGCGCCGCGGAACTGGCGTCCTGCAACCTGCTCAACCGTTCGCCAGGAGCCCGATGTGACGTCCGCCGCTGCCGCCGTGCCCGCCGCTTGCGTTTCACCGGTTTCGTCCCTCGCCCATTTCGGCTTTCTTACGCTGCCGAATTTCTCGATGATCGCGTTCTCGAGCGCGGTCGAAGTGCTTCGGATGGCGAACTACGTCGGGCGCGCCGACCATTACCAGTGGTCGATCTATTCGCTCGACGGCGCCCCCGTGCATGCCAGCAACGGCATCGCCGTGCGGCCGACCCAGGCGCTCGACTACACGAACCTGCCCGACGTGATGATCGTGTGCGGCGGGATTCGCATCCGCGACGTGGTCGACGATGGCGCGCGCGACACGCTCGCGGCGCTCGCCGAACGCGGGCTGCCGCTCGGCGGCATCTGTACCGGCGCGTATGCATTGATGTCCGGCGGGCTGCTCGACGGCTATCGCTGCACCGTGCACTGGGAGAACCTGTCCGCGCTGCATGCGGAGTTTCCGCAGGTGGGGTTCGCCGACGAGCTGTTCGTCGTCGATCGCGACCGGCTCACCTGCACCGGCGGCACCGCGCCGCTCGACCTGATGCTGAACCTCGTCGGCATGCGCTTCGGCCAGCAGCTCGCCGCGCAGGTGTCCGAGCAGTTCATCCTCGAGCGCATCCGCAGCTCGACCGACACGCAACCGATTCCGGTCGATGCGCGCGTCGGCTTCTCGCGCGCGGAGTTGATCGAGGTCGTGCGCCTGATGGAGGCGAACATCGAGGAGCCGCTGTCGCTCGAGGAGCTCGCGCGGCTCGTGCGGCTGTCGCAGCGGCACCTGCAGCGGATGTTCAAGGTGTACCTGAACGTCTCGCCGACCCACTATTACCTGACGCTGCGGCTCAAGCGCGCGCGCGACCTGCTGCGCACGACCGACGCGTCGATCGCGCGCGTGACGACGACGTGCGGATTCCATTCGCCGTGTCACTTCAGCAAGGCGTATCGCGCGCAGTTCGGTCACGCACCGAGTTACGAACGGCGGCTGCCGGGGCGTTGACTCGGCCCGCGCGATCCGTTCGGTCCGCGACGCCGCCGGGATCGCGGCGTGCGGCTTCAACCATCGATCCCGCAACCATGAAAAACGACGTCACCTTGAGGAGAAGACAGATGAAGCGCTTATTGATCGCAACGGTATGCGGGATCGGGATCGCCGCGCCGATGTCGGCGGTGTATGCGGCCGACCCGCCCGTGTGCAAGAACGTGCGCTTCGCGGACGTCGGCTGGTCCGACATCGCGGCCACCACCGGCCTCGCGTCGACGATGCTGCAGGGGCTCGGCTACGCGCCGACCAAGACGATCGCGTCGGTGCCGATCACGTTCGCCGGCATCAAGAGCAAGCAGATCGACGTGTTCCTCGGCTACTGGTCGCCGACGATGGACCCGATCATCCAGCCGTTCACGAAGGCCGGCACGATCAAGGTGCTCGCCACGCCCAACCTGACCGGTGCGAAATACACGCTCGCGGTGCCCGACTACGTGTACCAGGGCGGCCTGAAGTCGTTCGCCGACATCCAGAAGTACGCGGACAAGCTCAACGGCAAGATCTACGGGATCGAGCCGGGCAACGACGGCAATGCGCTGATCAAGAAGATGATCGACACGAATCAGTTCGGCCTCGGCAAGTTCAAGCTGGTCGAGTCGAGCGAGGCCGGGATGCTGATCGAGGTGAACCGCGCGGCCCGCGACAAACAGTGGATCGTATTTCTTGGATGGGAACCGCATCCGATGAACGTGCAGATGAAGATCGATTATCTGACCGGCGGCGACGACGTGTTCGGCCCGAACTACGGCGAAGCGAAGGTGCTGACGGCCACGCCGCCCGACTACGCGCAGCGCTGCCCGAACGTCGCGAAGTTCGTGTCGAACCTGCAGTTCACGACGGCGATCGAGAACCACGTGATGGTGCCGATCATGAACAAGGAAGACCCGAACAAGGCCGCGGCCGCGTGGCTGAAGGCGAACCCGCAATCGCTCGAGAAGTGGCTGGCCGGCGTGACGACGCTCGACGGCAAGCCGGGCCTGCCGGCGGTGAAGGCTTATCTCGGCGTGCATTGAGCGGCAGGGCATCGACGTCCCGCACCGGCATCGAGGCAGTGTCGTCTCGATGCCGGTCGCGAGAGGGCTGCTTCCACGGCCCGGCCGCTTGAGCCGCGTCGTTACCCGAAACGCACGCAATACACCGGCGGCAAATGTGCGGAAACCTGCCGCCAGTTCTCGCCGCCGTCACCGGAAGTCCATAACCCGCCCGTCGTCGACGCCATCGCGAGACGCGTGCCGGTGTCATCCACCGCGAGCCCGTGCCGATACACGAGGTCGTAGGCCGGCGCAGGTGGCAACCCGTTCGACAGGCTCTCGAAACTGCGGCCGCCGTCGCGCGTGCGCGTGACGACGAACCGGCCGTTCACCGGAATCCGGCACGCATCCTTCACGGCCGGTACGAACCACGCGGTGTCGGGATCCGCCGGATGCACGGCGACCGCGAAGCCGAAGCTCGACGGCTGCGCTTCGATGCGCTGCCAGTGCGCGGCGCCGTCGGTCGAGCGGAAGATCGCGCAATGATGCTGGGTCCACAGCACATCGGGATTGGCCGCGCACTGCACGACGCGATGCGGGTCCTGCACGTTGGGCTCGTCGTGCCGCTCGGGCGGCATGTAATCGGCTTCCATCCCGTCGGCGCTCACGCGCCAGCTCGCGCCGCCGTCGAACGTCTGCCACACGCCGCCGCACGAGATGCCGATCGTCACGTGCCGGCTGTCGCGCGGATCGACCATCACCGAATGAATGCCCGGCGCGTCGTAGCCGCCGCCGAACCACTCGGGGCGCTCCGGACGGTCCCACAATGCGCGGTTGAGCGCCCACGAATCGCCGCCGTCGCCGGAGCGGAACAGCCCGCCAGGTATCGTGCCGGCCCACAGAACGCCCGGCTCGTCGGCGCCGCCGGCTTCGAGCGACCAGATCTGCTGAAGTGTCCAGGGCGGCCGAGGCGGGGTGGGCGCTTCGTCGCCCGCGTCGGCGTCGCCGGCATGTGCGCCGACGTTGGCGCGCAGCGCGTCGGCGGGCTGCGGCGGATACACGGGAACCGCGCACTCTTCCCAGTCGGCTGCCCCGGCGCGGCGGCGATGCAGTTTGACGCCGAAATGACCGAGATTGAGCGCCGCATACAGCGTGCCGTCGCGCGGGTCGGCCAGCGCGATGCTGACCGGTTCGCCGATGAAGTGCGGCTCGCCGAGCGACCAGCCGCCGTTGCCGTCGGCGTGCAGCACGAACAGGCCCTTGCGGGTCGCGACGAGCAGTCGATCGTTCATGTCGGGTGTCTCCTGTGCGCGCGATCGGGCGCTTGCTTCATTGAGATGCGTCCCTTTATCCGCCGGACAACGCCTGAACGACATAGACGCGGCTCGCGTCGCCGAGCGCGTCGGACAGGTGTTGCCGGTCGCGCACCGGCTGGCCGTCGATGAATACCGACAGGTGCTTTCTCAGCGCACCCTGGTCGTCGACGATGTAGCCGCGCAGCCGCGGCTGTTCGCCGAAGACGGTTTCAAGCGCTTCGCCGAGCGTCCGTGCGTCGATGTCGCGCTCGGGCGTGTCGATATGCCGCTGGATCGACGCCGCGAAGAAGAGGTGAGCCATGGCAGGGGCTGGCAGGAGCCGCGCAGGGGGGACGGTCTGTAGTTTAGGCGATCGATCGGGCCGGCAGCGACATCGCCCTGCGGCCGGCGGCTCAGGCAGCCGTTGCTGCGCCGCGCAATGGCACGTGCCCGCGCTCGCCCGGCTACGCGTACTTGTCGCCGACCGTGCTTCGGATCGGATGCGTGTCATAGACGATGATCATGCGCTCGATGCGCGCGTCGTCGTCGAATTCGAATACGTCGACGCACTCGAATTGCACCGCGGAGCCGTCTTTCAGTCCCCAGTCGTAGGTGAAATAGCCGGTGGCCCGACGTGCGCCCGTCGTGCTGACGCAGATGTCGATCGGTGTGATCCGGCTTTGTCCGGATGCCGCCGCGACTTTTTCGAAGAAGGGTTGCGGCGCCATCCAGCCGAGAAACGGCGAGAATATCCGCGCGTCCGGCGTGAACAATGCACAGATCGCGGCGACGTCGCCGCGCTCGAGTGTCTTCAGGTAGGTATCGACCTGTCGCGTGTAAAGTGCGTCGGACGACGAAACCATGATATTTCTCCGCTGATTGTTGACGAGCCGTCCGCGACAGCCGTCGCGCCGGTGCAACCACGATAGCGATGCCGCGATGACCGAACAAACGAAAAATCCGCAACCCGGGCATGCCGCCCGCGCATACCCGCTGGCGGATCTGACGCGCGCGCTGCCGCCGCTGACGGCGTTCCAGGCGTTTGTCGCCGCCGCCGAACTGGGCAGCTTCAACCGGGCCGCCGAGCATCTGTGCCGGACCCAGGGCGCGGTGAGCCGTCAGGTGCAGCAACTGGAAGCGCACTACCGGTGTGCGTTGTTCGTCCGTCATCCGTCGGGATTGACGTTGACCACGGAAGGCAGCGCGCTGCTGACGGTGGCCGTCGACGTCCTCGCGCAACTGGCGCGACATGCTCACGCCCATGCGCATGCCGCATCGACGCTGACGTTGCGGCTGCCTTCCACGTTCGCGATTCGCTGGCTGCTGCCGCGGCTGTCGGCGCTCAATCACGCGCTGCCGCGGACCGAATTGCGCATTCACACGTCGGCGGACGACACACCGGATTTCACCGACGCCGATTTCGATGCGATCGTCGTGCGTGGCACCGGCAGCTGGGCGGGCATGGTGGCGGTCCCGCTATTCGACGAATACCTGACGCCGATGTGTACGCGCGAGGTCGGCGCGTCGTTGCAGTCGGCAGCCGATCTCGCGCAGGCGACGCTGCTGCATCCCGCGCGCAATCGCGATGAATGGCGATGCTGGCTCGACGCCGTGGGCGCCACGCAGATCGACCCGCGCACGGGGCTCGTATTCGATACGCTCGAACTGACACTGACGGCCGCGGCCCAGGCGCACGGCGTCGCGATCGGCGATCCGCGCATGGCGGCGGATCGGCTGGCAGCCGGAACGCTGGTCGCTCCGTTTTCGGAGGTGGTGCGCAACGGCCTGGGCTACTACCTCGTGTACCCGGTGCAACGCGCCGCGCAACCCGCGATTCAGGCGCTCACGGAGGTCATGACGCGTCTTGCGCGCGAGGATTGATCGCAACGCGCGTGCGCCGGGTGTCTTGCTAGACCGGAATCGATCGCCCGCGTATGCGGATCCCGATCCGCACGATGCCGATCACCGCATTCGACAGCCACGTCAGCAAGCGCGGCATGCCGCGCCGGCGGATATCGAGCAGCAGCACGATCCGGACTTCGTCGCTGTCGTTCCACACTTCATGCACGAACGTGTCGTCCCACAGCAGGAAGCGGCCTTCGTCGAGCCGGTATTCGTGGCCGTCGACCTTCAGCACGGCGGCCGGCGTGCCGTCCGCGCGCTTCGGCATCGACAGCACCAGATAGCCGCGCAGGATGCCGCGGAACGGCCCGCGGTGCGGCGGGATGTGCTTGCCCGGCGCGAGGAACGACAGCGACGCGGACAGCACGTCGGGCGACGCCGCGATGATCGATTCGACGGTCGGGCAGCGCGACAGGTTGCGCGGGAACGGCTGGCCGTACGCCTGCATGATGAACATCCGCCAGTCGCGCGCATCGTTGGCCGAGATGTCGTGCTGCTCGCGCATGATCTCGTGAAAGCGCGGGATGCGCGGCAGGTCGCGCGCGACGTCGAGCGCTTCCGCGCGTATCGCCGGCCACGCGTGGATGAAGCGCTCGGCATCGGGGAACGCGGCCGTGTCGAGCACCGCGCCACTATCGATATGGTGGTCGTACAGCGTGCGAAGCAGGCCGGCCGCGTAGTCGTAGGCAACGGACATGATCGAGGACCGATCCACAAGGTGTCGTCAGTCTGCCCCACGTTGCGGTGGGGCCGCATTACGTCAGGTTACGCCGCCTGACGAAAGAATGACAGTTCGGTGAACGTCCGGCGCAGGCGCCGCGGAATTCCGGGAATAAACGCGCACCGGGCGTCGTCATACGGGATGTAGCACGTCGTCTCGTTGACTTTCGAAGGAGTGGAGCATGAACACGCATTGGCTGGTGGCCGCCACGGTGGCGGCGATTTCCGTCGCGAGTGTCGCGGCGCCCGCGTCGGCCCAGGAACTGACGCGCGCGCAGGTCAGGCAGGAACTGATCGACGCCGAAAACAACGGGTTGCGCTTCGTGACCGACACGTCGTATCCGGCAGTGAGCCCGCTGTTCCAGCAGCAGGCCGAACAGATACCGCAACATCAGGCCGAGAGCGCGATCGGCAGCGATCCGGCTGCGGCTTCCGATGCGGGAAGGCCGGCGGCGCTGCCGCCCCGTCCGCGCCCAGCCGCGTGCGTGGGGCCCGAGAGCTTCTGCACGCCGTATTTCGGCAGCTGACCTGAAGGCCCGCTGCGCCGGGTTCGACATTCACCACGCTTGACCCGCACGAAACATTGAAGGAGTTCATGATGAAAACTTGTATCGCACTACTGATGATGATCGGCGCGATTTCCGGTCAGTCTGCATTCGCGCAATCGAATGCGCCGCTCACGCGTGCACAGGTTCGCGACGAGCTGATTCGTCTGGAAGCGGCGGGTTACGACCCGTCGAAGGGCGACGACGGCGAATATCCCGCGGACATTCAGGCCGCGCAGGCGAAGCTCGCCGAGCAGGATCGCGCGAGGATGGCGGCTGCGGCCGCCGCGGATGCGCCGGCCTCCGTCATGCCGGCGCAGCTCGACAACTAGGTGTCGACATGTACGTGTGCATCTTCAGGCCGTCGTGTTCGCGTCACGGCACTACGCATGCGGTGCGCGGCACGCGACCTGATCGAACCGCACGCACGGCCATGCCGTCGATTGCGCGCCGCTTCGCGCGGCGCCGCGATCATCTCGTCACGCGATTGCGATGAGTGCACGGGTCGATCGAGGAATGGGCTGGGACGTGAGCGACGAGATTACCAGGGCATCATCCGCTGCATGACCTGGTCGCGCAGGACGAACCGATGCGCGATCGCGGCTGCGACGTGAAGGCACACACCGCCGAACAACACCCACGCAAGGATGCCGTGCACGTCGCCCATCGCGTGCCCGAATCCCGACCCGGCTGCCGACAGTGCCGGCAACGGCACGATGCCGAACAGCGTCACGGCCCACGCGCGCGATGACGCATTGATCCAGCCGAGCAACGGCACCGCGATCAGCAGCGCATAGAGTGCGACATGCGTTGCGCCGGACAACGCGCGCATCGTGGGCGACAGTTGGTCGGCGGGTGGACGATGCGTCGCGCGCCAGAGCACGCGACAAGCCATCGCGGCGAGCAGCGCAGTGCCCACGATCAAGTGAGCGGCGATCAGCCCGACCGGGCGTGTGTCGCGATGAACGTCGGGCATCGTCCAGCCGATCGCATACTGCGCGACGAGCAGAACGACGATGAGCCAGTGAAGAACGCGGGCGACTGCGTCATATCGGGCGGGCGTGGGCATGAAGGCTCCTGGCAAGCGGGGTGGCGGTATCTTCTGGCGGATTCTACGGCCGAATGCTTAACGAAACTTTAAGTGTGCGGCCGCACATCGAAAGTATCCGGTCGAGCGAGCGATGGCGCGCCCCTTTGCCGATCGCCGCGCGGGCCCGCAGATTGTACCCAGGGCATCTTTCACCACGATGACGTTCGATGAATGGGGCGTCGTCGCGACTACGATCCTGTCGGATCGTAAGGTTGCCGGCGCGATAGTCATGTCATCTGATTGCGCGTACCGTCTGTTGGTCATCCTTCACATCCGGCATCCGGCTCGATAGCAATCGATCCGGCTGCGTGCATGGATGAAACCGTGCGCGCGGGGCCAATACCGGCATTGCAGTCGCACGGAAAACCTCGGGAGAGAGGCATGGAGTGGCTGCAGGTGGTGCACGCCCTGGCCCGGGCGATATCGCTCGTTTGCGGGTTCGGCGTGCTGCTGGGCATTGCCTATACGATCGCGGCCAGCGTGCTGGTCGGCCGGTTCTTTTCCCGCGTGGCGGCGATGCCGCGCGATTTTCCGGGTGTCACCGTCGCGAAGCCGTTGCACGGCGACGAATGGCATCTTGGTCAGCATCTCGAAAGCTTCTTCGTCCAGGATTATCCGGGGCCGGTTCAGCACCTGTTCGGCGTGCATGACGCAGGCGACGCCGCGCTCGCGGCCGTCGAGGCGCTGCGTGCGCGCCATCCGGACGCCAACATCACGGTCGTCGCCGATGCACGGCTGTACGGCCCGAACCGCAAGGTCGCCAATCTCGTGAACATGCTCGAACATGCGGAGCATTCGGTGCTCTGCCTTGCCGACAGCGACGTGGTGGTCGAGCGCGATTATTTGCGCGGCATCGTCGGCGCGCTACAGGAGCCGGAGGTCGGCATCGTGACGAGCGTGTATCGCGGCGTCGCGTCGCCGGGTTTCTGGCCCGGCGTTGCGGTCGCGATGACGAACTACCATTTCCTGCCGGGCGTGATCACCGGGCTCTTCATCGGTCGCGCGCGTCCGTGTTTCGGCCAGACGATCGCGATCACGCGCGCGACGCTCGAACGCATCGGCGGCCTCGCGCGTTTCGCGCATCACCTCGCCGAGGATCACGCGCTCGGCGAAGCGGTGCGGCAGGTGGGGGCGCGGGTCGTGATTCCGCCGTTCGTCGTCGGGCATGCGTGTGTCGACGACACGTTCGCCAACCTGTACGCGCACGAATTGCGCTGGAGTTGCACGATCCGGGCGGCGGACCGGGGCGGTCATGCCGGTTCGGTGCTGATGCATCCGGTGCCGCTCGCACTGCTGGCGCTGCTGCTGTCCGGCGGTACGGCGGCCGCATGCGCGCTGACGGTGGCCGCGCTTGCCGCACGGGCGCTGCTGATGGTGAGAACGGCGCGCGCGATCGGCGCGAGCCTGCGCGGCGCGCGCTGGTTGCCGTTCGTCGATCTGGTGCAGTTCCTGATCTTCGTGTCGAGCTTCTTCTCGTCGCATGTCATCTGGCGCGGCACGCGCTTTCGCGTCGACCGCGAGGGTTTGCTGTCGCCGGCGGGGAAACCATGACGCACGACACGCATTCCGACGATGAAGGCGCGAGCCGGCTGTCCACCTATCGCGACGCGCGGCTCCGGCATGCGGGACGCATCGCCGCACTCGCCGGGCTGGCCATCGCCGTATGGCTGATCTGGCGCGAGCATCCATTGACGGTCCTGCACCGGCTGCAGGCCGCAGGCGCCGGGTTGCTGCTCGCCGCGCTGGTTCACGTGCTGCCGATGCTCGCGAATGCATGGGATTGGCGGATGCTGATCCGCGGCCGGCGCCGGCCGTCCTTCGCGACGATGCTGAAGCTGGTCTGGATTCGCGAATCGATCAACGGACTGTTGCCGGTCGCGCGGATCGGCGGCGAACTCGTGTCGTTCAGCTTGCTGCGGCACGCGGGCGTGCGCCCGGCGACCATCGTGGCGAGCCTCGTCGCCGACATGCAGTTGACGCTGATCAGCCAACTGGTGTTCGCGCTGGTCGCGATCGGCTACGTGCTCGACCGCGGCTCGTCCAATGCCGCGCGGGTGGCCGCGCAGCTCGCCATCGGGATGGCGGCGATGGTGCCGGTGCTGCTGCTGTTCGCGCTGGTGCAGCATGCGCGGCCGTTCGAGCGGGCGATGCGCGCGCTCAACCGCATCACGAGCGGGAAGGTGGTGGCGCTGGTCGGCGAATCGGCGCGCACCGATCAGTCGATCCGGATGATCTGGCGCAAGACCGGCATCGTCGTGCGATATCTCGCGATCTGGCAGACGCTGCAGTTCGCGGGGCATGCGCTGGAACTCTGGGTCGCGCTGCGCTTCCTCGGCGCCGATCCGACGTTCGCGCAGGCGCTCGCGATCGAGGCGCTGATCCAGCTCCTGAGCAGCATCGCGTTCATGATGCCGGGGGGGCTGGGCGTACAGGAGGGCGGGTTCGTGCTGATCGGCGGACTGCTCGGCTTCGACGCGCCGACCTGTCTGGCGCTGGCCGGCGCGCGGCGCGTGCGCGATCTGCTGTTCTATCTGCCGGGCTTGCTGGCGTGGCAGCACGCGGCCGGCGCGGCGCGCCCGCCGGGCGGGGCGAAGCGCGCATCGATGCGTGTCGGGGAATCCGCCGGGCCGCGCTGATGCGCCCCGGCGGTGCCTGCCGCGCGGGCGTCGGTGGCGCTTGCCCGCCCGGCGGCGCGGCCGTCAACGCCGTTCGTCGGCGATATGGCTGCGGATCACGTCCGCGAACGACGTGTCACCCTTCAGCCCGAGCGCTTCCGCGCGCGTCGTGTCCCAGCGGCCCGGCCAGCTGCCGACGATCTTCTCGACGCGCTCGTCCGGCACATGGCGGATCAGCTTTACGACGTCGTCGCCCGCGACTTCGCGCAGCGCCGCGATCATCTCGTCGACCGACACCGACAGGCCGGGCAGGTTGATCACGCGCTTGTTGCCGAGCTTCTCGCTGTCGATTTCGCAACCGGCGACGAGTGCGTCGATCGCGCCGCGCGGCGACAGCAGCCACAGCCGCGTCGAACCCGGCACCGGGCACACGCTTTCCTCGCCGTTCAGCGGCTCGCGGATGATGCCGCTCGCGAACGACGACGCGGCCGCATTCGGGCGGCCCGGCCGCACGCTGATGGTCGGCAGCCGCAGCACGCGGCCGTCGACGAAGCCGCGCCGCGCATAGTCGCACAGCAGCAGCTCGGCGATCGCCTTCTCCGCGCCGTACGACGATTGCGGATTCAGCGCGGTGTCGTCCTGCACGATGTCGGGCAGCACACCGCCGTAGACGGCCACCGAGCTCGTGAAAACGACGCGCGGACGATGCCCGCGCGCGCGGCACACCTCGAGCAGCGTGCGCGACGCGTCGAGGTTGATCCGCATGCCGAGATCGAAATCGGCTTCGGCCTGCCCGCTGACGATCGCCGCGAGATGGAAGATCGCGCCCGTGCGCGTATCGATCGCGCTTTCGAGCACCGCGCGATCGGCGATGTCGCCGACGATCGACGTCACGCGCGCATCGCCGAAATCGCTGCCTTCGACGACGTCGAGCAGCACCAGCTCGTCGATCTTGCCGGTCCGGCCGTCGGGGCCGGTCAGCTCGCCGCGCTCGAGCAGCTTGCGCGCGAGACGCTGGCCGAGAAAGCCGGCGCCGCCGGTGATCAGTACTTTCATGTTCGTTGCCCTCTTGGAATGCTTGAATTACAGGTACGACTTGAGCCAGCCGAGGCCTTCGGACGTGCCGGCCTTCGGGCGATACTCGCAGCCGATCCAGCCGTCGTAGCCGAGCGCGTCGATCAGCGCGAACAGGTATGGGTAGTTGAGCTCGCCGATATCCGGCTCGTGGCGCTCGGGCACGCCGGCGATCTGGATGTGGCCGATGCCCGCGAAATCGCGCTTGAGCTTCATCGCGAGGTCGCCCTCGACGATCTGGCAGTGATAGCAGTCGAACTGCACCTTCAGGTTCGGCGCGCCGACTTCCGCGCAGATCTCGTGCGCATCGTCCTGGCGGCTCAGGAAATAGCCGGGCATGTCGCGCTGGTTGATCGGCTCGATCAGGATCGTGATGCCGTGCGCGAACGCGGCCTGCGCCGCATGCCGCAGGTTCGCCAGGTAGGTGTCGCGATGGCGCGCGCGCTCGCCCGGCGCGACCATCCCGGCCATCACGTGCAGCTTCTTGTTGCCGAGCACGCGCGCATAGTCGAGCGCCTGGTCGATGCCGCGCCGGAACTCGTCCTCGCGGCCCGGCAGCGACGCGATCCCGCGCTCGCCGGCGGCCCAGTCGCCGGGCGGCGCGTTGAACAGCGCCTGCTCGAGGTTGTGCGCGTCGAGCCGCGCGCGGATGTCCTCGGCGGCGAAGTCGTACGGGAACAGGTACTCGACGGCCTTGAAGCCGTCGGAGGCGGCAGCGGCAAAGCGTTCGAGGAACGCGTGCTCGGTATACATCATCGAGAGGTTGGCGGCGAAGCGGGGCATGGCAGCGGTTCCTGTGAATGAATGGGGCGGGGCGCACGGCGCCCCGCGTCGAATGGCGGCAGGCTCAGCGGTTCACGAGTTTCGCGGGCGTGAGCCACACGGCGATCGCACCGATCACGAGCATCGACGCGAGCACGTACATGCCGGACGACGTGCTGTGCGTGAGGTCCTTCAGGTAGCCGATCACGTACGGGCTCGCGAATCCGGCGAGGTTGCCGACCGAGTTGATGATCGCGATCCCGGCGGCAGCGGCCGAGCCGGCGAGGAACGCGGTCGGCAGCGACCAGAACAGCGGGGCGCAGGTCAGCACGCCGCCCGCCGCGAGCGACAGGAACACGATCGACACCGCCGTATTGTGCGAGTACGACGCGGCGACCGCAAACCCGACGGCGCCCATCAGCGCCGGCACGATCAGGTGCCAGCGGCGTTCGCGGTGCTTGTCCGCGCTGTGGCCGAACAGGTTCATCACGACGATCGCGACGACGAACGGAATCGCCGACAGCAGGCCGATCTGCAACGTATCGGTGATGCCGGTCGACTTGACGAGCGTCGGCATCCAGAACGTGAGGCCGTACTGGCCGGTGACGAACGCGAAGTAGATCAGCGACATCCACCACATGCGCGGGTCGGCGAACACGGCCTTCAGCGAATGGCCGTGCTTCTGCTGTTCCTGCGGCTGCGCGGCGATTTCATCCTCGAGCAGCTGCTTCTCGCGCTCGTCGAGCCACTTCGCGCCGCGGATGCTGTTGTCGAGATACAGGATCGTCGCGATGCCGACGAGCACGGCCGGCACGGCCTCGATCATGAACATCCACTGCCAGCCGTGAAAGCCGGAGCCGCCGTGAAAGCGTTCCATGATCCAGCCCGACAGCGGGTTGCCGAAGATGCCCGACACCGGAATCGCCGACATGAACACCGCGATGATCTTCGCGCGGCGATGCGACGGGAACCAGTACGTGAGGTACAGGATCACGCCCGGATAGAAGCCGGCTTCCGCGAGACCGAGCAGAAAGCGCAGCACGTAGAACTGCGTCGGTGTCCTGACGAATGCGAACACGGCCGATAGCAGGCCCCACGTGATCATGATCCGCGCGATCCAGATGCGCGCGCCGAGGCGGTGCATCAGCAGATTGCTCGGCAGCTCGAACAGGAAGTAGCCGAGGAAGAAGATGCCGGCGCCGAGGCCGAACACGGTTTCGCTGAACGCGAGGTCCTGCGACATCTGCAGCTTCGCGAAGCCGACGTTCACGCGGTCGAGATACGCGACCACGTAGCAGAGCATCAGGAACGGCACGATGCGCCAGAACACTTTCTTGTAGGTGCGGTCGAGCTCGGCCGATTGGGCGGGCGCGGCGGGCGAGCGGCTTGCGGCCGCGTCGAGAGCAGTCATCGTCGTCTCCATCGATGTTGTGTGCCGGCGGCGCGTACGCCGCCGGATCATGTGTGTGTGCTGAGGCAAGGGCCCGCGCACACGGCGGGCATGGGAATCGGTACGTCGTTTGCGCGCGGACTGTGCGCGATGCGTCGCGCTACCAGCGCGCGCCGAAGGCCCGGCGCAGTTCGTCGAGTGCGGCGTCGGACAGCGGCTCGGGCTTCGGATCTGTCATCAGCCACAGCCGCGCGGTTTCCTCGAGTTCCTCGAGCGCAAACGACGCGTGCGACACCGACTGTCCCCACATCACCGGGCCGAGGCGCTCGAGCAGCACGCCGCGCACCTGGTCGGCGAGCGTCGCGACTTCGGCCGCGACGGCCGGATCGCCGGGGCGGCGATAGCGGATCAGCGGAATGTGGCCGACCTTCATCACGTAGTACGGCGTGATCGGCGGCAGCACGTCGGTGTCGCGCCATACGCCCGCGAGCGTCAGCGCGACGAGATGCGTCGAATGCGTGTGGACGATGCCGTTCGTTTCGGTGTTGCGCGCGTAGATACCGCGATGCAGCGCGAGCGTCTTCGACGGCTTGCCGCCCGAAAGCGGCTGGCCGTCGAGGCCGACCTTCGCGATGTCGTTCGGGTCGAGCCGGCCGAGGCACGCATCGGTCGGCGTGATCAGCCAGCCGTCGGCAAGCCGCGCGCTGATGTTGCCGGCGCTGCCGACCGCATGGCCGCGCGCGTACAGGCTCGCGCCGACGACGCAGATCTCTTCGCGCAGTTTCGCTTCGTCGCGCATCATGCGGCTCCGTCGAGCGCGCGCAGCGCCTTGTCGAAAAAGTCCACCGCGCCGAAGTTGCCGGACTTCAGCGCGAGGCCGAGCGGCTGCGCGTCGATGGTGGCGGTGGCCGGCACGCCGGGGTCGATCTGCGCGCCGATCTGCAGCGACTTCACGTCGAGCGCCTGCACGACCGCGCCGGACGTCTCGCCGCCGGCGACGACGAACTTGCGCACGCCGAGCTCGCGCAGGCCGCGGGCGATCGCCGCGAGCGTGCTTTCGACGAGATGGCCGGCCGCTTCGACGCCGAGCGCCTGCTGGACGGCCTTCACTTCGTCGGGCGACGTGGTCGCATAGATCAGCACGGGTTGCGGCAGGTGCGAGCGTGCGAATGCGAGGGCGTCGTCGACGACGGGTTCGCCGCGCGATGCCGCGAGCGGATCGATCCGGAAGCTCGGACGGCTTTCGCGCCACGCGGCGACCTGCGCGTTGGTCGCCTTCGACGCGCTGCCGGCGAGCACGGCCGACAACCCGTCGATGCGCGGCAGCGACGCCGCGTTGTCGCGCTCGGGCAGCAGCCCCGCGCGGCGGAAATTCTCCGGCAGACCGAGCGCGACGCCCGAGCCGCCCGTGACGAGCGGCAGGTTCGCGCACGCTTCTCCGAGCACGTGGAGGTCGTGGTCCGACAGTGCGTCGGCGATCGCGAAACGCGTGCCGTCCGCGCGCAGCGCGTCGACGCGCGCACGCACGGCGGCCGCGCCCTGCGCGATCGTGTCGTAGCGGATCAGGCCGACCTTCGCCGTCGTCTGCCGCTGCAGCACGCGCACGAGGTTCGCGTCCTTCATCGGCGTGAGCGGGTGGTGCTCCATGCCCGATTCGTTCAGCGGCACGTCGCCGACGAACAGGTGGCCGCGAAAGATCGTGCGGCCGTTCTCGGGGAACGCCGGGCAAGCGATCGCGAAATCGCCGCCGGCCGCATCGAGCAGCGCGTCGGCGACGGGCCCGATGTTGCCCGCGTCGGTCGAGTCGAACGTCGAGCAGTACTTGAAGAAGAATTGTCGGCAGCCCTGCGCGCGCAGCCACTCGTAAGCGGCGAGCGATTGCGCGACGGCGTCGGTGGCGGCAATCGTGCGCGACTTCAGCGCGACGACGATCGCATCGGCGTCGATCATGGTGTCGAGCGCGGCGCCGTCGGCGGGCACGCCGATCGTCTGCACGGTACGCATGCCGCTCTTGACGAGCATGTTCGCGAGATCGGTCGCGCCGGTGAAATCGTCGGCGATGCAGCCGAGCAGGGGACGGGAAGCGGAAGCGGTCATGGCGGGAGCGTCGTTCGAATCAGCGGGCGGGCGGCAGCGTGATGCCGGGGAAAGTCTTGATCACGGCGGAATCGTCCTCGCCGCCGTGGCCGGCGCTCGACGCGCTCATGAACATCTGGTGCGCGGTGGCCGACAGCGGCAGCGGGAACTTGCTGCGGCGCGCGGTATCGAGCACGAGGCCGAGATCCTTCACGAAGATGTCGACGGCCGACAGCGGCGTGTATTCGCCGTTCAGGATGTGCGGCACGCGGTTCTCGAACATCCACGAATTGCCGGCGCTGTGCGTGATCACGTCGTACAGCGCGTCGGCGTCGACGCCTTCGCGCAAGCCGAGCGCCATCGCCTCCGCGGCCGCCGCGATATGCACGCCGGCCAGCAGCTGGTTGATGATCTTCACCTTCGAGCCGATGCCGTGCGCGTCGCCGAGGCGATACACCTTGGCGGCCATCGCGGCGAGCACGTCGTCGCAACCCGCATACGCGGCGGCCGGGCCCGACGTCATCATCGTCATCTCGCCCGACGCCGCGCGCGCGGCGCCGCCGGACACCGGGGCGTCGAGCATCTGCAGGCCCGCGGCCTCGATGCGCGCGCCGAGCGCAACCGCGAAGTCGGGCGCGACAGTCGCGCTCGCGATCACCACGCCGCCCGGCTTCATCGCCGCGACCGCGCCGTGCTCGCCGAACAGCACCGTTTCAGTCTGCGCGGCGTTGACGACGAGCGTGACGACGACGTCGCACTGCGCGCCGAGTTCGGCCGGGCTCGCGCAGGCCACGCCGCCTTCGGCCGCGAACGCCTGCAGCACGGTGTCGCGCACGTCGCATGCGTGCACGCGGAAGCCCGCGCGCAGCAGCGAGCGGGCGACGCCCAGGCCCATTGCGCCGAGGCCGATGACTCCAACATTTCGTGACATGGTCAACCTTGATCGATTCGGGAAGAGGTTCGGGACGGTGGCGGCGCCCGGTCGGGCACCGCTGCCGGCTTCAGCAGATGCCGGCTTCCGCGAGACGGCGCGCGGCGTTGTACATGTGCGTGCGTGCCGCGTTGCGCGCCGCCATTGGGTCTCGCGCGCGGATCGCGTCGGCGATCGCCGCGTGTTCCTCGCGCACCTGCCGCGAGAAATCCTCGCGCGTCGCTTCGTTGCGCCGCGTGACCTTCACGCCGGCCTCGAGGTACTGGTTCAGGAACTGCAGCGTCTTCAGGAAATACGGGTTGCCGGTGACGGCCGCGATCGTGCGGTGGAACGCGACGTCTTCCGCGACGCCGTCGCGCCCTTCGGCCGCCGCGGCGTCGATCTTGCGCAGCGCGTCGTCGATGTCGGCCATGTCGTCGGCGGTGTGGTGCAGCGCGGCTTCGGCCGCGACTTCAGCCTCGATCGCGCGGCGCACCGCGAGCAGGTGCGGCAGCGAGCTGGCCTCGACGGCTTCCGCGTAGTCGATCCGCAGCGGCCGGATCGCACCGTGCTGGTTCACGTACACGCCGCTGCCCTGGCGCGGCTCGACCACGCCTTCGTTCTTCAGCCGCGAAATCGCCTCGCGGATCACGGTGCGGCTCACGCCGAATTCCTGCGCGAGCACGGCTTCCGTCGGCAACTTGCCGGTGGCCGAGAAGCTGCCGGCTTCGATCTGCTTGAGCAGCTGCTGCGCGACGTGGTCGCTCATCGCACGGGCGGGAATTTTCTCGAACATGGCGCTCTAGCTTGTAAGGTGATGTGGTCATCATACAAATTTGGACGAGCGTCAGCATCCGGAATAACCCTCGATCAACGTGGGAGAACATCGGCCAAGCTGATTGGAACCGGTTCCAATTGGAGGGGAACGTGCGGCGATCGTGCGCGGTTCGATGCGCGGCCGGAGGAGGAAAGGGAGCGCGCCGGCGACGGCGCGCGATCGTCAGTCGGCGATGTCTTCGACGGGATCGGCATCTGTTGCAACCGGCACCGCGACTTCCGCGACTTCTCCGCCGCGCTCGCGATAGGTGGCCGGCGGCACGCCGAACTGCTTGCGGAACTCCCGGCCGAGGTGCGACGCATCGGCGAACCCGCAGCTCGACGCGATATCGGCGACGGTGCGGTCGGAGCTGGTCAGCAGCCACGCGGCCGTGCGCAGCCGCACCTGCTTCGCGAACGCCTGCGGGCTCCTGCCCGTCTCGGCCTTGAACAGCCGCTCGAGCTGGCGCGTCGACATGTCGAGCTTGCACGCGAGTTCCTCGAGCGGCAGCGAGCGCCCGACATGTTGTTCCATCAGAAGAATCGCGCGCTTGACCTTCGGGTGCGTGGCCGGCTCGAGGCCCGGCGGATGCGGCTGCGGCGCATTGCCTTTCTGCATCTCGCCGACGAGCAGGATGCGCAGCGCCTTCTGCACGGTCGCGTGGTCGAAATGACGCAGCAGGATCGCGGCGGCGACGTCGATCGACGCGCGGCCGCCCGAGCAGGTGATGCGGCGCTGGTCGATCACGAACAGGCGGTCGGCGATCAGCAGGTCGGGATCGGCGCTCGGGAAGCGTTCGATGAAATCCCAGTAGTGGAACCAGCTCACGCAGGTGCGATAGCCGTCGAGCACCTTCGCGCGCATCAGCGTAAACACGCCCGTACAGATTCCGACGACCGTAGCGCCGGCCGTCGCCGCGCGGCGGATGAACTCGAGCGTTTCGGGGCCGGCTTGCGGCCCCGAGTGCAGCAGCCCGCCGACCACGACCACGTAGTCGAATGGTTCGGCCCCATCGAAGGTTTCCCACGGCGTGATCTGGATCCCGCAACTCGCGCGCACCGGCGCCAGCGTTTCGCCGATCACGCTCCACGCGCAGCGCACGGGCTTGCTGTAGTCGCCGTCGTCGGCCGACAGCCGCAGCATGTCGACGAAACCCGAGAAGGCCGTGAGCGTGAAGTTCGGCAGCAGCACGATGCCGAAGCGGATGCGCTGCGGCGCCGGTTCGGCGAGGGGGGAAGCGGGTACGTCGGGTGTCATCGCGGTCAATCTCGTCACGCCGGTAAGGCAGGTCTCACTCGTTTCACTCGGTTGCGGGGTACGTCTGCCGGGCGGTGCAGGCGCCGGCCGACTTGTGCTTTTGCGTCGCGAACCATCGCCAAAACGCACTTTCCGGCCGTCCTGCGCGGGGCTTGGCGGCGCTATCCCACGCCGATGCCGTTTTTGTTCTATCTGCCAATTTTACGCTTTGATGTACTGATGCCAACGACATTTCACGTACGCCCACCCAGAGGAAGCCAGATGAACGTCAGCGCGTTCGACCTGTTCAAGATCGGCATCGGCCCGTCCAGTTCGCACACGGTCGGCCCGATGATCGCCGCGTGCCGCTTCGCATCGCACATCGAGGACGCGAACCTGCTCGGCTTCGTGCGCCGCGTGCGGGTCGAACTATACGGCTCGCTCGGTGCAACGGGCAAGGGCCACGGCACCGACAAGGCGGTGCTGCTCGGTCTCGAGGGCCATCTGCCGGACACGATCGATCCGGACCTGATCGAGCCGCGGCTCGCCGGGATCCGCGCGGAGAAGTCGCTGACGCTGCTCGGCAAGCAGACGATCCGCTTCGACGAGAAGGAGAACATCGGCTTCTATCGCAAGCTGATGAGCGGCACGAGCATCGTTCACCCGAACGGGATGCGCTTCCAGGCGTTCGACGAGCACGGCCAGCTGCTCGTCGAGAAAGAGTATTACTCGGTCGGCGGCGGCTTCGTCGTCAATCGCGACGGCGATCGCGTGAACGGCGTGCGCGCGGCGGTCGAAGTGCCGTATCCGTTCCGTACCGGCGACGACCTGATGCGCCAGTGCCGCGAACACGGGCTGTCGATCGCCGAGGTGATGCTGCGCAACGAATGCGCGCTGCGTCCCGAGGACGAAGTGCGCGCCGGGCTGCTCGCGATCTGGCGCACGATGGCTGCATGCGTCGAGCGCGGCTGCAAGGTCGAGGGGGAACTGCCGGGCCCGATGCGCGTGAAGCGCCGTGCGGCCGAGATGAACGGGCACCTGCGTGCGCGTTCGGAGGAGTCGCTGCGCGACCCGCTGTCGATGCTCGACTGGGTCAACCTGTATGCGATGGCCGTCAACGAAGAGAACGCGGCGGGCGGCCGCGTCGTCACCGCGCCCACCAACGGCGCGGCCGGCGTGATTCCCGCGGTGCTGCACTACTACGTGAAATTCGTGCCGGGCTCGAACGAAGCCGGCATCGTCGAATTCCTGCTGACGGCCGCGGCGATCGGGATCATCTACAAGGAAACGGCGTCGATTTCCGGCGCGGAAGTCGGTTGCCAGGGCGAAGTGGGCGTCGCGTGCTCGATGGCCGCGGCCGCGCTCGCCGCGGTGATGGGCGGCACGCCGGATCAAGTCGAGAACGCGGCCGAGATCGGCATGGAGCACAACCTCGGCATGACCTGCGACCCGGTCGGCGGGCTCGTGCAGATCCCGTGCATCGAACGCAACGCGATGGGCGCGATCAAGGCGCTGAACGCGTCGCGGATGGCGCTCAAGGGTAACGGCCAGCACTACGTGTCGCTTGATTCGGTGATCAAGACGATGCGCGAGACGGGTGCCGACATGAAGACGAAATACAAGGAAACGTCGCGCGGCGGTCTTGCCGTGAACGTCATCGAATGCTAACGAAGGATCACTAACATGAGCCGCTACTCGATATTCAGCCTGTTCCGCAACGGCCTCTCGTATCACGAGAACTGGGAAAAGCAGTGGAAGAGCCCGGAACCGAAGAAGGAATACGACGTCGTGATCGTCGGCGGCGGCGGCCACGGCCTCGCGACCGCCTACTACCTCGCGAAGGAACACGGCATCACGAACGTCGCGATCCTCGAGAAGGGCTGGATCGGCGGCGGCAACACCGCGCGCAATACGACGATCGTGCGCTCGAACTACCTGTGGGACGAATCGGCCGCGCTGTACGAGAAGGCGATGAAGCTGTGGGAAGGGCTGTCGCAGGACCTGAACTACAACGTGATGTTCAGCCAGCGCGGCGTGATGAACCTCGCGCACACGCTGCAGGACGTGCGTGACACCGAGCGCCGCGTGAATGCGAACCGGCTGAACGGCGTCGACGCCGAATTCCTGACGCCCGCGCAGATCAAGGAAATCGAGCCGACGATCAACCTGAACAGCCGCTACCCGGTGCTCGGCGCATCGATCCAGCGCCGTGCGGGCGTCGCGCGTCACGACGCGGTGGCCTGGGGCTTCGCGCGCGGCGCCGACCGCGCCGGTGTCGACATCATCCAGAACTGCCAGGTGACGGGCATTCGCCGCGAAGGCGGCGCGGTGGTCGGCGTCGATACGGTGAAGGGCTTCATCAAGGCGAAGAAGGTCGCGGTGGTGGCGGCCGGCAACACGACGACGCTCGCCGACATGGCCGGCGTGCGCCTGCCGATCGAAAGCCACCCGCTGCAGGCGCTGGTGTCCGAGCCGATCAAGCCGGTGGTCAACTCGGTGATCATGTCGAACGCGGTGCACGCGTACATCAGCCAGTCCGACAAGGGCGACCTCGTGATCGGCGCGGGTATCGACCAGTACACGGGCTTCGGTCAGCGCGGCAGCTTCCACATCATCGAAAGCACGCTGCAGGCGATCGTCGAGATGTTCCCGGTGTTCTCGCGCGTGCGGATGAACCGCCAGTGGGGCGGCATCGTCGACGTGTCGCCGGACGCATGCCCGATCATCACCAAGACCGACGTGAAGGGCCTCTATTTCAACTGCGGTTGGGGCACCGGCGGCTTCAAGGCGACGCCGGGCTCGGGCTGGGTGTTCGCGCACACGATCGCCCGCGACGAACCGCATCCGCTGAACGCACCGTTTGCACTCGACCGCTTCTACACCGGCCACCTGATCGACGAGCACGGCGCTGCCGCCGTCGCGCACTAATCCCCGCACTGAAGGAGAAAGAAACATGTTGCTGATCGAATGTCCGTGGTGCGGGCCGCGCGCCGAATCCGAGTTCACGTGCGGCGGTGAAGCCGACATCGTGCGCCCGGTGGCGAACGAGAACATGACCGACCGCGAATGGGGCGAATACGTGTTCATGCGCGAGAACAAGCGCGGGCTGCACCGCGAGCAGTGGCTGCACACGCAGGGCTGCCGCCGCTGGTTCAAGGTCACGCGCGATACGGTGACCTACGATATCAAGGGCTACGAAAAGTTCGGCGGGGCTGCCAACGGCGCCGCTGCCGGCAACGCACACGAAGAGGGCACGAGCAAATGAGCCAGAAAGACCGCCTCGGCACCGGGGGCCGCATCAATCGCGCGATTCCGCTGACGTTCACGTTTAACGGCCGCACGTATCAAGGCTTCCAGGGCGACACGCTCGCGTCCGCGCTGCTCGCGAACGGCGTGCACTTCGTCGCGCGCAGCTTCAAGTATCACCGTCCGCGCGGGATCGTGACGGCGGACGTCGCGGAACCGAATGCCGTCGTGCAGCTCGAGTCCGGCCCGTACACGGTGCCGAACGCGCGCGCGACCGAGATCGAGCTGTACCAGGGCCTCGTCGCGACGAGCGTGAACGCCGAGCCGTCGCTCGAGAACGACAAGTACGCGATCAACCAGAAGTTCTCGCGCTTCATGCCGGCCGGGTTCTACTACAAGACCTTCATGTGGCCGCGCAACATGTGGCCGAAGTACGAAGAGAAGATCCGCGAGGCCGCCGGCCTCGGCAAGGCGCCCGAAATGCTCGACGCCGATCGCTACGACAAGTGCTACGCGCACTGCGACGTGCTCGTGGTCGGCGGTGGCCCGTCGGGCCTCGCCGCCGCGCATGCGGCCGCGACGGCCGGCGCGCGCGTGATCCTCGTCGACGACCAGCGCGAGCTCGGCGGCAGCCTGCTGTCGTGCCGCGCGGAAATCGACGGGAAGCCGGCGCAGCAATGGGTCGAGAAGATCGAGGCCGAGCTGCGCAAGCTGCCCGACGTGACGATCCTGTCGCGCAGCACCGCGTTTGGTTACCAGGACCACAACCTCGTGACGATCACGCAGCGCCTGACCGATCACCAGCCGGTGTCGATGCGCAAGGGTACGCGCGAGCTGCTGTGGAAGGTCCGCGCGAAGCGCGTGATCCTCGCGACCGGCGCGCACGAGCGTCCGATCGTGTTCGGCAACAACGACCTGCCGGGCGTGATGCTCGCCGGCGCGGTGTCCACCTACGTGCATCGCTACGGCGTGATGCCGGGCCGCAACGTGGTCGTGTTCACGAACAACGATCGTGCGTACCAGACCGCGCTCGACCTGAAGGCGTGCGGTGCGAAGGTGACGGTCGTCGATTCGCGTGCGTCGTCGAACGGCGCGCTGCCTGCCGCCGCGAAGCGGCAGGGCGTGACGGTGATGAGCGGTGCCGTGGTGACGGCCGCTTCGGGCAAGTGGCGCGTATCGTCGGTCGACGTCGCGTCCTACACGAACGGCCAGACCGGCAGCAAGTTGCAGTCGCTGCCGTGCGACCTCGTCGCGATGTCGGGCGGCTTCAGCCCGGTGCTGCACCTGTTCGCGCAGTCCGGCGGCAAGGCGTGCTGGAACGACGAGAAGGCGTGCTTCCTGCCGGGCAAGCCCGTGCAGGCCGAGGCGAGCGTCGGTGCGGCGGCGGGCGAGTTCGGTCTCGCACGTGCGCTGCGGCTCGCACTCGACGCGGGCGTCGAAGCGGCGAAGGCCGCCGGCTTCGCGGCTGCGCAGCGCGTGGCCGCGCCGCAGGTCGCCGAAACCGTCGAAGGCGCGCTGCAGCCGTTGTGGCTCGTCGGCAGCCGCGAGGACGCCGCACGCGGGCCGAAGCAGTTCGTCGACTTCCAGAACGACGTGGCGGCCGCCGACATCCTGCTGGCCGCACGCGAAGGCTTCGAGTCGGTCGAGCACGTGAAGCGCTACACCGCGATGGGCTTCGGCACCGACCAGGGCAAGCTCGGCAACATCAACGGGATGGCGATCCTCGCGCAGGCGCTTGGCAAGACGATTCCCGAAACGGGCACGACGACGTTCCGCCCGAACTACACGCCCGTGTCGTTCGGTACGTTCGCGGGCCGCGAGACCGGCGATTTCCTCGACCCGATCCGCAAGACGGCCGTGCATGAATGGCACGTCGAGCACGGCGCGCTGTTCGAGGACGTCGGCAACTGGAAGCGGCCGTGGTATTTCCCGAAGAACGGCGAGGATCTGCATGCGGCCGTGAAGCGCGAATGCCTCGCAGTGCGCAACGGTGTCGGCATCCTCGACGCGTCGACGCTCGGCAAGATCGACATCCAGGGTCCGGACGCGGTGAAGCTGCTGAACTGGATGTACACGAACCCGTGGAACAAGCTCGAGATCGGCAAGTGCCGCTATGGGCTGATGCTCGACGAAAACGGGATGGTGTTCGACGACGGCGTGACGGTGCGCCTCGCCGACCAGCATTTCATGATGACGACGACCACCGGTGGCGCGGCGCGCGTGCTCACGTGGCTCGAGCGCTGGCTGCAGACCGAATGGCCCGACATGAAGGTGCGGCTCGCGTCCGTCACCGATCACTGGGCGACGTTCGCGGTGGTCGGCCCGAAGAGCCGCAAGGTCGTGCAGAAGGTGTGCCAGGACATCGACTTCGGCAACGAGGCGTTCCCGTTCATGAGCTACCGGAACGGCACCGTCGCGGGCGCGAAGGCGCGCGTGATGCGGATCAGCTTCTCCGGCGAGCTCGCGTATGAAGTGAACGTGCCGGCCAATGCGGGCCGCGCGGTGTGGGAAGCGCTGATGGCGGCCGGTGCCGAGTTCGACATCACGCCGTACGGCACCGAGACGATGCACGTGCTGCGCGCGGAGAAGGGCTACATCATCGTCGGCCAGGACACCGACGGCTCGGTCACGCCGTACGACCTCGGGATGGGCGGGCTCGTCGCGAAGTCGAAGGACTTCCTCGGCAAGCGCTCGCTGTCGCGCTCGGATACGTCGAAGGAAGGCCGCAAGCAGTTCGTCGGCCTGCTGACGGAAGACGAACAGTTCGTGCTGCCGGAAGGCGCGCAGATCATCGCGAAGGACACGCAGGTGTCGACGGTCGATCCGACGCCGATGATCGGCCACGTGACGTCGAGTTATTACAGCCCGATCCTGAAGCGCTCGATTGCGCTGGCGGTGGTGAAGGGCGGCCTGAACAAGATGGGCGAGAGCGTCGTGATTCCGCTGGCCAACGGCCGCCGCATCACCGCGAAGATCTCGAGCCCGGTTTTCTACGATACCGAAGGGGTGCGCCAGCATGTGGAATGAAACGAGAAACCAGACGCCGGTGGCAGGCGCGGGCGTGACGCTTGAATCGCCGCTCGTCGGCTCGGCCGATGTGCTGAAGCCGCATCAGGCGCGCGCATCGAAGAAGTTCACGCTGCGCGAGCGGCCGTTCCTCGATCTCGTGAACGTGCGCGGCGAGCTGAGCGACCCGGCATTCGTCAGCGCGTTCGAGCGCGTGGTCGGCTGCCGGCCGCCGTCGGCGCCGAACACGGTGGCGCGCGCCGCCGAGTACGACGTGCTCTGGCTCGGTCCCGACGAGTGGCTCGTGCGCTCGAACGGGCCCGTCCAGGCGGGCGTGCTCGAGGCGCAGCTCGCGGAGGCCGTGCAGGGTTCGTACGCGGCGGCCGTCGATGTCGGCAGCGGCTACACGGTCGTCGAGGTCAGCGGCGAACGCGTGCGCGACGTGATCGCGCGCGGCTGCCCGCTCGATCTGCATCCGCGCGTGCTCAAGCCGGGCCAGTGCGCGCAGTCGCACTACTTCAAGTCGCCGATCACGCTGATCCCGACCGGCGACGATACGTTCGAGATCGTCCTGCGTCGCAGCTTCGCCGACTATTTCGTGCGGATCATGCTCGACGCCGCGGCGCCGCTCGCATCATGAAGCCGTTCGACGAACCGTTCGTGGCGATCGACGCGCCGCGCCTGCGCGGGCGCGGGTGGAGCGTGTTCGTCGACGAACTGAAGGTGCCCGCGCGCATCGGCATCCACGCGCACGAGCACGAGGCGCCGCAGCCGATCGTGATCGATGCGCGGCTCGGGTATCGCTGCGAGCCGAGCGAGCAGGGCGAGTGGATCGACTACGACGGCTACTGCGCGCGCGTCGCGTCGTTCCTGTCGCACAAGCCGCATACGCGGCTGCTCGAAACGCTCGTCGCCGATCTCGCGGTGCTGTCGTTTCGCGAATGGCCCGCGCTGGAGTCGCTGACGCTGTCGATGTACAAGCCGAAGATCCGGCCGGGGACGAAGCGCGTCGGCGTGTCGCTCGACTGGACGCGCGGGGATTACCTGCGGTGGACGGGGGCGGCGGGGCAGTTGTGAGCGAGTGATGCCCGCTCGCGGGCGATGCGGTCAATTCGAGGCGGCGGCGCGGAAGCGTCGCCGCGTTCGTTTTAATTCCTGAAATATCGGAATAATTGGGCTTTCGGCCGGCAATTGCCGCGACACCGATCCTGCGTGTTGCGGCTATCGCCCAAAAACGGCTTCGTTACGCCGCAGCCGCGCCGCTTAGCGCCGGATAGTCGACATACCCGCGCGCATCGCCGCCGAAGAACGTCTCGCGCTGCGCATCGTTCAGCGGTGCGCCGATCTTCACCCGCGTCACGAAATCCGGATTGGCGAGCACCAAAGGGAGCCGATTCCCGCCTATGCGATGACGGAAACGCGCCTGCTGCCCGCGAAGACGCAGCATTTCATCGAGTTTCTGCGCGCGCATTTAGCGCAGGCATGACGGGCGGCATGCACAGGCGTCCAATCGTCGATCACTTCTGCGCCGGTTGCGGCGCGTTCTCCAGCGCTTCCCATTTCTTCAGGATGCGCACGCGTGCCTGGCTGAAGTCGACCCAGCAGTTCATCCACGCGTCGCTCGGGATCATCTGCTGCGGATTGGCGGCTTTCACATAGTTGCAGGTGTCGCCGGCGAAGCGGGTCCAGCTGGCCTGAGACTTCGCGAGTTCGCCGGCGGCGTCGGGGTTGCGCCGTTTGAGCGTGCGCTCGAGCGACCGGTACGCGCTGTCGACTTCCTGCTGGTTGCGGTCGACCACGCAGGCCCGCACGTTGTCCATTGTCGGGCCTTGATGCTCGCAATCGACAGCGGCGATGGCGCAGGCGGGGCCGATCGCCAGCGCGGCGACAGCAAGGAAGCGGATGGCGTGGCGCATGGCAGGACCGTCGGGCGAAGGGGCGCGGTGTGCTTACTGGCGGTTGCGGGCCGACGCCGGGTTCGACGTCTCGCTGACCGGCACCATGCGGCCCTTCGTATCGTTCGGGGCTGTCGGGTTTTTGTCGGCGCTCGCATCGTCTTCGGGTTCGAGCACGAAGCGGAACGCGTCGACTCGCTGCATCACCTTCGCCGCATACGCATTCGATCCGCCGTAGCTCTTGAGCCCGGCCTGCACATTGCCGCCGGCTGCCCGCACATAGCCCGACAGGATCCTGGAGCCGGCCTCGACGTTCGCATTCGGCTCGGTCAGATCCTTCACGTTGCGCAGCAGGCCGCGGTGGGCGGCCGGCACGACCTGCATCAGCCCGGTCGCGCCATGCTGGCCGCGCGCCTTTTCCTGGAAGCGCGATTCGATCGAGATAATCGCGTAAACGAGTGCGGGAGGCAGCGAATATTTCGTCGCAGTGACGCTCACGATATCGGCGAGCCGCGCGGCGCGCTCCTTCGCGAGGCCGAATTTCTTCGTCAGGTACGAGGTGATGCGACGGTTTGCTTCGTTCGGCTGATCGTTGGCGTTGGCGAGCGGCGCAGATGCCGCGACCGGCGCGGATGCGGACGCTTCGGGCGCGGACGCAGACAGCGCGGGCGCCTGCTGCGCCGAAGCCTGTTGCGCAATGCCGAGCGAAAGCACGATCAGCCAGAAAAACCGACGTCGCATGGTGTAGTGCGGGGAAATGGGAGGCACATAGTATATCGGCCAATCGTCTGACGCGTTCGAGCACGGGCTCGAATGAAAGCATGCTGTAGGCTTGTATCGCCGCACGCCGTGCGCAGCCGGGATCGTTGCACGTACACGCATCGGAGTCCGGATCAAGCCCGTCCCGATTTTTTGTCGCGCCGTCTTTTTTGCGGGCAGAGCCGTGACGCCAGGTGCGTGCTACGGCCGCCGCGCACTCGCCACCCGTGCCAGCGCGCCGATCGCATCGCTGACCAGCACGGCGAGCAGCCCGACGATCACGCCGCCTTGCAGCACGAAAGCCGTGTTCGAGGTCTGCAGGCCCGCGATGATGACGTCGCCGAGCCCGCGCGCGGCCACCGTCGACCCGATCGTCGCGGTCCCGAGATTGATGACGACCGCGAGCCGGATGCCGTTCACGATCACCGGAAACGCGAGCGGCAGCTCGACGGAAACCAGTTGCTGCCAGCCGCTCATCCCCATCCCGCGCGCGGCGTCGACGACGTCGCGCGGCACGTCCTCGAGCCCCGCGATCGTGCTCTCGAAAATCGGCAGGAGCCCGTACAGAACGAGCGCGATCAGCACGGGTTTCAACCCGAAGCCGACGGCCGGCACGGCCAGCGCGAGCACGGCGACCGGCGGAAAGGTCTGGCCGATGTCGACGACGCTGCGCGCGACCGGCAGGAAATCCGCGCCAGCGGGGCGCGTGACCGCGATGCCGGCCGCGATCGCGATCAGCATGCCGATCAGGCTCGACAGCGCGACGGTGCCGAGGTGCGCGAGCGTGAGGTCGAGCAAGCTCGCGCGATCGTAGATGACCGGCGCGCCGTTGTCCGCGAACGGCGCGAACACGCCCTGCAGCCACGCGGGACGCAACAGCAGCACGAGCAGCAGCGCGAGCGCGGCCGCGCGCGCGACATACGCGGGCAGCCGCCGCGGCAGGAGTGAACGCGCGGGCCGCGTCGTCATGCAGGCTTCCTCGCGTGCGCGCGGATCGCGCCGAGCGTGATGCGGCGTGCATCGCGCCCGTTGCCGTCGTCGACCGGCAATGCGTCGACGCCGCGCCACAGCAGCTCGGACACCGCATCGCGCAGCGTGCGCGTCGCGGCGATCGGTTCGCCGTCGGCGTGACCGGATTCGGCCACCGCATCGATCGGCGTCAGCGCGAGCAGGCGCAGCGGCCGATCGACGCCCGCGACGAGCTGTTCGACCACACCTGCCGCCGGCTTGCCGAGAATCTCCGCCGGCGACGCGACCTGCAGCAGCCGGCCGCCGTCCATCACGGCGATCGTGTCGCCGAGCTTCAGCGCTTCCTCGATATCGTGCGTGACGATCACGACCGTGATGCCGAGGCGGCGCTGCAGCGCGTACAGGTCGTCCTGCGCCTTGTTGCGGATGATCGGATCGAGCGCGCCGAACGGCTCGTCCATCAGCAGCATCGCGGGCTCGGCCGCGAGCGCGCGCGCGACGCCGACACGCTGCTGCTGGCCGCCCGACAGTTCATGCGGCAGCTTGTCCGCGAATTCGGACGGCGCGAGGTGAAACAGTTCGAGCAGTTCGCGCACGCGCGCGTCGATGCGCGCGGCCGGCCAGCCGAGCAGGCGCGGCACGGTCGCGATATTGCGCGCGACGCTCCAGTGCGGGAATAGACCGTGCCCCTGGATCACGTAGCCGATGCGCCGCCGCAGCTGCTCGGGCGGAACGCTCGCGGTGTCGACGCCGTCGATGCGGATCGTGCCGCTGGTCGGCGCGATCAGCCGGTTGATCATCCGCAGCAGCGTCGACTTGCCGCTGCCCGATGCGCCGACGAGCGCGGTGATCGTGCCTTGCTTCATCGTCAGCGACACGTCGTCGACGGCGACGACGTCGCCGAAGCGTTTGCCGAGGCGTTCGATCTCGATCATGCGGTACGTCCCTTCGCGAGCGTGGTCGCGGCTTCGAACACGACGGCGGCTGCCAGCGCGAGGGCGATCGTCGGGATCGCGCCGAGCAGCACGAGATCGGCGGCCGATTGCCCGATCCCCTGGAAGATGAAGGTGCCGAATCCGCCGCCGCCAATCAGCGCGGCGACCGCGGTCAGGCCGATGTTCTGCACGAGCACGATGCGCACGCCGCTCAGGATCACCGGCAGCGCGAGCACGAGGTCGACACCGAGCAGCCGCTGCACGCGCGTCATGCCCATCGCGCGTGCCGCTTCGGTCACATGCGGCGGCACCTGCTCGAGTCCGACCACGACGCTCGACGCGATCGGCAGCAACGAGTAGAGAAACAGCGCGAGCACGGCCGGCGCGACGCCGATCCCGCGGATGCCGAGCGCGGCCGCGAGCGGCACGTGCGCGGCGAGCAGGCCGAGCGGCGCCATCATCAGCCCGTACATCGCAATGCTCGGGATCGTCTGCACGACATTGAGCACCGGCATCACGACGGTGCGTACCGGTGCGATCCGCGCGCATGCGATGCCGAGCGGCACGCCCGCGACGAGCGCGGCCGCGACCGAGCCGCCCGCGAGCGACACGTGCCGGGTGGCCTCGCGCCAGAAGTCGTCGCTGCGCACCGCGTATTCGCGCATCACGGAAAGGCCGTCCCACCAGCCGCTCGCGAGCGGCACCGATATCGCCGCGATTACGACCGCGAGCGCGACGAGGCGCCGCCACGGGCCGAATGCGAGCCGCGCGAGCGCGTCCGCAACGAGCACGGCCCACGCGAACAGCAGCAGCCAGACGCCTGCCGCGGGCGACACGCGCGCGAGCATGTCGTCGGGCGCGACGACATGCGCCGCGGCCGCGCCGACCGCATACGCGAGCGTCGCGAGCCACGTCGAGCCGGCCGCGAGCCGCCATGCGGGACGGCTCGCCGTCATCGCCCACAGCGCGCCGACGATCCACAGTGCAGCGAGCGCGGCACCCTGCGCGGACGGCAATGCGGCGAATACCGACAGCCCCGTGCCGGCCGCGATGCGGTTCGGCCGCAGTACCATGAACGGCATGCCGACCACCGCGACGATCGTCAGGACACCGATCAGGATGCCGACCTTGTCGAGCGTGATGCGCCGCGCGGACGCCACGGCGCGACCCGTCACTTGACGAAGCCCTTCGACTTCAGATAGCTCTTGGCCACGCCGGCCGCCGGTTCGCCATTGATCTGGATGCGCGCGTTCAGCGTCTGCAGCGTCTTCAGGTCGAGGCTCGCGAACACGGGCTTCAGGTAGTCGGCGATCTGCGGATGCGCCTTCAGCGCGGCTTCGCGAATCACCGGCGTGGGCGCATAGACGGGCTGCACGTGCTTGTCGTCGTCGAGCACGACGAGGCCGCTCGACGCGATGCCGCCATCGGTGCCGTACACCATCGCGGCGTTCACGCCGTCGGTCTGGTTTGCGGCGGCCTTGATCGTCGCCGCGGTGTCGCCGCCGGACAGCACGACGAGCTGGTCGGGTTTCAGCTTGAAGCCGTATGCCTTCTCGAATGACGGCAGCGCGGATGGGCTGTTCACGAATTCGGCCGACGCGGCAAGCTTCACCTTGCCGCCGCCCACGGTCCATTTGCCGAAATCGGAGAGGGTCTTCAGGTGCTGCGATTGCGCGACGGGCGCGAGCACGGCGACGCCCCACGTATTGTTCGCGGGCGCCGGTGTGAGCCAGACGAGATGGTTCGCCGCGTAGTCGAGCTTCTTCGCGGTGTCGTAACCCTGGCTTGCGTTCTTCCACGCGGGATCGTCGGCCTTGTTGAAGAAGAACGCGGCGTTGCCCGTGTATTCGGGGTAGATGTCGATCTCGCCGCTCGTCAGCGCCTTGCGTACGATCGGCGTCGTGCCGAGGGCGATCTTTTCGGTGACGGGGATGCCGTGGGCCTTCAGTACCTGCGCGATGACATTGCCGAGCAGGTTGCCTTCGGTATCGATCTTCGAGGACACCACGACGGGCGTGTCGGCATGCGCACCGGGCGCGACGACGGCGGCGGCGAGTGCGAGGCCCAGGATCCGGGCGGGCAGGGCGAGTTTCATCGAGGCCAATCTCCAGGACGGGGGCGTACGCCGAAAGTTACTTGACTGAGCCGGCTTTGGCAAACCGCGTGCGGCGGCGTGCCCACAGCCCGTGTGGGGATTACCCGCATCGGTCATGCGGGCTTGTTACACTGAAATCCGTTCCCGCCTGCGGACACTTGCTGACATGAAGCCAGAACTGCTGGTCCTCATCGCATTGCGCGGCGAAGCGCATCGCGAGATCGCCGCGTCGTTCGACGTGCGCCATGCCCCGACCGCCGAAGAACGCGAACGCGCGATCGCCGAACACGGCGGCACGATTCGCGCGGTACTGACCAACGGCAGCACGGGCCTCGCCGCTGCCGACATCGACCGCCTTCCGCGGCTCACGTTCGTGAGCGCGCTCGGCGCGGGTTACGAGCATATCGACGTCGCGCATGCGAAGGCGCGCGGCATCACGGTCGTCACGGGCGCCGGCACCAACGACGATTGCGTCGCCGACCACGCGTTCGCGCTGTTGCTCGCGACGGTGCGCGATGTCGTGCGGCTCGATGCGAAAACGCGCGCGGGCGTGTGGCGTGAAGGGCTGCCTATGCCGCCGAACGTATCGGGCAAGAAGCTTGGCATCGTCGGGCTCGGCAAGATCGGCGAGAAGTGCGCGCGCCGTGCGGCCGGCTTCGACATCGAGGTCGGCTATTACAGCCGTTCGCCGAAGGACGCTGCGCCATACCGCTATTTCGACCGGCTCGACGCACTCGCGCAGTGGGCCGATTTCCTGATCGTCGCGACGCCGGGCGGCCCGGGCACCCGGCACCTCGTCGATCGCGCGGTGCTCGACGCGCTCGGCCCCGGCGGCTTTCTCGTCAACGTGTCGCGCGGCAGTGTTGTCGATACCGCTGCTTTGGCGGACGCGCTGCGCGAGAAACGCATCGCGGGCGCGGGGCTCGACGTGTACGAAGGCGAGCCGGAGCCGCCGCGTGCGCTGACCGGTCTCGACAACATCGTGCTGACGCCGCATATGGGCGGTTGGTCGCCCGAGGCGCTCGACCGGTCGGTCCAGCAGTTTCTCGACAATGCCGCCAGGCATTTTGCCGGGCAGGCGGTGCTGACACCGTTGTGAGCGTGCCGTTCTGTGGTCAGGCCGCGGTCGATCCGGGCTTTGCAGAACGGCGACAAGCGGCCATGTGAATCCGCTGGCGACGCGCATCGGCGTCGCCTATTCGGACATGCGCTACCGGCGCGTGCGCGGCCGGCATCTCGACCTCATCGAGCAGGTTCAGTACTGAAACAAGAATCGGCACGAACAATGAGATCTGGAACGGCACGCCGTCACGGCGCCGGAGCAACAACGCGTTGCTCGGCTGAACCGATGAGCCGCGCACCGCCGGGCAACGCGCGAGCGAAGCACGGGGTGCGCGGCCACATTACAGCGTCAGGACGACACCAGCGGCACCGTGACCGACGTGCCTGCCGGATCAAGCGCGAGACCCGTGCCCGGTGTCGGCCGCAGCGTCGCCTCGTTGTCGCTCGACAGCACGACGAGGCCGAGCTTGTGACCCGCTTCGAGCTTGTAGTCGCGCGGCATGAACGTCAGCTTCAGGTCATACGGCATCCCCGGCAGCACGGGCTCCGAGAACCAGTCCGACAAGCGATTGCGCGGATCGGTCCATGCGCGCGTGACGATCGTCGCCGTGCCGTCCGGCGCGCGGTCGACCAGCAGCGCCGTCACGTTCGCGACGCCGGTGAAGGTCAGCCGCACGCGTGCGGTCGCGGTGCCGGACAGGCGCGTCGCGGCCGTGAACGGGGCCGTCTCGAAGTGGCCGCGATGCTCGCCGGTCGTAGCGTTCGCCAGCGTGAGCGCGGGGATCGACGCATCGTCGGTGAAGCGCGCGAGCGGGCCGCCGCTCGGCATCCGCAGCAGCGTGCCGGTGCCGGCGCCGTCGCCGCCCGCGAAATACGCGACCGGCGTGGCGTGCCGCGCGGCCCAGTCCGCTTCTTTCAGCAGCGTGCCGTCGGCCTGCTCGACCACCGCGCGCGGATCGCGGTCAACGCCGTTGTCGACGCCGATCAGGTAGCGCGTGAACCAGCGGTTCACCTCCGCGGTCCACGCATCGGCCATCGCCGGCACGCGGGTCGGGTCGGTATGCTTCAGCCGATGCAGCCACAGCTGCGTCGGCACGCCCTGACGCCGCATCGCGAGATACCACGACGTCGACTGGTCGGTGCGCACGTTGTCGTCGGTCAGCCCTTGCGCGACGAGTGCGGGCGCGACCGCGTACGCGGTCGGAATGTCACGCGCGGCCCAGAACGGCGAGTAGTTGCCGGTCTTGCGGTCTTCCTGCTGCAGCGCCTCGTCGATCAGGTGCGTGCAGCGCTCCGGATGCGCATTCGTCAGCAGCGCCTTGATATAGACGTCGACGTCCTCGCCCTGATAGCCCTCCGGCGCGCGCACGAGCCCGCCCGAGCGGTAGTAGCCGTACATGTTCGACAGCCCGGCGACCGGCACGATCGCGTCGAGCCCGCGCGTGCGCAGGCTCGCGACCATCTTCGGCAGCGTGCCGTCGTACGACACGCCGTACATGCCGACGTGGCCCGTCGACCAGTTCGCGACGACCGGCTTGCCGGTCGCATCCTTCGCGGTCGCATCGCGGCCGAGCCAGCGGATCACCGACGCCATCGCGACGGATTCGTCGCGCGTGAGGATCGTCGGGCAGCCGTCGGAACCGGCGGTGCCGAGCGAATCCGCATAGACGATCGTGAAGCCGCGCTGCACGAAATACCCTTCGATCCATGAACGGCCGGCCGCGGCCGCTTCGAGTTGCTGCAGCATCCGGACTTGCGGCGCGGCGGCCATGATCCGCGCGGACGCGCCGCCGGGCGCGGCTGCCGCCGCGGCGGGATGCGGCGTGCCGTCGAGTTCGACGTCGACGTCGTGGTTGGGGCTGTCGGCGAGCCCGGCGTAGTACGGGCTCGCGAGCACGATGACCGGCGTGCGCGCGCCGTTTGCGGTTTCGGACGGACGCACGATGCGCACGTGAATGCGGTCGCGCGTACCGTCGCCGTCGGAATCGACCGGCGTGTCGACCCACGCGTTCTCCTCGATCGTGCCGCCGGACAGCGACGGTTGTACCTGACCGTTGCTGATCACCGGCCGGTAGCGTCCGCCGCTGGCAGGATTCGCATACGGAACGCCGGAAGGCGACACGCGCCCCGATGCGTTGTCTGCCGAGGCAGCGCTGTCACCCTGTTGATCCTGACCTTGACTCTGCGCGAGTGCGGATACGCCCGCCACGCTGCCGCCGTCGTCACCGCCGCATGCGGCGAGTGTCGCCGCTGCGACGAGCGCGGGTAGCCACGCGCGACGCGATCCTCTGAAATGAAATTGCATTGCCGACCTCGTTCTTGTGATTGTGTGTGGACGACCGGTCCGCGATACACCCCCTGCGGGCCGGGCCGATTACTGCCTGCAACGAAGAGGAAACTGCACCATCGGGAAAGCGGCAGCGCCACGCATGCGAGTCACGCAGGACTGCGAATCAAATGCACGGAGCATGCCGCGCGTCCTTCCAGCTGAAACGGAACGACATCATTCGATGAAACGGGGATGTTGCGAGCTGCGGTGCTGCGCTGCGGAAACACGACGCGACGCGCGTGCGGCGACGGAATGAAACGGATCGGCGGTTTCGGCCGCGCCGCGCATCGTGATGGCTTGCCGGTTCGCGTTTGCTTTCCGGAAGCTTGCGCAAAACTTATCTCAGTGAAATCGTCGTGTCAAACTTTTTTAACCGCCGGTAAATAAAGTTTCAGCGGGTGGCCGACGGGGACGTGTGGTGCGATTGCGATGCGCATGTACGGCGACGTGCTTGCGCTTGCTCCATGTCGCATCGCCCGATGCAAAACGGGCGATGACGAATCGTATTCGCCACCGCCCGCCCGTTACGTGCCGTCAGCCTTTTCTTCCGGCACGCAGTCATGAACGCATGCGTGCCGTCACCTGTCGTCGGCCTTCGCCTGCAGATCCTTCAATCCCTGTATCACGACCAGCAGCGCGCGCCCGTGCTCGTCGGAGCCGTCCCATGCGTCGACGATCGCGTCGCGCAGCAGATCGTTGTAACGGCGGCGCACCGGGCCGGTATCGACGCCGTAGAAACTGCATAGCTTGTTGAATGGCCCGCTGCGGCGCAGCCGATGCCCGTTCGACAACCGAAGGCGCGAGACGGTCGGCTGGCTGACCCCGGAAAGTCGCGCAATTTCGCTGGACGAGCGCGTGTCCGCCATCAGACGGCGTAACAGGTCTTGTACAGGAAAATCGTGGTCCGGGGCTTCCATGCGATGCATTATACCTATACAGTTACGGTTGTTGAATGGGCTTGCTGTCACCAGCGAGGCTGTATCCCGAGAAAGTCGATGACACTGAAACATCTCCCTCCCACGTTCTGCTGGACGAAGATCGGTACCGAGTCCGGCGAGGAACTGCCGACCGTCGTGCTCCGCAAGGAATGGGAGCGCCGGCTCGGGGGCGGGCGTTTTCTGTGGGGCATCAACCAGCCGCTCGGCAGCAGCGCGCAAGTCGCCGCGCATCGCACGGGCTCGCTGCTCGCGCTGTTTTCGCCGGTCGCGGCGCGCACGCGTTCGGGCGAGCGCAGGCGCGAGGACGCGCTGCTGTGGAATGCATGGGTCGATGCGAGCGGCCAGGTGCGGCCGCTGCCGCCGCACACGTTCATCGCGAGCCGCTCGACGCTGCCGTCGGGCCGGCGCCGCGAACAGCACTACGCGCTCGTCTGCGTATCGTCCACCGCGCTGACGGTCGGCACGCAGTTGCGCGTGTTCCCCGATCATCTGCGCAGCGTGAGCACCGGCAAGCCGCTCGGCGTCGCGCAGGGCGCGGCCGTGGTCGACTGCATCGGGCGTGCGAAGGAGCAAACCGGCAAGAGCTATCCGCTCGCGCTGTCGGTCGAACTCGAAGCGCCGTATTTCGTGCGGCTCGCGCAGCCGTGCGTGCTGAAGGCGCGCGATCTCGCCGACGTGAACAAGGCGACGCGGGCCGGCGATTTCGATCGCTTCGTCGAACTGGTCGCGCGCTTGCGCGGCCGGTCGCCGACGGATGCCGTGCGCGGCGTCACGCGCGACCTGTTCGACGTGCCGCCGATCGAAACGGCCGCCGCCTACGTCGCGCCCACGCATGCCGGCCGGCTGCGCAGCCGGCCGGCGGTCGAGCATCCGCGCGAGCTCACTGGTGATCTGTTCGATCTGTCGTCTGAAGCGGCCGCGTTCGGCGGTCTCGCGCATCCGCGCATCGGGCGCGCGTGATGTTGGCGCCGCTCATGGGCGGCGCGCGATGCGGGAAGGAAAACTGATGCACGCGCAACGACCCGTGCCTGTGTGGCCGCCATTTCGGCGCGCGCAAGAATTTGTTGCAATCTCGCCGTAGCGGATTGGCGAGCGTCGCGCGACAATCGCCACGGAAGCACGCCGCACGGCGGACGTGCGTCGACAGCCTGCCTGCCGTCGTTCACGCCGCCGACATGCGCAACACGCACACTGAGCGTCGGCTTGCTTCACACAGCAACCAGAGGGAGAAGTGTCGATGTCGACCCACATCTGTTCGCGGGAAGCACGGGCCGCCCAGCGCTTCGTCGAAGCGACGCGCAACGTCGATCAGGCGTTTCGCGCGGTGCGCGGCGAAAGCGACGACGACATCTCGTCCGGCGAATATGCACGCGCGATGTCGCGTCTCGATCGCGCGCTGGACGAACTGGCGCGTGCGCAGGAATTCTTCGATCGCGTGGTGAACGCCGACGCGACGCACGGCAACTGAATTCGCGGTTTCTGCTTCCGCTTTCATCGCCGTCGCTTTCCGTTTTTCGTTTTCGTTTGTTTACCGCGTCGCGCCACGCCCGGCGTGCCACCGCGTCAGCAGACGCACCTCACACCTTTCGCCCTTCGACCGGATAGCCGGGATCCGTATAACCGTGCGTCGACGCATGCCCCGGCGGCACCAGCGAATCGACGAAGCGTTCGTCGTCGGGACCGAGCTCGAGCGTCAGCGCATCGATATAGCTGTCCCAGTGCGCCTCGGTGCGCGGCCCGGCGATCGTCGAGCTGACGATCCGGTTCTTCATCACCCACGCGAGCGCGAACGCGACGGACGTCGTGCCGCGCGCCGCGGCATGCGCGGCCACCTGCTGTGCGATGTGCAGCGACTCGGGCCGCCATTCCGTCTGCTGGATGCGCCGATCGCCGCGGCCCGCACGCGAATCGGCGGGCGGTTGCGTGTCCGGCGCGTATTTGCCGGTGAGCACGCCGCGCGCGAGCGGGCTGTACGGAACGACGCCGATGCCGTAATGCGCGGCCGCCGGCAGCTGTTCGACCTCGGCCGTGCGATCGACCAGGTTGTACAGCGGTTCGCTCGCCACCGGACGATCGATGCCGAGCTGGTCGGCGATGCGCACGATTTCGGCGATGCGCCAGCCCTTGAAATTCGACAGCCCGACGTAGCGCACCTTGCCTTGCCGGATCAGGTCGGCCACCGCGCGCATCCCTTCTTCGAGCGGCGCATCGGTCAGCGTGCGATGGAAATACAGGATGTCGATGTAATCGGTGGCGAGCCGCTGCAGGCTCGCGTCGACCGATTCGTAGATCCATTTACGAGACTGGCCCTGACGGTTCGGCCCGGCATCCGGTCCGGCCGGGTAGCCGAACTTCGTCGCGACGACCCAGCTGTCGCGATGCCGCGCGATCGCGCGGCCGACGATTTCTTCCGAGCGTCCGGCGTGGTAGACGTCAGCCGTGTCGATGAAGTTGACGCCCTGGTCGAACGCCTTGTCGATGATGCGCGCCGACGTCGCTTCATCGGTTTCGCCGCCGAACATCATCGTGCCGAGACACAGCGGCGACACCTTCAGCGCGCTGCGCCCGAGATAGCGGTAATCCATGCAAGAGGCTCCATGCGGGCGAGCGCCCGTGTTGGTTAGACATCGACGATGGTAGCCACCGGCGTGCTTGTCGATAATCCCCGGTAATGTGCATGCACTTATCGAGCCGCTTCATGAATGGCCGGGATGGCGCAGCGCATCGACGATCAGCGCGAATGCGCGGGACGATTGCCGCCGGCTCGCGTAGTACAGGTGATGGCCCGGAAACGTCGGACACCAGTCGTCGAGCACGCTGACGAGCCGGCCGGCTTCGACGTGCGGTGCGGCGAGTTCGGCCGGCACGTAGGCGAGGCCGTAGCCGGCGAGCGCGGCGTCGAGCATTTCATAGGTGCCGTTGAACGTCACCTGGCCGTCGACGCGCACCTGCAGCGTGTCGTCGCCGCGCGCGAGTTCCCACGCGTACAGCGCGCCGTGCGTCGGCAGGCGCAGGTTGATGCAGTCGTGCGCGACGAGATCCTGCGGCGTCGCCGGCGGCTCGCGTTCCGCGAAATACGCGGGCGCGCCGACGATCGCCATCTTGAGGTCGGGCGAGATGCGTACCGCGATCATGTCCTTTGCGACCTGGTCGCCGAGCCGCACGCCGATGTCGAAGCGTTGCGCGACGATGTCGGACAGCCCGTAGTCGGTCACGAACTCGACCTTCAGGTCGCGGTAGTCGCGCAGGATCGGCGACAGCCTCGGCCACAGCAGCGTGCGGATCACGTAGTCGGTCGCGTTGATGCGCACGGTGCCGGCCGGCTTGTCGCGCAGCTCGGCGAGCGCCGACAGTTCGTCCTCGATTTCGTCGAAGCGCGGCGCGAGATTCTGCAGCAGGCGCTCGCCGGCTTCAGTCGGCGCCACGCTGCGTGTCGTGCGCGTGAGCAGCCGCACGCCGAGGCGCGTCTCGAGCGCACGGATCGTATGGCTGAGTGCGGATTGCGACACGCCGAGCCGGGCGGCGGCGCGCGTGAAGCTGCGCTCGCGCGCGACGGCGATGAAGGCGAGCAGGTCGGCAAAGTTGTCGCGCGGCATGGAGGAAGTCGGGTGGTCGATGCCTGCGCATCCTACCATCGGGGCTGCCGCGCGATGCGCCGGCGCGAGGGCTCGGCAACGCGGCAACGCTGCCGCGTGCGTCAGCCGGCCTGCGTCATGCGCGCTGGATGGCTCGCGATGCGGGTGTGCGGATCCTACGCATAGCCGCCGTGCTGGAACGACGTCGCGAAGAACCGCATCTGGTAGCCGATCGCATGCGCCCAGTAGTCCCACGTATGGCCGCCCGGACGCTCCGCATAGTCGTGCGGCACGCCGAGCGCGACGAGCCGTTCGTGCAGCGTGCGGTTCGAGCTGACCAATGCGTCGTCGCGGCCGCAGTCGATCGTCAGGTCCAGATGCGCGCGGACGAACGCGCGCGCGCTTTCGACGATCGCGTTGCGGTTCCAGAACGACGCATGGCGGCCGGGGTCGCCGAATACGTGGTCGATGCCGGGTTCGTCCTCGCAGCAGCGCGGATCGACCGCGCCGCTGATGCTGCCGACCGCACCGAACGTGTCGGGCCGGTCGAGCGCGATGCGCAGCGCGCCGAAGCCGCCCATGCTGAGACCGGTGATCGCGCGCGCGCGCTTGGTCGCGATCGTACGGAAGTGCATGTCGACATAGGACACGACTTCGTCACCGACGAAGGTTTCGTAGCGGCTGCCCGAGTCGAACGGGCTGTCGATGTACCAGCTTTCGTGGCCGCCGTCGGGCATCACGAGGATCACGCGGTAGCGATCGGCCAACGCGGCGATGCGGGTGTTGGCGGTCCAGTCGGTATGGTCGCCGCCGGAGCCGTGCAGCAGGTAGACGACCGGAAAGCGTTCGACGCCGCGTTCCGGGCCGTGGCGCAGGCGTGCGTAGTCGTCGGGCAGCACGACGGTCGCCTTCAGCGTCTCGTTCATCGCGGCACTCGGAATCGCGACGACCCGCGCCTGGAAGGCGATGGCCGGGCCCGCGACGGCGAGCAGCAGCACTAGCCACAACGCGCGTATCAGGTTCATTGCGCCTCGCATCGGGAAAACCCTGTACGGCGACTCTAGCAACCGCGCCTTTCAACCATATTTCGGCGAAACCTACGGGTTGTCAGGTGGCTGGCGCGCAGCCAGACGGCGGGGCAGCCGGGTGCATCAGCCGAAACAGCGCGCGAGCGTCTCCCGCAACGCGGCCGGCCGCTCGGCCGGTATCAGGTGCCCGCAGTTGGCGATCGTTTCGAAGCCGGCACAGCGTGCGAGCGCCCAGTCCGGCACATGCCAGCCCGCACGTGAGCGTTCGCCGGCGACGAGCCACACCGCATGGCGCTCGAATACTTCCGCAAGCGCCTGCAGATAACCGGATTCGCCGGTCGTCCCGACGACCGAGCGGCCCATCGCGCGCAGCGTCGCTGCCGGCTGATGCGCAAGCCAACGGCGCGCGTCGTCGAGCTGGCGCGGCGACGGATCGTCGATCGCGCCGCGCAGCCAGCCGAGCGGGTCGCCGCGCAGTGCGTCGAGCATCGCGTCGGCTTGCGCGGGCGACATGCGGCCGACCGACGCCGACCAGAACGCATCGTCGAGCGTGAAGTTGCCTTCGACGTTGGCGATGCGGCGCACGCGTGCCGGATGCGCATGCGCGAACAGCATCGCGATCGCGCCGCCCACCGAGTGACCGACGAGGTCCACCGGCTGCGCGCCGTAGTGCGAGTCGACGGCCTGCCGCACGTGCTCGACCTGCGCGGCGAGCGTGATCGCGTCGAACGGCGCGGCGCGGTAGATACCGTACCCGAGCAGGTCGGGGGCGAGATGCGGGCCGGGCCATTCGGGCACGTCGAACGTACCGATGAAACCGTGGACGAAGACGACGGGCGGGGTGGGGGCGCTCATTCGGCAGCCGGGGAAGCAAGGGGCGGCAATTCGAGTTCGGCGAGCAGTTCGTCGAGTTCGAGCACGTGCGTGAGGTCGTGGTCGAATAGTTCGCGCACGAGCTCGTCGAGCGACATCCGGCGCATGCCGTCACGCAGCCCGCAGCGTGCGAGTTCCGCCGGTTGCAGCGCGGCCGCCGTCGCGCACAGCGCGGCGCGTCCGGCGCGGAACGCGGCGAGCGCGTCGTCGAGCCGCTGAGCGAGGTAGTCGCGCTGCGCGGCGAGCGCAGTGCCGTCGACGGACGCGATCACCGGCAGCGCGTGCGTGCGCACGGCATCGATGCGTTCGGCGAACACCGCGTCGAGGTCGCGCAGGTGGCACGCATGTTCGACCAGTGCGAATCCCGTGCCGGCCGGGCGGCGCGTGACGAGCGCGGCGGGAACGTGCGCGGCATACGCGGCGACTCGGGCAGGCATCGTGGCCAGCGCGGCGACGACGTCCGCGAACGGGCGCGCCCGCGGATATGCGCTGAATACCGCGCCGTAGCTGAACAGCGCGCCGCCAAGCCGGCCGCGCGGCTGTACGACGTCGTGCCCGTGGCGGCGCATCACGTCGGCGACCATCGCGCCGCAAAACTGCCGGGCCGTCGTGTCGGCTTCGATTTCGGGGAATTTGCGCGCGATCTCGTGCTGGATCGCGCCGATCGCGGCGACGCCGACACGCGACAGCGCCGCGAATTCGACATAGCGCTCGGGCTGCGCAATCAGCGCTTCGAGCTGCGCGCCCAGCGGCGTCGCGCGAAAACGGTCGAAACGGGAATGCACGACGATAGGGCCTCGCCTAGTAACGTGACAAAACGATACGTTACTGGGTGGGATGCCGTCAATCGCCGTCGACCCGTTTATTCGGAGAATCCGGCCGGCACACCCGCACCCCACCCGCACCGGCGCCCGGCCCGGCTCATGCGTCGTGCTTGCGATCCATCTCCGCGCGCAGCCGCGCTTCCTGTTCCTGAAGCTCCGGCGTGAATGCTTCGCCGAAGTCCTCGGGCGAGAAGATCGGCCGGATCTCGATGTCCGACTCGGTCGGCATCGGATTCGGGCAGCGCTTGACCCATTCGACGGCTTCTTCCATCGACTTCACCTGCCACAGCCAGTAGCCGGCGATCAGTTCCTTGGTCTCGGCGAACGGGCCGTCGACGACCGTTCGGTCCTTGCCGGAGAAATGCACGCGCTTGCCGCGCGAACTCGGATGGAGGCCTTCGCCGGCGAGCATCACGCCGGCTTTCACCAGTTCCTCGTTGTACCGGCCCATCGCGGCCAGCAGTTCGGTATCGGGCATCGCGCCCGCTTCGGAAGAGGCCGTTGCCTTGACGATCACCATGACGCGCATTGTCGTTGCTCCTTGAACGTGAAAGGGGGAATCCGCTATCGGCCGGCCGTGGGGGCCGGCAAATCGATCGGTTACGACACTACGACGCGCGACGTTCGCGCGAATCGACATCGCGTACAAAAAATTCCGGTGACCGGTGAAGCGCCGCGACGCATTCGGCGTCGTCCGAGCGGCAACGGGTGCCGGAAAGGTTCGCGGGCTCGACGACCGACGCCGTGGCCCGCATCCGCCGCACGCATGCCGACACGTCACCCGCTCACGCCGCCTTTGGATGCGCGTCGAGCATGTCGCGGATCCGGGCCGCGAGTTCGTCGCGGCGGTACGGCTTGCCGAGCAGCATGACGCCGGGGTCGAGCCGCCCGGAGTGGAAGATCTCGTCGCGCGTGTAGCCGGACGTGAACAGCACGGGCAACGGCGGCGTGCGCTGCGCCGCACGGCGCGCGAGTTCGCCGCCCTTGATGCGGCCCGGCATGATGACGTCGGTAAACAGCAGGTCGATATGCGTGTCGCAGTCGAGTATCTGCAGCGCGGCTTCGCCGTCGGACGCGGTGACCACCTTGTAGCCGAGCTGCGTGAGCATGTCGACCACGGTCAGCCGGACCTCCGCGTCGTCCTCGACGACCAGGATGGTTTCGCGGCCGCGCGCGGCATCGTGCTGCGGTACGCGGGCAGGCTCTTCGGCGCAGTCATCGTGACAGCGCGGAAACGTGAGCCGCACGGTCGTGCCCTGGCCCGGCGTGCTTTCGATCGACGTATGGCCGCCGCTTTGCTTGACGAAACCGAACACCATGCTGAGGCCGAGCCCGGTGCCTTCGCCGTCCGGCTTGGTCGTGAAGAACGGTTCGAACACGCGCTCGAGCACGTCGGCCGTCATGCCGGCACCCGTATCGCTGATCTCGAACGTCACGTATTCGCCGGCCGGCAATGGCGAGCGCCGTGCGCCGCCGGCCTGCGCGGGATGCGCGTCGTTGTACGCGGCAATCGTCAGCGTGCCGTCGCCGCCCATCGCATCGCGCGCATTGATCGCAAGATTGAGCAGCGCGTTCTCGAGCTGGTGCCGGTCGGCGAGCACGTTGCCGACATCGGGCGCCAGCGCGGTGACGATCCGCACGGTTTCGCCGAGCGCGCGGTGCAGCATCTCGCTCATCCCGTGGATCAGCTGGTGCGGATTGAGCACCGTCGCCGACAACGGCTGGCGCCGCGCGAAGGCCAGCAGGTGCGACGCCAGTTGCGCGCCGCGCCGCACCGCGTTGTTCGCGCTTTCGATTCGCGGCTGCGCGCTCGCGCGCTCGCCGAGCTCCACGGCCAGAATCTGCAGGTTGCCGCTGATCACCTGCAGCACGTTGTTGAAGTCGTGCGCGATGCCGCCGGTCAGGCTGCCGATCGCTTCCATCTTCTGTGAGTGACGCAACTGCTCCTCGACGGCCGCGCGCTCGGCGATCGCATCGGCCACGCGTTGCTCGAGCGTTTCGGTCAGGCGGCGCAGCGCATCGTTGGACGACTGCAGCGCCGCTTCCGCCCTTTCGCGATGACGCGTGGCGAGCACGCGTTCGGTCGTCTCGATCACGACGGCGAGCACGCCGCCCGGTGCGCCATCGTCGTCGGGCAGCGGGCTGTAATGCAGATCCATCCACACGTCTTCGGGGCGCCCGCTGCGGAGCAGCACGAGCTCCTTGTCGCGATACGACAGCGTGCCGCCCGCGAGGCAGGTGTTCATCACGTTGCGGTTGAACTCGGCGACCTCGGGCCAGCCGAGCTCGACCGGCTGGCCGAGCAGATAGGGGTGGCGCCCGCCGGCGAACCCGGCATACGCGTCGTTGTAGATCATGTAGCCGGGCCGGCCCCACAGCATCACCAGCGGCAGCGGCGACGCGAGCACGGTGCGCACGGCAGCGACGAGGCTCGCCGACCAGCCGTCGAGCGGGCCGAGGCCGGTGGACGACCAGTCGAAGGCAGCGACGCGCCGGGCCATTTCGCCTTCCCAGCCCGGGCAATCATGATGCTGCGCGAATAATTCGGCATGCATGGAAACGCTCCGTTAATGACATGGCGGCCGCGGCCTGGCGCGGCGAGTCGCGTGAGCCGATTCATTCTAGTGCAGATCGATCGCGCGGCGGGGCTCCGGAAACGCCTGTCAAAACTGGTATGCTGACCAGCATCACGTTCATGTGGAGGGCGCCATGGCAACGAAGGAAGTCTCGAAGAAAAAATACCTCAAGATCCTGAACAAACGCCTGCGGGCCGAGCCCGATGCGCCGGCCGGCGCGTCGTTCGTGTTCTTTCCAGTCGGCGCGAAGGCCCGGCATGCGACGGGCGTCGCCTCCGGCGAGCCGCACAGCAAACGTGAGCTCGCGGTAATGGCCGCGGTCCAGAGCAAGGCGGCCGCCGAATTCGTCGTGACCGGCGCCTGAGCGGCCACGGCCGGCCGCACGGCGCCGCGCGCGCTACGCCGCCGCGGCCGCCTCGCAGTGGGCGATGACACCGGCGATTACGCGCGGAATGTCGTGCGTGATCGCCGGGCCGTGCATCGGCAGGATGATGTCGAGATCGAGCGCCTGGATGCGGCGCAGCGCGCGCGCCAGGTGTGCGAGCGACGGCAGGTAGTCGGAGCGCGTGATTGCATCGAGGATCTCGGGCAGAGGATCGTCGGCGTCCTCCCGGCCGAAGCGCATCAAAATGTCCGACGACAGCAGCGCCTTGTACGCCGGCAGATACACGACGAGCGCATCCCACTGATGCACGTGTGTCGTGAAGACCGGCACGACGCCGGTGCCCGACAGCGTCGTCGGCTCCCCATCCTTCAGCGGAATCGCGCGCACGCCGAATACGTCGGCGAGCCCCCATGTACACATCGGATGTCCGTACGCGACGAGCGCCGGGTTGGCCGCGAGGAAATCGGGCAGCGCGCCCATTTCGTCGGCCTCGAAGTGCGGGACGATCACGCTGCTGACCATCGACGGCGCGATGCCGACGCCGTCGAGCGCCGCGCTCAGCTGCGTGAAATTGGACCGGGTGCCTGTTTCGACGCACAGCACGTCGCCGTGCGGCGATCGCACGAAGAACTGGCTGAAGCACAGGTTCAGCGTGTCGACGTAGGTCGTCGCGCGAAACAGGCCGTCGCGAACGGCGTCGATTCGGGAGGCGCTCATCGGGGTCCTCGCGCAGGGAATGGGGCGGGAGCCGCGCCGCCCGTGCCTCGCTGGTTGCGGTGCGGCAGGCGGCAGCAGTCGATCTTCCGATCCAGTCTAGCAGCGCCGCTCCCGATGCGCGAACCGGCGATTGCAGCTGCCGTGCTGCGTGCACGGCAGCACGCGCTGCGTCAGTTCTTCAGCTTGTAGCCGGTGCGGAACATCCACGCGACGATCGCGAGCAGGATCGCGAGGAACAGCGTGGTCGCCGCGAGGCTGATCCCCACGTGCACGTCGGCCAGCCCGTAGAACGACCAGCGGAAGCCGCTGATCAGGTAGACGATCGGGTTGAACAGCGTGACGATGCGCCACGCGGGCGGCAGCATGTCGACCGAATAGAAGCTGCCGCCGAGGAACGTGAGCGGCGTGATGATCAGGAGCGGCACGAGCTGCAGCTTCTCGAAGCTGTCGGCCCAGATGCCGATCACGAAGCCGAACAGGCTGAAGGTGATCGACGTCAGCACGAGGAACAGCACCATCCAGAACGGATGCAGGATGTGCAGCGGCACGAACAGCCCGGCCGTCGCGAGGATGATCACCCCGAGCAGCAGCGACTTCGACGCGGCCGCGCCCACATACGCGATCACGATCTCCCAGTACGACACGGGCGCGGACAATATCTCGTAGATCGTGCCGGTGAAGCGCGGGAAGTAGATGCCGAACGACGCGTTCGAGATGCTCTGCGACAGCAGCGACAGCATCACGAGGCCCGGCACGATGAACGACCCGTAGCCGATTCCGTTCACGTCGCTGATGCGCGAGCCGATCGCCGAACCGAACACGACGAAGTACAGCGACGTCGAGATCACCGGCGCGATGATGCTCTGCATCAGCGTGCGGCGCGTGCGGGCCATTTCGGCGCGATAGATCGCGCGGATGCCGTGGAAATTCCAGTTCGCCATGTGCGTTACGCCCCTTGTGCGCCGTTGCGGCGGTTGTCGATCAGGCTGACGAAAATATCCTCGAGCGAGCTCTGCGTCGTATGCAGGTCGCGAAAGCCGATGCCGGCCGAGCCGAGCGCGTTGATCAGCTTCGCGATGCTCGCGTCGTCGCGCTGCGAGTCGTACGTATAGACGAGCGCGGCGCCGTCGTCCGCGCGTTCGAGCCCGAACGTGGCGAGTTCGGCCGGCACGTCCGCGAGCGGGTGTTCGAGCTGCACGGTCAGCTGCTTCTTGCCGAGCTTGCGCATCAGCTCGCGCTTCTCTTCGACGAGCACGAGTTCGCCGCCGAGGATGATGCCGATCCGGTCGGCCATTTCCTCGGCTTCCTCGATGTAGTGCGTGGTCAGCAGAATCGTCACGCCGCTGTCGCGCAGCGAATCGACGAGCTTCCACATGTCGCGGCGCAGCTCGACGTCGACGCCTGCAGTCGGCTCGTCGAGGAACAGGATGCGCGGCTCGTGCGCGAGCGCCTTCGCGATCATCACGCGGCGCTTCATGCCGCCCGACAGCGTCATCAGCTTGTTGTCGCGCTTGTCCCACAGCGACAGCGCCTTCAGCGTCTTCTCGATGTGCGCGGGATCGGGCGCCTTGCCGAACAGGCCGCGGCTGAACGACACGGTCGCCCAAACGGTTTCGAACGCGTCGGTCGTCAGCTCCTGCGGCACGAGGCCGATCATTTCGCGCGCCGCGCGATACGCGTCGCGGATGTCGTGGCCGCCGACCGTCACGCGGCCCTCGGTTGGCGTGACGATGCCGCAGATCGAGCCGATCAGCGTGGTCTTGCCCGCGCCGTTCGGCCCGAGCAGCGCGAAGATCTCGCCCGGGCGGATGTCGAGGGTCACGTGCTTCAGCGCCTGGAAGCCGGACGCGTAGGTCTTGGAAAGGTCGGAGACGGAAAGGATCGGTTGCATGCTCACGGATGGCACGGCCGGTCGGTCCGACGCCGCGCGCCGCACGTGCCCGGCGCCGGCGCCGCGAGGCGGGCGGGGTCGGGGGCGGCATGGCGAACGGGCGTCATGTCGAACGGCGTTGGGGTGCGGGATCGCAGGACCGCCATATTAGCAATCGGCAGATGGAAATGCATGTTGATGGAAAGGCCATGCGATGCCGGCGCGGGATTTGCGGGAATTGCACGTGCGTCATTCAATAAAGGGATGCTTTATTTGAATCAAGCGAACAATGCGCGTCGTTTTCGCTGGTCCGGTGCGCGAGTTGGCCGCTGTCATCCCATGCACGTTTCACCGCGCCGGTATTTGTCTGAGCAAATAAATTGAAGGCTGTTTGAAAAACTGTCAAGCAGCTTGAACACACTAGGATTGCGCGGTTCGGGCCCGTTTGGAACTCTGCATCCATTTACTTGTGCGGATCGTCCGATCATAGTCTCGACCAACGACGCATCACGATAACGACTCGAGCGTACGTACGGAGACCAATTCATGAGATGCCTATCCGAGGGCCCGGCCGGACTGCCATGTCCGCACTTTTCGCTGCTGGATGCGGGCACGACGCGAGCCGTGTGCCCGCGTCATCGCATCGCGTTGCCGCTGTAGCGACGCATCACATTCCGTTTCGATTGTCCCGCTGGCGCCGTGCCGGACGACGGCGCCGCCGGACTGCGCTCGTCTGCCGCGGCGGTCCTGATCGCAACTCGCGATCCGGCCGCGCGGCGCGCATTGCGCGCATCGTCATGCGCTGCGCGCTCGCGGCGGCGCAATACCAACCGGCGGGCCACGCAGCCCGTCCGCACGAGACCTGTCGTATCTGAAAAGGAGGGGTTGATGCTTTGCATTCCTGAATGGCGGAAGGCGATCCTGTCATGCGCCGTGCTGGCGCTGCCGTTCGTCGCCGGTTGCGGCGGCGGCGACGATCCGGGCCCGATCAACGTGCCGCAGTGCTCGGGCAGCGCATGCGGGCCGAGCGGCGCCGAAACGACGCCGCCCGTCGTGACGAAGCTGTGTCCGGATTCGCTCGACTACACGACGACCTACACGGGCGGCGCCGGCAGCGGCGAATACGTGAAGGTGAAGTTCGACACGACCAGGCTCACCTATCAGATGCAGTTCATCGAATCGTCGGTGCCGACGTCGGCGGGGCAGGTCAACGACACGCGCGCGGGGCTGACGATCAACGGCGCGTTCCATCATCCGACCAACCTGCCGACGGCCGAGCAGAACCGCTGCGCGTTCGTGCTCGACAGCGGCGCGACGAGCGACGGCGCGTATTCGGTGACGATCAAGCGCACCGATCCGCCGATGCTGTTCGTCGGGAACGGGGTGGTCGGCGGCGGGATTCCGGGCGCGACGATTCAATTCGACGGCATTCCGCTCGCGCCGGGTCTCTATATCGGCACCGTGCCGTCGCGCACGTTCGATTTCTATCCGTTCATCGGCTTTACCGACACCGAGACGGATTTCGCCAAGGTAGCCGGCGTGTACAACGAGGTCGGCATTCATCTGTCGCCGACCGGCAGCAGCTATCAGACTGCCACCCCGCAGGGCTGGCAGCCGGATGTCGTGAACTGGAACGAGACGCTCGGCGCGGACGGCACGTGCACGATCACGCCGGGCAGCGACTACTCGTGCCAGACGACCGGTACGCCGTGGACGCTGCGCAAGAACGCGGACGGCAGCGCCGACAACGTGTTCGTCAGCAGCGCGAAACCGGGCTTGCCGTATCCGTCGGCCGGCCAGGAGCAGCCGCTCGTGCTGCTGTCGCCGACCCAGGCGCATGGCGTGATGATCGTCGGCAAGCTGAACGGCGCGCTGATACCGATCGTGATTCGCGTCGGCTACTCGCACGCCGATGCGAGCAACCTGCTGGCGTCGGTCGCCGACGCGGAAGTCGGCATCTCGATGCTGTCGCCCGCGCAGGCCATCGCGACGAGTGTGCTGAAGGGCGGTTTCATCGGGGCGACGAGCGCGTCCGCGTGCGGCGTCGTGACGTCCAACGGCGTGTATGGGGCACCGGGGATTTCGGGGCCGAGCTTCGACAGCCTCGTGCCGCATCCGGACCTGCCCGGCACGTTCAACGGCACGTTCTTCATGCCCGAGGCCGGCAACTGCACGGACGGCAGCGCCGTGTCGACGATTTCCGCCAACTACACGTCCACGCTGTTCCAGGGCAATACCGCGGCATTCATCGACCCGCAGACGTCGTCCGTGAGTTCGCAGTTCGCGCTCGACTACACGCAGGCCACGCCCGGCAAGATCAAGGTCACGGCGTCGCAGGACTTCAACGCGAAGGGTGCGAACGGCAACGTGGCGATCTTCAGCAAGGGCGACACGGGCTGGCTCGTGACGGCCGGGAACGTCTACGCGATGGTCGTCAACAACAACAAGATCAACCCGTTCTTCACGGTCGGCGCGTTCGTCCAGTAATGGCGTAACGAACACGGAATACCGGCGGCGCATGCGTCGCCGCCGGCGAATCGAAATTCAAGAGGATTCCTATGAATGTGAAGCATTGGATGGCCGCGGCGTCGCTCGCGCCCGTGCTGGCCGCCTGCGGCGGCGACGGCGACCCGCCGCCCGCGCCGGTGGTGCGGTTGTGCCCGCAGTCCATCGACTACAACACGGTGTTCATCGGCGGGTCCGGTTCGGGCGAACTCGTGAAGGTGCAGCTCGACACCACGAAGATGACGTACCGGATGACCTACCTCGCGTCGCCCGTGCCGACCACCACCGGCACCGTGCAGCCGACGCGCGACACGGCGCCGGCCAACGTCGTCGACGGCACGCTGGCCGACGAGACCGGCCTGCCGACCGTGAAGCTGAACCAGTGCACGTTCCGGATGCAGAACGCGAGCCTCGACCCGAGCCGGCCGGCCCGCCTGTTCCTCGGCGAAGGCGTGCTGGGCGGCGCGATTCCGGGTGCGACGATCCAGTTCGACGGCGTGATCGGCGTCGGCAAGATCACGAAAACGACGTTCCCGTACTACCCGTTCATCAGCTTCTCGTCGCTCGAAACCGATCTGTCGAAGATCGCCGGCGCGTACAACCAGCTCGGCTACCACCAGGTGCCGTCGCAGAACTTCCAGCGGGTGGCGCTCGACCAGCAGGTGACGATCAACGCGGACGGCAGCTACGTCGAAACGGACAACTTCGGCAAGAAGAACGGCGGGCAGCCGCTCGCGTCGAGCGCGACCGTGAACCAGCCGTTCACGCTGCGCGCCGATGCGCCGGCGTTCCAGTCGCTGAACTACCAGTCGCAGGTGCCGCCGACGCTCGCCGCGCTCGATCCGGAGAAGGCCGGCAAGGGGATCCTGATCGTCGGCAAGCTGCGCAACCAGCTCGTGCCGGTGTTCATCCGCACCGGCGCCGCGAACGCGGACCTCACGCAGGGCCCGCCGAGCGCGGACGACGAATCGGGCATCTCGTTCCTGAGCCCGCAGGCGGCGGTCCCGCCGGGCTCGCAGAACGGCGAGTACACGGGCGTCGACAGTGCGTTCAACTACCGCGCGACCGCGCTCGTCGGCGCGCAGGCGACGCTGCTCGATCCGTTCAACGCGTCGCAGGCGGCGCTCACGCGCGCGCTGAACCTCGACTACACGCAGAAGGTGCCGGGCGTCGTGACGACGGTGCATGCGGACGCGGCGTCGGGGCCGGCGACCGGCAAGTTCGTGTTCACCGGCGGCGTGTTCGGGTTCCTCGACATGGCCGATACGAACAATCCGTACTTCACGGTCGGCGCGTTCGTGCAGTGACCACGCGCGGATGGAGACACGGCGGCGCCGCGCGCGGATGCGCGGCGCCCGGACAGAACGAGGGGAGAGGTTTCATGAAGAAGCTGATTGTCGCGGGTGTCGTCGCAGGCGTGTCGACGCTCGCATCGGCCCAGCAGGCGGGCGACAACGTCGCGACGCTGGGCTGGCTGCACATCATGCCGCAGGATTCGACCAACGGCCTGACGACGAATCTCGCGAACATGCCGATCAACGGGCCGCTGCGGTTGCCCGGTTCGTTCACGTCGCCGGGCACGAGCCTGACGGTCAACAACGCCGATACGGTCGGCCTCACGCTCACGCACTTCTTCACCGACCACATCGCCGTGACGTCGGTGCTCGGCGTGCCGCCCGAGTTCACGTTGACCGGGCACGGCGTGATCCGGCCGCCGGGCCCGGCCGGCTCGCTCGGCAGCGTCGACATGGACAAGACGTCGAACCAGCCGGCCGTGAAGAATGCGCGGCAGTGGAGCCCGACGATCATTCTGCAGTACTACTTCAATGCGCCGACCGCGAAGTTCCGTCCGTTCGTCGGGATCGGCGTGGCCTACAGCTGGTTCAGCAACATCGAACTGAACGGCAACTTCGCGAAGGACATCAACGAGAACCTCGGCAGCGTGCTCGCGGCCGGCGCCGGCAAGCCGGGGCCGACGTCGGTGGAGGGCAAGGCGTCGTCGTCGTTCACGCCGGTCTACAACGTCGGCGCGAGCTATGCGATCGACAAGCACTGGGGGCTCACGGCGACGCTGACCTACATGCCGCTGAAGACCTACTCGTCGCTCGTGATCAAGGCGGCCGACGGATCGACGCTCGCGACCACGCGCACGCGGCTGAAGGCCGATCCGCTGATCACGTTCGTCGGCATTTCCTACAAGTTCTGAGCCGTGCGGCACGCGTGCCGGCGGCTTCCTGCGACCGAGCGGCCGGAGCGATCCGGCCGCGACGTCGCGTTCCTGGCGGCATGCCGCCATTTGTGAAGAGAGAGGGGGCAGTTCAAATGAGCATTCGCAAAATCGCATCGCTTGTTGCTGCAGTGGCATTCACCGCGGTTTCGGCCGCGCCTGCTTTCGCCGTCACCGTGTCGCGCGCCGACGGTCAGGCCATGAATCCGAACGGGGAGCCGTTCTCCGCGACGGGCCTCACGGCCCTGGCCAAGGGGTCGATCAACGCGACCTGCAACGCGACGTTCAACGGCACGATCTCGTCGACGGGCATCGTCAACATCACGTCGACGACCTTCACGGGCGGCGCGACGTGCGGCCTGATCAGCGGCAGCGCGACCAGCGCGTCGCCGTGGACCGGGCAGGCCGACAGTACGACGCAGCTGTCGATCAACAACGTGAAGGTGAACGTCACGCTGCTCGGCACGTGCGGGCCGAGCAAGGTCGTGACGACGTGGAACGATCCGAACTCGTCGCTGACGTTCAACAATGCCGTGCTGACGCCGGACTGTACGGTTGGCGGCACGGTCGTCACGTCGCCGAAGTTCCACGTGCAGTAGGCATCGCGTGATCGAGGCCGGGCGGCCGCCATCGACGAGGGCCGTGCAAGGATGCGCGGCGGGCATTCCGGTTTCGAGCTGAGTTCGTGTCGTCGCGCGTATCGGCGCGGCGACCGGCTGGCTGCCCGCGTCGCTATCCGACGTGGGCGGCCATACCAGGGGCCGGTGCGACGCACCGTGCCGCCTGCTTCGACCAAACCCGAATCAACACAACCATTCCGATTCGCCACATGCTCACCGACCCAGCGAAGTATGGCGCTGCCCGCGGTGCGACGCCTGACCGGCTGCGCACGGCCGCGTGGCTGCAGTACCTGATCGAACACTTGTCCAAAGCGGCTCGCGTGGCGGCGGCCGACGACGACGGCGCAACGGACGTGCCGCCATCGTCGCCCCCGGCACGCGGCCGAGCGGGATTGAACCTGTCGCACGAAGCGATCGCCGTCCTGCATGCGCTCGCGCCGTGGATGGCAACGGACGGCGGCGGTTGCGCATGCGATGCGAGCGATCCGCCCGGTGCATGCATGCACGGGCCCGACGCGCGGCAGCTCGCGAACGCGGAGCGATGCTGCCCGGGATCGCGCGCGGTATTCGAAGCCGCGCATGGCTTCGTCGATGCGTGGACCTTCGACGATCCCGACGACGGCTGGGCCGCGCTCGAACGGATTGCCCGCGGCGTGGATCGAGGCAGCGACGATGCCGACGAGCGTGACGCACGCGCCCGACCCGCGAACAGCGAAGCGCCGCCCGCGAAGAACCTGAGAGAACGGCACGCGGCCGTCGCGGCGGCGTGCGTCGAGCCGTCGGCCCGACCGGGGGACGTCATCGATGCGATCGTGCTGCGCGTGTGCGGGCCACGCGACGATGCCGCGCGCATCGACGAGATGGCCGCGCTCGCGCTGTTCTGCGCGGAGCTGGCCGCCGGCAAAGGAATTTCCTTTGTCGCATACGGCGGTCAGCACAATCTCGTCGCGCGCGCGATTCGCGAACGCCGCGGCCATCTTGCGTCGGTGGATGGTCTGCTCGCGGCGGTGTCCGCGTGCCGGCTCGACCGGCTCGTCGGCGCGGGCAGCTTCTGGGCGTATTACCTGCTGGCGGGCATCGTGATCGCGGCGCCGGACACGGTGCGCGAATTCGCGCACCGCTTCCACGGCGACGCGTGGCAGACGTGGCTCGATGAAACGCTGGCGTGGCCGGCGCTCGGCCGCTTCGGGCGGAAGGAGGAGGTCGCGTTCGAGCATTTGCGCGGCGCGATGAGCCTGACGTCGCGCGCGAATCCGATCGTGCGCACGAAACGCGTGCGGCCGAAGCGGGCGGCCATCACACGGTTCAGGACGGGCGCCGGGCGTGCCCAATGAAAAACGGCTCGCGGCGAGAACGCCGCGAGCCGTGCAAGTTGCTGCCGCCCCTGCCACCGTGCGCGGGGCGGGGCGCCGGTGCGATTACACCGTCTCCGGCTGCCGCACCGCCTTCGCGACATTGCGCGCCATCGCTCCGTTCGCGACGAAGTAGGGCACGTCGACACGCGCAAGCGGCTGGCGGCCGCGGATCTTGTCGGCGATCTTCTCCGCGATCATGATCGTCGGCGCGTTCAGGTTGCCGGTCGTGATGATCGGCATGATCGACGCATCGACGACGCGCAGCCCTTCCAGCCCGTGCACGCGACCTTCCTCGTCGACCACGGCCATGTCGTCGTAGCCCATCTTGCACGAGCACGACGGATGGAACGCGGTTTCCGCGCGGGACCGCACGAAGGTGTCGAGCTCCTTGTCGGACTTGCAGTCGGCGCCCGGGTTCAGCTCGCGGCCGCGATAGCGGTCGAGCGCGGGCTGCCGCATGATCTCGCGCGTCGCGCGGATCGCATCGCGGAACTCGCGCCAGTCGAGCGCTTCGGCCATGTAGTTGAACAGGATGCTCGGATGCGCGTTCGGATCGCGCGAGCGCAGCTTCACGCGGCCGCGGCTCGGCGAACGCATCGACCCGACGTGCGCCTGGAAGCCGTGCATCTCGATCGCGTTCGAGCCGTTGTAGTTGATCGCAACGGGCAGGAAGTGATACTGGATGTTCGGCCAGGGATCGTCGTCGCGCGTGCGGATGAAGCCGCCCGCCTCGAAGTGATTGCTCGCGCCGAGGCCCGTGCCGTTCAGCATCCATTCGAGGCCGATCTTCGGCTGGTTCCACCACTTGAGCGCCGGATACAGCGACACCGGCTCCTTGCACTCGTACTGGATGTACATCTCCAGGTGATCCTGCAGGTTCTGGCCGACGCCGGGCAGGTCGAGCACGATCGGGATGTCGAGTTCCTTCAGCCATGCGCCGGGGCCGACGCCCGAGCGTTGCAGCAACTGCGGCGACGCGATCGCGCCGCTGCACACGAGTACCTCGCGGCGCGCGTGCGCATTCGCGCGCTCGCTGCCGCGCAGGTACGTGACGCCCGACGCGCGCTTGCCGTCGAACAGGATGCGGTCGGCGAGCGCGTGCGTGACGATCTCGAGGTTCGGCCGGCCCTTCGCCTGGTCCAGGTAGCCGCGCGCGGTGCTGGCGCGGCGGCCCTTCGGCGTGACGGTGCGGTCCATCGGACCGAAGCCTTCCTGCTGATAGCCGTTCAGGTCGTCGGTGCGCGGATAGCCGGCCTGCACGCCCGCGTCGACCATCGCCTCGAACAGCGGGTTCACGCCCGGCTTGCTGGTCGTGACCGACACGGGGCCGTTGCCGCCGTGATAGTCGTTCGGGCCGACGTCGCGCGTCTCGGCTTTCTTGAAGTACGGCAGGCAGTCGAGATACGTCCAGTTCTCGAGCCCCTTGTGCGTCGACCAGTTGTCGTAGTCGAGCGCGTTGCCGCGGATGTAGCACATCCCGTTGATCAGCGACGAGCCGCCGAGCCCCTTGCCGCGGCCGCATTCCATCCGGCGGTTGTCCATGTGCGGCTCGGGGTCGGTCTCGTAGGCCCAGTTGTAGCGACGGCCCTGCAGCGGATAGGCGAGCGCTGCCGGCATCTGCGTGCGGAAGTCGAAGCGGTAGTCGGGGCCGCCCGCTTCGAGCAGCAGCACCGTGACGTTCGGATCTTCCGTCAGGCGCGTCGCGAGCACGTTGCCCGCGGAACCGGCGCCGCAGATGATGTAGTCGTATTCGCGTGTCGTCATGACGGGGTATCTCCTATCGTTCTCAAAACACCGGGTTGTAGCGGCCGAGCTCGACCTGTACCGACTTGATTCGAGTGTAGTGTTCGAGCGTCGTGATGCCGTTCTCGCGTCCGACACCGGATTGCTTGTATCCGCCAACCGGCATCTCGGCCGGCGATTCGCCCCACGTGTTGATCCAGCAGATGCCGGCTTCGAGACGATGGATCGTGCGGTGCGCGCGCGACAGGTTCTCGGTTACGACGCCGGCCGCGAGGCCGTAGTGCGTGTCGTTCGCGCGGGCGATTACTTCGTCCTCCGATTCGAAATCGAGGATGCTCATCACCGGCCCGAAAATCTCTTCGCGCACGATCTTCATGTCGTCGCGGCAGTCGCCGAACACGGTCGGCGCGACGTACTGGCCGCTGCCGAAGTGGCCGTCGGTCAGGCGCGTGCCGCCGGCGAGCAGCTTCGCGCCTTCGGCCTTGCCGCTGTCGATGAAGCCGAGCACCTTGTCGAGCTGCGCGGCCGACACGAGCGGGCCGAAGTTGGTATCGGCATCGGTCGGCTTGCCGACGCGAATCCGCTTCACGCGTTCGAGCACGCGCTGCGTGAACGCGTCCTTGACCGAGCGATGCACGAACACGCGCGTGCCGTTCGTGCAGACCTGGCCCGAGCTGAAGAAGTTGGCGGTCACCGCGATGTCGGCCGCGCGGTCGAGATCGGCATCCTCGAACACGATCAGCGGCGACTTGCCGCCGAGCTCCATCGTCACTTCCTTCAGCGACGACGCGCCGGCCAGCGACATCACCTTCTTGCCGGTCTCGACGCCACCGGTGAACGACACCTTCGCGATGTCCGGGTGACCGGTGAGCAGCGCGCCGACCGAGCCGTCGCCCTGCACGACGTTGAACACGCCGGCCGGCACGCCGGCTTCCGTATAGATTTCGGCGAGCTTCAGCGCGGTGAGCGGCGTGACCTCGCTCGGCTTGAACACCATCGCGTTGCCGGCCGCGAGCGCGGGCGCCGTCTTCCAGCATGCGATCTGGATCGGGTAGTTCCAGGCGCCGATGCCCGCGCACACGCCGAGCGGCTCGCGGCGCGTATAGACGAACGACTCGGCGCGCAGCGGGACCTGCAGCCCTTCGATCGCGGTCGCGAGGCCCGCGTAGTACTCGATCACGTCCGCGCCGGTGACGATGTCGACCGCGAGCGTCTCGCCGATCGGCTTGCCGGTGTCGCGCGTCTCGATGGCCGCGAGCTCGTCGTTGCGTTCGCGCAGCAGGTCGACCGCGCGGCGCAGGATCCGCGAGCGCTGCATCGCGGTCATCGCGGCCCATTCGCGCTGGCCTTCCCGGGCCGACGCGACCGCGCGGTCGACGTCGGCCGCGCTCGCCTGCTGCACCTGCGCGAGCAGTTCGCCGGTGGCGGGATCGAAGGTGTCGAAAGTCTTGCCGCTGGTGGCGTCGACGTAACCGCCGCCGATGTAGAGGCGCTGCAAACCGTATACGGACATGAGGATCTCCTTGAGGGCGACTGCGTGACGCGTCAGTCGGACGCGAGCAGCAGGTCGATGTAATCGTGGGCGAGCTTCAATGCAGCCCGGGTGTCGATCGGGCCGCCGGCGAGGGCGCCGCGCAGCCACAGGCCGTCGATCAGCGCGGCGAGGCCGCTGGCGGCTTCCCGTGCTTTCGCGCGCGGCAGCGCCTTCGCGAATTCCGCGCACAGGTTCGAATGGAGGCGCCGCGTGTTGACATGCTGCAGGCGCTTGAGCATCGCGTCGTGCATGCTCTGCGACCAGAACGCGAGCCAGGTCTTCATCACGGGCGCGCTGACCTGCGTGTCGTCGAAGTTCGCGGCGACGATCGCGCGCAGCCGCGAACGCGGATCCTTGCGCGCGGCGACGCGACGTTGCGTGGTGGCGGCCCACAGATCGCGCAGCACGTGCCGCATCGTGGCTTCGAGCAGGCCGTCCTTGTCGCCGAAGTAGTGGCTGACGATGCCCGTCGAGATGTTCGCGCGCTGCGCGACCGATGCGAGCGTCGTGCCGGGCAGGCCGGCTTCGTCGATCGAGCGCAGCGTGGCGTCGATCAACTGTGCGCGGCGTATCTCCCGCATTCCGACTTTCGGCATCGCGCACTCTCCTTTCGCCCGGACGGGCCCGTTCCTGGAAGTCCAAAGCTTAGCGGTTTTTTATTGATCGTTCAATCAATAAAAAAGCGGGGTCTGAAGGTGGATCGGGTGTCGGAGGATGGAAACCGACGGCGTCGCCGCGATTGTGCGGATGCGGAAAAACGAATTGAAAGGAGGTTAAATAATTTTAAGTTTGTTTAAAACGGATCGGGAAAATCTGATGCAATAGTTTCGGCCGTTTCTGAATCCGATTTATTACACGTCGAAAGAATGTCGAGCTATGTGAGAATGGTTTTGGATCCGGAAATTGGAATTGCCGATGACGAGGCCTGCATTTTCCGGAAATTCGTTTCAATCAGGCGATTGAATCGAGTTATGTGATTGAATTTAAAGGATATTAGACGCCGTGTGGCTCGTTTCGTGGCGCACTCGCAAACGATTGCGATCTCCTTTCGTCCGATTCCTTCTACCATAAAAAATGCTGAAAAAATTTGAATCGCTTGTATTCCCGGGTGGAGTAGAGGGAATCGTTGAGGTGACTTGAGTAAGTAATATTGCCTGTATTAGGATGGCGCCGCATCCCAAGGAATGAATCGGCGCCGCGGGTATTTTCCGCGGTGCGTCGGCAATGGGCGCGGTCAACGGTGGAACACGGTCGCCGCCCGCCATTGCGCACCTGCAGCATGCCGCGACGCCGAGACGCCGCATCCACCGGAGAACGACGATGCCGACCGAAAAACACGTGGTCCCGCTGCCGAATGGTCTGAAGGTCTACGTCGAACGGAACGTGTTCGATCCGTCCTTCGACACGGCGATGCTCGTCAACGGCGCGCTCGCGACGACCGCGTCGTTCGGCCAGACCGTCCAGTATCTCGGCGAGCGGATGAACACGATCTGCTTCGACCTGCCGTACGCCGGGCAGTCGCGCCAGCACAACCCCGGCTGCTTCATCCTGACGAAGGACGACGAGGCCGCGATCCTCCAGCATCTGGTCGAGCACTTCGCGCCCGCGTTCCTCGTGTCGGTGTCGTGGGGCGGCGTCGCGTCGCTGTTCGCGCTCGCGCGCGGCTGCCCGAGCGTGCGGCGCGCGGCGATCTGTTCGTTCTCGCCGTTCCTGAACGGCGCGATGGTCGACTACGTGACCCGTGCCCGCGACCACATCGCGGCCGGCGAGAACCTGAAGGCCGCGCAGCTGCTGAACGACACGGTCGGCCGCTACCTGCCGCGCATCATGAAGTTGTACAACTACCGCTACCTGACGCGCCTGCCGCGCGACGAGCAGGATCAGGTCGCGTTCCACGTCGATCAGATCCTGTCGCTGCAGCCGGAGCGCTACCTGAGCGAGTTCTCGAACATCGGCGCCGAGCTGCTGTTCGTGAACGGCGAGCGCGACGAATACACGACGCCGGCCGACGTCCGTCAGGTCGCCGCGCACGTGCCGCGTGCGCGCTTCGCGACGATTCCCGACGCCGGTCATTTTCTCGACATCGAAGGCCGCGCGCAGCGCGAGGCCACGCGTGCCGCGCTGCTCGGTTTCTTCTGCGACGCGCCGCCCGTAGCCGCGGGCGTCGGGCTCGGCGCCGCTCACGCGTGCGTGTCCGCGCCGATGCCGGCCATGTCGTCGTGACGCGGCCCGCACCGCGCACGCCGCGCGCATCCGAATTCTCATCCACACAAGGCAGGCCAGCCGTGAATATCGTTCAGACCATCGCCATCGTCGTTCCGTGGGCCGCGTGGCTCGCCTACTGGATCATGACGTCGCAGGCCGTGAAGACGACCGTGCGCAAGGAGGCGTCGCGCTCGCGCACGCTGCAGTCGATTCCGCTGATCGTCGGCGGCGCGCTGGTCATCCTGCCCGACGCGACGCTGCGCGCGTTCGTGCCGGACTGGCACCGCTTCGGCCTGCAGGCCCAGTGCGGGCTCGCGGTGCTGGTCGCGGGGCTGTTGTTCTCGGTGTGGGCGCGGCTGCATCTCGGCACGAACTGGAGCGTGTCCGTCACGCTGAAGGAGAACCACGAACTCGTCCGCACCGGCCCGTATGGCCTCGTGCGTCATCCGATCTACACCGGCTGTCTTATCGCGCTGGTGGGTGCCGCACTGATCGGCGGCGAGTGGCGCGGTGCATTCGGTGTCGCGCTGGTGCTCGCGTCGCTTGCATACAAGGTGCGCGTCGAGGAGAGCTGGCTGACCGGCCATTTCGGGCCGGCATACGCGCAGTACCGTCGCGAAGTCGCGGCGCTGATCCCCGGTTTCTACTGATCTTTCCGCGAGGCGCGCGATGGCGAAGATGATCGTGACCGCGATCGGCTCGGCGGGCGACGTGCATCCGCTGCTCGGCGTCGCGCGCGCGCTCGCGATGCGCGGCCACGATGTCGTGTTCTGCACGCATCCGCCGTTCGAGGCGACCGTGCGCCGCTGCGGGTTCGCGTTCGTGCCGGTCGGCACCGCGGCCGAGTACGAGGCCGCGATGGCGAACCCTGCGCTGTGGGATCCGCGCACGTCGTTTCGCACGCTGTGGCAGGTGATCGCCCCCGTGCTGCGCCCGCATTACGACGCGCTGTGCGCGCTGACCGATCGCGACACCGTGCTGGTCGGCACGCTGTGGGCGTTTTCCGCGCGCTTCATGCAGGAGCGGCACGGCACGCCGTACGTGTCGGTGCAGGTGTCGCCGTCGACGCTGCTGTCCGCGCACGTGCCGCCGACGCATCCGCGCCTGACGATTCCCGCGCGCTGGCCGCTGCCGGTGAAGGCGGCGCTGATGACGCTGATCGAGCGGCTGGTGCTCGACCGCGTGTGCGGGCCGGCGCTCGATGCAGTGCGCCGCGACCTCGGGCTGGCGCCCGCGCGGCGCGTGCTGGGCCGCTGGCTGCATTCGACCGATGGCGTGCTGTGCCTGTTTCCCGACTGGTTCGCGCCGGCGCAGCGCGACTGGCCGGCCCGTCTTCTGCAAAGCGGCTTCCCGCTGTTCAACGACGTCGCGACGCCCGACGACGATCCCGCGCTCGACGCGTTTCTCGCGGCCGGCGAGCCGCCCGTGGTGTTTACGGCCGGCTCGACGCGCGTCGATCACGCCGCGTATGCGCGTGCGGTCGCCGACGCGATGCGCGCGACCGGCGCGCGCGGCATCCTGCTGAGCCCGCACGATGCGGCACCGGACAGCGACCGGCTGCTGGTGCGCCGCTTCGTGCCGATGCGCACGCTGCTGCCGCGTTGCCGCGCACTCGTGCATCACGGCGGCATCGGTACCGCGGCGCTCGCGTTCGAAGCCGGAATTCCGCAGGTCGTGACGCCGTTCGCGCACGACCAGTTCGACAATGCGCAGCGTGTCGCGACGAGCGGTGCCGGCGTACGCATCGACGCGCCGGTCGACGGCGCGCGGCTCGGTGCGGCGCTCATGCGCGTACTGAGCGAGCCCGAATTCGCGGTGTATGCGGAACGCGCACGGGCGCTGATCAATGCCGCGCCGGACGGCTGCGCGACGGCCGCCGATTTCATCGAGCGCGTTGCACCGAAACGCGGCCGCGCGATCTCGCCGGTCGCGGTCGCGATGGCGGGCGCATGAGCACGGCATCGCCGCTTCGGGACGCCGCCGCGTCCGCCGCGTCCGCCGCGGCTGCCGCGCCACCGGTGCGCGGCGCCCGGCTCGCGCTCCTCACGTTCGCGCTGTCGCTCGCGACCTTCATCGAAGTGCTCGACTCGACCGTGACGAACGTCGCGGTGCCGGCGATCTCCGGCAGTCTCGGCGTGTCGAACAGCCAGGGCACGTGGGTGATCAGCTCGTATTCGGTCGCGGCCGCGATCGCGGTGCCGCTGACCGGCTGGCTCGCGCGCCGCGTCGGCGAACGGCGGCTGTTCATCGGCGCGGTGCTGCTGTTCACGCTGACGTCGCTGCTGTGCGGGCTCGCACGCGACCTGCACGTGCTGGTGGTCTGCCGCGCATTGCAGGGGCTGTGCTCGGGGCCGATGGTGCCGCTGTCGCAGACGATCCTGCTGCGCACCTTTCCGCCGGACAAGCGCACCGTCGCGCTCGCGCCGTGGGCGATGACGGTGCTGCTCGCGCCGATCTTCGGGCCGGTGGTCGGTGGCTGGATCGTCGACAGCTTCTCGTGGCCGTGGATCTTCCTGATCAACCTTCCGATCGGGCTGTTCTCGTTCGCCGTGTGCACCGCGATGCTGCGCCCCGACGCGCAGCGCGGCGCGGCCGGCCCGATCGACGTGCCGGGCATCGTGCTGCTCGTGATCGGCGTCGGCTCGCTGCAGGCGATGCTCGATCTCGGTCACGACAAGGGTTGGTTCGATTCGCCGCTGATCGTCACGCTCGCGGTGGTCGCCGGTCTCGCGATCGTGTCGCTGCTGATCTGGGAGGCGGGCGAAACGCATCCGGTCGTCGACCTCAGCCTGTTTCGCGACCGCACGTTTTCGTTCTGCGTGCTGATCATCTCGCTCGGGATGATGAGCTTCTCGGTGGTGGGCGTCGTGTTTCCGCTGTGGATGCAGGCGGTGATGGGCTACAACGCGTTTCACGCGGGCCTCGCCACCGCATCGCTCGGCGTGCTCGCGCTGGTGTTCTCGATTCTCGTCGGCCTGCATGCGCACCGCTTCGATGCACGCGTGCTCGCGACGTTCGGCTTCCTCGTGTTCGCGACCGTGCTCGCGTGGGACGCGCACTTCACGCTGAAGATGACGTTCGCGCAGATCGCCGCGCCCGGGTTGATCCAGGGGATCGGACTGCCGTGCTTCTTCATTCCGCTGACGGCCGCGACGCTGTCGCGCATTCCGGACGACCGGCTCGCGGCCGCGTCGAGCCTGTCGAACTTCCTGCGCACGCTGTCCGCCGCGTTCGGCACCGCGATGAGCGTGACACTGTGGGACAACCGCGCGACCTATCACTACGACGTCGTTTCGCAATCGGTCACGCACGCATCGACGAACACGCAGCGCTTCGTGCACACGCTGAACGCGATGGGCGTGGATGGCATGCGCGAGCTCTCCACGCTGCACCAGGTCGTGATGCAGCAGGCGTACATGATGGCGACGGGCGACATGTTCTGGATGGCGAGCATGACCTGCGTCGTGCTCGCCGCGATGATGTGGCTGACGCGGCCGAAGCGCGGCGCCGCGGTTTCGATGGGACATTGAGGAGAGGGGCATGACGACGCTCGGCGCACTCGTGATCCTGTATCACCCGACCGACGCGCAGCTCGCGGCGCTCGGCGCGTGGCGGCACGCGTGCGACGCGCTGCTCGTCGTCGACAACACGCCGCAGCCCGATGCGCGCGCCCGCGCGCTGTGCGCGCGCGACGGCATCGCGCTGCTGCATCACGGCAACCACGGCGGCGTCGCCGGCGCGTACAACGCGGGGCTCGCAGCGCTGTTTCGGCGGAACGTCGATGCCGTTGCGCTGTTCGATCAGGATTCGTCGGTGCCGGCCGGTTACTTCGCGACGATGCGCGACGCGTGCGCGCGGCTCGCGGGGCGCGCCTTCCTCGCCGGCCCGCGCATCTTCGACGAGAACGCGCGCAGCTTCCTGCCCGAACTCGCGACGAACGGAATCGCGCTGCGCCGGCTGCACCTCGCGCCCGACGCGCAGCCGCAGCGCTGCGCGTTCCTGATCTCGTCGGGCTGCGTCGTGTCGCGCGCCGCGTTCGATGTGCTCGGCCGCTTCGACGAGACGCTGTTCATCGATCACGTCGACACCGAGTACAGCTTCCGCGCGCTCGCGCGCAACGTGCCGCTCTATGTCGTGCCGTCGCTGGTGCTGAAGCACCGGATCGGCGCGAAGCAGCGGCATGCATTCGGCCCTTTCGAAATGACGTCGATGAATCACTCGTGGCAACGGCGCTACTACAGCGCACGTAATGCGGTGCAGCTAGGGATGCAGTACGGGTTGCGCTTTCCGGTGGCGATGGTGCCGAATCTGCTGACCGTGTGGCAGGTCGTGCAGATCGCGCTCGTCGAGCGCGACAAGCGCGCCAAGCTCGCCGGCATCCTGTTCGGCATCGCGGACGGCCTGCTCGGCCGGCTCGGGCCGCTCGAGCGCGCGCGGCCGCGTCTGGCCGCACGCGCGCAGCGCGTCCAGCAGGGTTGAGGGAAACGATGGAACGCGTCATGAAATCGGAGCAACCGGCGCGCGGCGGGCAGGGTGCCTGGACGATGCTCGCGGCGGCCGCGCTGCTGGCGCTGAGCGGTTGCGTGCCGTCGGGATTCCTGCCGTCGCTGTCGCTGCGCGCACCGGCCGGCGACGCGCTCGCGCATACCGCGGGCCCCGGCGTGGACGGGGCGTGGCCCGCCCCCGACTGGGTCAAGCAACTGCAGGATCCGCAGCTCGACGAACTGGTGGCGGAGGCGTCGCGGAACAATCCCGACCTGCAGGTCGCGCAGGCGCGGCTGCGGATCGCGCAGGCGCAGCTTCGGCAATTCGATTCGCTGACGGGGTTGACCGGCACGGCCGGCGCGACGGTCAGCCGCGCGCGGATGCCGAAGCCGGGCGACGTCGCCGACGTGTCCGTCGGCGGCTATCGCGTGCCGGTCGAGATCTTCGGCGATCCGGTCGTGTCGCCGTCGTCGGTATTCGTCGGGCTGACCTACCAGCTCGACCTGTGGGGAAGGAACCGCGCGGCGACGAAGAGCCTGATGTCGCTGCGCGACGCGGCCGGCGTCGAGGCCGAGCAGGTTCGGCTCACGCTAGCGGTCGCGATCGTCTCCGTGTATTGCCAGCTCGACCAGGCGTACGCGGTGCGCGACCTGCTGCAGCAGAAGCTGAAGATCAGCCAGCGCGTGACGGCCGTGCTGCGCGAGCGCACCGCGCGCGGCCTCGACAACGCGTACGACGCGAGCGACGCGTCGATCAAGCGCACCCGCCTGCTCGAACAGATGGCGCTGAACGACGAGCAGATCAAGCTCGCGCAATTGCAGCTCGGCGTGCTGTCCGGTCGCGGGCCCGAGCGTGGGCTCTCGCTGCAGCGGCCGCGCGTCGGCGCTTTCCCCGGCGGCGCGCTGCCCGCGCGGCTGCCGGCCGACCTGCTCGGCCGCCGGCCCGACATCGTCGCCGCGCGCCTGCGCGTCGAAGCGGCGTTCGCGAATGCCGACTCCACGCGCGCGCAGTTCTATCCGGACGTGAACCTCGTCGCGCTCGGCGGCGTGTTCGCGCTGACACCCGCGTCGCTGTTCTCGCGCGACGCACTCGCCGGCTCCGTCGGCCCGGCGATCTCGCTGCCGGTGTTCGATCGCGGCCGGCTGAAGGCGAAGCTCGGCGCGGACGTCGCGCAGGCCGACGTCGCGATCGGGCTGTACAACAAGACCGTCGACGACGCGCTCGGTCAGGTCGCACAGATCGTCACGTCGTTGCAAACCGCGCAGACGCTCGTCGCGCAGCAGCAGGACGCCGTCGCCGCCGCGCAGAAGATCGTGCAGATCGCGGCCGACCGCCATCGGCGCGGCGTGCTGATGCAGAAGGACGTCGATGTCGCGGACCTCACGCTGATCGATGAACGCGCGCAGCTGATCGCGCTGCTCGGGCGGCAGCGGACGCTGCGCGTCGGGTTGGTCGGCGCGCTCGGCGGCGGGTTCGATGCCGGTGCGGCGATGGCGTCGGCATCGACATCGACGTCACCGGTCGCGACACGTACCGCGCAAGGCCCGCGGCCGAAGCGCGGTGCGATGGCGAACGCGGCCGCTCGCAACGCGACGACCGCCGGCACGGAAGCGCGTCGCGCGGCGACCGCCGCCAATGGCGCCGCGCCAATCGACCCGCCGGCGGCGCTCGTGACACCGCGCAGCGCGGCGGCCGATAGCGCGAGCGTGAGCACCGGCACGCGCAGCGCGGTACCCATCGTCTCGGCCGACCCGCGCATGAGCGCGATCCCGCAGTTCCAGCATGACCGCCTGATCGTTACGCAAAGCGACTGATGCACCACGACAACCTTCATACCGCCGCGCAGCCGGCCGCACTGAACGACCCGGCACTCGACGCGCGCCGGGCGACCCGCCGCAAGCGCTTCACGTGGTTCTTCGCGGTCGTGCTGCTGGCCGCGCTCGTGTGGATCGCGTTCTGGCTGCTGCACGACCGCTATGTCGAGGACACCGACGACGCGTACGTCGCGGGCAGCATCGTGCAGGTCGCCGCGCAGATCCCGGGCGCGGTGACCGACGTGCTGGTCGCCGATACGCAGGCCGTGCGCGCCGGGCAGCCGCTCGTGCGGCTCGACGACACCGAAGCGTCCGTCGCGTTCGCGCAGGCGAAGGCGCAGCTCGTGCAGGCCGTGCGGCAGGTCGCGAACGCGAAGATCTCGAACACGATGTACGTGGAAGCCGTGAACGCGCGCCAGGCCGACCTGTCGCTCGCGCAGCGCGCGCTCGCCGCGCGTTCGGGCGCATCGGTCGAGATCGTCGCGCCGGAGGAACTGGCGCGCGCCCGCGCGGCGGTCGCCGGCGCCCAGGCGAACCTCGCGGCCGCGCAGGCGCAGCTCGAAGCGGCGCGGGCGCTCGGCAGCAAGCTGCCGGTCGACGAAAGCCCGGCCGTCGTGCAGGCGGCCGCGCAGTTCAGGCTCGCGTACCGGAACCTGAAGCGCACGATGATCGTCGCGCCGGTCGACGGCACGGTCGGCCAGCGTTCGGTGCAGGTCGGCCAGCAGGTCGGGCCCGGCGTGCCGCTGATGTCGATCGTGCAGCTGAACCGGTTGTGGATCGAAGCGAACTTCAAGGAAGGGCAGATCCGCCACATGCGCACCGGTCAGCCGGTCGACGTGGTGTCGGACCTGTACGGCTCGCGGGTCGTCTATCGCGGCCGCGTGCAGGGCTTCTCGGCCGGCACCGGCAGCGCGTTCTCGATGCTGCCGTCGCAGAACGCGGCCGGCAACTGGATCAAGGTCGTGCAGCGGGTGCCGGTCGTGATCGCGATCGATCCCCGCGACCTGGCCGCACATCCGCTCAGGGTCGGGTTGTCGATGCGCGCGACGGTCGATACGCGCAACCGCGACGGCCACGCGCTCGACAGCGAGCCGCCGACACCGGCCGTCAGCACACGCATGCACGACGGCGTCGCGAGCGACGCGCAGGCGGCTGCCGCCGCGATCATCCGCGAGAATCAGGGCGGGTAACGCGCGCCCGGCCGGCGGGGCGGATCGCCCTGATCACTTGAACCGGCCGGCCTTTGCGGCCGGCGCGCTCCGCGTCTTCCTTGGTACTGCCTTCCGGCCGCTTTCCGGCCCGACTTTCGCGTTTGCGCCATCGATGTCGGCACCGATCAAACGCATGTCGGGTTTGAGACATCGGCGCCCCCGCCTCCGGGACTACTCTCGAACAGCACGTTGCGTAAGCGCCGCACCCGCCGGCGTGCCGCAGCGCCATCCAACGAGACATGGAGACAATACGATGAGCAGCAATCGAGGTGTCGTCTATCTTGGGCCGGGCAAGGTCGAAGTACAGAAGATCGATTATCCGAAAATGGTCGACCCGACCGGCCGCGCGATCGGCCACGGTGTGATCCTGAAAGTGGTGAGCACGAACATCTGCGGTTCCGACCAGCACATGGTGCGCGGCCGCACGACCGCCCCGGTCGGCCTCGTGCTCGGTCACGAGATCACCGGCGAAGTGGTCGAGGTGGGCCGCGACGTCGAGACGCTGAAGCTCGGCGATCTCGTGTCGGTGCCGTTCAACGTCGCGTGCGGACGCTGCGCGATGTGCAAGGACACGCATACGGGCGTGTGCCTGAACGTGAACCCGTCGCGAGCCGGCGGCGCATACGGCTACGTCGACATGGGCGGCTGGATCGGCGGCCAGGCCGAGTACGTGCTCGTGCCGTACGCGGACTTCAACCTGCTGAAATTCCCGGACCGCGATCAGGCGATGGCGAAGATTCGCGACCTGACCTGCCTGTCCGACATTCTGCCGACCGGTTATCACGGCGCGGTGAGCGCGGGCGTGAAGCCGGGCTCGACGGTCTATATCGCGGGCGCGGGCCCGGTCGGGATGGCGGCGGCTGCATCGGCGCGCCTGCTGGGCGCGGCGGTGACCATCGTCGGCGACATGAACGAGGAACGCCTCGCGCATGCGCGGGCGATGGGCTTCGAGACGGTCGACCTGTCGAAGGACGCATCGCTCGGCGAGCAGATCGAGCAGATTCTCGGCGTGCCGGAAATCGACTGCGCGGTCGACTGCGTCGGCTTCGAGGCGCACGGCCACGGTTCGTCGGGCCATTCCGAGGAAGCGCCCGCGACGGTGCTGAACTCGCTGATGGAAATCACGCGTCCGGCCGGCGCGATCGGTATCCCCGGCCTGTACGTGACGGACGATCCGGGCGCGAAGGACAAGGCCGCGCAGCACGGCAGCCTGAGCATTCGCTTCGGCCTCGGCTGGGCGAAGTCGCACTCGTTCTTCACGGGCCAGACGCCGGTGCTGAAGTACAACCGCAACCTGATGCAGGCAATCCTGTTCGACCGTCTGCCGATCGCGAAGATCGTCAACGTCGAGGTGATCTCGCTCGATCAGGCGCCGGAAGGCTACAAGAAGTTCGACGGCGGCGCGCCGCGCAAATTCGTGATCGATCCGCACGGTTTGCTGGCGGCCTGACGCACGAACCAGGAAGCGCATGAAGCGGGCGGCACCGGAGACGGTGCCGCCCGTTGTCGCTGTGGGCGCGCGGCGCGCTTAGTGTCCGCGATAGACGCCGGCCAATTGGATTTCGGTCGCCGCGGCGCGGCGCCCGTGGCGTGTATGCACACTCACGCGATGAATCGCATGCGTGCGCCGGGCCGGGACGCCGCCTTTCCAGTCGGCGACGCGGACGCCGTTGCGCGCGTGCTGCGGCTCGCGAACCGGTGGCGCATGCCGCGCGAGCGTCGTGGTCGCGCGTGCGGTGGAGCGTGCGGTCGCGCGCGGCGGCTCGGCCGCGATCTGCGTGTCGTCGGCCGCGACCGGCGTCTCGTGTGCGGCGGCCGGCTTATCGTCTGCACGATGAAACGCATAGACGGGCACGGGCACGACCGGCAACGTCGGCGCGTCGGCGCCGTGCGCGCCGGCATCGATCGTTGTCGCACCGGGCGCAGCCGGGCCGCGACAGACGGGATCCGCCCGGCACGTCCGGTCGAACGTCACATAGCCGCCGACCATCAGCACGAGGGTGAGGATGCTCAGCAGCGGCGCGCTGGACGGGCGCGGCCGCCGGATCGCGGCGCTGCGCACCGCGGCCGCGACGCGCGACGACCACGCCGGTACAGGCCGCTGCGTGTCGGGCGGGGACGCGGCCTGCCCGGCATGTGCGTCGCCGCGCCGGTCGCGCAGCGGCGTGAACGGCCAGTCCCCTACACCGCAGACGGGGCACTGCTCGCTGGCGCGGAACGCCAGGAAGCCGCATTCCCGGCAGCGCTGGCTGACGGCACCGTGCGGCTCGGCACGCAGGTTCAGTGCGCCGCGCAGCGTGTCGCGGGGCCGCACATTCCGGTTGAGCAGGACTTGCATGGTGTTGCTACCTCGTCTGTCGTTGCCGCCCGGCGAGCGTCCCGATGGTCCGCATCGCGTCCTCGACGGCAGGGGTCCAGGGCCGGCCATAGTTCAGCCGGACATAACGGTGAAATGCGCCCGTCACGGAAAAGATCGGCCCGGGCGCGAGGCTGACGCCGTTGTCCATCGCGTCGTCGAACAACTGCATCGCGTCCACGTGCGGCGGCAATTCGATCCACAGAAAATACCCGCCGCGCGGTGCGTACACCTCCGTGTCGGGCGGAAAGTACGCGCGAACGGCGGCCAGCATCTGCGTCTGGTGCGCGGCCAGGTTGCGCCGGAGCCGGCGCAGGAAGCGGTCGTACGCGCCGTCGCGCAGGTAGCTCGATACGGCCATCTGCGCGGGCACGTCGGCGGCCGGCGCGCTTTCGTTCTTCACGTGGCTGATCTGTTCGACATAGCGTCCGGCCGCGACCCAGCCGACCCGGAAACCGGGAGCGAGGCACTTCGAGAACGATCCGCAATGCAGCACCAGCCCGCTATCGTCGTACAGTTTCGCGGGGCGCGTGGGCAACGGCCCGAAGTGCAGTTCGCCGAACACGTCGTCCTCGATCAGCGGCACCTCGTGCGACGCGAGCAGGTCGATCAGTGCGCGCTTGCGCTCGTCGGACAGCGTCGCGCCGGTCGGGTTGTGAAGCGAGGTCATGAACCAGCACGCGCGCACCGGATGCGTGTCCAGCGCATCGGCGAGTGCGTCGAGATCGAGGCCGGTGCGCGGGTCGACCGGGATTTCGACGGTCTTCAGATGCAGCCGCTGCACGGCCTGCAACACCGCGGGGAAAGCCGGGCGTTCGATCGCGACGATATCGCCGGGGCGCGTGAGCGCCTGCAGGCTCAGCGTCAGCGCTTCGGCCGCGCCGGTCGTGATGACGATCTCTTCCATCGGCAATGCGGCGCCCGCGTTCAGGTAGCGCATTGCGATCTGGCGGCGCAGCGCTTCGTGGCCGGGCGGCAGTCCCGCCAGCAGTTGCGCGCGGTCCATGTTGCGGGCCGCCGTCGCCGCGTAGCGCCACAGGCTGCTCATCGGAAACAGTGAATAGCTGGCGAATGCCGAACCCAGCGGCACGATGTCGTCGCGCTTGAGCGAGTCGATCAAGCGGAACAGCGTGTCGTCGCCGGTCGGCGACGCGCCCGGATTGCGTGGCGTGTCCTGGCTGGTACGCACGCGCTTGTCGTCGAGGTCCGCGACGAAATACCCGGAACGCGCGCGCGCGACGATGAGGCCCTCGCTTTCGAGCGTGTAGTACGCGCGAAACACGGTGGAAGGACTCACACGATAGGCGCGGCACGCCGAGCGCACGGTCGGGATCCGGGCGCCGGCCGCGAGGTCGCCACGCCTGATCGAGTCCGCAATCGTCTGCGCGAGCGCCGCATATCGCTTCATGCCCGCCCTCCGGCCGACCGCGGCCGTCGATGAAAAAAAGAGTAGCACGCCATCCGCCGCGTTCAATCCCGCCCCACTCGTCGATCCGCATATTGCTGATCCTCACGTTTTCGACCGACTCTGATCCTTTTCTTCAGACCTGTGAACGGGCATTCTGCGCAATCTTTGTTCCCGAAGCCTGGTCGATACGGAGTTCACTGCCGAAGGGCGGATCCGTGACCCCCGCGCACCGCGAGCGAGACCTTGTCTACGGCGTCCTTACCCTTATCCGGAAGCATTCAGCGTGAAATCGAAGTTCCTCGTCGCGGGCCTCGTGGCCGGCATCGCCCTCGACCTGTTCAGCGGCGCCGCCGCGGCCGCCTGCGTCAACAATCCGCCGGCTCAGTCGAACGCGTCGTTCCCCGGCGCACTGACCGGCAAGCTCGTCTATCACAGCTACGTCAAGTACGGCGACGGCACGAGCCAACTGTTTTTGTACGACTTTTCCGCCCGCACGCTCACGCAACTGAGCAAGAGCAGCTGGGGCATCACCGATCCGATGAATGGCGTGTTCAGCCCCGACGGCAAGTGGCTCGCGTTCATGGGGATCAGCAACGGCGCGTGGAACGTGTTCATGCTGCAGCTTGGCGCCGGCACGCCGCCCGTCAACCTGACGAACAGCACTGGCGCTACGCGCAACGAGGATCCGAAGTTCGCAGCCGACGGCAAGACGCTCGTGTTCAAGCAGAACGGCGACGTGAAGCAGGGCACGCTGTCGTACACGAGCGCGGGCCCGGTGTTCACGTCGGTCGTGAGCCTGACGAACGCGCCGGCAGGCAGCGAATACTCGATGCCGTTCCTCGCGCCGGACGCGAGCGCCGTGTACTACGCGACGGGCACCGGCTCGAACATGGGGCTGATGAAGCGGACGATCGCGACCGGCGCTACGGCGGTATTCGATCATCCGGCCGGGCTGCAGACCTACTACCCGATCGTGCGCCGCGATGGCATGGTGTTCTACGCACGCTGGAAGGACAGCGGCGGCGCGGACCAGATCTACGCGAAGACCGCGGACCCGGCGTCGACGCCGAGCGCGCTACCGATCAACGACTGCATGAGCAACAACTCGGACCCGGCACCGGTGAGCGGCACGAACTACGTGTTCTTCTCGTCGACGACGGCGGGCGGCTACCAGCTCTACGTGGGTGACGTGACGACCGGCCAGCGCTGGAGCCTGTCGCAATTCGGCGTGAACGCGGATACGACCAAAGCGAAGCTTGGCGCGAGCTACTACGGCGGCCCGGCGGCCGCGCAGCCGACGCTGCTGTCGCAAGGGCGTCCGGCCGCCGCGTCGGCGAGCTACAACGCGTCGCTGACGCCGGACAAGGCATTCGACGGCAACACGACGAGCACGCGCTGGGATTCGCCGGAAGGCGCAGGCGTCGGCACGGAATGGATCTCCGTCGATCTCGGCGCGGTGAAGAAGGTCAGCAGCGTCGATCTTTACTGGGATGCAGGTGCGCTCGTCTACCAGATCCAGACGTCGAACGACAACGCGAACTGGACGACGGTTTATTCGACGAACAACGGCGTATCGTACGGTCACGTTACGCTGCCGAACCTCAATGGGCAGGGGCGCTACGTGCGGATGATCGGTACGAAGCGGGCAACGCAGTGGGGTTATTCGCTCGATGAAATGCAGGTGTGGGGATCGTAAGCGCAAATGAAAAGCGGCCTTGAAGGCCGCTTTTTTTTATTCGCGCCACGCCCGCTTCACACATGAATCAGATGGGCCGGAAACGCCGCCGCCCCGCCCGTCACACTCTGCGCGAGCGGCGCGACCTGCTTGCGGCGTTCGCGCGTCGGCGCGACGCCGAACGCGTCGCGATAGCTCTTGCTGAAGTGGCATGCCGACTGGAAGCCGCACGCCATCGTGATGTGCATGATCGACATGTCGGTCTGCAGCAGCAGTTCACGCGCGCGGCGCAGCCGCAGCGTCAGGTAATAGTGCGTGGGCGTCATCCCGAGGTGCTCGCGGAACAGCCGCTGCAGCTGACGCTGCGACATGTTCGCAAGCCGCGCGAGTTCCTCGCGCGACAGCGGCTCCTCGATGTTGTTCTCCATCAGCGAGATCACTTCGAACAGCGACTTGTTCGCCGAGCCGAGCCGCGCGACCAGCGGCATCCGCTGTTGCGCGCTGGTATCGCGCACGTGTTCGACGATGAACTGCTCGGCGATCTGCGTGACGCGCGCGGTGCCCACGCGCGCGGCGATCAGGTTCAGCATCATGTCGAGCGGCGCGACGCCGCCCGTGCACGTGATGCGGTCGCGGTCGACCACGAACAATTCCTTCAGGAAGCGCGTGTCCGGAAACTCTTCCTTCAGCGCCGACATGTTTTCCCAATGGATCGCGCACGCGTAGCCCGCGAGCAGCCCCGACTTCGCGAGTGCATAGGTGCCCGTGCACAGGCTGCCGAGCGGCAGCCCCATGCGCGCGAAGCGGCGCAGCGTCGACAGATGGGCGGGCGTCGTCGCGCGCTGCACGTCCACGCCGCCGCACACGAAGACGATGTCCGGCTGCCCCACGCACTCGGCCGGCCCCGTGTCGACCGTGAGTCCGTTGCTCGCCGTGACCGGTCCGCCTTCCGGGCTGATCACCGACCAGCGGTAGAGCGGTTGGCCGCTCAGGTAGTTCGCCATCCGAAGCACCTCGATCGCATTGGTGAACGCGATCATCGTGAAATTCGGCAAAGGCATGAACGCGAAGTGGGACAGCGACGCTGTGCGGTCGGGGGACATGGGGGCGTTCCTTGAATCTCTAATAGCTTTTCGCCCGAAGGGCACGGATCGGGCTGCCGTATTGTGTGAGCGAGCGCAACAAGCGTGCCATACGGCTAAACCCTAGCTCCATACGTTGTATGGGCTTGGCGTCCATGCTGCACTGCACCGTAAGCGGGCCGCGCTGCACCCCGGACGCACAGCGCAGGCACCGCCGAAGTGCTTGTGCAGGGCGAACGACACACGGCGGTGTGATCGCCCATGCCGAAAAGCACGACCGGTCACTTGTACAAAACGGACGCGCATGGCGGAAAAGGCAAAGAACGCGTCTAAATTCATCAATCCGCCGAAAATCCGAACGACAAGAATAGAGCCGTCGGCAGCCTTGCACTGGATGCGCTGGAAACCCAGGTTTGGCGGGCCTCGAGCTTCGGTTTCACGCCCTTTATTCTTCGTCACGGACGCACTATGTCGAACACCCAGCCTTTCTTCTCGCAGCCCCTTGCCGAGCGCGACGCGCCGGTGCGCAGCGCCATCCTGAAGGAGCTCGAGCGCCAGCAGTCGCAGGTCGAGCTCATCGCGTCGGAAAACATCGTGTCGCGCGCGGTGCTGGAGGCGCAGGGTTCGGTGCTCACCAACAAGTATGCGGAAGGCTATCCGGGCAAGCGTTACTACGGCGGCTGCGAATTCGCGGACGAAGTCGAGGCGCTGGCGATCGAGCGCGTGAAGCAGATCTTCAACGCCGGCTACGCGAACGTGCAGCCGCACTCGGGCGCGCAGGCGAACGGCTCGGTGATGCTCGCGCTGGCGAAGCCGGGCGACACGGTGCTCGGCATGTCGCTGGACGCAGGCGGCCACCTGACGCACGGCGCGAAGCCGGCGCTGTCGGGCAAGTGGTTCAACGCGGTGCAGTACGGCGTGAATCGCGACACGATGCGGATCGACTACGACCAGGTCGAAGAACTCGCGCACCAGCACAAGCCGAACCTGATCATCGCCGGCTTCTCGGCGTATCCGCGCGCACTGGACTTCGCTCGCTTTCGCGCGATCGCCGACAGCGTCGGCGCGAAGCTGATGGTCGACATGGCGCACATCGCGGGCGTGATCGCCGCCGGCCGCCATGCGAACCCGGTCGAGCACGCGCACGTCGTCACGTCGACCACGCACAAGACGCTGCGCGGCCCGCGCGGCGGCTTCGTGCTGACCAACGACGAAGAGATTGCAAAAAAGATCAACTCGGCGGTGTTCCCCGGCCTGCAGGGCGGCCCGCTGATGCACGTGATCGCCGGCAAGGCCGTCGCGTTCGGCGAAGTGCTGCACGCGGACTTCAAGACCTACATCGACAACGTGCTCGCGAACGCGCAGGCGCTCGGCGAAGTGCTGAAGGCGGGCGGCGTGGATCTCGTCACCGGCGGCACCGACAACCACCTGCTGCTGGTCGACCTGCGCCCGAAGGGCCTGAAGGGCGCGCCGGTCGAGCAGGCGCTGGAGCGCGCGGGCATCACCTGCAACAAGAACGGCATTCCATTCGACACCGAGAAGCCGACCGTCACGTCGGGCATCCGCCTCGGCACGCCGGCCGGCACGACGCGCGGCTTCGGCGTCGCGGAGTTCCGCGAGATCGGCCGCCTGATTCTCGAAGTGTTCGACGCGTTGCGCGCGAACCCGGAAGGCGACCCCGCGACCGAACAGCGCGTGCGCCGCGAGATTTTCGCGCTTTGCGAGCGCTTCCCGATTTACTGATCGACGACCCCCACAAAAGCAGAGACTGGAGCGAGAGGCAGATATGAGCACGCTGCATCAGGACAGCATCATCATCGACGGACTGAACATCTCGAAGTTCGAGAAGCCGGTGTTCGAAGACATGCGCCGTGGCGGCATCACGGCCGCGAACTGCACGGTGTCGGTGTGGGAGAACTTCACCAAGACCGTCGACAACATCGGCGTGATGAAGCAGAAGATCCGCGAGAACAGCGAGCTGCTGACGCTCGTGCGTACCACGGACGACATCTTCCGCGCGAAGAAGGAAGGCAAGACCGGGATCATTCTCGGCTTCCAGAACGCGCACGCGTTCGAGGACAACCTCGGCTACATCGAGGCGTTCGCCGACATGGGCGTGCGCGTCGTGCAGCTTTGCTACAACACGCAGAACCTGGTCGGCACCGGCTGCTACGAGCGTGACGGCGGCCTGTCGGACTTCGGCCGCGAAGTGATCACCGAGATGAACCGCGTCGGCATCATGGTCGACCTGTCGCATGTGGGCGGCAACACGTCGTCGGAAGCGATCGCGTTCTCGAAGAAGCCGGTGTGCTACTCGCACTGCCTGCCGTCGGGCCTGAAGGAACATCCGCGCAACAAGAGCGACGCGCAGCTGAAGGAAATCGCCGACGCCGGCGGCTTCGTCGGCGTGACGATGTTCGCGCCGTTCCTGAAGCGCGGGATCGAGGCGAACATCGACGACTACATCGAGGCGATCGACTACGTCGTGAACCTGATCGGCGAAGATGCGGTCGGCATCGGCACGGACTTCACGCAGGATTTCGCGAAGGAATTCTTCGACATGCTGACGCATGACAAGGGCCGCTATCGCCAGCTGACGAACTTCGGCAAGGTGATCAACCCGGACGGCATCCGTACGATCGGCGAATTCCCGAACCTGACCGCGGCGATGGAACGCCACGGCTGGAAGGAGTCGCGCATCCGCAAGATCATGGGCGAGAACTGGGTGCGCGTGTTCAAGGACGTGTGGGGCGCGTAAGCGTCCGCCCGCCCGAACCGCCACCCGCGATTCAACACAAGAAAAATCGGGACGTGCCCGTGCAATTCGCGCGGGCACGCGGACGATGTCGCGCCTGAGCCGCGCGGCCAATTTTCCTCACGGAGTCACCACGATGCAACCGCAACTGCCGATCAACGTCGATCCCGATACCGGCGTCTGGACCACCGACGCGCTGCCGATGCTGTACGTGCCGCGCCACTTCTTCACGAACAATCACGTCGCCGTCGAGGAAGCGCTCGGCGTCGACGCGTATGCCGAGATCCTCTACAAGGCCGGCTACAAGTCCGCATACCACTGGTGCGACAAGGAAGCGAAGCTGCACGGGCTGACCGGCATGGCCGTGTTCGAGCACTACCTGAAGCGCCTGTCGCAACGCGGCTGGGGCCTGTTCTCGATCATCGAGGCCGATCCGGCCAGCGCGCGCGCGAAGATCGAACTGCGCCACTCGTCGTTCGTGCTCCAGCAGCCGGGCAAGGAAGGCAAGCTCTGCTACATGTTCGCGGGCTGGTTCGCCGGCGCGATGGACTGGGTCAACGACACGACGCCGGAAGGCAAGGGCGCGCCGCGTGCGCAGTCGAAGGAAGTGCAGTGTGCGGCCGAGCATCACGACCACTGCGTCTTCGAAGTGTCGCCGCTCGCGCACTGACGCGCTGACGATCCGACACAGCAACACAACAACACCCGCAACACGAGACATTCGAACGCCAGAGGTCGCCTGCGATGCGTTATCCCCACCTGTTCAAACCCATGCAGCTGAACCAGTTGACGCTGCGCAACCGGATCGTCAGCACCGCCCACGCGGAGGTGTATGCCGAGCCGGGCGGCCTGCCGGGCGACCGCTACATCCGCTACTACGAAGAGAAGGCGAAGGGTGGCGTCGGCCTCGCGATCTGCGGCGGCTCGAGCCCCGTGTCGATCGACAGCCCGCAGGGCTGGTGGAAGTCGGTGAACCTGTCGAACGACAAGATCATCGACCCGCTCACGCGCCTGGCCGACACCATGCACAAGCATGGCGCGAAGATCATGATCCAGGCGACGCACATGGGCCGCCGCTCGTCGTTCCACGGCGAGCACTGGCCGCACCTGATGTCGCCGTCGGGCGTGCGCGAGCCGGTGCACCGCGGCAACGCGAAGATCATCGAGATCGAAGAAATCCGCCGCATCATCGGCGACTTCGCGGCGGCGGCAAAGCGCGTGAAGGCGGCCGGCATGGACGGCATCGAAATCTCCGCCGCGCACCAGCACCTGATCGACCAGTTCTGGAGCCAGCGTTCGAACCATCGCACCGATGAATGGGGCGGCAGCCTCGAGAACCGCCTGCGCTTCGGCATCGAAGTGCTGACGGCCGTGCGCGAAGCGGTGGGCAAGGACTTCTGCGTCGGCCTGCGGATGTGCGGCGACGAATTCCACGAGGACGGCCTCGATCACGAAGCGCTGAAGGAAATCGCGCAGGCGATGTCGGAGACGGGCCTGATCGACTACCTGAGCGTGGTCGGCTCGGGCGGCGACACGCACAACACGATCGCCAACTGCATGCCGCCGATGGCGCTGCCGCCGGAGCCGTTCGTGCACCTCGCCGCGGGCATCAAGTCGGTGGTGAAGATCCCCGTGATGCACGCGCAGAGCATCCGCGACGCGGGCCAGGCCGAACGCCTGCTCGCGAACGGCATGATCGACCTGGTCGGCATGACGCGCGCGCAGATCGCCGATCCGCACATGGTGATCAAGATCCGCGACGGCCGCGAAGACGAAATCAAGCAGTGCGTCGGCGCGAACTACTGCATCGACCGCCAGTACAACGGCCTCGACGTGCTGTGCATCCAGAACGCCGCGACGTCGCGCGAAGCGACGATGCCGCACATCATCGAGAAGTCGCGCGGCCCGAAGCGCAAGGTGGTGGTGGTCGGCGCGGGCCCCGCGGGGCTCGAGGCCGCACGTGTCGCGAAGCTGCGCGGCCACGACGTGGTGCTGTTCGAGAAGAATGCCGAAGTGGGCGGCCAGGTGATGATCGCCGCGAAGGCGCCGCAGCGCGAACAGATGTCGGGGATCATCCGCTGGTTCGACATGGAAACCAAGCGCCTGGGCGTCGATCGCCGCCTCGGCGTCGCCGCCGACGAGAAGATGATCATGGCCGAGAAGCCGGACATCGTCGTGCTCGCCACGGGCGGCTCGAGCTTCACGTGGCAGGTGCCGGCGTGGGGCGTGGCCGAGGGCCTGGCCGTCAGCTCGTGGGACATCCTGACCGGCAAGGTCGAGCCGAAGGAGAACGTGCTGCTGTTCGACGGCGTGAGCACCCATGCGGGCGCGGGCGTCGCCGATTTCATGGCGAGCCGCGGCTCGAAGGTCGAGGTCGTCACGCCCGACGTGAAGGTGGCCGACGATTGCGGCGGCACGACGTTCCCGATCTTCTATCGCCGCCTGTATGCGCTCGGCGTGATCCCGACGCCGAACACCATGCTCGATCGCGTGTACGAGGAGGACGGCAAGAAGATCGCCGTGCTGCGCAACGAGTACACCGAAGAACTGGAAGAGCGCGCGGTCGACCAGGTGGTGATCGAGAACGGTTCGTCGCCGAACGACGAGCTGTACTGGAAGCTCAAGCCGGAGTCGGTGAACCGCGGCCAGATCGATCCGCACACGCTGTTCGCGGCCGAGCCGCAGCCGTGCCTGTCGGAAGAACTCGGCAACGGCCGCTTCCTGCTGTTCCGTGTCGGCGACTGCATCTCGATGCACAACGTCCACGGCGCGATCTATGACTCGCTGCGTCTCGTGAAGGATTTCTGAAAATGAATCCGTCCTTCCTCATTACCGCACTGTTGTGGCTGTCGGTGGCGGGGCTCGCGTTCGCGGTCGCGAAGCGCTCGTCCTACTGGCGCCTCGGCCGGGCCACGGCGCCCGGCTCGTTCGGCGTCGCGAACCTGTTCGCGATCCCGAAGCGCTACTTCGTCGACCTGCACCACGTGGTCGCCCGCGACCCGTACATCGCGAAGACCCACGTCGCCACCGCCGGCGGCGCGATCGGTGCGCTCGCGCTGGTGTTCGTCAACTACGGCCTCGCGATCTACTCGCCGTGGCTCGACAAGCTGATCTTCCTCGCGGCGCTCGCGATGCTCGTCGGCGTGGTGTTCGTCTGGCGCCGCCGCGCGGCCAAGGACGTGCCCGCCCGCCTGTCGCGCGGCCCGTGGAACGCGCTGCCCTGGCTGCTCGGCTCGTTCGCGCTCGGCCTCGTGCTGTTCATGGTCGTGCCGACCGGCGCGATGTCGGGGGCGTTCGCGGTGCTCTGCGCGCTGCTGATCGGCGCCGGCGCATTCACGATGACCATCGGCGCCGCGAAGGGCGGCCCGATGAAGCATGCGATCGCCGGCCTGCTGCACCTCGCGTTCCACCCGCGCCAGGAGCGTTTCGCGGCTACCCGCGATTCGTTCACGGGCAACGGCACGGCAACGCCGCCGACCGCGCTGAAGCTGCCGGACATCGAGCACGAGGAATACGGCGTCGCGAAGCCGGTCGAATTCCGCTGGAACCAGCTGCTGAGCTTCGACGCGTGCGTGCAGTGCGGCAAGTGCGAGGCCGCGTGCCCCGCGTTCGCCGCTGGCCAGCCGCTGAACCCGAAGAAGCTGATCCAGGATCTCGTCGTCGGGATGGCGGGCGGCACCGATGCGGCCTACGCGGGCAGCCCGACGCCGGGCCTCGCGGTCGGCCAGCATCGCGGCGAGCCGAACGGCCCGATCGTGTCCGGCCTGATCGAGGAGCAGACACTCTGGTCGTGCACGACCTGCCGCGCATGCGTGCAGGAATGCCCGATGCTGATCGAGCACGTCGACGCGATCGTCGACATGCGCCGCAACCGCACGCTGGTGCACGGCACGGTGCCGGGCAAGGGCCAGGAAGTGCTCGCGAACCTGCGCGAGACCGGCACGATGGGCGGTTACGACGCGGCCGCGCGCTACGACTGGTCGGTCGACCTGAGCGCACCCGTCGCGCAACCGGGCAAGCCGGTCGACGTGCTGTTCGTCGCGGGTGAAGGCGCGTTCGACATGCGTTACCAGCGCACGCTGCGCGCGTTCGTGAAGGTGCTGAACAAGGCAGGCGTCGACTACGCGGTGCTCGGCGGGACCGAGACCGATACCGGCGACGTCGCGCGGCGCCTCGGCGACGAAGCGACGTTCCAGCGGATGGCGAAGCGCCTGATCGGCACGCTCGGCACGCTGTCGTACAAGCAGATCGTGACGGCCGACCCGCACGTGATGCACAGCCTGCGCAACGAATACCGCGCGCTCGGGCTGCGCGTGACGGTCAAGCATCACACGACCTACCTGGCAGAGCTGGCCGAGAGCGGCAAGATCGCGCCGAAGGCCGTCGAGGCGCTGCGCGAGAAGCGCACCACGTATCACGATCCGTGCTACCTCGGCCGCTACAACGGCGAGACGGAGTCGCCGCGCAAGCTGCTGAAGACGATCGGCATCCAGGTCGTCGAGATGGAGCGCAACGGCATGCGCGGGCGCTGCTGCGGCGGTGGCGGCGGTGCGCCGCTGACCGACATCCCCGGCAAGCAGCGTATTCCCGACATCCGCATCGCCGACGCGCGCGCCATCGGCGCGGACGTGGTCGCGGTCGGGTGCCCGAACTGCACGGCGATGCTCGAAGGCGTCGTGGGCCCGCGCCCCGACGTGCTCGACGTGGCCGAACTCGTTGCCGCCTCGCTGGAGTGAATCGATGAACACGATCAAACGAATCGATCCGCGCCGGCCGTTCATCATCACGGCCGCGGGCCTGAAGCGCATCACGCTCGGGCAGGAAGGCAGCGCCGATGCGAGCGCCGCGCAGTGGTCCGCGCACGGTCATGGCGCCGCGGCCGCGAAGCCGCGCCGCGCGGTGCAGGACCCGAAGCACGTGATGCTGGTGGTGGCGCACACCGAGCGCGGCGCGCTCGACGACCATTCGCGCCAGGCGATCGCCGCCGCCGCGGTGCTGGCCGACGCGCAGACGGAAGTCGCGCTGCTGGCGTTCGGCGAACTGAAGGATGACGCCGCGGAACTCGGTGTCGACAAGCTGATCGAGCTGCCCGACTTCGACCGCCGCGCATTCGCGCCCGAAAGCGAATTGCAAGCATTGCAGGCCTGTGCCGCGGCGCTCGCGCCGAAGCACGTGTTCGTGCCCGACAACGCGACCGGCGACGGCGATCTCGGCCGGCGTTACGCGGCCGCCGCCGGCGCGAGCGTCGCGACCCACGTGGTCGAGATCGACGCGAAGCATGTGGGCGCGTATGCGCAGGCCGGCCGTGCGTTCGCAACGCGCGGCTTGCCCGACGTGATCCTGCTCGCGCAGAACGCGGTCGAGGCGAAGCTGCCGTTCGTCGGCGCGGGCGATCGGCTGGCCGCCGACTTCATCCGCCCGGCCAGCGACGCGGCGCAGCCGTACCGCGATCTCGGCCTCGAGGAGATCGACGCGGCGCAGGTCGCGCTGGAGGAAGCCGACTTCATCGTGTCGGCCGGTAACGGCGTGTCCGACATCGGCGCGTTCGAGCGGCTCGCCGGCGCGTTCGGCGCGGCGATCGGCGCGAGCCGCGTCGCGGTCGACAACGGCCACTTCACGCGCGACAAGCAGGTGGGCGCGACCGGCAAGACGGTCGAGGCCAGCGTGTACATCGCTTTCGGCATCTCGGGCGCGGTGCAGCACTTGCAAGGGATCAAGGACTGCCGTCACGTGATCGCGGTCAACCTCGACGGCAGTGCGCCGATCGCCAAGCGCGCGAACCTGACGGTGGTGGGCGACGCGCAGGCGACCATCGCCGCGCTGATCGACGAGGTGCAGGCCGCGCGCGCGTCGCGCGGACAATCGCCGACCGCGGTCGGCGCCCGTGAATCCGAAGGAGTCGCAGCATGAACGCCCCTCGCCAGTTGCAACGCATCGCGGTGCTCGTATCCGTGGGCCGGCACCCGGTCAGCGGTACCGCGCGCTACAGCCGCAACGACGCGGCCGCGCTCGAGGTCGGCCGCCAGCTCGCCGAGAAACATCGGGCCCAGCTCGACGTGATCCATGCGGGCGACCCCGCCAATGAAGCGCTTGCCGAATACCTCGCGCTCGGCGCGCGGCAGGTCGAGGTGCTGGCCTGCCGCGACGGCGACGATGCCGCGCATGCGCTGGCCGCCCGCGTCGAAGGGTACGACCTCGTGCTGACCGGCACCCGTGCGGAAGGCGCGTACGACACCGGCATGCTGCCGTATCGCGTCGCCGCGACGCTCGGCTATCCGCTCGTCGGCTCGGCCGTCGACGTGACGGTCGACGGCGGCCGCGCGGCGGTCCGGCAATTCTTGCCGAAAGGGCTGCGGCGGCGCGTCGACGCGGCGCTGCCGGCCGTCGTCGCGGTGCATCCGCTTGCCAACGTGGAGCCGCGCTACGCGTATGCGCGGCTGCGGGCCGGCGCGATCCGCCCGCTGCTCACGGCGACCGGCGCGGACGCCGAAGCGGCCGCGTGGAAGGTCGGCGCGATCGAGCGTAAACCCGTAAAACTGGTCGCCGCCGAGAAGCGCTCCGGGCATGCGCGGATGCTGTCCGCGACGACGACCGAAAGCCGCGGCGGCAACGTCGTAAATGAAGGGAGTTCAGTCGAAAAAGCACAAGTGATACTCGCGTATTTGCGCGAGCATCAGCTCATCGACTACTGAATTTGGTGCCTGTCGGCAAGAACCCCAGGGATGCAAGGAATCCGGAGCAAACGATGAAAGTATCGGCAGACATTCGTGCACTGATCGCGCGACGCAAGGAAGGCCACAGCCTCGAGGCGCCGTTCTATACGAGCGAGGAAATCTTCGCCCTCGACATGGAGGCGATTTTCCGCCAGCACTGGATCCAGGTAGCGGTCGAACCGGACATTCCGGAGCCGGGCGACTACGTGACCGTGGAACTGGGCAGCGACTCGATCCTGATCGTGCGCGACGACGACATGGAAATTCGCGCGTTCCACAACGTGTGCCGTCACCGCGGCGCGCGTCTGTGCAACGAAGACAAGGGCTCGGTCGGCAACATCGTGTGCCCGTACCACAGCTGGACCTACAACCTGACCGGCCAGCTGATGTTCGCCGAGCACATGGGCGAGAAGTTCGACCGCTGCAAGCACAGCCTGAAGTCGGTGCACGTGCAGAACCTCGCGGGGCTGATTTTCGTCTGCCTCGCCGAGGAGCCGCCGGTCGATTTCGCGCAGCTGCGCGCCGAGATGGAGCCGTACCTGCTGCCGCACGATCTGCCGAACACGAAGATCGCCGCCCAGGTCGACATCATCGAGGAAGGCAACTGGAAGCTCACGATGGAGAACAACCGCGAGTGCTATCACTGCGTCGCGAACCATCCGGAGCTGACGATCTCGCTGTACGAATACGGCTTCGGCTACCAGCGCTCCGACGCGAACGCCGAAGGCATGGACGCGTTCGCCGAAACCTGCGTGCGCCGCGGCAAGGAGTGGGCCGAGATGGGCCTGCCGTCCGCCGAAATCGAAAAGCTGAGCGACGTGACGGGCTTCCGCACGCAGCGCCTGCCGCTCGACCGCCACGGCGAATCGCAGACGCTCGACGCGAAGGTCGCATCGAAGAAGCTGCTCGGCAAGTTCGAGCAGGCCGACCTCGGCGGCCTGTCGTTCTGGACGCAGCCGAACTCGTGGCACCACTTCATGAGCGATCACATCGTGACGTTCTCGGTGATTCCGCTGTCGGCCGGCAAGACGCTCGTGCGCACCAAGTGGCTCGTGCACAAGGATGCGAAGGAAGGCATCGACTACGACGTGAAGAACCTGACGGCCGTGTGGAATGCGACCAACGACCAGGATCGCGCGCTCGTCGAATTCTCGCAGCGTGGCGCGACCAGCAGCGCATACGAGCCGGGCCCGTATTCGCCGTTCACGGAAGGTCTCGTCGAAAAATTCTCGGCCTGGTACATCGGCCGGCTCGCCGAAAAAACCGGCGCGTAGTAGTCAGCGGACAGCAAGCGGAGTCAATGATGAAACAACCCCAACGCTCACTTTGCTCGCTGCCCCCCGAGGGGGCGGTCAACCTCCTTGGGGCGGCCCGGCGGAGGTTGGCATGATGCGAGATGCAGCCAATTTCGAGCCGGCGGAAAGCCGGGTGACGCACCCGGCATTCTGGACCGCGCTGCCGGAGCGCTGGACGAGCGACGTCGAGGAAACGCTGGTGTGCTGCCAGGTTCGGCAGGAAACCCATGACGTGAAGAGCTTCTTCTTCCGTTCGCCGCAAGGCCGTGCGTTTTCGTTCGAGCCGGGGCAGTTCATCACACTCGAGCTCGACATCGAAGGCGAGACGATCAACCGCTGCTATACGATCTCGTCGTCGCCGGCGCGTCCGCACACGATCTCGATCACGGTCAAGCGCGTGCCGGGCGGCAAGGTGTCGAACTGGCTGCACGACAACCTGCGCCCGGGCGCATCGGTTCGCGTGCTCGGCCCGGCCGGCGAATTCACGTGCGCACGGCATCCGGCGCGCAAGTATCTTTTCCTGTCGGCCGGCTCGGGCGTCACGCCGCTGATGTCGATGAGCCGCGCGCACCATGATCTCGCCGAGGATCGCGACATCCTGTTCGTGCACAGCGCACGCACGCCGGACGACATCATCTTCGCGCGCGAGCTCGACCTGATCGCGTCGAACCATACGAATTTCCGCACGTCGTTCGTCGTCGAGCGCGTCGGCGCACGCACCAACTGGCCGGGCGTCACGGGCTTCCTGACGTTGCCGCTGCTGAAGCTGATCGCACCGGACTTCATGGAGCGCGAGATCTTCACGTGCGGCCCCGCGCCGTACATGAAGGCCGTGCGCGACCTGCTCGACGAAGCCGGCTTCGACCGCAAGCAGTATCACGAGGAAAGCTTCTCGTTCGAAACGCTCGCGCAGACCGCGAGCGACGAGGTGCTCGCCGAACTCGTGCCGGCGGCCGACGGCGGCGACGTCGCGACTAAGCAGTACACGGTCAGCTTCGCGAAGAGCAACCGCGAAATCTCGTGCGGCTCCGGGCAGCACGTGCTCGACGCGGCACGCCAGTCGGGCGTGCGGCTTCCGGCGTCGTGCACGCAGGGGATGTGCGGCACCTGCAAGGTGAAGCTCGTGTCGGGGCAGGTGGAGATGAAGCACAACGGCGGCATCCGCCAGCGCGAGATCGACCAGGGGATGGTGCTGCTGTGCTGCAGCAAGCCGCTGTCGGATCTCGTGATCGACAAATAAGCAAACAAGCCATCGGCTGTCCGGGCGCGTCGCGTCCGGACAAGCATCCGTCGGAAAAGAACGATACCGCGGATTTGTGGTTGAAGAACCTAGAGAGGCAACGCGCGGTGAGCGCATATCAAGGAGATCGACCATGAAGCTGTTCGGAAAACTGTTGTGGACGGGCGCGGTGTCGGCCATGGTGGCGCTAAGCGCGTCAGCACTTGCGGATACGAAGCCGACACTGAAAATCGGCTACGTCGAAGGCTGGGACGACAGCGTCGCGACGTCGAACGTCGCGGCCCGCGTCATCGAGAAAAAGCTCGGCTACGAGGTGAAGCTCGTGCCGGTCGCGGCCGGGATCATGTGGCAGGGCGTGGCGCGCGGCGATCTCGACGCGACGCTGTCGGCCTGGCTGCCGGTCACGCACGGCTCGTACTGGAGCGAATACAAGAGCAAGGTCGTCGACGTCGGCGCGAACTTTCCCGACGCGAAGATCGGCCTGATTGTCCCGGATTACGTGAAGGCGAAGAGCATCGACGATCTGAACGCGGAGAAGAGCAGCTTCGGCGGCCGGATCGTCGGCATCGACGCGGGCGCGGGCGTGATGCGCAAGACCGACGAAGCGATCAAGAGCTATGGCCTCAGCTACACGCTGATGCCGAGTTCGGGCAGCGCGATGACGGCCGAGCTGTCGCGCTCCGTCAGTGCGAACAAGCCGGTGATCGTGACCGGCTGGGCGCCGCACTGGATGTTCGCGAAGTGGAAGCTGCGCTTCCTCGAGGATCCGAAGAAGGTGTTCGGCGGCGCGGAGCACGTCGACAGCGTCGTGAATCCGCAGCTCGAAACGAAGGCCAAGCCGGTCGTCGCGTTCCTGAAGAAATTCCAGTGGAAACCGGGCGAGATCGACAGCGTGATGCTCGCGATCCAGAACGGCTCGAAGCCGGAAGCGGCCGCCGATGCGTGGATCGCAGCCCATGCGGACCGCGTGAATTCGTGGACCGAAGGCACCCAGTAACACGCGACGCTTCATCGCGCGCATCGCTATAAAAAATACGCCGGGAATGGCCCGCAGGAATCCGAAACAATCGTGATTCCCTGCGGCCATATCCCGGAATTCTTTTTCTGATTCTGCAAGAAAAGGCGTAAGTTGTTACACTACGGCCCTTGTGCGGAGTCATCTCAGGAGGCAATGGATGAGTCAGGCAGGACTGCGTGCTAATCGCACCAGTGACGTTGAGGCAACCATCTCACATGATTCGACGGGCCACACGCTGCATCGTGGCCTGACTTGGAAAGACGCATTCTGGGTAACGAGCGGCGTGCCGGCAGGCGTGCTGTTCACGATCGGCGGCGTATGCGCGACGATCGGCCAGCCCGCGTGGGCGATCTGGATCGCCGCGATCACGATGGGGCTGATTCAAAGCGCGACTTATGCGGAAATATCCGGGCTATTTCCCCATAAATCGGGCGGCGCGTCCGTGTATGGCGCGATCGGCTGGGTCCGTTACAGCAAGCTGATTGCCCCGGTGTCCGTGTGGTGCAACTGGCTCGCGTGGTCGCCGATGCTCGCGCTCGGCTGCGGCCTCGCGGCAAGCTATGCGCTCACGAGTCTCTTTCCCGCCGATGCGGCGGTACTGCACTGGCAGCTCAGGATCGCGGATCTCGGTTTCATCAAGCCGGGTCTTTCGCTGCGAATCAACGCGACGTTCATCATCGCGACGATTCTGCTTCTCATCACGTTCAAGCTTCAGCACAGCGGCGCGTCGAAGGCTGCGCGCACGCAGCGCATTCTTGGCATCGCATCGCTCACGCCGCTGCTGATCGTCGGCATCGTGCCGTTCGTCACCGGCGACGTGCCGATGTCGAACCTGCTCCCGCTGCTGCCGCTCGGTCACGACGCGAACGGCAACCTCACGACCGCGACGTTCGGCTCGTGGAACGGGCAGGGCGTCACGATGGCGCTCGGCGCGATGTTCATGGCCGGCTGGGCGTCGTACGGCTTCGAGACGGCCGTCTGCTACACGCGCGAATTCCGCGATCCGCGTCGCGACACCGCGAAGGCGATCTTCTGGTCGGGCGCACTGTGTCTCGTCGTGATGACGCTCGTGCCAATGGCGTTCCAGGGCGCGCTCGGCACGCAGGCGATGCTCGATCCGGCGATCGGCGACGGCACCGGTGTCGCGGCCGCGATGGCGCGGATCGTCGGCGGCGGCGCATGGGTCGCGAATGCGGTCGTCGTGATGCTGATGCTGTCGATCCTGCTGATCGTGATGACATCGATGATGGGCTCGTCGCGCACGCTGTACCAGGCATCGGTCGACGGCTGGCTGCCGAAGTACCTGTCGCACGTGAACGAGCACGGCTCGCCCACGCGCGCGATGTGGACCGATCTCGGCTTCAACCTCGTGTTGCTGATGATGTCGGACTACATGACGGTGCTGTCGATCTCGAACGTCTGCTACATGCTGTTCGTATTCCTGAACCTTCAGTCGGGCTGGATCCACCGGATGGATCGCGGCAACTGGGATCGGCCGTTCCGCTGCCCGACCTGGCTGCTCGTCGCCGGTTCGATTTGCGGCTACGCGAACCTCGTCTATGTCGGCGCGGGCGCGAACCTGCAGGGCGAAGGCACGCTGCGCAACGGGCTGATCGCGATGCTGCTGATCGTGCCGGTGTTCCTGTTCCGCCACTACTGGCAGGATCGCGGCCGCTTCCCCGCGCAGATGCAGCGCGACATGGAACTCGAAGTGCCGAAGCGTGCGATATGGCTGAGCCTGATGCCGTATGCGGCGCTGATCGGCGCGGGGCTCACGATCTGGCTGTCGTATTACTTCGCGTGGGTGAAGTAAGCGCGTGACGGGCACGCGCCGCGCGACGAATGCGGCGCCGGGCCCGCGACGCCCTTACGGAAACACCACCGTCCGATCGCCGTTCAGGAACACGCGGCGCTCGATGAACGCCTTCACCGCACGCGCGAGCGTGATGCATTCGACGTCGCGACCGACCGCCAGCAACTGTTCGGGGCGCAGCGCGTGATCGACACGTTCGACCACCTGCTCGATGATCGGGCCTTCGTCGAGATCGTCGGTCACGAAGTGCGCGGTCGCGCCGATCAGCTTCACGCCACGCGCATGCGCCTGGTGATACGGCTTCGCGCCCTTGAAGCCGGGCAGGAACGAGTGGTGGATGTTGATCGCGCGGTTCGCGAGCTTCGCGCTCGTTTCCTGCGACAGCACCTGCATGTAGCGCGCGAGGATCACCAGTTCCGCGCCGCTCGACTCGAGGAAGTCGAGCCACTGCGCCTCCTGCTGCGCCTTGGTGTCGGGCGTGATCGGAAAGTGGCGGAACGGCAGGCCGTGCTGCGCGGCGAGCGGCTCGAAGTCGGGATGGTTCGACACGATGCCGACGATGTCCATCTTCAGTTCACCCATCCGCCAACGGAACAGCAGGTCCGCGAGGCAGTGCTCGAGCTTCGACACCATGATCAGCACCTTCGGGCGCGCGTTCACGTCGTGGATCGCCCACTGCGTGTCGCCGTCGCGGCCGCCGAGCTCGGCCGCGATCGGCCCGAACTCCTGGCGCAGCGCGTCGATCTGCAGCGTCTCATCCGTCGGATGAAACACGCAGCGCACGAAGAAGTGGTTGCTGAGATCGTCGTCGAACACGTTCAACGCATCGACATAGCAGCGATGGCGCTCGAGAAAGCCGACGACGGCGGCGACCTGGCCGGCCGCGCTCGGGCACGACAGCGTCAGGACGAATTGATCGGGGCGTGAGTCGGCGGTCATGAGGTTCCTCGGATGTCTTGGGGCGCGAACCCGCGCGGCGGCGCACCGGGCGCCACGCTAGCGGGTAGCGGGAGACTCAAGTAAATCAGGACGATTTGGGCGCGGATAGAACCAACCCGCCGTGTGGCTGGTATCGGCACGCCAGCGCGGCCGGACGGGGCGGTGGGGGGAAGGGTGGTTGACGGGCGGCAGGCCGCCCGTCACGCGCACGCGCACGCGTCGAGCAGCCAGCGCCGGAACACGTGGGTCGCGTCCGGCTCGGGCCGCTGCGGCGGCCGCACCAGGAAATAGCCGCGCGACGTCACGACGGGGGCATCGACGAGCTTCACGAGCTGCCCGGACGCGACGAGCTCGTCGACGAGCGGCGACCAGCCGAGCGCGACGCCCTCGCCGAGGAGCGCCGCATGGATCACCAGCGCGTAGCTGTTGAAGGTCACGCCGCGCGCGGCGGCCGGCGCGTCGAGGCCGTGCGCGTCGAACCAGCCGGCCCACGACAGCCAGCGCTCGGGGCGGGTCGGCTGCACGTGCAGCAGCGGCAGCGCATGCAGATGGTCGGGCCGCGCGACATCCGGGTGCGCGGCGCGGAATCCGGGCGAGCAGACGGGCGTGACGGATTCGGGAAAGAGCCGCGCGGCCGTGCACGACGGCCAGTGGCCGTCGCCGAACAGGATCGCGATGTCGGCGTGGTCGCGCTGCGCGTCGTAATCCTGTGACGTGACGACCCGCACGTCGACGTCCGGCATCACGTGCTTCAGCCCCGCGAGGCGCGGCATCAGCCAGTAGGTCGCGAAGCCGAAATCCGTGACGATCGTGAGCGTGCCGTGCTCGCGGCGCGCGCGCAGCGTCGCGGTGGCGCCGCGCAGCGTGTCGAGACTCACCCGTACGGCTTCGTACAGGCACTGGCCGTCGCTCGTCAGCGTGACGCCGCGCGGGCTGCGCTCGAACAGCGGCACGCCGAGCTCCGCCTCGAGCTGGAACACCTGCTGGCTCACGGCCGGCTGCGTCGAGCCGAGCTCGCGCGCGGCGGCCGTGAAGCTCTGGAGACGGGCGGCCGATTCGAACGCGCGCAGCGCCTGCATCGACGGTAACGCTTCGGATTTCGACATAAGTCTCTCTAATGGCCCCATAAGGGCCGGCCACCTTCCCGCCCGAATTCGGGCGGGGGATAGTGCTCTGGACGGCACGGCGCCGCGCCGGTCCTTCCGCGATTCTAGCCAGTCGCGGCCGGTGCGCGCGGGACTTTCTGCAAGCCGCGTCCGTCATGCCGGCTGCGTCGCCGCACGAGCGTCGCGCCGTTCCGTTCGAACACCGATTTCCCCACGACCGCGATGACGAACCCGACTCCCAACATCCTGATCCTGATGGCCGACCAGCTGACGCCGTTCGCGCTGCCGGCCTACGGCAACCGCGTCGCGCGCACGCCGACGCTCGATCGTCTCGCCGCGCAAGGCGTGGTGTTCGACGCCGCGTATTGCGCGAGCCCGCTGTGCGCGCCGTCGCGCTTCTCGCTGCTGACCGGCAAGCTGCCGTCGGGTATCGGCGCCTACGATAACGCCGCCGAATTGCCGGCGCAAACGCTGACGTTCGCGCATTACCTGCGCGCGGGCGGCTACCGCACGATGCTGTCCGGCAAGATGCATTTCTGCGGACCCGACCAACTGCACGGTTTCGAGGAGCGGCTCACGACCGACATCTATCCGGCCGACTTCGGCTGGGTGCCCGACTGGGATCACCCCACCGAGCGGCCGAGCTGGTATCACAACATGAGCTCGGTGCTCGAGGCCGGCCCGTGCGTGCGCACGAACCAGCTCGACTTCGACGACGAGGTGACGTTCTCGGCCAGGCAGAAGCTGTACGACGTCGCGCGCGAGCGCGCGGCCGGGCACGACGCGCGGCCGTTCTGCATGGTCGTGTCGCTGACCCATCCGCACGATCCGTATGCGATCACGCGCGAATACTGGGATCTGTACAGCGACGACGAGATCGACATGCCGGCCTTGCGGCTCGATGCCGAGCAGAGCGATCCGCATTCGCAGCGGCTGCGCTTCGTCTGCGAAAACGACCGCACGCCGCCGACCGACGCGCAGATCCGCGCCGCGCGCCGCGCGTACTACGGCGCGACGTCGTACGTCGACGCGCAGTTCGGCAGCGTGCTGGCCGCGCTCGAGCAATGCGGGTTCGCCGACGACACGATCGTGATCGTCACGTCCGACCACGGCGACATGCTCGGCGAGCGCGGGCTCTGGTACAAGATGACGTTCTTCGAAGGCGGCTGCCGCGTGCCGCTGATCGTCCACGCGCCGGGCCGCTTCGACGCCGCGCGCGTGCGCGGGCCCGTGTCGCACCTCGACCTGCTGCCGACGCTCGTCGACCTGACCGGTGCGGCGCCCGCCGGCGGCTGGCCGGACCCCGGATGGCCGGACCCGGTCGACGGCGCGAGCCTCGTGCCGCATCTGCAAGGCGCGCCCGCGCACGACGTCGCGCTGGGCGAATACCTCGCGGAAGGGGCGGTCGCGCCGGTCGTGATGATCCGCCGCGGCGACTGGAAGTACGTGCATTGCCCGGCCGATCCCGACCAGCTCTACCATCTCGCCGACGATCCGCGCGAGCGCACGAACCTGGCCGGCCTGCCCGAAGCCGCCGACGTGCTCGCCGCCTTCCGTGCGGAGGCCGCGCAGCGCTGGAACCTGCCGGAACTCGACGCGCAGGTGCGCGCGAGCCAGCGGCGGCGCCGCTTCCATTACGCGGCGACGACGCAGGGCCGCATCCAGGCGTGGGACTGGCAGCCGTTCACCGATGCGAGCCAGCGCTACATGCGCAATCACATCGAACTCGATACGCTCGAAGCGATGGCGCGCTTTCCGCGCGTCGGGCGCTGAACGATCCGCACACGATCATTGACGAACGACGAAGGAGACGCACCATGAAACGGCAATCCCATGCAGCAATCCGCGGGCTCGGCACGGCACTCGCCGCGGCCGCATGCGTACTGGCGACGCAGCCCGCGTACGCGGCCGATCCGCAGACGTGTCGCGACGTGAAGATGGCGGCGCCCGGCTGGACGGACATCGACGCGACGAACGCGATGGCCGGCGTCGTGCTGAAGGCGCTCGGCTACCGGCAGGACGTCGCGAACCTGTCGGTGCCGATCACGTACCAGGGCTTGAAGAAAGGGCAGGTCGACGTGTTCCTCGGCAACTGGATGCCCGCGCAGGCGCCGCTCGTGAAGCCGTTCGTCGACGAGAAGTCGATCGACGTGCTGCACGCGAACCTGAGCGGCGCGAAGTTCACGCTGGCCGTGCCCGACTACGTCGCGGCCGCGGGCGTGCACACGTTCGCCGATCTCGCGCGCTATGCCGACCGCTTCGGCGACAAGATCTACGGGATCGAGCCCGGCGCGCCGGCGAACCAGAACATCAAGCGGATGCTGTCCGACCATGCGCTCGGCCCGGCGAACTGGTCGCTCGTCGAATCGAGCGAGACGGGGATGCTCACGCAGGTCGAGCGGGCGGTGCGCGACAAGCGCTGGATCGTCTTTTTGGCCTGGGAGCCGCACCTGATGAACACCAAGTTCCACCTGACCTACCTGTCGGGTGGCGATGCGTATTTCGGTCCGAACTACGGCGGTGCGACGGTCAACACGGTGACGCGTCCGGGCTTTGCCGGCCAGTGCGCGAACCTCGCGCGCCTGTTCCGGCAGATGACGTTCTCCGTCGATGTCGAGAACCGGATCATCGCCGACATGCTCGACCACAAGACGTCGCCCGCGCTCGCGGCGCAGCACGTGCTGAAGGCCGACCCGGCGCTCGTCGAGGGCTGGCTGGACGGCGTGACGACCGCATCCGGCACGCCGGCCCTGCCGGCCGTGCGCGCGGCGCTCGACGCCCGCTGACCTGCCTCCGGGCGGCCGGTTTTTGCCGCGTCGCCCGTCTCCGTGTTTTCCCGACCAGTCGCATCGAGACCATTTGGTGTCGCCTTCAGACGGGTGACCCGAAATATGGGTTTGTATTTTTCGCCAATGGCTACGTTATTGCGGAAAACGAAATACCGCAGCCAGCAGACGTACCGAATTCGAATCAGCCGGCGTATTGCGGCGCGCGCCAGGCCACGGTTCGTTCCATCGAACGGTTCAGGGAGGGTGGTCGATAATGAAGCAAAAGAAAGTTGCCGTAGCCGCTGCGCTTGCATGCGCGGCCTGTATTCCCGCCATCGGCCATGCACAGAGCAGCGTGACGCTGTACGGGATTCTCGACGCGGGCATCACCTACGTGAACAACACGGGCGGCTCGCACGTGGTCAAGTTCGACGACGGCGTCGCATACGGGAACCGTTTCGGCCTGAAAGGCACGGAAGATCTCGGCGGCGGCCTGAAGGCCGTGTTCGTGCTCGAGAGTGGTTTCCACCTCGGCAACGGGCAGCTCGGCTTCGGCGGGTCGGAGTTCGGTCGGCAGGCTTATGTCGGTCTGCAGAACGACTGGGGCACGCTGTCGTTCGGCAACCAGCTCGACATCACCAACGAACTGGTGTCGATCTACAACATTTCCGCGTGGGGCAGCGGCTATGCGATCCACCAGGGCGACTTCGACCGCTTCAACGGCGACCGCCTGCCGAACTCGGTCAAATTCCTGTCGAACGACCTGAGCGGCTTCAAGTTCGGCGCGATGTACTCGTTCGGCAACGTCGCCGGCAACTTCCACCGCAACAGCGCATGGAGCGCGGGCGCGAGCTACACGAAGGGCGACTTCTCGATCGGCGCCGCGTACACGCGCCTGAACAACCCGAACGGCATCTACGCGTTCGACCCGTACGCGATGATCGGCACGCATACGTTCCTCGGCCAGCAGACCGTCACCGTCGATCCGGCGACCGGCGCGCGCACCGACCTGTTCGCGAATACCGCGATGGACGTCGACAGCCAGGGCACGTTCGGCGTCGGCACGAGCTACACGATCGGCAAGCTGACGCTCGACGCGAACTACTCGTACACGACGATCAAGGGCTTCGGCCAGTCGTCGCACATGCAGGTGTACGAAGGCGGCGGCCTGTATCAGTTCACGCCGGCGCTGAGCTTCATCGCGGGCTACCAGCACACGCGCTTCGAAGGCCACCACTGGAACCAGGGCACGGCCGGCCTCCACTACCTGCTGTCGAAGCGCACCGACGTGTACATCTCCGGCGATTACCTGCGCGCGTCGCACGGTGTCGATGCGGTGGTCGGCTACAGCTTCACGCCGTCGACCACGCAGACGCAGGCCGACGTGCGGATCGGCATGCGGCATTCTTTCTGAGTGGGGTGAGGTAGATCTTTCGACGTCTTCAGCGAGGTCTCTCTTTGGCGCGAACCACGGTTCGCGCTTTTTTTTGTCGGGCGTTGTAGTCGTGCAGGGTGCGCCGGTATTGCCGGCGCGGCGCCGGGCGGGCGTGCGGCAGGGGTGGGGCGGTTGGCGATATCATCGCGGTTTGGCCGCATCGCGCATCGCCGATCGCCCGCCCCCTCCGATGACGCCTCCTCGATGACCACCCCGTTACCCGAATCCAGCACCGCATCCGCGTTACCCGCCAACCTGTTTCGCCACGCACCGTTCCAGCGCTTCTGGGGCACGCGCGTGATGTCGTCGCTGGCGTTCCAGATCCTGTCGGTCGCGATCGGCTGGTATGTCTATACGCTCACGCACAGCGCGTTCGCGCTCGGCCTCGTCGGCCTCGCGCAGTTCGTGCCGATGTTCGCGCTGACGCTCGTCGTCGGGCAGGTGGCCGACCGCTACGACCGCCGACGCATCGCGACGATCTGCCAGAGCGTCGAGGCGCTGGCCGCCGGCGTGTTCCTGTTCGGCGCGGCGAAAGGCGGGCTCACCGAGCCGGCCGTGTATGCGCTCGCGGCGATCGTCGGTACCGCGCGCGCGTTCGAATCGCCGTCGGTGTCGTCGTTGCTGCCGGCCGTCGTGCCGCGCAGCGACCTGCCGCGCGCGACCGCGCTGTCGACGTCCGCGAACCAGGCAGCGCAGATTCTCGGGCCCGCGTTCGGCGGGCTGCTGTATGGCATCGGTGCGCCCGCCGCGTTCGGCACGAGCGTGGTCGCATTCGCGATCGCGGCGGTGCTGAGCGGCACGATTCCGCTGCGCAGCGCGCCGCCGGCACGCGAGCCGGTCACGCTGCGTTCGGTGTTCTCGGGCATCGCGTTCATCCGGCGCGAACCGGCGATCCTCGGCGCGCTGTCGCTCGACCTGTTCGCGGTGCTGTTCGGGGGTGCCACCGCGCTGCTGCCGATCTACGCACGCGACATCCTGCAGGTCGGACCGTGGGGGCTCGGCGCGTTGCGCGCGGCGCCGGCGGTCGGTGCGCTCGCGGGGACGCTGTGGCTCACGCGTTTTCCGCTGAAGGGGCGGCCGGGCCGCGCGATGTTCGGCGGCGTGATCGCATTCGGTATCGCGACGATCGTGTTCGGGCTGTCGAGGCATTTCGCGGTGTCGCTCATCGCGCTGGCGGCGTTGGGCGCGTCGGACGTGGTGAGCGTCGTCGTGCGCCTGTCGCTCGTGCAGCTGCGTACGCCCGACGACATGCTCGGGCGCGTGAGCGCGGTCAACTCGTTGTTCATCGGCACGTCGAACCAGCTCGGCGAGTTCGAATCGGGCGTGACGGCGGCATGGTGGGGCGCGCCGGCGGCGATCGTGGTCGGCGGCGCGGCGACGATCGCCGTGGCGCTCACGTGGATGCGCCTGTTTCCGACGTTGCGGAACATGACGTCGCTGGAGCGCGATCATTGAGCAACCGCGTTCATTTCACTGCAAGTTATTTCAAAATGCTTTCTTGTTTCAATCAAATGCCAAACGGAATTTGGGTCGGATAATCGTCTGATTAATTGGTCGGCCCACCGTCTTTTCGATTGGACCGAAGCGTCAGCCAGTTCGACGAGGCCGGAAAACGAAAAAGGGACCCTTCCGTCAATACCTTGCCGCACAAGGCCTCAGGCGGCATTCGTCCGATGAAATAGCGGATTTAAATTACGGAAACCATTCTAAAAATTACATATAACTTTCCGTAATTTTCTGAAACATCGTGCTTTCGTACGATGAAGCGGTTATCAATTGAAACAAAAAGAAATACATGGAATGATACCGATTCTCATTTCCGTGACCGGCGCGGCAACTGCCGCCGGTGACTCGTCAACTCTAGCCAGCTAGTGCCGTCGGCCTGATCGCCGGTGGCCCGCAAGCCATCGCATCCGTGCCTCGTGCGCGCGCCTCGGCGCGTGTCCACGCGGGGCGGTTTCATTCCGACTGGATTTCCATGCTGAACAGGACCCCGTTCGCGAGCGCGCTCGCGCTGGCCTTTGCTTTGCCTATCGCTTCGCCCGCACTCGCTCAGAACACGAGCGCCGAACCGTCGCCGGCCGCCACCGCGAAACGGGGCGACGCGCCGCCGACCGCCGCCGCCGCCACTGCCACCGCCGCGCGCGATACGCTGCCGACGATCAGCGTGTCGGGGCAGGCCGTGCAACAGGACTTCCAGGCCGAGCGCTCGAGCGTCGGCGCGAAACCCCCAACCGCGTTGCGCGACATTCCGCAGTCGGTCACGGTGATCAACAAGGCGCTGATGGAGTCGCAAGGACTCACGTCGTTCCAGGACGCGCTGCGCAATGCGCCGGGCATCACGATCGGCGGCGCGGAAGGCGGGCAGATCGGCAACAACATCAACCTGCGCGGCTTCACCGCGCAGAACGACATCTATCTCGACGGCTTTCGCGACCGCAACCAGTACTACCGCGACACGTTCGACCTCGATTCCGTCGAGGTGCTGTACGGCCCGTCGTCGATGCTGTTCGGGCGCGGTTCGACGGGCGGCGTGATCAACCAGGTATCGAAGAAGGCGAACCTGAAGCCGTCGGCCGAGGTGTCGACGACGATCGGCACCAACGACCGCTACCGCACGAGCGTCGACCTGAACCGGCGGCTCGGCGCGACGTCGGCGTTCCGCATCAACGCATTCGGCCAGTCGCTCGGCTCGACGCGCGACGTGATGAAGAACAAGGACTACGGGATCGCACCGGAACTGCGCTTCGGGATCGGCACGCCGACCGAGGTGACGCTGTCCGCGCTGATCCAGCACAACTACGACATGCCCGACTACGGTATGCTCGCGGTCAACGGCCATCCGGCGCCGGTGCCGAAGAACACCTTCTATGGCCTCACCGACGATCGCACGATCCAGGACGTGCAGACCGTGTCCGCACGCATCGATCATCGCGTCAACGATGCGCTGACCATCAGCAACCGCACGTCGTTCTCGCACTCGATGACCGATGCGCGGGAGACGGCGGCGAACGCGGTGCTGACCGGGCCGCTGTCGTCGAGCGCCGCGCTGACGAACGGCAACTACACGTCGTTGCCGATGTCCGCGCTGTACGTGAGGCTCGCGAGCCACGACCGCGTGATCGAAAACCATTCGGTCGACAACGACACGATGGCGCATTTCAAGTTCGACACGGGCTTCGTGAAGCACGACCTGATCGCCGGTGTCGAGGTCGGCCACGACAGCTACACGAACCAGGCGTACACGCGCAGCGGTCTGCCGATCCTGTCGCTGATCAACCCGGCCTACCTGGCGTCGACGCCGACCAACGCGACACAGACGCCGGCCAACCACGCCGAATCGGGCGCGACCACGCTCGCGGCGTACCTGAACGACACGGTGTCGATCGGCCGCGACTGGAAATTCGTCGGCGGGCTGCGCTGGGATCGCTTCCAGGCGCATCTCGCGAACACGGTGAGCGCGCCCCGCTACGCGTCGCAGACGAACTATTTCACGAGCGTGCGGGCCGGCGTGATCTACCAGCCGACCGAATGGCAGTCGTACTACTTCTCGTACGGGACGTCGTTCAACCCGTCGCTCGAGACGCTGACGGTCACGAACAACACGCAGAACCTGTCGCCCGAACACACGAAGTCGTACGAGGTCGGCGGCAAGTGGGATCTGCTCAACGACAACCTGTCGGTCACGTCGGCGCTGTTCCAGCAGGAGAAGAGCAACGCGCGCACGCAGACGTCGACGGGTGAATACCTGCTCGAAGGCGACGTTCGCGTGCGCGGCTTCCAGGCGAGCGTGACGGGCCACATCACGCCGAAGTGGCAGGTGTTCGGCAGCTACACGTACATGAACGGCGTGATCCTGAGCGCGCGCGACGGCACGCAGGGCAAGACGCTCGCGAACACGCCGCGCAACACCTTCACGCTGTGGACCACGTATGCGTTCACGCCGCACTGGGAGATCGGCGGCGGCCCGACATACATGTCGGGACGCTACGCGGCGAACACGGACTACGTGCAGGTGGGCGGCTACACGCGCTGGGATGCGACGGCCGCGTATCACGCGAAGCAGTGGGACCTGCGCCTGAACCTGCTGAACCTGACCAACAAGTTCTATTACGATGCGCTGATCCAGTCGGACGGCGGCCGTGCGGTGCCGGGCGTCGGGCGCACGTTCCTCGCGACGCTCGACTACCGGTTCTGAGCGACACGCGCGCCGCCGCGCCATTCGATGAAGGAGGGGAAACGATGCTTGTACACATCCCGAACGTGCTGACGCCCGAGCAGGTGAGCATGCTGCGCGACCGGCTCGACCGCGCCGGCGACGCGTGGGTGGACGGCCGGGCGACGGCCGGCTATACGGGCGCGCCGGTCAAGCGCAACCAGCAGATCGCCGAGCATTCGCCGGTCGCGCGCGAACTCGGCGACGTGATCCTCGCCGCGCTCGAGCGCAATCCGCTGTTCATCAGCGCGGCGCTCCCGAACCAGGTCTATCCGCCGCTGTTCAACCGCTATGAAGGCGGGATGACGTTCGGCAGTCACGTCGACGGCGCGGTGCGCGTGCTGCCGAACGGCGTGAAGCTGCGCACCGACGTGTCCGTCACGCTGTTCCTGTCCGCGCCCGACGAATACGACGGCGGTGAACTCGTGATCGAGGACGCGTACGGCGTGCAGCAGGTCAAGCTGCCGGCCGGCGACATGATCGTCTATCCGGCGACGAGCCTGCACCAGGTCACGCCGGTCACGCGCGGCGTGCGCGTCGCGAGCTTCTTCTGGGTGCAGAGCCTCGTGCGCAGCGATGCGCAGCGCGCGCTGCTGTTCGACATGGACACCGCGATCCAGCGGCTCAACGCGAGCGGCGCCGATACCGAGGCATGCCGCAGCCTGGTCGGCTGTTATCACAATCTTTTGAGAATCTGGAGCGAAACGTGAGCGTTGCCGATCCCGTCGAAATCGACGCGGCGCCCGTGTCGCCCGCGTCACGCGTTGCGCCGGGCGCGCGTGTGGCCCGCGCCGGCCGCACGCGATCGCGTCGCGGTACGTTCATCAAGTGGCTGCGCAAGGTGCACGGCTGGGTCGGCCTGTGGGGCGCCGCGCTCGGCCTGCTGTTCGGCGCGACGGGGTTCCTGCTGAATCATCGCGCGCCGCCGCTGCGGATCCAGACCGGTGCGCCGCGTGTGGAGACGTTGCGGCTCGACGTGCCCGACCCGGAACCCGATTCGCCGCTCGCGCTCGCGAAATGGTTGCGCGGGCAACCGGATCTGCATTTGCCGGAACGGATGGGGCGCGTGCAGAAGGAACCCGAGCATCCGGTTGCATGGGGCGAGCACGAGACCGTGCAGCCCGAACACTGGCAGCTCGTGTTCGCGTCGCCGCGTGAAAGCGTCGCCGTCGACTACTGGGTCGGCAGCGACACGATGACGCTCAAGCGCACCGACAGCACCACGCTCGCGTGGCTCACGAACCTGCACAAGGGCGTCGGGATGAGCATCGGCTGGGTGCTGCTCGTCGACACGCTCGCGGGCGCGTTGATTCTGCTGTCGCTGACGGGCGTGCTGTTGTGGACCGAACTGAACAAGCGCAAGACGATCGGCGTGGTGCTCGTGATCGGCTCGATCGTCGCGATCGTGTGGGCGGCTGGTGCGTGACGCGTGATGCGCGGGTGACGCCCGGTTGACGCCCGGTTGACGCTCAGGCGCCGGCGTTGCGCGTGACCTGCACGGCCGTGCCGTAGCAGATGACTTCCGTGATGCCCGATCCGATCTCGGTCGAATCGTAGCGCATCGCGACGATCGCATTCGCGCCGAGCTTGCGCGCATCGGCGAGCATCTTGTCGAATGCCTGCTGGCGCGCCTTCTCGCACAGCGACGTATAGAGCGTGATGTTGCCGCCGAAGATGGTCTGCAGCGCCGCACCGAACGAGCCGACGATCGAGCGCGAACGCACGACGATGCCCTGTGCGACGCCGAGCGAGCGCGCCGTCGTATGGCCGGCCAGGTCGAACGCGGTCGTGACGCGCTCGGGCGTGAGATCGCTGATGGAGCGGGAGAAATCGTTCATGGCGGTGCACGGTGGCGCGGAAGTGATCGAACGACGATTCTATCCGGAACCGGAAACGCGCTCGAACGGGCGCGCATGCCACGCGCGCCCGGTGCGGCCCGAGCCGGCCGACGCGCGGTCAGGGTTTGACGGCCGCGCTGCCGTCGCCGCCGAGATCGACCGCATACGCGAGCGCCAGCTTGCCGAATTTCAGCGCGTGGTTCGCCTGCCGATCCGAATTCTCCAGCGTGTCGTTCACGGTATGGATGTAGGGACTGTCATTCTGGTCGGCCTCGAACGGGAACGACGCCGGATAGCCCTGCGCATTCCACGACGCGTGATCCGAGCACGCATACCCGCACTGCGACGTGCCGATCGCGAGTTCCGGCAGGTAGGTCTTCGCGAGGTTCGTCAGGTAGGTGTTCTGCGCGGCGTTCGTGTAGTCGGTGATCAGGTAAATGTCTTTCGGATCGCCCTTGTAGTTCGTCATGTCGAGCTGCAGCACGCCGACCACGTTCGCATTCTGCGCGCGGAACTGCTTCGCGATCGCCTTCGAGCCGAGCAGGCCGGCTTCCTCTGCCGCGTAGCCGACGAACTTGATCGTCCGCTTCGGCCGATAGTCGTTCGCGAGCAGCACGCGCAGCGCTTCGGTCAGGCTTGCGATGCCCGACGCATCGTCGTCCGCGCCGGGCGAGCGCGTGTTTTCCATCGTGCGGCCGACCGTCGAATCGAGGTGGCCGCCCAGCACGACCGTGCCCGCGATTGGATCGCTGCCGCGGATCGTCAGGATCACGGACTTTTGCGGAAAACTGCTATGCGCGAACTGCTCGACGGCGATGTCGGCGCGTGAGCCCGCCAGTTGCTTCCACTGCAGCGCGAGCCAGTCCGACGCGGCAACGCCATGCGATGTCGTGTAATAGCGGTTCGTGAAGCCGGACAGCGACGTGATCGTGCCGACGATGTTGCTGGCCTGCAGTTGCTGGATCCAGATCCCGATCCGCGGTGCGTTCGACACCGTGTAGGCGGGCAGCGCGGCCTGCTTCGCGACTGCCGCCGATACCGGCTGCAACGCCTGACGCGCGTCGTCGAACGAGTCGTGCACGATGTAGCCGGGCCCGTGGCCACGCGCATGGTGTACCGCGAGGGCCAGCTCGCCGAGCCGGGCATCGTCGATCTCGACGATATGCACGGTTTCGAGGCGCACGGCGCCGTCGGCCGCACGGCCGGCGTCGAGCGCCGTGCTGTATTGCGCGGTTGCGCTTGCATCGATGCGTTGAAGCTGCCGGAACGCGGTGTCGCCGAGCGTGATCCACACGGGCGCGGCCTGCGCGGCGGCGGTCAGCAGCATGCCGCCCAGCGCGGCGCTCAGGCGGGTCAATGTCAGAGTAGGCATGTTCGATCTCGTGAGGGTAGCGATGTCGAGGAAAGGGCGCGCTGCAGGTCGTGCGGCGCCCCCGCCTGCTGCGGAATTACGACTTCTGCGGCACGGTCACGCCGTACGTGCAGCTCTTGTTGTACGCGTCGCCGATCGCCGTGAGCTGCGCGCTGCTGTAGCCGAGCGCGGCCGCGGCGGTCAGCACCGCCTGCGCGGCGGCTTTCTGGTTGGTCGAGCTGTTGGTCATCGACAGCCCCTTCAGGAACGCCTTGTCCATCGCCTGCGCGCCGATCGCGTCGCGCGCGACGAGGTTGCACGAAGCCCAGTACTGGCCGGCCGTGTGGATCTCCGCGCCGCGCGCCTGTGCGTAGGTGTGCCCGACGTTCCAGTTCGTCACGCGGCCACCCCAGTATTCGTTGTGACCGTCCCAGTTGTAGACCCACTGATACTGCGTGTCCGACGGGCTCCACTGATTGAAGTCGCGGCTGTACGCGGCGGCGAGATAATCGCCGGTGCCTTCCGACAGGCCTTCCTGTTGCGACAGGCCGCCGTTGGTCACCCAGTCGTGGATGCCGTGGCCCAGCTCGTGGATCACGACGTCCGCATCTTCCGCGTCGTCGACGCCACCCTGACCGAAGGTCAGCCGGCCGCTGCTCGACGAGTACGACGAGTTGTCGTCGCCCGATTCGCCGTGCGGGTCGTACTGCACGCCGCCCGTGTACTGGTACGGCAGCGCCTTGATGCCGAGCGTCTGGTTCACGTAGCGCAGGAACGTGTCGATGTGGTAGTACACGTTAACCGCTTCGAAATACAGGTTGCCGCGCGTGAATTCGAACGCCGGCGTCGCCTGCGCCGGGCACGCGCCGTCGCGCGGCGCATCGAAATCGACGCACGACGCATACGGTCCCGACAGCGTGTAGCGCGAGCCCGACAGCGCGAGATCCTTCAGCGTCACGCGCACGCGCGCGGCCGTGAGCTGCGTGGAATCGACGTCGTTGCTGTCCTTGTAGCCCGTGCTGCCGTAGCTGCTTTTCGTCGAAGACAGCGGATCCGGCCGGAACACGAAACCGGTGCCGTCGGTCGCATAGAACGCCTTGTCCTCGGCGCGCAGCACTTCGCCGCTGTCCGCGTCGATCAGCAGTTCCCAGTCGCCCTTGGGGCCGTCCTGCGGGCGGCCGCGCACCTTCCACGCGGTATGCGTGCCGGCCTTGTCGACGAACGCGACGAGTTGCGCATCGAGGTGCGTGAAGCCGCTTACGCCGAGATACGCGCGCGCACGGTCGAGCGCCTGCTGCTGGTCGACCGCCTGCGCCTTGCGCGTGGTGGCGATCACGCCGCTGACCGTGTTGCTCGCGACGTACAGGATGCGGCCGTCCTTCGCGACGGTCACCGCGATCTCGCTGCCGTACACGGGCAGCCCGGCCGCCTGCTGCTGGAAGCGCACGACGGTGAAGTCGGTGTCGTTGCGTTCCGACGTCACCACGAGGCTCGCCAGCGCGGCCGCGTCGAGCCCGAGCTGCGTCGCCTGCGACGCGACGAAATCGCGCGCGGTGGCGGCGGGCGTGGCGGCCGCTTTCTTCGCGTGATACGCGGGGTTGTACAGCGTGACGGCGACGCCGTCGGAGCGGAACTGCCCGGCGGCCGTATCGGTCCTGGCCGCGGCCGGCGCCGATGCGACGCCGCGTGTCAGGCTTTCTCGCAGGCTCGACGCCTGCGGGTTCCCGACCTTGGAATCGGCCGCGCTGCCGCCGACGATGCCGAAACCGAGCGCGAGACCCAGGGCGATCGGCAATGCTTTGCGTGATGTCTGCATACGTGATCCTCATCTCAACGGTTGGACACGCCCGCGCGCTCGTGGCGAGCAGGCACGACACGGCCCGCGCGCCGGCTCGATGGAACCGGTGCGGCGTAGCGGTGCTGGGAGCGTCGACTGACTAAGGAGGACTAAGCGTCAGGTCGAAACGAATCGGGAAGGAACGGAGGCGGGGAAGCGAACGGAAGGCAGGTGCGGCGACGGCGAAGCGAGCATCGTCATGTCATACCCCTCGGATCGGCATTGATATCGGTTTGGCAGCCTGCGTGGCGCGACGTGCGCGGCCCCGGGCTCTCATCTCCTTAGGGCTGCCTATCTAATTGCGAGGTATGTTACAGAACATTTTCGGCGACATTGCAAATTATTTTCGAAGGCTGCTTCGGTCCGTCGATCATTCGCCGGCATTGTTCAGCGAATGGCGGCAAACGCAGCCGGCGCGCGCAATAGCGCGCCGGATTGTACGCAAAAGCGGCGCCGCTCAGCGCGTCGCGCGGCGGTCGCTGCGCGGGCTCACGCCGAACCGCGAGCGGTACGTGCGCGAGAAATGCGACGGCGATTCGAAGCCGCACGCGACGCACACCGACGTGATGCTCATGTCGGTCTGCTGCAGCAGCTCGCGCGCACGGTCGAGGCGCAGGTTCAGGTAGAAGTGCGTCGGCGTGTCGTTCAGCGTCGCGCTGAACAGCCGTTCGAGCTGGCGCCGCGTGACCGATATCTCCTGCGCGAGTGCGTCGGAGCCGAGCGGGTTCTCCATGTGCCGCTGCATCGTGCCGATCACCTGGATCAGCTTGCGGTTGTGCACGCCGTAGCGCGCGGCGATCTCGAGCCGCTGGCTGTCCGAACGCTGCCGGATGCGGCTGACGACGAACTGCTCGGAGATCGCCGCCGCGAGCTCCGCGCCATGCCGTCGGCCGATCAGGTCGAGCATCATGTCGATCGACGCGGTGCCGCCCGCGCAGGTGATGCGCCGCTCGCCGATCTCGAACAGCTCCTGCGTCACGTTCAGCCCCGGGTAGCGTTCGCGGAACGCGGCAAGCGCTTCCCAGTGCAGCGTGAGCGTTTGCGATGCGTCGAACAGCCCGGCTTCCGCGAGCACGAAGCTGCCGGTATCGATGCCGCCGAGCGTCGCGCCATGGCGATTCTGGCGGCGCAGCCAGTCGGCGAGCGCGCGGTCGTAGCACACGAGCGGATCGAAGCCCGCGACCACGAACACCGTGTCGACCTGCGCGACGTCCGGGCACGCGGCTTCGGCCGCGACCGGGATGCCGTTGCTCGCGGCGACGGGCGCGCCGTCCGCGCTGATCACGTGCCAGCGGTACAGCTCGGTGCGAAACCGGTTCGCGACGCGCAACGGTTCGACCGCTGACATGAAGCCGAGCGCGGAGAAGCCGGGCAGCAACAGGAAGTGGAAATCCTCTGGCATCGGGGCGTGGGGTGGAATCGGGTGGGCGTCGCGCACGCGCGGCACGGTGCGGCGAGCGGCGGGGCAGCGCGCCGCGCCCGGCCCGCGGGAGCCGAACGTTCAACACCGGATTATCGCGGGTTTTGCGGGCGGTCAGCGCGTTTTTGCGCCGCGCACCGTCCGGCGCGCCGTCGTCGAAGGGAGTTCGCCGAACTGGGCCTTGTAGGCATTCGCAAAGTGCCCGAGGTGGATGAATCCCCAGCGTGCGGCCGCTTCGCTGATCGGCAGGTCGGACTGCCGCGTGTCGAGCAGCAGGCGCCGCACCTGCGCGAGGCGCAGCGCGCGCGTGTAGTTCAGCGGGCCGGTTTGCACGACCGACTGGAAGCTGTTCTGCATCGTGCGCCGGCTCACGCGCAGTTGCGTGCACAGGCTCAGGATGTCGACGGGCGCCTCCGGGTGCTCGATCACGTAGTCGTGCACGCGGCGCACGATGTCGGCGTGGCACGCATGCGTGAGACGGTTCGGCGGCCCGGGCATTCGATACGTGAGGAGATCGACGAGCACGTTGCCGACTTCGCCGCGCAATTCGGACTGCGCACGCGCCGCGTCGAACGTATCGGGTGCCAACAGCACGCGCTCGAGCAGCGTCGCGAGCTGGACGCTCGCACGTTCGCGCGCGGTGACCGGCACATCGACGACGCCGCGCCGCAGCGCGCGCTCGTCGAGCCGGACATCGGCCGCATCCTCGATCTGCTGCATCAGCGTGGCATCGAGGACCACGCCGATCAGCGACATGTCGTCCGGTGAATGGAGTTCGAAAGGCGCGCCGCCGCGCGCCATCACGATCGTGCCGCGCTCCATGCGCGCATCGCCGAATGCAAAGTTGCCCGAACCGGTGAGCGGCATCCCGAACACCGTGTGACCGGGCGGCAGGCGCCCGCGCTGGATGATGCGCACGTTCGCCGTTTCCTGGAACAGCTGCACGCCGTCGAGCATCGCGTGCTTGACCGCGCTGCGATACGAGCCGGAGCCGATCTGGTCGTAACGCTGATCCCAGCCGCGCAGCGCCTCGGCATGCCGGTCTGCGTCGTCGAACATCTGATGAAACACGCGCACGGCGCCTCCGGTGGTCGTTCGGACCGCGCAAGATTAAACCGGCCAAATGGTCGGCGCAATACGGGCGAGCGCTATTCGTGCGGGGGTTTTTGAGGGGCCGGAAGGTGTCGACACCCGGTGCCTTTCAGGCGGTTTTCCAATGTCCCGAATCGGCACGCACGCGTTGCCGGTCCGGGTGCTGAACCGGTTTATTGTCGAACTACAGTCGCCCCACATAACGTGAATCCCAACTGGAGGCGACATGAGAGCAAGGCGACGCACCGCGGTTTGCGCGGCGACGCTGGCGTTCGCGGCGGCGTGGGCCGGCAGCGCGAACGCGACGGAAAAGCCCGAGGAACTCGTCGTGCAGAAGATGCCGCCGTGGCATCCGCACGAGGTATACGTCGTCGACATCGCGATGCCGACGATGACCGACGGGCGCATCTACGTGTACGACGCCGACGCGAAGAAGCTGCTCGGCCAGATCGACGGCGGCTTCGCGCCCGGCCTCGCGATCTCGCCCGACCACAAGACGAGCTTCATCGCGACGACCTATTTCTCGCGCGGCTCGCACGGCACGCGCACCGACGTCGTCGAGATGACCGACAACACGACGCTCGATCACAGGGGCGAGATCGTGATTCCGGCCAAGCACGGGCAGCACGTGCCGTCGCCGTACAACACGGCGTTCAGCACAGACGGCAAGCGGCTGTACGTCGCGAACATCACGCCGGCCGCGTCGGTGACTGTGATCGACGCTGTGTCGAAGAAGGTGCTGTCGGAGATCGACACCGCGGCCTGCGTGCTCGCGTATCCGTCGGGGAACGACCGCTTCACCGCGCTGTGCGAAAGCGGCAAGGCGCTGACCGTCACGCTCGACGCGAACGGCAAGGAGGTGAAGCGCACCATGTCCGACGCGTTCATCGACGTCGACAACGATCCGGCCTTCATCAACGCGTCGCGCTACAACGGCGGCTATCTGTTCACGACGTATCACGGCAACGTGCGCAGCGCCGATTTCAGCGGCGACAAGCCGGCGTTCGGCAAGCCATGGTCGCTGCTGACCGACGCCGAGCGCGCCGAAGGCTGGCGCCCGGGCGGCATGCAGCAGACCGCCGTGCAGGTGAAGCAGCACCGCTACTACGTGCTGATGCACAAGGGCGGCGACGGCACGCACAAGGATCCCGGCACGCAGGTGTGGGTCTACGACCTGAAGACGAAACGGCGCGTCGCGCGCTGGGATCTCGCGCAGCAGAAGGTCGATCCGCTCGTGTCGATCCAGGTCAGCGAGGACGACAAGCCGCTGTTCTACGGGCTGACGGGCACGTCCGACCTCGTCGTGATGGACGCGCGCACCGGCAAGCGGCAGCACGTCGAGAAGCAGATCGGCAGTACGTCGACGCTGCTCGTGAACCCGTGAGGCCGCGATGACGCTCGATCCCGTACTCGCCACCAGCGCGCAAGCCGGCGCGGCCGTCGTCGTGCTGCTCGGCGCCTTTGCGAAGATGCGCCGACCCGCGGCGTTCCGGCAAGCGCTCGCCGGCTATCGCCTGCTGCCCGATGCGCTCACCGCGCCCGCTGCATTCGCGATTCCATTCGCGGAAGCCGCCTGTGCCGCGGCGCTGCTGTTTCCCGATACGCGCATGACCGGCGCGCTCGGCCTGATCGCGTTGCTGCTGGTGTTCGCGGCCGGCATGACGATCAACATCGTGCGCGGCCACACCGACATCGATTGCGGGTGTTCCGGCTTTGCCGCCGCGCGCGCGGATGCGCCGCGCGGCATCGGCTGGCTGCATGTCGCGCGCGTGCTGCTGCTCGTCGCGCTGGCCGCGACCGCGCTCGTCGAGCCGGGCGGCCGCGCGGTCGTGTGGTTCGACTACCTGACGCTGTTCTCTTCCGTGCTGCTGATCGTCTGCGCGCTGCTCACCGTCGACGTGCTGCTCGCCAACATCCCGCGCCTTTCACATCTGAGGAATTCATGATGCAAACCGCTCTCACCGTTTCCACCGCGTTGCTGTGGGTCGCCGTCCTCGCGCTCGGCGCGATCTGCCTCGCGCTCGTGCGCCAGATCGGCATCCTGTACGAACGCATCATGCCGGCCGGCGCATTGATGATCGACAAGGGCCCGGCGGTCGGCGCGATCGCGCCGACGTTCGAGCTGACCGACATTCGCGGCTCGCGGATCAAGGTCGGCGGCATCGATGCGGCGGGCAAGGCGACGCTGCTGTTCTTCCTGTCGCCGACGTGCCCGGTCTGCAAGAAGCTGCTGCCGCTGTTGCCGTCGCTGCAGGCGAGCGAATCGACGCCGGTGAACATCGTGCTCGCGAGCGACGGCGAGCTCGCCGAACACACGCGCTTCGCGCAGAAGCACGACCTCGCGCGCTTCCCGTACGTGCTGTCGCAGGAGCTCGGCCTCGCGTATCAGATCGGCAAGCTGCCGTACGCGGTGCTGCTCGACGACACCGGCACCGTGCGTGCGAAGGGGCTCGTCAACACGCGCGAGCATCTCGAGAGCCTGTTCGAAGCGAAGGAGCGGGGCGTTGCATCGCTGCAGCAGTTCGTCCATGGCGATCACGATCACGGCGGTCACGAAGAGCACGCGCAGCACGCGTGATCGGCCGACCCTCTTTCAACGTCAACGGAGAACAACCCCATGGGCCTGTTTGATTCATGGTTCGAACGGTCGGCGCGCGGCGTCGCACAGCACAGTTCGCGGCGCAGCGCGATGGCGAGGCTCGGCAAGGTGCTGGTGGGCTCGGCGATGCTGCCGCTGCTGCCCGTCGATCGCACCGCGTATGCGGCCGACGCGGCGTCGGGCGCGTCGGCGGCTTCCGGTGCCGCTGCGTCGGGTGCGAGCGACGATCCGACGAGCTGCGATTACTGGAAGTACTGCGCGATCGACGGCTGGCTGTGCAGCTGCTGCGGCGGCACGTCGAGCAGCTGCCCGCCGGGCACGACGCCGTCGCCGATCACGTGGATCGGCACGTGCCGCAATCCGCACGACGGTTCGGACTACATCGTGTCGTACAACGACTGCTGCGGCAAGACGTCGTGCGGCAAGTGCTTCTGCAACCGCAACGAGCGCGAGAAGCCGCTGTACAAGCTGTCGCTGAACAACGACATCAACTGGTGCATGGCGAACGGCAATTCGAATTACCACTGTTCGGTTTCGGTCCTGCTGGGAGCGGCAAAACAATGAACGTGATGCAAGCGGGAAAGATCGTGGTCGCGTGCGTGGCGGCTGTTGCGGGTGCGGCATTGCCGGGTTTTGCCGGTGCGCAGCAGGCCATCCATTACCCGGCGGGCAAGAGCGTGTTCGACGCGCAGTGCGCGGTGTGCCACCAGGCCGGCGGCAAGGGGCAGGACGGCCTCGCGCCGCCGCTGACCGAGTATCCGGGCAAGTACGCGACGGCCGACGCGGGCCGCGCGCAACTCGTCGCGACGCTGTTGCACGGGATGTTCGGCGAGATCACGGTGCACGACAAGCGCTACAACTTCAAGATGCCGTCGTTCGCGAGCGCGAGCGATGACGACATCGCGAACGTGCTCAACTACGTCGTGTTCGATCTCAACGACAAGCACGGTGACGCGAAGCCGTTCACGGCGGCCGACATTCGCGCGGCGCGCGCGAAGGAGATGGACGGCACGGCCGTTCACGCGCAACGTGCCGTCGTGACGAAGGGGCTGGGGCTGTGAATGCCCGGTGCATTCGGTGGCGTGGCGGGGTGGTGCGTGGCGGCCCGCGTGCGGCGGCGTGGCGGATCGGGGCGTTCATCGCACGCCATCTGTTTTCGTTGCCGGCGGTGGTCGCCGCCACTGCGTGTGCGATTGCCGTACCCGCACATGCCGACGGCGCGGCCGACGCGACGCTCGCGCGACAGCACTGGGTGCTCAACTGCATGGGCTGCCACACGGCGACGGGCGGCGGCATTCCGGGCAAGGTGCCGCCGCTTGCGAACTCGCTCGGTTATTTCACGCATCTGCCGGCGGGGCGCGAGTACGTGATGCGCGTGCCGGGTGCGTCGAATTCGGCGCTGTCGGACCAGGATCTCGCCGACGTGCTCAACTGGGTGCTCACGACGATGAACCGCGACGCGCTGCCGCGCGATTTCAAGCCTTATACGGCAGCCGAAGTCGCCGCGCATCGACGGCCGGCGTTTTCCGACGTCGCGACGGTGCGTGCCGGGTTGGTTCGCGCGCTGCAGGAGCGCGGGATCGACGGCGTGTCCGACCGGTACTGACGGTGCATGGTGATAGCGTCGTGCCGATTCAGTGCGGTGGCGGCAGACGTTTGAAGCGGCTCCACAGCTTCTTCAAGGTCTGATGATCGGCCGCGGCGCGCGCGGCCAGAAAGCCTCGCGCGAAGCCTGCGCCCGGCGCGGCGTCAGGCGACGTATCGGGGAGTGCCTTCAGAAGCTTGTCCGCGACAACGGCATCGTTGCGCCAGCCCAGATCGTCCTGAAGCGCGGTCAGCGCATCGACATACGATCGGACGGCCCGCTTGCGGCACAGCGACGCGAAGAATTCGGTCGCGTATCGGACCTTCTTCGCCGCGATGCGGGCACGGTGGCGGCGATGATCGTCCAGATCGGCCAGCCGCTTGCCACGTTTGATCAGTTTCCTGTGCCGACGACGCAGAACGTCACCGGCAAACGGCGTCGCGGGCTGCATGATCGCGGTGCGCTGCTCGTCGGACATCTCCGGTCGCCAGCCCTTTCGGCTCAACCACGACGCGAGCTGCAACGTGAGCCGCGTGTAGCGAACCGACCCGACTGCCGCGGCCGCGCGTTGCCGGTTCTCGACGGCGATGTGCTCGCACGCTTCGCGCACCGAATGCATCTCATCCGGGATGCCGTTCGTACCGGCATGGTCGAGCGTCGTTCCCGCCAGCACCTCCCAGTCACGCGCGGCGCCGAGTTCGGCGGCGATCCAGCGCAGCTCGTCGTCGAGGGCGGGGTACGCGGGAATTACTTTCGCGAACAGGTCGAGCGCCGAGCGTAAACGGCGAAGCCCCACGCGCATCTGATGGACGCACGACGGATCGTGGCCCGATTCGACGCCACGCTCGTTGGCGTGGACCTGATCCAGACAGTTATGCGCGATTTGGCAGAAGGCGTCTTCGATCGAATTGCTTTTCTTCAGTTGTAACGGTTGCGCCTTGACGGGCGGACGGTGCTCGGCCACCAGCAGTCCGTAGCCCATATCGGCCTTGCTCTCGCGATCGATGCGCAACGGTACGATCTCCAGCAATTCCAGTGCGACGCCGTACAGGCTTTCAGGCCGGCCCCGTTTCAGCTCCAGTTCGACAGCGGCGATCGGGACGGAATTCGGCTCCGCCTCCACGGTCCCCTTGTCGAGCGCCACCTCGACTTCGTCGCCGGACGGCAAGTGCAGCGGTAAAACCGAACGCTTGATTCGCGTGACGAATACGGGCTGGAGCCGGGCCGCCGTGGCTACGTCGCGAATCAGCCTGCCGCAGTCGCTGTCAGCGGGCACTCGATCCCGCAGCCGCGCCAGATCGGGGAGGTCGCCGTCGACGGGCATCTCGAACTCATCGCGGTCGAACAAGCCGGCCTGCACAGATCCTTCCAGCTTCAATGTCTGAATTCGCTCTTTGCCGACCGCGCGTACCCGCAGAGAAGCCCCGCACCCGTGAAATGACAACGCTGACGTATCGAAGTACGTGCTCTTCAGCAGTTGAGGCGCGTGGGCGCCGTTGGACTGCGCGAGCAATGGCGCGCGGCGCAACTTGTCGAGATCCTTGACGGAAACCCGAAGCTTCAACTCCCGTTCCATGTCGCCCTCCGATGTGGCACCTGACTATCAGACTACACCGCAGCGCACGCGGGTTCCCGCTCTGAATCGTCCTTTTTGCGTTTTAAGCGTTTGCTGGCACTGGCGGATGCCCCCGGATACGGCGCTCCCGCCATCACCACGCATGCATTGATCCGAGCGATCGGTTTTCAACCCGATGCTTCGTCTTCCCAGTCGTGCCACTCCACCCGATGCGTTTTCAGATAGCCATTGACCGCCTCCCCAACCGTCGGAAAGAAGTTGCTTTCGCCGAACATGCCAAACAAGCCGTAATGCTTGAGGCTGTCTTTCACGGGGCCTTTCAGCTCCGCGAAGACCAGCTTGACCTGCCGCGCCGCCAGTTCGCCATGCAGCCGTTCGAGCACATCGGCGGCGGTCAGGTCGATATCGGTCACGGGCTCCGCCGCGATGACGATCCAACGCGCCGGCTGCGGCGATTCGTCGACGGCGCGCAGCACGCGCTCACGAAAGATCTCTCCGTTCGCGAAAAAAAGCGGCGCATCCCAGCGCAGCAGCACGAGCCCGGGCACGCGCCTCGCGTCCGGATGGCGCGACACGTCGTGATAGCCCTTCATGCCGTCGACGCGCCCGAGCACGGCGTCGTAAGGCCGCCACGCACGCCAGAGGAACGACAGCACGGTGAGCAGCAGCGCCAGTGCGATGCCGTTCACGACACCAAGGACCGCAACGCCGACGAAGCACACCAACGCCAGCACGAACTCGCTCTTGCGCAGCCGATAAAGCCGCATGACGCCCCGCACCTCGATCATGTTCACGCATGCGGCAATCACGACGGCAGCCAGCGCGGATTGCGGCGTGTGCGACAGCGCGCGTGGCGCGAACAGGAGCAGCGCGGCGACGACGGCGGCCGCCACCACGCCCGTCGCCTGCGTCTTGGCGCCCGCCGCCTCCGCGACCAGGGTGCGCGAGCCGCTCGCGCTCACCGCGAACCCCTGCACCAGACCGGCGGCGATGTTCGACAGCCCGAGCGCGACGCACTCGTGGTTCCGGTCCACGCTGGTGTCGTTGCGCAATTCGTAGGTGCGTGACAGCACGCTGATATCCGTGAACGAAACGAGCGCGATTGCCGCCGCGCTACCCGCGAGGTGCAGCCAGTCGTCGAGCGTCACGTTCGGGATGCGCGGTACGGGCAGACCTTGCGGGACCGCGCCGACGGTCGCCACGCCCGCGCGCCGGGACAGATCGAACCACATCACTACCACCGTCGCGCCCGCCACGGCGAGCAGCACGCCCGGCACTTTGGGCCAGAGCCGTTTGAAGACGAGTATCAGCACGAGCGCGGCGACGCCGAGCGCGAACGATGCCGCGTTCACCCTCGATGCCGCGATGCCCTCGACCACGTCGCGCACCTGCCCGACGAACGATTCGCCGTGGCCTTTGTATCCCAGCAGCTTCGGCAACTGTCCGATGCTGATCGTCAGCATGATGCCGTTCAGGAAACCGTGCCGGATGGGCAGCGACAGCAGCTCGGTGACGAATCCGAGCCTGAGCGCGCCGACCGCGATGCAGATCGCGCCCGCGAGTATCGCAAGCGCCCCGGCAAGGGCCAGCCCGCGCGTGGCATCGCCGTGAGCAAGCGGCACGATGCTTGCGGCGATCAATGCGACCAGCGCGGAGTCGGGGCCGAGAACGAGGATGCGGCTCGGGCCGAAGAGCGCATACGCGAGCATCGCGGCGAACGATGCATAGAGGCCGCTGACGGCGGGCAGCCCCGCTGCATTCGCGTACGCCATGCCGGCAGGCACGAGCACGGCGCTGAGCGTGACGCCCGCAAGCAGATCGTGCGGCAGCCACGACCATTGATAGCCGCGCACCGCGGCGAGGCCGGTGATCCACGGCAGCGGGCCGGCAGCGGGCTGGCGAGTCGATTGAACCGAATGTGGGCGGGCACGGCTTTTCATGTTCATCGCGGCGTGTCAGGAAACCCGGGCGGAATCGTTCGCCACCTCCGCCTGTGCCATTGAAGATTAGGTTCCGGTATCGTCGGAGAGCAAGCGCGGTTTTCACGATGTTGCGTTTCGATGCGCGGGCCTTACGTGGGCGCCGATCGCCGCACGAGCCGGCGCTCGATCTCGTGCCGTGCTCATGACGCACCACAACACACCAAAATCCCAAGCATCAGACGGCTTTCGTTAGAATCGGTCGTCGTCGAATCAAAAACGCGGATTTGCACAGGCGTGGAGGCATCGCGTCACCAATACCGCTCGCTCTCACCACATGGCTCATCCTTTACCGGAGGCGAACGTGCCAGGATTACTTCCCGATGTCGACCGCGACGGGCTCCTCGAATATTCGGTGGTATACACCGACCGGTCGATCAATCACATGTCGCAGCGCTTCCAGGGCGTCATGCGCGATATTTCCGCCGCGCTGAAGAAAGTCTACAACGCGAAGGCGGCCGTCATCGTCCCCGGCAGCGGGACGTTCGGCATGGAAGCCGTGGCACGGCAGTTCGCGACGAACAAGAAGTGCGTGGTCATCCGCAACGGCTGGTTCAGTTACCGCTGGTCGCAGATTTTCGACATGGGCGGCATTCCGTCCGAAGAGGTCGTGTTGAAAGCGCGCCCGGTCGAAGTGGGCAGGCAAGCCGCCTTTGCACCGGCTCCGATCGACGAAGTCGTCGCCGCGATTCGCGAGCACAAGCCGGATCTGGTCTTCGCCGCGCACGTCGAAACCGCATCCGGGATGATGTTGCCCGATGCGTATCTGCGCGCGGTGGCCGACGCCGTGCATGCGGTCGGCGGCATGTTCGTACTGGATTGCATCGCGTCCGGCACGATCTGGGTCGACATGGAGAAGAGCGGCGTCGATGTGCTGATCAGCGCGCCGCAAAAGGGCTGGAGCGCGTCGCCGGGTTGCGCGCTGGTCATGCTCGGCCCGCTCGCCCGCGAGCGCATCGATGCGACGACCAGCACCAGTTTTGCGTGCGATCTGCGCAAGTGGCTGCAGATCATGGAAACCTACGAGAACGGCGGCTTCGCGTATCACGCGACGATGCCCACCGACAGCCTCGCGACGCTGCGCGACGTCATCAAGGAAACCGAAGCATACGGCTTCGACAAGGTGAGGGCGGAGCAGCTCGAACTCGGCACGCGGATTCGTGCGTTGCTGGCCCAGAAGGGGTTCAGGAGCGTGGCTGCCGCAGGCTTCGAGGCGCCGGGCGTCGTGGTCAGTTATACGGACGATGACGACATCCGCTCGGGCAAGAAATTCGCCGATGTCGGTATGCAGATCGCGGCCGGCGTGCCGCTTCAATGCGACGAGCCGGCGGATTTCAAGACCTTCCGTATCGGCTTGTTCGGTCTCGACAAGCTGCATGATGTCAATGCGGCGGTTGCTAGGTTTGCCAGTGCGTTGGAGCGGGTTGTGTAGCGCGCTGGCTTGGTGTGACCGGAGCGCGTGAATGTGGCGGTGACCGATGGACGCATTGAAGCGATCGATGGCGACGGGGGAGATATCGATACCGAAGCTTTCCTTCAGTGCGAATTTCCCTGCGAGATGCAGGAGCAGTCGGCCATCGCCGCAGCCGAGATCGAGAACGCAGTGTCCGTCGCGGACAATGGACTCCGCGGCGGCGAAATCCCACGTCGCAGGACCGTCGTCAACTCGGACTCATCGAATAGCGGCTCGTGGAAGTAGTAGTGACTGATTCTGAGATCAGCCTCCTTTTGTAACCATGCTTGGTCTGTTCTTGACATTCAACGCGATGCCGCATGCGCCGATAATCGCCGTTGCGACTCCCACAATCACGAGAGCCATGCTCACGTGTGCCGTACTGATCATGCCGGCGCTCAGAAAGCCGAGAAACACCGAAGTCTGGATGCAAAATAGGTAGGCCGGCATCAGGTCGACACGTCGCTGCGGATCGATCGCCTTCATCATGAAACTCGCCGTTAGCGCGTTCTGGATGCCGTTTGCCGACCCGATCAGAAACGTGGCGCACATGATGGCTAACGCTGCGTCACTCAATGCGAGCCATAAAATGCCGGCGCCGATGAGGCTGGCGGCGATGGAGGCGCCGGCGGCATCACCGCGCCTCGCAAACAGGCCTGCAAACAGCACGGGGCCGACGATCAGACCCACGCTCAATGCGCTGATGACGAGTCCATAGATCTCTGCACTGAATTGCAGCTCAGTACGCACTCGAAATATCATGAGCACATTGAGCGTCGATGTGAGCACGACCGTCATCAACAGCGGAGCGACCGCACGGATCACGCCGGCCGTGCGAAAGAGACCGAGCAGGTCGAGTCGTCCCTTCTGCTTCGCTTGCGAGGAGGCCTGGCCGGATTTCGGAATGAAGGAATCCAGCGCGTTGAAACATAATGAAGTGACCGGCGCGGCGATCAACACCAGCAAAGCCAGCAGCAATAGCCCCCGTGAGCGCTCGACCATCCCGTACAGCACACCGCCGAGAGCGGGGCCGCCCACATAACCCATGTTCCGCACCGATTGCGCAATCCGATTGACGCGATCGATGTACCGCTCGTCGTTTGTATAGCTCGGAATAGCCACCATGATTGCTGCCCACAGAAGAGAGCCCGTGGATCCGAGCGCCATTGAAACGACGATATAGCTCCAGAACTGATTGGCCAGGGACGCTGCTGCGATCAGAAGCGCCTGAAGGAGAAATACCGCGGGAATCGTTTGGCGAGGCCCGATCCGCTGGAGGATCATCGGGGCGAGCGGGCCGGATAGAATGCCTCCGATGAGACCGGCGGCCAGCAATATCGATACCGATGCAGTATCGTCAGCCAGCCTCAGTGCAAAGTTCACTTGAGCTGCTTCATCCGCGAAGCTGCCAAACGACAGGGAGATGCAGATGAAGACGAGCGCCCATCGACTTCTGATGCCCATTAGAGTACTCCCCAACGTGCCAGTGAACGTACGTCATGGCGGGTACGCTCGGGTGCCTGCAGCAGGCCTTTGACATAGTTCGCATTTTGCTGAGCATCGTTGCCGGTTGTTTTCACTAAGAGCCTGCCCGCCGAGAAAGCTACGCCAAATTCAATATCTGTATCAGGTATTTGAAAGAAGGATAAATATAGCCGATCCCCATATATGCGAGGATGCGAGATAAATTTATATAGATAGGCGGGGCTTGTCGAGGCGGAGAAGTGGATTTCGTTCTTTTACGAAATTGCTATTTCTCGATTTGTTTTTTGTCCGATTGCCTGGCAGAAGAAGCGGAGTTTATTTTTTTTGGATATCGCTGTTGGCGGTGAACGGTCGATTGTTGGCTCGCGATTGAACAGACCGGCCCGCCACCCGCACCGCCCGACGCGGTCGGCCGCAGCCGACCCGCGTCAAGCGATTACATCAACCGCAATCAAGCAGCCACGTTCCGATTCGCCTCGATCACCGTCAACGCCGTCATGTTCACGATCCGCCGTACCGTCGCACTCGACGTGAGAATGTTCACCGGTGCGTTGACCCCGAGCAGGAACGGTCCCACGGCAACGTTGCTGCCGGCTTCGGTCTTGAGCAGGTTATAGGCGATATTCCCCGCATCGACGTTCGGACACACCAGCAGGTTCGCCGCGCCCTTCAGCGGCGACATCGGCAGCAGCCGCGCCCGCAGCCCTTCATCGAGCGCGCAGTCGCCGTGCATCTCGCCATCGGCCTCGATATCCGGCGCCTGCGCGCGAATGATCTCCAGCGCCTGCCGCATCTTCACGCCCGAAGCCGCGCTCCCCGAGCCGAAGTTCGACCGCGACAGCAGCGCCACCTTCGGCGTCAGATTCAGCCACTCCATCTGCCGCGCCGCGGCGATCGTGAATTCCGCGATCTGCTCCGCATCGGGGTTGTCGTTGACGTGCGTATCCACCAGCGCGACCGTCCGCTGATTGAGCAGCAGGATATTCATCGCCGCGTAGGTCGACGCATCGGGCTTCCTGCCGATCACTTCGTCCACGAACCGCAGGTGATTGTGATATTCGCCGACCGTCCCGCAGATCATCCCGTCCGCATCGCCGAGCCGAACCATCATCGCGCCGATCAGCGTCAGCCGACGCCGCATTTCGACGCGCGCCATTTCCTTCGAAATGCCGTCGCGGCAGCGCAGTTCCCAGTACGTCGTCCAGTATTGCGGGAAGCGCTCGTCATATTCCGGATTGGTCACCTCGACATCCTGACCGAGTCGCAGGCGCAGGCCGAACCGCTCGATACGCGCCAGCAGCACCTCCGGACGGCCGACCAGGATCGGCCGCGCGAGCTTCTCGTCGACGATGACCTGCACCGCGCGCAGCACGCGCTCGTCCTCGCCTTCGGTGAACACGATGCGCGCCTTGCCGCCGTCACGCACGAGCTGACGCGCGGCCGCGAACAGCGGCTTCATGAACGCGCCCGAGTGGTAGACGAACTGCTGCAGCTGCTCGACATACGCGTCGAGATCCTCGAGCGGACGCGTCGCCACGCCGCCTTCGATCGCCGCCTTGGCCACGGCCGGTGCGATGCGAACGATCAGGCGCGGATCGAACGGCTTCGGAATCAGGTATTGCGGGCCGAACGACACTTCGTCGCCACCATAGGCCGCCGCGACGACGTCGTTCTGCTCTTCTTCCGCGAGGCCCGCGATCGCGTGAACAGCGGCAATTTCCATTTCGCGGGTGATGGTCGTTGCGCCCACATCCAGTGCGCCGCGGAAAATATACGGGAAGCACAGGACGTTGTTGACCTGGTTCGGGAAATCCGAACGGCCCGTCGCGATCACGACATCGTCGCGCGTGGCGTGCGCCAGTTCCGGGAAGATTTCCGGCGTCGGATTGGCCAGCGCGAGAATCAGCGGACGTGCGGCCATCGCCTTCAGCATGTCCGCGCTGAGGATGCCGCCGACCGACAGCCCGAGGAACACGTCGGCGCCGCCGATCACTTCAGCCAGCGTGCGCGCGTCGGTTGGCTGCGCGAAGCGTTCCTTGGCCGGATCCATCAGCGTGGTGCGGCCGCGATAGACGACGCCTTCGATATCCGTCGCCCAGATGTTCTCGACCGGCAGCCCGAGGTCGACCAGCAGGTCCAGACAGGCCAGCGCCGCGGCGCCGGCGCCCGACGTCACGACCTTCACCGCCGTAATCGACTTCCCGACAACCTTCAGCCCGTTGATGAACGCGGCCGCGACGGTGATGGCGGTGCCGTGCTGGTCGTCGTGGAAGACGGGAATCTTCATGCGCTCGCGCAGCTTGCGCTCGACTGTGAAGCACTCCGGCGCCTTGATGTCCTCGAGGTTGATCCCGCCGAACGTGGGCTCCAGGCCCGCGATGATGTCGACGAGCTTGTCCGGATCGGTCTCGTTGATCTCGATGTCGAACACGTCGATGCCCGCGAACTTCTTGAACAGCACGGCCTTGCCTTCCATGACCGGCTTCGACGCGAGCGCGCCGATGTTGCCCAGACCCAGCACGGCGGTGCCGTTGGTGATCACGCCCACCAGATTCCCGCGGCTCGTGAAGCGGCGCGCCTGCAGCGGATCGGCGGCGATCGCCTCGCACACGCTGGCGACGCCCGGCGTGTAGGCCAGCGCGAGATCGCGCTGCGTCACGAGCGGCTTGCTGGCGACGACCGAGACCTTCCCCGGGGTAGGAAACTCGTGATAGTCGTACGCGGCCTGCTGCTGGGTCTCTGTCTGTTTCATGTTTTTTGGGTCCGGGCGTGCGCGCCAGGCCAGTCCCGACGCGATCCATGGAGGATTCTAGGGATCGGCCATAAGGAGATGATTCTGTTTTAATATCGGTCCATCACTTTTTCATGATGGGTACGTGGCGGGGCGATGACATTCGACGCGAACGACGTGGTCAGGCGGCTTGGCGCACGCCTGAAGATGCGGCACTTGATGCTGCTGCTGCAGATCCAGCAGCACGGGTCGCTGACGCGCGTCGCTGAGCACATGGCCAGCAGTCAGCCCGCCGTGACGAACGCGCTGTCCGAGCTGGAAAGCATGTTCGGCACGCCGCTGTTCGAGCGCACGTCACGCGGGATGCGCCCGACCGCGCTCGGTTCGGTCGTGCTCGAGCGGGCCCGGGCGATGCTGAAGGATCTCGACCATCTCGCCCGCGAGATGGAGGCGGTCGCGGCCGGCCATGCGGCGCACCTGCATATCGGCGTGATTCCGTTTATTTCGGGACAGATGCTGTCGGCCGCGCTCAAGCGTCTGCAATCCCGGATGGAGCGGCGCCTGACCGTGACGATCCACGAAGGCACCAGCGACCAGTTGCTGCTGCAACTCAAGGACCACAGCGTCGACCTCGTGATCGGGCGAGCATCGTCGGCGATCGATCTGAGGCAGGTGTCCTTTGAAGTGCTGTACCAGCAGCAGCCGCGGATGATCGCGAGCCGGCGTCTTGCCGCGAAACTGGCCCGCACGAAGCTCGACTGGCAGAAGCTGCACGCGCTGGACTGGATCCTCGGCGCGCCGCATACGCCGATGCGGGAGCAGGTGACCGACCTGTTCCTGTCGGCGGGCATCGCGCCGCCCGTGCCGATCGTCGAAAGCTACTCGTCGAAGCTGATCGGCGAAATGATCGCGTCGAGCGACGACGCGGTGTCGATCGTGCCGGCCGATATCGCGGAAGAAATGGTGCGCATCGCCGGCGTCGCGATCGTGCCTTACTCGCTGGTCTGGACGCTGCCGCCCATCGCGCTGTTCACCCGCGCGGGCGAATCGCATGCGCCGACGCGGGATCTGCTGGTTCAGGCATTGCGCGAGATCTGCCGGGAAACCTACGTCGAAGTGCCGCGATAGCGCTTCGGGAGGCGGTTCCTGCTCGCAGGAGGGGAAACCGCGTCACGCCGCCGCCCAAGTGCCGCCGCCAACGCACGGCTCCACGCCGCATCCGGACAAACCCCCGTTCGCCGGGATTCGCTCGAAACCCCCGCAATACAAGCGCCTGCCCGCGCGTAGTGGTTTCCACTCATAGTCGCAAACAGTCAAGAACAGGTCGCCGCCGGTCTTCCCGCGACCAATATGGCTCGTTACTTTTACTCCCACGATGCAGGCCGGGACGCACACCGCGAACCCGTCGGACATCGGTCCAATCGGGAGAGAGAAACCATGAAGTCGACAAAGATCGCCGCGTTCGTCGCGGCCATGCTGGCGACCGGCGCGTTCGCGACCGCGGCGCAGGCCGAAACGGATGCCGCGACCTGCCGGACCGTACGCTTCGCGGATATCGGCTGGACCGACATCACGTCCACGACGGCGCTCGCGTCGACGGTGTTCGAGGGGCTCGGCTACAAGCCGACGACGACGATTGCATCGGTGCCGATCTCGTTCGCCGGCCTGAAGAGCAAGCAGCTCGACGTGTCGCTCGGCTACTGGTGGCCGGTGCAGCAAAAGCAGCTCCAGCCGTTCCTCGACAACAAGTCGATCAACGTGGTCGAGCCGCCGAACCTGTCGGGCGCGAAGGCGACGCTCGCGGTGCCGAGCTATGCATACCAGGCCGGCCTGAAGACCTTCGACGACATCGCGAAGCACCGCGCCGAGCTCGACGGCAAGATCTACGGGATCGAGCCGGGCAGCAGCGCGAACGCGACGATCCAGAAGATGATCGACACGAACCAGTACGGCCTCGGCGGCTTCAAGCTGGTCGAATCGAGCGAGGCGGGGATGCTCGTCACGGTCGAGCGCGCGATCCGCGAGAAGAAGTGGGTTGTCTTCTTGGGATGGGAACCGCATCCGATGAACATCCAGATCAGCATGAACTATCTGTCCGGCGGCGATGCGTCGTTCGGCCCGAACTATGGCGAAGCACGCGTGTACACGCTGACGGCGCCCGACTTCATCTCGCGCTGCCCCAACGCGGGCAAGCTCGTCGAGAACCTGCGCTTTTCGACGCAACTCGAGAACCAGCTGATGCAGTCGGTGATGAACAAGACGAAGCCGGCCGACGCCGCGAAGGCGTACCTGAAAAAGAATCCGCAGGTGCTCGATGCCTGGCTCGCCGGCGTCAAGACGTTCGACGGCAAGGACGGCCTGCCTGCCGTGAAGGCCTATCTCGGCCTGTAACGGCCCGCGCGCCCGATGCATGCGGCGCGCAGCGACAAATCATCTGCAGTACGACACAAATCGAGCGACACAATTCGAATCAAGCGAGGGTAGTCAGCATGAACCACGAAGTCATCATCACCTGCGCGGTCACCGGCGCAGGCGATACGGTCGGCAAGCATCCGGCGATTCCGGTCACGCCGAAGGAAATCGCGTCAGCCGCGATCGAAGCCGCGAAGGCCGGCGCGACGGTGGCGCACTGCCATGTCCGCGATCCGCAGACGGGCCGCGGCAGCCGCGATCCGAACCTGTACCGCGAAGTGGTCGACCGGATCCGCTCCGCCGACGTCGACGTGATCATCAACCTGACGGCCGGCATGGGCGGCGATCTGGAAATCGGCCCGGGCGAGGACCCGATGCGCTTCGGCAAGGGCACCGACCTCGTCGGCGGCCTCACGCGCCTCGCGCACGTCGAGGAACTGCTGCCCGAGATCTGCACGCTGGATTGCGGCACGCTGAATTTCGGCGACGGCGACTACATCTACGTGTCGACGCCCGCGCAACTGCGCGCCGGCGCGAAGCGCATCCAGGAACTCGGCGTGAAGCCGGAGCTGGAAATCTTCGATACGGGCCATCTGTGGTTCGCTAAGCAATTGCTCAAGGAAGGGCTGCTCGACGATCCGCCGCTGTTCCAGCTGTGCCTCGGCATTCCGTGGGGCGCACCGGCCGACACCGGCACGATGAAGGCAATGGTCGACAACCTGCCGCCGGGCGCGCACTGGGCCGGCTTCGGGATCGGCCGCATGCAGATGCCGATGGTCGCGCAGGCGATGCTGCTCGGCGGCCACGTGCGCGTCGGCCTCGAAGACAACATCTGGCTCGATCGCGGCGTGCATGCGACCAACGGCACGCTCGTCGAGCGCGCGCGGGAAATCATCGAGCGGCTCGGCGCCCGCGTGCTGACGCCGGCCGAAGGCCGTCGCAAGCTCGGCCTGCCCGTGCGCGGCGAGCGCCTGCTCGAACGCCGCGCGGCGACCGAATTCGCGTGAGCTTGACGGCTGATTCAGTGATGCATTGCGGCGGCACGCACGAGAGCGGCCGCCGCCCGATTCCCCTCGATTTGAAGGATGCGTGGACATGGCTGTGAAGACCGACATCAAGACGTTCGCCGCGATCGGCACCGGCGTGATCGGCGGCGGATGGATTTGCCGCGCGCTCGCGCAGGGTCTCGACGTGGTCGTGTGGGACCCGGCGCCGGGCGCGCAAGAGCGGCTGCGCGCGACCGTCGCGAATGCATGGCCCGCGCTCGAACGCGTCGGCCTCGCGCCGGGCGCGGATCCCGCGCGGCTGCGCTTTGCGGCGACGATCGAAGCCTGCGTTGCCGACGCGGACTTCATCCAGGAAAGCGCGCCCGAGCGCGAGGCGCTGAAACTCGAACTGCACGAACAGATCAGCCGCGCGGCGAAGCCCGACGCGATCATCGCATCGTCGACGTCGGGGCTGCTGCCGACCGACTTCTACGCACGTGCGACGCATCCGGAGCGCTGCGTGGTCGGCCATCCGTTCAATCCGGTCTATCTGCTGCCGCTCGTCGAGGTGCTCGGCGGCGCGCGCACGTCGTCGGAAGCGGTCGACGCGGCAATGGCGATCTATCGCAAGCTCGGCATGCGGCCGCTGCACGTGCGCAAGGAAGTGCCGGGCTTCATCGCGGACCGGCTGCTCGAGGCGCTGTGGCGCGAGGCGCTGCATCTCGTCAACGAAGGCGTCGCGACGACCGGCGAGATCGACGATGCGATCCGCTTCGGCGCGGGCATCCGCTGGTCGTTCATGGGCACGTTCCTGACCTATACGCTGGCCGGCGGCGACGCGGGCATGCGACACTTCATGCAGCAGTTCGGCCCCGCGCTCGAACTGCCGTGGACGAAGCTGGTCGCGCCGACGCTGACCGACGAACTGATCGACAGCGTCGTCGCAGGCACGAGCGAGCAGCAGGGCACGCGCAGCATCAAGGAGCTCGAACGCTATCGCGACGAGTGCATTACCGAGGTGCTGAAGGCGATCGCCACTGTGAAGGCGCGGCACGGAATGCGATTCGAGGACTGAACGAACATGACCGGCGATACCCCGCTGACGATATACCGCGACGTCGTGCGGCCCGAGTGGGTCGACTACAACGGCCATCTGCGCGACGCGTTCTATCTGCTGATCTTCAGTTTCGCGACGGATGCGCTGCTGGAGCGCATCGGTCTCGACGATGCCGCGCGTCGCGAGCGGGGCCGCTCGGTCTATACGCTCGAAGCGCACGTGAACTATCTGCAGGAGATCAAGGAAGGCGCGCGCGTGCGCGTCGATGCGCGGGTGTTCGCGCACGACGCGAAGCGGCTGCACCTGTATCTCGAACTGTTCGCGGACGGGCACGACGGCGCGGTGTCGGCGAGCGAGCAGATGCTGCTGCACGTCGACACGCGCGGCGGCGCGAAATCGGCGCCGTTCGACGACGACGTCGCCGCGCGCGTGACCGAACTGCATGCGCTGCAGCGCGATTGCGCGGCGCCCGCGTATGCGGGCCGCGTGATCGGCCTGCCGCCGCGCCGCTAGCGCCGACGACGACGGGGCGCGCACGATGCTCGAACCGGAAATCGCGGCGTTCGTGTCGGCTGTCGACGCGGCGTATCCGGCCGGCGCGGCGGCGCGCTCGCCCGATGAGCAACGCCGTCTCTACGATCGTTTCGCGGCCGCATGGACGCCCGCCGAACTGCCGGCCGGCATCGTGCAGCACGATGCGGTGTGGCACGCACCGCACGAACATGCGATCGCGCTGCGGCGCTACGCGCCGGCTCACGGCGAACCGCGCGGCACCGTGCTGTTCTTTCATGGCGGCGGGTTCGTCGTCGGCTCGCTCGACAGTCACGCGCTGATCACCGCGCAACTGGCGGCCGACACGGGGCTGGCCGTGATCGCGGTCGATTACCGGCTCGCGCCCGAGCATCGCGCGCCGGCCGCGCTCGAGGATTGCTTGGCCGTCACGCGAGCCGCGCGCGATGCATGCTGGTCGTTCGGCTCGTGCGCGCGACCACTGACGCTCGCGGGTGACAGCGCGGGCGGCAATCTCGCGGCCGCCGTCGCAACCGCGCTGCGCGATGCAGGTGAAGGCGGCATCGACGGGATCGCACTCGTGTATCCGATGCTCGGCATCGAACCGCAATCGCCGGCGCGCGAAACGCAAGCGCACGCGCCGATGCTGACGCTCGACGACGTCCATCGCTATCGCGTGTTGTACTGGGGCGAGGAACAACACATTGCGCCGGGCGATGACGATCCGCTGCTGCGTGCATCGGTGCCGCTCGCGGCATCGCGTTTCGACGGGCTGCCGCCGGTGCTCGCGATCGGCGCGGAACACGATCCGCTGCGCGACGATGCGCGTGTCTATGTCGAACGGATTCACGCGGCCGGGGGCGCCGCGCGTTACTGGATGGGGAAGGGGCTGGTGCACGGCTGCTGGCGCGCGCTCGGAACGAGCCCGCAGGCGGCGCGGATGCACCGGCTGGTCGGCGAGTTTCTGCTCGCACCACATGCGTAGCGGGCGTTTCGGGGAGGCAACGATGCAGGCAGCGCAACACCGTATCGAGGACTGGCGGACTTTCTCCGTCGACGCGGCCATCGCGACGGCGACGATCGGCGATGGCGCGGTGGACGTCGAGTGGAGCGACACGCGACGATCGCCGTTTCACTTCGACTGGTTGCGCGACAACTGCGCGTGTTCCGCGTGCGTGCATGCGCTCACGCGCGAACAGGTGTTCGAGATCGCCGACGCGCGCGAGGATCTGTCGGCACGCATCGTGCATGTCGACACCGACGGCGCGCTGCACGTCGAGTGGAGCGACGGGCATCGCAGTACCTGGGCGCCGGGATGGTTGCGCGCGCATGCATACGACGATGCGTCGCGCGCCGAGCGTCAGGCCGCGCACGGGCGGCACGTGTGGGCCGGCGACGACGCGACGGCGATCGGCGTGTTCGCGTGGCGTGACGTGATGGAGGACGACGGCGCGTTGCTCGCATGGCTCGCCGCGTTGCAGCGCACGGGGCTGACGCTCGTCGAGGGTGTGCCGGCCGAACGCGGCCGGGTCGACCAGATCGCGCGTCGTATCGGCCTGATTCGTGAAAGCAATTTCGGCGTGCTGTTCGACGTCGAATCGAAGCCGCGCCCGGACAGCAACGCCTATACGTCGCTCAACCTGCCGCCGCACACCGACCTGCCGACGCGTGAATTGCAGCCGGGCGTGCAGTTCCTGCATTGCCTCGCGAACGACGCAACGGGCGGAGACAGCGTCTTCCTCGACGGCTTCGCGCTCGCGGATTCGCTGCGGCGCGAATATCCGACCGATTTCGGGCACCTTGCGTCGACACCGTTCGAGTTCTGGAACAAGAGTGCGGACAGTGACTATCGCTGTTCGGCGCCCGTGATCGGGCTCGATGCGCGCGGCAACGTGACCGAGGTGCGCGTCGCGAATTTCCTGCGCGGGCCGCTCGATGCGCCGGCCGATGCGGTGGCGGCTGTCTATCGTGCCTATCGGCGTTTCCTCACGCTTGCGCGCGAGCCGCGCTTTCGTGTGCAACGCCGGCTGCGGGCCGGCGACATGTGGGCGTTCGACAACCGGCGCGTGCTGCACGCACGCACCGAGTTCGATCCGTCGACGGGCCGCCGCCATCTGCAGGGATGTTACGTCGATCGCGACGAACTGCTGTCGCGGTGGCGAGTGTTGTCGCGCACGGTGCCTGCGGCAGCCGCGGCGCGCTGACCGGCGCATACCGCTTCGTTCCGCGTACCTCGCCAAGGAAAAAGCGCCCGGACGCAACGCGCCCGGGCGAAGCCACCCGCTGCCGGGCGGCGGAGGTATGCGTTTCACAAAAAAAGACGAGCCCGCAACACGGGCTCGTCCGGATCCAGCTTCATCGCGCGGTGCGCGGTGCGCCCGCCGGGGGCGCGTCGGCTTACTGGCCGAAGAACACCGAGTCGCGAGCGTTCGACGACGCTGCGGCAGCCGGGACGCCCGAGTGGACGACCGGAGCCGGTTGTGCGCCGTAGCCGCTGGCATCGGCACCATGAACACGCGCTTCCGCCGACTGGATGTCGTTCGGGTAGTACGGGCTCGACACGCCCGGCTTGTAGCCGGCTTGTTCGAGCTGGACGAGTTCGTTGCGCACTTGTGCGCGCGTCACGGTGCTTTGTGCGAAAGCGCTGAACGAAGCGGACAGGGCGACAGCGGCAACAACTGCGGAAACGAGCGATTTCATGATGACCTCCGGTGTTTTATTGGGTTCGCTGTCGACACCATGTCTTCAGCGATTGACTAAATCTTAGTCACCGGGTGGTTCAGGGTAAACGCTGATTTTGACGATAAATTGTTTCCTGGCTGGTAACAGTGGCGTGTCGAATCAGGCTTTCATCGGCCTTTCGTTTCTGTAAGTGTAATAAGTATGAAGAATAGCGACAGGAAATGCGCGATTCAGCGCACTTCGGCCGTCGCGTCGAACGGCGCGCCCGGCGGCCGGCCGGCAGGCGCGCCGGAGCTCAGGAAACGCACGCCGGTCGCGGCCTCCGACGCTTCCCACAGCAGTGCCGCCACGGCCACGTCGCGCGCCGCGCGCGGCACGCTCGCGCGCGCCGGCAGGCCGCGCGACTCGAACCAGCCGGACGGCCCGATGTACGCGCCGCCGGTGAGCTCGGGCGACGTCGCTGCATGGATCGCGGGCAACCCGCCCTGATCGGCCGGTTGCGCGAGATAACGGTTTGCCGCGCGCATCAGCGCGGCGCGGATGGGCGAACCGTCCATCGCGGGGCCCGCGAACTGCAGGTTGGTCGCCGCGTAGCCGGGATGCGCGGCGACGCTGATTCCCGCGAACGCCGCGCGCTGGAAGCGGCGCTGCAGCTCGATCGCGAACACGAGGTTCGCGAGCTTGCTGTCGCAGTACGCAAGATAACGGTTGTAGCGGTGCTCGGCCCGCAGGTCGTCGACGCGGATCCGGCCGCCGCGGTTGAAGCCGCTCGACATCGTCACGACGCGTGGCCGCGGTGCGGCGGACAGTGCCGGCAGCAGATGGCCGGTCAGCGCGAAATGGCCGAGGTGGTTGGTGCCGAACTGCATCTCGAAGCCGTCGTGCGTGTGCCGCAGCGGCAGGAACATCACGCCGGCGTTGTTGCAGAGGATGTCGACGCGGCCGTGGCGCGCGGAGATGTCGGTGGCGAAGCCCCGGATCGACGCGAGATCGGCGAGGTCGAGCGGATCGATTTCGACCCGTGCGGCAGGATGGATCCGGCGGATCGCGTCCGCCGCTTGCGCGGCGCGCGCGGCATCGCGGCAGCCCATCACGACGGTCGCACCCTTGGCGGCCAGCGTTTCAGCGATCTGCCAGCCGAGGCCGCTGTTGGCGCCCGTCACGACCGCGACCTTGCCGCCTTGCGCCGGGACGTGGCGCGCGCTCCATGCATGCATGTCTGCCTCCATCGGCGCGGCCGGTGCGCCACGACGCGTAATCGTTACATTGAGTGGTGTAACGATAGTCCGCGCAGGCGGGGCAGACAAGCGGGTGATTAGACCGGCGCTTCTAGGGCGGGCCTGCGCATCACGCAGCCAGCCCTTGCACGCAGCGGACGGACCTCAGAGGGTGCCCGCCAGCGCCAGTACTTCCGCGGCGGAGATCATCGCGGCGGCGTTCGCGGGAGCCGGGCGCTCGGCCGGGCGGAATACTTCGTCGCCGCGCTGGATGACCTGGCGCGATAGTGCGCAAGTGCCGGTGCGCTGCGCGAAGCGGCGCCGCCAGCGCTGTTCGCCGTAATGACAGCGGCCGGGTTCGACCCAGCGCACGACGAGCAGCGTATCGGAACGTTCGAGAATTTCGACGTGGACGTCGGCGGGATCGAGCGCAGGCAGGGATTTCGAGGCCTTCATTTTGCCGTTTCCTAAAACTCGTGCGGTTCGGCCGTGGCAGTGGATGTCACTACCCGCGGGCGCATCCGTAGCGGTTTCCATGAGTGGTGCGGTAAATGTAAGCGTCTGTGACCGGAAAAAACATCCTGTCTGGCTCAAATTACCTTTTGCCGAATCAGAAACAATCGACGCACATTTTCTTGAAAAAGCAGCGACAAAAGCGCCCCGGACGCGAACGTCCGGGGCGAAAAATCGGGCCGCGCCACCGTGGCTGCTCGCTCAGTCACGTGGACACCGCGGAGGACGGAGGTGCCCGTCAGGGATCTGCGACGGGCGGGGGCGGTGTACCGGGAAGCGCGGTCCGGCAACACCATGATCGCGCGCGCACCCGGTTAGAACCCTGACGTGAACATGACTTTCTTGTCAGTTTCGCCCGGTCGGCGCGCGGTGCGGGCCTCGGCTCTCGCCGCAAACCCGCGCCGGTATTGGCTTTGCGCGACGAGCAGCCGACCGCCGGCATCCCAAAAAAGCCGCCGCACCGCCGGCTTTACTTCCTTCGCCCCCGATTCTCCCGCTCGGGAAAATACTGAATCGCGCGTTCGTGACAAAACCCGAAACTGTTCCTATGATTGGTTGGACCTTTAGTCCTTTGTGCCAATCGATCGACAGGAGAAGTGCTCATGAGATTGCAGGGCAAGCGTGCGCTGGTGACGGCGGCCGGGCAGGGTATCGGCCGCGCGACCGCGCTGCGGTTCGCAAGCGAGGGCGCCGACGTGCTGGCGACCGACATCAACGAAGCCGCGCTCGCGCAACTCGCGGCCGACGCCGAACGCGCGGGCGGCCGCCTGGCGACGCGGCGGCTCGACGTGACCGACGCGGGCGACATCGCGGCACTCGCCGCGCAGGAGCCTGCGTTCGACGTGCTGTTCAACTGCGCCGGCTACGTGCACCACGGCTCGATCCTCGACTGCGACGACGCCGCATGGGCGTTTTCGCTGAACCTGAACGTCACGTCGATGTACCGGCTGATCCGCGCGCTGTTGCCGGCGATGCTGGAAGCGGGCGGCGCGTCGATCATCAACATGGCGTCGGCCGCGTCGAGCGTGAAGGGTGTGCCGAACCGCTTCGTCTACGGCACGACCAAGGCGGCCGTGATCGGCCTGACCAAGTCGGTTGCCGCCGATTTCGTCGAGCAGCGCATTCGCTGCAACGCGATCTGCCCGGGCACGATCGAGTCGCCGTCGCTCGAACAGCGGATCGCCGAACAGGCGCGCACGCGCCAGGTGTCGACCGACACGGTGCGCCAGGCGTTCGTCGCGCGGCAGCCGATGGGCCGCATCGGCACCGCGGATGAAGTCGCCGCGCTCGCGCTGTATCTGGCGTCCGACGAAGCGTCGTTCACCACCGGCGCGATTCACCTGATCGATGGCGGCTGGTCAAACTGACCGCGCTCCCCATTCTCTTTCCGACTCCGTTCAGACGACATGAAACTGCTGAGATTTGGCGACAAACACCATGAGAAACCGGGCCTGCTCGATGCGCAGGGAACGATCCGCGACCTGTCGGGCGTGATCGACGATATCGCCGGCGACGCACTGACACCCGCGTCGCTCGCGCGGCTGCGCGACATCGACCCGTCGTCGTTGCCGCGCGTCGAAGGCGCGCCGCGGCTCGGCGCATGCGTCGGCCGCGTCGGCAAGTTCATCTGCATCGGGCTCAATTATTCGGATCACGCGGCCGAATCGGGCATGGACGTCCCGAAGGAGCCGGTCGTGTTCGGCAAATGGACGAGCGCGATTTCGGGGCCGAACGACGACGTCGAGATTCCGCGCGGCTCGGAGAAGACCGACTGGGAAGTCGAACTCGGTGTCGTGATCGGCCAGGGCGGCCGCTATATCGACGAAGCCGACGCGCTGTCGCACGTCGCCGGCTACTGCGTGGTGAACGACGTCTCGGAGCGCGAATACCAGCTCGAGCGCGGCGGCACGTGGGACAAGGGCAAGGGCAACGACACGTTCGGCCCGCTCGGCCCGTGGCTCGTGACGGCCGACGAAGTGCCCGATCCGCACGCGCTGCGGCTGTGGCTCGAGGTGGACGGCCATCGCTACCAGAACGGCACGACCGCGACGATGGTGTTCCGCGTGCCGCACCTGATCAGCTACCTGAGCCGCTTCATGAGCCTGCAGCCGGGCGACGTGATCTCGACCGGCACGCCGCCGGGCGTCGGGCTCGGCCAGAAGCCGCCCGTCTATCTGCGCGCCGGGCAGGTGATGACGCTCGGCATCGACGGGCTCGGCGAGCAGCGCCAGCGCACCGTGCAGGCCTGATTTCCTTTAACGGACCGTTCGCCATGCCTATCATTCGATCGATGCGCGTCCTCGACGTGCGCTTCCCGACCTCGCGCCAGCTCGACGGCTCCGATGCAATGAATCCGGACCCCGATTATTCGGCTGCGTACGTCGTGCTCGAGACCGACCACGACGGGCTCGAGGGCCACGGGCTCACGTTCACCATCGGGCGCGGCAACGAAATCTGCTGCGCGGCGATCGACGCGATGCGTCACCTCGTCGTCGGCCTCGACCTCGACTGGATCCGCGAGGACATGGGCCGCTTCTGGCGGCACGTGACGTCGGACAGCCAGTTGCGCTGGATCGGCCCCGACAAGGGCGCGATCCACCTGGCGACGGGCGCCGTCGTCAATGCGGTGTGGGATCTGTGGGCGAAGGCTGCGGGCAAGCCGCTGTGGCGGCTCGTCGCCGACATGAGCCCCGAGGAAATCGTGCGCGCGATCGACTTCCGCTACCTGACCGACTGCCTGACGCAGGACGAGGCGCTCGCGCTGCTGCGCAGCCAGGCGCCGGGCAAGGCCGCGCGGATCGCGACGCTCGAGCGCGACGGCTACCCGTGCTACACGACGTCGGCGGGCTGGCTCGGTTACAGCGACGACAAGCTGCGCCGGCTGTGCCGCGAGGCGGTCGACGCCGGTTTCGACTACGTGAAGCTGAAGGTCGGCGCGAACCTGGAGGACGACATCCGCCGCGTGACGATCGCGCGCGAGGTGATCGGCCCCGAGCGCAAGCTGATGATCGATGCGAACCAGGTGTGGGAAGTCGACGAGGCGATCGACTGGGTGCGCGAGCTGGCGTTCGCGAAGCCGTGGTTCATCGAGGAGCCGACGAGCCCCGACGACGTCGAAGGGCATCGCAAGATCCGCGAGGCGATCGCGCCCGTGCAGGTCGCGACCGGCGAGATGTGCCAGAACCGCGTGCTGTTCAAGCAGTTCATCGCGCGCGGCGCGATCGACGTCGTGCAGATCGACGCGTGCCGGCTCGGCGGCGTGAACGAGATTCTCGCGGTGATGCTGCTGGCCGCGAAGTACGGGCTGCCGGTGTGTCCGCATGCGGGCGGCGTCGGGCTGTGCGAATACGTGCAGCATTTGTCGATGATCGACTACGTGTGCATTTCCGGCACGAAGGAAGGGCGCGTGACCGAATACGTCGATCACCTGCACGAGCATTTCGTCGAGCCGTGCGTCGTGCGCGGCGCGGCGTACATGCCGCCGACGGCGCCCGGCTTCTCGATCGAGATGAAGCCGGCATCGTTGGAACAGTATCGATTCCGCGGCTGAAGCACGGCGCCGCGCGTCGCGCGCGGCCACAACATGAACGACGGAGACGCGAAGTGGATTTGAATCTGCAAGACAAGGTCGTGATCGTGACAGGCGGCGCGTCGGGCATCGGCGCCGCGATCTCGATGCGGCTTGCCGGCGAAGGCGCGATTCCGGTCGTGTTCGCACGCCACGCGCCGGACGACGGCTTCTGGCGCGAACTCACGCAGACGCAGCCGCGCGCCGCGCGCGTGTCGGTCGAACTGCAGGACGACGCGCAGTGCCGCGACGGCGTCGCGCAGACTGTCGCGCGTTTCGGCCGCATCGACGGCCTCGTCAACAATGCGGGCATCAACGACAGCATCGGCCTCGATGCCGGTCGCGACGCGTTCGTCGCATCGCTCGAACGCAACCTGATCCACTACTACGCGATGGCGCATCACTGCGTACCGCACCTGAAGGCCACGCGCGGCGCGATCGTCAACATTTCGTCGAAGACGGCCGTCACCGGGCAGGGCAATACGAGCGGCTATTGCGCATCGAAGGGCGCGCAGCTCGCGCTGACGCGCGAATGGGCGGTCGCGTTGCGCAACGACGGCGTGCGCGTGAACGCCGTGATCCCGGCGGAGGTGATGACGCCGCTCTACCAGAACTGGATCGCCGGCTTCGACGACCCGGATGCGAAGCTGGCGGAGATCGCCGGCAAGGTGCCGCTCGGCAAGCGCTTCACGACTGCCGACGAGATTGCCGACACGGCCGTGTTCCTGCTGTCGGAACGCGCGTCGCACACGACGGGGCAGTGGCTGTTCGTCGACGGCGGCTATACGCATCTCGATCGCGCGATCGGCTGAGGACGGCGAGCCATGCAACCTGATCCGAACCCTGCCGCCGCATCCGCCGTGCTGATCGAGCTGACCGGCGTCAGCAAGCGTTTTCCGGGCGTGCAGGCGCTCGACGATTGCCGGTTCGACCTGCGCGCCGGCGAAGTGCACGCGCTGATGGGCGAGAACGGCGCCGGCAAGTCGACGCTGATGAAGATCCTCGCCGGCGTGTATCAGAAGGACGGCGGTGAAATCCGGATGGACGGCCGCGCGGTGGAGATCGACGATCCGCGCGCCGCGCAGGCGCTGGGGATCGGCATCATCCATCAGGAACTGAACCTGATGAACCACCTGAGCGTCGCGCAGAACATCTTCATCGGCCGCGAGCCGCGCGGCCGCTTCGGCGTGTTCGTCGACGAGGACAAACTGAACCGCGACGCGGCCGCGATCTTCGCGCGGATGCGGCTCGATCTCGACCCGCGCACGCCGGTTGGCCGGCTGACGGTCGCGAAGCAGCAGATGGTCGAGATCGCGAAGGCGCTGTCGTTCGACTCGCGCGTGCTCATCATGGACGAGCCGACCGCCGCGCTGAACAACGCGGAGATCGCCGAGCTGTTCCGCATCATCGGCGAGCTGCGCGCACACGGTGTCGGCATCGTCTATATCTCGCACAAGATGGACGAACTGCGCCAGATCGCCGACCGCGTGACGGTGATGCGCGACGGCAAGTATGTCGCGACCGTGCCGATGGCCGGCACGTCGATGAACGCGATCATCGCGATGATGGTCGGCCGCCAGCTCGATACCGAATTCCGCACGCCGCCCGATACGTCCGCGAACGACGTCGCGCTCGAAGTGCGCGGGCTGTCGCGCGGGCGTGCGATCCGCGACGTCGGCTTCACGCTGCGGCGCGGCGAGATCCTCGGCTTCGCGGGGCTGATGGGCGCGGGCCGCACCGAGGTCGCGCGCGCGGTATTCGGCGCGGACCCCGTCGACGCCGGCGAGATCCGCGTGCATGGCAAGACCGTGACGATCCGCACGCCGGCCGACGCGGTCGCGCACGGGATCGGTTATCTGTCGGAAGACCGCAAGCACTTCGGGCTCGCGGTCGGGATGGACGTGCAGAACAACATCGCGCTGTCGAGCATGCGCCGCTTCGTGCGGCGCGGCCTGTTCCTCGATGCGCGCGCGATGCGCGACACCGCGCAGTCGTACGTGCGGCAGCTCGCGATCCGCACGCCGTCGGTCGCGCAGCCCGCGCGGCTGCTGTCGGGCGGCAACCAGCAGAAGATCGTGATCGCGAAGTGGCTGCTGCGCGATTGCGACATCCTGTTCTTCGACGAGCCGACGCGCGGCATCGACGTCGGCGCGAAAAGCGAGATCTACAAGCTGCTCGACGCGCTCGCCGCCGACGGCAAGGCGATCGTGATGATCTCGTCGGAGTTGCCCGAGGTGCTGCGCATGAGCCACCGGATTCTCGTGATGTGCGAAGGGCGCGTGACCGGCGAATTGCGCGCGGCCGACGCCACGCAGGAAAAGATCATGCAGCTCGCGACGCAGCGCGAGTCGACCGTATTGTCCTGAATCAGCCCCTACGATCATGCCCAACGATACGCATCCCGTTCCGCCTCTGGCCACCGGCGACACGCCTGCCGGCGCAGCCGGCCTGAAGGCCCGCTTCTTCAACCCGGCCGCGCGGCAGAAGCTCCTCGCGTTCGCGAGCCTCGTGCTGCTGATCGCATTCTTCAGCTTCGCGTCGCCGAACTTCCTCGACGTCGACAACCTCGTGTCGATCCTGCAGGCCACCGCGGTGAACGGCGTGCTGGCGGTCGCATGCACCTACGTGATCATCACGTCGGGCATCGACCTGTCGGTCGGCACGCTGATGACGTTCTGCGCGGTGATGGCCGGCGTCGTGCTGACGAAGTGGGGGATGCCGCTGCCGCTCGGGATCCTGGCCGCGCTGAGCTTCGGCGCGCTGTCGGGCAGCGTGTCGGGATTCGTGATCGCGAAGATGAAGGTGCCGCCGTTCATCGCGACGCTCGGCATGATGATGCTGTTGAAGGGGCTGTCGCTCGTGATCTCGGGCACGCGGCCGATCTACTTCAACGACACGCCGGGCTTCACGTCGATCGCGCAGGATTCGCTGATCGGCAGCCTGATTCCCGTGCTGCCGATTCCGAACGCGGTGCTGATCCTGTTCCTCGTCGCGATCGGTGCATCGATCGTGCTGAACCGCACGATCTTCGGCCGCTACACGTTCGCGCTCGGCAGCAACGAGGAAGCGCTGCGGCTGTCCGGCGTGAACGTCGATGCGTGGAAGATCGCCGTCTACACGTTCAGCGGCGCGGTGTGCGGAATCGCCGGGCTCTTGATCGCGTCGCGGCTGAATTCCGCGCAGCCGGCGCTCGGGCAGGGTTACGAGCTCGATGCGATCGCGGCCGTCGTGATCGGCGGCACGTCGCTGTCGGGCGGCGCGGGCAGCATCGTCGGCACCATCATCGGCGCGTTCATCATGAGCGTGCTGACCAACGGCCTGCGCATCATGTCGGTCGCGCAGGAATGGCAGACGGTCGTGACGGGCGTGATCATCATCCTCGCCGTCTACGTCGACATCCTGCGCCGGCGCCGCCGCTGACGCATGCACGTGCTATGCATTTGCTTCACCGCCGGCCCGGCCGGCATTTCAGTCGATACCAACCAAGGAGACGCGAAGTGATCAGGAGCAAGGTGTTGAACGCGATCGTCGGGCTGACGTTCGCCGTCGGCGTGACGGCCGGCGCGCAGGCGCAGGAAGCCTATATCCCGCTGATCTCGAAGGGCTTCCAGCATCAGTTCTGGCAGGCCGTGAAAGCGGGCGCGATGCAGGCCGCGAAGGACTACAAGGTGAAGGTGACGTTCGAAGGTCCCGAAACCGAGGCGATGGTCGACAAGCAGATCGACATGCTGTCCGCCGCGATCGCGAAGAAGCCCGCCGCGCTCGGCTTCGCCGCGCTCGACAGCAAGGCCGCGCTGCCGCTGTTGAAGAAGGCGCAGGCCGAGAAGATCCCCGTCATTGCGTTCGACTCGGGCGTCGACAGCGACATCCCGGTGACGACGGCCGCGACCAACAACAAGGCTGCCGCCTCGCTCGCCGCGGACAAGCTCGCCGCGCTGATCGGCGACGAAGGCGAGGTCGCCGTGGTCGCGCACGATCAGACGAGCCGCACCGGCATCGACCGCCGCGACGGCTTTCTCGAAAGGATGAAGTCGGCGCATCCGAAGGTGCGGGTCGTGACCGTGCAGTATGGCGAAGGCGACCAGCTGAAGTCGACCGAGGTGACGAAGTCGATTCTGCAGGCGTATCCGAAGCTCAAGGGCCTGTTCGGCACCAACGAAGGCTCGGCGATCGGCGTGGTGAATGGCGTGCGCGAGATGAAGCGCAAGGTCGTGATCGTCGGCTACGATTCGGGCAAGCAGCAGAAGGACGCCATCCGCAGCGGACTGATGGCCGGCGCGATCACGCAGAATCCGATCGGGATCGGCTACAAGACCGTCGAGGCGGCCGTGAAGGCGATCAAGGGCGAGAAGCTGCCGAAGGTCATCGATACCGGTTTCTACTGGTATGACAAGACCAATATCGACGACCCGAAGATCTCGGCGGTGCTGTACGACTGAGCGTGACGTGATGCCGCGTTCGAGCGCGAACCACGAGGACACCATGGGCGCAGTGCGTATCGATTCCCATCAGCACTTCTGGCGTTACCGCGCGGCCGACTATCCGTGGATCGGCCCCGGCATGGGCGTGCTCGCCCGCGATTACCTGCCCGACACGCTGTGGCCGCAGATGCATGCGCAGGCGCTCGGCGCGTCGATCGCGGTGCAGGCGCGCGCCGGACGCGACGAGACGGCGTTCCTGCTCGATCTCGCCCGCGACGACGCGTGCATCGCGGCGGTGGTCGGCTGGGAGGATCTCGGTGCGCCGGCGCTCGCCGACCGCATCGCCGAATGGCGCAGCCCGAAGCTGCGCGGCTTTCGTCACCAGGTGCAGGACGAAGCCGACGTCGGCGCGTTCGTCGCGGATCCCGCGTTCAATCGCGGCGTCGCGTGGCTGCAGGCGAACGGTTACGTGTACGACGTGCTCGTGTACGAACGCCAGTTGCCCGACGTGCGCGCGTTCTGCGCACGGCACGACGCGCACTGGCTCGTGCTCGATCATGCGGGCAAGCCCGCGCTCGCCGAGTTCGACCGCGACGGCACCGCGCTCGCACGCTGGCGTGCCGCATTGCGCGAGCTGGGCGCGCTGCCGCATGTCGTGTGCAAGCTGTCGGGGCTCGTGACCGAGACAGACTGGCGGCGCGGCCTGCGCGGGCAGGACATCCGGCACATCGAGCAATGCCTCGATGCGGCGCTCGACGCGTTCGGCCCGCAGCGGTTGATGTTCGGCTCGGACTGGCCCGTGTGCCTGCTCGCGGCGTCGTATGACGAAGTGACGTCGCTGGTGGAGCGCTGGGCCGAAGCGCGGTTGTCGGCGGCCGAGCGCAACGCGTTGTGGGGCGGCACGGCCGCACGTTGCTATGCGGTGCCGGGCGACCCGAAGCGCGGCATATAAAATAGGCGCGAACGGCACGATGCGTCATTCGTCCGGCCGTCCGCAACGCAACCGCTTACCTGTATCAACGTATGTCCATCCAGCCGATTCAGAACCGCCGCCTCTACCAGCAGATCGCCGACAAGCTCAGCGCGATGATCGGGGCCGGCGATTTTCCGCCGGGCAGCTATCTGCCGCCCGAGCGCGAACTGGCCGAGCAGTTCGGCGTGTCGCGCACGTCGGTGCGCGAGGCGCTGATCGCGCTTGAAGTGAGCGGGCTCGTCAGCGTGCGTGTCGGCGACGGCGTGAAGGTGCGCCAACCCGAGGCGGCAGCCGCGCTGCAAGCGCGGCACGAGACGAAGGTTGCGCCGTTTTCGATCGTCGAGATCGATCCCGAGCTCGGCATCGCGCTCGACCTCGATACCGAAATCCCGCCGTTCGCGCTGTTGCAGGCGCGCCGGCTGATCGAGCCGGAAGCCGCATCGCTCGCGGCGAATCACGGCTCGGACGAGCAGATCGAAGGGATTCACGACGCGTTCCTGCGCAACCAGGAGGACAACCGCAGCGGCTCGCGCACGCACCCGGGCGACCGGCTGTTCCACATCCGTATCGCGGAAGCGAGCGACAACCCGGCTTATGCGCTGATGATCAAGCAGTTGCTCGCGCACAAGTACGACCTGATGTTCCAGCGCCTGCAGTCGTTGTACATGCCCAGCGACATGCCGCACCGGTCGGAGCTGGAACACCGCGCGATCCTCGACGCGATCCGCGCACGCGACCCCGAGGCCGCGCGCCGCGCGATGGCCGAGCATCTCGACGAAGTCATCCGGATCTTCGGCCGCGCGCTCGACTGAGCGCGCGCGCTCAGAAACGGTCGGCGCGGTAGGGTGTCGGATCGGTGAACGGTGCTTCGCCCGTCATCATCTCGGCCAGCAGGCGGCCGGAGACGGGCCCGAGCGTGAGCCCGTGATGGTTGTGCCCGAACGAGAACCACAGCCCGCGATGTGCGGGCGCGGGGCCGATCACCGGCCGCATGTCCGGCGTGCACGGCCGGAAGCCGAGCCACGGTTGCGGGTCGAGCCGTTCGCCGAAGCCGAACACCGGGCGCGCGACGCGTTCCGCGCGGTCGAGCTGCACGCCGGTCGGCGGCAGGCCGCGTCGCGCGATCTCGACGCCGGTGGTGAGCCGCAATCCGCGCCGCATCGGCGCGATTACGTAGCCGTATTCGCGATCGACGATCGGTGCCGACGGCGCGCCGCGTTCGGAAGGCGCGTAGTGCATGTGATAGCCGCGCTTCTCGCGCAGCGGAATCTTGTAGCCGAACTTGCCGAACACCGTGTCGGACCACGGGCCGAGCGCGACGACCACGGCCGGCGCGGCGATCTTGCCTTGTTCCGTCGTGACCTGCCAGCCCGGCGACAAGGCGTCGAGGCTCGCGGCATCGCCGGTGAGCAGCGTGCCGCCGCCCTGCACGAAGAGTTGTGCGTAGGTTTTGACGAGCGCGGACGGATCGACGACGCTTTTCGGATCGAGCCAGTGGAGTGCACCGCAGAAGCCGGCCGCGAGGCTCGGTTCCTGATCACGAAGTGCCGCGGCATCGAGCGGCGTGATGCCGAGCCCGTGGCGGCGCGCGGTGAGCCCTGCATCGGCGACCGCGCGTTCGAATGCGGCGGGCGTGCGGAACGCTTCCATCCAGCCGCTTGCACGCACCAGTTCCCCGGCGCCGGCACGCGCGATCAGCGCGTCGTGCTCGACGATGCAGCGCTCGATCAGCGGCAGCATGTCGCGCGACGCGGCTGCGTGACGCATCGGCGCCGATTCCCACCAGAAACGCGCGAGCCACGGCGCGAACGCGGGCAGCGACGTGCTGTGCCAGTAGAGATCGGTGGAGCGGTTCAGCGCGTAGCGCATCAGCGTGAACGGGCTGCGCGGAAACGGATACGGTTCGATCGACGAGCGCTCGATCAGCCCTGCGTTGCCGAAGCTCGTGCCTTCGCCGGGCGCGCCGCGGTCGACGAGGGCGACCTTGCGACCGCGATCCTGCAGGTGCAGCGCGGCGGAGACGCCGACGATGCCCGCACCCAGAACGATTACGTCGAAATCCATCGTGTATTGGCCGTTAGCGGGGGCGCCTGGCCGCGGTGCGGTGTGCGCCCTGATTGGAGTGGCTCGAACCGCAAGGATACTCGTGGTGGCGCGGGGCACCAAGGGGGGCGTCGTTAGCGGCGCAGGCCGCTCCAGGCGACAGCGAATTGCCGCGCGGCGTCGAAGCAAACCGCATCGGCTTGCGGTGCACCGATCAACTGCACCCCGACCGGCAATTCACCTGACATGAAGCACGGCGCGCTGACGACCGGCAGCCCCGCGAACGAAATCGGCTGCGTGAGCAGGCCGAGCGTCTTCGCGGGTTCGAGCGCGACGCCGTCGACATCGATGGTCGCGTCGGTGACGCGCGGTGCGGCACAGGGCGTCGCGGCCGCGAGCAGCACGTCGTAGCGCGCGAACAGCGCTTCGATGCGCGCGCGCCAGGCGTCACGGCAGGCAAGCGCGTCCCGATAGGCGGCGTCGGGGGTTGCGAGGCCGATTGCGATGCGTGAGCGCAGGCGTTCGGAGACGAGCGCCACCGGCGCGTCGAGCAGCCCGCGATGGGTGTGCGCCAGCTCTACATTCGAGACCGCGGTCGCCGCGTCACGCACGCGTGCGACTTCGTCGCTGTCGATCGTCACGGATTCCCACGCACGCAGACAGAGCGCCGCGCGCCGGACGGCGCGTTGCGCATCCGCATCGGCAAGTCTGTCGAAATCGCCCGTCAGCACGGCGACGCGAAGAGGGGCGGCCGGATCGCGAATCGGTTGCGCGCGCAATGAATTCGCGTCGCATAGCGTGTCATACAGCGCCGCCAGGTCGTCGATATCGTTCGCGAATCCGCCGACCGTGTCGAGCGATGCGGCATAGGGCAGGCAACCGGCTCGCGACAGCCGCCCGTCGCTTGGGCGAAACCCCCACACGCCGCACAGCGCCGCCGGTGCGCGGATCGAGCCGTTCGTGTCGCTGCCGAGCGCGAGCGGTACGTATCCGGCGGCGATGGCGGCAGCCGAGCCGCTCGACGAACCGCCCGTCATGCGTGCCGGGTCAGCCGGCAGGCGCACCGCGCCATAGTGCGGATTCACGCCGGTGGCGCCGCACGCGAGTTCGTCCATATGCGTTGCGCCGACCGGCACCGCGCCGGCCGAGCACAGTCGGGCGACCGCTGATGCATCGGTGGCGGCGGCCGGCAATGCGGCGCGCGCCGGCGATCCCGCGACCGCCGTGTAGCCCGTTACGTCGAAATTCCACTTCACGAGAAACGGCACGCCCGCCAACGGGCCGGGGTCACGCCCGTCGCGCACGAGGCCGTCAATCCGCTGTGCGTCGCGCTGTGCGCGCGCGCCGAAGGTTTGTGCGCAAGCATGGATGGTGCCGTCGCGCGCGGTGATATCGGCGAGCACGGTTTGCACGAGCGACACTGCACTCACGCGCCCCGCGCGAACCTCGGCCGCCAGCGCGAGCGCGCCGCGCATCGAAGGCACCGCCCTCACGTGCGCACCATGAGCTGGCGCGGAATCGACAGGATCAGCGCGGCGGCGGCGAAGAGCGTGAAAGCGAGCAGCGCGACGCCGAGTTCAGTGCTGCCGGTCCATCCCGTCGCGTAGCCCATCAGCGTCGGTCCGACGAACCCGGCGACGGCCGCGCCGATGTTGACGAGCCCGGCGCCGCCCGCGGCGGCCTCGCCGGCGAGAATCCGCGACGGCAAGCTCCAGAACATCGCGAGCGTGCTCATGATGCCCGCCACGCCTGCGGTCAGGCACATGACGGCGAGCACCGGATGCGTGCGCATGCCGAGGCTCGCGAGCAGCGCGACGCCGCCGATCGCGACGGGCAGCGCCGTATGCCAGCGGCGCTCGCCGGTTCGTACCGAATGCTGCGCGTTCGCGACCATCGCGACCGACGCGACCAGATACGGAATGGCGCTGACGAGGCCGATTCCGAGGTTGCTCAGCGACCCGAGTGCCTTGATCATCGTCGGCATCCAGAACACCAGCCCATAGTTGCCGACGTTGTAGAGGAACGATGTCGCGAACAGCAGCCATAGCGTCGGTTCGCGCAGCGCGGCGCCGAGGCGGGTGCGCTTGCCTGTCGCTTCCTGGGCCATCTCCGCGCGAATCATCCGTTTTTCGGCGTCGGTCAGCCACGCTGCATCGTCGATCCGCTCCGTTACACGCACGAGCAGGACCATGCCGAGCACGATGGCCGGCAGGCCTTCGATCAGGAACATCCACTGCCAGCCGCGCAGCCCGAAGCCGCCATGCGTCGCGTCCATGATCCAGCCCGACAGCGGCCCGCCGACGATCACGCCCAGCGGCATGGCGAGAAACAGGAAGGCCATCACCTTGGCGAGCCGGTGCGACGGAAACCACACGCTGAAGTAGGCGATCACGGCCGGAAAGAAGCTCGCTTCCGTTACGCCGAGCAGGAAGCGCAGTACATAGAAGCTCGCGGTGTCCCGGGTTGCGAGCGTGGCGACCGACACGATGCCCCACGTCAGCATCGAGCCAGCGAGACAACGCTTCACGCCGATCCGTCGCACGAGCCAGCCGGCCGGCACCTGCAGCAGCAGGTAGCCGACGAAGAACAGACCGGCGCCGACGCCGTAGGCAGCGTCCGTGAGATGCAAGTCCGTCACCATCTGCAGCTTCGCGAAGCCGACGTTGACGCGGTCGAGATAGCCGAAGAAGTAGCAAACAAGGATCAGCGGAATGATGCGTCGGCTCACGCGCGTATACAGCGCGTCGATGCCGGGCGCGGTGGCATCCGCGTGCGGGTCCGAGCCGGTTTGCATGCCGCGCGGCGTGGGGATGCCGTTGGAATTCGTCATGGTGACTCCGTGCAGGTTGACTCCAGCGCGGCGGCCGCGCGAGCGGCGGCTTCCGCGGCAGCGCAAAGGCGCGCCATGGGCCGGCCGATCCTAGCTTGCGCGGCGTAGCGCCCGGCCGGGGCGCGTGCCGGTGTGCCGGCCGTGTTCGAGCACGGCTCGGCCGTTGACGAACACGTGCTCGATGCCTTCAGGGCGTAGCGTCGGGTGAGCGAACGTCGCACGGTCGATCACGCGCGCCGGATCGAACACGACCAAATCGGCGTAGTGACCGACCGAGAGGCGCCCGCGCTTCGCGATTCCGAATTGTTCGGCAGTGAGGCCTGTCATCTTGCGCACGGCGGTTTCGAGCGGGAACAGGCCGCGCTCGCGGGAGAATTCGCCGAGCACGCGCGGGAACGTACCCCACAGCCGCGGGTGCGGGCGCATGTCGTTGGGCAGGCCGTCGGAGCCGACCGTCGTCAGTTCGTGGCGCATGATGCGCTCGACGTCCGCTTCGTCCATCACGAAGTAGATCGCGCCAGCAGGGCGCAGCGCATCGATCGCGGCGTCGATGGAATCGCCGAACAGTGGCAGCAGTTCGGCGAATTCACGGCCCGCGAGCTCGGGATGCGGCTTCGACCATGCGAGGAGCACGCGGGACGACTGGCGGATGCGATCCGCGCGCAGCATCGTCGACGTGGCGGGATACGGGTGGCAGTCGAGGCACAGCGGTTGCCGTGCGCGCTGCGCATCGATATGCGCGAGCGTTTCGACCGAGCGGCCGTGGTTCGCCTTGCCGGCCACCTTGTGATGCGACAGCACGACGCGCACGTCGAGCGCAAGACCGATCGTGAACGCTTCGTCGAGCGACGCAATGATCGCATCGGTTTCGTCGCGCAGATGCGTCGCGAACACGCCGCCCGTCTCGCGCAGCGGTGCGCACACGTCGATCAGCTCGTCGGTCGTCGCGGCCGCCGCGGGTGGGTAAAAGGTGCCCGTCGAGACGCCGAATGCGCCGGCCGTCATCGCCTCGCGCACGTCGGCCGCCATCGCCGCGATCTCCGCCGCGTCGGCTGCGCGTCCGAGATCGGCCATGTGCCGCACGCGCAGCGTCGAGTGGCCGATCAGGGCCGCCGTGTTGACGGCGGCGGGCGTTGCGTCGAGCGCGTCGAGATAGGCGCGAAAGGACGGAAAGCGAAACGACTGCCATGCGCCCAGCAGGTCGAGCGGTTGCGGCACGTCGCGTTCCGCGAGCAGCGGCGCGAGACTGATCCCGCAATTGCCGGCGATCACCGTGGTCACGCCTTGCGCAACTTTCGGCTCGACGTCGGGGTCGGTCAGCACGAACGCATCGTCGTGCGTGTGGCTGTCGATGAAGCCCGGCGCGACGACCAGGCCGTTCGCATCGAGCGTGTGCACGGCGGTTGCGCCGCTCAGGTCGCCGATCGCGACGATGCGCTCGCCGGTCACGCCGAGATCGGCCTCGAAGCGCGCGGCTCCCGTACCGTCGATCAGTTCGCCGCGGCGCAGGATCACGTCGAAATGCATGGTGGCTCCTCCAGAATCAGCCCGGTTCCGTTGTTCATGTTCGCCACCATCGTCACCAGCCATTTTTCGGGCGTCCAATGCCGTTCGGCTCACGATTCATGCGAAACCGGCATCAATGCGGCGACGCCACGCGGCCAGCAGCGTTATGCGAACGCTGCCTTCACCAGCGCATGGAGGTCGCTCGCGAAGCTGGACATCGAGATGGTGCGATGCCGCACGATGCCGACCGTGCGGTCGATCGTCGGGCTCGCGATCGGCACCGTGCGTACCGCGGGCGAGCCGTACGCACGCAATGCGCTCTCGGGCAGGATCGCGCATCCGACACGGGCTGCCACGAGCGCGGCGACGCATGAGATGTGCTCGACCTCATAGAACCACCGGGTTCGCACCGCCTCCTGGCCCATCAGCATTTCGAGCAGCAGACGGTTGCCGCTGTCGCGGCCGCCGATGATCAGCTTCGCGTGCCGCAATTCGCCGAGCGTGATGGCATCCGCGCGTGCCAGCGGATCGTCCTCGTGGACCGCCAGCACGTAGCGGTCTGTGAATAGCGGTTCGAACAACAAATCGTCGTCGTCGCCCGGGTGCAGGCTCACGCCGAACTCGGCGATGCCCGCGCGCACCTGCGACAGTACGAAGTCGTGATTGCCGTCGAGGATCTGCACGGCGACCTGCGGATACTTGTCCGAGTAGTGACGCAGTACATCGGGCAGCGTTTGCGCGACGACGGTCGGGATCGATGACAGCCGCACCTTGCCGTAGCGCTTTTGCGCGATTTCCTGGATCGACGACAGCATCATCCCGAGCTGTGCGATCTGCTCGCGTGCCATCGGCAGGAACTGACGACCGACGCCCGTTAATGTCACGCTGCGAGTGGTGCGCTGGAACAACTCGACGCCAAGCGTTTGTTCGAGCTTCTGGATCCGGCGCGACAGCCCCGGCTGCGTCAGGTGCAGCTTTTCCGCCGCGCGATGAAACGTGCCGAGTTCCGCGACGGCGACGAACGCTTCGAGTTCCGAGTTTTCTATTTTCATGACGCTCCAATGTTCGGGTCGGCTCCGGCATTCCGGCGGGTGGCGGCAGGACGCACGCGTAGTCATTTTCGGCGAGGCTGATTCATGGCCTGCCATATTGCCCCGTATGGCCGTCGAGCGTACACGCATTGCCGATCACGACGCCTGACGCAGACGAGGTCCTCAAAAGCTCGCCGCGATCGATAACCTGACGCGCCCGGACGTCCAATCCACTGATCAATGTGTTGGCGTCGTGACTGGATCGACGTCGGCTAGCGCGTTCGCTCGTATCGATGCGTAGAGCCGCGATTCAACATACTTTCCGATGTTATTCGCGGGTGTATCCCACTGGTTTGGGATACGAATTTTTACCTAAGATGGAAGCATTCGTGCGCGTGATACGGTGCTTGCATGCGCATGCAGGTAAGCGGTAGCGCCGGGAACGACTGCAGCAGATGTTTCCATCATGGATGCGAGTGTGTGCGCGGCGGCTGCGAGTCATGCAGCCGTATCGACGCCAGTGCGCGCGGCGGCAATCGCTGCGCATACGGCGTCCGGCCGACCGGGCCGAGTCGCCACGTTACGCCGCGCGTTCGTCGCAATCGTTTGCGTTCTGAGCGGTGCGCCGGCCGTCCTCGCCGGGGCGTCCGCCGATACGGAAGATCCGGGCGAAACCGTGCGCATCGCCGCTCCCGCGCCGGCCGCCAGTCCTGCCAGTCCTGCCAGTCCCGCGATTTCCTCACACGACTCCACCGTGCGCCAGGTCGTGCTCGGCATTGTGAGTTTCACGCGCTGGCCGTCGATACCCGTTCGTTTGCATTTGTGCGTGACCGGTCGCCCCGACTACGCGGCTGGCCTGACCGACACGTTGCAGGCCGGCTCGACCGTGCTCGACGTGCAGCGCGTGCGCTTCGACGATCCCGCGCTCGGCCTCGCATGCGACGTCGTCTATCTCGGCACCCTGGGCGACGATCAACGAGCGCGGGTGAGAGCCGCGCTGGCGGGCCGCCCGGTGCTGACGATCGCCGAACACGACGAATCCTGCACCGCGGGCGCCATGTTCTGCCTCGCCGTCGATGGCGAACGCGTGACGTTCGACATCAATCTCGACGCCGTCGCGCGCAGCGGCGTGCGCGTGCATCCGAACGTGCTCAATCTCGCGCGACGGCCGCTGACGCCATGACACGCTCCGCGCCCCCCATTTCGTCTTCACGCGTGCTGCGCCCGACGCTGCAAAGCGTGCTGCGTCGCGCGCATTTGCGCCTCGCCTTCGTCGCGGTTGCGATGGCCGCCGTGTCGCTGATCGTCGTCGCCGTGATCGCGTTGCGCGCGTATGCCGGCAACAACCTGAACCTGCTGGCCCGTTCGCTCGGCTATACGGTCGAGGCGGCGCTCGTGTTCGGCGACCGCGTCGCGGCAAATGAGGCAATTGCAACCATTGCCAACGACGAGGACGTCGCGCAGGTGGTCGTCACCAATGCCAGGGGACAGTTGTTCGCCACCTGGAAGCTGCCCGCCGAAGGCCGGATCGCCCGGCTTGAGCGCGGTGTCGCCGATCTCGCGCTGCCCGGGCCCGTGACCATTCCGGTGATGCACGACGGCATCGTCGTCGGTCAGGTCATCGTGCGTGGCCGCGGGCATCAGTTTTTCGGATTCCTGCTGGGTGGCATCGGCGGCATTCTCGGCTGCCTGGCCGTCAGCGTGCTCGGCGCGTATGTCAGCTCGAAGCGTCTGCTGCGCAACATCGTTGCGCCGCTGCGCGCGCTCGCCGGCGTCGCGCATGCGGTGCGGCGCGAGCGTGCGTTCGGGCGGCGCGTCGAGCCCGCGGCGATCGCTGAGCTCAACCAGCTCGGCGACGACTTCAACGCGCTGCTCGACGAATTCGAAGACTGGCAGAACACGTTGCGCGACGAAAACGCATCGCTCGAACACAAGGCGACGCACGATGCGCTCACCGGGCTGCCCAATCGTGCGCAGTTCGAGTCGCGTCTGTCGGTGGCGCTTTGCGATGCCGTGGTGACCGGGCAGCGGGTCGCCATCCTGTATCTCGACTGCGACCGCTTCAAGGAGATCAACGACTGCCTGGGCCACGATGCCGGCGATGCGGTGCTGGTCGGTGTCGCGGGGCGGCTGCGCACGCAGGTGCGCGAGACCGATCTGGTCGCGCGCCTGGGCGGCGACGAATTTGCGGTGATGCTGGGCACTGTGCGCGAAGTGGAAAGCGTGTGCCGGATCGCCGACGAGATTTTGTCCGGCATGGTGCCGTCGATCGAGCTGCCCGACGGACGCATGGTGGCCACCATGATGAGTGCCGGCGTGGCGCTGTATCCCGATCACGCGTCGGACGCGAACGGCTTGCTGCGGGCGGCGGATGCCGCGATGTACCGCGCCAAGCGCACGCGGCCGGGGACGTGGCAGTGGGCGGAAGGCGTTGCCGGGCGGGTTTGATGTCTATCGTTTCGCGCCGCGGACGAGGCCGCGGCCGCGGGATAAGAAGCGCACGCGGCGCGGGCGCATACGAAGGGGACGATGATGAAAAGCTCGTTGCCGGTGAGCATTGGGAGGCTGTGCGTCGGAAGCGCGGTGCTGCTGTGTCTGTTGCTTGGCGGGTGCAAGACGCCGCCGCTGCATCGGGGGCTCACGCATACGCAGGTCACGGCGCTGAAGTCGGCCGGGTTTCAGGAGACGGGGCAAGGGTTCGAGTTCGGGTCGAGCGGGCCGATTTTGTTCGATTTCGACCGGTATAACCTGAAGCCGGATGTGAGGCGGATCGTCGAGCGGATCGGGAGGACGTTGAGGTCGGCTGGAATCAATGGGGTGAGGGTTTATGGGTACTCCGATGACGAGGGGACGGTGGCCTACGATCGGGAGCTGTCGCGGCGGCGGGCGGAAGTGGTGGCGATCGAGCTGGTGGATGTGGGGCTGGACGGGAAGCGGGTTGCGGTCATAGGGAAGGGGAAGAGTGATCCGGTGGGCGATAACCGGACGCCAACCGGGCGCGCGCAGAATCGGCGGGCGGCGATTGTGGTTTCGCCGCGGTGAGGGGGCGTGTCGCGTACTGTCGCGCGGCGATTTGGAGTTGCCGTCTGGCGACACACCAAACCGACGGACAAGGCGCGGACGCCAACCCCGGCCCCGGGTGAGACGCCAGAACCGCTCCACGGCGTCGAACTCCAGCTGACCGACCGCGACGGCCGGCCAGCCGATCCGGGCAAGCGCAAGCTGGCGATCCGGCTTTCCTGTACGCAAGGCGACCTGTCCGGGATGCAGGCGTGCGAACTGGCGTTGGCGGAAGGCGACCCGGTGGGCGCGATCATGCTGCTGAACCGGCCGACCCGGAGCCGGCCGCCGGTTTTCCGCTACGGCGAACTGTGGGATTTGCTGTCGCTCCTCGTCCCGCAGGCGGTCCGGCTGGACAACGGCGGACTGGCCCAGCTTCGGCGGCTTTGCGTACGCTGGGCGGAAGGCTCCGTCGACGCCGGTCGGCGCTTCGATGCGCTCGTATCGCTATCGACCGCGCGTGTACGGTGCTGGCTGCCCGGCAAGCCGGCATCGGCGTTCGTGTCGGGACTGGAAGTGCGACTGGTCGTGGACGAGCAGCGTTTCGCCGGATTCAGCCTGGGTGGGTTCGCGCACGTGATGGACCGGTTTTTAGCGCCGTACGTGCCCGTCACCAGCTTCGTGCAGGTCGTGTTCTTTTCAGCGCAGACCGGAGCGCTGCTTCGGCGCGGACAACCGTGCCCCGGCCTTCAGCCGCTGGTCTGATTTCCGATTATCGGGGTGCGAACGAAAACGTTTGCGCGGCGCTTTCGCGCGGTCGGGTTTTGACCTACATTATCGAGGCCTCGGCCTGGGAAACCGGCCGATAGAACCTGAGAACATAAGCAAGGAACAAGAATGAGTTTCGCTCCGAACGGGGGTATTCCCAACGGTTTGGGCGGTGGTGCGCTCGGATCCCTGAGCGCGTTCGGCGGCCTTGCCGCGCCGATCGCGTCGAGTGTTGCCGGGAGCGTTGGGCCGCTTGCCGGCCTGGCCGGGCACGTCGACACCGTCCAGCGCGCGATGCAGCTCGCGCAAACCGGTTTCTCGCTGATGGACAAGACGCCCGGCGCGATTGCCGAGGCGATCAACGGCGCAGCCAACCCCGCGCGCCTGACCCAGCTCAATCGTTACGTGACGCTCGATACGCCGCTTGGCCCGGACGTGCTGCTGGTGAGCGCGGCCGTCGTCGACGAGTACGTGAACCGGTTGCCGGAAATCCATCTCGACCTGCTGTCGCATCGCCACGACCTGCGCCCGGACGACCTGATCGGCCAGCAGGTCAAGATCCGGTTCGACCAGCAGGCGCGCTTGTCGACGCTCGAGCGCGTCGTGGCAGCGGGCACCGGCGAGAACGACCGTTACTTCGACGGCTACGTGGCGTCGTTCGACCGGGCCGGCAACCCCGGGAATGTCACGCAGTATCACCTGACGGCCGTGCCGTGGTTCTGGTTCCTGACGCGCTCGACCGACTGCCGGATTTTCCAGAACAAGACCGCGCAGGACATCCTCACCGAGATTTTCCAGGAGCACGGGTTTTCCGACTTCGTGTTCGATATCCGGACGAGCCAGAAGCCGCTCGAGTACGTCGTGATGTACCAGGAGTCTTACTACAACTTCTGCGCGCGGTTGATGGAGCAGGAGGGTTTGGTCTGGACGCACCGCTACGAGAAGGACAAGCACTTTCTCGTGATCGGCGACACGAACCTGTTGTTCCGTCCGATCGACGGGCTGGCCACCGTGCCGTTCGCCGCGACCGAGGCGAGCGAAGACAGCGGTATCGACCAACTGCACGAAGGCCGGCGCTTCGGTGTCGGCAAGGTCACGTTTCGCGACTTCAATTATCAGAATCCGTCGTCGCCGCTGATGCTGGTGGAAGCCGAGCCGCAGAACCTCAAGCATGCGCGGCTCGACGCGACCGAACGGTTCGAGCACCAGTCGCTGTACGACCACGGCGACGATGGCAATCGCTACGCGCGTTTCGCGATGGAAGCCGAAGAGGCGCAGGCCCATCGCTATACCGGCGGCGGCTATGCGTGGCGCATGACGACGGCCGGCGCCGTGACCGTGGCGAATCATCCGGTTCTCGAGAACAACCAGGAATACGTAATCCTGCACGTGCGTCACGAGGCGGTGAACGACTACACGCAGCACAGCGCAAAACTGCCGTACCGCAACAGCTTCGCGCTGTTGCCGAAGAAGATTCCGTACCGCGCGCCGCGTGCGACGCCGAAACCGGTGATTCACGGCACGCAGTCGGCGATCGTCGTCGGCCCGAAGGGCGAGGAGATCTATACGAACGGGAGCGCGGTGAAGGTGCACTTTCCGTGGGATCGACGCGGCAAGAAGGACGGCTCCGACTCTATGTGGGTGCGCGTGTCGCAACCGTGGGCGGGCGACGGCTGGGGTGCGGCGGCGATTCCGCGGATCAAGCAGGAAGTGCTCGTGGCATTCAATCAGGGCGATCCGGACAACCCGGTGATCGTCGGCCGCGTGTTCAACGGCGAGCAAGGCAACCCGTATCACGGCGCGGGCGGCCAGACGATGGGGATCAAGAGCCAGACGCATAAGGGGCAGGGGGGCAACGAGTTGCTGATGAGCGACGTCAATGGTGCGCAGATGCTCTACATGCATGCGCAGAAGGACATGCATACCGTTGTCGAGGACGCGCAATGGACTCAAGTTCTTAAAGGCGACCGGACCGTCGAGGTCGGGAAGGGCAACCATACGACATCCATCGCGGTCGGCAATCTGTCGGACGTTGTCGCGCAGGGCAATACGTCGCATCAGACTCCGCAAGGTGTGCATACGCTCGAAGCCAAGGAACTCTGGATCAAGATCGGTGGCGATGGCGGCACGCGGATTCACATGACGGCTGACTCGATCGACATTTATAAGGGCGAGTCGGTGATTCACCTCGACAATAGCAACATCAATATCCAGGCATCCCGAACCGACATCAATCCGAAGAACGGCTAACACCAATCAGGATAACAAAGCATGTACCAGATGCAAGAAGGCACGTTGGCGCTGCCCATGGAGTGGCAGGACAAGACGATGAACGTATTCGTGTCGGCGGCGACAGGTACGGAGGGCGTGAGTTTCGTGATCACGCGCGAGCGCCTGCCGTGGGGAATGAAGTTCGCCGAGTATGTGTCAAGCGAAATCCGGAAGGTGGCGAAGCAGGTGCCGGATTATTCCGAGGTTGCAAATGAAGATGCCACTGTGGCCGGGCGCGCCGCCCACGTGCACGAGTTTACGTGGGTGAACAACCATGCGCCGATTCACCAGCGGTTGACGATGGTGGAGTACGGGCACGTCGTCCTGATGCTGACCTTCACTGCGCCCGGTACGCTGAGCGACACCCAGCGCGAACAAATCGAGGCTGTGATTCAGAGCCTTCAGTTGCGCGATCCGATCTGAGGCTGCAATGTCGGACACGCCGAATTACAACGAGCCCAGCGGCAGCGCACAAGAACGTCTCGATCAGATCGCCAAGCTGGAAGACGGTGAAGCCGCCAAAGCGGCCGAGCAGCCGTTTTACGAGAATCTCAACTATGGGATGCTCGGTGCCGATGCAGGCCTGACCGCGATTGAGGGGACCGCCGCCGGGTTGGGTGCGGCGGGTACGGCGTTGGCAGGCGGTGCAACTGGTGGAGCGGCATTGGGCGCAGGTGCGGTCGCCGCGGGTACGGTGATGCTGCCGCTCGCGATTGCAGTCGGCGGAGCTTGGGCGCTCGACAAAGTCGGTGTTACCGGCTGGCTCTCAAAGGAGTTTACGCAGGTCGGTGACGCACTTGGCCTCACAATCGGCCGCGGCGATCCACACCCCGCATGCATTGGCGACCGGATTGCACACTCGTCGGGCTTCATGGGAATCCTCGCCGGTATCGCCGTGGGGGTCGCGATCGGCGTGGCGGTGGCAGCCACCGTGGCGACGGGAGGACTCGCCGGGGCGTTGATCGTCGGGGCGTGCTTGGCGGGCGGCCTGACTCTCGGTGGCGCACTTGCGTCTGCCAGCCAAAGTATGGGCAGTAACTGTGGTGAGATTGTCACCGGCTCGGGCGATGTGTACTTTGAAGGCAAAAAGGTGGCGCGCGTCACGGACCTGGTGAAATGCGATCACCATTCCGGCGTGCCGCAGCCACTCGTCGATGGCAGCAAGACAGTGTTCGTCAACGGCCTGCCGCTGGTACGGATCGGTCACGAGACTCACTGTAGCGGCAAGGTCAATTCGGGGCGCAACAGTATCTGGATCGACAAGACGACTGGGCACTATGGCCCGAAGAACCCGGAGTTGACCGCGACTCAGGAATTCCTGGCGGGGTTGCTCGGCGGGGTTGTAGGCGGCGGAGTCGGAAAATTTGCCGGCAAGGGGATGCGCGAAAAATTCAGGCCGGAGCCGACCCGGTCCGCTGAACAGACGGGCATCAGGGACGAGAACCGACCGAAGTGCAAGGATCCGGTTGATCCGGTATCCGGTGAAATGCTGGAAATCCGCATGGACCTCGCCATTCCCGGCGTCCTGCCGCTTGAGTTCAAACGACGCTATCGGACTCGGTCGGACGATCATGGATTGCTCGGTCACCGCTGGTCGGACAACTGGTCGCAGCATTTGACATTCGGCGGCGGTCGCTTCGTCAGATTTCACGATGGAGCGGGTCTTGCGATCGGCTTCGACGCGCCGGACATGGCGCTCAACGGCATCAACTTGCGCGAACCGCGCTATCGGCTGGTCGGAAGCCGACTTGAACCGCGGATCTTCGATCGCGATACGCGGCAACTGCGCATTTTCACGCCTCTTATCGACGGAGGGTCTTCGCGCCTCGAGCGGATCGAGGACCTCGACGGTAACGCAATCGTTCTTTCCTACGATCCTGCTGGCCGTTTGAGTGGCATGGCCCATAGCGATGGCTATCGGCTTGAGATTACCTATCCCGGGCGCGACCGGCGGCTGCAACGGATCGTCCTCCACGATGCGGACGGGAGTTTCCGAACACTCGTGGACTACGACTACCAGAACGGCATGCTTACCCACGTGGCGAGCTTCCAGTTTGGGCAGTTCCATTACGCGTACGATGCGCACGGCTGGATGACCCAATGGCGGGATACTGACCAGACCGAAGTCCGATATCAATACGACACCGCCGGCCGAGTAGTCGAGACCGGTACACAGCAGGGCTATCACACGGGCCGGTTCATCTACGAAGCCGGCCGCACTCGCGTGATCGATGTCGACGGCGAATGGACCTACAACTATGACGACGAAGGTCTTGTAACGGCCGAAACCGATCCGCTTGGCCATTGCACTCGCTCGGAATGGGAGCTCGGTCGTTTGATGGCACGGACCGATCCGCTTGGACGACGGACCGACTATCGCTATGGCGATCACGGTCAGTTGATTTCGATAGCTGACGTGTCAGGGCGAGCGACCCGGCTGGAATATGATGCCGAGCAGCGCTTCACCGGCGCTACGCTGCCCGATGGTAGGCGGATCAAGCTCGACTACGATCATCGGAGTCGATTAATTTCGCGCACCGAGCCGGATGGCACCACGACGACCTACCGCTACGGATCGAACGGTGAGCTGTTGCGCATCGTTGTCGGTGACCGCGAGACGCGCCTCGACTACGACGAGCGGTTACGACTTGCCGTCATCGAACTGCCGACCGGTGCGCGCTTCCGGTGCAAGATCGACGTGTTGGGCCGGGTGCTGCAGGAAACGTCGCCCGATGGCCATGTGACCCGCTTCGACTATGCCGATGGACCTGACAATCCGCGAGGTCTGCTGAGCGCGGTTACGCGTCCCGATGGCTCTGTGTGGCGAACCCGATACAACAGCGAGGGTCTGCCGGTCGAATGGACCGATCCGCTCGGCCGTACGATTCAGCGAGCGTATGGTCCGTTTGATTTGCTCACGGCGTCGATCGACGCGGCGGGACATGCCACGCGTTTCGAGTACGACCACGCGACCCGTTTGACGAAGGTCATCAACGCCCTGGGTGAATCGTACACATACTGCTACGACGCGGCCGGTCGTCTCGTGGAAGAGATTGATTGGGGAGGCCGCGAGACTCGGTACGAGCGCGATCCTGCTGGTCGCCTGATAACCAAGACGTTGCCGGACGGTGGTCAGTGGCGCTATTCGTACGATGCGTACGATAGGCTCGTCCAGGTAGACGCGGGTGACGTGGGGCTTGCCTACCGTTACGATGCGGCCGGGCGACTGGCATCGGCGGAAGTTCGAGGCGAGCACCCTCACGTGACCCGCTTTGCTTACGATAGGAACGGACGGGTGATCGGCGAGGATCAGCATGGCGAACTGTTGCGGCACGTCTACGATCCTGCTGGACAGCGGCGCGTGCGGATGACGCCTCGGCGGGAAACGGAGTATGCATATGATGCGTTGGGTGCCGTGACACAGGTGGGCGGTCTAACGATTCAGCGCGACAGCCTGGGACGGGAGATCGGTCGGCGAGCGGGGGAGTTTGTTGCGCAGCAAGACTACGACACCCTCGGCCGAATTCGCCGACAAATCGCGGGCCCTACCGTAGCGTTCGACGCCTTGCAAACCGATCCAGCCCGTGCGTTCGAGCAATTGACGCGGCAGGTCTATCACTACGACGCGGCCGGACAACTGGAGCGGATCGATACCGACGCCGATAGGCTCACATACCGGCGTGATGCACGTGGCCAGATCGTCTCAGTGGAAAGTCTGCTACAGACTGCCGAGCACTTCCGTTACGACGCGGTGATGAACATTGCCGCGCATGGGCGGCAAGCTCCCGTGGATACGCATCATTACGGCCGAGGGGGCTTGCCGGAGCGAATCGGTTATGCGCGCTATCGGTACGACGCACGCGGCCGCACAATCGAGAAGACCCTCGAACAGCCCGGGTTTCGGCCGAAGACGTGGCAATACACGTGGGATGGCCTCAACCGGATCGTAAAGGTCGTGACACCCGACCGTGGCGTTTGGCTATACCGCTACGATGCCTTCCATCGCCGGATCGAGAAGCAGCAACTCGGCGGTCGCGAAGCAGTGAAGTTGCTCTGGGACGGTTCGACGCTAGCCGAGCGCTGGATTGAGCAGCGGGACGGTACGACGGGACAGGTGGCGACGTGGCATATCGAGCCAGGAAGCTTCTCCCCCTTGGCACAGGAGACAAATGATGGTCTCTACCCCATCTTGACCGATCAGGTTGGTCGGGCGAAGGCGGTATTCGACGTGCGTGGCAAGACGGTCTTCAAAGTGTCTCATACGCTCTGGGGGAGAGTGATGCAGGTACGAGGCGCCGCTAACGACGACGATGCCGTATTGATCGATGCGACATTGAGGTTTCCGGGACAATGGTGCGACGAGGAAACCGGCCTGCACTACAACCTGCATCGCTATTACGACCCGGACTCAGCGCAGTACCTGAGCGTTGACCCGCTCGGACTTGCAGGCGGATTCCGGACCCAGGGCTATGTTCATGAACCCAGCCAGTGGGTCGATCCGTTCGGTTTACAGCAATGCCCGGAACGAGAAGTCAATGGAACGAAGATATACGGCAAGGGGCAAAAGGACGGAACACCTGGACACGACCAGTTCTCAGAAGTGGTCGCTAACAAGCTCGCGATGAGTGGGAAATTCAAGGAAATCTATCTGAACCGATCCTACAATTTTGCGAGCGACAATGCTGTTTCGGCGCGGCGCCCCGATATTATGGCTGTAGACATTAATGGGAGAGTGCATGCCATCGAAATGGCGTCCCGGACCGATATGGGTGCGAAATTGCGAACGCTAACGACGCGAAACTATGACGCGATGCAAAATCTTCCACCGAATGCGCGAGGGGATATTCTTGTGTTTGAACATCCGTATGATGCGCAATCGATAAAGACTGATCTGGATAATTTAATATCGGGAATCTGAGAAAACATGAGCACAGGCATCGTAATTTACGGGACTGATCCGGCTCAGACGGAGCCCGCTCTGGAAGTCGCTGAAAACCTCTTTCTTCAGTTTGGTGAAAAAGCGAGCACGGCGATTTTTCTGGAGTTCGTTGTTCGTGACGGGGAGAGGATTATTGAAGATCGTGAAATATCTCTCTCTGACTTGAGAGAGAAAGTTTCGACTGGGGAAGTCACTGCATTCCAGGTTTTTGACGGCGGAGAAAAGGGGGGCGCTCCGGCTATTTCATTCGGTTGCAATGTTCCGGAATTCGGAGGGCTGTCATTTATCGATGTACAGATCGATAGGTCAGTTTGTGAGATAAATGAACAGATAGAGGCGTTTCTAGAAAATGTTGTGGCGAATTTGAGTTGTAAATACGCCATCGCTTACGATGCGGAAAAATCGTCCGTTGCATATAAGTATTCGACCGGCGTCAATTTGGTTAAAATTTTCCCTTTTGAAAATACGTCTCTTTTCACGAAGGAGCTCCCCGGTAGGGTGCCGGGATCGGCGAGTTATGAAAGAGTGAAGCTCAGAATGATTTATCCGTTGAATGTACTCAACGAGGAGCACTTGGGAATTCGCATCAACGATCTTTCTTTGAGGGAATGGATTATATCTGACTCCTCTCGGGGATCCCTGAAGAGCATTCCAAACGACATGTGGCTCTGGGCGGTCAATGAGATGAACTTGGCTGAAGTAAACAACGCCTGCGGAGAGGCGGGGATATTGATCGCCTGGCAAAAGGCGCCCGCGAATAGGCCGGCGCGAAAATTGCCGTGAGTTCATTTCCCGAATGGCGTGAACCTTACGCGGTTCGGCCGGTTTCGCATTCGCGTGCGATGGAGAATGTGTTTCCCGTTGTCAAGGAGATGCATGCGTTTCGGTTGATGTGATGTCGATTAAATCAATCATTGAGATCATCAAATCCGATGGCGGATGCCAAGTGTTGCCGGTGAGTGGTGCTCTTCCGCTCCTGCCAAACGCGGATATGGCATACCCGAATGATCTCGTAGAGTTCTACAGCCTTTGTGGTGGCGTCATTTTGTTCAGGGCGGGAAGGAGTAATATCTCGTTCAAGATATTGCCCGCCGGCGAGGTGCTGCAGACCAATATGCTTATTGTGGGTGAGCCTTGCGAGGATGACATTTCTTTTCATGGTATGCCGTCTGCAAAACGGATAATGGAGATTTCATATCCATTGATACGTCCAAAGAAAGAAGTGGAAGGTGTTACGACAGCAATTCAGAAATTCACGGTGTGGCTGGAAGTTGTCCGATCATCGCGCTAAGTTTTTCAGAATTGCTTTGCTTGCTATATAGAAGTTCAGGGATAGATGTTTTTTGGAAAACGAGAGATTACGGCGACGCTTATGCGTGATGTTAGATGGGAGTTTCAATAAGTCCGCTGGGTAGGTCTCCGTGCTCGTCCATTATTCGTATTCGTATTCGTTTTGCGTTGTGTAGTAGTTCGGTGAAGCCGGGTTGCACAGTTCGCCCGGTCGCCTGCGGTTGTTTTTCTGCAGCCGAGTTGACCACGTCAGCGTTGCGGTCCTGTCGACGGCCTTTCATCAGGCCCACGCTTTGGGAAGCGTGGGCTTGTGTTTTTCTGGATCGCGACTGCGACCGCATCAAGGGCAGCGATTTGAGATGCGGCAGCCGCGCTGCACATCGACTCGATTCGTGCGGAGGCGGAGCAGCCGATCGGCTAGTGTGGCGCGAACAACTACTTCCGGCCCGTGATCGCTGCTGAACCGGCGATAGAAAAGGCGCGCAGACAGCACGCTTGGCCTGGTCGAATTTCACCCGCGCAAATGTGAATCCCGGCGCAGCGTGCGACCGTACCGCGCATAGCTGCACTTCAAGCCAGTAGGGCAGCCACCACCGACCACCCCCAACCATCACCAAGCGATATTGCAAGAAGACCGCGCCGTCCCAGCACCGCCCGTAGCCGTGCAATGCGAACCTGCGCCGTTGTCATAGAACGTTCGCGTCTCCGGTTGCGGCACTGACGGATCGTACGGATTCGGCGCACCGCGTGGCCCACGAGCGGCATCGAAAGGTCGCGCCGGCGCATACGAGTTTCCGCCGCCCGGAGCGTATGACCCACTGGCCCGCAGATATTCATTCCAGTTCAGTTCACGCTGTTCGTGCCTGGGCAACGCGCGCCCGAAGCTGTCGCTCCCACCCGAACCAAGCGCGACGCGATTCGAAGGCCACACCGAATCGCCGGATCCGTGTTCATCCGGAGACTGCGGCGCAAGCGTATCGCCCGAAACCCGCAACGGCCGCGTATCAGGCGTATCGAACGGACTACGTTCGACTGGCGCAGCGTACTTCACGCGCTGCGTCGTCCGCGCCGCGCGCGCGTCGTCCCGAGCCAGAACCCGACGTTCCGAACGGAACACATTGGCGCCGCCGGCCCGATCGACCAGCGAATCGCGCCCGGAAGCATCAACAGTAGAAACGGAAAGCGCACAAGCAAGCGCGGCAGCGGAAGAAAAACGGAGAGGATGATTCATTGGCGATCCGAACCAGGTGATTTGCGATGAGAAGAAACAGCAGATCACTGGCTGGCGGCTGGGCAACGGAAGGCCGTCGAAGCGGCCCTGAAGCGACTACGAGGCGCGGTGGACGCGACACGCAGGACGGCTGGCTGGATTGCAGAGGCGAGTCCGCATTATTTCATAAAAATAACAATCATCTTTCGCATGATCCGGATTCGTCGGCAAACAGAAAGATTAGTCGCCCCGCCCCAACGCCCCGCATCGGTGCACGCCAACCCAATCATCAGTCGATTGATTCCGACAAATCAGACCCTAAAAAGCCAAAGATCGTACGCGGCGCACCCGAAACTCACCATGAACCCCACCCAGCAAGCATCCACCCCACCTCCCCACCCAAAATCGCAACCCAATTGCACCCACCGCAAACGTTACCGCTCCCACCAAGTTGCGCCCTCATCGCCACCCGCCACCCGGCAAGTTTCTCCGTGTTTTCCCTCATAACACCGGCATTTTTGACAGACGATTTAAAAACGCCCATATAATTTCGGCTGCCTTGCCAATGGCTGTCGGACCATCCCTCCGAACGAGCACTTTGGCAAGCGGGGCAGGCGAAACGCTTGCGCAATGCAAGACGCATCACGATGTCTTTCCGAACCAGACGTCCCCTTCGGGGACTGCAAGAGCCGGGCCCCGCTACGCATCATCCATCCGCAGGTCCGTCTTCATGTGTCTCGGGCGTATCCCATGTCCTCGCCCCGGGTGCTGTTCGATTGCGCAAGTCATGCCGCCTTTGCCCGTATGACTAACAACATCGAGGAGCTCCTGATGACGCTGTCCCGTCTTACGTCCATTTCCGCCGCCGCCGTGCTGTTCGCCGCCGGCGCCGCCGCCGCGCAAGCGGAAACCGTGAAGATCGCCATCGCTGGTCCGATGAGCGGTTCGGTCGCCCAATACGGCGACATGGTGAAGGCCGGCGCGCTGACCGCGATCGAACAGATCAACGCGGCAGGCGGTGCGGGCGGCAACAAGTTTGAAGTGGTGATGATGGACGACGCTTGCGAACCGAAGCAGGCCGTCGCCGTCGCCAACAAGATCGTCAGCCAGAAGATCAAGTACGTGATCGGCCACGTGTGCTCGGGTTCGACGATCCCCGCATCCGACATCTACGAAAACGAAGGCATCGTGATGGTCACGCCGTCGGCCACCGCGCCGCAGCTGACGGAAGGCAAGAAGCGCCACTTCATCTTCCGCACGATCGGCCGTGACGACCAGCAAGGCCCGGCCGCCGCGCACTACATCATCAACAACGTGAAACCGAAGAAGGTCGCGATCCTGCACGACAAGCAGTCGTACGGCCAGGGCATCGCGTCGTCGGTGAAGAAGGACCTCGAAGGCGCGAAGATTCCGGTGGTCCTGTTCGAAGGCGTCAACGCCGGCGATTCGGACTACTCGGCGATCATCACGAAGCTGAAGTCGCAAGGCGTCGACTTCGTCTACTTCGGCGGGTATCACCCGGAAATGGGCCTGCTGATGCGTCAGGCGCGCGAGCAGGGCGTGAAGGCAACGTTCATGGGGCCTGAAGGTGTGGGCAACAAGGACGTGACGGCGATCGCCGGCCCGGCGTCGGAAGGCATGCTGGTCACGCTGCCGGCCGACTTCTCGGCCGACCCGGCCAACGCAGGCCTCGTGAAGGCGTTCGCGGACAAGAAGCGCGACGCGAACGGCCCGTTCCAGATGCCGTCGTACGCAGCGGTGAAGATCATCGCCGACTCGATCGCGGGAGCGAAGACGACGGACCCGACGAAGGTCGCCGCGTACATGCACAAGACGACGTTCGACACGCCGATCGGCAAGGTCGCGTATGACGCACAGGGCGACCTGAAGTCGTTCAAGTTCGTCGTCTACACGTGGCACAAGGACGCGACGAAGACCGCCGCCCGGTAATACGGAGTACCCGCCCCGCGCACCGCTCTGCCCGTCACCCGGGCAGGGCGGTGCGCATTTGGTCGTTGCGCGGCCAAGGGGCGGCCCGAGACGACACCGTGCGTTGCGCGCGGCCGAACGCCGTGATCCGGCGACGGCATGCGACGCAGCGCCAACGGGAGCTTCCCGCACATGACTGACTTCTTTCCTCAATTCGCCCAGCAACTGGTCAACGGCCTGACGCTGGGTGCGATCTATGCGCTGATCGCCATCGGCTATTCGATGGTCTACGGCATCATCGGCATGATCAACTTCGCCCACGGCGAGATCTACATGATCGGCGCGTACGTGGGCCTCGTGACCCTTACCGCGATCGGCATCTCCGCCGGCTATCCGTTGCCGCTCGTGCTCGGCGCCGCACTGATCGTGTCGGTGATCGTCACCGGCCTGTACGGCTTCGCGGTCGAGCGCGTCGCTTATCGCCCGCTGCGCGGCGGCCCGCGCCTCGTGCCGCTGATCTCCGCGATCGGGATGTCGATCTTCCTGCAGAACTACGTGCAGATCGGCCAGGGCGCGCGCGACGTGTCCGTGCCGGTGCTGATCTCCGGCGCATTCGACATCCATCTCGGCGGCGACTTCGACGTGACGATTCCGTATGCGCGTCTGTTGATCGTCTGCGTGACGCTCGTGCTGATGATCGCGCTCACGCTGTTCATCTCGCATTCGCGGATGGGCCGTGCGTGTCGCGCGTGCGCCGAGGACATGAAGATGGCGAACCTGCTCGGCATCGACACGAACCGCGTGATCTCGTTCACGTTCGTGCTCGGCGCGATGCTGGCGGCCGTCGGCGGCGTGCTGATCGGGCTGACGATCGGCAAGCTGAATCCGTACATCGGCTTCGTCGCGGGCATCAAGGCGTTCACCGCCGCGGTGCTCGGCGGGATCGGCAGCATCCCGGGCGCGATGCTCGGCGGCGTGCTGCTGGGCCTCGCTGAAACCTTCGCAGCAGGCTACATGCCGGCCGAGTACAAGGACGTGGTGGCGTTCGGCCTGCTCGTGCTGATCCTGCTCTTCCGCCCGACCGGCCTGCTCGGCAAGTCGGACATCGAAAAGGTCTAAGGGAGACGCAGATGAGTCAAGTCATTTCCGTTCGCCGTCCGGCCGCCGACGCTTCGGTCAGCCAGGCGCTGAAGAATGCCGTGGCCGCCGCGTTCCTGACGGCGATCCTCACGATTCCGGTGCTCGGGCTGCAGTTGAAGCTCGACGGCTATCAGGTGGTGCTGACGCCGCACTGGCGCCCGGTGTGGATCGCGGTCGCGGCCGTGTTCCTGTTCCAGCTGTTCAAGCCGTGGCTCGTGCGCGCGAAATCGGCGGTGAAGCTGCCGGCGCTGCCCGCGATGGGCGCGCAGCAGCAGCGCGTGGTCATCTGGGTGCTGCTCGCGGTCGGGCTCCTGTGGCCGTTCTTCGGCTCGCGCGGCGCGGTGGACGTCGCGACGCTCGCGCTGATCTACGTGATCCTCGGCCTCGGGCTGAACATCGTGGTCGGTTTCGCGGGCCTGCTGGACCTCGGCTATGTCGGGTTCTACGCGGTCGGCGGCTATACGTACGCGATGCTGAACCAGTATTTCGGGCTGTCGTTCTGGGAGTGCCTGCCGATCGCGGCGATCGCGGCGGCGACGTTCGGCTTCCTGCTCGGCTTCCCGGTGCTGCGGCTGCGCGGCGACTATCTCGCGATCGTCACGCTCGGCTTCGGCGAAATCATCCGCCTGCTCGCGAACAACCTGACGAGCCTCACGGGCGGCCCGGACGGCATCTCGAGCATTCCGAAGCCGACGGTGTTCGGCTTCGAGATGGCGCGCTCGGCGAGCGTCGAAGGCGCGAAGACCTTCCACGAGCTGATCGGGCTGGAATACAGCGGCGAGCACATGGTGATCTTCCTGTACCTGATCGCGCTGGTGCTGGTCGGCTTCACGCTGTTCGTGACGAGCCGCCTGATCCGCATGCCGATGGGCCGCGCGTGGGAAGCGCTGCGCGACGACGAGATCGCGTGCCGTTCGCTGGGCCTGAACCCGACGCGCATCAAGTTGTCGGCGTTCACGCTCGGCGCGGCGTTCGCGGGCATCGGCGGCGCGTTCTTCGCGGCGCGTCAGGGCCTCGTGAATCCTGAGTCGTTCACCTTCATCGAATCGGCGCTGATCCTCGCGATCGTCGTGCTCGGCGGGATGGGCTCGCAGCTCGGCGTGATTCTCGCGGCAATCCTGCTGACCGTGCTGCCGGAAGTCGCGCGCGGGTTCGCCGAGTACCGGATGCTGATCTTCGGTCTGGTGATGGTGTTGATGATGATGTGGCGTCCGCAGGGCCTGCTGCCCGCGAGCCGTCCCCACGTGGAGCTGCCGCAATGAGCGCGAATGCAGAACTGTTGAAGGTCGCCGGGCTGCAGATGCGCTTCGGCGGGTTGCTCGCGGTGGACGGCATCGATTTCGACGTGCGCCGTAACGAGGTGTTCGCGATCATCGGGCCGAACGGTGCGGGCAAGACCACCGTGTTCAACTGCGTCGGCGGCTTCTACAAGCCGACGGGGGGCGACGTCGTGCTCGACGGTCACGCGATCGGCGGGCTGCCGAGCCACAAGATCGCGTTGAAGGGCCTGGTGCGCACGTTCCAGAACATCCGCCTGTTCAAGTCGCTGACGGTCGTCGAGAACCTGCTCGTCGCGCAGCATCGCAAGGTCAAGGCCGGGCTGCTGCCGGGCCTGTTCTCGACGCCCGCGTATCGTCGCGCCGAGAAGGAAGCGCTCGAACGCGCGGCCGTGTGGCTCGACCGGATGGGGCTGAGGTCGGTCGCCAACCGGGCGGCCGGCACGCTGTCGTACGGGCACCAGCGGCGTCTCGAGATCGCGCGCTGCATGATCACCGAGCCGCGTCTGCTGATGCTCGACGAGCCGGCGGCCGGCCTCAACCCGCAGGAAAAGATCGAGCTGCAGCACCTGATCGACAAGCTGCGCCACGAGTTCGGCGTGTCGGTGCTGCTGATCGAACACGACATGAGCCTCGTGATGGGCGTGTCGGACCGCATCCTCGTGATGGAGCACGGCCGGCCGATCGTGATCGGCACGCCGGAAGCGGTGCGCAACGACCCGCGCGTGATCAAGGCGTATCTGGGGGAAGAGTGATGCTGAAGCTGGAACAGGTCCATACGCACTACGGCGCGGTCGAGGCGCTCGCGGGCGTGTCGATCGAGGTGAAGAAGGGCGAGATCGTCACGCTGATCGGCAGCAACGGCGCCGGCAAGACGACGCTGATGATGACCGTGTGCGGCACGCCGCGCGCATCGTCGGGCCGCGTATTGTTCGAGGGCAACGACATCACCGCGATGTCGACGCACCAGATCATGCGGCAGGGGATGGCGATCTCGCCGGAAGGGCGGCGCGTGTTCCCGAGCCTGACGGTGCTCGAGAACCTGAAGATGGGCGGCTTCTTCGCGAGCCGTCACGAGATCGACGACGGCATCGAGCACGTGTTCAAGCTGTTTCCGCGCCTGAAGGAGCGCGCGACGCAGCGGGCCGGCACGATGTCGGGCGGCGAGCAGCAGATGCTGGCGATCGGTCGCGCGCTGATGAGCAAGCCGCGTCTGCTGCTGCTCGACGAACCGACGCTCGGCCTCGCGCCGCTCGTGATCGCGCAGATCTTCGACATCATCCGGATGATCCGCGACGAAGGCGTCACGGTGTTCCTGGTCGAGCAGAACGCGAACAAGGCGCTCGGTGTGGCCGATCGCGGCTACGTGCTCGAAACGGGGCGCGTGGTGCTGGCCGACACGGGCGCGAACCTGCTCGCGAACGACCGGATCAAGCAGGCGTATCTCGGCGGTTGATGGGGAACGCCGCCGGCCTGCAACGGGCCGGCGGCGAAGCCGATGCTTTTGCGGACACCGACCAGATTCAGGTTCTCCGCATCCCCGGCGACGCTTTGACATGGCGAGCTGCATGCCGATCGCAGTTAGTCCGTAGTTAAATTAGCTCTGGTCGAAGTCAAACAAGCTACATCTGCCGCGAGTATCCGAATCGGTACAAAATCGGCGACACGCACTATACCTTGTGGCTAATTCGGCTACAATCGTCGCCAATCATGCTACGATCCATTGCCTCGACCCTATTTGGTGACTATCGGCGCCGCGCGCTGGGCCTGCTTCTGTTGCGGCCCGAGCAGGCGTTGCACGTCCGTGCAATCGCTCGTTTGACGGGCACGACGCCCGGGACGTTGCACAAGGAACTGAGCAAGCTGGCAGAAGCCGGCATCCTGAGCAGGAATCGGCAAGGCAATCAGGTGCTCTATCGCGCCAATCGAAGTTGTCCGATCTACGAGGAACTGGCTTCGATCATGCGAAAGACCTCGGGTATGGGTGATGTGTTATCCGAAGCGTTATTGCCCTGCGCCGAGCAAATCAGTGTGGCGTTCGTGTTCGGTTCCGTCGCGCGTGGCCAAGAGACGGCGGACAGTGACGTCGATGTGATGGTGATCGGCTCGGTTGGCTTTGCGACGGTGGTTCGGCTGCTTTACGACGCACAGACGAGATTGGGGCGAGACATCAACCCCAAGGTGCTGTCGCCAGACGAGTTTCGTGATGGCGTCGCCGGGCAGGATGCATTTTTGCAGGACGTGCTTGGAAAACCCAAGATTTTCTTGATTGGTAGCGACCATGACCTTGCAGAACTTGCTCGGCGTTAGCCTCGATGCGGTCAGGCCAGACCGAGACCAAGCGACACGCTTGCTGGCCGCAGCGGAACGAAATCTCGCGGATGCGCAACTCGCGGGATTGAGCAACGAAAATCGCTTTGATGCGGCTTACAAGGCGATCATGCAACTCGCCATGCTGGCGTTGCACGCGAACGGCTTTCGTACATTGACGAGTCGGCCGGGGCACCACCAGACGGCGATCCAGACACTTCCGCAGACAATCGGTTTGCCAGTCGAGCGCATGATCGTACTCGACGCGCTGCGCAAGCAGCGCAATCTGTCCGATTACTCCGGCGATGTGGTTCAGGCGTCTGCGGTCCGTGAGTGTTTCGATAGCGCGACGGCGCTCCTGATTGATGTAAAGGCGTGGTTGGACGGGAACAAGCCGGAGTTGGTGGGCGCGCAGTAGCCGTTACAGTGTGGAATCGCCGGCTCGAAACGATGGTGCGTCACGCATGCAACGCCAGCCCCTTCACGGCCTTGTCCACGGCCTTCTTCGGTCCGTGCAGCGCCAGCCCGACCAGATCCAGATTGTCCGCATCCCCGGCGCGAAACACTTCGCGGTTGGCCGCGTCGTGCCCGGTCGAAAACATCGCATGCACGTACGGCACGATCGTCAGCTCGCGCGACAGCGCCTGCCGGTGGGCGGCCTGCAGCCCGTCCAAGTCGGATGCGAACACCAGCATCGGCTGGCCCAGCATGCGTCCGTAGCGGCGGCCCGCCGCGTCCTCGTAAGGCTCGCCGAGCGCGTCAGGTGCTTCGGCCGCGACGCCCGTCGCGAGAAACGCGACGACATTGAGTTTCTGCCATGCCGCGAGATCGTCGCGCACGATCAGCGCCACCTTGGTATCGATCATGATTGCTCCTCGTTGAAGCACGCATGATCGGATGTCGCGCGCGCTCAGTCTGGAACGTTTGTGCACAGTTGCCGGTACGCGGCCGGCGTGATCCGGTACGCGCGGCGGAACCAGCGGCCCAGGTGGCTCTGGTCGGCGAAGCCGACGTCCGCGGCCGCCTCGGCGGGCGTGCGGCCGGCCGCGAGCAGCCGGCGCGCGGCGCGCAGCCGCAAGCGCACCAGGTACGCGTGCGGCGAGGTGCCGTACGCGCGCTGGAACAGCCGCGTCAAGCGGAACCGGTCGATCCCGGCGGCGCCGGCCAGCTCGTCGAGGCCGAGATTGCCATCCATGTGCGCATGCAGCAGATCGCGCACGCGTACGATCGCCGGCGGCACGACGCTGCTTTCCAGCGCGAGCGGGACGCCACGCAGTTCGCCGCCGAGCCGCGTCAGCAGACGGTCGAGCGTCTGGTCGCGCGCGAGCCGGCCTTCGTTGCCATGGATCGCGAGAAATGCATGCCGGATCGCATCGACGAGGCCGCGGTCGTCGACGAGCGTATGGCCGAATGCGGCTTCGACGCTGCCGAGGCCCGGCAGGTCCAGCCGGCGCGCCGCGCGTTCGACCCATGCTTGCGGCAGGTACAGCATCCCGTAGGTGAAGCCGCCCGCTTCGGGCGCATGGCCGTCGTGCATCGCGCCGGGTTCGATCAGGATCGCGCGGCCCGGCACGCTCGTATGCAGCGAACGGTGGCACTGGAAACGCTGCACGCCCTGTTCGGTGAAGCCGACCAGCATGTCGTCGTGATCGTGCGCATCGTATGCATGGCCGTTGAAATGCGCGTGCAGGCTTTCGATGCCGGTTTCCGCATCGCGTCGCGCGACGAGCCAGTGGTCGCGCGTGTCGGGATTGTTTGCCGCTGTCGTCATCGCCTGCCTCGCGCGTCGTCGTTGCATGAACGGTAGTGTACGCAGGTCGCGGGATGGCGGTTGCGGGTGCCGGTCATGCGTCGCTCGCCGCCGCGCGTTCGTCGCGCGCATATTGCGCGGGCGGCCGGCCCACGTGCCGCGTGAACGCGACGCTGAAGGTGCTCGCGGAACTGTAGCCGACGCGCCCGGCGATCTCCGCGATGCGCCCCTCGTCGCGGCGCAGCAGGTTTTTCGCGAGCGCCATGCGCCAGGTGAGCAGATATTCCATCGGCGCGACGCCGACCGCGCGGCTGAAGCGTTCGAAGAAGGTCGAACGCGACAGCGCCGCTTCCTTCGCGAGCTCGACGACCGTCCACGGGTGCGCGGGGCGTTCGTGCATTGCGCGGATCGCGGCGGCGAGACGGCTGTCGGCGAGCCCGCGCACGAGGCCGGGCGATGCGCCCGTGTCTGCCGAAAACCGCAATGCCTCGATCAGCAGCACTTCCACGAGGCGCGACAGCACCAGTTCGCGCGCCGGCCGCTGCGCACGCGATTCGTCGCGCACCAGTTGCACGAGCGTGGTGAGGCGCGGTTCGCCGCGCACGTGCACGTATTGCGGCAGCAGCGACACCAGCAGTGCCGCATCGGGCGAACTGAAGCTGCAGTGGCCGGCCATCAGGCGCGTGTCGACCGGGCGGCTCGCGTCGCCGATCCGGTATTCGCCGTTGTCGAGCACGACCGGCGCGGCCGTTTCGACGCCCTGCGGCGGTAGTTCGAGACTGGATATCGCGACGCCGTAGGCCGCCGGAATCAGCACGAAATCGCCGGGCAGCAGCTCGATCGGCGGATGCCCGTCGATCGCGACCCGGCATCCGCCCTCCAGGACCACGCAATAGAACGGCTCGCCGGCGACCGTCCGGCTGATGCGCCACGGGCTCGCGCCGTGAACGAGTTTGGAATACCGCGTGCTCGGCTGCAGCAGCGTCACGACCTCGGCTAGCGGATCGATCATCGCCGGACTCTCGCAAAAGAAAATCGGATTTTCGATTGTAGCGAATACGGATGCCGCCATCTATCGTACGGACACATGCCCAACACGTCACAGGAGTGAGTTCGCATGAAGACCGTATTGATCACCGGCTGTTCCTCCGGCTTCGGCCTCGAGATCGCCCGTCATTTCCTGGCCCGCGACTGGCAGGTCGTCGCGACGATGCGCACGCCGCGCGAGGACGTCCTGCCGCCGTCGGAGCACCTGCGCGTGCTGGCGCTCGATGTCACGAACCCCGACAGCATCCGCGCGGCGATCGACGCTGCCGGCCCGATCGACGTACTCGTCAACAATGCGGGTTTCGGCGCGGCCGCGCCGGCCGAGCTGATGCCGCTCGACACCGTGCGCGCGCTGTTCGAGACCAACACGATCGGCACGATCGCGGTGACGGAAGCCGTGCTGCCGCAGTTGCGCCGGCGCGGGGCCGGCGTCGTCGTGAACGTCACGTCGAGCGTCACGCTGAAGGTGCTGCCGCTGGTCGCCGCCTATCGCGCCAGCAAGGCGGCGATCAATGCGTACACCGAATCGATGGCGCTCGAACTCGAACCGTTCGGCGTGCACGCGCGTCTCGTGCTGCCGGGCCGTGCACCGGACACGCGTTTCGCCGACAACGCGCGCGCGCACATGCACGGCTTCGAGCACGAGGCTTATGCGGAGTTTGCCGCGGCGGCCTTCAAGCGCATGGTCGACGAATCCGCGCCGATTACCCATGCGCGGGACGTCGCCGAAGCCGTATGGCGGGCGGCGACCGATCCGTCGTGCCCGATGCGCATCCCGGCCGGCGCCGATGCCGAAGCGTGGGCGGCCGAAGCGCGTTGATCGACCGCACACCACGAGCCGCCGCGCCGGCCGTTCGAACCGGCGCGGCGGCGCGTGCGAGGTAGGGCGGGGCGTTACAGCACGCGTGCGATCGCCTGCTCCAGCAGCGACAGGCCGAGATCGATCTCTTCGTCGCTGACGGTCAGCGGCGGCGCGATCCGGAACACGCCGCCCATGCCGGGCAACTGCACGATGTTCATGCTGAGCCCGAGCTTCATGCATTCGCGCGTGATCTTCGCGCCGAGCCCGTCCGCAGGCTCCTTCGTCCGGCGATCCTGGACGATCTCGACGCCGAGCAGCAGCCCGCGTCCGCGCACGTCGCCGATGCAGTCGAAGCGCTCCATCAGGTCGAGCAGCCCGCGCCGCAGCCGGTCGCCCATCACGTTCGCCCGCTGCACGAGGCCGTCGCGCTGCACCACATCGAGCACGCGCAGGCCGACGGCGGCCGGCAGCGGATCCGACACGTGCGTCGTATAGAACAGGTAGCCCAGTTCGTGCGCGCGCTCCTCGATCTGTGCGGACGTGACGACGGCCGCGAGCGGCAGCCCCGCGCCGAGCGTCTTCGACAGCGTGAGGATGTCGGGCGTCACGCCGTCGCGCTGGCACGCGAACATCGTGCCCGTGCGTCCGACGCCGGTTTGCGCTTCGTCGAGGATCAGCAGCATCCCGCGCGCCTCGCACTTGCGCTTGAGCGCCGCCATGTAGCCTTCCGGCAATTCGATGATGCCGCCGGAGCTGAGGATCGGCTCCGCGATGAATGCGGCGAGGTTGCCGCTCGACTGGCGATCGATCAGGTCGAATGCGTAGTCGAGTTCGGCGAGATAGTCGTACGTGCCGCCGCGCTCGAAGCGCGGCCGGTACGTGAACGGCGCCGGAATCGCGAACGAGCCGACGGCGGCCGGGCCGACACCCCTGCGGCCGGCGCTGTACGTGGCGGACGCCGCCGCGCCCGTCATCCCGTGCCACGACTGCGCGAAGCCGACGATCTCGTACTTGCCGGTGACGAGCTTCGCCATCCGGATCGCCGCTTCGTTCGATTCCGCGCCGGTGCTCAGCAGCAGCGCGCGATCGAGCCCGGGCGGCGTGATGTCGGCGAGGCGCGTCGCGAGGTCGACGACCGGGCGCGACAGCATCCCGCTGAACAGGTGATCCAGCTTGCCCGCGTATTCGCTGATGACGGAGACGATCTCCGGATGGCTGTGGCCGAGCACCGCGCTCATCTGGCCCGACGTGAAATCGAGGATCGCGCGGCCGTCGGCGTCGTAGACGAAGCTGCCTTGCGCGCGCTCGATGATCATCGGCTCGAACGTGCCGCCGTAGCGGATCAGGTGCTGCCTGGCGTTATGCCAGAAGGTTGCGTCGTCGTTCAGGGACATCGGGCTTCTCCGGACAGGGCCAAGGATCGCTTGCAGTCTAGGCGCCGCTCTGGTTTTATGGAAACGAATAGTTCTTATGCAAGGTAGAAAGGGAGCTAATACCTTGGGACGCTCGCTCGAAATCGACCTGCTGCGCTCGTTCGTTGTCATCGCCGAGGTGCGCTCGCTCAGCCGCGCGGCGGCGCGGGTCGGCCGCACGCAGTCCGCGCTCAGCCAGCAGATGCGCCGGCTCGAGGAAAGCGTCGACCAGCCGCTGTTCCAGCGCACCGGCCGCGGCGTGGTGCTGACGCACCCCGGCGAGCGGCTGCTCGTGCATGCGCATCGGATCCTGCGGCAGCATGACGAGGCGATGGCTGATCTGTGCGGCACGGGGTTGTCGGGGACGATCCGGTTCGGCTGTCCGGACGATTACGCGCAAGTGTGGCTGCCGTCGCTGCTGCGGCAGTTCTCGAACCAGCATCCGCAGGCGATCGTCGAAGTCGTGTGCGGGCCGACACCGCGGCTCGTCGAGCAGTTGGAGAAGCGCGCGGTCGATCTGGCGATGATTTCCGTGCGGGACGACGGCGCGACGGACGACATCATCCGTCGCGAGCAACTGGTCTGGATCGGTTATCCGGGGCTCGATGCCGCGCAGTTCGAGCCGTTGCCGCTCGCGCTTTCCGATCCCGATACGCTCGATCACATCGCGGCCTGCGATGCGTTGCATCGCGCGGGCCGCGATTATCGCGTCGCGTATGCGAGCAGCAGCCTCGCAGGGCTGACCGCGCTGGTGCGTTCGGGGCAGGCGTTCGCGGTGATGACGCAGACGGCGGTGCCTGCCGATCTGGCGATCCTCGCCGGCGATCGCGGGCTGCCGCCGCTGCCTGCGGTTGGTATTACGCTGCGCTTCGACCGGAAGCGGCCGTCGCATCTGACGGCCGCGTTTGCGGAGCATATCCGGGCGGTGTTGCCGCTGCTGTGACGGGCAGTATTCGCTCTGGACGCGGTGCCGACGATGCGTTGCGTCGGCAAACCCAGCCCGTCGCGATAGAACGTCACGGCGGCGTCGAGATTGTCGACGCCGAGGGTCAGCACGCTGATTCGGGGTTTCATTGAGGAGCCTCTACCGGATGAGCGGCGATGCGAATGCGAAGATGAAAGGGTATCCGCGATCGAACGCACGTGAAAGCCGCCCGTCCGTGGCCGGCACTTTTTGCCGGCTGGGAAGCACGCGAGGAACGACCACTTCGCGACCGGCGTTCTAGAATTGACGCGCGAACGACCGAATCGCCTTTACCCGCCCGATGCCGCGACGCCGACACCGGCCCGGCGGGCGAACTGCTCTCTTCAACGGATTCCAACATGCGCATCCCGCCGCTCAAGGCCATCATCGCGTTCGAAAGTGTCGCCCGGACCAAAAGCGTCAATCGCGCGGCGGAAGAGCTCGGCCTGACCGCGTCCGCCGTGAGCCACCAGCTCAGCAACCTCGAATCGCAGATCGGTCAGCCGTTGTTCCAGCGCTCCGGGCGTGGCCTCGTCCTCACGCCGACCGGCGAGCGCTACCTGACGGACGTCACCGGGTCGCTCGCCGACTTGAGCCGCGCAACCGAGCGTGCGTCGAGCCGTACGGAAGTGGACATTCTGCGCGTGCATTCGAGCCCGAGCTTCGGGTTGATGTGGCTGCTGCCGCGGCTGTCGTCGTTTCAGGAGGCGAACGGCGATATCCAGCTGAATCTGGCGTGCTCTTACGAAAACGTATCGTTCTCCAACGGCTTTTACGATATCGACGTCCGGCACGGCTACGGCAACTGGGACAACCTCGAGGTCCGGACGGTGCGCGGCGAGTTCATTGCGCCGCTCGCGTCGCCGCACTACCTCGAGCGGCATCCGGTGAAGGCGCCGGAAGACCTGCTCGCGCATCGGCTGATCTATTCCGAAACGCCGCTGGTGCAGTGGAAGCAGTGGTTCGGCCGGGCCGGCGTATCGCTTGCCGCTCAGAAGACCTTCGATTTTTCCTTCGACCGCTCGTACATGTCGCTCGAAACCGCGGCACTGGGCCTCGGCATCGCGCTCGAAAGCCTGATGCTTGCGTCGGTGAAGATTCGCGAAGGGCTGCTGGTGCCGGTGTTCGACGCAACCCATGCGGTCGAAGTCGGCGCGCATCATCTCGTTTACCCGCGGCAGAACGCGGAACTGCCGCGCGTGAAGCGCTTCCTCGCGTGGATCGAGCGGGAGGTCGCGGGCCACGGGCGGGCGAGCTGAGCGAAGCGCCTCCGGTCTGGCCGCAATATTGCGTTGCAGCACGCCGCGACGGGCTGCGCGGCGTCATCTGAAATTTTCTCAACTATGGCTGAGCGTTTCCGCGTTGATGCGGGTGTCGGGCGAGCCGACACTCTGGACACACATCAACACAGGAGACGAACGATGTTGCTCGACAACAAGACCATCATCGTGACCGGCGCGGCGTCGCCGCGCGGCATCGGCAAGGCCACTGCCCGCGCGCTCGCCGCCCACGGCGCGCGCATTGCGATTCTCGACCTTCGTCGCGAAGACGCCGAGGCGGCTGCCGCCGAACTCGGGACGAACCATCTCGGGCTGGCTTGCGACGTGACCGATCGCGATGCGTGCGTGGCCGCGGCCCGCGCGACGCTTGAGCGCTATGGGCGCATCGACGGCCTCGTGAACAACGCCGGCATCACGCAGCCGGTGCGCACGCTGGACATCTCCGGGCGCGACTTCGATGCGATCGTCGACGTGAACCTGCGCGGCACGCTGTACATGTCGCAAGCGGTGCTGCCCGCGATGAAGGAGCAGCGTGGCGGCAGCATCGTCTGCATGTCGTCGGTGTCCGCGCAGCGCGGCGGCGGCATCTTCGGCGGGCCGCACTACAGCGCCGCCAAGGCCGGCGTGCTCGGCCTCGCGAAGGCGATGGCACGTGAATTCGGCGCCGACCGTATCCGCATCAATTCGATCACGCCGGGCCTGATCCAGACCGACATCACCGGGGACAAGCTGACGCCGGAAATGCGCGAGGAGATCATCAAGGGCATTCCGCTCGGCCGCCTCGGCGATGCCGCCGATGTCGCCAATGCGTGCCTGTTCCTGCTGAGCGACCTGTCGAGCTACCTGACGGGCATCACGCTCGACGTCAATGGCGGGATGCTGATTCACTGAGAACGGCGCCGCGAAGCGCGCGGCGCCGACCATCATGCACCCGGGACAACCCGGGGCCATGGCAGGAGACAAAGATGAGAGCAAAGTACCCCGCATCGCCGGTTCAGGGCGAGATGCTGCAACGGGATGATGCACAGACCTTCGAGGCGGCCACCTACGCGAAGGTCGCGCGCCGGCTGATCCCGTTCCTGATGTTGTGCTACCTGGGCGCGTATCTCGACCGCGTCAACGTCGGATTCGCGAAACTGCAGATGCTCAACGACCTGCGCTTCAGCGAGACGGTCTACGGGATGGGCGCAGGCATCTTCTTTCTCGGCTACTTTCTGTTCGAAGTCCCGAGCAACCTGATCCTGCATCGCGTCGGCGCACGCCGCTGGCTCGCGCGCATCATGCTGACGTGGGCCGTGATTTCCGCCAGCTTCGTGTTCGTCAAGTCGCCCGGCGCATTCTATGCGCTGCGGTTCTTGCTCGGCGTCGCCGAGGCGGGTTTTGCGCCGGGCGTGATCCTGTACCTCACGTACTGGTTTCCGTCGGCGCGTCGCGCGAAGGCGCTGTCGATGTTCTTCATGGCGATTCCGCTCGCCGGGATCATCGGCGGCCCGCTGTCGGGCGCGATCATGCACTCGCTGCACGGCGCGATGTCGATGGCGGGCTGGAAGTGGCTGTTCCTGCTCGAGGCGCTGCCTTCGTTGGTGCTCGGCTTCGCGATCCTGCTGTATCTCGACGACGGCATCGCCGGCGCGAAATGGCTGACCGACGCCGAAAAGGCCTTGCTGACGCGCAACGTGTCGGCGGATGCCGAGCACACGACCGCCCACCTGTCGATTCGTGCATTCGTCGCCGACCGCCGCCTGTGGTTGATGGCCGCAATCTATTTCTGCGTCGTGCTCGGGCAGTACGGGCTCACGTTCTGGCTGCCCACGATCATTCGCAAGGCCGGCGTAGCCGATCCGCTGTGGGTCGGCCTGTTCACCGCGGTTCCGTATGCATGTGCAATCGTCGCGCTGCCGCTGATCGGCATGAGTGCGGATCGCCGCCGTGAGCGCCGCTTCCATCTGGCGGCGCCGATGCTGATCGCCGCGGCGGGCTTCGCGACGTTGCCGCTGCTCGGCAGCGTCGGTGCGTCGATCGTGTGCCTGAGCATTGCGTCCGCCGGCATCCTCGCGTCGTCGTCGCAGTTCTGGTCGCTGCCGACGGCGCTGCTGGGCGGGATGTCGGCAGCCGCCGGGATCGCCGCGGTCAACTGCTTCGCGAACCTCGCGGGCTTCTTTTCCCCGGCGATCGTCGGCTGGCTGAACGATCTGACCGGCAAGTCCACCGCGGGGCTGCTCTTCATCTCCGCCGCGATCACGGTCGGCGCACTGCTGGTGTTCCTGGTGCCCAGATCCGTCAACCGCTGATTCACCTGCATTCCTTCCGATCCAACACTGGAGTTATCGATGGATACCGAAACTGTCCATGAAGCGGTCACGCTCGCCGAGCGCGCATACCGCATCCGAAGAAACGCCGTGCTGATGGGCGAAGTCCAGGGCCAGGGCTATGTCGGCCAGGCGCTCGACATCGCCGACGTGCTGGCCGTCGCGTATTTCGGCGCGATGCGTTATCGCCCCGACGATCCCGAGTGGGAAGGGCGCGACCGCTTCCTGCTGTCGAACGGCCACTATGCGATCGCGCTGTACGCGGCGCTGTTCGAAGCCGGCATCCTGCCTGCCGACGAACTCGAAACCTACGGCAGCGACGACAGTCGCTTGCCGATGTCCGGAATGGCGAGCTACACGCCCGGGATGGAGATGTCCGGCGGTTCGCTCGGGCAGGGCCTGACGATTGCGGTCGGCCGTTGTCTCGGTCTCAAGCGCAAGGGCTCGGATGCGTTCGTCTACACGCTGTTTTCGGACGGCGAACTCGACGAAGGCGCGATCTGGGAGGGGCTCATGTCGGCCGCGCACTGGAAGCTCGACAACCTGATCGCGATCGTCGACGTGAACAACCAGCAGGCCGATGGCCCGTCGACGCAAGTCATGGCGTTCGAGCCGCTGGTCGACAAGCTCGAGGCGTTCGGCTGGTACGTGCAACGCGTCGACGGCAACGACATCGATGCGGTGAAGCGCGCGTTCGACAATGCGCGCGGGCATGCCAAGCCGCAGCCGCGCATCATCGTCTGCGACACGAAGATGGGGTGCGGCGTGCCGTTCCTCGAAGCACGCGAGAAGAGCCATTTCATTCGCGTCGACGCACACGAGTGGAAGCTCGCGCTCGACGCACTCGAAGCAGGGAGACACGCATGAGTACCGTCGACAACAAGCCACGCCTGAAGACTTCCGCGATGATCGCGTCGATCGCGGCCGAGGGGCAGGCGACGCGCTCCGCCCCGTTCGGCCATGCGCTGGCGAGTCTTGCACGCGCGAACGGCAACGTGATCGGTATGACGGCCGATCTTGGCAAGTACACCGACCTGCACATTTTCGCGAAGGAATTTCCGGAGCGTTACTACCAGATGGGTATGGCGGAGCAATTGCTGATGGGCGCCGCCGCCGGGTTCGCGCACGAAGGTGCGCAGCCGTTCGTCACGACCTATGCGGTGTTCGCGACACGCCGGGCATACGACTTCATTCACCAGGCGATTGCCGAGGACAATCTCGATGTGAAGCTGGTGTGTGCGTTGCCGGGACTCACGACCGGCTACGGGCCGAGCCATCAAGCGGCAGAGGACCTCGCGCTGATGCGTGCGATGCCGAACATGACGGTGATCGATCCGTGCGACGCGCTCGACATCGAGCAGATGGTGCCTGCGATTGCCGCGCACAAGGGGCCGGTATATGCGCGCCTGCTGCGTGGGAACGTGCCGGTCGTGCTCGACGAATACGATTACCGTTTCGAACTCGGCAAGGCCAAACTGCTGCGCGACGGCAACGACGTGCTGTTGATCTCGTCCGGGATCATGACGATGCGCGCGCTCGAGGTTGCGAAGGCGCTTGAGGCGGATCGCGTCGATGTGGCCGTGCTGCACGTGCCGACGATCAAGCCGCTCGATACGGCGACCATCGTTCGCGAGGCATCGCGCAAGGGACGCATGGTGATCGTCGCGGAGAACCATACGGTGATCGGCGGGCTCGGCGAAGCGGTGGCGACTGCATTGCTCGGCGCCGGCGTTGCCGCACCGTTCCGCCAGATCGCGCTGCCGGATGCGTATCTCGCCGCGGGCGCGTTGCCGACGCTGCACGAGCGCTATGGGATCTCGGTCGGCGCGATGCGCGCGAATATCAGATCGTGGGTCGGATAACGGCCTGGGCAACGTCCTGGAAACAAAAAAACCGCGAAGCGTTGCGCTGTCGCGGTTTTTTGCACATGCCCGAAACACGGAGAAACCATGTTTGGTGCCGACGGCGAGACTCGAACTCGCACAGCTTTCGCCACTACCCCCTCAAGATAGCGTGTCTACCAATTTCACCACGTCGGCACTGCAGGGGCGCAATTCTAGCGTCACATTGCGCATTTGTGAAGGGGGTGTGACACGATCGCGAGGAGGCGATTGCGATCCCGGTAAAATTCGTCGGATCGATCCGACGATCATCGCAACCGCAAACCGTTTTTCTCCCCGTGACGACGACCCTCGAACAACTTCAGACCGGCCAGTTGGCGGGCGCCCGGCAACTCAAGCTCGCGTGCGGGCTGACCGAATTTCCGCGTGAGATCTTCGATCTGGCCGACACGCTCGAAGTGCTCGACCTTTCCGGCAATGCGCTGTCCACGCTGCCGGACGACCTGTCGCGGCTGCATCGCCTGCGCATCCTGTTCGCGTCCGGCAACGGCTTCACCGAATTCCCCGAAGTCCTCGGCACGTGTGCGCAGCTCGACATGATCGGCTTCAAGGCGAACCGGATCCGCACGGTGCCGCGCGGTTCGCTGCCGCGCGCGCTGCGCTGGCTGATCCTGACCGATAACGAAATCGACGCACTACCCGCCGAGATCGGCGATTGTTCGCGCTTGCAGAAGCTGATGCTCGCGGGCAACCGGCTGCGTGCATTGCCCGCCGAAATGGCCACGTGCCGTTCGCTCGAGCTGATCCGGCTGTCGGCGAACCGGCTCGACGCGCTGCCGGACTGGCTGCTGCGTCTGCCGCGCCTCGCATGGCTCGCGTCCGCGGGTAACCCGTTCGGTGCCGCGCCGGAGGCCGCCGCGTCGGCCGAGCCGGGCGTCGCGGACATCGACTGGACGTCACTCACCTGCGACCAGAAGCTCGGGGAAGGCGCATCGGGCGTCATCTACCGCGCGCAGTGGCGCCCGGACCGCCACGCGCCGCGAGCGGTCGCGGTGAAGCTGTTCAAAGGCGCGGTGACGAGCGACGGCCTGCCCGACTGCGAAATGGCCGCCTGCCTGCACGCCGGGCGCCACCCGAACATGATTCCGGTAATCGGCAAGGTACGCGGTCATCCGGACGGCACGCACGGGCTCGTGATGGAACTGGTCGATCCGGCGCTGACGAACCTCGCCGGGCCGCCGAGCTTCGTGTCCTGTACGCGCGACGTGTATGCGGCCGACCCGCGATTCGAGCCTGCCGCGGCAGCGCGGATCGCGCTTGGCATCGCGTCGGTCGCCGCGCATCTGCATGCGCGCGGCATCATGCACGGCGACCTGTACGCGCACAACATCCTGCACGACGGCACAGGCGGTGCGTTGCTCGGCGATTTCGGCGCGGCGTCGGTCTACGACGTGAACGATCGCGCGCGCGCGGCGCGGCTCGAACGGCTGGAAGTCAGGGCGTTCGGGTATCTGCTCGGCGAGCTGCTGGCGCGCTGCGAGCCGCGTGCATGGGAAGGTTCGCACGCACTCGACGCGCTGGCGGCCGCCTGCCTGAACGAGGATATCGATGCGCGGCCTTCGTTCGGCGAGGTGTCGGCCGTATTGGCTGCGTCGACGGCCTGACGGCGTTGCGTTGCGGCGCTGGCGATCAGTTCCCGTCGCGCATGCAGTACGCAGCGATCGACGACGGCGTATCGATCGCGGCCGGCCGCGTGATCCACGCGATCCACGCCGCCCATAACCCGCAGACGATCAACACGGCGATATTCAGCGGCGTCCGATAGCGGACGATCAAGTCGGCCAGCGGCAAGCGTTCTTTGCTCATGTGCGTTTCCCCTCGGTCGTTGCGTATACGGCGTTACTGGCCGGCGTAGGAAGGCGCCTTCGCGTCGCAGGTCACGGACACCGTCGAGCCGTCGGCGAAATGCAGCCGGAACGGCACCTTCGCGCCGGGCGCGACCGTCTGGCGCGGCTCCTCCAGCATCACGTGATAGCTCTTCGGCTTGAATGTGACCGTGCCGTGCGCGGGCACGTCGACCGCGTCGACGTGAACCATCTTCGCGGTACTGCCGGCCGTCTGCGTTTCGTGGATCATCGCCATCCCGAATGCGGGCGTATCGATGCTCGTGAGGGTGGCGGGCTTGTCGCCGTCGTTCTTCAGCGTGAAGTAGCCGGACGACGGCACAGTTGCCGGCATCGTGCGGATCCAGCACGCATCGGCCTGTACGGTCGACGCGGCGAACGTGGCGGGCGCCTGCAGCGCGAGCAGTGCGAACAGCAGGCTGGTCGGAATCGAGCGTTTCATCGAGTGTGTTCCTGATCGGGTAGGGAAGCGGGTCGCGTATGCGTTACTTCAGCGTGAACGTATAGCGGCCCTGCGTGCGATGGCCGTCGCTCGCCACCGCGACCCACGCGACCGTATACGTGCCGGCCGAAAGATTGGTCAACGCGACATGCATCCGCTTCCGGTTGCCGGCGTCGACCGCAGATTTCCCGTCGGCGACCGACTGGCCGTGGCTGTCGGTGACCGCGATCGAACTGAATGCAGGCTCGAGCGTTTCGCTGAAGTCGATCGCGACCTCGTGCGGCGCGCTCGACAACGTGGCGTCGGCGGCCGGTTCCATGGTCTTCGGGTGTGCGTGCGCATGAGCGGCCTGTGCGATGACGAAGCCGAGTGCGACGAGTGCGCCGCGCAGGAATGCAGTGGTTTTCATGACGGGATGGTCCGGTTGGAAATGACAAGGAGAACGATGCGTTCGACGTGCGGCGGCGGGTTTGTGCATGCGCGAACGCCGAAAGCGGGCGAGCGCGTGCACGGCACGTCGGCGCGAGCAATAGGGTCGAACATGAGCGTCCTTCGAAACGTGCACGGCATGCACGCGCAACGTGCGTGCGGACGGCGCGATGCGCTACGGCATCACGCGCGGTGACGACGAATCAGGACGCGAGCGGCGGGGCGCGCGGTTGCGCGGCCGTGAGCGGCAGCGCGCGGCGCAGGCTTTCGAAGCGGGTGGCCGCGCGATGCTGGAGGGGGTGAACGTGGGCCGCGAACGTGAGTTCGGGCGCGGGCAGGGCGGGCGTATGGGCAAGCAGGTTGCAGTAGCCGCAAGCCTGCAGATGGGCCTGCAGGCGCTTCGACGACGCATCGCCGGCGTGGTCGCCGCCAGCCGGGCCGGCCGTGCAGTAACCGGCAAGCAGCGCGTCGACGCGCTCGTGCGTGGTCAGCGCCTGCGAGATCGTCGGCGCGAGCGCGGTCATCAGGATGGCGAGCATCCCGATCAGACTGACGATCTTCCGGAGTCGACGACTCAGCATGCGGTGCGCGGCGGCGTAAGGGCGACGATGGAGCGGATTATGCCACGCACGTCGATGCGCATGTCGGCCGGGGCGTGCGGCGTGGTGGCGCGCTAGGCATGCTTCGCCAGATATTTCGTGATCAGCATCATCTGTGCGGCCCAGCCCTGGTCGTTCATCTCGCGCGCCTTCGCACGGCGCGCTTCGATCAATTGATCGAAACCCGTTTCGGTGACCGTCAGCAGCGTGCCGCCGTTGGTTTCCGCGAGCGTGAAGGTAACGAGCGTCATCGGCTCGGACGCGTAGTCGAAGTTCGGATCGATCGCGAACGGATGCCAGCGAAAGGAGAACAGTTGCTTCGGCTCGATGCGATCGACGACGATTTCGAATACAGTGCCCGCGTATGGCTCCTGTGCCTTGGCGACGTCGTCGTCGACGAGCGTGGGCGTGATGCGGCCGAACATCGACTGGCCGGCCGCGAACGGCCCGTCGAACGTCACGCCGAACCAGGTGCCGAATTCCCCGGCATTGCTGACGGCTTCCCACACGCGCGCCAGCGGCGCGGCAAGCAGGGTTTGTTTCTCGATGCGATCGGTTGGCTGGGTCATCACGTTCTCCAGACAGGCATCATCGTTGCAGGACGGCGCGCGGCCACGCGCCGCATTCAGTCGATCATCTGTGCATCGGGCACGTCGAGCACGACATCGGAGGTCGCGACGGCCACGCACGGCAGCGTATAGCCGTCGGCCTTTTCCTCGCGGGAGAGCCCCGGCCATTCGATCGTGTAGCGTACGCTTCCGCTGACGATCCTGCACAGACAGCTTCGACACGTGCCGTTGCGGCACGAGCGCGGCAGGCGGACGTGCGCGAATGCGGCGGCCTCGAGCAGCGTCAGCGAATCGGGGGCGTCGAACGTCGCGCCGAGCGGCTCGATGCGCACGAGAGGCGGGGAGGCGGGATCGGTCATGGGTCGAAGCGGGCGGCGCGGCGGCAACGAGGCAAGGCAAGCGCCAAGCATACCCGAAGCCGCCCGCGGCCGGCCCCGACGTCAGTGTCGCCGCAGGTAACGGTACACGGTATTGCGCGCGAGCCCGAGCTCACGCGCGGCGGCCGATACGTTGCCGCCATGCCGCGCGAGCACCGCGTCGATCACCGCGGCCTGATGGCTCTGCAGCGTCGTCGTTGCGCGCGTATCGGCCGGTGCGGCTTTCGCCGCGGGCGAGTCGTCGCAGTCGAGCCAGAAATCGTCGGGCAAGTGCGCGAGCGTGATTTCGGGTTCGTCCTCGGCGAGCATGCCGGCCGTACGCAGCACGTTGGTCATTTGCCGCAGATTGCCGGGCCAGCGGTGCCGCATGAACGCCTCGAGCACGTCGGCCGCGACGCGGCCCGGCATCGGTTCGCTGCGCGCGAGCCGCGCGAGGATCCGCTCGACCAGTGCGGGCAGGTCGGTGCGTGCGGCGAGCGCCGGCAGCGTGACTGCGAGTCCGTTGATCCGGTAGAACAAGTCTTCGCGGAACGTGCCCTCCGCTATCATCGCGCGCAGGTCGCGGTGGGTCGCGCAGACCACACGCACGTCGACCGGCACCGCGCGTGCGCCGCCGAGCGGCATCACCGCGCGCTCCTGCAGCACGCGCATCAGTCTGACCTGCTGCGCGAGAGGCATGTCGCCGATTTCGTCGAGAAACAGCGTGCCGCCGTCGGCCTGCGCGATCTTGCCGGGGCTGCCGCGCTTGCGCGCGCCGGTGAACGCGCCGTCCTCGTAGCCGAACAGTTCGGCCTCGATCAGCGAGTCCGGCAGCGCCGCGCAGTTGACCGCGACGAACGGGCCGTCCGCGCGCGGCGACGCCTGATGCAGCGCACGCGCGAGCCATTCCTTGCCGGTGCCGGTCTGGCCGAGGATCAGCAGCGGCAGGTCGCGCCCGCGGATCTTCGCGACGCGTTCGAGCACGGCGGCCATCCGCGCATCGCCGGTGTCGAGCGTCGCGAACGTGATGGCGTCGGGGTCCGGCGCGCGCATGCGCACGGCGGGGGCTGGCGGCGAGACGGCGATCGCCGTCTTGTGCGCTTCCGCGAATTCGCAGCGCGCGAGCACGCGCACGCCGGTCGACAGCGTGAGGCGGAACGGGGCGCCGGCGGCGCGGACCGCCTGCTGCGCGAGCTGGCCGAAGTGCATGCCGAACAGGGCGTCGCAGCCGTGATGCTGCAACGCATCGAACGTGGCGCCGAGCTGGAATTGCGCGCTGCGATTCGCGGCGATCAGCCCGCCGTCGGGGCCAAACGCGACGAGCCCGGCAAACAGCGAGTCGACGCAATCCTCGTGTGCATGGAAGCGCAGCCGCAGCGCTTCCGCGCACTGGTTCGCGAACAGGTGGTTCTCGATCAGCTGCGCGGACATCCGCACGAGCGCGAGCGTATGGGGGCTGAAGCCGCGCGGGTCGCCGCTCACGTCGAGCGTGCCGAGCGTGCGGCCGAACGGGTCGATGATCGGCGCGCACGAGCAGGTGAGGATATGGTTCGCGCGCAGGAAATGTTCGGACCCATGCACGGCGAGCGCCTGGCCCGACGCGAGCGCGGTGCCGATCGCGTTGGTGCCGCGCGCGCCTTCGGCCCACGAAACGCCGGTGCACAGCGCGACGCGGTTGGCTTTCTCGATGAAGTCCGCGTCACCGATGCTGTGCAGGATCACGCCGTCGGCATCGGTGAGCAGCACGAGGCTTTGCGTGTCGGCGATCTGCGCGTGCAGGTTCTCCATCACGGGGCGCGCGTGCGCGAACAGGGCGTGGTTCGTGTCGAGCAGTTCGCGCAGCGCGACGCGCGACAGCGGCGAGAAATCGGGGCGCTCGTTGGCGCGCAGGCCGACCGCGGTCGAACGGGCATGCGCCTGCGCGAGCAGGTCGTTGCGGCCCGCGGTGGCGGGCAGCACGAAAGGTTGAGGCATGTCTTGTCTCCTGTCGGCCCAAGTTGGCGCTTCAGCGCTTACTTGGGCCCCATGCTTCGCGGTCGGCCAGAGTTAGCGCTTTAGCGCTTACGCTGGTCTCATGCTTCGCGGTCGGCCCAAGTTGGCGCTTCAGCACTTGCTCTGGTCCCATGCTTCGCGGTCGTCCCAGCTTGGCACTTCAGCGCTCACTTGGGCCCTATGCTTCGCAGTCGACCCAGCCCGGCACTTCAGCGCTTGTTTGGGCCCTGCATCGCAACCGCCCCACCTTGCCGCCTTGCACCGCATCATCCGTCGCCCGGGCCGCCGCCATCGATATCGCCTCATCATACAAGCGCGGCGCGCGTTGTGCGACTGGGTACAAAAACCCCTTGCTTTTAAGCGCCCGCCTGCAATGATGAAAGCGGAGCACGCACGCGCCGTGTTCCGCATCGCAACATGCATGCGACGTGACATGCATCCGTTCGGGAGACGCATCATGGTTCGGACGGAACTGAGAGTCGTGCTGGCGGCCATCGCCACCTTCATCATGCTGGGCGGCATCGCCGTGGCGATCCACGGTTTGCTGTTCGACTTGAGCGACGCGGTGCAATACGGGGCCGCCGCCATTGCGGTAGGCGCCACGACCGCCGCGATCTCGCTGAACATCTGGCCCACCGACCCTCACTGACGCCGTTCGGAAAACGGTGTCGGATGTTGCGCTGGTCAGAGGAAATGCGCGTCGAAACGACGCGCGTCGTAAATATTGCCTCCTGCGCGAAACCGTCTAAAGTGGAATGCAACCGGCATGCATTGTCCGCGCCATACCCTCCGCGGATGGTGCCTCCGCCGGCGAGCCCGCGTACAGTTTTCGTCCGGCCGGTAGCGGACGACGGACGCGGTCATTTGCTTTCTACCGGCCGATAGGCGGCTCCCATGCAAATTCATTTCACGAATGAGAAGCCCGAATATTCGGGGCGCGACCTGATGCTTGGATTCACGGCGTTGGTCAATGGCGAGCGCGTCCAATGTCAGATCACCGCCGAGGCGCTGGAGGATCATTTCGGTGCGGCGTCGCCGCGATTCGAGGACATGGTCGGTGCGTACGATCAGCACCGCGAGCGGATCGAGGCGGCCGCGCGGCGGCTGCTGTCCGAAACGCGCGCGCAATGCCTGACGCTGCGCAGCGGCTACGTGCGCTTCTACGAGGCGAACTGGCGCTGAACCGGACGACCGGGCAGCCACGGAGCGGGCGCCGGATACCGGCGCCCGTGTCGTATCGGCGCATGCTGGTCCGCAGTCCCGCTTAGGCCGGATGGCACGATGCCCTGCCTGCGTTCCGTTTCCGTCAATCTGCCCCGATGAGCGCATACGCGCCGTCGGTTGCGCCATCCGCGCGCGCGATGCGTGCGAAGCCCGTGTCGGCGAGGTGCATGCCCGCAATCAACATGGTGTCCGAAGCGACTTCGGCGAGCGTGGCCGCGCGCGTCGCGGACGCCTGCGACGGATCCTGGTCGAACGCGATCGACACGTCGGGCCGGGCGACCTGGATCGGCGCGAAATGGACGAGATCACCCCAGATCAGCAGGCGCTCGCCGTGCGATTCAACGCGATAGCCGGTGTGGCCGGGCGTGTGCCCCGGTAGCGGCACCGCGACGATGCCGGGCAGTACGTCGCCCGCGTCGATCGTACGAAGTTGCGCGCGGTAAGCGTCGAAGGTCCGCCGTGCGATCCGGAAATTGACGCGTGCGCGTTCACTTGCCCGCTCGTACGCGTCGTCGTCCAGCCAGAACGCGCGTTCCCGTTCATGAATGAGCACCGCCGCTTGCGCAAAGGCCGGCTGTCCGTCCGCGTCGAGCAGACCGCCGATGTGGTCGGGATGCGCGTGCGTCAGCAGGATCGTGTCGATGTCGCTTGCATCGATACCGGCGTGCGTCAGCGACGCACGCAACCGGCCGCCCCAGTTGCGGATGCCGCCGGCACCGGTGTCGACGAGCACGGTGCGGCCGTTTCCGCGTATCACGTAGCAGTTGATGTTGACGTCCGACGGCGCGAGGATGCCGGCGCGATGCATGATGCCGGCCGCATCGTCCACGTCGATGTTCGACAGCAGGTCGAGGCCGGCCGTCAGCGTGCCGTCGCTGATCGCGGTCACCGAGAAATCGCCGACTTGACGACGCGGAAACGAAAGGCGGGGAATGGGTGTGCTCATGGGTCAATGTCGCGCGTGAAGGTGGGCGGTGTCGTAGCCGAAGCAGCGGATGCGTGCGACGCATCCGGTGTGGCGGAGAATCTCGCGATCCAGTTCGGCCATGAACCGATCCATCAATTCAGTGGTGCGAAATGACGCGATGCGAAAGCGAATCTCCGCGCTGACCGGATGTCCGCGGCCGTGCCGGATCGGCACATAGGCGACGTGAATCGCGCCGGGCGCGGCTCTCAGCACGTCGGTGCAGAGCGTCTCGCAGGCCGACGACAGTCCGTCGAGTGCCGCGTTCGCCGGCATGTTCGCCTCGGGAATGAAAATCGTGACGCTGGGCATGGCGGGCCTCCCGTCAGTGTGTCGTTGCCGACGCCCGCGCGCTGACGAGCCGGTCGCCCATCGGTGCATAAAGCCTGATCGCGGTGCCGGACGCGAGCCGCGCCTGATCCGGATCCAGCACGGCCAGCCAGCGAGCGGCCGGCAGGCAATCCAGCGCGATCGCATGCAGGGCCGTGGCGGCGATTCCCGCTTGTGCGAACGGGGCAGCGTTGTCGCAAACGGCCAGCCATTGATTGCCGGAGACGGCCGGCGCCGGTGCGGCGCTGTCGTACACGTTGCGGCGCCACTCGACGATGTGCGGCTGCCAGCGCGCGAAATTGCCGCCGCCGTTGTCGCGGTACTCGGCCGAGGTCAGCACGTCGGCGCTCTCGATCGTGTGCAGCGCAAGGTAGACGGGGCCGTCGCCACCGACTGCACGAAAGCGTTGCGACGTGAGAAAGCCGGGCACGGAAATCAGCGCCGGCAGTTTGACGCGGCTGTAGAAGTCGTTCCACTCGGCTTCGACGGCGGGCTCGGCGATGCTGCATTCAACGGCATAGATCATCACACCTCCACGGGTAGCAAGCGGCCTTCGGGGTGGGGCGCCGCTCGACTGGTTGAATTTTTGTCATGATAATTAGCCGATGAGCAGGCGAAAAACGATGATTCATCACCGTTCAATGACATTTGATCAAGCTATGATCGACACGGGTCGAACCGGGAGCAATCGTGACGCGACGCAGGATTCCGAGCAATTCGGCATTGATGGCATTCGAGGCCGCGGCGCGGCATGGGAGCTTCGCGCGTGCCGCCGACGAGTTGGCGCTGACCGAAGGCGCGATCAGCCGGCAGATCGGCCGGCTGGAGATGTTTCTGGGCGTGTCGCTGTTCGAGCGGGTCGGCAACCGCGTTCGGGTCGCGCCGAACGGCGCGCGCTACGCGGCGCAGGTTCGCGAAGTGCTGGATCGGCTCGAGCGCGACAGCCAGTACATGATGGGGCAGCCCGGCGACGGCGGCAGCGTGGATATCGCCGTGACGCCGACGTTTGCGACGCGCTGGCTGATTCCCCGGCTGAAGGATTTCCAGACGCGGCATCCGAACGTCACCGTGCATTTCGCCGATCGCGCCGAGCCGTTCGTGCTGGCCGGCAGCGGATTCGATGCGGCGATTCATTTCGAGCATCCGGCATGGGCCGGCATGCATACGTACCGGCTGTGCGAGGAAGTGCTGGTGCCGGTCTGCCATCCGTCGCTGCTCGCGGGCGGGGATCCGGATGCATTGCTGGGCACGCTGCCGCGCCTGCACAAGCGCCAGACACCTGATGCGTGGTCGGCGTACGTGCAGGAGACGAGGTTGCCGGTGAACAATCCGGCCGCCGGCGCGCGCTACGATCTGTACTCGATGCTGATCGCGGCGGCGCTGGCCGGGCTCGGCGTCGCGCTGGTGCCGCGGCTCTATGTCGACGCCGAGATCGCGCAAGGATTGCTCGCGGCGCCCTGGCCCGACGGTCGGGGCGTGGTCAAGCGCTTCTGTCTCGTGTTGCCCGACGCGCTGGAACTGGGCGACGGTCCGCTGCAGACCTTCGCGCACTGGGTACTGCGGCAGGCGGACGCGTGATGCGCGTAGCCCCAACAAAAACGCCACCCGAAGGTGGCGTGGTTTCATCGCGCTTCGCACCGATGCGCGTGCGTCACTCGCTGCCGAGATAGAAGAAGCGGAACAGGAACACGGCCGCGATGATCCACACGACCGGCTTGACCGTGCGGGCCTGGCCCGTCAGCAGCTTCAGGCCGCCATACGAGATGAAGCCGAACGCGACGCCATTCGCGATCGAGTACGTGAACGGCATCAACAGCGCGGTCAGGGCGGCCGGCACGGCTTCGGTCGCATCGTCCCACGGCACGTCCACCATCTCGCGCAGCATCAGGCACGACACGTACAGCAACGCAGGCGCGGTCGCGTAGGCCGGCACGACGCCGGCGAGCGGCGCGATGAACAGGCACGCGAGGAACAGCACCGCGACGGTGATCGCCGTCACGCCCGTGCGGCCGCCGGCCTGCACGCCCGACGCGCTTTCGATATACGCGGTGGTCGACGATGTGCCGAGTACCGAGCCCGCGACGATCGCGGTGCTGTCGGCGAGCAGCGCCTTGTTCAGGCGGTTCATCTTGCCTTCGACGAGCAGGCCCGCGCGGTTCGCGACGCCCATCAGCGTGCCGGTCGCGTCGAACAGCTCGACGAGGAAGAACACGAGGATCACGTTGATGATGCCGGTCGACAGTGCGGCGCCGATGTCGAGCTTGAACAGCGTCGCGTCAATCGACGGTGGTGCGGAGAACACGCCATGGAACTGGTTGTCGCCGAAGAAGAACGACAGGATCGTCACGCCGATGATGCCGATCAGGATCGCGCCGCGTACGCGCAGATGGTCGAGCGTGACGATCGTGAAGAAGCCGACGATCGCGAGGATCGTGTCGTGCTTGTGCAGGTCGCCGAGCGTGACGAGCGTGGCCGGGTTGCCGACGATCACGCCGGAGGTCTTCAGCGAGATGATGCCGAGGAACAGGCCGATGCCGGCGGTGATCGAGATGCGCAGTGATTTCGGAATGCCGTTGACGATCGCCTCGCGCACGCGGAACAGCGTGACGAGCAGGAACAGGCAGCCGGAGATGAACACCGCGCCGAGCGCGGCCTGCCACGTGAAGCCCATCCCCTTGACGACCGTGTATGCGAAATACGCGTTCAGGCCCATGCCCGGCGCGCAGGCGATCGGGTAGTTCGCGTACAGCCCCATGATGAGCGACGCCAGCGCCGCGACGAGGCAGGTTGCGACGAACACGGATTCCTTCGGCATGCCGGCGTCGCCGAGGATCGCCGGGTTGACGAAGATGATGTAAGCCATCGTCAGGAACGTGGTGACGCCCGCGAGTATTTCGGTGCGGAAGTCGGTGCCGGCTTCAGCGAAGCCGAAATACCGCTTGATGGATTCCATGAAGGCGTTTCTCCGGTCGGGTTGTCGTGTTGCTTGTTGTTTGTGCCGAATTGTTGTAACGGCAGCGCGCGGCCGGCGTACTGTAACCAGCCACTATTGCCGCGCTATCGGCGGATTGTAATAGCGCGGATAGCTCGGACGATATAGTTGCGGGGCACGATCGGCTGCGTTCGCGCGAACGGTCGGACAGGCCGGCCGCGCGTGGAAGGCGCGCATTTTACCGGTTTGGACGAAGCGGGCAGGTAGAACGGATGGAAACGATTCGACGGCGGGCGGGCCGCGTCGGCCGATGCGGGCGCAACGGCATGAAGAACGCGCGGACGCCGCACGATGACATGCGACTGCCATGGAGCGCACGCATGCTGGACGAACGCGGGGCCGACGCACCGCATGCGCGAACGCGCGCGCGGGGCCGGCGCGGGTGCGCAGCGGCGTGCGGCGGCCGTTCGTCGGTCCGGGCGGTTGCAGATATCGGGCTATCCTGCTCCGAAGCCGTCCCGTCCGCAACTGTCATTTCTCGATGCCGGCGCGACTGTGGTTTCTGTGTAAAAGATTGCAAGAGGTCATCGCGTAAACCGGCAAGTCTTTCTAGGATAGATACACCGCGCACACACGCCGGCCGGTTATTGCCGACGCGGGGGAGTCGCAGTCCGTGCAGGCCAGGCGGTGAAGTGTGGTGACGGTCGCCGCGCATTCGGGCAGGCGCGACCGGTTGCGATTGCCCGATGCGGGTTCGTCCGTATTCACGGAGGTCAGCATGTTGAACTGGATCAGCCGTTGGGCGATGCGGCACGCCCCCACGCCGGAAAAAACCGCTGCGTCGATGCTCGTGACGGCGCGCATGGAACTGTTCGCAGCCGAACAGCGCGTCATCGATGCGAAATTACAGGCGGATTACTGGCGTACACGCGTGTCATTTCTCGAGGAAGTGCAAAAACAAGGCATCGACCCGTGGGTGACCTCGCATGCCGCGCAACGCCCCGATCTTGATTCCGCTCCCCGTGGCACGGGCCCGCGTCTCGCCGCCAGCACCTGAACCTGATGCATGCAATGCAGGTGAGGGTTGTTGCGCACGGCGCGCGATCGCGCGCGGCATGCATGGGCGTGCCGCGTGATTCGATGCGCACCGGCGACGCAGTGCGCCGCCGGTGCGTCCGTTTCCGGATGCGGTAATTTCGCGCGCGCCGGTGCCTCGTTGCGCGCGTCAGCACGCACCGTCAATCCCTTCTTCGCCATCGTCCGACGAGCAAACGTTGCACTTGCGCGAGCGTGCGTCTGAGCCGTTCGCCGCGCCGCACGTACGCCGTCGTGATCGACGCTTCGGCCGCGCGGCCGTCATCGGTGCCGAGCCAGATGCGATCGCCGCGCGCGATGCGCAGCACGTCGCCGGGTTGTACCCAGTAATCGTCGACGCTCGGCGGCCGCGTGATCCACAGCGGCGCGCCGTGCGCACGAATTTCCGCATCGCTCGGCGCGCGCCAGGTCAGGGTCGTGCGCGGCGCGACCGCGAAGCGGATCACGACGGTCGGTAACGTGATCGCGCCACTGCGGCGCGTATCGGGACGGTCGAACAACGGGCTTGCCTGGTCCATCGTCTGCTCCATTCGTTGAGCCGGACGGATGACGCGCACCAGAACAAAAAGGCCTCATCCGTTTCCGGTGAGGCCTTGTGTGACATGCGGTACTGCTCGGATGCTAACGCACAAGCGCCTCCCGTGACCCATTCTTTCGAATGTTCATCGAGCAATGTTTCGCGATGGCGATGTGCTTGAACGTAGGCATGCGAACGAGTTTGTCGATGTCGTCCTGCGTTGTCAACGACTATTTTCGAGATGCGTGGCGATCACGCGTCGCGCTGGGCGAGGCCGTTCACGAGCAGTTCGGACAGCAGGCCCGTCATCCCTTCCGGGTGCGTGGCGGCGCGCGCCTTCAGCTGTTCGACGAGATCGGCGTTGAGCTTGCACGCGAACGGCACGAGCCCCTGTTCCTGGTCGAGCTTGCGCTGCGCGCGGCGATCGAGCTTCGGCGCTTCCTCGGCACCCTTGCCGAAGCGCGCGGTGTTCGACTGCTTCATCGCTTGCGTCAGCTTGAGCGCCTTGTTCTTTTCTAGATCGGTTTTCTTCATGGCCATCGCGGCACCTCCGGGAAATGAAGCCGCGATTGTACGCACTTCGGCGGGCGCCGCCCGCCGAGGTCGTGACAAAGCCGCCGCCGACCTCGCTCGGGCATCCGTTCACGGGCCCTTCGTCGTGCCCCAGTTGCCGCCGTGCGCGGCCGCCTGCGCGGCGGGCGAGCGGGCCAGATACGCGAGCGCCTGCTCGGTCGAGCCTTCATGGTGCGGCGTATAGCCCGGCTTGAAATAGCGCAGCGCCGCGCCGATCACTTTCCAGAACGACGGCAGGTGGCCGCGCCGCGAACCCTTCCACCACGACCGCACGAAACCCGGATAGCGGCCCGCGGCCGGGTCGCGCCGGTACATGAATCTTGCGCCGCTCGTGATGAAGTAGAGCAGCAGCACGATCACGAACGCCATGTGCAGGCAGCGCTCCGGGTAGTTGCCGCCCACGTGGTTGTAGATGTCGAACGCGACGGTCCGGTGCTCGACTTCCTCCGCGCCGTGCCAGCGCAGCAGGTCGACCATCGTCGGGTCGGCGCCGCCTTCGTCGAGCCCGTGCGCATTGAGCACCCAGTTGCCGAGATAGCCGAAGAAATGTTCGAGCGACGCGATCACCGCGAGTTGTTGCCGCAGCCAGAAGCGCGTGTGGCCGATCTTCAGCCCGAACGGCGCTTCGCCGAGCGCGCGCGTGAACAGCCAGTTCAGCTTCCGCGTGAACGGCTTCGTGTCGATCCCGTGCCGGTCGTAGTAATGCTTGAGCACGCCGCCGTGCGAGCGCGAATGCACGGCTTCCTGGCGCAGGAAGCCTTCGGCTTCGTCGCGCAGGCGTGCATCGGTGATGTGCGGCAGCGCCTTGTTGTACACGCGGCAGAACCACAGCTCGCCTTCCGGGAACAGCAGGTTCAGCGTGTTGATGATATGCGTGCTGCACGGATCGTTCGGCACCCACGTGATCGGCGTGTCGCTGAAGTCGAACTTCACGTGCCGGGCCTTGATCGGGTGATAGTCGGCGGTGGCAGTCATCTGTGTCTCCGTTTCTTTGCGGTGGCCTGCGCCGTCAATGCGATGCCATGCCGATGCGGGCGAGCATCCGGCCGAGCCACGGCATGAAGCGGCCGACGACGCGCAGCGCATGCGCCTCGGCGCCCACCGCCACGACCGGCCGGTTGCGCAGCACGCCGTCGACCATCGCCTGCGCGACGGTCTCGGGCTTCAGGCCGCGCATCTGGTGCAGCTTCGTCGCGCGTTTGCGCAGCCGTGCCTCGTCCTGAGCGTTGGCGCCCGCGTATTGCGTCGACGCCATGATTCCGGTTTCCGCGAAGCCCGGGCACACGGCCGTCACGCCAATGCCTTTCTCCGCGAGTTCCGCGCGCATGCATTCGCTGAGCATCAGCACGGCGGCTTTCGTCGTCGCGTATGCGGGCAGGTCGCGCGACGGCCCGAACGCGGCGGCCGACGCGGTGTTGACGATGTGGCCGCCGGTGCCGCGCGCGGCCATCTGCCGGGCGAACAGCCGCGAGCCGTGGATCACGCCCCACAGGTTCACGTGCAGGATGCGCTCCCAGTGGTGGGCGGTGGTGTCGAGAATGCCGCCGGCCATGCCGATGCCCGCGTTGTTGATCACGACGTCCGCGCCGCCGAGTTCGCTGCCGACCCATGTCGCGAGCGCTTCCATCTCGTCGGCGGACCCGACGTCCACGCATTTCGCGTAGGCCTGCGCGCCGATCAGCCCGAGCAGCAGCGCGGTGCGCTCGGCGCTCGCGAGCTCGATATCGCACGCGACGACGGTCGCGCCTTCGCGGGCGAACGCGAGCGCCGCGCAGCGGCCGATGCCGCTGCCCGCGCCGGTGACGACCACGACCTTGCCGCTGAAGCGGCCGCTGGTGGCGCGCCGGCGTGCGTTCGCGAGCGCAGGCGGCTCTTCGCCCGATTCGACCGCGTCGATCAGCTGCTCGGCGAGCTCCGCGAAGCGCGCGGGATCGGCGAGCGGCAGCCAGTGGCCGGCCGCCACTTCGCGCCGGTAATACTGCGGCACCCAGCGCGACAGGTTTTCCGACAGCGCCGGACTCACATACTTGTCGCCGAGCGGCACGATCGTCTGCACGGGAGCGTGCGCGTAGCGCTCGCGCGGCGCGAACAGGCAGCGGATGAAGTTCGCGCGATAGAGGCGCACGCCGTGCGCGCCGTCGTCGGCCTGCGTCGCGCGCGGGGCGATCGGCGTTTTCTCGATCCGGCGCAGCAGGCCCGGCCATGCGCGGCCGAGCCACAGCCGCCAGCTCAGCTCGGGGATGAACGGCAGGTGGAACACGTACACGTACCACGAGCGCACGAGCTGGCCACCGAGCTTGGCCAACGATGCGGGCGTCGGCCGCAGCACGCGTTCGCGCAGCCAGAAGCCGACGTGGTCGAGGCACGGCCCCGAGCATGACGTGTATGACGCAATGCGACCGGCGAGCCGCGGATCCGTGACGAATTCCCAGCCCTGAATCGACCCCCAGTCGTGCGCGATCAGGTGCACCGCGCGGCCGGGGCAGAGCGTGTCGATCACCGCGATGAAGTCGTCGGTCAGCTTCGCGAGGTGGTAGTCGGCCGTGCCCTTCGGCACGCCGGACAGGCCCGCGCCGCGCACGTCGTAGGCGATCACGTAGTGCTTGCGGGCGAGCAGCGGCGCGACCTGCTGCCAGACGCTGCTGTCGTCGGGATAGCCGTGCACGAGCACGACCGGCGAGCGGGGCGGGTCGCCCCAGGTCCTGACCGCGAGCGTCAGGTCGCCGGAGGCGACGGCCGTCTCGCTGTGAAGCAATTCGAACAGGGCCAGCGGCGCTTCGTCGGAAAGAGGCTGCATCGTGAGTCCGTCGTTCAGGGATTCGGGGCTTCGGGGATTCGCAGGAAGGTGCGACGCGGATGCGTCACGCAGCGGCCGGCACAGCCGCGACCGCCTGCGCGCGTTCGGCCTGGCGGCGCTGCCGGCGGCGCACGTGCGGCAGGTCGTCGTCGAGCCAGTACGCGTCGTCGTCGGTGATCACCAGCAGTTCCTCGAATTTCGCGCCGACGCCGGCGAAGCCGAGATGCGGCTCGACGGCCCACAGGCCCGGCACGGGCGCATGTTCGGAGCGGCGGTCGATCGACCACAGCGGCGACCAGCCCTGCTGCTTCGCCGCGCGGCCCTGGTCGAGCAGCAGGTTGCGCGTCGCGTTCAGCCCGAAGCGCGCGACGAAGCGCGGTTTCGACGGCTTGTGGATCTTCGCGACGCGATGCGCGAGCACCTTGAACGGATACGCCTTGTGGCGCGGCTCGACGCCCTGGCGGCGGCACAGCGCGTCGACCGCCTGCGCGACCTCGGCCATCGGGCGGCGCGCCTTCACGAGCCGCACGATCATGTCGCGATGGTCCATCAGGTCGTCCTGCAGCTGGTCGAGGATCGGGTTGCGGCCGAGGCAGTGCGCGTAGCCGACGTCCGCGACGACTCCGTCGAGCACGGGCGCGACATCGAGGATCACCGGCATGTCGGTTTCGAGCTGGCGGTGGCTCGGGAAGAACGCGAGGTTGAAGCCGCCCATGTGCTTGAGGCCGGAGAAGCCCTCGAACGCGGTGCGCTCGCCGAACCACGCGAACGGCTTGTGCAGCCAGTCGTGCACGCCGTGGTCCTGCAGCCATTCGGTCAGCAGGCGTGCGGCTTCCTTCTCGGTGATGCCGGGATAGAGCATCGCGCCGACGGTCTCGACGCAGCGGTAGGCAAGCTGCTGGACCGCTCGGAATTGCGGCAGCTCGTCGAGGTGGACTTCCGGCAGCGGGTGATCGGCCATGATGCGTCTCCATGTGTCGGCCCGCGTTTGCGTGTCGGCGCGACGCGAGTCCTGTGCAAGGCTGGGGCGCTGATCCGGAACGCATCCGCCAGCGATCTTGGGTGAATTATTCAGTCAGCATTTAATGTGCCATTGATTGATGTAACGATCATAACCGGTTCGACGTCGCGTGCCAGCCCCCGGAGATGAGGACTTCTCCTAATGGAGCGCCGAAATGGAGGAGAAGCTCTAGGTTTCCGTCGGTCGGTCGGTCGGGCCGGCCGGCCCGCTGCTGCGCCCGCGTCCCGAGCGGAGGAGCCGGCCGGGAGCACCACGCGAGGTTCCGGCGCGGGCCAGACATGTCGCGCCGGATCAACTCTCCGTCGTGTCGCGGCGCGACGCTGTCAAATTGCCGAAATAATTTCGTCACATCATCCGCCCCTATTCGAAGCCTTTGCGGCTTCGCCGGGCCGGTGTGCCGCGCGTCGCGCGGGGCAGCGACCGAAGCCGATTCGGCATTTCAACGGAGAGAGAGACCATGCAACGCCGCCGGTTCATGAACACCCTTGCCGCGGCGACCGCCGCGACGCCGCTCATGCTCAAGGCCGGCATCGCCGGCGCGAAGAGCGCAATCGCGCCGGACACGCTGGACCCGGGCCGCTGGTCGCCGTTCAACGCCGCGCGCCTGCAGGCGGTGCTCGACCAGCATGGCGTCGCGAGCGCGCGCTACGATGGAAAGCGCCGCCCGTATGCGGTGTTCGACTGGGACAACACGTGCATCATGAACGACTGCGAAGAGGCGTTGCTGATGTACCAGATCAACCATCTGCAGTACAAGCTGACGCCGGACGAGTTCGTCGCCGTGATGTGGAAGGACGTGCCGAAGGGCACGTTCATGAAGGACTACACGACCGTCGACGGCAAGCCGGTGACGATGGAGGACCTCGCCGCCGACGTCGAGTCCGACTACCGCTGGCTCCATGCGAACTACAAGGGCTTCGGCGGCGACAAGAGCCTCGACGAGATTCGCGAGACCGACCAGTTCAAGGATTTTCGCGCGAAGCTGTACTTCATGTACGACGCGATCTGCGACACGCATCCGCTCGAAGTCGGCTACAAGTGGATCATCTACTTCTACAAGAACATGACGACCGCCGAGCTGCAGGCGATGGCGGAAGCGTCGAACAACTACGGTATCGGCGATGCGCTGCGCAAGGTTCGCTACGAAAGCCCGAAGGCGCTGCCGGGCAAGGCCGGCGTGGTGGCCGATACCCATTTCCACGGCATCCGCATTCACGAGGAAATCCGCGCGGTGATGCATACGCTGCGTGCGAACGGCATCGACGTGTACGTGAGCACCGCGTCGCTCGACGACGTCGTGCGCGTGTTCGCCGGCAATCCGAACTATGGCTACGGCGTGGCGCCCGAGAACGTGATCGGCCTGCGTCTCGACATGCAGGACGGCAGGTACACGAGCACCTATCCGGCCGGCTGGCATTTCAACTGGGGGCCCGGCAAGACGGTGGGCATCCGCAACGTCCTCGCGTCGAAGAAGGGTTACGGCCCGCTGCTGGTGTTCGGCGACAGTGACGGCGACGCGTGGATGCTGCGCGATTTCAAGGACACCGCGGCCGGCGTGATCGTCAACCGGATGAAGAAGGGCGAGATTGGCGCGGACAGCACGCTCGCGGCCGAACAGATCGGCAAGCCGAACGCGCGCTTCCTGCTGCAGGGTCGCGACGAGCACACGGGCCTGATGATCCCGGACGAGAAGTCGATCAAGTACGGCAAGACCGAGCGCAAGCTGCTGGCCTGACGCGGGCCGGGCGCCGGGCCGCCGCGGCCCCGCGTCCATCCGCATCGGCCGTGGCCTCGTGCGAGCCGGCACACGCGCGTCTCAAGGCTCCCGCTTCACCCCCAACCGATCCAGCAGCGACCCCAGCAGATCGATCGGCAGCGGAAACACGATCGTCGAGTTCTTGTCTGCCGCGATCGTCGTCAGCGTCTGCAGGTAGCGCAGCTGCATCGCCTGCGGCTGCAGCGCGAGCCGCTGCGCGGCCTGCAGCAGCTTCTCCGACGCCTGCAGTTCGCCTTCCGCATGAATCACCTTCGCGCGCCGCTCGCGCTCGGCCTCGGCCTGCCGCGCGATCGCGCGCACCATCGTCTCGTTCAGGTCGACGTGCTTGATCTCGACCGTCGATACCTTGATCCCCCACGCATCGGTCTGCGCGTCGAGCGTCTTCTGGATGTCGGCGTTCAGCTGCTCGCGCTCGGCGAGCAGCGCGTCGAGCTCGTGCTTGCCGAGCACCGAACGCAGCGTCGTCTGCGAGAGCTGGCTGGTCGCGTCGAAGAAGCGCGCGACCTGGATCACCGCCTTCTCCGGATCGACTACGCGGAAATACACGACCGCATTGACCTTCACCGACACGTTGTCGCGCGTGATCACGTCCTGCGGCGGCACGTCGAACACGACGGTGCGCAGGTCGATCCGCACGACCTGCTGGACGATCGGGATGATCAGCACGAGCCCCGGCCCCTTCACTTTCCAGAACCGGCCGAGCATGAACACGACGCCGCGCTCGTACTCGCGGAAGATGCGGATCGACGACGCGACGAGCACCACGACGAAGACGATCAGGACGCTGCTGAAGCCGAACGTGTAACCGATCATGAAGGTTCTCCTTGGGGTTGTGCCTGCCCGGGCACGTCGTAGAGCGGCGTGACGGTCAGCGTCAGCCCCTGGCGGCCGGTCACGCGCACGCGACAGCCGGCGGCGAGCGGCACGCTGCTCGCGACCCGCCAGCGCTCGCCGTGCACGCGCGCCCAGCCGGCGGCCGACGGCGCGACGCCGCTGGCGCCCATCGGTTGATCCGGGTGCAGCCCATCGTCGAGCACTTCGCCGATGCTGCCGAGCATCGCCTCGGCGCCCGTCACGACCGGGCGCCGCCGCGCGCGCAGCGCGACGCTCGATACGACGGCGACGAACAGCGCGCCGCCGAGCGCCAGGCTCGCGATCACGGGCCACGGAATCCCGTAGCCGGGCACGTCGGTGTCGATCAGCATCAGCGCGCCGATCGTGAACGACACGATCCCGCCGAAGCCGAGTACGCCGAAAGTCGGCAGGAACGCCTCGGCGACGAGGCAGCCGAGACCGAGCAGCACGAGCCCCAGGCCCGCATAGCTGACCGGCAGCAATTGCATCGCGAACAACCCGACCAGCAGGCAGATGGTGCCGGCGAGGCCCGGCAGCACGAAGCCGGGGTTCGCGAATTCGAAGAACAGTCCGTAGATGCCGATCGTGAGCAGGATCAGCGCGACGTTCGGATCGGCGATGATCGACAGGAAGCGGCTGCGCCAGTCGGGTGCGAGCACGACGAGCGGCGCATGCGCGGTCGCGAGGTGCAGCGTGCCGGCGCTGGTCGTCACGGTGCGGCCGTCGAGCTGGCGCGCGAGGTCGGCCGGATCCTGCGCGATCAGGTCGACGACATGCTGCGCGCGCGCCTCGTTCGCCGACAGGCTCACGGCTTCGCGCACCGCGCGCTCGGCCCATTCGGCATTGCGTCCGCGCAGCTGCGCGAGGCCGCGGATGTAGGCGGCGGCGTCCTGGGTCGCCTTGCGGATCTCGGTCGACTGTGTGTCGTTCGGCAGCGCGACGGGCGTGGACGAGGCGCCGGAGGCGCCGCCGGGGCCCGATGTCCCGGCCGGCGACGGCCGCGGCGTGCCCGGCGTGCCCGGTGTACCCGGTGTACCCGGCGTACCGGGCGTACCGGGCGTACCGGGCGTACCCGGCGTGCCGCCGCCGATGCCGAACTGCACCGGCGAGGCCGCGCCGAGATTGGTGCCGGGCGCCATCGCGGCGACGTGGCTCGCGTAGACGATATAAGTGCCCGCGCTCGCGGCCCGTGCGCCGCCGGGCGCGACGAATGCGGCCACCGGCACCGGCGAGCCGAGGATTGCCTTGATGATCTGCCGCATCGACGTGTCGAGCCCGCCGGGCGTGTCGAGCTGCAGGATCGCGAGCGGCGCGTGGTCGTGCGCCGCGCGCTCGATCGAGCGGACGATGAAGTCGGCGCTGGCCGGCCCGATCGCGCCGTTGACCGGAATCACGATGACCGGTGGCGCGGCGGCGGGTGCGGCGGGCGAGCTGGCGGGGGGTGGGGCCGCAACCGCCGCGCATACGACGAGCAGCGCCGCGAACAGCGCGGCGCGCGCGACCCGCGCGACCAGCGGGTGACGGGGGCGGCCGTCGGGCGATGCCGATGACGGCGGCCCATGACGATGAATGGGCATCGGGGCGTCCGGGCGGCGCGCGGCCGCACGCCGTCCGGCTCGCGGAAAAGGGCGTTGGCCCGATGCTTGAAGATTAGGCGGTTTCGGGGCAAAGCGCGAAGGCGGGGCAGCCGGCCGCGCACTCAGCCGGCGCCGTTGCCCCGCGCGAGCGCTTCTTCGCGGTATTCGGCCGGGCTGCGCCCGCTCCATTTGCGAAACGCGCGGTAGAACGCGCTCGGTTCTGCGAAACCAGTAGCGGCCGCGACGTCGGCGATGGTCCGCGACGGATCGGCCAGCGCCTCGAACGCGAGATCGCGCCGCAGCGTGTCCTTGATCGACTGGTACGCGTGGCCCTCCTGGTGCAGCTTGCGGCGCAGCGTCGCCTCGGCCACGCGCAGCCGCGCGGCCATCCCGCCCGCGCCGGGCCACGCGGCAGGCGGCATCCCGCGCAGCACCGTGCGCACGCGCTGCGCGAGCGCGTTCGGGTTGCGGTACTTGACGATGAAGCTGGCCGGCGCGTTGCGCAGGAACGTCTTCAGCGTCTTCGCGTTCTGCACGACCGGCAGCGTCGCGAATTCGGGATCGAAATCGACATACGAATCGGGTTGATTGAACCGCATGTCGTCGCACAGCATCGACGGGTATTCGTGGTCGGCCGGCGGCGTGTCGCAGCGGAAGCTCGCTTGCAGCACCGGGATGCGCCGCCCGATCAGCCAGCAGGTGAGCCCGTACACGATGATGAAATAGGTCGCGTACGTGAACATCGCGGGCGCCGCGGCGCTGTTGCGGTGCACGAAGCGCAGCCGCACGCGCTGCGGATTGGCGTCGAGCTCCGCGTGCAGGTCGTCGAGCACGCAGTGCAGGAAATTCACCGCGCGCGCCATCGCGTGCAGTCCGTCTTGCGCGGACAGCGCGGCCTGGCTCATCGCGATGAAGCTGCCGCTGCGCATCGGGTGGCGGTCCTGCCCGAAAAACTCGTCGTCGAGCGCGCGCGCGATCGCGTTCCACAACGCGCCGTATTGCTGCGCGGACACCCGCGCGCGCGGCTGATCGAGCAGCGCGGGCGCGATGCCGGCCTGCGCGAGCAGCGGCTCGGCCGCGACGCCGCGCCGGGTTGCGAGCGCGACGCTGTAAGCGACGAGGCTGATCGCGACGGTGCCCTTGTCTTCCTGCTTCATCGAAGCCGCCGGTATGGCAAAAACGCTCAGTGTAAATGAGCGGGGCGAGCATCGAACAGTCGCGCGTGCTTGCCTACACTTGTTGCATCGAAACGGAAGGTCGGTCGCCGCACGCGGCCGCGGGAGACAGCAGCGCCATGGACGAGCTTTACACCGAAGACCAGCGGATGATCCGCGACGCCGCGCGCGCGTTTGCCACGGAGGTGCTGGCCCCGAACGCCGCGCAGTGGGACCACGACGCGCACCTGCCGGACGCCATCGTCGCGCAGCTCGGCGAACTCGGCCTGCTCGGGATGATCGTGCCGCAGGAACTGGGCGGCGCGTATACGGATTACGTCGCCTACGCGCTGGCGATGGAGGAGATCGCTGCCGGCGACGCCGCGTGCGCGACGATGATGAGCGTGCACAACTCGGTCGGCTGCGGGCCGATCCTCGGCTTCGGCACGCCCGCGCAGAAGGATCGCTGGCTGGCCGAGATGGCGGCGGGCCGCATCATCGGCGCGTTCTGCCTGACCGAGCCGCAGGCCGGCTCCGAGGCGCACAACCTGCGCACGCGGGCGGAACTGCGCGACGGCAAGTGGGTGCTGAACGGCGCGAAGCAGTTCGTGACCAACGGCCAGCGCGCCGGCGTCGCGATCGTTTTTGCCATGACCGACCCGGAAGCCGGCAAGCGCGGCATTTCCGCGTTCCTGGTGCCGACCGACACGCCGGGCTTCATCGTCGGCAAACCCGAGAAGAAGATGGGCATCCGCGCGTCCGACACGTGCGCGATCACGTTCGAGAACTGCGCGATTCCGGAAGAAAACCTGCTCGGCAATCGCGGCGAAGGGCTGAAGATCGCGCTGTCGAACCTCGAAGGCGGCCGAATCGGCATCGCCGCGCAGGCGCTCGGCATCGCGCGGGCCGCGTTCGACAAGGCGCGCCGCTATGCGGGCGAGCGCGTGCAGTTCGGCAAGCCGATCGCCGAGCACCAGGCGATCCAGCAGAAGCTCGCCGACATGGCCACCCAGATCAACGCGGCGCGCCTGCTCGTGCATCACGCGGCGAAGCTGCGTACGGCCGGGCTGCCGTGCCTGTCGGAGGCGTCGCAGGCGAAGCTGTTCGCGTCCGAGATGGCCGAGCGCGTGTGTTCCGACGCGATCCAGATCCACGGCGGCTACGGCTACCTCGTCGATTACGAAGTCGAGCGTCATTATCGCGACGCGCGCATCACGCAGATCTACGAAGGCACCAGCGAAGTGCAGCGGATGGTGATCGCGCGCCAGCTTTGAGTCGCGGCGCGCGCTCCATCGAACACCACGCGAACCGACAAGCAGGCAAACAGGCAGGGCACGAGGGCAGCGCGGCAAACGCGGCACGCAACGACGTGACCGTGCGCGGCGCAACAGGGAACCGGACGGGCGCTGCAGCGCCTGCGCCGGTCGACCGCTGGGCATGGAGACTGGAGACGACACGATGACAGTACAGGCATTCCTGGACGCACGCGACTTTCTGCTGCGCCATCGCACCGACTACGACACCGCTTACCGCGATTTCGAATGGCCGGTGCTCGATGCGTTCAACTGGGCGCTCGACTACTTCGACCCGATGGCGCGCGGCAACGACCAGCCCGCGCTGTGGATCGTCGACGCGGCAACCGGGACGGGCGACCCGTATTCGTTCGCGCAGATGTCCGAGCGCTCGTCGCGGATCGCGAACTGGCTGCGCGGCATCGGCGTCGTGCGCGGCGACCGGATCCTGCTGATGCTGCCGAACCGTGTCGAGCTGTGGGACGCGATGCTCGCCGCGATGAAGCTCGGCGCGATCGTGCTGCCCGCCACTACCCAGCTGTCGGCCGACGACGTGCGCGACCGCGTGCAGATCGGCGGCGCCACATACGCGATCGTCGACGAGAACGAAACCGCGAAGTTCGAACAGGCCGATCTCGGCCTGAGGCGCAAGATCGTCGCCGGCGCGCCACGCGACGGCTGGCTTGCGATGAACGACGGCTACGCGGCGAGCGACGTATTCACCCCCGACGCCGTCACGCAGTCGAACGAAACGATGCTGCTGTACTTCACGTCGGGCACGACGTCGAAGCCGAAGCTCGTCGAGCATACGCACCGCACCTATCCGGTCGGGCACCTGTCGACGATGTACTGGGTCGGCCTGCAGCCCGGCGACATCCACTGGAACATCAGCTCGCCGGGCTGGGCGAAGCATGCGTGGAGCTGCTTCTTCGCGCCGTGGAATGCGCAGGCGTGCGTGTTCGCGTTCAACTACGCGCGCTTCGAGCCGAAGGTCGTGCTCGATGCGCTCGTCAAATACCGGGTGACCACGCTGTGCGCGCCGCCGACCGTGTGGCGGATGCTCGTGCAGCAGCCGCTCGCGTCGTTCGACGTGAAGCTGCGCGAGATCGTCGGCGCGGGCGAGCCGCTCAATCCCGAGATCATCGAGCGCGTGAAGAAGGCGTGGGACATCACGATTCGCGACGGCTACGGCCAGACCGAGACGACCTGCCTGATCGGCAACACGCCGGGCCAGCCGGTCGTCGCCGGCTCGATGGGGCGGCCGCTGCCGGGCTACCGGATTGCGCTGCTCGACCCGGACGGCGCGCCCGTCAGCGAAGGCGAGGTCGCGCTGCCGATCGGCGCGGGCGCATCGCGCCCGGTCGGGCTGATGAACGGCTACGCGAACAATCCCGACGCGACGGCCCATGCGATGCGCGACGGCCATTACCGCACGTCGGACATCGCGATGCGCGGCGACGACGGCTACTACGTGTACATCGGCCGCGCGGACGACGTGTTCAAGTCGTCCGACTACCGGCTGAGCCCGTTCGAGCTGGAAAGCGTGCTGATCGAGCATCCGGCGATCGCGGAGGCGGCCGTCGTGCCGAGCCCGGACCCGCTGCGGCTGTCGGTGCCGAAGACCTACATCACGCTGCGCCAGGGCTACGAGGAAAGCCCGGCGCTCGCGCTGGAGATCTTCCGCTTCTCGCGCGAGAAGCTCGCGCCGTACAAGCGCATCCGCCGCCTGCAGTTCGCCGAGCTGCCGAAGACCATCTCGGGGAAGATCCGCCGCGTCGAGCTGCGCCGCCGCGAGATCGAGCGCGGCGACGATGCGACGACGCGCATGCCCGGCGAATACTGGGAAGAAGATTTCGCCGCAGAACTGAAATGACCGGCCGCGGGCCGCGCGCGCCGCATCCCGCGGCGGCCGCCCGCAGCTGGATTGAACCGGCCGCGCGGCATCGGCGCCGCGCGGTCCACAGCAAGGAGATTGCATCGATGAACGCGAATCCGACGCCCCGCACGGGGCAAGACGTGCCGACGGTCAAGCTGCTGATCGACGGCGCTTTCCTCGAGTCCACCACGAGCGAGTGGCGCGACATCGTCAACCCGGCGACCCAGCAGGTGCTCGCCCGCGTGCCGTTCGCGACCGTCGCGGAAGTCGACGCGGCCGTGCAGGCCGCGCAGGAGGCGTATGCGACGTGGAAGAACACGCCGATCGCCGCGCGCATGCGCATCATGCTGAAGTTCCAGGATCTCGTGCGCGCGAACCTGCAGCGCATCGCGAAGACGCTGACCGCCGAGCAGGGCAAGACGCTGCCCGACGCCGAAGGCGACATCTTCCGCGGCCTCGAGGTGGTCGAGCACGCGTGCTCGATCGGCACGCTGCAGCTCGGCGAGTTCGCCGAAAACGTCGCGGGCGGCGTCGACACCTACACGCTGCGCCAGCCGCTCGGCGTATGCGCGGGCATCACGCCGTTCAACTTCCCCGCGATGATCCCGCTGTGGATGTTCCCGATGGCGATCGTGTGCGGCAACACGTTCGTGCTGAAACCATCCGAGCAGGACCCGATGTCGACGATGGAGCTCGTCGAGCTCGCGATCGAGGCCGGCGTGCCGAAGGGCGTGCTGAACGTCGTGCACGGCGGCAAGGAAGTGGTCGACGCGATCTGCACGCATCCGCTCGTGAAGGCGATCTCGTTCGTCGGTTCGACGGCCGTCGGCACGCACGTGTACAACCTCGGCAGCCAGCACGGCAAGCGCGTGCAGGCGATGATGGGCGCGAAGAACCACGCGATCCTGCTGCCCGACGCGAACCGCGAGCAGGCGATCAACGCGCTGGTCGGCGCGGGCTTCGGCGCGGCGGGCCAGCGCTGCATGGCGACCTCCGTCGCGGTGCTGGTCGGCCGCGCGCGCGACTGGCTGCCGGACATCATCGCGAAGGCGCGGACGCTGAAGGTCAACGCGGGCTCGCAAGCGGGCACGGACGTCGGGCCGGTCGTGTCGCGCGGCGCCAAGGCACGCATCCTGTCGTTGATCGACGCGGGCATCAAGGAAGGCGCGAAGCTCGAGCTCGACGGCCGCGACGTGAAGGTCGCCGGCTTCGAGGAAGGCAACTTCATCGGGCCGACGATCTTCTCGGGCGTGACGCCGGAAATGACGGTCTACACCCATGAAATCTTCGGGCCGGTGCTGGTCGTGATGGAAGTCGACACGCTCGACGAGGCGATCGCGCTCGTCAACGCAAACCCGATGGGCAACGGCGTGGGCATCTTCACGCAGAGCGGCGCAGCCGCGCGCAAGTTCCAGAGCGAGATCGACGTCGGCCAGGTCGGCATCAACATCCCGATCCCGGTGCCGGTGCCGTTCTTCAGCTTCACCGGCTCGCGCGGCTCGAAGCTCGGCGATCTCGGCCCGTACGGCAAGCAGATCGTGCAGTTCTACACGCAGACGAAGACGGTCACCGCGCGCTGGTTCGACGACGACACGACGGCCGGCCCGGTAAACACGACGATCCGGCTGCATTGAGCGGCGGAGGAGACGAACATGAAGATCGGTTTTATCGGACTGGGCCACATGGGTGCGCCGATGGCGCTGAACCTGCTCAAGGCTGGCCATGAAGTGCATGCGTTCGACCTGAGCGCCGATGCATTGCGCGCGCTGCAGGACGCCGGCGCGCAGGCGGCCGCCTCGCCGCGCGATGCGGCCTCGGGCGCGACGTTCGTGATCACGATGCTGCCGGCCGCGCCGCACGTGCGCTCCGTGCTCGCCGGTGAAAACGGCGTGCTGGCCGGCCTCGACGCCGGCGCGACCGTGATCGATTCGAGCACGATCGACCCGGCGAGCGCGCAGGCGTTCGGCGCGCTCGTGCGCGAGCACGGCGGCGCGTTCGTCGATGCGCCGGTGTCGGGCGGCACCGGCGGCGCGGCGGCCGGCACGCTGACCTTCATGGTCGGCGGCAGCGACGCCGATTTCGAGCGCGTGAAGCCCGTGCTCGCCGGCATGGGCAAGAACATCGTCCACTGCGGCCCAACCGGGATGGGGCAGGTCGCGAAGGTCTGCAACAACCTCGTGCTCGGCATCTCGATGGCGGCCGTATCGGAGGCGATGTCGCTCGGCGTCGCGCTCGGCATCGACCCGAAGGTGCTGGCCGGCATCGTCAACACGTCGACGGGCCGCTGCTGGAGCTCGGACACCTACAACCCGTATCCGGGCGTGATCGCCACCGCGCCGTCGTCGCGCGGCTACAGCGGCGGCTTCGGCACCGACCTGATGCTGAAGGATCTCGGCCTCGCGAACGACGCCGCGAAGCAGGCGCGCCAGCCCGTCTATCTCGGCGCGCTCGCGCAGCAGCTGTACCAGGCGATGAGCAGCCGCGGCGACGGGCAACTCGATTTCTCGGCGGTGATCCGCCTGTACCAACCGGCCACGAAGAAGGACGCCTCATGATCGAACTGGACTACGTCGACGACGGCGCGATCGCGTGCGCGACGCTCAAGCGTCCGCCCGCGAACGCCTTTACCGCCGACGGGCTGCGGCAGCTGCAGGACACCGTCGCCGAGCTGAACGCGAACCCGCGCGTGCGCGCGCTGGTGATCACCGGCGACGGCCCGAAGTTCTTCAGCGCCGGCGCCGACCTGAACACGTTCGCCGATGGCGACCGCGCGGTCGCTCGCGCGATGGCCGCGCGCTTCGGTGCGGCGTTCGAGGCGCTGCATGACGCGCGGGTCGTGACGATCGCGGCCATCAACGGCTATGCGATGGGCGGCGGCCTCGAATGCGCGCTCGCGTGCGACCTGCGGATCGCCGAGACGCACGCGCAGATGGCGCTGCCCGAACCGTCGGTCGGCCTGCTGCCGTGCGGGCTCGGCACGCAGACGCTGCCCTGGCTCGTCGGCGAAGGCTGGGCGAAGAAGATCATCCTGGCCGGCACGCGCGTCGATGCGGCTACGGCGCTCAGGATCGGCCTCGTCGAGGACGTGGTCGAGCGTGGCACTGCACGCGAGGCGGCGCTGGCGCTCGCGCGCAACGTCGCGCGGCAGAGCCCGCATGCGGTGGCGTACAGCAAGGAGCTGATCGGCCTCGCACGCCGTGGCGTGCCGCGCAGCGCGGCGCTCGCGGTCGAGCGCGAGCGCTTCGTCGACCTGTTCGACACGAACGATCCGCGCGAAGGCGTGGCCGCGTTTCTCGGCAAGCGCGCGCCGCAATGGCGCACCGATGGGGAGGCGCAACCATGAGCACGCCGGTCACGACTCACGATAGCGTCGCGCAACCCGCGCCGGAGGTGCTGTTCCGCGTGGTGAATCGCGTGGCGCTGATCACGCTGAACCGGCCGGCCGCGCTCAATGCGTTGTCCTATCCAATGATCGGCGAGCTCGCCGCGCTCCTCGAGCGTTGCCGCACCGACGACCAGATCGTCGCGGTCGTACTGCGCGGCGCGGGCGAGAAAGGCTTCTGCGCGGGCGGCGACGTGCGTGCGCTGTACCGGATGGTCGCGCAGCGCGAGACCTGGCTGCCGTTCTTCGTCGACGAATACCGGCTCGACCATGCGATCCACACGTTTCCGAAACCGGTGGTCGCGCTGATGGACGGCGTGACGATGGGCGGCGGGATGGGGCTTGCGCAAGGCGCGGCGCTGCGTGTCGCGACCGAGCGCAGCAAGATCGCGATGCCGGAGACGCGCATCGGCCTCGTGCCCGACGTCGGCGCGACGCATTTCCTGTCGCGCATGCCGGTCGAGCTCGAACTGTACGTGGGGCTGACGGGCGCGATGCTGTCGGGCGCCGACGCGCTGAGCGCGAAGCTCGCGGACCTGTGCGTGCCGTCGTCGTGGCTCGATACGTTCGAGACGCGCATCGAGAGCGCCAAGTGGGACGGCGACGTGCTGCCGGCGCTGCGCAAGGTGTTCGAGCCGCCCTGCAACGTCGTGCCGCATGCCGTGCTCGACACGCAGATGGCGTGGATCGTCCGGCACTTCGACAAGCGCTCGACCGTCGAGCGGATCGTCGCGACGCTGAAGCAGGATCTCGCGCGCGAAGAGTTGTCGCGTGAGCATCGTCAATGGCTGCAGGCGACGCTCGACGCGCTCGCCGGCCATTCGCCGACGATGCTGTGCGTGACGCGCGAAGCGCTGCTGCGCGGCCGCCAGATGACGCTGGCCGAGTCGTTCCGGATGGAGCTCGGCATCGTGGCGCGCGCGATCGAGGAGGGCGACTTCTGCGAAGGCGTGCGCGCGCATCTCGTCGACAAGGATCGCAAGCCGCGCTGGGCGCCGGCGTCGCTCGTCGAGCTGCGCGCCGAGCGCGTGCGGCATTTCCTGACCTCGCCGTGGAAGCTGTTCGCGCATCCGCTCGCCGATCTCGGCACGGCGTGATCGCCGCGTGATGGTCCGACGCGCCCGTGCGGCGCGTTGGCTTCAACCGGCCTTCTTGTGGTTTGCGGGCTCCGGGCGCTCGATCATCGGCGGCACCGCCTGCACGAGCGCGTCGATCACGCAGCGCGTCTTGCGCGGCAGATAGCGCGTTTTCGGCCAGATCGCGTGGATGTCGCCTTCGCATACGAAGCAGCGGTCGAGTACGACGACCATCTCGCCGCGCTTTACGTAATGATCGAGCAGCCAGCTCGGCAGCCACGCGATCCCGAACCCGGCCGCACCGGCCGCCGCGATCGCCTGCACGTCGTCGAAGCTGAGCTGGTGCTGCATGTCGACGCGCACGGTCGAGCCGTCCGGCGCGCGCAGGTCCCACGGCTGCGCGACGCCCGAACGCGAATACGCGATCGTCCGGTGATTCCGCAGGTCGTCGAGCGATTGCGGCATCCCGTAGCGCGCGAGATACGACGGCGCTGCACCGAGGCTGCCGTACTGCGTGCCGAGCCGCCGCACCGCGAGGCTCGTGCTGTCCGCCAGCGTGCCGATCCGTATCGCTAGATCGATCCCTTCCTCGACCAGATCGACGAAACGGTCGGTGATCGACACGTCGATTCGCAGGTGCGGATACGTGCGTGCGAGATCGAGCACGATCGGCGTCACGCAGTGATGCCCGAACGCGAGCGGCACGCTCAGCCGCAGCTTGCCGCGCGCTTCGTTGCGGCCGCAATCGAGATCGGCTTCCGCCGCTTCGAGTTCCGACAGCGCGCGCACGCACCGGTCGTAATACGCCTGGCCGTCGTCGGTCAGGCTCTGGCTGCGCGTCGTGCGCTGCAGCAGTCGCGCGCCGAGCCGCTGCTCGAGCCGCGCGATCGCCTTGCCGACCGCCGAGCGCGTCATGTCAAGCCGTTCCGCGGCAAGCGCGAAGCTGCCGGATTCCACTACCTGGACAAAGGTGGTGACGCCGTCGAGTCTGTCGGTCATGGCGGGTTACGCGGATTGAATCCTGTAGTTCCCCAGTCTGGAGAAAAGGACGCGTCAATGGGGACGGGAATTCTCACTATAGTACCGATTCCCGTCCAGCGTGCGTTGCCGGCCGCACGCGGCGAATCCTTCTCACCTGGAGGCGCGCGGCCTGTTGCGGGTCGTCGCGCAATACGCATGACGCTATCCGACACCCGCAGGAATGCGGTCGCGCTCGCGGCCGTCTGTCTCACGTCGTTGATGTTCGGCCTCGAGATCTCGAGCGTGCCGGTGATCCTGCCGACGCTCGAACATGTGCTGCACGGCGACTTCAACGGCATGCAGTGGATCATGAATGCGTACACGATCGCGTGTACGACGGTGCTGATGGCGGCCGGCACGCTCGCCGACCGCTTCGGCCGCAAGCGCGTGTACGTGATCGGCACCGTGCTGTTCGGCGCGACGTCGTTGCTGTGCGGGCTCGCGCCGAACGTGCCGGTGCTGGTCGCGGGCCGGCTGCTGCAGGGCGCGAGTGGCGGCGCGATGCTGATCTGCCAGATCGCGGTGCTGTCGCACCAGTTCCGCGAAGGGCGCGAGCGCGGCCGCGCGTTCGGGATCTGGGGAATCGTGTTCGGGATCGGGCTCGGCTTCGGGCCGATCGTTGGCGGCGCGATCGTCGCGCTGGCGAGCTGGCCGTGGGTGTTTCTCGTCCACGCGCCGCTCGCGGCCGTCGCGCTCGTGCTGATCGGCGGCGCGGTGCGGGAGTCGCGCGATCCGCATGCGGGCACGCTCGACGTCGCGGGCATCGTCACGCTGTCGCTCGCCGTGCTCGGCCTCGCGTTCTATATCACCCAAAGCGCGGAGCTCGGGCTCACTAGCGCGGCCGGCGTCGGCGTGCTTGGCGCGACCGTGCTTGCGCTGGCGGGCTTCGTCGTCGCGGAGCGCGTGAGCGCGCGGCCGATGTTCGACTTCTCCGTGTTCCGGATTCGCGCGTTCACCGGCGCGATCTTCGGCTCGATGGGGATGAACTTCAGTTTCTGGCCGTTCATGATCTACCTGCCGATCTGGTTCCAGGTCGCCCTGGGATACGACAGCGTGACGGCCGGCCTCGCGCTGCTCGCGTACACGCTGCCGACGCTGGTCGCGCCGCCGTTCGGCGAGCGGCTCGCGCTGCGCTACGGGCCCGGTGTCGTCATTCCGGGCGGCCTGTTCACGATCTCGGCTGGTTTCGCGCTGATGCGGATCGGCAGCGGCGTCGACCATGCAAGCTGGCTCACGATGCTGCCCGGCTGCGTGATCGCCGGCATCGGGCTCGGGCTGACCAACACGCCGGTCACGAACACGACGACGGGCGCGGTGCCGGGTTCGCGGGCCGGGATGGCGTCCGGCATCGACATGAGCGCGCGGATGATCTCGCTCGCACTGAATATTGCGACGATGGGGTTCGTGCTGGTCGCGGGGATCGTCGCGAGCCTGAAGGCGGGGGTGGCGGAGGCGGTCGATGCGGGGGCGTTGCGCGCGCTGGCGCAGCAGATCGCGTCGGGCCGCACCGACGGGTTGCAGACGATAGCGCCGGCGCTCGCGCAGGCCGACCCGACCGGCACCGCGCTGCACGCGGCGCTCGTGCACGGGTTCGGCTGGGTGATGGTGTACGGCGCGGCCGGCGTGGCCGTGCTCGCGACCGCGAGCGCGGTGGCGTTCGCGCCGGTGGGGCGGAGGGGGGCGGTGTGTGAATGACCGTGTGGGTAGCCAGGCCGGCGGGGGCTGGCGCATGAAAAGCATTAAAGGGGCGTTGCCCGTATCAGGGTTTGGGCGATGCTGACGTCAGATTGCTTTTCAATGATGCCGCTCGAGCAAAGTTTCTCGAATCGATGATAAAGAAAGATGTCTCCCGGGAATGCTTGCTTCTCTGAAGCAAGTTTTTCCATTATGCGCAATGCGACTATTGGAGATGGCTCCCATTGCTCGGTTATGGCATCGATGATGCCCTTGTCGAAGTGCGATGAAGGGAATGACTGGATTTTTCCGGTGCGGCCGATCAGCCTAAAATCCGCATTTTCGTCGGTTAGGACGTCCCATTCACCGATGTAATGGCTGATATCGCTCGCCTTTTTCTCAACGGCATCGTCGAGAAAAATCGCGATATCGCGAAAATTTCCCGCAGCGGAGTCCGGCGCGCTTTCGGGAACCGGGATCAAGGAAAATCCTTGCACTGCTTGGAAACTCACCCAATGTATGAAGTTCAGATATTCATCTGACGCCGATGGGTTCACCCATGCAAAAATTTTGGCACCCTTGCTGATAACTGGGATGTTTGTCGATAAATTTTCGGGAACGTAGCCAAAATTCTCGGCGAACCATGCCGAAAGCGTTTTGGTGTTGCGCTCCTTGAGCGGGCCGAGATGCCAGTCTCCGCCGATAAGAACACACGATCCCGTCAAGCTTCCGTTTGAAATTGCAGATGAAACGGCATCGAAGGAGCGCTTCGAGAATGTCGCGTGAACGACATGTTGATGATGCTTGTTTTGGATCATTCGAGCTCCTCGATTTCAGTTCGAGCAATCGCCGCATCGCGTCATGCCGGTAGAGCTGCTACGGCCTGTCGCCGTACCGTTCGATGCGTATTGTGCAAAGAGCAGGGTAGATTTTCGACGGATGATTTTTCAAGTATCTATTTTTGTGAAAGGAGACAATTGTTGCTGACTGTCATATTGTCAATTTTGTTAAATTAAATTGAGGATCTTCGTGCGCCGGATTTCCCGCGCCGCATGGCGGCTAGGATGTACCGAACAGGTGATGACAGTTATATGAACACCGTCCGGTGTCCGCTACCGCTGCGCGGCCACGATCGCCATCATCGGCCGGTCGCGTTCCTCGTCGAGCGCGGGCATCGCAGCGACCTGTTCCGGCGTCGGCCCCCATTCGTTCAGGTGCGTGAGCGTGAAGCCGCTGCCGATCAGCAGGTTCACGAGCGTGCCGAGCGTGCGATGCTGCTTGACGACGCCCGGCGCGAGCCAGTCGGTCACGCGTTCACCTTCGCGCTGATAACCATCGAGCGGCCACGAGCGCTTGCCCTGCGCATCGACGATGAAGCCGGGCCGGCGCGGCGCCGTGTAGATCGGATGCTCGATCGAGAACACGAGCCGCCCGCCCGGCACGAGCGCGCGGTGGATCGTGCGCAGCAGCGTGTCGAGATGTGCGATGTAGTGGAACGCGAGCGAGCTGTACGCGAGATCGAACGCGGCATCGGGCAGCGCGAGCGTTTCGAGGTCGGCACGGCGGTACGTGATCGCCGGGTGCGCGGCCGTCGACACCGCGCGTTCGAGCATGCGTTCGGACACGTCGATACCGAGCACGCTCGCCGCGCCCTGTTCGGCCGCCCAGCGGCTGAACCATCCATAGCCGCAGCCGAGGTCGAGCACGTTGGCGCCGCGCAGCGGCGGCAGCAGCGCGCGCAAGGCGGGCCATTCGGGCGCACCGGCGAGCCCGTGCACCGAGCGGTTCAGGCGGCTGTAACCTTCGAAGAAGGCGGGATCATCATAGATGTTCTGCGTCATGTGGCGCGCTTCGCGCAAATGCGGCGCGCGGTGCCGCGCGGCCGCCGATTCCGCGAACTTACGCGCCGTCGCCGCGTGCGTCGATCCGGCGTTGCGTGTCCGCGTCGACGATCGCGCGGATCGCGCCGAACAGCGGCGTCGCGTCGGTGTAGCGCCGCCCGTAGCCGAGATTGAACGCGTAGTCGAAGTCGGGCGGATTGTTGCCCTGGTTGTGCTGCAGGATCGTCTCGAGCTTGTCGAGCGCCTTCGCGGCGCGCGCTTCCGGTGATTCGGCCGCCTCGTATTCATCCCACAGCGCGACGATCTCGTCGCGCAGCGCGCGATCGAGGCCGGCCGTCAGCGTCAGCAGGTCGTCGCGTTCGTGCGTGCTCTTGTCCGGATGCGCGGCCTGCTCGATCGCGGGGATGTCGCCGTGCAGCGCTTCGCCGAGATCGTGGACGACGCACAGTTTCAGCAGCTTCGTCGTGTCGACGTCGGGCAGCGCATCAGCGAACACGAGCGCCATCAGGCACAGTCGCCAGCTGTGCTCGGCGGTGCTTTCGCGGCGGCCCGTCGACGTATGGCCGCTGCGCAGCACGTCTTTCAGGCGTTCGGCTTCGCGCAGGAAATCGAGCCGCGCGTGGATCGTGTCGAGGTTCATCGTCGGCGCAATGCGTGAATGGAGCCGTCAAGCGTACGCCGAGCGCACGCGCTGCGTCCACGCATGAAATATGCGTGGCGCCCCGGGGCCCGGCGGGTGGCAAACGTGCTAAAGCGTTTCGACGAGCCGCGCGGCCGAGCCGTCCGACAGCGTCATGCGCGTCCACCGGCAGGTACTGCCGCGGATCGGCACGACGCGCGACGCATTGGTGCCGGTCGCGAACTCGACGCTCGGCGGCCCCGCGCGATTGTGCCAGCCGAGCGGGTCGAGCGCGGCTTCCATGCGGACGATTTCCGGCGACGCATAGCGCCATAGCGAGGTACCGAGCAACGCCGGCAGCGGCCGCGAGAACTCCGCCGCGCGCGACGGCGAGCAGGCGAGCAGCCGATGCGTGAGGTCGCACACGAGATGCATGCGGGCCGTGCTGCTGGCGATCAGCCGCGCGAGCGCGTGGTCGCCGGCCGAATCGAGACGCGCGGCAAGCAGCCGCTCGGCCGTCGCGCGCTCGTCGGGCGACATCTGCTGGATGCCGGCTTCCCAGCGCGAGATCGTCGATTGCGCGACGCCGAACAGCTCGGCCGCATGGCTCTGCTTCACGCGGCGCAGCGCGCGCCAGCGCTTGAGTTGCGGGCCGAGCGGCGGGGTGTGAAGCGGCGAGGTCGTCATGTCGATGCTCCGGTTTGCGTTCGTGGTGCGAGCGTGTGCATGGCAGGCGAGCGTCACCGTCGCCGTGGCCGTTACATGATCCGCAGGCCGCCGTTCGCTTCGATCGCGATGACCGCGATAGGCAAGAGCACGATGCCGCCCAGCACGAGCACGCCGTCGGCGGCGACCGTGACCGGCGTCGCGAGGATCCGCAAGCCCATGCCGACCACGGACGGCGATTCCCTGACGTACACGTTGTACGGCTCGTTGAACGCTTGTGCGGCGTTGTCCTTGTCCTTCGCCTTGTCGGCGAAACCTTCGGTCGAGTAGCGCTTGCCGCCGATGTCGCCTTCGAGCACGTGCCCGGCCCGCGCGGCGGTGAAGCCGTCGGCGGTCGCGGCCTGTTGATCGTCCGCCGATGCGTCCTTCGGCAACAGAATCCGGTAGTGGCCGGTCACGCCGCTGCCGTTCCCACGAAAGTCGGTGAACTGGGTGTGCAGCGACTTCCGGTAGCCGGACTGCAGCACGGGCCGCAGGGAGGCAGGCAGATCGAAGATGTAATGGTAATCCCGGCCGAGGACGACGAGTTTCTTGCCGTCTTCGGTGATCATGAACGCGGACACTTGTTCGTGGTACGCGCTCTCCTTGTACAGCTTCGGCGTGAAGCAGCCGGACAGCGGGAGGCTGGCCGCAGCCATGCCGGCGGCCAGCAGGCGCCGGCGCGTGATCGAAATGCGCATTTCTTGTTGTTCCGTCTTTGCGGTTTAAGGTGGCTTTCGCCCTCGGAGCGGCGATTCTCGCGTATCCGGCGCGCGTTGTCGAACGGGAAATCTGCTGCGGCAACGCCGCCGATCGTGCCGTGTCTTGCAGCATGCCGTGGCGTCCGAAGCAGCGGGAAACGTTTTCGGCAGGCTTTCAACCGGCTCCGTCATATCTTATTATTCGGCCAGAGCGGCGCGCGCCAGCCGCCATCGGTTATGTCGACGCATGACGCGGCGGCCAGCATTCCCCGCCTTCCGGCTTGCGCCTCGCACGGCGCGCGCTCGGAACGACAGGAGACGCGTGGCCAGCGCGTATCCCGAAAAAATGATGCGAGGGCGCAATGGTACGACTGGTCTTGCTGCTGCTGGGCATCGAATATCTGCGAACGCGCTGGCGCGGGCTGACCGTGCTGGGCTGGCTGTGGGTCGTCGCGGGCGTCGGCATCTTCATCGACGCGCTCGACGGCGCGCTGCATTTTCCGATCGAACTGTTCGCGTGGTTGTTCCTGATCGAGGGGCTCGCGACGCTCGCGGTGGCCGGCAGCGGCGTCGGCGGGCAGCGCATCCTGCGCTACGTGAAGGGCATCGCGGTCGTGGTGGCCGCCGGGCTCGTGTTCGCGGGCCATCATCACGGCCACTTCCTGCTGTCGATGATCTTCGGCACGCTGTTCCTCGTCGACGGGCTGCTGCAATGCACGTCCGCATGGATGGTGCGTTACCGGCGCTGGAACGTCGCATTCGCATGGGGCGTCGTCGAGATCCTGCTCGCGATCTTCTTCTATCAGCCGTATCCGACCCACTATGTCGGCACCGTGCCGTACTGCCTCGGTCTGCTGCTGATGTTCGGCGGGATGCACATGCTGAGCCTCGCCGCGCGCGTGCGGCGGCTCACGCGCAACCCCGCGTTCGTGACGTCGCCGGCGCCCGCGATCGTGCCCGACCTCGACACGGCGCCCGACGTGCCGCGCTTCGCGCAATCCGAATGGGACGGCCCGCCGGCCGATCACGAGCGCGCGCTCACCGTGCACGTGTGGACGCCCACCGGCACGTCGAAGGCCGAAGCGCAGCGCTACCCGGTGATCGATCGCTACATCGCGGCGGTGGACGTCAACGGCGTGATCTCGACCGGCCATGCGGCGCTGGAGTCGCCCGAGGGCATCTACATCAGCCTGTATCCGGCCGTCGAGATCGATCGTTCTCCGGACGAATTCACGCGGCTGCTGCGCGCGACGCGCGAGAACGACGTACCCGGGTTGTTCCAGCCCGACTATGCGACGGAATCGAAGGCGTGGTGTCCGTCGACCGTGCGCGTGCGGATCCGCAACTACGATCCGGCGAAGCTGGACGCCTTCTGGTCGTCGTACCGGCAGACCGTGACGTACAACCTCACGCACCGCAACTGCTCGAGCACCGTGTCGAACGCGCTCGAAGCGGCACTCGACGGCGCGGTGTGGCGGCTCAAGGGCGAGCGGGCAGGGTGGGGCGCGTTCGTCAGGTTGTTGCTCACGCCCGAGCTGTGGGTCGCCGCGCAGATCCGCAAGCGCGCGGTGACGATGGCCTGGACGCCCGGGCTCACGCTCGACTATGCGCGCGCGCTCAGCATGCTCGCCGATCCGCGGCCGTTCGCGTGGTGGAAGGTCGCGCGCTCGGCCGTGACGGCGATCATCGCGTCGCGCCGCGCGTGGCGCGAGCAGGACAGCGCGGCGCTGTCGCCGGGCGGATCGGAAGCCGCGTCGACGAAATGATCGCGTGGCGCCGCACCGAGGCATCGATCGGCGTATCGGCACTGCGCCACGTCACGAATTCCTTGGTCCACGTTCATATTGATGCCATGTTGCGTCGGCAACAATCGCGGGCAGACATTCGACAATCTTGCGGCGCATCCCGCGACCGCAAGCCTTTTCCGAGGAAACGCCATGCTCAAGACGCTTGCCCGCGCCGCGGCCGCACTCGCCGTCGCATCCGCCTCGCTGCACGCCACCGCGCAGACCAGCTACGACTACCTGTTGCTCGCCGCTTCGTGGGAGCCCGGCTTCTGCGCGTCGCACGATACGCCGGAGTGTACGAACCTCGCCGGCACGTATGCGGCGACGAGCCTGTCGCTGCATGGCCTGTGGCCGAACCGGTATGACGGCAATCAGCCGTTCTACTGCGGCGTGCCGCAGAGCGACATCGATCTCGACAACGCGCACCAGTGGTGCAGCATGGATGCGTATCCGGTGAGCAGCGCGACCCGCAACACGCTGTCGACCTACATGCCGGGCGTGGCGTCGTGCCTCGACAAGCACGAATGGTTCAAGCACGGCACCTGCTCGAATTCGGCCACGCCGGATGCTTACTGGAACCAGGCGACCGGCATGATCAGCCGGCTCGGCAACACGTCGTTCAACACGTTCCTGCAGGCGAATGCGGGCAAGGTGGTGACGCGCAACCAGTTGCTGTCCGCGTTCGAGGGCGCGTTCGGCAGCAACACGCGCAGCGCGGTGTCGCTGAAGTGCACGAAGGCCAACGGCGTCAGCTATTTCACGGAAGCGTGGATCGCGGTGAAGACGACCGCGACTTCGCAGTTTCCGAGCGCGGCATCGCTCGTGACGGACGGGAATACGCAGGGCACGTGCCCGACGTCGGGCGTGTATATCGCGAAGTAAACGCACGAAGTACTAACGCACGAAGTCACGCAGGATGCGCCGGCCGGGAGCGTTCCGGCCGGCGCGGCGCATGCGTTGCGCGTCTACGCGAGCAAGTGCAACGCATCGTCGAGCGACAGCACCGTCGTGCGCGTGTCGAACGCCGTCGCGAACAGATGCTCGTGCACGACCTGATCCGGGTCGTAGCAGCAGTCCTTCACCGTATACAGCCGGAAATCCGCATCGCTTGCGTGCGCAACCGACGACAGCACGACGCCGGTCGACGCAATCCCGACCAGGATCAGCGTATCGATACCCTGCGCGACGAGTCGCGCCTGCAGGTCGGTGCCGAAGAACACGCTCGCGCGATGCGCGGCGATCAGCGGCTCGCTGTCCAGCCGGCCGAGCTCCGGGCACGGGCCGTCGTCGACGAACAGGCCGAGCTGCTTGATCCCCTGGCCGTTCTTGTTGCGCGCACTGACTTCCGGATAGCCGGGACTGAAGCGGAGATTGGCGAAGCAGACGTGGACGCCGCCGGCCCGCGCCGCGTCGCACAGCTTGCGCGTGTTGGCGAGCAGGGTAGGCGCGACCGACGGAAAAAGCCCGAGGATGTCGGACTGGTAGTGCATGACGACCAGCGCAGTTTGCGCCGGCACGATCGGTGGAATCGGCGCGTGCGTGTGGGTGTCCGTGCCTGCGTGGTCAGTGGCTGCGCGATCTGAAGCGTGTTCCGGTTGCATGACTGATGCTCTCCCAAAAGTCACTTCGGTAGGTTCGGAAAAACGACCGCTGCGGGGATGTCGGCGACCATTCTAGTGGGCCGGCAAGAAACGGGCTCGTCGCATGGCGTCCCGAGTACGGACATTTGCGTCAGGTCGCGCCGCTGCGCGTGCGGAACAGCGTGGATATCAGATCGATCTGATCCAGTCGGTCAATCCACCATTTCAGTGCGCGTCCTGTCTTGTCCTCACGCCAGCCGAGGTAGCAGGTTGTATGGTCCCGCACGCCGATTACGCGCCGCTCGACGAGCTTTCCCTGACGGATCGTTTCCTCGACGACGGGCGCGGGCAGCATGCCGACGGCCATGCCTTCGCAAAGGAGGTCAAGTTTGGCGGCCAGCGTCGGCACGATGATGACCGGTTGTCCGTCATGAATCGCCACCGATCGCGGCTCGAGGGCGCGCGACGTGTCGCTGATGACGACGCCGCGATGGCTTGAAATGGTATCGCTGTCGAGCGGTTGTTCGACCGCGGCGAGCGGGTGATGCGGCGCCACGACGAAAACATGGCGCAACAGCCCGACCGGCCTTGCCGCGAGGTTCGGCGCGTGCGGCGGCTCTCCCGCGGCACCGATCGCGATATCCGCGCGCCCAGTCACGAGCGCATCCCATACGCCGCCGAGCACTTCGGTCGATAGACGCAGCCGTGTGGTCATTTCCATGTCATAGAAAGCACGCACGTGCGGCCACAACGACGGGAGCGGAAGAATCTCGTCGAGGCATAGTCTGAGTTCGGCCTCCCAACCCGCGTGGACACCCCGGACTTTGTTTTCCAGCTCCCGCCCCGCCTGGAGCAGACGACGACCCTCCTCTACGAGCAGTCGTCCCGCCTCGGTCAACTGCGCACGCCGCCCGCTGCGATCGAACAGGATGACGCCGAGATCGCTCTCTGCCTTTTGCACGAGGTAGGACAGTGCGGACGGTACGCGATGAATCAGCACGGCTGCCTCCGCGAACGTGCCCGCGCGGTCTATGGCATCGAGCGCCTCCAGAACTTCAAACGACAACTTCAAAACGATTACCTTTTAGATGGGCCGTTGATTTTCGACGCCGGGGCGGGGCGCCAATGGGAAGAGGTTAGGCTCGCGACCGCTTGGCACGCCCTGCAGCTTGGGTCAGCGGTCTGCGGGGGGCGCCATTATGCAGCCGCAACGACGCGTTTCCGACTTGTGCTTAACTTCGCGCCTCAAAAAAATCGACCGCCCCGAATACGTCGTCACCACTCCAGAGCCAGCGTGCTGGGCCTCCGGCTATATAAACCGACCCGGTCATCCCGGCGCCGACGAAGCGGGCGAGCACCGCGCTGCCTTCGGCGTCCGGGATCGGCCATGATGCGTCGCTCGCCTTGGGCAGGAGTTCGACATTCGAGTGTCGGCTGTTGACTAGCTACCGGTCGTCCGTACCCGGATGGCACATCTAGCATCGTCGGCGATGGCAGTATTATTTGGTGGTACGACTACAACAGGCCGCCCTCTGAAGTTCTCGCGACATGTCATGCGGACGTGAGAACGGCATAGACAACGCCGACCGAGAGATTAAATGCTCATAGACCTAGACGAATTGGTATCGGAGTGCCCGGATCCTCGTTCGAGGAAATATATCCGCGAGGCGGTGCAATGCTATAAGGCGGGGGCCTATCGATCAGCAGTGGTTTCGTGCTGGATAGCCGTCGCCTTCGACCTAGTAGACAAGATTCGCGAGCTGGCTGCGTCCGGCGATGCGATGGCCCAAGAAGCGATATCGAAATTCGACCGTGCTCGACAGGATGGGGATGTAAGGGCGGCGCTTACTTTTGAGAAGGATCTATTGACGGTCGCCCGTGACAGGTTTGAATTCATTTCCCCCATCGAATATATCGACCTAGAGCGCCTCGTCGATGACCGCAACAGATGTGCGCACCCGTCACATGTCTCCGATATGGAAGTCTTCGAAGCCTCTCCCGAACTCGCCCGATTGCATATTGTCAACGCCACCCGTTACGTGCTTTCCCAACCTGCGGCGCAGGGAAAGCAGGCACTGGACCGTCTCCAGACGGAACTGGATTCGAATTTTTTTCCAGCCAAGCGCAAAGACATGGTCGTGTTTCTGCGTGCTGGACCACTGGCAAAACCGAGAGAGTCGCTGATTCGAAACTATCTGAGCATTTTGCTAAAACGCCTACTGAAAGAGGTTGGCGCCGACTTTGAACGCCGATTACGGGCGACAAACGCACTTTTCGCGGTTGCGGAATTACATCCTGAGCCGTGGAAGCGTCTAGTGCGCGAACTATTGGGCAACGTGATACCTACGCTTCAGGACGATGCACGACTCGCTAAGACAGTGAGCTTTCTTGGAGCAAAGCGCGGTGCCGAGCTTTGGGCGTACGTCGGCGTGGCCGATCGCCTGCGTCTGATGACGTTCGTGGAAAATCTACCCACTCATTTTCTTGACGATATAGATGACCTCCTCAAGGAAGAGACGTTACCGCTATACGCTTCAGCATTGTCACGTGTGCGGCATGCGACGGCCGAGGAGCTTTTAAACCAGATGTGGTTCGATACGCCGGCACCAGTGATCGATCGCTTAATTGTTCTTTATCGAACAGTTAATAGTTTTTCAGAAGCAAATGAATTCGCGAAGAGGCTGAGGTATCCGCTTATGGACTCCGTGCAACCCGAAAAACATTTGAGCCAGATGATACAAGTTGCAGTCAAAAACAATCAGGTGAGGCACAGCAATCAATATCCAGTCTTGCTGCAAGAGTTTGCCGATAATAAGTCCATAGAGCGTGAACGCGTTAAACAGCTACTCCGCGACGCGGGGATCGAGGACATTGTTGACCAGCTTTGATCTGCGATAACGCACGCTTAATCGTCAGTTCAGCTTTCGATTTACGAAAGTGAGCGGCCGTTGGACTTTGTAGGCAGTCGTTAGGCCGACCGCAAGCCGAAAGGCCGCTTCGGGTCGATCGGCGCCGGTCGCGCGTTGCAGGGCGGCGGCCGGCGGCCAGCCGCGTTCGGCCATAAGCAGTCTGTCGACGTCGATCTACAGATCTCGGACAATTGACAGTCGATTCAAAAAATTTATTTTCCTGAATCAGGTTAGCGCGACATTTGTGAAAACTTGAACGAGCCATGTAAGGACGGAAGGCTGGCGCGTTATCATCGCCGATACGCCACACAACATTCAATATTTTTTAACCAGAACTAGAGTTTGTCGACGGTAATCGCGTCGCTACGGGACGGCTATGAATCAGGTGCTATTGGACAACATTTCAGAAGAGCTTTGGGGCGGGGGTTTGAATTACTGTGTGTTTCTTGAGGCGTACACGGTTGCGGCCGCCAATTTTCATCAATCTGCCGAGTTAATCTCGGCTGCGCTTGGTGAAGGAGCAATCGTAGTTGATGTCGTGGAGGTAGGCATTGAGTCGGTCGTCGATACAGTAAAATCCAGTCTTCTCTATGCCGGCGACAATTCGGCAGGACCGTCAAAAGAAGCTCTCGAATCGGAGGTTCTAGCGGGAATGCTGGGCGAGCTTTTGTTGGAATTGCGTCTTTTGATGGCGAAGGCAACAAGTGTCGAAGCGTTCACACTTAAGGCAGGGCATCCGTTCTATCCAGTCTTTTGGGACTTTGCCTTTATATTCCGAAGTGCTTCGAATGCCACGATTTTCATCGGTGCAAGTTCAGACTGAGCGAGAGTCGCAATTGTTACCGACGTACGTCCGCTATGGGGTTCCCCGGAAGACCGCTTCGGGTCGATTGTTGCCGAATGAATTCTCCATTGGGTGTGCCGATATTCACCTGCCGCCGTTGCGCCAGATGAGGCACGCCCAACTTCCCCACTTCAAAAAATCGACCGCCCCGAATACGTCGTCAACCACTCGAGCGCCAGCGTCCCCGCCAACGAGTTCCCGTTCGCGTCAAGCCCCGGCGCCCACACGCACACGGCCATTTCGCCCGGCAGCACCGCGACGATCCCGCCGCCGACGCCGCTTTTAGCGGGCAGTCCCACGCGATAGACGAAGTCGCCCGCCGCGTCGTAGGTGCCGCAGGTCAGCATCAGCGCCGACAGCCGCTTCGCCGAACTCGCATCGAGAATCCGCTCGCCGGTGACGGGCGCGACGCCGCCGTTCGCGAGAAACAGCGCGGCTTGCGCGAGCTCGACGCAGTTCATCGTGATCGCGCATTGGCGGCAGTACGCGTCGACCACCGTTTCCGGCGGCATCTGCATGTTGCCGAAGCTCGCCATGAAATGCGCCATCGCGCGATTGCGTTCCGCGTGCTGGAGCTCCGACAGCGCGACGCGCGAATCGTAATCGATATCGTTGTTGCCGATCAGCCGTCGGACGAATTCAACGAGCGCCGTCTCGGCGCGCACGAAGCGGCGGCACAGCACGTCGGTGACGACCAGCGCGCCGGCGTTGATGAACGGGTTGCGCGGCTTGCCGCGCTCGCTCTCGAGCTGGACGAGCGAATTGAACGCGGTGCCGGACGGCTCGCGGCCGACCCGTTCCCACAGCGCGTCGCCGAGCAGCTGGAACGCGAGCGTGCACGCGAACAGCTTCGAGATGCTCTGGATCGAGAAGCGCTCGTGCGCGTCGCCGATCGTGTAAACGTTTCCGTCGAGCGTCACGACGGCCATCCCGAACTTGTCGGCCGGCACCTTCGCGAGCTCGGGAATGTAGTCGGCGACCCGCCCTTGCCCGATCCAGGGGGCGAGTTCGGTATGGATGCGTTGGAGGATCGGCTGGTAGTTCATCACGTGAGGCAGGGCGGGCGCGGGGCCCGGTTTCCAGGGAGCCCGTATGGAACCGTTTCGGCGCCGGTTCGTCAAGCGTCGCAGCCATCGCACCCTTATTTGTCAGATCTCCAAACGGGCAAGCGGCGGGCGCAGTATCATGCGGTACGTTTCGGCCGCTGGCCGGCAGCGGGCGCAAGCCTGTTGCCGCCGCGGTCCCCTCGTATGATCCGACCGTTGCCCATGTCTTTTCGCATCCTGCTCGTCGAAGACGACACCCGCCTGTCCACGCTGATCGCCGGCTACCTGCGCAAGAACGACTACGAAGTCGACACTGTGCTGCATGGTGACGCCGCGGTGCCGGCGATCCTGTCCATGCGCCCGGATCTCGTCATTCTCGACGTGAACCTGCCGGGCAAGGACGGCTTCGAGATCTGCCGCGAAGCGCGCAAGGAGTACGACGGCGTGATCATCATGGTGACGGCGCGCGACGAGCCGTTCGACGAACTGCTCGGCCTCGAATTCGGCGCCGACGACTACGTGCACAAGCCGGTGGAGCCGCGCATCCTGCTCGCGCGGATCAAGGCGCAGCTGCGCCGCGCCCCCCCGCGCGCGGCCGAGGGCCCCGCGGCGCAGCCGGAGCGCTACACGTTCGGCCAGTTCTCGATCGACCGCACCGACCGCTCGGTCGTGCTGCCCGGCGGCGGCTCGCCCGATCTCACGTCGGCCGAGTTCGACCTGCTGTGGGTGCTGGTGTGCCATGCGGGAGAGGTCGTCAGCCGCGACGACCTGATGCTGCAGCTGCGCGGTGTCGAGTTCGACGGCCTCGACCGCACGATCGACGGGCGCATCTCGAAGCTGCGCCGCAAGCTGCACGACGATGCGGGCAACCCGCAGCGGATCAAGACGATCCGCAGCAAGGGTTACCAGTTCAGCAAGCATGCGTGGGAATGACGCCGCCCGCGTGCAACGCCGCCGGCCGCAGTATCCCCACCTCGCACGATAGCCGGAAGCCGCGATGATCCGACGCACGCCTTCGCACCCCGATGCACCGCCGCTCTCGACGCTGCGCTATGTCAAATGGCGCTGGCTGCATTTCCGCCGTGCATGGACCGACACGCGCGCCGATCGCATTCCGAGCTGGTCGCGCCTGTACGTGCGCACCTACCTGCATCTGCTCGGCCTCGTGCTGCTGACCGCGCTCGTGCCGGCGCTCGCGCTGGGCGTCGTGTTGTCGCCGGAAGTCGTGTGGCACGCGTTCGACGCGCTGCCGGGCGACATCTGGATCGTGCTCGCGTTCATATTCGCCGCGCCCGCGCTCGCCGCGTACCGGTGGATGCGGCCGGTGTGGTCGGATCTGGTGATGGTGCGCGAGCGTGCGATCGACTTCACCGGCGGGCGCTTCAACACGCGCGCGCGGGAATCGCACAGCGTGATCATCGGCCCGCTCGCGCGCACGCTGAATGCGCTCGCGATGCGCATGGAACGGCTGATCGCCGCGCAGCGCGACCTGACGAACGGGATCTCGCACGAGCTGCGCACGCCGCTCGCGCGCGTGCGCTTCGCGCTCGAGATGCTGCGCGAACCGGCCTCCGCCGCCGAATATCACGGTGCGCTGGAGAGCATCGCGCAGGACGTGACCGAGCTCGAGGAGCTGATCGACATGAGCCTCACGTATGCACGGCTCGAATACAGCTCGCTGCAGTCGAACCTCGAACTGACCGCGCCGGTCGCGTGGTTCGAGCATCAGGTCAGCGATGCGCAGCTGCTGTATCCGGAGCGCGCGATCGAGTCGCGCATCGCGATCGCGTCGGACCTGCGCGTGAAGATGGACCGGCGGCTGATGTCGTATGCGATGCGCAACCTGCTGCGCAATGCGAGCAAGTATGCGAACGCGCAGATCGTGGTCGGCATCTCGATCGAGCACGGCAACATCGCGATCTTCGTCGAGGACGACGGCCCGGGCGTGCCGGAAGACGAACGCGAGCGGATCTTCGACGCGTTCGTGCGCCTCGACCGCCGCACCGGCGGCTACGGGCTCGGCCTCGCGATCACGCGGCAGGTGCTGCACGCGCACAACGGCCGGATCGCGGTCGTCGACCCGGTCGAACTCGGCGGCGCGCGCTTCGAGATCAGCTGGCCGATCTGACGGCGTCTCCGCCGCTTCCGGCCAACGGAGTCGCCGCGCCGCCGCAGGTGCCTCGGCGGCGACCGCCGCACGCCACGGTCAATACGTGCGGCCGAGCTGCAGGTAGATGTTGCGCCGCCCGCCCGGCGCGAGCGCGACGCCCATGTACAGCGGACCGAACGCGGTCGACAGGCTCGTGAAGAACGTATAGCTCTGCTTGAGCGTGCCGCCGCCCACCTGCACGCCGCTCGACCACACGTTGCCGACTTCCGCGCTGGCGCCCACCGACAGCGCCTTGATCGGCGACGCGTTGAACGTCGCGAGCTGGTTCATGTAAGTCACGTTCCCGTATGCGAGTTCGTTGCCGGTCAACTGGTCGGCCGCATACGCGGCGAGATGCTGGAACCCGCCGAGCGTGAAGTTGAACGCGTTGATCAGGTTGGTCCCGCCGATGCTCTTGCCGCCCTCGATCGTCGCGCTGACACTGTGCCGGCCGAACTGCTGCGCGATCATCGCCTTGCCGTAGATCTCGGTGTAAGGCGTGTTCGACGTATCGGCGAGGTCCGACGCGGACTGGCTGTTGTGCGACCACAGCGAGCGTTCGACGCGAAATTCGCCGTAGTAGCCCCGGCGCGGGAACATCGGGTCGTCGAGCTGATCGATGACGAGCCGCGCGCGCGCGGTCAGCGCCTGCGACGTGAAGCTCGGCCAGGTCGAGCTGCCGTCAGCGAACGACAACGGCAGGTTGTAGTTCGGTGAGCCGTGCCCGGTCGCGTAGCCGATGCCCATCCGGAGGTCGCCGAGCCGGCCGATCGGCAGCCCGAAGTCGATCCCGGTGCGTGCCGTCTGCATCAGATACTGGTTCAGTTTCACCTCGCCGCTGTCGTCGTACAGGTTCACGTAGCGACGCTGATATTCCGCATAGGGCGAAATGTAGAAACCGTACGCGGCCGGCAACGGCTGGCGCAATTCGACGCGCGCGGACACCAGGTCGCTGCCGATCGTCGTATCCGCGCGGAATTCGAGCCCCGATTCGGTGAGCCATGGCCGCCGGTAGCCGACGTGCAGGCGGAAGCCGCCTTCGTCGGTCGAACTGCTCGACATCCCGACGCCGAACAGCAGGAAGTTCGGCCCCCAGTATTTCTCGCGCGCATCGATCACGAGCACGTTTTCGTCGCCGTGGCTCACGATCTGCTGCGTCACGCTCTCGAAATTGCCGCCGGTCGTCAGCCCGAGCAGGTCCTGGCTCACGGTCGCCGGATCGTAGGTGTCGCCCGGTTTCACGTGCAGCGCGTCGCTGACGACCCGCTTCGGGATGCCGCCGCTCGTCTTGATCTCGATGCGCGTGATGCGGATCGGCGGCGGCAGCGGCTGCGCATGGGCGGACCGGTAGGCCGCGTACTGTTCCGGCGTGAGCGCGAAGCGCTTGAGCCGCGGCAGCGCCGCGGTCGCGGCGGCCGCGCCGGCGGCGATCGCCTGCTTCGCGTTCTGGAAATCGGTGAACGCGAGCGCGCCGAGGTCGGGCGTGAGCAGCACGTCCTGCGCGGCGAGCTGCTGGCGCTGCGACGTCACGTTCTGGCGGATCAGGATGCCGACCATCTGCTGCATCACGTCGGCCGGCGACGCGAGCGCGTCGAGCGGACGCAGCGGCGAGCCGATGTCGACCGCGATCACGACCTTCGCCCCCATGCGCCGCGCGGTGTCGACGGGCAGGTTGCTGACGAGCCCGCCGTCGACGAGCGCGCGGCCGTTGATCTCGGCCGGCGCGAACAGGCCGGGCATCGCCATGCTCGCGCGGATCGCGAGCGGCAGTGAGCCGTGGTCCAGCACCACCATCTGGCCCGTCTGCAGGTCGGTCGCGACCGCGCGATACGGGATCGGCAACTGGTCGAACGGCTGGTTGGTCGGCACGGCGGCCGTCCAGTTCGCGAGCAGCGCCTGCAGCCGGTTGCCCTGGACGAGGCCGACCGGCGCCTTCACGCCTTTCTTGCCGAAGCCGAGCGTCAGGCTGTTGATATACAGGCGCTCGTCCTCGCGGCTGGTTTGCGGCAGGTCCGCGCGGTCGGTCACGTCGAAGGCGATGTCGGCCAGGTTCACCTCGGACAGCCGCTGTTGCATCTCGTCGGCGGCCATGCCGCTCGCATACAGGCCGCCGACCACGGCGCCCATGCTGGTGCCGGCGATGCAGTCGATCGGGATGCGGTTCTCCTCGAGCACCTTCAGCACGCCGAGGTGCGCGTAGCCGCGCGCGCCGCCGCCGGACAGCACGAGGCCGACCGGCGCCCGGCCCGCCGGGCCGCCGTCGGCGGTGCAGGTTGGCGCGGGCGTGGCGTTGGGTGCGGCGTTCGGTGCGGCGGCAGCGGCCACCGGCGCGGTGCGGGTGGCGGTGTCGGCGGCCGGCAAGGGCTGCGCGGCAACGGTGCAGCACCAGAGCGCAACGAGCGTTGCGCCGATCCGGCGCACCCCGAGCCAGCGGAGAGTAGCGGTCGCTGTCATGGTGGAATACCTGGCGTGATCGGGCGTGAAACGCCTGCCGGGAGCAGGCAAGACCGAGAGATTACCGTGTTTCACAAGCGCAACGCGAGCGGCCGATGCGTAGGCGCAGGCCTGCCGAAACGCGTTTTCGGCAATTTAGTCGCGAAAAAATCATCGGAAGTGTCTAAAGTATCGGAACGATTTGCCGCTAAGTCCGGGATGGGGCGGTAAAGGCGCGCCGCGCGGATGCGGCTGGTTTGTTCAATAAAGGCTTGATATGTCGACACCGCTGTTCGGAAAGTTGTTTGCGCAACCCGTTGCAATCGACCCTGGAACGGCGAGTACGCGGATTTATACGCATGAGCGCGGCGTGGTGCTGAACCAGCCGTCGGTCGTCTGCTTTCGCAAGGGCGGGGCGTCCGATGCGCGGCCGACGCTCGAAGCGGTCGGCGAGCTCGCGAAGGCGCTGCTCGGCCGCGAGCCAGGGCATCTGGAGGCCGTGCGGCCGATGCGGCACGGCGTGATCGCCGATGCGCACGCCGCCGTGCAGATGATCCGCCGCTTCATCGACATGTCGCGCACGCGTTCGCGCTTCAGCCGCCGTGTCGAGGTCACGCTGTGCGTGCCGTCGGATGCGACGGCGGTCGAGCGCCGCGCGATCCGCGAGGCCGCGTTCGCGGCCGGTGTGTCGGAGGTCGAACTGATCGAGGAAGCGCTCGCGGCCGGCCTCGGCGCGGGCCTCCCGGTGACCGAGCCAGTCGGCTCGATGATCATCGACATCGGCGCCGGGACGACCGAAGTCGCGGTGATCGCGCTCGGCGGCATCGTCTACCGCGAGGCGATCCGCGTCGGCGGCAACCAGTTCGACGCGGCGATCATCAACTACGTGCGCAACGTGTACGGCGTGCTGCTCGGCGAGCAGACGGCCGAGCGCGTGAAGAACACGATCGGCTCGGCCACGAGCGCCGTGCCGCGCGCGTCGACCCGCGCGATCGGGCGCGGCATCGAGGACGGCCTGCCGCGCTCGATCGAGCTGTCCAACCACGATGTGGCGGACGCGCTGGCCGCACCGCTCAAGCAGGTGATCGGCGCGGTGAAGTCGGTGCTGGAAAACGCGCCGGCCGAACTCGTGACCGACATCGCGCATCGCGGCGTGGTGCTGACCGGCGGCGGCGCGCTGCTCGCGGATCTCGAGCGCCTGCTGCGCGACGAGACGGGCCTCGTCGCCCGGATCGCCGACGATCCGGCCACCTGCGCGGTGCGTGGCGCGGGCGAGGCGATGGGGCGGCTTGCGATGTGTCCGGTGGATTGACGCCGGCCGGGCACGCTCGTTGACGTTTCCTGAAAGTCTTTCGAACCCCGGAGCGCCCGCATGCCGCACGTCGTCCGGTTTCTCCGGACACGTTCGATACGTCATGCCGGCCGCGTGATCTGGACATGCGCGAGCGCGGCGTGGCAGTATGCCGGGCCGCGTGCCGGACAAGCCGGCGGCGCGTTTCTCCAGGAGTTCGACACCATTGAAGCAGCGACTCAAGCGGGGCTGCATGGCCCGGATCGGCCGTGTGCTGGCAGCGTTCGCGTGCCTGTGGATCGTCGCGGCCGTCGTGCTCGTCGGCGCGGGGATGCGGATGCCGAGCGAGCCGGCGGATGTCGCGGTGATCTTCGGCAATGCACTGGATGATCGCGGCGCGCCGAAACCCGTGCTTGCCGCGCGGCTCGACGTCGGCGTGCGCTGCTATCGCGAAGGGCAATGCCCGGCGTTCCTGGTCAGCGGCGCGATTGACGGCCCGGGGCTGAACGAGGCGACCGCGATGCGCGACTATCTGGTCGCGCGCGGCGTGCCGGCCGAGCGGATCGCCGTCGACGATCAAGGCGACAACACGCTCGCGACCGCGCAGCACACCCGCGCGTACCTGCAGGCGCACCGGCTGTCGCGCGTGCTGATCATCAGTCAGTACTACCACCTCGCGCGGGCGCGCCTTGCGTTCGAGCGGGTCGGCATCGCCGGCGCGAACATCTCCGCCGCATATCCGCACCACTTCCAGTTGCGCGATATCTATTCGAGCTGGCGGGAAGTGCCGGCATATGCGGTCTATGTGCTGCGTCTGTGGCTCAATCCCGATGCACGGCCCGTATCGTTCCGGCCGATGCTTTATCTGATGAGCCTGTTTTCGTAACACGGCCCCGCGCGGTGTCTGCCACGCGTGTGCCGCGTTTCGATTTTCAGCACGGTCGCCTTTTTCGTTTCTGATTTTCTCGCTAATCACGCCGATTCACGCCGAATCCGGTGCGCTATCCCATTGATGGAATCGGTACCGCCGTCGCCGAATGATTAATGGCGATCGGGTCGCGGAATTCAAGCGGCGCTGGATTCGAAAGCGATTTGCAGGATGTTGAAAATTCGCTTTTGGTTCGGCGGATCAACGCGCTCGGCGATTTTCCGGCCCATCGGCGTGAGCGCGGATATATCCCCGGCGCAAATTCCATTCCAAATTCTCGAGTCGCGTATCGGTGTTTCCACTGAGTGCGCGGCCCGGAACTCCTTGCCACGCCTTTGCGCGGAATTACCGGAACGCTTCAGTAGTTCTATTCTCGGCTCGCCAGCGCCAGTAAAAAGTACATATTCGATTGATCTTGATCAAATATTAAAACATCGACTGGAAAACCCTTTTTGTTTGATATAGCCTTGTCTGACAAAAGCGAGGCGGTAATCAAATCAACCAGAAAGTCGCTGCATAAAAACAGGGGGCACGGGTCATGTCATTCGGCTAGTTTTGCATTCGCAAACGAGAATCGATTAACCAGCAGTTCATCCACGAATAAACCGACGTCGTTCCGCGACTGCCGGCGGGGACGCTTTCGTCCCGGATATTCCGCCGTGGCCGGGCCGATTCAGCGGTCAAGCTGATGCCGAGGGGAAGCATGAATATTGCGCATTCGAAAAAGAGCGGCGAGTCGTTTCCGAGATTCCTGTTGCCGACCGGCGTTTTCCTCGCCTTGTCGGGTGCGGGCATCGTTTCCGCCTATGCGACCTGCTCGACGGCAGGCACGACGGTGACCTGTTCGGGTGTCGCGAATCCGCTGGCGCCGAGCTATTCGAACAGCGCGAACAACCTGAACGTCACGGTGAACCCCGGCGCGAGCGTCGGCGTGCTGCTGGGCGTGGGTGGCACCGCAATGTCGCTGACCGGCAGCAACAACACGCTGACCAACAACGGCACGATCGATCCGTCCCTGCTCGGCTCGGGCCTCGGCGTGCTGTCGAGCGGCGCGGTGGTCGGCAATGCAGCGGCGAGCACCACGACCGTGACCAACAACGGCACGATGAACGGCTCGACCGGTGTCGCGGTCAGCGGCGTGACGGGCATGGCGCTGTCGGTGCAGAACGGCACGGGCGGCACGTCGACGATCACCAACACCGGCACGATGGGCACGACCGCGCTGGCCGGCGCGACGCTCATCGGTGCGGATGCGCCCGTGGTCGCCGCGTACGGCGGCGGCACGGTCAACATGGCGAACAGCGGGACGATCACCGGCCGCGTGTCGCTCGGATCGAACGGCACGCCCGGGCTCGGCAATACCTTTACCAACTCGGGCACGATCAACGGCAGCGTGTCGATGGGCGCGAACAGCACCAACACGTTCAATGCCGTGACGGGCTCGTCGGTCAACACGGCAGGCGGCACGGGCGGCGCGTTCAACATCACGGTCGGGCCGGTCACGCTCGGCGTCGCGGCGACCGGCACCGTCGACGGCGGCGCCGGCGGCAACAACACGCTGGTGCTGCAGCAAGGCGTGTCGGCCAACGGCACCATCGCGGTCAACAACTACATCAACTTCAATCATCTCGACGTCACGAGCGGCAACTGGACGATCAACGGCGCGTCGACCGCGCAGGACGCGACGCTCGCGGGCGGCGTCGCGATCATCGGCGACAACGCGTCGCTCGGCACGGGCACGATCACGGCCACCGGCGGCGCGCTGCAGGCCGGCACCGCCGGGCTCGACGTCAGCAACAACGTGAATCTCGGCGCGGGCGGGCTGACGGTGCAGGGCGCGACGGGGCTTTCGCTGTCGGGCACGGTGTCGGGCGCGGGCGCGCTGACGAAGAACGACGGCGGCATCCTGACGCTGTCGGGCGCGAACAGCTACACGGGCGGCACGAACCTGAACGCCGGCGGCCTCGTGGTCGGCAACAACGACGCGCTCGGCAGCGGTGCGCTGAACGTCAACGCGTCGGCGTCGCTCGACACGAGCACGAACGTGACGCTCGGCAACGCGGTCAATCTCGCGACGGGCGCGACGCTGGCGCTGGGCGGCAGCAACGATCTCGGCCTGGCCGGCACGATCGGCGGCGCGGGCGGGCTCGTGAAGAACGGCACGGCGACGACGACGCTGACCGGTGCGAACACGTATACCGGCGACACGACGATCAACAGCGGCACGCTGGCGCTCGGCGCGGGCGGCAGCCTCGCGTCCACGGGCACGGTCAACCTCACCGGCGCGGGTGCGACGTTCGACCTGGCCGGGGCGACGGGCGCGCAGACGATCGGTTCGCTTGCCGGGGCGGCCGGCACGAACGTGAACCTCGGCGGCAATTCGCTGACGCTCGACGGCAGCGCGAATACGACCTATGCCGGCACGATCGCCGGCACGGGCGGCTTGACGCTGTCGGGCACCGGCACGCAGGCGCTGACCGGCGCGAACGTCTATACGGGCGACACGAACCTGAACGGCGGCAACGTCGTCGTCGGCAGCAACACGGCGCTGGGCTTCGGCGCGGTCAACGTCAACGGCTCGTCGACGCTCGATGCGACCACCAACGTGTCGCTGGCGAACGGCGTCAACCTCGCCACCGGCACGACGCTCACGGTCGGCGGCAGCACCGATCTCGGGCTGAGCGGCACGATCGCCGGCGCGGGCGGGCTCGTGAAGAACGGTGCGGCGGCGCTGACGCTGACGGGCGCGAACAGTTACACGGGCGGCACGACGCTGAACGCCGGCGGCCTCGTGCTCGGCAACGACGCGGCGCTGGGCAGCGGCGCGCTGAGCGTCGGTGGCGCGGCGACGCTCGATACGACCACGAGCCTGTCGGTCGCCAACGCGATCGACATCGGCACCAGCGCGACACTGACGCTCGGCGGCAGCAACGCACTCGGGCTGAGCGGCGCGATCACAGGCGCGGGCGCGCTCGTGAAGGACGGCGCGGCGACCACGACGCTGACGGGCACGAACACCTACACGGGCGGCACGACGATCAACGCCGGCACACTGGCGATCGGCGCGGGCGGCAGCCTGTCGTCCACAGGTACGGTGAACCTGGCCAATGCGGGCGCCGCATTCGACATCGCCGCGGGCGGCGCACAGTCGATCGGCGCGCTGTCGGGCGCGGCCGGCACGAGCGTGAACCTGGGCGCAAACGCGCTGACGCTGGGCGGGACCGCGAGCGGCACGTTCGGCGGCACGATCGGCGGCACGGGCAGCCTGACGCTGGAGGGCACCGGCACGCAGACGCTGAACGGCGTGAATACCTATACAGGGGGCACGAACCTGAACAGCGGCAGCCTCGTGCTCGGCAACAACGCGGCGCTCGGCACTGGCGCGTTGAATGTCGGCGGCGCGGCGACGCTCGATACGAACGCGAGCCTGTCGGTCGCCAACGCGATCGATATCGGCACGGGCGCGACGCTGACGCTTGGCGGCAGCAACGCGCTCGGGCTGGGCGGCGCGATCTCCGGCGCAGGCGCGCTCGTGAAGGACGGCGCGGCGACGACCACGCTGACGGGTACGAATACCTACACGGGCGGCACGACGATCAACGCGGGCACGCTCGCGGTCGGCGCGGGCGGCAGCCTCGCTGCGACCGGCACGATGAATCTCGCGGGTGCAGGCGCGACCCTTGACCTGAGCGGCGCGTCGGGTGCGCAGTCGCTCGGCGCGCTGTCCGGCGTCGCGGGGACGAGCATCGATCTGGGCGCAAACGCGCTGACGCTGGGCGGGACGGCAAGCGGCACCTTCGGCGGCACGATCGGCGGCACCGGCAGCCTGACGCTGGCCGGCACCGGCACGCAGACGCTGAACGGCGCGAGCACCTATTCGGGCGGCACGAACCTGATCAGCGGCGGCCTCGTGCTCGGCAACAACGCGGCGCTCGGCACCGGCGCATTGAATGTCGGCGGCGCGGCGACGCTCGATACGAACGCGAGCCTGTCGGTCGCCAACGCGATCGATATCGGCACGGGCGCGACGCTCACGCTCGGCGGCACCAACGCACTCGGGCTGAGCGGTGTGATCTCCGGGTCCGGCGCGCTCGTGAAGGACGGCACGGCGACGACCACGCTGACGGGGACGAATACCTATACCGGCGGCACCACGATCAACGCGGGCACGCTCGCGGTCGGCGCGGGCGGCAGCCTCGCTGCGACCGGCACGATGAATCTCGCGGGTGCAGGCGCGACCCTCGACCTGAGCGGCGCGTCGGGCGGGCAGACGTTCGGTGCGCTGTCGGGCGTGGCCGGCACCAATGTGAGCCTGGGCGCGAATGCGTTGACGCTGGGCGGCACCGCGAGCGGCACGTTCGGCGGCACGATCGGCGGCACCGGCAGCCTGACGCTCGCGGGCACCGGTACGCAAACGCTGTCCGGCGCGAACACCTACACGGGCGGCACGACGATCAGCGGCGGCAGCACGCTCGCGCTCGGCGCGGGCGGCAGTCTCGCGTCGACGGGCACGGTGAATCTGGCTGGCGCGGGCGCGACGTTCGACCTGGGCGGTGCGTCGGGCGCGCAGACGATCGGCGCGCTGACCGGAGCGACCGGCTCGACCGTGAACCTCGGCGCGAATGCGCTGACGCTGAGCGGCAGCGGCAACAACACGTTCGGCGGCGCGATCGGCGGCACCGGCAGTCTGACGCTGGCCGGCGCCGGCACGCAGACGCTCACAGGCGCGAACACCTATACCGGCGGCACGACGATCAACGGCGGCAGCACGCTTGCGCTCGTTTCGGGCGGCAGCCTCGCATCGACCGGCACAGTGAACCTGGCCGGCACGGGCGCGACATTCGACGTGAGCGGTGCGGCGGGCGCCGAGACGATCGGCGCGCTGTCGGGCGCGGCCGGCACGACGGTGAATCTCGGCGCGAATGCGCTGACGCTGAACGGCAGCGGCGCCAGTACGTTCGGCGGGACGATCGGCGGCACCGGCGCCGTGACGGTCGCGGGCACCGGCACACAGACGCTCACGGGCGCGAACACGTACACCGGCGGCACGACGATCAACGGCGGCAGCACGCTTGCGCTCGGTTCGGGCGGCAGCCTCGCATCGGGCAGCACGGTGAACCTCGCAGGCACCGGCGCGACGTTCGATCTGAGCGGCGCGTCGGGCACGCAGACGCTCGGCACGCTGACCGGCACGACCGGCTCGAACGTGAACCTCGGCGCGAACGCGCTGACGCTGAACGGCAGCGGCAACGGCACGTTCGGCGGCGCGATCGGCGGCACCGGCGGCCTGACGCTCGCGGGCACCGGCACGCAGACGCTCACAGGCGCGAACACGTACACCGGCGGCACGACGATCAACGGCGGCAGCACGCTTGCGGTGGGTTCTGGCGGCAGTCTCGCATCGACCGGCTCGGTGAATCTCGCCGGCTCGGGCGCGACGTTCGACGTGAGCGGCGCAGCGGGCGCCGAGACGATCGGCGCGCTGTCGGGCGTGGCCGGCACGAACGTGAACCTCGGCGCGAACGCGCTGACGCTGAACGGCAGCGGCGCCAGCACGTTCGGCGGGGTCATCGGCGGCACCGGCGCCGTGACGGTCGCGGGCACCGGCACGCAGACGCTGACGGGCGCGAACACGTACACCGGCGGCACGACGATCAACGGCAGCAGCACGCTCGCGCTCGGTTCGGGCGGCAGCCTCGCGTCGACGGGCGCCGTGAACCTCGCCGGCACCGGCGCGACGTTCGACGTGAGCGGCGCAGCGGGCACGCAGACGATCGGCACGCTGTCCGGGGCGGCCGGCAGCACCGTGAACCTCGGCGCGAACGCGCTGGCGCTGAACGGCAGCACCAACGGCACGTTCGACGGCGTCATCGGCGGCACGGGCGGCGTGACGGTCGCGGGCACCGGCGTCCAGACGCTGACCGGCAGCAACACGTACACGGGCGGCACGACGATCGCGTCGGGCGGCACGCTGCAGCTCGGCAACGGCGGCACGTCGGGCAGCGTGGTCGGCAATGTCGTCGACAACGGCGCGCTGATCGTCAACCAGTCCGGCAGCGTGACGCTCGCGAACGTGCTGTCCGGCACCGGTTCGCTGACCCAGGCCGGCAGCGGAGCCCTGATGCTGACGGGCACCAACACGCTGAGCGGCCCGACGACCGTCGCTGCGGGCACGCTCGACGTCGCCGGTTCGCTCGCCCAGTCGGCCGTGACCGTGCAGAACGGCGCGACGCTGACGGGCACCGGCACGGTTGGCGGCGTCGTGGTCCAGAGCGGCGGGATCGCGGCCGCGTCGCAACCGGGCGCCGCGCTGAACGTCGCCGGCAACGTCACGTTCCAGCCGGGCTCGACGCTGCAGGTCGCGGTCACGCCGCAGCAAAGCGGCAGCATTGCCGCGGGGGGCACGGCGACGCTGAACGGCGGCACCGTGCAGGTGCTCGCGAACCAGGCCAGCTTCCAGCCGAGCACGACGTACACGATCCTCAGCGCATCGTCGGGCGTGCAGGGCGCGTTCAGCCAGGTGAATTCGAACTACGCGTTCCTGATGCCGACGCTCAGCTACGATCCGAACCACGTGTACCTGCGGCTCGTGACGAACGGCACGGCGCTGCCCGATGTCGCGACGACGCCGAACCAGCGCTCGGTCGCGACCGCGATCGGTGCGCTCGGCGCGGGCAACACGCTGTACGACAAGGTGCTGACGACCGATGCGGCCACCGCGCGCCAGGCCTACTCGGTGCTGGACGGCGAACTGCAGGCGAGCCTGAAGAGCATGCTGCTGCTCGACAGTCGTTACGTGCGCGATGCCGTGACCGATCGCGTGCGCCAGGGCCTCGCGCCCGGATCGGGGCCGCTCGCGGCGCTGTCGTCCGGCGGGGCCGCGCTGTGCGGCGACAACACGGCCGGCGTGACCGATCCGACGCTCGCGCCCGAGCGCCGGATCGGCTCGCGCGAGGGCTGCTATGGCGGCACGCCTTACCAGCCGGTGGTCTGGGGGCAGGCGTTCGGCGGCCGCAGCCGGCTCGCGGGCGACGGCAACGCGTCGACGATCAACCGCAGCATGACCGGCTTCATCGCCGGTGCCGACATGGCACTCAACGACAAGTGGCGTGCCGGTCTGGCCGCGGGCGTCACGCACAGCTCGCTCGACAACGACCAGAGTTCGTCGGCGGCGGTCAACAGCTACTACCTGTCGCTGTACGGCGGTGCGCAGTACGGCGCGCTCGGCGTGCGCGGCGGCGCGTCGTACACGTGGTACCGGATCAACACCGACCGCTATCCGGGCTTCGCGGGCTTCTCGGATCACGATTCGGCCGGCTACAACGCGCATTCGGCGCAGGTGTTCGGCGAAGTCGGCTACGCGCTGCCGCTCGGGCCGGTCGCGCTCGAACCGTTCGCGGGTCTGGCCTACGTGAACCTGCATACCGACGGCTATACCGAAAGCGGCGGTGCAGCGGCGCTGCAGGCCGGCGGCCAGACGACCCACATCGGGTTCTCGACGCTCGGCCTGCGCGCCGCGTCGCAGCTCGGCTCGATCGCGAGCGGCACGTTCACCGCACGCGGCACGGTCGGCTGGCGGCATGCGTTCGGCAACGTGCGGCCGTCGTCGGCGTTCACGTTCGCGAACGGCGGCACGTCGTTCCAGGTGTCGGGTGTGCCGATTGCTCGCGACAGCGCGGTGCTCGAGGCCGGCATCGACGCGAACATCACGAAGCGCCTGACGCTCGGCCTCACGTTCAGCGGCCAGTACGGCAGCGGCGTGCGCGACAACGCGGTGCTCGGCAACATTCTGTGGAAGTTCTGACCGGCGCGTGACATGCCTGTGCGCGACGCCATGCGGCGACGGTAACGTCGCATGGCGCCGCGTCTTTTTCGTCGCTGCGCGCTTTCCCCGTTCTGGCCTATCCTGTGCGAAACACGCGACGCGCGCCGCGCGTTGCGCCTCGACACAGGAGCATCGATGCCGAATCACGCCGAAGCCACCACGACGCAGGCGCCGCAAGTCGCGCCGCTTCCTCCGACCCAAGCGTCCGGCCCCGCATTCATCGCGCCCGAAGCCGATCCGCAGGCGCTCGCGCGCAACAACCAGTACGTGCTCAAATCCGGCGACGCGTTCGTGGTCGGCGATGCGCTCGGCGACATCAGCGGGCGCGACGACGGCCTGTACGTCGACGACATGCGCGTGCTGTCGACCTGGCGCCTGACCTTCGGCGGCCGCGCGCCGTCGCTGCTGTCGGGCGCGACCAGTGCGGACAACGCGTCGTTTACCGCGCACCTGACGAACCGCCCGCTGCCGCCGCTCGGCGGCAAGGAGACGCCCGAAGGCGTGATCCACATCGAACGCACGCGCGTGCTCGCGGGCGACGTGCTGTACGAAGCGCTGACGCTGACGAACTACGGCGCGAGCGAGGCCGAAGTGCCGCTGTCGCTGTCGTTCGCGGCGGATTTCAAGGACATGTTCGAAGTGCGCGGCACGCAGCGCCCGAAGCGCGGCACGGTGGCCGCGCCGCGTGTCGACGCAGGTGCGGTGCGGCTGCGCTACGACGGCCTCGACAAAGTCGAGCGCAACGTGACCGTGCATTTCTCGCCGGCGCCCGACGCGCTGTCGGTCGATCGTGCCGACTACACGCTGACGATCGCCGCGCAGGCATGTGTGTCGATCTACCTGACCGTCGATGCGACGCTCGATCCGGCGCACCACGGCGCGGACCCGGGATGCGGGCGTGTCGCGCTGCGCACCGCGCTCGTCGGCGTGCATCGCGAGATGCGTTCGCGACGCGAGTCGATGGCGCGCGTGCACACCGGCAATCCGCTGTTCGACGCGTGGCTCGACCGGTCGCTCGCGGATCTCGGGCTGCTCACGACGCAGCTCGACACCGGCCCGTATCCGTATGCGGGCATTCCGTGGTTCTCGACCCCGTTCGGTCGCGACGCGGTGATCACGTCGCTGCAGATGCTGTGGCTGCAACCGTCGCTCGCGCGCGGCGTGCTGCGCTTTCTCGCCGCGCATCAGGCGCGCGAGACCTCCGCGTTCCGCGACGCCGAGCCCGGCAAGATCATGCACGAGTTCCGCCGCAGCGAGATGGCCGCGACGGGCGAGGTGCCGTTCGCGCTGTATTACGGCGGCGTCGACACGACCCCGCTGTTCATCGTGCTCGCGGGCGCGTACGTCGAACACACCGGCGACGATGCGCTGATCGACGAGCTGTGGCCCGCGCTCGAGCGTGCCGCGCAATGGGTGATCGACAAGTGCGACCGCAATCCGTACGGGCTGCTCGACTACCAGCGCACGTCGGAGCGCGGCCTCGCGAACCAGGGCTGGAAGGACAGTCACGACTCGGTGTTCCACGCGGACGGCCGCTTCCCGGACGGCCCGATCGCGCTCGTCGAAGTGCAGGCGTATGCGTGCGCGGCGCTCGAGGCGATGTCGATGTGCTCGCGCCGGCGCGGGCACGCGGCCGATGCGACGCGCTATGCGCTGCGCGCGAGGGCGCTGCGTGACCAGGTCGATGCGCTGTTCTGGATGCCGGACAACCAGTTCTACGGGATCGCGCTCGACGGTCACGGCGATCTGTGCCGCGTGCTCGCGTCGAACGCGGGCCAGCTGCTCGCGTTCGGTTTGCCCGACGCGCAGCGCGGCGCGGCGGTCGCGAGCGTGCTCGGCTCGACGCTGTTTCAGACGGGCTGGGGCATCCGCACGCTCGCGGCCGGCCAGCCGCGCTTCAACCCGATGGCCTATCACAACGGGTCGGTGTGGCCGCACGACAATGCGCTGATCGCGCGCGGGCTCGCGCGCTACGGCGACAAGACGGCCGCGGTGAACCTGCTGCGCGCGCTGTTCGAGGCGGCCGTCAGCTTCGAGATGCGGCTGCCGGAGCTGTTCTGCGGGTTCCCGCGCCGGCGCGGCGAACCGCCGACGGCCTACCCGGTCGCGTGCCTGCCGCAGGCGTGGGCGGCCGGCGCGCCGTTCATGATGCTGCAGGCGTGTCTGGGCGTGAGCGTCGACGCGGCGCGCCACGAGGTGCGGGTCGAGCGCCCGACGCTGCCCGAAGGCGTCGACTGGCTGCGCATCGACGATCTGCGCGTCGGCGACGAAACCGTCTCGCTGACGTTCCGTCGCGTCGACGGCCAGGTGGTCGCGGCGGCGCAGCCGGGTCGCGTGAAGGTGGTCGCGCTGCTGTAGCGCCGGCGCGCGCGAAGGTTGCGCGATGTCGCGCCACGTTCGCGCGCAGCGGCATAGAATCGTGACATGACCCTTGAACGATGGCGGAGGCAATGACGATGACGACCGACAATCGGCCCGACGACGGCGAGCAGAAGCTCGAGAATCTGGAAGCGGCGGTCGACCACCTGCACAAGTCGATCGAGTCGCAGAGCATCGCGGCGGGGGCGGCGAAGGGCATTCTGTTCAGCCTGATCGAAACGCTCGGCGCGCTGATCGGCGATCCCGACCTGCCCGAACATGCGCGCTCGGGTTACGAGGCGCTGCGCGACAAGGCGAGCGAATTGCGCAGCGGGCTCGACCGGCATTGACGAACCGGCAGCATCGGCGCCGGCCGCCCGGCCCGCGCCGGTGCTGCCCAATCCTGCGCGGCGCGCACAAAACCCCGTGCGCTCAATGAGTTAGCCATCTGGTGCGCAGGATATCCACAAGCTTGCCAACACAATCTGTGGAGAACCGGGCCGGCCCCCGATTCGGACGCCCGGCACACGCGGCGAGATCGCAAACGATGCCGCGTCGTTGACCTGCCGGGCCCGATCTACTGAATCCCCTTTTGTATCAGGATGTTACGTGTCACATCGGTGGAATATCCACAGGCTTGCCAACAAAATCTGTGGATAAGTCTCACCTGATTGCTTCCTGCTGGTTGACGATCCCGCGTGCGGCGGCCGGTGCGTCGAACCCCGTGCGCACGGGCTGCCCGATGTGTGCATCGACGCCGTAAATCGTGCACGATCAACGAGTTAGGCCCCGGGTACCCAGGATATCCACATCCTTGCCAACAAAATCTGTGGACAAGCCCGGCCCGTCATTCGACCGGTGCCGCGCCGGCCGCTTCCGCGACGATCCAGTCGCGAAACAGCGTCATCGCCGGCGTGAGCGGCTTCGACTTCAGCGACGTGAGCCAGTAGCCGCCCGCGCGCACGTCGATGTCGAGCGGCCGCGCGAGCAGGCCCAGCTGCAGTTCGCGCGCGAACATGCAGGCCGGCGCGAGCGCGATGCCCGCGCCTTGCATCGCCGCCTCGACCATCAGCCGCGACGAATCGAACACCGGCCCGTTGACCGACCATGGTTCGAGCTGCGCGGCGTCGAACCAGCCGAGCCATTCGTCGGTGCGGTACGAGCGCAGCAGCGTTTCGTTCGCGAGATCGGCCGGCGCCGCGAGGCGCCGCGCGATCTCCGGCGCGCACAGCGCGGTGAGCGGCGCGTCGAGCAGCCGCTCGTTGCGCGTCGCCGGCCAGTTGCCTTCACCGAAGCGGATCGCGAAATCGAGGCCCTCGGCCGCGAGGTCGACGACGTTGTTGTTGGTCCGCAGCCGCAGCTCGACGAACGGGTGCGTGTCGCCGAAGCGCTTCAACCGTGGCATTAGCCAGCCTATGGCAAAGGTGCCGACCGCGCCGAGCGTCAGCACCTCGTGGAAGCGCCCGCCGTCGAACTGCTTGAGCACGGTTTCGATCCGGCTGAATGCGTCGCTGAGCACCGGCAGCAGCGCGCGTCCTTCGTCGGTGAGCCCGAGGCCGCGCGGCAGCCGGGTGAACAGCGCGCAGCCGAGCCGCTCCTCCAGCGAGCGCACCTGCTGACTCACGGCCGCCTGCGTCACGCTCAGCTCGAGGCCGGCGCGCGTGAAATTCAGGTGGCGCGCCGACGATTCGAACGCGCGCAACGCATTCAGTGGAAGGTGAGGGCGGAGCTTAGTCATAAGAATTTCTTGTGGCAGCGCTCAATTATCGTTGCTTGTCAGGCAACCGTAAAGTCACGATAGTGCTGTCTCGCCGGCCGGCCGTTTTGCATCCATTCCACCACGAGAGACCTGACATGACCTACTCATCGCAACGTCGAACCCTGTTGCTGGCCGCCGCGACGGCGCCGCTCGTCCTGACCGTCACCGCATGTGCGTCGTCGCCGGCCGCCGGGCAGGACGTTTCGTCCGCGACGTCGTTCGCCGCGCTCGAGCACGCGGCCGGCGGCCGTCTCGGCGTGTGCGCGATCGACTCTGCGAGCGGCCGGCGCGCGCAGCATCGCGCGGACGAGCGCTTCCCGTTCTGCAGCACGTTCAAGGCGATGCTGGGCGCGGCGGTGCTTGCGCAAAGCGTCGATCGTCCGGGGTTGCTGCAGCAGCGCGTGAGCTACGGGCCGTCCGATCTCGTCAACTACTCGCCGGTGTCGGGCAAGCATGTCGGCACGGGGATGACCGTCGCCGAGTTGTGCGAGGCGGCGATCCAGTACAGCGACAACTCGGCCGCGAATCTCGCGATGAAGCTGATCGGCGGCCCGTCGGCGGTGACCGCGTATGCGCGCTCGATCGGCGACGACGCGTTCCGGCTCGATCGCTGGGAGACCGAACTGAATACGGCGTTGCCGGGCGACCCGCGCGACACGACGACGCCGGCCGCGATGGCCGCGAGCATGCGCGTGCTCACGCTCGGCGACGCGCTGCCGTCCGCGCAGCGTGCGCAGTTCGTTGCATGGCTGCGCGGCAACAAGGTCGGCGACAAGCGGATTCGCGCGGGCGTGCCGGCCGGCTCGCAGGTGGGCGACAAGACCGGCACCGGCGACTACGGGACGACGAACGATGCGGGCGTGATCTGGCTGCCGTCGCGCGCGCCGATCGTGCTCGCCGTGTACTACACGCAGACGCGTGCCGATGCGAAGCCGAAGGACGACGTGATCGCGGCCGCCGCACGGATCGCGGTCGCGACGCTCGCTTGAGCAGCGGGCGGCGCGGCATGCGTGATCGATCGATGGATGAATGAATGACGCGACGGAGGCGCGCGCCGTGCCGCAGTCGTGATCGGCATGGCGAAACGTTGCGCGATCAACGACTTAGATCACGCATGCTCAGGATATCCACATGCTTGCCAACAAAAATTGTGGACAAGCGCGCCATCGGTCGTGTTCATCGCGCGCCGACGGCCGTGATCGCATGCGGCGGGCGTTGTGCCGGCCTGCCTGCACGGTTCGAAGCGGCGCGGACAAAACCTTTCGGATCAAGCGCTTGTGCATGGTATGCGCAGGCTATCCACACGCTTGCCAACAAAATCTGTGGACAAGCGGCGTGGCGCGCGTGAGAGGAGGCGCTTAGCATCACGTGACGACACGCGAGCGGGGTTTTGCTGGTCGACGGTCGCCTTTCGCTCGCCGTGTGCCGCATTCGAAGCGGCGCGGACAAAGCGTTTCGGATCAAGCGCTTGATCGTGCTATGCGCAGGCTATCCACATGCTTGCCAACAAAATCTGTGGGTAAGTGACGGACGACACGCGTCGCGCGTCGCGCATCGCCGGTGCGCCGACGTGGCATCGTGACGCGATGTGCGGCGAACCGGCGCATCTGACGGCCCGTTGCGCGCCGCGTCTGCATCACGCGTGCCAAAGTCCGTCGGATCAAGGGCTTAGCGTTGTGGTGCGCAGGATATCCACAAGCTTGCCAACATTTTCTGTGGAGAACTTCGCGATCGCGATCGGGCAGCATGGCACAGCGTGCCACCCGTGCGCGTTCGTTCAAGCAGTGCAAATGCCCGCCACGGCGGCCTTCTGAAACAAATGCGGGCTCGCGACGGCGGACGACGGATAGGCCGACAGCTTCGCGACGAACTCGGGATGCGTGAAGGCCGCGCGGAACGCGGCGGTCGACTCCCAGATCGCCTGGTTGAAGTAGGTCGGGCTGTCGCCGAGCGCGCGATGCAGCTGCGTCGAAATGAATCCCGGCTGCCGTTTCATGAACGCGGCGTCGTCCTTCCACACGGCCAGGAAGTCGGCTTCATCGGCCGGATCCAGCGTGAAGACGTTGACGAGGACGACGGGTTCGGCGTCGATGCCGAGCTGTTGCTGGATCGGAAAGTTGGAATCCATCGGTTTGAAATGTGACATGGGCACGCCTTCCTGAAGGTGGTGAGCCAACGATGCGATCACGCATGCCCATCGGGCGCATGAGCGGCGGACATCGTCGATAGAACGCGAATCGCCGCATCGAGATCCGTCGAACTGAACTGGCCGGCGATGCCGCGGACATGCTGTTGCCAGTGCTCGACCACCGCCTGATAGGCCGCGGCACCGCGCGGGGTCAGCGCATACAGCGGCGAGCGCTTGTGCGTCGGGTTCGGCAGCGGTTGCACGAGTCCTTCTTCGGTCAGCACGTTGACCTGCTTCAGCACGGCCTGCCGCGTGATGCCCATCGCGTCGGCGATCTGCGGGATGTTGGGGGCGTCCGGCGCCATCGAGATGGCGCCCAGCACTTGCCAGCGCGCGCTGGTCAGGCCGTGCGGCGCGGCAAAGGTATTGCCCCATTCGATCAGCAGGCCGTTCAGCCGGAACACGGACAGCGCGACGGCGGTCAACTTGGCGGGTTTCGTCATGGTCGGGATACGTGATGAATTGACAACTACTTTACGTAATGGACAACTGGTTGTCAAATTGGGCTGCAAGTTCGCCGCGGCTGGCGCATTCGCTGCGCACGACCGTCAAGTTCTTTCGTATCAATGGCTTGCTGCCGTTAGCGGCAGGTTGTCCACAAGCTTGCCAACACAATCTGTGGACAAGCTGCGGATCGGGCCGCGCGTCAGGCCGGCACGGGAAAGCGCACCGTCACGGTCAGCCCGCGCCCGCCCGGCGTCGTGCCGAGCGCGACCGTCGCGCGGTGCTGTTCGGCGATCCGCTTGACGATCGACAGCCCGAGTCCGCTGCCCGACGCCGTGACGGCCTGCGCGCCCTCGCCGCGATAGAAGCGCTCCCAGACTTCCGTGCGCTCGGCTTCCGGGATGCCGGGGCCGTCGTCGGCGACTTCGAGCACGGGCGTGGCGCCGTCGATGCGCGCGGATACGTCGACGCGTGCGCCGTCGCCCGCGTAGCGGATCGCGTTGTCGACGAGGTTATTCAGCAGTACGCGCAACGTATCGATATTGCCGGCGGCCATCACCGGCGACGACACGATCGCGCCGAGGTCGATCCGGTGCGCATCGGCGACGCGCGTGCGGTCGGCGACCACCGAGCGGCACAGCGCGGCGAGATCGACGGGCGTGGACGCGGACGCGCCCGCCTGCGCATCGGGTTCGAGACGCGCGAGCGTCAGTAGCTGCTCGGCAAGGTGGCCAAGGCGTGTCGTGCCCGCATGGATCTGCGCGAGGATCTGTTCACGTTCGTCGGAGCTCGCCGCGCGCCGCAGCAATTGCGACTGGATCGACAGCCCCATGATCGGCGTGCGCAGCTCGTGCGCGGCATCGGCGATGAAGTGGCGCTGCAGCGTGAACGAACGGTCGAGCCGCGCGAGCAGGTCGTTGATCGCTTCGGCGAGCGGCCGCACCTCGTTCGGCATCGACGCGACGTCGACCGGTTCCAGATTGTTCGCATTCCTGCGCTTCAGGCCCGATGCGATCGTGCGCAGCGGCCGCAGCCCCGCGCCGATGCCGAACCACAGCCCGATCGCGAGCACCGGCAGCATCGAGAACACCGGCCACAGCAAATGCACCGCGATGCCCGCGATCGCTTCCCAGCGTGCGTGGCGCGCTTGCGCGACCCGGATCGTCGTGCCGCCGCGTTGGGTCACATAGGTGCGCCACGGCTGGCCGCCGACGTCGACGGTGCCGACGCCCGTCTGCGCGGGCGGCGGCAGCGTGGATTCGCGATCGGTCGAGTAGACCAGTGTGCCGTTGCGCCAGACCTGCAGCAGCACGGCGTCGGGATCGCTGGCCTCGAAGTCGTGCTTGCCGTCGCCATGGTCGCGAAACGACAGCTCGCCGTTCGGGCCGACGACGATCTGCTTCGACATGCTGCGCATCTGGTCGTCGAGGAGATCGTCGAGTTCGCGCAGCGCGCCCCAGTAGGTGCCCGCGCTCGCGACCAGGCCGATCACGCAAGCGGCGGGCAGCAGCCACATCAACAGGCGCCGCCGCAACGACGCACTGCGCCAGCGCTCGATCGCGTGTCGCACGCGCGTCATGCGCCGTCACCGATCCGGTAGCCGACGCCGCGCACCGTGCGGATCATGTCGTGGCCGAGTTTCTTGCGCAGGTTGTGGATGTGCACCTGCACCGCGTTGCTCTCGATTTCCTCGCCCCAGCTGTACAGCCGTTCCTCGAACTGTTCGCGCGAGATCACCGCGCCGGGGTCGCGCATCAGCTCGTGCAGCAGCACGAATTCCTTCGGCGACAGCGTGACTTCGTCGTCGTTGAGCCAGACCAGATGCTTGACCGGATCGAGCCGCAGCGGACCGATCGCGAGGGTCGTTTGCGCGCGCCCCGCATGGCGGCGGTTGACTGCGCGGATGCGGGCGAGCAGCTCCTCGAGCACGAACGGCTTGACGAGGTAGTCGTCGGCGCCGCTGTCGAGGCCGGCGATGCGGTCCGGCACGCCATCGCGCGCGGTGATGATGATTGCGGGCAGGGTTTCGTCGCGGCGGCGCAGCGACGCGAGCACCGACAGGCCGTCACGGTTCGGCAGCCCGAGGTCGAGCAGCAGGAGGCCATACGCGGTCGAGCGCAGCGCGAGCGACGCGGCGTCGCCGTCCTTGACCCAGTCGACCGCGAAGCCTTCCTGTTTGAGACCCTGTTCGAGACCGCTGCCGATCAGCGGATCGTCCTCGACGAGCAGTACGCGCATGGATGTGTCTGTTGGCGGGCACGGGTGCCCCGGGGTGTCCATCATAAGCGCAGGTGTCTTAGGCCGAGCTTAAACGGCGGTGGCGGCCGCGCTTTCGTACGCGTCTTATGCGGCCCCGTGTCGCGTCGGCACGGCCTTCAGGCTCGCTTAATCTTACGGTCCGTAATCTTGGCCCGTCGCGTTCACGGGGCGCGGCGTTCCATCAAGCAAGAGGATCGCAATCATGAAACATCTGACCAGTATCCTGGCGGTCGCGCTCGCGGTGCTGCCGGCTGCCGTTTATGCGCAATACACGGGGCCGTCCGCGCTGACGACGACCACCGTGAAGGAACTCCTCGCGAACGGCAAGGACGATCAGCACGTGCAACTGCAAGGGCGGATCGTCAAGCACGTCGGCGGCGAGGACTACGAGTTCGCCGACTCGACCGGCACGATCCGCGTCGAGATCGACCACAAGCTATGGGCGGCCGGCCAGCCCGTCAGCGACAAGAACGAAGTGAAAGTGACCGGCGAGTTCGAGCGCAAATGGTCGGGCCGTGTGAAGGTCGATGCCGACCACGTCGAAGTGCTGCGCTGACCGGTGCGCGCGGGGCCGGTGATACCATGGACGTCCGGTTCCCGTTCTCACCCAGATGGCTGCCAATTTCGATGAACTCGCGTCCCGTATCCGGGCGCAATTTTCCGAACTGAGCCCGCAATTCCAGGCGGGCGCTGCATTTTTGCTCGATCATCCCGACGAGGTCGCCACCTCGTCGATGCGCAAGGTCGCGCAGCGCGCGCAGGTTCAACCCGCGTCGCTCGTGCGGCTCGCGCAGCAATTCGGTTTCCCCGGCTGGAACGAGCTGCGCGACCTGTGCGTCGCGCGCGTGCGCACGCGTCCCGAGCCGCTCACGCAGCGTGCGCGTTCGCTCGTGCGGCCCGACGCGAAGGCGTCGCTCGCGCATGACCTGCTCGCTGCCCAGCAACACAATCTCGCCGCCACCGCCGCGCAGAACGAGCACGCGCTCGCCGACGCGGCGAAGCTGATCCGCAAGGCATCGCACGTGCACGTCGCCGGATTCCGGTCGTGCTATCCGGTCGCGTTCGGTTTCGTGTACGGCTACCGGCTGTTCCGGCCTACCGTGTCGCTGCTCAACGGCGTCGCCGGCTCGCTCGAAATGGAGTTGCGCACGATAGCGAAGCAGAGCGTGACCGTGATCGTCAGTTTCGCGCCGTATTCGGCGGAAGCGACGCGCGTGGCGCAGGCGGCGAAGGCGCAGGGCAGCAAGATCGTCGCGATCACCGACAGCGCGGTGTCGCCGATCGCACTGCACGCGGACGCGCAATTGATCTTCACCCACGACAGCCCGTCGTTCTTTCCGTCGCTGGTCGCCGCGCATGCGATGACCGAAGCGCTGGTCGCACAGTTGCTCGCGCTCGAAGGCAGCGATGCGGTCGCGGCGCTCGAGCGCACCGAAGCGGAACTGCATGCGAAGGGCGCGTATGTCGTGTAGCCGGGGGCGCGGTTGTCACGGCGAGCGGCTCGACACGTCTGGCGTTCAGGCGTGGCCGTTCTGCGAGGCGGGCGCTAATGTCCCCTTCGGCGAACTGCCGGACTGCCGGATTGTCCGGCCGCGCAGTCGCGCATTTTCCTGACGAAGAAACGCGGTTCCTGAACGGCGGCGTGGCGTGACCGGCGGCGGACCACACACGTGAGCTTCTGACATCCACATCGACATTTCACCGCGGCGCGAACTGTCGCGGTACCGCGCGCGCCTATGCTGGTATCTCCCGTTCCAAGGAGACAGCGATGTCCGATTCCAACGTGCAGTTCCGCCACGCCGAAGCCTTCCGCGCGCTGCATACGCGCGCCGGCGCCTTCATCATCCCGAACCCGTGGGATGCCGGTTCGGCCCGGTTGCTCGCGATGGCAGGCTTCGACGCGCTCGCCACCACGAGCGCCGGTTTTGCCTATTCGAGAGGGCGGCCCGACAACGCGATCGGCCGTGACGAGATGCTCGGTCACATCGCCGAGATCGTCGCGGCGGGTGGCCTGCCGGTCAGCGCCGATCTCGAGAACGGCTTCGGCGACGCGCCCGACACGGTCGCCGAGACCATCCGCCTCGCGGCCGGCGCCGGCGCGGTGGGCGGCTCGATCGAGGATGCGACCGGCCGCGCCGACGCGCCGATCTACCCGCACGACGCGGCGGTCGAGCGCATCGCGGCGGCGGTCGACGCGGCGCGCGCGCTGCCGTTTCCGTTCACGTTGACCGCGCGCTGCGAGAACTACCTGCACGGCCGGCGCGATCTCGCCGATACGATCGCGCGGCTGGTCGCGTACCGCGACGCGGGTGCCGACGTGCTGTACGCGCCGGGCCTGAGCGGCGCCGACGACATTGCGGCGGTCACGCGCGCGGTCGGCGCGCCGGTCAATGTGGTGATGGGGCTGCAGGGCGAATTGCTGAGCGTCGATGCGCTGGCGGCGCTCGGCGTGAAGCGCGTCAGCGTCGGCGGCGCACTGGCGCGGGCCGCGCTCGGCGCGTTCCTGCGCGCCGCGACGGAAATGGCGCGCGACGGCACATTTACGTTCGCGCAGGCGGCGGTGTCGGGGCGAGACCTCGATCGCTGGTTTTCGGCGCCAGATAATTCACATGTTCAATTTTCACTATGAACGCCGATAAAACGTGGGAACGTTTCCAGCTGAAAATCGATTGACTGTAATCAACCGAAATCGCGACTGATTTAACGTCGCGATGACGTCGAGAAATACATCGTTTATTCTCCGCATTCGACTGGTCGACCGAAGGCGCGCAAGCCGCGTCGGTTATGGGTGCCAGATGCCTGTCGGATGTACCGATGCCCGGTATTGTTGCGATTTTCCGACCGATAATTTTTTGGCTTCGGGAGTTGCCGGTTATTTTTAGCATTGGTAATCTGCGGCATATCCGAGGCAGCGGTCGGCAGGCCGCTGGAAAATGAATATATAAAAAATCGAGAGAGCGATGACAATCCGAGAAAATCACCGCGGCTTTCGCGTTGGCGATGTCGTGACGCTGAAAACCGGCGGCCCACGCATGACCGTCACCTATGCCGGGCCGGTCGTGTTCGACGATGCCGACTGGCTGATCTGCCAGTGGTTCGACGAGACCGGCCACTTCCGGCAGGAAATGTTTCACCACGACACGGTGGTGGCCGAGCCGCGCGCGATTTCGGCCGGGCGCGTCCGCATGCGCATGCAGGCGTACCGCTACCGGTCGGCGGCCTGACGCCATAGCCAGCCGTATCCCGCCGCATCCATTACGGCGCGGCGCCGCCCGCCTGTCGCCGTGCAGCGGCGGCCGCGCTGCCAGCCATATCGCGGCAACCTCGACATTTCACGTCATCCGGAAACATGCGGCGGCCCCGCGCGCCGATACTTCACGCATGAACCCGACCGATCCGATTGCCGCGGTGACGCACCGCGATCCCTATCCCTATTACGCGACGCTCGTCGACGGCCCGCCGCTCGCGTTCGACGCCACGCTCGGCCTGTGGGTCGCGAGCCGGGCGGCGAGCGTGAGCGCCGTGCTCGGCCATCCGGCGTGCCGCGTCAGGCCGCTCGATGCGCCGGTGCCACCCGCGTTGCGCGGCACGACGGCCGGCGCGCTGTTTGGCGAGCTGGTGCGCATGAACGACGGCGCATTGCGGCACGACGTGCCGAAGCAGGCGCTGCGCGCGGCGTGCGCGCCGATCGACGCAGGCGCGTTGCGCGAGCGTGCCGCCCAGCTGGCCGGCAGCCGGCTGCGCGCGCCGGATGACGCGGATGCGTTGAACGCGTGGTGTCTTTCGGTGCCCGTTTGCGCGGTTGCCGATCTGCTCGGTTTCGACGAGATGCAGCTCGACGACATCGCCGCGCTGGTGGTCGACTTCGTCGCCGCGCTGTCGCCGCTGTCCGACGACGCGGCGCTGGCCCGCGCGAGCGACGCCGCGCGGCAACTGCTCGATCGGATGACGGAGCGCGTCGCGCGCACCCGTGCGCAGGACGGCTCGTGGGTCGCGGCGATTCAGCAGGCGGCCGCTGCCGCCGGCTGGCACGCGAGCGGTGCGCTCGTCGCGAATCTCGTCGGGCTGCTGTCGCAGACGTGCGAGGCGACGGCAGCATGGCTCGGCAATGTGCTGGTTGCGTGGGACGGTACGACGAACGATGCTGCCGGTGGCGAACGTGCGATGCCGGACACAGCCGCGCTCGAAGCGTTCGTCGCCGAGGTTGGCCGATTCGATGCGCCGGTGCAGAACACGCGCCGCTTCGTCGCGTCGCGCACGACGATCGAGGGAGTGACCGTCGATGCCGGTGCCGCCATTCTGATCGTGCTGGCGGCCGCGAACCGCGATCCGGCCGTGCATCGCGAGCCGCATCGGCTGCTGCCGGGCCGCGCGCCGGGGCCGAACTTCGGGTTCGGCACGGGGCCGCACGGCTGCCCGGGCGAGCGGATCGCGCGGGCGGTCACGGCCGGGGCATTCGGGGCATGGTTGCGCGCGGGCGGGGAGGCGACGCGCGGCAAGCTGGTGTGGGACTACCGGGGCTCGACCAACGTCAGGATGCCGAAATTCGGCCCGGCGAGATAAGCGGAATGGCGGGACTTAACGGCAACCTTGCTTCTCGGCCCATTGCTCCTGCGCGGCGACGCGGCGCTGCACGCGTTCGACGAGGCCGGTCGAGAAGGTCCGCATGCTGACGCCGCGGCGCTTCGCGAGGATGGCTTGCGCGACGTCGGTCTGCGGGTTCGGCTGGCAGGCCCAGTACAGCGTCATCAGCCAGCCGATGCCCGTCCACGCGAACAGGGCGTTGAACATCGCGATCATCAGCTTGTCGTGCCGGCCGCGCCGGTCGGCGATGACGGCCGGGAGAAAATAGAGCGCGATCGCTGCGACCGAACCGGCCACCTGAATCAGGACTGCGTGTTGCATGTTGCTGCTCCATCCGAACTGCAATGGGGCTGATTGTCGCGCTTTTTCCGGTTGTGTGCTGGCAATTGATTGTTGCGTTTTTAGTGACGATCAGCGCGCGGCGACGTCCTTCGCTTCCGCATCGTTGCTCAGCGCGAAACCTTCGTCGAGCCAGCCGGTGATGCCGCCGATCATCAGCTTCACGGGACGGCCGAGGCGCGCGAGCCGGATCGCCGCGCGCGCGGCGCCGTTGCAGTGCGGGCCCGCGCAGTACACGACGAACAGCGTGTCGGCCGGATGCTCGGCGAGCTTGCCGGCGACGATCTTGCGGTGCGGCAGGTTGCGTGCGCCCGGCACGTGGCCGGCGGAAAACAGCTCCGGACTGCGCACGTCGAGCAGCACGAAATCGGGCGCGCCGGACGCGAGCGCGTCGTGCACGTCCCAGCAATCGGTCTCGAAGCCCAACGACGCTTCGAAGTGCGCAAGGGCGGCGGCGCTGTCGGCGGCGGGTACGTCGGTTACGTATGACATCAAAGGCGCTCCATCAGGACGGCGCGGAATGCGCCGCAATGAAGGGCAGTATCGCGGTTCGGCGGCTTTTCCGGCAGTGGCGCGATCGACAAGTTCCGGTAACATCGCGCCATGCAAAATCATCTCGTCGTCGCGCTCGCCTACGATCGCCTCTGCACCTTCGAATTCGGCTGCGTGGTCGAATTGTTCGCGCTCGAGCGCCCGGAACTCGGCGTCGACTGGTATCGCTTCGCGGTGTGCGCAAGCGAGCCGGGGCCCGTGCGCGCGGCGGGCGGCATCACGGTCGCCGCGCCGTACCGGCTTGCGACGCTCGATCGCGCGGACACCATCGTGATTCCCGGCTGGCGCGATCCGGACGAACGGCCGCCGGAACCGTTGCTGAAGAAGCTGCGGGCCGCGCATCGCCGCGGCGCGCGGCTCTGTTCGATCTGCTCGGGCGTGTTCGTGCTCGCGGCGGCCGGCGTGCTCGACGGGCTGACCGTGACGACGCACTGGCGTTACGCCGAGCGCCTGCAGGCGCGCTATCCGGCGCTGCGCGTGAATCCCGACGCGCTGTACGTCGACGAAGGGCAGATCGTCACGTCGGCCGGCTCGGCCGCGGGGCTCGACATGCTGCTGCATCTCGTGCGCCGCGATCATGGCGGGGCGGTCGCGAACCGCGTCGCACAGCGCCTCGTGCTGCCGCCGCATCGCGATGGCGGCCAGGCGCAGTTCGTGCCGCGCCCGGTCGCGCCGGGCGGCAGCGACCGGCTCGCGAAGCTGATCGACTGGATGCGCGCGCATGCGGCCGAACCGCACACGCTCGCGTCGCTGGCCGCGCAGGCCGCGATGAGCACGCGCACGCTGCAGCGGCAGTTCGCGGATGCGACGGGCATGTCGCCGCTCATGTGGCTGATCCGCGAGCGCGTGAATCTCGCGAAGGACATGCTCGAAACGCATCCCGCGCTGTCGCTCGCGCAGATTGCCGCGCGCTCCGGCTTCGGTTCCGAGGAATCGCTGCGCCGGCATTTCCGGCGTGTCGCGGCGACGAGCCCCGCCGCGTATCGGCGCGGAATGGATCGCGGCGATCGCGCGCCGGGGGCTTGAGCGCGGGGCGCCGTGTCGCTCAGGCGCGCGGCCTCAGCACCACGATGCCCGGCGTGTTCTTCACATACTCGAGAAACGGCGAATCGACGACCTTCATGTTGGCCTTCTTCGACGACGCGTTGCGCAGCATCGGCCCGTCGCTTGTCGCGACGAAGAAGCCGACGTGCGTGACGTCGAGGCCGTCCGCCTTCGCGTAGATGCCGATGTAATCGCCGGTCCGAAGCCGGCTGACGACATAGTCGTCGACGAATTCGCTCGGGATATGAGCGACGTCCCGCCGGACCGCCGGCAGTCCAGGCACGTACGTGCCGCCGTCGGCTTTCCTGTTGAGTTGCTTCGTGACCGTGACGGCGCGGGCGCTGAGCGCGGTTGTCACGTCATCGGCCAGCACCACCGGCCGGTTGGCCCAGTCCGTGAAGAAATGGCGGCGGTGCTGGAAGTCGATGTCGCCGTTCACGTAGCGCGTCCGGACGAGACGATCGGCGTAGTCGACTTTTGTCACGGCCTTTCTCGCTGCTTCGACATAGTCGAGATAAGTGAAGCAATCGAGTCCGCTGAAGTCGATCACGAGTTGTTCCGGCGTGGTCGCGGTCCCCTTGAGCATGCCGTCTCGATAAGGGGTGCCGAGAAATTCGCGCGACAACGTCTCGATGAGCTGTTCGGTGCCGCTGTCCGGATGCGCGGCGCGGAGTGCCAGTAGCGCGTCCAGTTTGCCGGAGGTCGCTTCGTTCAAGTCCGCGAGCGCAGTTTGTTCCTGTGTCGGCTGAGCGGACGAAACGGACGTATCGTTGCCGCATCCCACTAATGCGAGGGCGATCATGAGCGGCGCCATCTTTCTGAAATGCCCTTCAATTTTCACGGTTGGGTACGCCTCAAATGATGTTGTTTGTCGTGGCCGGTTGACATGCGTCGATCAGATCCGCACGAAGCCAACCCCGATGTGAGCGACTGGCCCCCGCCGCCGCAGCACAATAAGGCGTGACTGAATGCGCGTCACAATACCTCAAAGAAATCTCAATATTTTTTCAATATTTCTCAAAATTGTCGTGCGGAGATGGTGACACGATCCCAGCGATGAACGTGCCGCAGGCCCACGAACGCGTGAGCGTCGCATCTTCTCCTGCAACTGTGGCGCCCCGCCATTCGGGCGCTTCTTGCCGGCTCCGAGCGCGCGTAAGATGGCGGTCGCCGTGCGGCGATCCACGCATGCCGCGCATTCCGCGCCGCTGCAGGAAGCCGCCATCGACCCCTCACAACGACAAGGACAACACCATGGGCCTGCTGGGAAAGCTGTTCGGAAAGAAACCGCGTGACGAAGCGGCATCGCCCGCGCCTTCGACGCAAGCGTCGGAAGCCCCGGAAGCACCCGACGCGGCCGGGCAGGACGCCCCCGACATCGCACCGGAGCTTGCGCCCGCGCTGAAGGCATTCCAGGCCAGGCGGCACGAAGCCGCGATCGCGGCCGCCGCGCCGCATGCGGAGCGGCTCGCCGATGCGGCGCGCCTGTGCGCGCTGTCGTACTCGGCGATGAAGCGTTACCCGGACGCGTTTCCGTACTGGCTCGCGTTGTTCGACCACGAGCCGAGCGCGCACAACGCGGTGCAGCTCGCGACGACATCCGTGATGTGCGACGAAGTGGAGCGCGGCGAAGCGTGGCTGCAGAAGGCCGCCGAGGTCAATCACGACACGCACGAGCAGTCGGATGTCGCCGCGCGCGTGAACTTCATCTCCGCGCTGATGCAAAGCGGCCACCTGCGCGAGGCGCTGCCGCATCTCGCCTGGGTGCGCGACGTGTACGGCCACGTGCACATCACCGACTCGACCTTCCTCCACCTGCGCGGCATTCCGTTCTTTTCTTCATTCCTCGAGAACAGTTTCGAGATCCTGAAGGCCACGCAACCGGCCGACGCGATTGGGCCGTGGTACGGCGAACTGAAGGGCAAGCTCGATGAAGACGGCGAAGCGCAGCTTGCCGCATGGGTCGGGCGGCTGCCGGCATAACTGGCGGCTCACCCTGCGTCGCGATGCCGGCCGCGGGTTGCCGGCACGGCGTCGCGACGCACGCGCTCAGCGCGTGTTGGTCTTGCGATCGACTTGCCGGATGCAGGCGATCCGGTACACGCCGTCCTCGACTTCGACGCCGTGCGTATCGTGCGTGAAGCCGGGGAAGCGCAGGTCGAATTGCTCGAGCGCCCGCAGGTAGCCGAGCAGCGGCCCGTCGGCCGGCCCCGCGTTCTCGCCGGGCATCAGCAGCGGAATGCCGGGCGGATAGGGCACGACGCCCGTCGCGACGGTGCGGCCCGCCATCTCCGACAGCTCGAGCATCTCGATGTCGTTGTGCACGAGATGCTCGAACGCCTCGGCCGGGCTGAAGTCGGGCTGCGGCAGCGTCGAGAAGCCGCGCGACATCATCTCGGTCGTCTTCAGGTCGCTCATTGCGCTGAACATCAGGTCGCACAGCTCGCGCAGGCCGAGCTTGCCGTAGCGGTCCGGATAACGCGCGACGAGGTCCGGCAGCGCCTGTTCGAGCGGCGCGTTCGCGTCGTAGTCGCGCTTGAAGTCGAGCAGCGTGTTGACGAGCGTGCCCCACTTGCCCTTCGTCACGCCGAGCGAGAACAGGAACAGGATCGTGAAGTCGGTCGTCTTCTCGACGACGATCCCGTGCCGGTCGAGATACGCCGTGACGACCGACGCCGGAATGCCGACCGGCATCAGGCCGCCGTGCGGCGCGACGCCCGGCGTGACGATCGATACCTTGATCGGGTCCAGCATGCAGTAGTCGTCCTCGATCTCGCCGAAGCCGTGCCAGGTGTCGCCCGGATGCAGCACCCAGCATGACGGATCGGTGGCGAGCAGCGTTTCGTCCGCTTCATGGAAGCGCACGCGCCGGCCTGTCTTGCGATCAACCACGGTGTCCGGCTGCCAGCCGTTGAAGAACCAGTCGTTGTTCTCCTCGCATTCCGCGTGCAGCCGCGCGAGCATCCGGCGAAACGACACGGCCTCGCGGATCGCGTCGGTCGTCAGCGCCTCGCCGCCGGGGCCGTCCATCATCGCGGCGCTCACGTCGTTCGACGCGATGATCGCGTAGTTCGGCGACGTCGACGCGTGCATCATGTACGCCTCGTTGAAACGTGCATGCTCGATCGGGTTGCGGCCGTTGCGGACATGGATGAACGATGCCTGCGACAGCGCGGCGAGCAGCTTGTGCGTCGACTGCGTCGCGAACACGGTCGGCTTGCTCGCGTCGTGCTGCGACGGATCGCCGTGCATCGCGTGACGGTCGCGGTAGATCGGGTTGAAGCGTGCATAGCCGTACCAGGCTTCGTCGAAATGCAGCCGGTCGACGCTCTGGCCGAGCAATTCCTCGACGCGCGCGACGTTGTAGCAGAGGCCGTCGTAGGTCGAGTTCGTGATCAGCGCATGCACGGGCGTCGGATCGATGCCGTCGCGGCCGCGCACGAGCGGATTCGCGTCGACCGCGAGGCGCACGGCGGCGGCCGTGAGCCGTTCCGGCATGATCGGCCCGATGATCCCGTAATGGTTGCGCGACGGGATCAGGTAGGTCGGAATCGCGCCCGACATCGTCATCGCGTGCTCGGCCGACTTGTGGCAATTGCGGTCGCACAGCGCGACCTGGTTGCGCGTGACGCTCGCCATCAGGATCACGCGGTTCGACATCGACGAGCCGTTCGTCACGTGATACGTGCGGTGCGCGCCGAACACGCGCGCCGCGTAGCGTTCGCTTTCGCCGATCGGGCCCGAGTGGTCGAGCAGCGAGCCGAGTTCACCGACCGAGATCGACAGGTCCGAGCGGAACAGCGCTTCGCCGAAGAATTCGAAGTACGCGCGGCCGACCGGCGATTTCAGGAACGCGGTGCCGCCCGTGTGGCCCGGCGTGTGCCACGAGTATTCGTACACCCGCGAGAACTGCGCGAGCGCGCGGAACATCGGCGGCAGCACGGTCTCGCGATAGCGTTCGATCGCGGCGACGATCCGCCCGCCGATGAACGCGGTGGTGTCCTCCAGCATCCAAATGAAGTCGTCGGCCTTGCGCATCGCGTCGACGGGAATCGCGGCCGCGCTCGCGCGGCTCGCGAGCAGGAACACCGGCACCGTCGCATTGCGCGCGCGCATCGCGTCGAGCACGGCCCGCGCGGGCGCATGCTCGGGATCGTTGCCGAGTTCCCAGTTGAGCAGCAGGCACTGGATCGCGGGATCGGCGTCGACCACCGCGCGCGCGTCTTCGGCGGACGTCGCGATCACGACGTCGACCAGCCGTGCGCGCAATTCTTCGGCGAGGGCGGTGGCCGCGCGCCCGGTGGCCGTGCGTTCATCGATGTCGTGCTGCACGAGCAGCGCCTTCATGCCGAGGCGGCGAAATGCCGGTTGGGTCAAGGTAGCGGTCATGGTTATTCCCCCGTTTGCTGGGTTGCCTGGGCGCCCGCGGCCGGCGAGCGGGCGTGAAGAATGTCGGCTTCGTGTCGGCCTACCGAGATCCAGAAGGTGGCGACGAGCGCGACGATGGTCACGCCGAGCGCGAGATAGCGCACCCAGCGCGGCGAACGGCCGCCCGGATGGACATGGGTTTCCTCGATTTCGCGCTGGCGGTTGATCGACAGCTCGTAGAAGACGATCGTCGCGATCACGAAGATCAGCGACCAGCGCGTCTGCTGGCCGTCGGAGCCGACCATCGCCCACAGCGCGTAGACGGCGCCGATCAGGCCGACGATCGTGTAGAAGGTGAACTGGTGCGACGGCATCTTGCCGTAGCCGAGCACCTTGATCGCGATGCACGAGTAGATGTACGGCAACAGCGTCATGATCACGGCGATCGACGCGATCTTGCCGAACTGCTCGCTCGCGCTCGGCGACATCGTCGCGAGCACCTGCACGGACATGATCACCGCGACGATCGCGAGGCCGGCCGACGGCACGTTCCTCGAGTTGACGCGGGCGAACACGCCGGCGAACAGGCCGTCGTCGGCCGCGGCCTTCGCGGTCTGGCCGACCAGCAGCGTCCAGCCGGCGAGCGAGCCGAGGCAGCCGAGCGCCGCGCAGATCGCGACCGCGTTCGCGGCGGTGTCGCCGAGCGCGAGGCGCGCGGCATCCGCGAACGGCGCGCTCGACGCGAGCAGCGCCTTGTTCGGGATCATCCCCATGATCACGGTCGAGCTGAGCACGTAGCACACTGCCGCGAGCACGACGCCGCCGACGGTCGCGATCGGCACGTTGCGCGACGGGTTCTCGACGACGCCGGCCGACACCGACGCGCTCTCGACGCCGATGAATGCCCACAGCGTGAAGTTCAGCGTCGCGCCGATCGCGCTGAAGCTGCTCGCGCCCGACACGTTCCAGCCGGCGAAATACACGTCCTTGCTGAACCAGAACCAGCCGAACACGGCCATCCCGAGGATCGGCACGAGCGCGAAGATCGTCGTGACCGACTGCACGCGGCCGATGACATTCGGCCCGAGGATGTTTGCATAGGTGAACAGCCAGATCACGAAGATCTGCGCGAGCGCGAACACGAGCGGGTCGCGCAGCACGGGGAAGAAGTGCGTCAGATAACCGAGGCCGGCGACCGCGAGGCCGACGTTGCCGAGCACGTTCGCGAGCCAGTAGATCAGGTTGGTCTGGTAGCCGATGTACGGGCCGAACGATTTGCGCGCGTATGCATACGGGCCGCCGGCGGCCGGGTCGATCGCCGCGAGCTTCGCGAACACCAGCGCGAGCGACACGGCGCCGACCACGGTGATCAGCCAGCCGAAGATCGCGATGCCGCCGGTGGCGGCGAGGTTCGCGGGCAGCATGAAGACGCCGGAGCCCATCATGTTGCCCGCGACCATCAGCGTGGCGGGGACGACGCCGATTTTCGGCGCGGATATCGCGGCCGGCGCGGCGGCGGAGCGGGAGGAGGACGAGCTGGCATCGGACATGCGGGGCTCCTTGAATAAACGTGATGCGGTTGAGGTGGCGCGGCCCGGCGCCGGTCGACGATTCCGGAATGGATCGCCGTTTTATTAAACGACGTCATGGTATATCGCTAGTCGATTTTTTAATGGTAAACGCCGACATTTAATGAGTTAAATGTTGATCGATGTCATTGAAATGCGTTGGCCGGAATTGCGATGCCGAAGCGTTGGGACGATGCGACAGGATGGGCGGAGCGGCAGCGGAGCCGGGAAGTAGCAAATCGGCTCGATTGGCCGCCGGCGAATAATCGATTCCTGACGAATCGGTTAAATCGTTTTGTGACGTAAATGAGTCGTCGAATCCTGATCGAGTCGATTGATTATTGCCGAGCGCATTAAAGGCGCACCGCCGCCTGATGCGCTTCTTGTTCTCGTGTCGGAAGGGCCGATAAACCCGCTGCGCGGCGGGGCGTTCGAGCGGCACCGGAAACAGGCCCAAAACGGACGGGGAAGCGGGCTCCGGAAACGCCCCGGCCGAAGGCCCATCGGCGTATCATCCGTTTTTTCATCAGCCCGATCCAGGCACCCATCATGACCTCCGTCGACACTACCCCCGTCCTCGACCATGACAAGCTCGTTACCTTCGTCGAGCGCAAGTGGAACGATGAAATCCTCCACGCACTGACCGACTACATCGCGATCCCCGCGAAGAGCCCCGCATTCGACCCCGACTGGGCGCAGCGCGGGTATCTCGAACGCGTCGTCACCGATGCCGCGCAGTGGGCCGAACGCCAGCCGGTGAAGGGCCTCAAGCTCGAGATCGTGCGTCTGCCCGGCCGCACGCCGGTGATCTTCTTCGAAACCCCCGCGACGCGCGCGGGCAGCACCGACACGATCCTGCTGTACGGCCACCTCGACAAGCAGCCCGAATTCGACGGCTGGCGCGCGGACCTCGGCCCGTGGACGCCGAAGTTCGAGAACGGCAAGCTGTACGGCCGCGGCGGTGCGGACGACGGCTACGCGATCTATGCGAGCCTCGCGGCGCTCGGCGCGCTCGACGAGCAGGGCGTCGAACGGCCGCGCTGCGTCGGCCTGATCGAAACCTGCGAGGAGTCGGGCAGCTACGACCTGCTGCCGTACGTCGACGCGCTGCGCGACCGGCTCGGCCAGGTGTCGCTCGTCGTGTGCCTCGATTCGGGCGCCGGCAACTACGACCAGATGTGGCTCACGACGTCGCTGCGCGGGCTGGTGTCCGGCGACCTGCAGGTCGAGGTGCTGGAGGAAGGCGTTCACTCGGGCGTCTTCGGCGGCATCGCGCCGTCGAGCTTCCGCGTGATGCGTCAGCTGTTCGAACGCCTCGAAGATGCGAAGAACGGCAACCTGCTGCCGGGCGTGTTCCATTGCGAGATTCCCGACAGCCGCGTGCGCGAAGCCGACGCGGCCGCCGCGATTCTCGGCGACACCGTGTGGAAGGGGCTGCCGTGGGCGTGCGGGATGGACGGCAAGCCGGTGCTGCCGACCACGACCGATCCGCGCGAGGCGCTGCTGAATTCGACGTGGCGTCCGTCGCTGTCGGTGACGGGCGCGGCCGGCCTGCCGGCGCTTTCCGACGCGGGCAACGTGCTGCGTCCGCGCACCGCGTTCAAGCTGTCGCTGCGCCTGCCGCCGCTCGTCGACGCCGCGCAGGCCGTGCAGCAGCTGAAGGAACTGCTCGAACTCGATCCGCCGTACAACGCGAAGGTCACGTTCAAGCCCGACGCGGGCGCCGCGACCGGCTGGAGCGCGCCGGATCTCGCGCCTTGGCTCGCGTCGTCGCTCGACGCCGCGTCGCGCCGCCACTTCGGCGCGGACTGCGCGTACATGGGCCTCGGCGGCACGATCCCGCTGATGAACGTGCTGCAGGAAGGCTTCCCGTCCGCGCAGTTCATGGTGTGCGGCGTGCTCGGGCCGAAGTCGAACGCGCACGGGCCGAACGAGTTCCTGCACGTGCCGTACGCGAAGAAGCTGACCGCGGCGGTCGCCGACGTGATCGCGACCGCGCGTTGAGCGTTCGCGCTGCCAGTCCCGATTCGAGCCGACCGGATCCCGCCTGACCTGACGGAGCTTGCCGATGACCGCGCTGCCGACCCCCGCCACCGACCCGCTGCGCATGCGCGCCGAACCGCTGCATGCATTCGTCGCGGCGCTCTGGGAGCGGGCCGGCAGCAGCGAGCGCGAGGCGCGGCTCGTCGCCGATCATCTGGTCGGCGCGAATCTGGCGGGGCACGATTCGCACGGGATCGGGATGATCCCGAACTACGTCGCATCGTGGCGGGAAGGGCAGCTGCAACTGAACGGGCACGCGTCGATCGTTCGCGACGGCGGCGCGGTGCTGACGATCGACGGCGGGCGCGGCTTCGGCCAGGTGATCGCGTTCGAGGCGATGGTCGAAGGGATCGAGCGGGCCCGGCGCATGGGCATCTGCGCGATCGGGCTGCGCGACGTCCACCACCTCGGCCGCATCGGGCACTGGGCCGAGCAGTGCGCGCGCTCGGGCCTCGTGTCGTTCCATTTCGTCAACGTGCCGGGCGACCTGCTCGTCGCGCCGCTCCACGGCACCGATCCGCGCTTCGGCACGAATCCGTTCTGCGCCGCGTATCCGCGCGCGGGCCGCCCGCCGCTGCTGCTCGATTTCGCGACGAGCGCGATCGCGTACGGCAAGACGCGGGTCGCGTACAACCAGCGCAAGCGCGTGCCGGCCGGGTCGCTGATCGATCATCGCGGCCAGCCGACCGACGATCCGGCTGTCATGCACGAGCAGCCGTTCGGCGCGTTGCTGCCGTTCGGGCTGCACAAGGGTTATGCGCTGGCCGCGATGTGCGAGATCTTCGGCGGCGCGCTGGTCGGCGGGCATACGACCTACGGCGACACGCTGCAAAAGACGAGCGCGATCGTCAACGGGATGCTGTCGGTGCTGATCGATCCGAACGCGTTCGATGCGGCCGACGCGGAGCGTGAAGCCGATGCGTTCGTTGCCTGGGCGAAGGCGTCGCCGCAGGCGGGCGATGCGCCGGTGCGGATGCCCGGCGAGCCGGAGGAGGCGAGCCGCGCGGCGCGCGGCGCGGATGGCATCCCGGTCGATCGTGCGACGTGGCGGCAGATCCGCGAGAGCGCGGCGGCCGTCGGCTTCGACGACGCCGAACTCGACGTGTGGACGCAGCGCTGCACGGAGGGCGCATGAGCTGGCAGGCGGAGAAGGCGCACGGCGAGGAGATCGCGTACCAGCTCGCGCCGCTCGGCAAGGTGGAGGTCGTGCGGTTCTTCAGCGGCGCCGCGATGCGGCTCGATGGCGTGATGTTCGGCTTCATGTCGCGCGGGTCGCTGTTCCTGCGCGTCGACGACGTGAACCGTCCGGCGTTCGTGGCGGCCGGGATGGGGCCGTTCTCGTACGAGCGACCCACGCGCACCGTTGCGCTCGAGGGCTATTACGAAACGCCGGCCGACGTGCTCGAGGACGCCGGCGCGCTGTTCGACTGGTGTCGCGGCGCGTATCGCGCGGCACTGCTGGCCGGGGCGCCGAAGCGCAACGCACGGCCGAAGCCGAAGCCGGCGCCGAAACCGAAGCCGGAGGCGACGCGCAAGCGCACGCAGCGTCGGCCGTAAGACGGCGCTTTTTCTTTTCTTGTCCTTTCTTTCGAGCCGCGGCGGGTGCGTGCAAGCGCCGGGCTTGACGCACCGCATGGTTCGCCGGCTTCACAACGGCGGCCCCGGCGTTTATGATCGGCGCGGTTGCGTCCGCGCCCGGCGCAACCCGAGCCGGTGTCGCCGCCGGCCTCGCGAACGGCGCATCGAAAGCCGCGCGAATGCTTCCCCCCACTCATCGTTCCAGACGGAGATAACCGATGCTCGTCCTGATTCTCGGTTTAGCGATCTTTCTCGGCGTGCATTCGATCCGGATCGTCGCGGATGGCTGGCGCTCCGCAACCATCGAGCGGATCGGAGAGAAACGCTGGAAGGGCCCCTATGCGATCGCGTCGATCGTCGGCTTCGTGCTGATCATCTGGGGTTACGGGATCGCACGCCAGAACGGGACGCTGCTGTGGGTGTCACCCGTCGGCGTGCGCCACCTCACCGGCATGCTGACCGCGATCGCATTCGTGCTGATCGCCGCGGCCTACGTGCCGCGCAACCGCATCAAGACGCTCGTCGGTCATCCGATGGTGGCCGGCGTGATGGTGTGGGCGGTCGCGCACCTGCTCGCGAACGGCACGCTGCATGCGGTCGTGCTGTTCGGCGCATTTTTCGTGTGGTCGCTGGTCGATTTCGTCGTGTGGCGCGCGCGCGATCGCCGCGACGGCGTCCGCTATCCGGCCGGCAGGCTGTCGGGCGATGCCGTGACGATCGCGGCCGGGCTCGTCGTATGGGCCGTTTTCGCGCTGTTCCTGCACGGGCCGCTGATCGGCGTGCGGCCGTTCGGTTGAACGTAAGCGCCTGCAACGATTGACGAGCGCGGCGCATGAGCCGCCCCGGGGCGCCCGCGACATCGACGCGGGCGCATTCCCCGCCACTCACTTTCCCTTCGAGCGTGCGTCAGATCGGCTTGACGAACAGCCCGACGGTCAGCGCGACGCCGATGCAGACGATCGCGATCCGCAGCACGCGCTCGTTCACGCGGTGCAGCGCCCACGCGCCGAGCAGGCCGCCGACGATCGCGCCGCCGCCGAGCGCGATCGCCGCCTGCCAGTGCAGGTGCGGCGACGTCAGGAACAGCACGACCGCCGATGCATTCATCACGCCCGCGAGTGCGTTCTTGGTCGACATCGCGTGACGCGGCGACAGGCCGGCCATCGTCAGTGCCGCCATCATCAGGAAGCCGATGCCGCCGCCGAAGTAGCCGCCGTAGATCGCGATCAGGAACTGCGCGATCGCGGCCGTGACGGGGCCGAGATGCTGCGTGTCCGCGCCGGGCTTGCGGAAGAAGCTGCCCCACGCGAACACGACCGTCGCGAACAGCACGAGCCACGGCACGAGGTGCGAGAAGATCGACGACGGGGTTTTCAGCAGCAGCAGCCCGCCGAGTGCACCGCCGGCAACGCTGATCGCGAACAGCGCGCGAAACGGCAGCTTGCCCGCGCCGCGCACCATGTTTCGGCTCGCCCAGCCTGTCGTGACCTGGCCGGGGAACAGCGCGACCGTCGACGTGATGTTCGCCGCGAGCGGCGACATGCCCGACAGGATCAGCGCGGGCAGCGTGACGAACGAACCGCCGCCCGCGAGGGCATTCTGCAGGCCGGCCCACAGGCCGGCGATGATGATGAGAGCGAGCATCTGTGATGGAGCGCGGAGGTGGCGGGGCGCGCGGGCCGGAAGCAGGCGCGCGCGATGATCGCCCGATGGTAATGCAGGATCGCGGCGGCGCAAACCGTGGCGAGCGTGCGGCGTGGTGGGGGCACAGGGGCGGAGGCTGACCGATGGGGAGCGCTGCCGTTGTGCCGCGCGTCAGGTCATCGCCGCCATGCGCACGAGCACGACTCGCGCCGCGTTACTCGTTCGGTTGCCCGGCCGTGCCGTCGTCGGCCGCATCGCTGTCGACGTCCGGATAGACGATCGTGCCGTCGTCCCGGATCACCGCGCCGGCCGTGAGACGCGCGGGCTCGGCGCGATTGCGGCCCATGATGTGCAGCACCGTTTCGCCGCGCGCGATCAGGTAGTCGGACACGATGCGGCGGTGACACCGCCACCACACGGCTTCCGAACACATGATCGCGCAGCGTTGCTGGTGCCCGTGTTCGATCAAGCGGTCGAGGCCGGCTCGAAACTCGGGCGACAGCGCGTAGTCGGCATAGCGATGGAAGCTGCGGTTGGTCCAGAAGTCGTTGACCTCGTCGGGCACGTCGCGCGACTTGCCACGCAGGCCGCCGAGCTCCGCGATGTGCTCGTACGCGATATCGACGGCGGCCAGCGCGTCGGGCAGCGTCGCTTCGTTGAACTGCGGATTCGTGCGCGAGCGCGTCATCTTCCGGATATCGGCAAGCAACGCGATATCGGCCGCGTCGAGCATCTCGACGAACTCGTCGAGCGTGCGGTTCGAATGACCGATCGTGTAGAACGGGAGCGTCATGCGTCGTCCTTGCCTGCCATGCGTTCGAGCACGCGGCCGCGATGCGCGGCGATGTGGTCGCTCCGGTCGCTCTTGATCTCGTATTGCGGATCGTCGGGCGACGCGCGATGGCGATGCCCTTTGTAGTCGAAATCCTGCGTGTGGATCGCAATGATCGTGCCCGTCACGTAACCGGCTTCGGAATTCCAGCGGACGTGGTCGCCCAGTCTGAATGGATGCGTCATGCGGGAAGCCTCCTTTCGATGGCGTGGTCGCTTGCGGTTGCGGCGCGGTTTTGCCTCGGACCGCGACGGCAACGCGTGCAGGGGTTCATTATGCGTCGGGACCGGATGGGGAAGAAGCGACGCGGCCGCAGGCCGACGAACTAAGGTTGCGCTCTTTTGGAATGCTGGGAAAGCCAGCGTATCAAGCTTCGCCGGGGCTGCTCAATTCAATCTACGCCTCCTTGAGAAGTTCCGGTATGGGCGCGAAGGAAGCGATGAGTACCGCGGCCGAGCGTGCTAATAGACCGGCGTCTCAAACGACACGTTGAAAAGGGGTGGGAGGCAGCAGCACAAGGGCATCCGTCGGCGTGACGCCGAGCGGCGCTGCGCGACGGACGAACCGAACAGGAGCCGAGGTCGGCGGCGCACATGCCGGGCCGCGCCGCGCGGCGAAGTCTGCTGTTCCGATCGCACGGCGGCGCTCCCGGGCCGTCTTTCGGACCGCCGAAGTGACTTACGGCGTCACGACAAGCGCCGTGTGCATGCCCGCAACATAATGTCCCCGCTTGTTGCAGATCAGCACGTAGTGGCCGGGCATGAGCTTGAATGACGCGCGCTTGCTCGTTCCCGGGGCGATGTCTTCGACTTCGCCGACCTTTCTCAACCTGTGCTCCAGCACCTGCCCTTTGCGGACAGGAAGTGCATCATCCGAGAGATTGGTCCTGAGCAAGACGAGTTCGTGCTCCATGTTGTTGTCCACGGCATTTTTGACATCGAACGTGACGCGACCCGCTTTCATGTTGTGTGTATCGAGCTGGATCGAGTTCGAACGCAACGTCGCGTTGACGGTTTGCTCCGCCCAGCCGGGATGCGATGTCATGCCGAGGGCAGTCACACTGGCGACGACGGCGATTCTGTGAGTGGCGTCCATGGGGGCCTCCTTTGCATCGAAACGACGCGCCTATCCGGCGTCGAGCGATTGCCGCAAGCAATCCCGGCGAGAACGCTCACGGGCCGACGTCGATGCGGCCATAGACACCGTCGGCTTCGTCGTTGGGGCCGGCAGCAAAAAACAGCGTATTGACAGGTTGATTGTTGAGGCCGTTGCCGAATGCGATGCCCCAGAGCCCCGGCTCGACGATCGCCTTGCCGTCGGGTTGCTGCAGCGTCCCGCGCAGCATGCCTGACGTCGCATCGAACGCGTGGATCATGCCGTCACCGAAGTTGCCGATCAGAACGGTGTTGCTGAAGCGGCCGAAATTCGCGGGTGCAGGCGCCATGCCCCACGGTGCATTCAACGGTTCGCCGGAGGCGAAGCGTTGAATGAATTGTCCCGATGGGCTGAACACGTCGATCAAACCCAATCCTGCACCAGCGACGTCGTCGTGTGCTGCCGCATCCTGCTTCGCATAAGCAACGTAAAGTTTCGAGTTGATGGCCTGAATTCCAAACGGAGCAAACCCGGCCGGCAAAGCGGGATCTTGAAATGCACCGGTCGTCGTCACCTTTGTGAAGGTCCTGTCGAAAACATCGATCCTGTTGTTGTGGAAGTCCGTTGCGTATAGGAAATTCGCGCCGTTGTTGCTGGCCATGGCGAGCCCTTTGTAGACGGCGCTGCCGCCGCTGTCGAACACGGTGACGGCCGAGGTCGGATTGACGGCTGGCGACCACGCCGTGATCGTTCCGCCCTCGCCGACGAAAATGAAGGATGCCGGCCCCGATTTTGTGCCCTGGGTCACCATGAAGTCCGACGTGCCATTGAATACGATGCCCGTGGGAGAGGCGTCGCCTTGCGAGCCGGCGGGGATCGTCACGACGAGCGATTGCGGTACGCCATTGCCGTCATAGAGCGTTGCGCGCTGCGTCCCGTTATCCGCGACCCACACAAAACCCCTGGGATTGAATGCAACGCCCCACGGATTCTTCAGGTTTGTATCCACGTGAGCAGCGGGCAGGGCACCGTCGGAAACCAGTACATCGACCTTGTACTGACTGACGTGGGATGAATTGCCGCACGCTACGACGCTGGTCAGCACGAATGCAATCATCGCAGCGCCGAGCGTTGTATGGACCTGTTTCATGACTGGGCTCCGAACACGATTGGGACGTTAGTAAACGGAGCGGCCGATGCATTTATTCCGTTCGTTTCGTTTGACCGCAAACACCAGAACCCGCCATCGCAGCTGATGCTGGCGCAGGCCGAGCCAGAGAATCTCCGGCATGCGGGGCTCGAGACAACGGAGCGTTTCGAACACCAGTCGTTGTTCCATCACGGCGATGACGGCGCCATTGGCGGCGCCGGACAGCGTCAGATCGTGTGACTCGGTTCGGGCAAAAACCGGCCGGTCGACGCCTGCCTCCAGTTCGTCGACAACCGAGGCCCCGTAAGCGCGCCGAACATAGGCCGACGAACTAAAGTTGCCCTATTTTGGAATGCTGAGGAAGGCCGGCGTATCAAGCTTCGCCGGTGCCGCACACTTCCTGAAAGCGCAACTTTAGTTCCAAAATTTCGGAACTAAAGTTTGGACAAAGTTGATGCGTGAACTAAAGTTGCGCGATTTCTGCCATGCAGGCGAATGTGTTTGGCGAGAACTGGATTGTCTTGTGTGACGACATGTATCAGTTGAGGACACCGGCAACGCATTCACATTCGGTGAACGGTCCAATCTCGAAGCTAAGCCCTCAGGAATGCAGGCGGGATATTTCAGTTTCCCTTCGTCATAGCAGCGGTCTGGCCACCTTGTCTGCTCCACTAACGACGTTTCGCTTTTCTCCGGTTGATGCGTTTTCCGCATCACAGGGAGGTCCATAAAGGCGAATTGGCGGCAATTGCGGATCGCGTTGATTCGAATTATTCACGGAGCAGACTTTGCTCCGACATTGTAGAACAAAGAAGAAATAAAGCCGTGGCGTCAACTAAAGTTGGATAACGTGTGCATTGCAGACGCATCGGTTCCTGACCATTGGAGGCGCCATGGCATCTCATCCCACGCTGTCATCGCAGCAGCGCGCGAACGTCTTGCGCGCGTATCAGTGGGTTCACGGTGTGGTCGCGGTCGTTGTCGGGCATACACCGGTTCAACGGCCGACTGCACGCGCCAATGTCATCAACGTTGATACCGGGGCGGCATATGGGAGACCGTTGACAGTTTTGGATCTTGCAGATGTGCCCCGAATACTTGCAGCGCAAGAGACAGTGCTATAGCTCGTTACCGTCACAAATTGCGACATTCACTGCGATCCAACTCATCGCCGTGGATTGCGCCATCGGTCTGAGTTGCGTACTCAACCACCTAGGATGTTGTACGCAGCAAGTATTCGCGGCCGCGAGCCGGTCCGGTAAGTGGCTTGCGTCGCAGAAAGTTTGCACAATTGCAGTTGTCTCCGAACCTATGTTCCAGTGCCATACCGCGGCGTTGAATCGCACGAAATGAAGGGGTGCGCTGCCGACAGATCGCCGGCGCGCAACGCACACGCGAGCTTCACCGCATCGCGCCGGTCCGTCTTGACGCGATCGCCGGGTTTCTGGGGAATCAGTGACGGCGCGCAGACCATGCATTCGAAGCCTCGTTCCACGAGCTGCCGGTACAGTCCATAGCCGCACGGGCCGGCTTCGTAGACGATTTGCACGTGCGGAGCCTTCGACTGCAGCCGCTTGCACAACCGATCGATTTCCGTCTTCGTCGTGCCGATCTTGCCGAGTGATTCGAACTCGCCAGCGTCGACCGCATACGCAACCGTGATCGATTCCTTGTGCACATCCAGTCCGACGTACAGCGTGCTATCGTTTCTCATGCTGGCCTCCGTGGTGGAAATCACCGGGGTGCGGCTTCGGCCTCATCCGTGCGGCTCTGGCAGCGATGCGAACCTGCGTTGAATGCGCCACTCCAGGCCAGCCTCCGCCCCACGGAAAGTCGTACTGCCTAAAGTTGTGGCTATGTTTCAACAAATGTTGTGTCTCGGGTCCCACGCCAGCCGTCCAATCGGAGAACGGCCGAGGAGCGGGCCGTCGCCGTCCTTACTGCGCAGTCGGCAGCGTCACGGTAAACGTGGTTCCCTGCCGCGACGACGCAACCCGGACCTCGCCCCCATGGGCGTGCGTGATGCTCTGGCAGATGTACAGGCCGAGGCCGATCCCAGCCGCATGGCCAGCTCGATTGGGCAACCGGCCTCGCGTCAACGGGTCGAACAAGGTGGGCAGTAGTTCCGGTGGAATCGGCGTGCCCTCGTTGAACACGCTCAGCGTGACCTGGTCGCCGGCCTCGTGGGCGTTGAACACAATCCGGCCGTCGCCATAGCGGGTCGCATTGACCAGCAGGTTTACCAGCAACTGCAGCACCCGCCGGCGATCCCAGGAGCCGGTGAGCGCACCGTCGAGCTGCAGATCCATCTCAACACCCGGAAATGCGGCTCGAAGCTCGTCGGTTGCGTCGCTCAAAAGCGTGCGCAGGTCGGCCGGCTCGCGCCGCAGCGGCAAGGTGTCGTTCAAGCGGGATTGCGTGAACACGAGCAGATCGTCGAGCATCGTCTGCATCCGGGTGGTTGCCCGGTCCACCACGCCGACCATTTTTTGCGATGGCTCGAGCGCGCCCACGGTGTGACGGAGCACATAGGCGCTATTGGTAATGGCGGGGAATGGGGAATGGGGGATGCGGCGTCGCGCTGTCGTCGATGCGGATCAAGGATCGCGAGGCGGAAAGGCGTCTATCGCCGCGCTTGGTTGTTCGTGAAAGGAAATACTTTGATACCCTCTGTCGACAACCTCCAACCTGAAGGCAGAACCCATGTTTGTCGTCTCTAGTCCGCTTGCTGCCTGGTCGATCGTTGTCGCTTCCGGTTTATTGGAAGTTGTCTTCTCCGTGACGATGAAGCTCTCTGACAGCTACTCAAAAGCACTGCCTGGCGGGATATCGATCGTGGCGGCCGTACTGAGCGTTTGGCTAATGAGTCTCACATTAAAAATTCTCCCACTGGGAGACGCTTACGCCGTATGGGCAGGAATTGGTGCGGCGGGAACGGCGTTGGTCGGCATCGTCTGGTTCCATGAGCCCGTCCTGCTCGGGCGGCTGTTCTGCATTGCTCTCGTCGTCGTGGGCATCGTGGGTTTGCAACTGCAGGAAGGCATCTAGCTCAGCGTATCGATGTAAGCGGAATAGGGTATCAACTCATTGCCGACACGCATGCTCGATGGATGGCCTGCTGTGAGCCCTCTATCACCCGATACCCGACTGAGCGTGGCGGCGCAAGCGGTGCGTTCCCTTCATGATTGCGGGCTGCCTCGGCGACCCGATGCTCAGGCAATCACCGTACTCGTTGGGATGGCTTCATGGTTTGAGTCACCCGTGGCCGATAGCAGATTCGTCGCACGCCATCGGGCGGCCGCCGAGCGTGTTGGCCTGCGCCCCGGATGTCGTCATCTTCCAGCCCGTACCCGCCACCGGAGTTGGCGAAACCGGGTTGGATGCCAAACAGCCGGCTGTACGGCTTTTTTGACGCTTTTCGTCGAAATTTACGGATGTTGAGATTTTTTCGGTCGCATCACCGAGATATTATTTTCTCAGACCCGAACATCTCAGCCAATCCACGAAGTGCGCCAGCATCCCTACGACGCGGCCCCTCAAGCACGAGAGAGTTGTATGCCGGACACGCCAATCGTCATTGTTGAACACGCCCGCCGGCGAACCGCTCAAGTCCGGGCCGGCGACGTTCCGGCCGCCTTGCAGGATGGTCCCAAGTGGGTGTGCAGGATCGTCCCGGAGCACGCGCAGCAGTCCCGCGAAGGGCGCAGGTCCGCTGCAAGCGCGGCTGAAGTGCTCGGCCGACTGAAGCCTGCGAACGTCGTGTTGACGGACCCTGTCCCGAGCGCCGGCGGCTGGCTGGCGCGCGCTTCGACAGACGGGGCCGGCCGGTGTCGCGCCTATGCGCATCTCGGTGCGGACCGGGTCCTCGAGATGGTCGGAATGCCGGGCGTCGGCCCGTGGCTCGACGAGCACGACACCTGGTGGCCCGGCGCGTACGAGTTGCCTCTGCTCGAACAGTTGTCCGCGAACGAGCCGCCTCTGCGCGACTTGCTCGGTGCGACTGCATCCGCCCATCTGATGATGAGCCTGACCGAAGTCGACGGCACTGCACTCGTGACCGAATCGGACGATGGCATCGAGCGTCCGTTCCGAATTCCCGCGGGTGTGGATACGATCCATTTCGCACCGGTACGTATCTGCGGGCCGGCGGCGCAGTGGCGCGAAACGCTCGTCACCGCGTTCGACCGTGTCCGGCATCTGGTCGGGCTCAGATCGGCCCGCCCTTTCTATCTTTGACGCAAGCACCCGTTCTCCGGCAGGCCACGCCATGACCGATGCACTCGACTCCTTCGACCGCAAGATCCTGAATATCGTCCAGCGCGATTGCACCGCGACTGCGGATGCCATCGCCGAACGGATCGGCCTGTCCACGTCGGCCGTGCAAAAGCGGCTGAAGCGCATGCGCACCGAAAAGATCATTTCGGCGGAAATCGCGGTGGTCGATCGCGCGGCGGTCGGCAGGCCGATGACGTTCATCGCGGCAATCGAGATCGAACGCGAAAACTACGAGACGGTCGCCAGGTTCCGCGAGTGGTCGAAGGCGCATGACGAAATCCAGCAGATCTACTACGTTACCGGCTCCGTCGACCTGATCGCGATCATCACCGCGCACGACGTCGAGGCGTACGACCGGCTGTCCGCGCGGATCATGCAGAGCAACCCGATGATCCGCCGGATCAACACGAATGTCGTGCTGAGCGCGGTCAAGGTCGGGCTGTTCGTGCCGGTCGACAAGGACGGCGACGACGAACCGCCGGCTACCTGACGTACTTGTTTCGCGCGGGACGGGCGATTCGTCCGTCCCGCACGACAAACCGCAACGGATGATGACTTGAATCGGGCGAAACGCCTAATTTGAAAATCGATTCGCATAACTAACCTGTGTCGTGTCGTCAATGAACAGGAGAAGATCACGATGGAACTCAAACTGGCACTGGTCGGTTTCGGCGGAGTCAATCAGGGACTGGTCGATTTGCTCAAAAAGAAGCGTGCGATGCTGGGTGCGGCGGGACTCGACGTATCGGTGACGATGGTCGCCGACCTGCGGCTCGGGATCGCGACGAATCCTCGCGGTATCGCGCTGGACGTCCTCGACGAAACCGCTCGGCGGGGAGTCGATGCCGAAGCGCTGGGTCGCGATCCCGGCACGCTGGTGTCGCCGGACGTCAGCCTCGGCGCCGTGCTGAAGGCCATCGCGTCGGAACACGTGGATGTCGTCATCGAGGCGACCTTCACCGATCCGAACACCGGTGAGCCCGCGCTGTCGCATTGCCGTACCGCGCTCGAATGCGGCAAGCACGTAATCACAACCAACAAGGGGCCGATCGCGCTCGCGCAGCCGGCACTGGAGCGGATCGCCGCGCAATCGGGTGCTTGCGTGATGTACGAGGGCACGGTGATGAGCGGCACGCCGGTGCTGCGGCAACTCGCGACCTCGCTGCGCGGCTGCGACATCAACGGCTTCGCCGGCATCCTGAACGGCACGTCGAATTACGTGCTCGGTGAGGTCGAGGCGGGCGCGAGCTTCGACGCGGCGATCCGCGATGCGCAGCAGCGCGGCTATGCGGAGGCGAACCCGGCGGCCGACGTTAACGGTTCGGACGTGCAGCTGAAGGTCGTCATTCTGGCGAACGCGCTGTGGAATGCCGGCCTCAAGCGGGGCGATGTGACGTGCCGCGGCATCGTCGAACTGACCGAGCACGACGTGCGCGCAGCGGCGGCGGAGCGCATGTCCTGGCGGCTGATCGGTTCTGCCGTCCGCCATCCGGACGGCACCGTCACCGCGAGCGTCGAACCGCGCAAGCTGCCTGCCGGCCATCCGCTGCTTGCCGCGAGCGGCGTGACGAACGCGATCACGTTCGACACCGACGTGCTCGGCGGGGTGACGATCAGCGGGCCCGGAGCGGGGCGCGAGGAAACGGCGTTTGCGATCCTCTCCGACCTGATCGAACTGGCGGACAGGATTGGCGCAGCCTCGCACGAGGTGGCGGCATGAGCGCGCGCGATGCGGTGATGGGCGACTGCACGGCAGCAGGCGTAGCCGATGTTCGGTCGCCGTATGACGGCTCGATCGTCGGCCAGGTTCGTCTGTCGCGAGCCGATGCGGCGCCGGTCCTCGTCGAGCACGCGCTCGACGGCGCGCGCGCGGCCGCAACCATGCCGCGCAGCCAGCGGGCCGACATCCTGTTTCGCGCAGCCGTGAGCGTCGAGGCACAAGCGGAGACATTCGCACGCACGATCGCGCTCGAAGCGGGCAAGCCGTTGCGGCAGGCCCGCAAGGAAGTCGCGCGCTGCGTGAACACGCTGCGCCTGTCGGGCGAGGAAGCGAAACGACTCAACGGCGAGACGATCCCGTTCGACGGGTATGCCGGCTCGGAGGATCGCAGCGGCTACTACACGCTGGAGCCGCTGGGCGTGATTCTCGCGATCACGCCCTTCAACGACCCGTTGAACCTCGTCGCACACAAGCTCGGGCCGGCGATCGCGACCGGCAATGCGGTCATCCTGAAGCCCTCGTTGCTTGCACCGCTGTCCGCACAGGCGCTCGTCGAGATTCTGTGGGATGCCGGTGCGCCGCGCGCCGCGCTGCAGGTCGTGCACGGCGGCGCGGATATCGCGTCCGCTCTGGTGCGCGACCGGCGGATCCGGATGGTGACCTTTACCGGTGGCCCGCAGACCGGCGAGGCCATCACGCGCGATGCGGGGCTCAAGAAGATGGCGATGGACCTGGGCGGAAATGCGCCGGTGATCGTCATGGCCGACTGTGACCTGAAGGATGCCGCCGAATCGTGCGTGTCGGGCGCGTTCTGGGCGGCGGGACAGAACTGCATCGGCACGCAGCGGATCTTCGTCGCCGAGGCCGCGTACGAGCCGTTCGTGCGTTATTTCGTCGAACTGACCGGCAGGATGGTCGTCGGCGATCCGCTGGACGATGCGACCGACATGGGGCCGATGATCGGCGAGGAGCAGGCGATGCGCATCGAGCGCTGGGTCGACGAAGCAATCTCGGGCGGTGCGACGGTGCTGACCGGCCATCGGCGGCGCGGGGCGCTGTATGAACCGACGGTGCTTGCGGATGTGCCGCACGACGCGCGTGTATGGACCGACGAGGTATTCGCGCCGGTCGTGACCATCGAGAAATTCAACGACCTGCAGCAGGCGCTCGACGCGGCCAACGCGTCGGAGAGCTGCCTGCATGCAGGCGTGTTCACCAACCGCCTGGAGGTGGCGCTCGGCGCGGCCGAGCGCCTGCAGGCGGGCGGCGTGATGATCAACGATTCGTCCGATTACCGCTTCGACGGCATGCCGTTCGGCGGATTCAAGCATGGGTCGCTGGGTCGCGAAGGCGTTCGATTCGCGATGATGGAAATGACGCAGCCGAAGGTGGTCTGCTTCAGGCGCAACCGGCGGCTGCCGAGCTGATGCGCAAGCGCGGGCCCCTCGCGGGCCGGCGCGGCGCGAACCGGAGCGGTGTGAGCAACGTATCGAAGAAGGAGTCGAGGATGCCAGCAGCAATTCCTGCATGCAAACCGGCGGCGGACGCGCTGGTGGTCGAGGATATTCACAAGTCGTTCGGCGGTGTCGAGGTGCTGAAGGGCATCTCGCTGACCGCGAAGAATCATGAGGTCGTGTCGATCCTCGGCAGCAGCGGGTCGGGAAAAAGTACGTTCCTCAGGTGCATCAACTTGCTGGAAATGCCCGACCGTGGCCGGATCTGCGTGAATGGCGAAACGCTCGCGCTGAAACGGGCAGGCCGCGACGGCGCGCTCGTCGCGGCCGACGCGCGGCAGGTGATGCGCGTGCGCCGCAAGCTCGCGATGGTGTTCCAGCAGTTCAACCTCTGGGCGCACATGACCGTGCTGCAGAACGTGATGTTCGTGCCGGTGCGCGTGCTCGGCGTGCCGAAGCGCGACGCCCGCGACAAGGCGATCGCGATGCTCGAACGGGTCGGGCTCGCCGGCAAGTGCGAACACTATCCGAACCAGCTGTCGGGCGGCCAGCAGCAGCGCGTCGCGATTGCACGAGCGCTCGCGACCGACCCCGACGTGATGCTGTTCGACGAGCCGACATCGGCGCTCGATCCGGAGCTCGTCGGCGAAGTATTGAAGGTGATGCGCTCGCTGGCGGACGAGGGGCGCACGATGCTCGTCGTCACGCACGAGATGGGATTTGCGCGCGAAGTCGCGAACCGCGTCGTGTTCGTCCACCAGGGACGAATCGAGGAAGACGGCAGTCCAGACGAGGTGTTCGCGAGCCAGAAATCGCCGCGTTTCCAGAAGTTTCTGTCCAGCATCATCTGATGCGGATTCAATGTCAACCGGAGGGGGAAATCATGAAAAAGCTGCTTCAGTCGCTGTGCGTGGGCGCGGCATTGCTCGGTTCGGTCGCGCATGCCGAGCAGGTCGTGCGGGTCGGCACGCTCGCCGATTACGCGCCGTTCGAATACAAGGATGCATCCGGCAAGCTGCAGGGCATGGAGATCGACATCGGCAAGAAGATGTGCGACACGATGAAGGTCAAGTGCCAGTGGGTGACGATGGATTTCGACGCGCTGATTCCTGCACTCAAGGCGAAGCAGATCGATGCGGTGCTCGCGCAAATGTCGAAGACGCCGGAGCGTGAGCAGTCGGTGGACTTCACGCGCATTTTCACGACGGCGCCCGTGCAGCTCGTCGCGAAACAGGGGGCGGGCATCACGGACAACGCCGCCTCGCTGCGTGGCAGGACGATCGGCGTTCAGACGGCATCGACGCACGAATCCTATTTGCGCCGCCGCCTGCCGGCGAGCAAGTCGGGCATCAACGTGAAGGTCTATCAGACGCTCGACGAGGCGTGGCTCGATCTCGAGGCCGGGCGCGTCGATGCGGTGTTTGCCGACAACACGGTTGCGTACGACTGGTTGACGAAGGCCGGCAGGAAGGAGGGCTTCGACTTCGTCGGCAGGCCGATCGCCGATGCGGAGATCTTCGGCGACGGCACCGCGATCGCGGTACGCAAGGGCGACGCGCCGTTGAAGGCGCTGTTCGACAAGGGCATCGCGCAGGTGCAGGCGGATGGCACGTTCGCCGCGGCCAACAAGCGCTATTTCCCGTTCAGCATCGCGCCGCAATAACCGCGCATCGGCACCGCGCGGGCGCCGGACGGCGGCCTGCGCGATCCGCGTCTTACACGGAGCGACATGACGATGGACATCTTGATGAACTACGGCGCGCAGATCGCGGCTGGCGCGCTCGTCACGCTGGAGCTTGCGGTCGCCGCGCTGTGCGTCGGCATGCTGCTCGGCATCGCCGGTGCGTCGGCAAAACTGTCGAGCCTGGGGTGGCTCAGGCATGCGACCTATGCGCTGACCAATTTCCTGCGCGGCATTCCCGAGTTCCTGATCCTGTTGATCTGCTACTTCGGGTTGTCGCATCTGCTCAACGCGCAATTCGATGGCGCCATTGTCATCAGTCCGTTCTCCGCCGGCGTGATCGCGCTCGCCGTGGTGTTCGGCGCCTACTCGTCGGAGATGTTCCGCGGCGCGTTCATCGCGGTGCCGGCCGGACAGATCGAGGCCGCGCGCGCGTACGGGATGACACGGCTGCAGACACTGTGGTACGTGCGGCTGCCGCAGGCGTGGCGCATCTGCCTGCCGAGCCTGAACAACATGTGGCAGAACCTGCTGAAGGACACGTCGCTGGTGTCGATCGTCGGGCTCGAGGACATGTTGCGCAAGGCGAACATCGCCGCGCAGTTCACCAAGCAGCCGTTCGTCTTCTACGTGACGGTCGGAATCGTCTATTTCGGCTTTCTCGCCGCATCCAACCCCGTGTTCGCGTGGCTCGAGCGCATCGCGGGCCGCGGTTACGCAAAACGCACCTGAAGAGGGCCATGTGATGAACGACTTTCTTTCCCTCATCGAGCAGTCCGGCCCGGACGTCGCGCGCGGCATATGGATCACGCTCGAGCTGCTGGTGCTGTCATGCACCCTTGCGTTCGCGCTCGCGGTGCCGCTGGCTGTCGCGCGCACGTCGGCGTGCCGGTGGTTGTCGACACCGAGCCGCCTGTTCATGTCGGTGTTTCGCGGCACGCCGCTGCTGGTGCAGATCTTCGTGCTGTATTACGGGCTCGCGCAGTTCTCGATCGTGCGTGCGTCGCCTCTGTGGCTGCTGGTCGGCGGATCGTTCTCGTGTGCATTGTGCGCGCTGACGCTCAATCTCGCGGCCTACATGGCGGAAGACATCCGGGGTGGGATCGCCGGCGTCCCCGCCGGCGAGAAGGAAGCCGCGCTCGCATTCGGGATGAGCCGCTTCATGCTCACCTGGTTCGTGATCGTGCCGCGCGCGATCGGCATCGTCGCACCGACGCTCGGCAACGAGATCGTGCTGCAGCTGAAGTCGACCGCGCTTGCCAGCACGATCACCGTGCTCGACCTGACCGGTGTCGCGCGACGCATCTCCATCGAAACCTATACGACCGACGCGCTGATGCTGGCCGGCATCGTGTACGTCGGTATCACGGCAGTGCTTTCGACCGCGCTCAAACGCGTCGAAGGTCTGCTGAATCGCCATCTGGGCAGCGTGCGTGCCTGACGGGCGCCGCATGAACGCGACACAACGAACGATCCGAGGACGACATGGGATACAAGCTTGAAACGCTGGCGCTCGCCGCTGACCGCGACGTGACCGACGAGAAGTCGGTCGCGCCGGCGATCCACTATTCGGCGGTATTCAAGGCAGCCGGCAGCGAGGAATTCGCGGAGATGTCGAGCGTGCCGCAGCATCCGCGCAACTACACCCGCTACGGCAATCCGGTTCACGAGCGCGTGAAGGCGATCATGGCGGAGCTCGAGGGCACCGAGACCGCGCTCGTCACGGCATCCGGAATGGGCGCGATCGCAACCGCGATCCTCAGTGTCGTGAAGGCCGGCGATCACGTCGTCGGCCAGACGCGTCATTACATGAGCACCACGAAGCTACTCGACGACATGCTGCGCCGGTTCGGCGTCGAGGTGACGTTCGTCGACCAGACGGACGTGGCCGCGTTCGATCGCGCGATCCGGCCGAACACACGGCTGATCGTGCTCGAGTCGCCGGTCAATCCGCTGCTGCTCGTGACCGACATCGCCGCGGTGACCGAAATCGCAAGAGCCCGCGGCATCCTCACGCTTGCGGACAACACGTTCGCGTCACCGATCAATCAGCAACCGCACCGGCTCGGTGTCGACATCGTCGTGCACAGCGCGACCAAGTATCTGGGCGGCCATCACGACCTGACTGGCGGCGTGATCTGCACGAGCCGCGTGCTCGCCGAGCAGATCTGGCATACGCACATCACGCTCGGGGCGGTGCTGTCGCCGATGGACGCGTGGCTGCTGCTGCGCGGGCTGCGCACGCTGCCGATGCGCGTCGAGCGGATCAACGCGAACGCTCAGGCGCTCGCCGAATTCCTCGAAGCGCACGAGAAGATCGAGCGCGTGTTCTATCCGGGCCTGCGCAGCCATCCGCAGCATGGGCTCGCATGCCGGCAGATGCGCGGTTTCGGCGGCGTGGTTGCGTTCGGTGTGCGGGGAAGCTACGGCGAAGCGCAGCGCTTTGTCGAGGCGCTGCGCTTGCCGCTGAATGCAGGCAATCTCGGCGGCGTCGATTCGCTCGCGATCCATACGGCATCCATGTGGGCGGGCACGATGTCGGCGGAGCAGATGCGCGCTGCCGACATCCCGCTCAATTTCATCCGCTATTCGGTTGGCATCGAGCACATCGACGACCTGAAAAGCGATATCGCGCAGGCATTGGAGCAGATCTGACACGGACCCGCGCGCACGTTCGATCGAAGCCCGACGCGCGTCGCGCCGACCTTTGAATCGATTCGCGCACGAGATGCGCGGATTGCAACGACGGAGCACGGACTATGCATGACATCACGGTACTCGACGGCGGCATGGGCCGCGAACTGGCGCGGATGGGCGCGCCGTTCAGACAGCCGGAATGGTCGGCGCTCGCGCTGATGGAAGCGCCGGATTACGTCGGCCTTGCGCACGACGCATTCATCGCGGCGGGCGCTGACGTGATCACCGCGAACAGCTATGCGGTCGTGCCGTTCCATATCGGCGAGGAGCGGTTCCGTCGCAACGGAGTCGCGCTCGCGGCACTTGCTGGGCAACTCGCGCGGCAAGCGGCGGACCGCGCAGGGCGGCCCGTGCGCGTCGCAGGATCGCTTCCACCGACCGGCGGTTCCTACCGACCCGACCTGTTCGACGCAGCGCGCGCGGATGCGATCCTGGCGACGCTCGTCGATGGGCTCGATCCATACGTCGACCTGTGGCTGGCCGAGACGCAGAGCCTGACGGACGAGATCGGCGCGGTCCGGCGTGCGCTCGATGCGAATCCGAAGCCGCTTTGGGTCTCGTTCACGCTGCGCGACGACGTCGACGCAGGCGCCACGCCGGTACTGCGATCGGGACAGACGCTCGACGAAGCGATCGACGCCGCCGTGTCCGCGCGCGCGACCGCGCTGCTGTTCAACTGCAGCCAGCCGGAAGTGATGGGTGCGGCGATCGAGACGGCGCAGCGCACGCTCGCGAGAGCGGGAACGTCGCTCGCGATCGGCGCCTATGCGAACGCGTTTCCGCCTCAGCGCGCCGATGCGCGCGCGAACGAGGAGCTCGACGGCCTGCGCGGCGACATCGATCCGCCCGGCTATGCAGGATGGGCAGAGCAGTGGCTTGCGCTGGGCGCGCGGATCGTCGGCGGGTGTTGCGGAATCGGCCCCGGCCACATCGCGGCATTGCGCGACGCGGTCGATGCGCGCGGCCCCGGGTACACGGGATTCGGACAATGAAGATCGACGGCCTGGACCAGAAGATAATCGACGCGTTGTGTGCCGATGCGCGGATTCCGCTCGCGGTATTGGCCGACAGGATCGGCCTGTCCAGGCAGGCGGTCCGGAACCGGATCGACCGGCTCGAAGCGCTGAACATCATTGCAGGTTATACGGTGCGGCTCGCAGTGCCCGACGATGTCGTGCCGGTGCGCGCCGTGATGCTCGTGTATCGCAAGGACCGGATGCGCGGCGCGGACGTGCTTGCCGCACTCGGGCGGATCGCCGAGGTGCGCGACTGCGCGGTCCTCAGCGGCGAGGTCGATTTGCTGGTGCAGATAGAGGCGGCCACGCATGAGCGCATCAGCGACATCTGGGCGACGATCAGCGCATTGGACGGCGTGCAGAACATGACGACCAGCTTCGTGCTTGACTCGGTCGTTCATAAGCGGTGACGGCCCGGCGCCGTGGATGAAGACCGACCGACGCCGCCTGCCATCAATACGGCGCGAGCCGATCACAACCGGGCATCGTGCACCGACGTTGCGGGGCAGCGAGCTTGCCGTCGACTCACTGCCCGTCGAGTCTCGCCGCTTCAGGCGCCGAGCAGGCCGCATGTGACCAGGTTGGCGTACAGGGCGCGCACGCCAAAGGTCCAGGGCACAATTTCCGTGTAAAGCCGCACGGTATTGACGAGTGCGCCGAGCGTGGGCGTCGAGATGGCGACGCGGTCGCCATAAGCCGCTCACTCGGAGGCACCAATCCTTCTCCCCGTCAGGGAAGTAGGGAACGCAAATCAACAACCGGCAAGCTACGAGTTCGCGTCGCGGTGCTGGCTGTCGAAACTCCGCCTCGCTTCCCGGAAGCGGTCCGCATTCTCGACGATCCAGGTCCACAGCGGGACCATGCGAACGAGCAGGTCCATGCCCGTATCGGATAACTCGTATTCGACTCTAGGGGGCACTTCTTCGAAATCGTGACGGAGCACCAGGCCGTCACGTTCGAGTTGTCGTAACGTACGCGTCAACATGCGCTGAGTCACCCCGTGCATGCGCTTGCCAATTTCGGCATGACGCAGCCTGCCGTACACGCCGAGCGTGTGGACGACACCGAGCGACCAACGACTTCCGGCGTGTGCGAGCACCTCCCGCCGCAGCCCGTCATCATCATCTCGCAGGCCGTCGCACACGGTCTGCGAATATTGGAGAAGTTCGTCTCGATCCAACTATCTGGCTCCCAGTATCACGCATGTACCTTCTTTCATACACGTCCATGCCCCGCTAGACTGCGTGCAACACATTCCTCAGCAGGCTAGACGATGAACCAGACAGATCTTAACGCTACGTCTCAAAACATTCTCGTGCTCGGTGCCGGCGAACTCGGCCTCCCGGTGCTACGCAATCTTGCGCGTCGAGCGAAGGACATCGCAGGCGCGAAGATCAGCGTGCTGCTGCGCGCCAGCGCCGTCGAGTCCAGCGCCCCAGCCAAGCGGCATGATATCGCAGAGATTCGAGATCTCGGGATCGAGATCGTCGTAGGCGATCTCGTGAAGAGCTCCATCGATGAGCTCGCCGTCGTATTCGCGCGATATGACACGGTAATCGGTTGCGCGGGCTATGCAGCCGGAATCGACACGCCGATGAAGCTGGCGCGCGCTGCATTGCAGGCGCGCATCCCGCGGTACTTTCCATGGCAGTTCGGGGTCGATTTCGACGTGATCGGCCGCGGCAGTCCGCAGGACATCTTCGACGCACAGCTGGACGTGCGCGAGTTGCTGCGCAGTCAGCACGAGACCGAGTGGGTCATCATCTCGACCGGCATGTTCATGAGCTACCTGTTCGAGCCGGACTTCGGCGTCGTCGACCTGCAAAACGACGCCGTCCACGCGCTGGGCAGCCTCGACACCGCCGTGACGCTGACGACGCCCGATGATATCGGTGCGCTGACCGCCGCGATCGTGTTCGCGCAGCCCCGTATCCGGAACGAGATCGTGTATCTCGCCGGCGACACCGTGACTTACGCGGAGGTTGCCGACAAGCTGCAAGCGGGCCTCGGCCGACCGTTCAGCCGTTCGGTGTGGAGCGAGCAGTATTTGCTGGATGAGCTGGCGCGCGACCCGAACAATATGATGCGCAAGTATCGTGCGGCTTTTGCTCAAGGGCGAGGTGTCGCATGGGACAAGCGTGGGACGTTCAATCAACGCCACGCCATTCCGGTCACCGACGTGGCATCGTGGATCAATGCAAACCTTGTTTCGGGCCGCGGCAAGTAATCGTGAATCCAGCCATCCAGGCAAACCGTATCGAGGACCGTTCCCCCGAGCACAAAGCCGACCCCGGCCGATGGGTGCGGGCCTCTGTATTCCGTACTGACTTCAGCCGAATTCTGCTCGGCGAAGTCGGCGTGTGAAAGCAATGTGGCAACCGGCGGAAGTTGCTTGTCGCCGGTCGCTGACGGCGCTGAGGATTGGATGACAGGCTAGGGTCGTTGACCGTCGTTCGCGGCGCTGCGGAACCGCCATTCGCGGTCGTGTGCCAATTCTGATACCAGGATGGACGCGTCAGCGAGAAAGGACTTGTTATTGTGATGGCACGATTGCCGGTTCAAGCTCGGGCCTCGAACAACGTGTGACCGCGACTACCGGTGCTGCAACGACGTCGCGCGGGAGTCGACACCGGTCTTGGCGGCACCGCGCTCGGCGACAACTTTAATGCGCGGCTCCCCAATCCTTGAATTCACGAGGTTTCGCGGCTCTCGGATGGCTGCGAACCGGCGAAGTGACATCTTTACTTCGCAAACGGTGACAACGTTCCTTTGGTCTACGTGAGCCGGCTCAGCGAGCGTCATGGCGCCCTTCGTCCATCTTCGCGACAGCCTCTTTCAGCAGCCCACGCAACCAGGTGAGCCCGGGGTCGGAGGTCCGGTGCTTGTGCCATTGCATCGCCTGCTCCAACGTCGGGACCGGCACCGGTACCTCGCGCAGCACGATCGGCAGGCTGCGAGCGGCATCTTCGGCGAGCCGCCGGTGCATGGTGGCGATCCGGTTCGTGCCGACCAGCAGGTGGGCCGGCGACACGAAGCTGTATGTGCTCGCCTCGACGCGTCTCACAACGCCGAGCCGCTGCATGAACCAGTCTTCGAGCGCCGTCTGTGCGTCGCCGACCTGCACGACGACATGCCCGGCCGCCATGTAGCGCTCGTTCGTCATCTCGCCTTGCGAGAGGGGGCTATGGCTCCACATCACACAGCAGTAGGTTTCCTCGAGCAATACCTCGGCTGGATGCTCGGTCGAGCAATACTCCTTGGGGATGATCAGCAGATCCGCTTCACCGCGTTCCAGCACGCGGTGGGGATACGCGATTTGCGGGCGCAGCTCGAATCGGATGCCGGGTGCTGCCTTGTAAGCGAGCGCCAACAGGTGCGGCATGAGCGTCGTCATCGTGTAGTCCGAAACGAATAGACGGAACAGCCGGTTCGCGTGCTCCGGCACGAATTCGGGCTGAGCCGCCACCGTCGCGTCGATGCGCACAAGGATGTCGCGCACGGCGTCTTTGAGCGCCTCGGCGCGCGGCGTCGGCTCCATCTTGCGACCGACCTGCACGAGGAGTTCGTCGTTGAAGAATTCCCGCAGCCGCGAAAGCGCGTTGCTCATCGCCGACTGGCTCAGATGGATCTTTTCGGCCGCCCGGCTGATGTTCTGTTCGCTCAGGAGCGCGTCGAGCGCCACGAGCAAGTTGAGGTCGAGCTTGTTGAACCTCATGCGTGCTGTCTCCGTTTTCCTCTTCGCTACCGCGCGACTCGCCGTATGCAATATCAGGGTTTAACCTGAAAGTATTGACGCCGTCGATATCGGCAATGGATCGAATCCATTTTTAGGATACGTCGGCCTATCTTAACCTAGCCACATCTCGACGCGACGGCAGCCGACGCATCGCGTCGGGAGGCTGGCGTCAGGGCATTTTCGGATCGAACGTACCGCTGCACCTCGGCCGTATGCACCCCGCTTTCCATTATTAAAAGAGATGACCGGCGGCGCAAACGCGCCCCCGAGGAGGAGACAGCATGTCCACGAAACTGATCGCAGCCATTGTCGGTTGCGCCGTGTTGGCGACGGGTTCGATGAAAGATGCACAGGCGTTCGAAGGCGGCGTTTCACCGTATCCGGCCGGCGCGGTGGGGACGAACATCGCGAACCTGCCGCCGATCCCCGGCCTGTTTGCACTCGAACAGTTCAACTACAGCTTTGCGAACTGAGCTTCCCCTGAAATTTCGCCTTCCAAGAGGTCGTGTATAAACTCGACGCAAAGGAAGGAAATCAGGCATGTTCAAGGTACCGAAACAGGTGTACACGGCGGAGTTCAAGCTGGCGGCCGTACAG